>JAABUL010000203.1_pt1 | contig 124452 bp, 126 predicted proteins | sample 5559151 | NCBI WGS metagenome assembly JAABUL01 (sample SAMN10711876, study PRJNA513368) | rock metagenome | isolation source: Antarctica rocks | place: Antarctica: Victoria Land, Pudding Butte sud | reverse complement strand
GGTGTGCTGCGTTGCGGTCAGCCCTTCCGCGCGGATTGGGCGGATCAGGCTAGGGCCGCACTGGCGGAAAAAACAAGAGGAAAAGAACTCGTTCAGGCTACTTGACAACACAGTATCTGTTATGCCGGTGACTGTTCCATCTATGGAATGGTCTTTACCACGCGCCTATTCCCGGCGGTCGTGGAAATCGCCCAGAGCGTGTTCGTGCTGCTGGTCCCGCCGTCTACCAGAAGATTACTTCCGTCCGGGCTATACCGCACACAGGTTCCATAGTTGATGTCCCTTCCAATGATGGCACGTTCGGTACCGTTTGAGTTCATGATGCCCAGCGTTTCGTTCTGAGGCTCGTCAAAGAAGGCGATCTTCATTCCGTCCGGGCTGACTGCGGGATGGTTCCCATACCCAACGCACCGTTCGCCTTTCCCATCTACATTGACTGCCCAAACCTCCATTCGTCCTGGGCCGTTGAAGGAGTAGCGAGAGAAATAAATTCGCGTTCCAGTTGGATCGAAGACTGGCGTGGTGTCCTGAGTGTCTATTGACACGGGCGTTAGTATTCTGAGATGCGTTCCATTTGACTTCATCACCCCGAGTGTGTAGGCTGATCCCGACCTCGGTTCGGATAGGACGTAGGCGATCTGACCACCATCCGGCGCGATGGATGGCTCCGTCTCGCATTCGGGGCCGAATGTCAACTGACGCTGGCCTGTGCCGTCGGTATTCATTCGCCACAAATGAACATTAGCCCCGTTTTGGCGCACGAAGACAATGAACTTACCGTCCGGCGAGACACACACATCGCTGTCGGCGTGAGCGTCTCGGGTTAGTTGGCGGGTCGTCGAACCGTCCCAACTGACGGCATAGATGTGGCTCAGCCCGGATGTCGAGACAGAATAAGCGATAGCGGATTGATTAGGAAATGGGGAGAGCCTGCCCATCCCTGCCTCGCCATTATACTTCCAATGACCTCCCAAACCGCAACCACACATCAGGATGGAGGCCACGCACGCCACAGAAACTCGCCCCTTCAATTTCATAATCCGCTCCACGAGATCTGGTAACAGTGCAGGCCGCTCACCCAGCGGCATAACTTGTTACTGTGCCGCACGAGCGCGGCATAACAGACGAACAATTAAGGCAAATACCGCTTGCTCCATCTGAGACACGCTTCGCACCAAAACACGTATACCCTGCGGTTTTTGCACCCACAGGCAGCGTGTTACGTTGCGGAGTTGCCTGCTGCGGCAATGTTCGCCATACGCGGCGCGGGTTCCTGCTTTGTGATTTTTGGCGGCTGGGACGAGGCGTTTCCGGGTGCGGCGTTAATCCCGCTGGTATGTCACTGTAGTACGGCTGTAATAGCGCTGTAGTGCGGGGGGCTATTAAAAGGGAGTTTGGCGGGGCTGAAAAGGGGGGCGTTTGTTGGCGCGGCGGCAGCAGTTTCGGCGTCCCCTCGTGCGTGACGAGCGGTACGCGTCAAACTTTCCGGGCATGGTGCAGGTCGGCGGCATTGAAATTTTGTTCAGGCAGTTCAAGCAGGGATGAGATACGCTTTCGCAGAGTGCCGGGCGAGCAGCAGGCGCAGACCGAGAATATCATGGGGCACTTGCAGGCAGCGCGCAAAGCCCGGCCATTTGCTGCTAGCCCATTTTGCTCCCGGTGTCTGGCAAGAGAACTTTGACCCAATTGCGCGGCGCGGCAGGAGACAGCGTATCCGTTCGCGAACTAACTGCCTATGCTCAAAGCCAACAGCGACGGCGCGCCGGACGAGACGCCTCCCGAACCCGAGTCCGTGTCAGGCCGTGCCGCTGCTCCCCCCGAAGCCGCCCATGTGCCGCCCGGCAATACGTTTATCAGCGACGGCGGCGGGCTGACCCGGCTGCAGGTTGTGCCCTGGAACTCGCGCAGCCTGCGGGCGACCGTATCTGTTGCCCTGGCGGATGACCGGCTGCGGGGCAAAGGGGCGTTTGCGATTGTGCACGGGCGGCACGCGGGGACCTATACGGCGCGTCCGCTGGGCAGCGTGGCCGAGCATATCCATGTCGTGCTGAAAGTGGTGTTGTGTGATGCGCGCTGGCTGGCAATCGGGCCTGCGGGCACGGAGCCGCGCGAGGTGTTCGCCGATGGGCATTCGGAAGTGCTGACGGGGCCGGTGCCTGTCGAGGCACTGGCGTAAAAAGAAGCCCCCCGCCTCCATTGTGGGGCGGGGGGCTTCTTTTGCACTCACACATACTGCCCTGTATGGGCATCTTCCAGGTAGCGGGCCAGCAGCGTGATGGTCGCTTCAATATCACTGACGCTTGCCATCTCGTTGACTGTGTGGATATAGCGGGTTGGGAGGGACAGCGTCACCACAGGCACGCCTGCTTGAATTGTCTGGATACCGGCAGCGTCCGTGCCGCCGCCCGCGAGCATATCAAGCTGGTACTTAATCGTGTTCTTGTCGGCGACGGTGCGCAGGTGCTTGACCAGCTTGGGGTTGCTGATCGACATGCTGTCCATGATATTGATGGCGGGGCCGCCGCCCAGTGTGCTGACGTACTCGTGCTCGGGAGGGCCGGGGAAGTCGTTGGCCAGAGTGACGTCCAGGGCAATGCCCACATCGGGCTTCAGCGCGTAGGCGGCAGTGATTGCCCCGCGCACGCCGACTTCTTCCTGCACAGTCGCCACCGCGATAATCTCGGCTTGATGCGTGCCCAGCGCGCGCATGGCTTCGATCATCACGAACAGGCACAAACGGTCGTCCAGTGATTTGCTGACGATATTGTCCCCGACCCGCTCGGTCGTGCGCGCCATGGTCACCATATCGCCGATTTCTACTAACTCTTTAGACACGCGGGCCGGGCAGGCCCAGGTCCACAAAGAACTCTTCCATCTTGGCAGGCTTGGAGCGCTCTTCCGGGGTCAATTGGTGGATGGGCTTCGAGGCGGGCATCAAGGTCCCGAGCAGAGTTTGGCCTGCATAGCCCTGTACATAAACGCGCTGGGCGACCATGGTGCGCGGGTCCCAGCCGCCGACCGGATGGAGGCGCAAAAACCCTTTGTCATCGATGAACTTGACCAGGAAGCCGATCTCGTCCATGTGGGCGGCCAGCATGATGCGCGGCCCGCCGCTGCCCTTTTTGACAGCAACCACGCTGCCCAGGATGTCTACTGTGATTTCGTTGGTCAGCGACTGGAGTTCGCGCGTGACAAGGTCACGCATGGCATCTTCGCGCCCCGACACGCCTGGCGTCTCGCACAGGCTTTTGAGAAGGTCATAGTTGAGTGGCATATTCGTGTATCGTGTTTCCAATCAGTCAGGAATACCTACCTACGAGCTGGCGGCGGTGACTGTGAGTTCGTTGCTGATTGTGTAGTTGCTGTGACGCTTGCTGAGTACGGCCTGCGCATCTTCGGTGGCCCGCTGCTTCATGCTGGCTGTCGTGACATGGCCTGTCAGATGGGTCACATTGTCCGCCGATGCGACATTGATCAGGTTGCGCGGGTCATTGAGGACAGGGTCACGCACGATTGCAGTCTTCACTTCGGGCGTGATAACCGTCGCCGCCGCAGCATCCTTGGGTACTTCTGCCACCGCCGTGCCAACTTTGTGAGCTGCGGCATCGGTCTTGGCGGCGGCCTGATCGGCTGCCGTGGCGGCTTTCTGGGTGTCGTTGGCCGTATCTTGTTTGGCGCCGTTCAATGTGTTGCCGCACCCTGCAAGCCCGATTGCCAGAATGGCCCCGGCTAAAGGCAGAAATTTATAGCCCGTCAGTGGGCGTTTGTTTGAGAAAGTTGTCATTTGCGCGTGTCTCCTTAAGCGTGTCTCTGGCGTCAGTGTACCCACACGACGCAAATTTCCCCCTTCTTGTTTGGAAAAGATGAGGGGTGGATACACTTTGGGCCATGAATGAAGCCCAAGCCCATGCCCTGGCCGAGTTTGTCAAGGACCATGACAAACGCTTTGCAGCCAAAGCCCGCCCCGATGGAGACCATAGCATCGTCCACCTGACCCGCGTCTCGGACGGCACCACTTTGCCCCCAGTGACTGATTGGGTGGAGTATCAGCGCGCCTATATCGACGGCGATGACCCCGGCCCAACTGTGCGCGAAGAATGGGATACATGGCTGCTGGGGCAGGCATCACTGGAATAAAGCGTCCCTCCTGCGCACTTTGACGCACGGCGTGGTAAAATACCAACCGACTGGAGCCCACACGGCCACAGAGAAGAAGGATTGGGAATGAAACACGTCAATAGCGTCAGTCTGGGCGCGAAGAGCGGCGACTTTACCCGCGAGATCACTTTGGACGGGCAGGCTGTGCGCCTCACCCGCGAGGGCATGGACGGTGACATGGAGCGCGCCCGCGCCCGCATTCAGGCCCTGGATGGCCAGGTAGATGCCCTGGGGCTGGGCGGCATCGATATCTATGTGTACGTCGGCGGGCAGCAATTGATTGTCGGCGATGGCCTGCGGCTGGCGCAGTGCGCGGCCCAAACCCCGGTTGTCGATGGCAGCGGCCTCAAAAACACCCTGGAGAGGCGCGTCATTCAGGACCTGGCTGCCCAGGGCAATATCTCGCCCGACAGCAAAGTTTTGATGGTGAGCGCGCTGGATCGGTTCGGCATGGCCGAGGCGTTTGTGCAGATCGGCTGCCCCTGCGTCTTCGGCGACCTTATCTTTAATATCGGCCTGGACTTCCCGCTGACCACTTTAGCGGAGATTGAAGAGCTGGCCCAGAAGTACCGCAAGCGACTGCTCACCGTCCCGTTTCACCTGCTTTACCCCACCGGCGCGGCCCAGGACAAAGCACAGGCTGACCCGCGCTATGCGCATTACTACCAAGAGGCTGATATTATCGCGGGCGACCGGCATTTGATTATGCGTCACCTGCCGCCGGACATTAGGGGCAAAGGCATTGTCACCAACACGACCCGGCCCGACACTCTCACCCGGCTGGCCGAGGCGGGGGCCGCCTGGCTTGCCACCACCACGCCGGAAATGGACGGCCTGTCCGGGGCCACCAACCTGATGGAGGCCGCCCTGGTCGCCCTGATGGACAAGCCCTTAGCAGAGATTACCCCCGCCGACTACGACCACTGGGCAGACAAGCTCGGCTGGCACGGGGCCTTCCAGCGTTTGCCTTCCCACACCTAAGAAAACCAACCCCTATGGCTACACACGAAGAACTCCAGGACAGTCTGCAGTCGTTTGCGCAATCCTGCAACGACAATGCCCGCCTGTCATCTATGATCAAAGACTGGAACCGGACCCTGTCTGTCCATGCCACCGACCTGCCCGCTGACTTCACGCTGGTCACCAGCGCAGGCCAGGTTTCAGCAGCGCCGGGCGCGCCCCCCGCCCCGGATTTGGTGCTCCAGTCCACCTCAGACATTCTGACCCAGATCTTCTACGGCGAGATCAGCCCCAATGAGCCTTACAATGCGGGCACACTGCGCCTGCTCGGGCCGGAAGACGACATCGTGCGCCTGGACTTCGTGATCGCCATGCTATGGGAATAAACGCACCCACCCTGAGACGCACCATCGGCCTGTCCACGGTTGTGTCCACCAGTGCGGGCCTGACATTCGCCTCGTCCACGTTTCTGGTTGTCGTGCAGGTCGCATGCTACCTCGCAGGAGATGCCGCCTGGCTCGCAATTTTAATCGCCGGAGCATTGTGCGCGCTCGCCGCCGCCGCCTTTTCCGAGCTCAACGGCATGTGGCCCAGCGTCAGCGGTATCCGTTTGTATCTGCATCAAGCCTTTGGGGAAAAAGTGGCCCTGGTCGCCGCGCTTACCTACATGTCTGTGGTGACATTGGTGGTCGGCACCGAAGCCTATGTTCTGTCCCATGTGCTGAATGCCGCCGTGCCGCGCATCGCCCCGCCGTTTTGGATCTTCGGCATGCTAACTCTTGCGACCGCGATCAATTTCCGGGGCCTGAAGATCGCGGGCACGTTCCAGAACATAGTCACCTACGCGGTTGTCACCAGCATCGTGCTGTTTAGTATTTTCTCGCTGGCGCATGCCCACTTTGTCGCCCCGCACCCGCTGCAGACTGGCGGCATCGGCCCCCTCTTTCAAGCAGTCGGTGTCGCCATCTTTCTCTTTGTGGGTTTTGAGTGGGTGACCCCGCTGGCGGATGAGGTCAAGTCGCCCCGCGCCATCCCGCTGGGCATGTTTATTGCGCTGGTCCTCCTGGTGACCGTGTATGCCCTGGTTTCCACCGCCATGTTCAGCCACCTGATGCCCGGCGGACGCGCACTGCTGTTCGGCACCCTGGCCCACCGCAATCCGGTCCCGCACCTGACCTTCGCGCGCGGCGAGTTCGGCTTGTTTGGGTGGGCGTGTATGATCGCCACCAGCCTGTGCATGTCCCTGACCACGTTCAATGCAGGGCTGATGGGAGTGAGCCGATTTTTGTACGGCATGGCCCGCGACCAGGTGCTGCCCCGGAGTTTGGCATCGCTGTCGTCGCGCTTCAGCACCCCGGATCGCGCCGTGCTGGCCGTTTATGTTGTCTCGCTGGTCGTGTCCGCCCTGGTCTACTGGACTCAGCGCTTTGTGCTTTTAGTCAACCTGGCCGCCGCCACGGAAGCGTTTATCTATGCCGCCGCCGCCCTCAGCGTGATTAAACTGCGACGCCAAGACCCCGACCGTGCGCGTCCGTTCCGCATGCGCGGCGGCATGGTCCTGCCCGCCCTGACCGCAGTTCTGTTTGTCGCCGTGGGCGCGGGCGTGTTCGCCCAGCCCGGCATTGAATATTGGGGCGCGGGCCTGCTGCTGCTCCTGGTGGGCCTGGCGTGGTGGTGTTATATCCACTTTTTCGCCTTGCCCCGGCTCGCCAAGATGCGCGCCGAAGCCGCCGCCCGTCCCTCGCGCCGCCCCAGTCGCCGCCCGCCCTCTCCCGCCAATCCCGACACCTAGTTTCTTGCTGCTTGTTACGGAACCGCCAGCCGCCCGGCGTGTACGTCATCATGGCAGGCGTTGCACAGCACCAGGAGGTTATCGGCAAGATTGCGGCCTCCAGCGACATGGTGCTGAATGTGATGCAGTTCCAGGGCGAAAGAGCCGGGGCGCATCCAGGCCCCAATTCTGCCGCCGCAGAGACGGCAGGTATTGTTGTCGCGCGCGTACACGGCCTGCTGAACATCGGTCGGAATGTGCCGGTCGTGCGGTTCGGCAATACGGTCGGCGCTTTCCAGAACATACTCCCCGGAGCGTAAATCGGGGCGGCCCGTGAAGCGTGTCGCCACAGCATAGCCTTCTTCCGTGCGCAGCTCGCGGACATGGCGCGGCCAGTCGCTGATTTTGGCGACATAGGCAAGCTCTTCCGATGTGACGACCCGGCCCGTGTTGGCCTGAAGGTACTGAAGTATCTTGTCCTGCGCACTGAGGGACAATCGCCGAATCTGGTTGGCCGTATGCCACCGATGGGCGGCATCCCGGTCAGGTTCGGCTTGGAGCAGCACGTACTGCGAAGGCCGCAAGGTCAGGCCGGATGCCGGGTCATTGCCCGCGCCGCTGACGATTTGGTAGCCGAACTGCACGCGCAGCTCGCGGATGCGGCGGGGATAATCCGAAATGCCGGACACGACTTCCAGTTCAGCCGAGTCAATCACGACGCCGATATTTGCCTGAAGGTACAGCAGAAGGCGTGTGCGGGCATCGGGAGCATCTACGCCGCTGTCACGGACGACGGCAATGTTCAGACGCTTGGCGTCGCGCAATAAAGCCACCAGACGCAGCACTTTATCCCGCAGTGACAAGGCGCTATAATCTGTTTGAAGCACGATAAGTTTAGCGTCCAACGCAGATATTAAATCACTGATGAGCATGTGTCGGCTTTACTTTCAAGCGTGGGCAGCGACTTTGCGGGACCGACAAAAGCGGCAAGTCGCTGCTTCAGTTGCTCCCGGTCGCGCATCTCGCACTGCCACACAGTTAATATTTCCCACCCTGCCGCTTCCAATTCTGCATGTACAGCGCCGTCTCGCGCTTTGTTGCCGGTGAGTTTGGTGTTCCAAAACTCGCCATTGGCGATGGGACGCTTGGCGCGCGGGCAATCCGCGTGACCATGCCAAAAACAGCCGTGTACGAAAACGATCTTGTGGCGGCCCGGCAGCACGATGTCAGGCTTGCCGGGGAGGTCTTTGCGGTGCAGGCGGAACCGATAGCCCATTCTGTGCAATAGGCTGCGGACCTGTTTCTCCGGTCCCGTATCGCGGCCCTTGATGCGCCCCATAATCTCGCTGCGTTTTGCCGGTGTGAACTTATCAGTCACGCTCGCTCATCTCCCAAAGCCGCAGGACGCACCCGGCGACGGCGGCGGCAAGGCGCACCGGAACCGCGTTGCCGATCTGCTTGGCTACCTCTATCTTGGTGCCGCAAAAGCGGAACGTATCTGGGAATGTTTGCAGGCGGGCGGCTTCGCGGTGCGTGAGAGGCCGGTGCTGCTGCGGGTGCAGATAACGTCCTTTCTCAGGCTTGAAAAACTCCGTGCGGATGGTAAATGCGGGGCGGTCCCACCACAGCCTGCCGAACAGGTCGGTGCCGCCCTGTGTTTTGCGTATCCAGCAGCCCGGCGTCAGTTCGGGGGCCAAACGCTGCAAGTCAAAGCGGTTCATGCCTTCGTCGGGAATGGCGCGGTAGCGGGCCATTGAAGTCGGGGTTGGCGTTCGTCCGAAGTGCAGGTCCAGCGGCGCCGGAGCAACGCGGATTTCCGTGCCTTCAGGCGCGGGCAGGTCGGCGCAGGCATCGCGCACAGTGCGCCACAGCGGCAGATTGAGCAGAGCATTCGGCGTCGGCTTGACGTGCGTCGGCGGCGGCGGGAACACCCTGCCGGGGTCGGCAAAACGGCAGCCGAGCAGGAACGCCCGTTTGCGTGATTGGGGAACTCCGTAGTCGGTTGCCGTCAATTTTGCCCAGGCCATGCGATAGCCCATCGCTTCGGCGGCGCAGACAATCTCTTCATGTTCCTGCGTACCGAGCAACTGGGGCACATTTTCCATGACGAATATCGCGGCCTCGGAGCGGCGCACCACTTCCAGAAACGGTCGCCACATCGCCTTGCGCGGATCGTTGGCTCGGTTTTTGTTGAGCAGGCTAAAGCCCTGACAGGGCGGTCCGCCGATCACAATATCGGCATGGGGGATGGGTTCTGCGGGGTCGGCCAGCAGCGCGTGGATGTCGCCTAAGCGGCAATGCGGCCCAAAGTTGGCGTTATATGTTTCCACGGCGGCCCGGTCAAAGTCATTGGCCCAGACCGGCTCCAATGTGTCCCCAAAGGTTTCGCGGAAGCCTTCGGTAAGGCCGCCTGCTCCGGCAAACAAGTCAATAATTCGATAAGGCATTCTTTTCTCGCAGATTGGACGACACGCAGAGGGTGAGAATACTCAGGGTTCGTCTCGGGACACATCTTCTTGTGAGTGGTAGGCTGGGTTTATTATGGCAGGATTTGGACTGTTTTTCCGCCTTCGGCTTGCTTGTCGCGAAGGCTTGCCTTGAGCGTTGCTCCGGCGTATCAACGGCATACCAACGACGGAAGAAATCGTTCCGTCGTTGGTACGCGCTTGCAACACAATGGAAACGCAGAAGCAATCCCTTCTCAACTCGCACCCGCCTGCTTTCTGGTTTAGGAGGAATCGGGCCGTCCCTGGCGAATAGCAATGGTGTTCGCGTATTAGTTTTTGGCCGCAGCGGGAAGGAAACAGATTTTGCCCAGCAGCAGCAACGGCGGATGGAGTCCGTCCAACATCAAGCCGGGGGGATGGATTATCATTTTGCTCCTTCTAGGCGCACTGGCCTATTGGGGCGTGAAGCATGGCAGGACGGGAGCGGGCGGCACGCAAACGGCCACCAACTCCGACTCGCAAACCGGGGCGGGCGGGGCCACGCTCGCAGGCAATTTGGATGCCAACCAGGTGGCGAATGGGGACATTCTGGTATCCACGACAGGCACCAAGCAGGTATGGCTTGCGGGCGAGGCGGCAAATTTCAACGCGCAAAACCAGGGCCATGTGCAGATGCTGGGGGCGATGGAGTCGCGCGATGCCATGCAGAGCATATTAAACGGCAAATTGCAGCCGACCGTGTGGAGTCCGTCGTCCCCGGTGTGGACGGAGCGTTTGGCGCAGCTTCGGCCCACTCTGATTGACGAAAGCGACCCGCAAAGCTACCGGGTGGTGTTTAAAAGCCCGCTGGTCTTCTTGACCACCAAAGCCAAAGCGCCCGCGCTCAGGCCGATCTTGACGGGCACGACGCCGTGGACGACTTTGGCCCAAACGCGGCGTTACAAGTTCGGCTATGCAGACCCGCTCAATGCGTCCAGCGGCATGCTGACGATGGCCCTGATTATCACGGAGTATTCGCGCACGCACGGCAATATAGACCCGGTTCGGGCGACCGGCAGCACAGGGTTTGCATCTTTTCTGGGGCAATTAAACAAAGGATTGGTCAAGACGGACGATGAAGGCTCCAGCAAGCTGGAAAAGGCGTATGAAGCCAACCCCACCAGCCGAGACTTTATCACGGCCTACGAAAACGCGGCCTTGACCGCCGTTTCGCAAAATCCAAATCTTACGATGATTTACCCGAGCCCCACGGCCAATGCCGACCAGGGGGCGGCGGTTATCAGCGCGCACTGGGTGACTGCCGCGCAAAAGGCGACCGCGCAGAAGTTCGTGCAATTTATCGGCACAAAGGGTGCGCAGCAGGACGGGTTGCGCTACCATTTCCGCCCCGCCGTGGGCGGCGCGCAGGCACTGAGCAGCACGCTCAGCGGCTCGGCACGAACGGACTTCCAGGCCTCGTATACATCAATAGAACTGCCGCCGTATGATGCGCTGAACGAAGCGGCGGCGCAGTATCGGGCCACGCTCAAGTAACCCGCGAAAGGCCAAAACGTGTCAGGCAACAAGTTTCTCCAAGCCCTTGCCGGGCAGTTCGGGGTCAACACGGATGCTGTTCCCGACACGGACACGCCCCCCGCAGACCCGCTCACGCCCGCCGAGCGCCGCCAGGCCGAGATTGAATTGCAGGCCACGCTGCGCGGCAAGATTGTCGCCCAAAGGCCGCGCCCCACCGTGCGGGATTTGGACACGGACGCCCCCGATGCTCCCGCGCCTCCGGCAGGCGCAAACCCCGTCCGCGAGGACGGCAGCGTAGACTTTGCCGCGCTGTATGCGCAGGCCCATGTGCCGCCCGCGAAGTTCACCGCCGAACAAGCGCTGGACATCATCAAAGACTGCGACCCGTCGGATGCCGCCCGCAAGCAGACCATCAAAGTGATTGCGACGTTCGGCAAAAATGTCGGCGCGACCCCGGATGAGATTGTCGTGGACGCCGCCGACAAGCAGGACGCCCTGCACAGCTTTTTGGGCGCGCGCGACGATGAACTGGTCGTCTTCAGCAGCAAAGCCGACGAGCAAGTCGCCGCCCTTCTTGCCCGCGTGGAACAGATCAAGCAGATGAAAGACGCCGCCGCGCAGCAGCACGCCCTCATTCAAACCGCCTGCCGCGAAGAAGCCGCCCGCCTGGAGCAGGTCAAGGACTTTTTCCGCCAGGAAGTGTCCGTTCCGTAGGAGGCAAGCCATGTCCCAAAACCCGTCCTATCAGTTCGGCGTCAGCCAGTTTACGACCATGCCGTGGGAGTTTGAGCGGGATGTGGAGACTTACGCACGGCTGGGCGTGCAGGCGATTGAAATCTGCGAAGTCAAGCTGGACCCCGACAGGCTGGCCGCGCAAATGGCGCTGGTCGGGGCGCACGGCCTGGAGATCACATCCGTGCAGCCGGTCGTGCGGACATTGTTCCCCAGCGCATCACAGCCCGACCCGCCCGAGATTGACGCGCGCATGGCCCGGTTCCGGCAGTCCATTCAGGAGATCGGGCCGTTTGCGCCCGGCGCATCGTTTGTCACCAATACGGGAATCGCCCCCCGGGGAGACATACAGCATGTCTGGGACAGGGCCGTTTTGGAATACCATGCGCTGGCTGAATTTGCATCCGAGCATGGCGTCCGGGTCGCTTTGGAGCCGCTCAACCCCAGTATCATGAACGTGGAAACGGCCCTGTGGACAGTGGAGCAAGCGATGGCGCTGATCCGTGCCGTGGGCCACCCCGGCTTTGGCCTGTGTCTGGACTGCTGGAATGTGTGGCAGAACCCCAATCTCGCGCAAGCGATCGCCGATGCCGGAGCGTCAATTTTTGTCGTGCAGATCAGCGACTGGCGCACGCCACGCTCATTTCAAGACCGATTGGTTCCGGGACAGGGAGAAATCCCCCTGGCCGATTTTCTGCGTGCCGTGCGGACGACCGGCTTCGCGGGCGCGTACTCGGTAGAGATATTTTCGTCGGGCGTGCCGGGCGCGCTTTGGGACAGCGATTTAGAGCAAGTCATTTTGCAAAGTCGCCGGGGCGCGGACCAAGCCTGGGCAGAGTCCGTTCAGAATAACAGCCGAGGAGAGTGATGACACAGGCCGCACAATAAAACGTTGCAAAAAGAAAGGCTTTGTTGCATCATTAGATGCTCCGTGCAATAAAGATTGGTTTCGGCTGTGCCGAGGATTAAGTCATGAACCTTGATCAACTGCAAGCCTTTCCTAAAGACCGTGTTCGCGCCCTGTTTGGCCTGGAACCTGCTGCCCTCAGCCAGCTTTTGACGGCTGTGCTGCCCGAACTTGTCGCCCGCCGTCTGGCAGAGCAGCAGGCAAAGCCGGGCCGCAAGCGCGGCCCCGGCGGCGGCAGGCGCCGCAAGCTCTTCCCCTCCCAGGAGGTGCTGCTCACGCTGGTTTATCTGCGCCACAACGTCTCGCACGCCGTCGTCGGCCAGATGTTCGGCGTGAGCGCGGACATCAGCGAGAACAGCTTCCACGACGTGGTGCTGCTTCTGCGCGACCTGTGCCCGACCCACCGCTTCGACGCCGAAAAGAAGTGGACCAAGAAGGAGCCGTCCTGGCATCCCGACACGCTGGACGTGATCCTGGTGGACAGCTTTGAGACCCCGGTCGCCCGGCCCAGCCTGCCCGACGCCCAGAAGCAGCTTTACTCGGGCAAGAAGAAGCGCCACACGCTCAAGACGCAGATCGTCACGGACAAGCAGGGCGAAGTCTTCGCCATTGAGCCAGGGCATCCCGGCCCCCTGCCCGACAAAAAGCTCTACGAGCAGAGTACGGCGGCGGGGCAGTATCCGCAGGCGGCCCGGCGCGGCGACCTGGCTTACCAGAGCGTCCCCGAGATGCTTCTGCCTCACAAGCGGAAGCGGGACAAGGCGGGCGAGAAGGCCAAAGAGCTAACGCCGGAGCAAAAGGCCGAGAACCAGTACCAGGCGTCGCAGCGCGTGTCTATGGAGCATGGGGTGCGCCGCTGTAAGGCATGGCGCATCCTGCGCGACGAGTTCCGGTTAGGGCGTGGGCTGTTCCCGCTGGTGGCGATGGCAACGGTGACCCTGGTGCATTTAGCCAGACTCTGTCCCGGCGCATGACCCCAAAACGACCGCGAGGAACGGCGACGAGATTGATGACAACAACTCTTTCTTATTACACGGAGCATTTATTCGTATTCCCTGTCCTGTCCTGCACTGCACTGGCAGACCTGGAGGGCTGCACGGGCAGACCTGGAAAATGGCTGAACAGCGGAGCACGCCCCGAAGGGCATGGCTTAACGGACCAAAGCCCTTTCAGGGCTGCGGAAATGACCTGTTCTTTAGCCCCGAAGGGGGTTCTGTCCGCTCAGCCATGCCCTTCAGGGCGTGCTCCGCTGTTCAGCCTATGCCCTTGAGAGCGTGGTGCAGTCGCAGAATTATGCAACAAAGTCAAAAAGAAATATTTTTTTAGAAATTATGGCTCAAAATGATTGCAAATTATGTGCGATAGGGTATACTTTCCAAGATGCTGGGTTTTCCCCAGCGATTTTCCTTCTACCTGGCACGATGCCTACCTCTGCGATCACCTCGGCTCCTTCGGCGTTTCCTCCGTTGCGTCCTCGAATGTTTCAGCGCGGGCTGTCTGACTCTGCGGTGGAAGGGCTTTACTCGAAAGGAGCCATAGATTTAATGGCAACCAAATTGTACGTAGGTAACCTGAGTTACCAGACAACAGATCAGCAGCTTCGCGACATGTTCGCGGAGACCGGCAATGTCACCAGTGCCCAGGTCGTGACCGATAAGTACACCGGCCAGGCCCGTGGCTTCGGCTTTGTGGAAATGGCGACCGAAGACGAAGCGCAGCAGGCGATTGCCACCATCAACGGACGTTCCGTGGATGGCCGCACCCTGGTCGTCAACGAATCCCGCCCTCGTGAAGGCGGAGGCAGCGGCGGCGGCGGTGGACGCAGCGGCGGCTACGGCGGCGGCGGCGGTGGACGCAGCGGCGGCGGTGGCGGCTACGGCGGCGGTGGCGGCAGCAACCGCTACTAATACCACTCTGATTGTTGCATCGGCAGCGATAAGCGCGGCTGGCAGTGATGTCAGCCGCGCTTTTTTGGGGGAGATTTTCTATGCCGTCTGAAGGACGTTCCGAAGAAACGCAATTGAAAACTCTGCGTGGCTTGATTGCGGAAACGCAAAGCTCCAGCCCGCGCTTTGCCGGGGAACTGGTCACGTTCGCCGATGCTTTTGCCGAAACCTGCGGCCACAACCGATTGGAGCAAATCGGCCTGCTGTGGTCGGGCGCTTTGACAAGCGCCCAGACACGGGTCTTGGTCACGGACCGACGCACGGCAACATTGTTCGCCGCGCACCTGCATCGGGCTTTGATGGAGCATCTGCTGCCGACCGACGGCGAGCTGGAAGCCCTGCCGAAGGCCGCGATTATGCAGTGGATCGCCGCCCTGCGCATGGGGATTCAAGGTGTCCTGCGGCGGCGCGCGCAGGTGGGAGGCGACATCAGCGGCAGCGCACATTTTATGATGCCCAGCACCGATTTTCTGGAGTCTATCCAGCCTGTCATTCGGGCTGCTGCCGATGAGTTTTTTGGCTCTCCTCCCGACACGGCCGTGCAGCGTGAGCCATGCGTGGCCGCCGCCTGACCCACGCCGGTGCGTTTTATAGAGATTTTGATGGAGATGCTGCGGGGAAAGCTCTCGCTTGCTGGTGCGAACCAGCGGGCGGGGGCTTTTTTGCTGCACTTTGGCAGGCAATGCCCTAAGTCCGGGCAGGAAGTGAGGCAGTGCAGGGTGAACTTGTCAGCACGCGCTCCGGCACGTCTCATAGAAGCCATCTCCGAAGGGAACTCTCCGCAATGATGCCACCCACCGATACTTCTCTCCCTCAGTTTATTCCCGGCAGCGAGGGGATTGACCCCAAGCGTGTCCCGCAGCGCACGCTTTACACGAACGCCAAAATGCCTGCTGTCGGGCTGGGCACGTTCGGGTCGGACACGGTCACCGGGGCGCAGATCGCCGAGGCGGTACTGGGCGCGGCGGCAGTCGGGTACCGGCATTTTGACTGCGCCAGCGTCTACGGCAACGAGGATTTGGTGGGAGGATCATTGGCGGCGATCCAGGCGGGAGGGGTCGCCCGCGAAGAGCTTTGGGTGACTTCCAAAGTGTGGAACGACAAGCATGGGTTGGGCCAAGTGGCGGCCTCCTGCGAGCAGTCACTGTCAGATTTGGGACTGGACTACTTGGACTTGTACCTGGTGCATTGGCCGTTTCCCAATTCGCACGGCAAAGGCGTGGATGCCCATTCACGCGACCCGCACGCGCAGGCATATATTCATGATTATTACATGCAGACGTGGCGCCAGATGGAGCTTCTGGTAGACCGGGGGCTGGTGCGGCATATCGGCACGTCCAACATGACCGTCCCGAAGCTGGAGCTTGTGCTGCGGGATGCGCATATTCGGCCCGCCGCCAACGAGATGGAGCTGCACCCGCACTTTCAGCAGCCCGAGTTGTTTCAGTATGTGCTGGACAACGGCATCGTGCCTATCGGTTACAGCCCTATCGGCTCCCCGGCCCGCCCGGAGCGAGATAAGACCCCCGGCGACACAGTTGACATCGAAGACCCGGCGCTGGTACGCATCGCCGCAAAACATGGCATGCATCCCGCGACATTGTGCGTGAAATGGGCGGTGCAGCGCGGGCAGGTTCCTATTCCGTTTTCCACAACCCCGCGCAATTATCTCGCTAATTTGCAGGCCGCTGTCGGCGAGCCTCTTTCCGCGCAGGAGATGCAGGAGATCAGTGAACTCGACAAGAACTGCCGTTTGATTAAAGGCCACGTCTTTTTGTGGAAGGACAACCAGACCTGGGAAGACTTATGGGACACAGACGGCGCGATTACGCCGCCTTAGGCACAGAGCAGAAGCAGAGGATAGTATGACAGCAACACGGAAAGGCGCACGCGCCACCATGACCGGGCTGGTCCTGCCCGGCAACAGCACGGTGCAGTATCGCGAGCAGCCAATTCCCTCCCCCGGCGCGGGGCAGGTGCTGGTGCAGATGAAGGCCAGCTCCATTTGCGGCAGTGACATTCGGGCCATCTACCGCGAGCATTTGGGCGTGGGCGACGAGGCTTATCGCAATGTGATTGCGGGGCACGAGCCGTGCGGGCAGATTGTGGAAGTGGGGCCGGACTGCAAGAAGTTCAAAGCAGGCGACCGGGTGGTGCTGTACCATATCAGCGGCTGCGGGGTCTGCGAGGACTGCCGTGCGGGGTACATGATTTCGTGCCATACCCCGCACCGCGCGGCGTATGGCTGGCAGCGCGACGGCGGCCATGCGCCCTATTTGCTGGCCGAGGAAAACACGTGTATCGGCCTGCCGGATAATCTCAGTTATGTGGACGGCGCCCTCGTTGCCTGCGGCTTCGGAACGGCCTGGGAAGCCCTGACCCGCATGGGGGTCAACGGCCAGGATCGCCTGCTGATTACGGGGTTGGGGCCGGTGGGACTGGCGGCGGCGATGCTGGGCAAGGCACTCGGCGCGCACCAAGTCATCGGCGTAGACACCAGCCAGAGCCGCATTGACCTCGCCAAAAGCTTAGGGCTGGCCGATGAAGCATTTCTCAGCGACGGCGATGCCCTGGGCAAAATCAAAGGCCTGACGCAGGGCAAAGGGTGCGAGGCATCCATTGACTGTTCGGGGGCTGCTCCGGCCCGCAAGCTGGCCTTGCAGGGAACACGTCAGTGGGGCCGGTGCGTTCTGGTTGGCGAGGGCGGCACGATGGACTTTGATGTGTCGCCACTGCTTATTCACCCGCAGATTACGCTGTACGGGTCCTGGGTGACAAGCGTCCCGCACATGGAGGAGCTGGTGGAGCGCCTGTCGCGCTGGAACCTGCACCCGGAAGCGACTGTCACGCATCGGTTTACGCTGGAGCAGGCGGCGGAAGCCTACGAGACGGCGGCGGGCGGACAGAGCGGCAAAGTGGTGATTGTGTATGACGGCGCGTGAGAGCGCCTGCCATTGGTGAATAAGAGGCCCCCCCGCCCCAATTATGGGGAGCAATACAGAGAGAAGACCAGGGCTACTGTTCTATCCTGTCCTACTCATGCACCCCAGAACTGGGGCGGGGGGCCTCTTATTCCGTTTCTGCACTGGCTTTCATAGTACGTTCGTGGGGGCAATAAACACAGGCCGTAGGTCAGCATCATTGACCTGCGGCCTTTTTGTTTGCGGCTGTCACAGGGCATAAAACTCAATGCGCAGGCGTCGGGTGCTGCCGACTGGCCTGCCGCCGACCGTGGCAGGCCGGAATGTCCAATGGCTTGCCGTGTCCAGGGCAATCTGGTCCAAACGGGCATTGCCGGTGGAATGGGCCATCTGCGCCGTGGCCGAGCCGTCGCTGCCGATGTGAAACAATGCCTCAAAGTCCCCGTGGATGTCGTCCATGCTCAGGTCGTCGGGCAGTTCGGGGCGGGGCTGCGCCAGGGGAACGGCGGCGACAACCACCGGCGGTGGCGCGGGCGCGACGGGGGCAGGCGCGGGCGGGGGCGCAGCCGGCGCGGGCGAGGCAGCCGGGGCGGGAGACGGCGGCGCGACGGGGGCAGGCGCGGGCGCAGCGGGCGGCGCGGCGGCGGGCAATTGGCCCGGAGCCGCCGTGCCGCTGTTGTCAATGGTCGGTCCGCCGCCCGCGCCGCCGGGGGCAGCGGCGACCACTTTGGGCTGATTGGGATTGGGGCGCGAGACATGGGCCGTGGCCGGGCGTGCCGATGCGCGGGGCTGAGGCCGCGCCTTCGCTTTGGCGGCGCGCTTTTTCGGGGCCGCTTTCTTGGGGAGCGGCGGACGCTTGGGCGGGGGCGGCAGGCTGACCAGCCGAACCGGTGTCAGATGCTGGCCGTGGATGGCCTTGAACGCGCCGAAGTGCGCGAGCAGGGGCAGCAGGACCGCGTTGATGACCACGGCGAGGCCGACCATCTTCGGCAGCAGCGTATTTTTCTTGCGGCGTCGGCTCATAGGCTGTTATTGGGACGAAAGACGACTACGAACGAGTGGCGAAGGCGAATGTCGCGCCGCCGGCTTTGCGAGCGTTGTCCATGACGCTCACCACGGCCCCGTGCGAGACCTGGCTGTCCGCATTGATAATAATCAAAGTGCCGTCGGTGATGTTCAAAGTCTTGAGGGCGGCGGTCTCCTGATCCAAAGTAATAGGCCGGGTGTTGAGATGCAGATCACCCGTCGGCCCCAATGTTAATGTGATATTTTGCGCCGAATGCTTCTCGCCCGTGCCGGCTTTTGGCAGCTTGACCGGCAGGCCATTCTGCACGGCCAATGCCAGCGACGCGACGATAAAGAACATCAGCAGAAACATCATTGTATCAATCATGGGGATGATGATAATCTCGGCTTCTTCGGGCTGTCGCCGGGCGCGCACTTTCATGCCTCGCGTGCTGCGCATGGGTTATGCCACCCTTCCTGTGAGAAAGTTTGTCAGCTCCGTGCCGTAGTATTCCATGTCTTCAATAAAGCGCTTCACCAAGTTGCCGAAGTAGTTGTAGGCAATCAAACCAATCACGGCGATGCCGATCCCGGTGGCCGTAGACACCAACGCCTCGCTGACGCCGCCCATCACCGCGGTGGGCGACGACAAGCCTCCCGCTGCCACCTGCTTGAAGCTCGCGATCATGCCCGCAATCGTCCCCAGCAAGCCGAGCAGGGGCGCGATTGTCACAATGGTGCGCAGGCCGGGCAGGTAGTTTTCCAGCGTCGGAATTTCGTTGGCGGCCTCCTGCGACATGGCAAGCTCAATGGATTCAGGGCCGCGCCCCGCGTTCTTCAGGCCGCGCGCGAAGATGCGGGCATACGGCGTGTGGGCATCGTCCATCAGCTTTGTCGCCGCCGCAACGTCGCCGGGCCGATACGCTTCCTTGATCTCGTCCAGCAGTTCTTCCGGGTCTACGCTGGTTGCTTTGCGAAACGTGTACATGCGCTCCAAGATAATCCCAATCGCCAATATAGAGCACAAAATCAGGGGGTACATCATGAACCCGCCCTGGTGCAGATAAGTCATAAACGCGGCCATCGTTCGTCTCCTTAAAAGTTCTGCGTCCACTTGACGCCGTAAGTCCGTCCCTGCCCCCACTCGGTGTCGGTGAACGGCCCGGCCTGCTTAATCACATAGCCGTGGTTGAGCAGATTGCCCACGGTAAGCGCGACCTGGCTGTGCCCGATCTGCGTGCCCACGCTGGCATTGAGGATGGTATGCACCGGCACGCGCAAAAAGTTGAGGCCAATAGGGCTGCCCTGCGCAGTGTCTATCTCGCCAAACGGAAACCCCGACCCGTATTCGCCGTCCAGCGTGGCAAACGTGCCCCGGCCCTGGTAGGCGAGGCCAAAGCTGGCCGAATGGGTCTGGTCGTGGTCATCGTAGAAATAGGACGATGGGGCGCTGCCCAGCAGCCCGCCGCTGACCGGCCCGGCGGATTTGGCCCAGGAGCGGGCGTAGTTGGCATAGTAGGAGACCGTGCGCGACAGGGGGCCATCCAAAGCGATTTCCAGGCCGCGCGTGTAGCCTTTGGCGAGGTTGAACGGAATGGCGATCTGCGTGCTGCCGTAGGGCTGGTCGTCAATGGTGTTCTTTTCGGCGCGGTAGTAGCCGTCCAAAGACAATGTCGTGCCGCCCAGCTGCCGGGTATATCCCGTTTCAAAAAAGTCGTCCCGCTCGGGCTGAAACGTGGCAGTCGCCCCGGCAATGCCGAGTTTAATCACGTCTTCCACGGCGATAGGCTGGAACAGCCGGTCGTAGTAAGCGTGGAACTTGTTTTGTCCTGCCGTGTAGGTGATATTGAGGCGCGGGGAAACCTGGCTGGTGGTGACATCGGCCTGGTGGACATCGTAGCGCACGCCATAGTCAATCAATGTCCGTCCTGTCGTCCAATCATCCTGCACATAGGCGCTTTTATCGCCGCCGCTCAGGTGCCGGTCATCCAAGATTGCGTCCTGCGCGGGGCCATAGGAATTGAAGAACTGACGCCCTGAGACGGTGTCGGCGTCTAGTCCCAGGCCGATTTTGTGCGCGCGGCCTGCCTGCACCGTGTAGTCCGTGCGCAGGCCGACGTAATTTGCCTTCTGGTTTTCGGTCGTGGTGGTCTGGCCCGACACGTCCGTGGAGCCGGGGTCGGCTAAGAGGTCATGCGCAGGGTCGCCAAAGTAACGCAATTGCGACGCGTGACTGTACAGCGCCACGCGAAGGGTGTCTGCGCCGGACAAATGCCGCCAGATTAAGTTTGCAAAGCGCCCGTCTTCTTTTTGCACATCGTTCTGCCCCAGCATCTGCCGCAGTTGGTTGTTGGGGACTTGAATGGTCGCGCCCGTGTCCGCTGTGTCCAATGTGATGCGGTCAGACGGCCCGCTTTGGTAGTCAAACTTGCCGAAGCCGACATTCTCCAGGCCGTCATCATGCAGCGGGGTCTGCGTGAGCGGGCTGAGCCGGAAGTTGCTGCTGGAACGTATCCCCGAAAGAAAGTACGACACGCGCCCGCCGCTGCCGCCATACTGCGCCGTGGTCTCATAGTCCGCGTAGCTTTGCGCGATCTGCTGCACAAAGCCCCCGGCCCCGCCCACGTGCCCGGCTTTCGCGGTGACATCAAAGATCGCCGCCAATTGTCCGCCGTACTGCGCGGGAAAGCCGCCCGTATAAATCCGCAGGGTTTCAATGTCTTTGGGATTGATGAGATCGGTGAACGACCCTGAAACATTGGTCGGCAGCGGCGCGCCATCTAAGTAATACGAATACTGGCCGTGCGAGCCGCGAATATGGATCTCCCCCGAAGGCGCGGCGGCGACACCCGGCACACTGCTCGCGACCACCGCGCTCAGGCTGGTGGAGTTGGCTTTGTTCTCAATGGCGGCGGCGGAAATAGTCGTGGAGCTGCCGCTGGGGCGCGGCACCAGCACAAGACGCCGCACGCCGATTTTTATGATAATAATCGGCGCAGCGGCGAGTTGGGACGCAGCAGAAGCAGGCACCGGCGTTACGGCGCTGGTGCCCCCCGGCGGAGGCGCAGGCGCGGCGCACACCGGCCCGGACGCGGCGGCAAGGGTCGCCGCCACGCCTGCGAAGGCGCGAAAAGGCTTGCAGATCATGTGTTTTTCCGAAACAAACTGAGAGAAACAGGAACGGCGCGGGAGGGGGGCGTGAGTTACGCGGAAAAACGCACAGGCGGGGCGCGCGGGGAGCGGCAGCGGAGGACGCGCAGAACAAGGGCGGCAGCCAGGGAAACGAGGAGAAGCGCCAGCGCATCAAGCGGCGCGGCAAAGCAAAACACGGCCAGGCTTTGCGACTGCAAGCCCTGTGTCCACTGGCACGCCACGCAGGCATCGGCCAAAACCACTTTGGCCGCGTGGTGGACATCGGCCTGCGCGGACGCCGGCCCACCGACACGCAGAGTGTCCGTATGCCCTGTCGTGCCCACCGTCCCCATCCAAAGACAGATACAGGCAAGGCAGAGGGCCAGAAGTCGCGGCAGGCTCAGTTGTGGGCGGTGGGCGTGGGTCATGGGCAAAGCGGGTTTAGTATACCTGCTTTGGGAACGCAAACAGCGCGCGCAAAAGTTCCCTGCGCGTGGGCACATCGGGGCGCGGGTACGGGGATGCATAGGGGTTGCATAGGCATAGATTAGGCGTAGTCAGCCCGTACCAACGACGGAACGATTTGTTCCGTCGTTGGTATGCCGTAGGAACGCCTATAATCAGCCTTGGGAAAGATGTCCCTCGCCCGTTGAGGAGTCCCTCCCCCGCTATGCCCCGGAGGGCATTACTTCGTATCTGCGTGGCTCGCTTCCCCCTCCCCTGCACTGGTAGACCCAGAGGGCTTCAGGGGAGGGGGAGCCTGAGTTTTACGAAGGTGGGGGAGGGACTCCTCAACGGGCGAGGGACAGGAAGGCGGCGACCATAGGCAGACGCGAAAGATAACCGATGGCTTCTCCACAAAAACGCGGAGCAGGCAGCCTATGACACTCCGGCAGGGGCGGACACTTGCGGCAGGCGGGCAAGGGCGCGGACAGAGATTAACAGGGCGACGGCATCCAAAGCCGATGCCAGAAAGAACGGCGCACCCGGCGCTTTGACCGCTGCCTGCGGGCGCGTAAAATAGGCAAACAAACTCGTGGCGATAATCGGCCCCACAATTCCCGTCAGGCTCGCCAGGCTGGACAAAGCGCCCTGCAAAGTCCCTTGCTGATCGTCGCCCACCTGCCGCGACAGCAGGCCCTGGGTCGCCTGCCCTGTGAGAAAGCTTAATCCCGCCGCAACCATAATCGCATACACCATCCAGCCCTGAGTGGCGAGGGCGTAGGCGGCGTACTCGGCGACGCCAATGGCCAGTCCGATTAGGATTGTTCGGCGCTCGCCAAGCCGGGGCAGCAGGAAACGAGACAGTCCGAGTTGAAAGACCAGCGAGATTGCCCCGAATGCCGCCAGCGACAGGCCGATGTCCCGCACGCCCCAGCCGAAGCGGGCCGAGGTGAACAGCACCCAGGTGCTTTGCAGGCACTGCCCGCCCAGATTGGCGGCTGCCAGCGCGCCCGCCATTGCCCACACGACAGGGTAGCGCCCCAGCACCGTCAGAACGCCCAGCGGGTTGGCCTCGCGCAGCGAGAACGCCCGCCGGTTTTCCGGTTTGAGCGACTCAGGCAGGATCAGCCAGCCGTAAAGGAAGTTGGCGAACGACAGGCCTGCCGCCGCCCAAAACGGCACGCGCGCGCCCAATGCTCCCAGCAGGCCGCCCGCCGCCGGGCCTAAGATGAAGCCGATGCCGAACGCCGCGCCCAGCAAACCGAAGTTCTGCGCCCGCTGCTCCGGCGGGCTGACATCGGCGATATACGCGCTCGCCGCTGTGAACGATGCCCCTGTAATGCCCGACAAAATGCGCCCCACAAACAGCCAGCCGATATTGGGAGCGAGGGCCATAATCACATAATCAATCCCTGTGAACAACAAAGACAAAAGCAAAACGGGCCGACGCCCAAATTGATCGCTGAGTGTACCGAGCAGGGGCGAGAAGAGAAACTGCATGGCCCCATACAAGGCTAAAAGAAAGCCATAATCGCGCGAGCCGCCGCTCAGCCCGGCATGGGACAGCGACGCCACAAACTTGGGCAGGATAGGCACCAGCAGCCCAAAGCCAAGCACATCTATGAGCAAAGTGACGAAGATAAAAGCAAGGCTTGCGTTACGTTTCAATGGGTATTTTTTCTAAAAAGCGGCAAGCCGGGAGTATGTGTCTTTTAGATTGATATAATTAAGCATAGGGGTCGCACTTTCAGTCCAATGCTGTCATAATAACAGCGAATATGTCTTGCCGGCAAAGCAATGAGGCACAGGAGAGACTTTTGACCCACACTTATCGTATTTGGACGCGCCTGGTCGCAGTCGCCCTGGCCGCCGCAGGTCTTGCGGACGCGGCCCATGCGCAGACTGTACCTGGACCCGCCGCGTTTCGCCCGCCCTCGGTGCCTCTCGTTACCAGCGACCCGTTTTTAAGCATCTGGTCGGATGCCGACCACTTGAACGATACGGTGACGCGGCACTGGACACGGACGCCGCACCCGCTGGTCAGCCTGGTGCGCATTGACGGCCAGTCTTATCGCTTAATGGGCGACACCCCCGGCACGGTTCCCGCATTTCCGCAGACCGCCCTCAAAGTCACGCCGACGCGCAGCATTTACGACTTTGACAACAGCCATGTCCATGTCACCCTGACCTTTATGACGGCCGCCCTGCCGCATGACCTGGACATTCTCAGCCGCCCGCTGAGCTATCTCACCTGGCAGGTGCGCTCTGCCGATGGCAAGCCTCATGCCGTCTCGCTGTACGACAGCACAAGCAGCCTGCTCGCGGTCAACACTCCCGATCAGGCGGTCGGCTGGAAGCGGGCGACCGCAGGGCCGCTGACCGCTCTGCGCGCGGGCACGCCCACCCAGAACTATTTTGACATCTCCGGCGACAACGCCCGACTGGACTGGGGCTACGCGTATGCCGCCGCGCCGACCGCCCAGAGCACGTCGGCGATTGGGGCCAGCGCTGCGCTGCAGTCAAGCTTTGTGGCGACCGGCACACTGCCCGCCCATGACGACACCCGCGCGCCGCGCGCCGCCAATGACAATGAACCCGCTCTGGCATTTGCATTCAACCTGGGCACAGTCGGGGCGACACCGGTTTCGCGGCACGCCATAGTCGCGTATGACGAAGTGTACGAAATCAAATACTTCGGCAAGAACCTGCGTCCCTACTGGCGGCGCAACGGCGACACGGCGGAAACCATGCTCGCCAAAGCCGAGCGCGATTATTCAGGCTTGGTCACCCGCTGCACGGAGTTTGACCGCACCCTGACTGCGGACCTGACCCAAGTCGGCGGCGCAAAGTACGCACAGATGACGGCATTGTCGTACCGTCAGGCCCTGGCCGGCTGCGGCCTGGCCGCCGATGCCAACGGGCAGCCGCTGCTGTTTACCAAAGAAAACACCAGCAACGGGGACATCGGCACCGTCGATATTATTTTCCCCATGGACCCCATGCTGCTGATGCTCAGCCCCAACCTTGCCAAAGCGACCATGGTGCCGATCTTCAGCTACGCCGCTTCCAGCCGCTGGAAGTTCCCCAACTCCCCGCATGACCTGGGCACTTACCCGGTCGCCCGGGGCACCGACGACGGCGGCGAACAGATGCCTGTTGAGGAAAGCGGCAATATGCTGATCCTGGCCGATGCGATTGCGCATCAGGAAGGCAACCCGTCATTCGCCTCGCAGTGGTGGCCGCAGCTGACCCAGTGGGCGCAATACCTGAAACAGTACGGCAACGACCCCGGAGATCAGCTTTGCACCGACGACTTCATGGGCCACCTGGCCCACAATGCCAATTTATCCGTGAAAGCCATTGTCGCCCTGGCCGCCTACGGCGACCTGTGCCGTCGGCGCGGAGACATAAGCGGGGCCAATCGCTATCAAACTCTCGCGCGCGGCTATGCCAAGCACTGGATGCAGGTGGCAAACGACGGTGACCATTACCGTTTGGCCTTTGATAAACCCGGCACCTGGAGCCAAAAGTACAACCTGATCTGGGACAGCATCCTCAACCTGCATGTTTTCCCCGCCTCAGTCGCCGCCACCGAAGTGGCCTACTACAAAACCCGTCTGGATAAGTATGGCCTGCCGCTGGACAACCGTACCAAGCTCACCAAAACCGATTGGACCCTTTGGAGCGCCTCAATGGCGACCAGCCAAGCCGACTTTGAAGCGTTGATCGCCCCGCTGGATGTTTATCTCAACCAGACGACGGACCGTATCCCCTTTGCCGATGGCTACCGCACGGACGATCTCGGCTCGGACCTGTTTCATGCGCGCCCGGTGATCGGCGGCGTGTTTGTCCGTGCGCTGACTGTGCCCGCCCTCTGGACCAAGTGGTCGCAGGGCGACACGATCAAAGTCGGCAAGTGGGCCGCTCTGCCTCCGCCGCCAGTCGTTGTTTCGGTGGTGGATACCAGCAAAACCGCCCCGCACACCTGGCGCTATGTCACCGGAGCCACGCCGCCCCCCTCTGATTGGACGGCTGCCAACTTCAACGACGCAGGCTGGAAGCAGGGCGCGGCTCCGTTCGGGCACAGCCTGCCGAGTGGCATTCCGCAAGGCACAGACTGGGCGGACACGCCGGGCGACCTGTGGCTGCGCCGGACAGTCAGTCTGCCCGCCAAGTCGTACCCGAACTTGCAGTTCTTTGCCTACCACGACGAGGACATGGAAGTTTATGTTAACGGCGTGCTGGCGGCGAAAGCGCCCGGCTACAATGGCGGGTACGACCCACTGCCCATCCTGCCCGCCGCCCGCGCCTTGCTGACGCCGGGAGCGACCGTCACCCTCGCCGTTCATGTGCGCCAAACCAAAGGCGGACAGGGCGTGGACATCGGGCTGGTCAGTATCACCGAGCGGTAGTCGTTTCTTGTTCTCTGGGCGGCCCTGCACAGGGCCGCCCCCTTTCTTCCCCAATAGTTCTATGCAAAACACACCCAACCCTTCGTCCGTGATTTCGGACTTTTCACGCAGCCCGCAGGCCCATCTGCGCCAGGCGCCGGTCGGCGCGGTGCAGCTGACAGATACGTTCTGGCAGCCACGCCGTGACGCCAATGTTAACACGACCCTGCCCTCGCAGTACCAGCATTTAGAAGAGACCGGCGCGCTGGACAACTTCCGCCGGGCCGCAGGCGCCAAAGACGTGTCGTTCCAGGGCATGATCTTCAGCGACTCCGACATTTACAAATGGCTGGAAGCCGCCTCCTGGGCGCTTGCGCACCCCCACCCCGACACGCTGGACACATTGGTGGCGGACACGGCCACTCTGATTGAAGCGGCGCAGCAGCCCAACGGCTACCTGCACACCTACTTTACGTTTGACAAAGCCCCCGAACGCTGGGTGACCATTGACCGGGGCCACAACAACAAGCATGAATTATATTGCGCAGGACACTTTTTTCAAGCCGCCGTCGCTCACCACCGAGTGACCGGAAGCACGCAATTGTTGAACGTAGCAACGCGCTTTGCCGACCATATCTGCGAGACGTTTGGGCCTGCCGACACGCAGCGGCATGGTACGGACGGCCACCCCGAAATTGAGATGCCGCTGGTGGAGCTGTACCGTATCACGCGCGACCCAAAGTATCTTGCACAGGCCCAGTATTTCGTAGACGTGCGACTGGGCATGGGGCTGATCAACGATGCCAAGCAAGAGCTGCTTCCCTTCCGCGAGCTGACCCGTATTGATGGGCATGCCGTCTGCGCCGTTTACCTGACTGCCGGGGTGACCGACATCTACGCCGAGACGGGGGAAGCCGCCCTGAAGCAGACTTTGGACAGGCTGTGGGACAACATGACCGAGACGCAGACGTATGTGACCGGCGGCATCGGCTCGCGCTGGGGCGTGGAAAGCTTCGGCGACGACTATGAGCTGCCTGCTCATGCGTATGCCGAGACCTGCGCCGCCATCGGCAATCTGATGTGGCAGGCGCGCCTGCTGGCCCTGAATGGGGAGGCGAAGTACGCCGACGCCATCGAGCAAACGCTGTATAATGGCCTTCTGTCCGGGCTGTCTTTGGACGACACGCACTATTTCTACCAGAACCCCTTAGTGGCGAAAGACAGCTACCGCCGCCAGCCCTGGTTCGGCTGCGCCTGCTGCCCACCGAATGTCGCCCGCCTGCTGGCCCAATTGCCCGGCTACCAATACAGCGTCGGGGAGCAGGCTGCCTGGGCGCATCTGTATATCGCCGGAACCGCCGCCCTGACCCTGCCCGATGGCCGCGCCGTCACCATCACCCAGCAGACCGAGTATCCCTCTGATGGCGACATCACGATTTCGGTAGACGCCGACGGCCCGTTCACTCTGCACCTGCGCATTCCCGCGTGGGCCGAGAACGCGCAGCTTGCGGTCAACGGCCAGCCTGTCGCAGTGACACCCGGCACGTATGCCGCCCTGACCCGCACGTGGCGGCCCGGCGACACGCTCTTTTTGTCTCTGCCCATGCCTGTCCAGCGCGTTCGGGCGCACCCGCGCGTTGCGGATGCCGTCGGGCGGGTGGCCTTGCAGCGCGGCCCTTTGGTGTACTGCCTGGAGCAAACAGACAGCCCCGCTGCCGATATTCGCGACATCCGCCTCCCCGCAAGCGCCGTCATCACAACGCGCCCCGCCCCCGACCTGCCGGGCGGCATTGTGGCCCTGGAGTTTGCGGGCACGCAGGCAAGCAGTGACGCACTCGCCCACACCCTGTATCAGACAGATGAGGCGCGTCGCGCCGTCCCCCAAGCGTCTGTGCCGGTGACCGCCGTTCCCTACTATGCCTGGGCCAATCGCGCGTCGGGCCGCATGCTGGTCTGGATACCGACAGACGGCGCGTAGCCGTCTGCCCCGTGTGAGGGGAGTCCCTCCCCCGGTCGCGTGGCTCGCTTCCCCCTCCCCTGCACTGGTAGACCCAGAGGGCTTCAGGGGAGGGGAAGCCTGAGTTTTACGAAGGCGGGGGAGGGACTCCTCAACGGGCGAGGGACGCTGAAGCCCCCGCTTCAACGGCGTCCCACAAGCATTGTTATGGCTTTTCCCAGACACGCCCTGGCAACGCCTCTACCCGCATGAAAAACCTGCAAGAGTGGTCACAGAAACTTTTGCTTGACAACCTGCGCTTGCTGTGATAAGATAGTCTCAGCAGAGTGTTCATATGATTAACTTTACGGCGTCATAGAACGGTTGCTCTTTGCGTTGGCGCAACCCATGCGTTACGTCTCGTTGCTCGTCTTGCAAGGTTCCCGTCGCCGGCAGTACAGGCGGGAGAAAGCAAATGCTGATGTTCACACTTCCACACCTAGTGTCTCGTCCACGCCTTTCTTAAAGAAAGGCGTCCGCCCTCACCATCTTCGGCATCACCGCCCTGTTGCCTCTATGCGCCATCCCCGCCGCCCATGCCCAATCCTGGGTACTCGACCCCACCCAAAGCACCGTGCAATGCCAGTGGGACGGGCTTTCTTACGCAACCGACGGCATGCCTCAAACCTATCACGCCAGTTGGAGCTGGTTTGATTGGCAGCACGAACCGGAGTTAAGCTTCGGTTTGCAAGGAGGACTCAACCCGGGCGGGACCCACAGCGGCTTTGCCACCACGACGGTGACGCAGTCGCTGGTGTATGTTTGGGACCCCGGCTCGGACGAGGACGGCAACCCGCTTGCCACCCCGGCCCCCGCAAAGGTCTACTTTCGCCTGTTTGGCGAGGCGGAAGCCAGCACCGGGGGTCATGTTCAGGGTACAAATGCTGCCGCTCTGCTGGCGGGGGCGTTCTCGGGCAGCTGCACGGCAGACGATGGTTTGGGCGACCAAGCGGTTGTGTCGGGGCCAACCTCTTTGGAATGGAACGATGGGTGGGATGCCAGCCTGGACAGGCGCAGCAAATCCAGCGGTACGCACCTAGTGCAAAAGGATGGTTCTTCGGGCACAATCACTTTCACTTTCAACGTCAGTGCTCATGGTGATGGGAGCCTGACCAGACCGCCCCAGACCACCTCAAACCAGGCTCCCCCGACCATGGAAGGGGGTGGTGGCACCGAAGCTTGGCCTGTCAGTGTGCAGGAGGATAGCCGGGGGCTGACAATCAGTTCCAGCCTGGGGCAGACGTACCATATGAGTCAAACCAATTTTGATAGCAACGGGTTTGCCCTGCCAGACCCTGATACTCCTGACTCAGATGGGACGGTACACGCCAACTCAATTAAACCTGCCGGTACTCCATGGGCCACTTCGCAAGATCCTGCTCCGTTCATTATCACTGAGGGCATTACTTACCATGCCAATGTTATAGGAACATGGGCTTCTGGCTCGTCTTACCAATGGCATGTGGATCAAGCGCCATTAGGAGGAAGTGTTCCCGGATATGGAAGTGCTGGATTTGGCAGCGACTCGGGCACACTCACAATGCCTGGCGATCCGCCCTACGATTACAATGCAACTTACGAGACAGAATACGATTTTGGTCACTCCATTGTTGCGCAAGTCACCGGTCAAGAACACGCATACATCCACCTAACGGATGCAAACGATGGGGCTGACGCGACGGCCAATTACTATATCCAGTGGCATGATCCAGTGGAAAATTGGAGACTTTGGAAAACCGGTGACGTCGAAGACCCAGAAGTTTTTAGCCCTGTCTGGTGCGAGGGGGATGAAAACGGAAATCTGGCGTATGCGCAGTTCAACAGCCCCATCTCAGGGCATTACAACACGCCTAACGCCAAAGGCGGTACAGGAACGGGCTTGGGAGAGATGATCGAGCTGGTCTCGGCGGGACTCGAAGCAGTAGAATATAAAGCTATCCCAGGCTGGCAGATATTTCTTGCAGCAGCAAAAATAGGTATTTCCGACATCGAGGACGATCCTAAACAAGATGTCAAAACGGCCACGTTCGATACGGATGCGTGGCATTTATCCTACTCGACTGGCGTTCCCAAAGATGCAAATGGGAATCCAGATGATGGCAAAATCGGGCTGTACTCGATGAGGCCGCTTTGGGTAGAGCAATACCAGCCTCAAGTGTACGTTGGAGATGGATACGGGACGGATGGCTATGCTGGTGAGCAGACCGAGCAGTTTGATCGGTTTGTCTCCGGTGTTTGCATCGCGGAAAACGCGGGTGCTTTTGTATTAACCCCTTCTAATCCCAGCCCGACTGGACCTTAAACACTACGGCGTAAGGGCATTATGCCTTTACGCTGTTTTTAAGATGAAGGAGAGTAATAACATGCGTATCAAAACAACGATTGTGATCGGTGTACTTTGCATGGCACCGCTCTGCCAAGCACAGCAACCCTCATCGGCGGAGCAGTATTCCCATATCTGGAATAGCCCAACGGCTATGCTTCTCTCGCAAAAGTGGAACTGGATCGATGACAGATGGGTAGGTGATGACACCTTGTATCGGACCTTTCGAGATAAAACTGACCAGCAGGCGGCGCGAAGGAAGATAACGGCGGCAGCAATTGAGCAGTACTTTCATGCCAGTGCCTCGCACCCACAGAACTCGCAATCTCTCTTCCGATGGGCTTATGCCGCTTACGCATCCAAGCAGGAACACCTTGCTCCGCATGTACCGTATCCCTATGCCTGGATTTTTAACTGCGTGCCGTCACCTCATACCTATAATTATGACCGAATCCGATTTCTAATCAGCGCGGGGGAACAGGCTGACCCTCACATGAAAGATATGGCGCGGCGTCTCTTCAAACGTGACCCGAAGGACTATGACGTCGAGTATCAACTGGTCGGGTGCCTGGAGCCAACCCGTTCTCATCAAGAGAGAAAGGAAGCTTTTACCTATGCTGAGGATTTGACCCACAGGTATCCGACACGTGCAAATGTTTATTCACTATTAGGGGGTGTTTACCTAAAGCTATTTGTTGCTTATAGCGATAAAGAAGATGCGGAGAAAGCTACTAATGCGTATAATCGCTATCTTCAACTCGCACCGCCTAATGCGGTTTGGAGAGAAACTGCTGAACGTACAATACAAGTCTTACAAAATTACCATTATAAATAACCAATGCTTAAGCGCAACCACAACAGCCGCTTGAACATTTCGCACTTCACAATATAAGCTACCAACAAGCCAAAGCAGCATGTTTGGCTGAAAGCGGCGCAGAAAACTCTGCGCCGCTCTTTTCATATCAGCAAAGTGAAAGCAGGCACTTTAATTCAGTGGGCTTTGCCGGTGATGTGATTCAATACGCGGCAAACAGCCTCTCTTGAACACCCACCGACGCCAAACTTGACTATCGCCCGGTTATCGTCTATAATGTTAGAGGGGATTGTGGCGGCTTTTACCATCTTGGCTTTAGTTTCGCAATTATCCATTGATCACTTGGCAGCCTCAGCAGCGCAGGAGCGCAAACTGCCGATTTTGCCGCACTTTCCCCAAGATTGAGCACGGAAGATGACTTATGCCTGAGCTGCCGCCGGAGCGGGAGCCGAGGAGAGACGCGGACGACGCGCAACCACCCGGCGAGCGAGCGCAGGGCGCGGGCCATGCGGAGCGCACCGCGCTGCCGGACAACGAGCCGGTGTATGTCATCAGTATTGCCGCGAAACTCGCCGGGCTGCCTGTGTGGACCCTGCGCGTGCTGGACAAAGAAGCCATTGTCCGGCCTCAGCGCACGGCAGGCGACCGGCGTTTGTATTCCGACCGGGACATTGCAGTACTCGCCCGCGTGCGGTATCTGACCGAAGAGCGCGGCGTCAACATGAACGGCGTGCGCCTGATTTTGGAGATGGACGGCGCGGGCCAAGCCACGGACAATTAAGGGGGACAAGACAATGATTTTTCCATCCGCAGATAATATCAAGCAGAATATCGGCAGCCGCTACTCGCTGGTGGTGATCGCGGCCAAGCGGGCCAAGCAGATCAAGGAAGGCGCGCCGATCTTGATTGACACGCTTTCCACCAACCCCCTGACGATTGCCATGGAAGAGATTGCGGCGGGCAAAGTGACAATCATGCCCGGCTCCGCCGATGTGGTGGTGGACGCGCCGGACGGCTCGCCGACGGAGAGCATGACCCCACGTGCTTCCACAAAAATTCCGCACAACGACGGCCTGCCCGCCGATGTGGACGGCACAGACGACTTGGAAGTTGCGGAAGGCGAGCCGGTCAAAGCCGCCGCCTAAGACCCGTTGCGCGGACGGGCGTGGATGTCCACACCGTGTTTTCTCGAGGAGCAGAATTATGCCGAAATCTGTAGGGATCGACCTGGGTACGACAAACTCTGTCGTGTCGGTGATTGATGAAAGCGGCGAGTCCGTGGTCATCACGCTGGCGGAAGGCAGCCGCTTGTGTCCGTCGGTCGTGGGCTTTTCCAAGACCGGAGAGCGGCTGGTGGGGCAGCTTGCCAAGCGTCAGGCCATCACCAACCCCGACCGCACCATTTCCAGCATCAAGCGGCAGATGGGGACGCGGTTCAAAGTCGCCATTGACGGTCGCGAGTTCACGCCGGAAGAAATATCCGCCATGATCCTGCAGAAGCTGCGCGCCGATGCCGAGGCGTATTTGGGGGATGTGGTCACCGAGGCAGTCATCACGGTGCCAGCGTATTTTTCCAATGCACAGCGCGAAGCGACCAAATCCGCAGGCAGGATCGCGGGCCTGGACGTGGTGCGGATCGTCAACGAGCCAACAGCCGCAGCCCTGGCGTATGGCGTGGATAAAGGCGAAGAAGAACAGACTATTCTGGTGTGGGACCTGGGCGGCGGCACGTTTGATGTGTCTATCCTGGAGCTGGCCGGGGGCGTGTTTGAAGTGCGGTCCACATCGGGCGACACGCGGCTGGGCGGCGATGACTGGGACATCCGCATCATGGACTGGATGGCCGAGCAGTTCAAGACGGAAACGGGCATTGACCTTACGCAGGACCGCATGGCGATGCAGCGGCTGAAAGAAGCGGCGGAAAAGGCCAAGATCGAGCTGTCCACCCTGATAACGGCCTCCATCAACCTGCCGTTTATTTCCAGCACGGCGGAAGGCCCCGCGCACATGGAAATGAGCATGACGCGGGCGCAGATGGAAGAATTGACCAAAGACCTGCTGGAGCGCATGATCGGCCCGACCGAGCAAGCGATGGCGGACGCCAAGCTGAAGCCATCGGAGATACAAAAGGTGCTGCTGGTCGGCGGCATGACCCGCATGCCGATCTTGCAGGAAACCGTCAAGCACATGTTCGGCAAAGAGCCGACCAAAGGGGTCAACCCGGACGAGATCGTCGCGCAGGGCGCGGCCATTCAAGCGGGGATTTTGTCGGGCAATGTCACCGACATCGTGCTTTTGGATGTCACTCCCCTGTCGCTGGGCATTGAAACGCAGGGCGGCGTGTTCACCAAGCTGATCGAGCGCAACACGGTTATCCCCACATCGCACTCGCAGCTCTTCACGACCGCCGTAGACAATCAGGCTGCCGTGGACATTCATGTGCTGCAGGGCGAGCGTGACTTCGCGGTGGACAACAAAACACTGGGCAAGTTTCAATTGACCGGCATCCTGCCCGCCCCGCGCAGCGTTCCCAAGGTGGAGGTAACGTTTGACATTGACCAGAACGGCATTGTCAATGTGTCCGCCAAAGATGTCGCGACGGGACGGGCGCAGAAAGTCACCATCACCGCGTCTTCGGGCCTGGGCAAAAGCGAAGTGGAGCGCATGGTGGAGGAAGCCGAAAAGTACCGCAAGCAGGACGAAAAGCGCCGCGAAGAACAAGACACCAAAATCAAAGCCGACCAGGCCGTCTATCAGGCTAAAAAGATTGCCGCCGACGCCGCTGGGCTGGTGCCTCAAGCCTTGATAGACGAAGTCAACCAGGCCGCGATGATGCTGACTACCTCTGTCAGCACCTACGACACGGCAGGCACAAAGGCGGGGATGGAAGCCCTGAACACCGCCCTCATGGGCCTGAGCCGCGCCTACTACGAAGCCAAATCCGGCCAAAACGGCAGCGCGAGCGTGGCAGCCCCCGCCACGCCCCCGCCCGCAGCACCGAAATCCGCAACACCGCCCGGCACTCTGGACGGCGACGGCCCCGGCGGCTACGACCCGGATGCCGGTGACCGCATGGACATGGAAGAGTTATTCAACGAAGCAAGCTAGGGATTACCAAGCGAGAGATTACCCGGCACATCGGTGGGAACAAAACACAAGGCGCGGGGCTAAGTTTTCTTTGGGGGCACGGGTGAGCCAAAACCTGTGTTATACTAAAACAGAAAACCAAAGCCCCGCGGCTTTTTTTGCGAAGCAATTCCCGGTGGAAAGTACGACATGGCAACGAAACGCGATTATTACGAAGTGCTGGGCGTAGAGCGTGCAGCCACTGTCACCGAAGTGCGCTCGGCTTACCGGCGCCTGGCAGCTCGGTACCATCCCGATGTGAACCCTGGCGACCACACTGCCGAGGAAAAGTTCAAAGAGCTGAACGAAGCCCATGAGATATTGTCGTCCCCCGAAAAGCGCCAGGTGTACGACCAGTTCGGCCATGACGGCCCGCAAGGCGGCATGGGCGGGGCGGGATTTGGGGACATCTTTGACATGTTCTTCGGGGCGGGCGGCGGCTTCCAAAGCAGCCGTGGGGCCGGCAGCGCCGAACGCGCGCGCCAGCAGGCGACATTGGGCGCCGACCTGCGCTATGATTTAGAAGTAAGCATGGAAGAGGCCGCGTTCGGCGTGGACAAAACCCTGAGGCTGTCGCGCCTGGAGCCGTGCGACACGTGCCGGGGCAATGGAGCGAGGCCGGGCACAGCGCCCAAAACCTGCTCAACGTGCAGCGGGTCCGGCCAGATGCGCCATGTTCAAAACACGATCTTAGGCTCGTTCGCTACCGTTGTCCCCTGCACCCGCTGCAAAGGCGAGGGCGTTGTCATTGCCGATCCCTGCCCGACTTGCCGGGGCCAGGGACGGCAGCGTCAGACACGCGAACACACGCTGCACGTGCCGGCAGGCGTGGATACCGGCGTCCGGCTGGTGGATGCCGGGCAGGGAGATGCGGGCGTGCGCGGCGGGCAGCGCGGCGATCTCTATGTGGTCATTTATGTTCAGCCGCACGCGCAGTTCACGCGGCGCGGGCAGGACGTAGTGTACGAAACCCCCCTTACATTTACCCAAGCCGCGCTCGGAGACATGCTGGACGTGCCCGTGCTGGGCGGGACGGAGAAGCTGCAGGTGCCCGAAGGAACGCAGCCGGGCGAAGTGTTCCGCCTGCGCGGCAAAGGCTTCCCGGATGTCAATGGACGCAGCAAGGACCGGGGCGACCAATTAGTTGTTGTCAAAATGCAGGTGCCGACCCGCATGAACGATGACCAAAAGCGCCTGCTGCGCGAGTTCGCCCTGGCAAGCGGGGAAAAGCCGGTGCATGACGATGATCGCGGCCTGCTTGGCAAAGTGCGCGAAGCCTGGAACCACAAGTAGAAAGCTCGGTCGACCTATGATGATGCGCTGGGCGGAGATCAGTGTGGATGCCGAGCCGCAGGCGGGCGATGCCGTGAGCGAAGCCCTGCGGCGCGCGGGCTGCGACGGCGTCTATATGCGGGATACATTGCAGCCCCCGCAGGTGACCGGCTACCTGCCCGCCGACGACCGGCTGGAAGCCCGGCTTGATGGCCTGCAGGTGGCCCTGCAAACCCTGCCTTCATTCGGCATCGTCGGCGCGGGCACCGCGCTGACCCTGCGGACGGTGGAAGAGGCCGACTGGGCCAATGCCTGGAAGGCCTACTATAAACCCATGCGCGTGGGCCGTCACCTTGTCGTGACGCCGCCCTGGGAAACCCCGACACTCTACACCAACGACATCCCCATTATCGTTGACCCCGGCATGGCCTTCGGCACCGGCAGCCACCCGACCACCCAGCTTTGCCTCGCGGCCCTGGAAGATTACATGGAGCCTGCCCTGCGCGTCGCGGACATCGGGACAGGGTCGGGCATCCTTGCCATCGCCGCTTCCAAGCTGGGGGCGGGCGAAGTGGTCGCGACCGACAACGATCCTCTCGCTGTCAAGATTGCTTCTGAGAATGCTGCCGTCAACACCGTTCCCCTGCAAGCCCAGGAAGCCTTTCCCGTTGGCAGTTACGATCTTGTTGTCGCCAATATATTAGCCGATGTGATTATCAGCATGGCGGAAGACCTTGCGGCATTGGTCAAGCCCGACGGCGTGCTGATCGCGTCGGGCATTATTGATACGCGCGAAACCGATGTGCGCTTTGCCGTAGAAAGCGAAGGCTTTGCTCCCCTGGAAACCCGGCACAGCGGCGAGTGGGTCGCCCTTGTCTTTCGCCGCAGCACGGTCTGAATATTTCCCTATCTCCCCCTGTGGCTTGCTGGAATGACTTTCTGTCTCTGCATTGCATGCACATACTCTCATGACCCGTTTCTTTGTCTCACCCGATCAGATTAATCAGGGAATGGCGACGCTTGACGAGGGCGACGCCCATCATCTGCGCGTGGTGCTGAAGGCGCAGCCGGGCGAAAAAGTGTCCGTGCTGGATGGGTCTGGGCGCGAATGGCCCGGCGCACTGCTGGAGCTAGGCAAAAACCGTGCCCTGGTGAAGCTGGGCACGCCAGCCCTGCCCCCCACCGAGCCGCGCACGCAGATCACTGTTGCCCAAGCACTGCCCAAAGTGGCGGACAAGATGGAACATGTCCTGCAGCACGGCACGGAAGTGGGGGCAGCGGCGTTTTGGGCCTGCCAAAGCGCCCGAAGCCTGACCCATCTCACGGGCGAGCGGCACGACAAACGACTGGTGCGCTGGCAGGCGATTGTCAAGACCGCCGGGGAGCAGTCCCATCGCGCCCGCCTTCCTGCTGTCCGCGCGGACGGCACATTGACCGATGTGCTGCGCACCGCGCCGGGCTTTGACCTGGCTTTGCTCGCCCATCCCGTTTCCTCATCCACTTTGCGCGAACAGTTGTCTTCTTCCGTGCCCCTCTCCGTACTGATTATTATCGGGCCGGAAAGCGGCTTTTCCGATGCGGAAGCCGCCGAGGCGCGCCGGATGGGGGTACACTCAGTTTCGCTTGGGCCACGCATTTTGCGCACCGAAACGGCGGCCCTGGTCATGCTCTCGCAGATACTTTACACATTGGAAAGCCCGTAATTCTGTTTGCCGACATCCACAATCACATACTGCCGGGCATTGATGACGGTGCCGCCACCATGGCGGATGCCCTGCTGATCGCGCGCCTTGCCGTGGACGGCGGCACGGACATCATGGCCGCCACGCCCCACGAGATCAGCGGCGGACGACGCACCGCGCCCCCCGACTGGCTGCGCGGGCAGGTGCATGAATTGCAGCGGCTGCTCGATGCCAAAAGCGTCCCGCTGCGGATTGTCCCCGGCGTGGAGATCAAGCTCGGCCCCACGGTCGCGGGCCGCCTCGCCGCCGGCAAGGTGATGACCCTGGGCGATGCCGGACAGTGGGTGCTGATTGAGCCGCCGTTTGACCACCTTCCCTCCGATGCGCTTTCTCATATTCAATCTATTTTTGATGCGGGTTTTCAAGTGGTCCTTGCCCATCCCGAGCGCTGCCGCGAGATACAGCAGACATTGGCCTTTGTGGAAGGCTGCGCGGCCCTCGGCGCGGCCTTCCAATTGACCTCGGGCAGCCTGCTCGGCCACTTCGGCGGTGCGGCCCTTCGCACTGCCGAACTGTTGTTGGCGCACGCGCACGAATGGCCCCTCGTCCTCGCCTCCGACACGCACGATGCCGTGGATCGTTCCCCGAACCTTCTGGCCGCCGCCCGCGCCCATGCCGCTGCGTTTGTGGGCATAGACGAAGCGCAGCGCATGGTGGATGCGCGTCCCCGCGCCATGCTTTTGCCGCCGCGCTGAGTTCTTGCGTTCTCCGCTTGCGTACAGAGGAACGGCCCTCACTTCCCAGCCAAGAAGCCCTCACCCTCCGCCCCCGCACATAAGAACAGCCCTCCCCCCCCAACCCCCTCTCCTGCACTGCATTGGTCAGCACTGGCTACCCGGAGGGCACCCCTAGTCGCAGAGCCTCCGTAGCGGGGAACACCCCTAGTCGCCAAGCCTCCACCTTCCAGGTACGCCAGTGCGTTAGCGGGGTAAAAACCTGGAAGGCTGGCAGACCCGGAGAGGCGGGAGAGGGACAGGCGCGCAGCGCCAGGGTGAGGGCTGTCTTTATCCGGCTCCCCAAACTCAGGGCGGGGCGGCCTCTTAACGGCTTCTCTTAGGCGTTGCCGACGCTGATTAAGCGTGTACCAACGACGGAAGGATTTGTTCCGTCGTTGGTAAGGGCTTACGACACGTTGGAAACGCCGTAACGCCCCGTTTGCCGCGTCTCTAACAAAAGCGCAAAATCCCGTAGAAATGCCCCTAAAGATCGCGTGCGCACTTGCCGATAATCGGCGTATGGACAACAGCACCATTTCCGCCTTGACCAATGCGCTGGATTTCGGCACCGTGCGTTTGCAGGCGATCTCCAACAACCTTTCCAACATTAATACGCCGGGCTACAAGCGCAAGGATGCGTCGTTTGCGGCGCTGCTGGATGCGCAAAACGGCGATGATGCCCTGCGCACGTCGGGGCAGGCCGCCAATGCACGGCATCTTTCGCTGGACGGCGACACTGATGCGGCGCACCCGACATTGGTGACGCAGGGGGGCGACTCGACGCGTGCCGACGGCAACAATGTGGATGTGGATGCGGAAGGGGCGCGACTGGCGCAGGCGGAGCTGTTTTACAACGCGAGCGCGCAGATGCTGGCGGGGCAGTTTTCGGGTCTCAAGTACGTGATTGAAGGCCGATAGAAAGGCAGCAACTTATGGGCTTCATGGATTCACTCAATATCAGCGCGTCGGGCATGACGGCGGAGCGTCTGCACATGGACGTGATCGCCAACAACCTGGCGAATGCAAACACCACGCGCACCCCGCAGGGTGGCCCTTATCGCCGGGAGCTGGTGACATTGTCGCCCGCAGGCGGGTCGTTTGCGGATGCCCTGTCGGCGTTTTCGGGTGGGGGCGGCAGCGCGGCCAAAGGCGTGATTGTGGATGGGGTCACGCCGGATCAGTCGCCGTTCAAGCGCATTTACGAGCCGGGCCACCCGGATGCGGACAAGCAGGGCTATGTGTCCATGCCGAACATTGACACGGTGACCGAGATGGTGGACATGATGAACGCGACCCGCGCCTATGAAGCCGATGTGACGGCGGTCAACGCCCTCAAAGGCATGGCGATGAAAGCGCTGGAAATCGGCAGAGCGTAGTGAGTGTGCTATCGCAAAGTTTCAGCCCGGCCTGCATAGGCCGGGCTGTTGGTGTTTGTGTGCGTCTAGCTCCGCTCCCAATCATTGGCATACCAACGTGGGTTGGGTAGTATGATTGTAGACAACGCTATAAACTTGAGGACAAGCTATGAAAGCCAAAGGAGGAACGCCCTATGAACGACACGTATGAACTGCTGTATGCCACGCCGTCTATTGCGGAAGGCATCGGGCGCATCCTTGACTTCGGCAACACGCTGACTGAATACAACACGTCCCCCTCCGGCGAGCAGGCTGACTTTCTGGCGCTCCGGGCGGACTGGCGGGCGGTTGCCGCTGACCTTCGCAGTGCAATGGTGGAAGCCGATGCAGAGCTTTTAGAGCAGCTACTGCACAAGTAGTTGAGGTTTAACAAGCGGAAGTACAATCGCGGCGCGTTGCGCGTTATCAGCACAGAGATGGCCCAAAAAGCGAGGCAGATACAGGGAAAGCAAGAGGGAAACGACATTCCCGCCGCTTCCCTTGTGTCTGCCTCGCACCAGTTTAGCGGGCCAATTCCTTCCCCTCAAGACCTGACGAACCCAGAGAACGTCATGCCCGGCCTTGCCGACCGGATTATCACCCGGTTTGAGCGGCAATCCGAGCATCGTATGGAACTGGAAAAGTACGTCACCCGCACGAACGCTTTGCGGGCGAACCTGGGATTGGCGGCGGGATTGGTCGTCTGGCGGGCGGGGCTTGGCATGGCGGCGATTCTCGGCCTGCATGGGCATGAGTGGGCGACGGGAGTCGTTTCCGTGGCCGACTTGGGGGTTTTGGCGGGCGTCTTCGTCTATGGTTCAAACAATCAAAAGCAGGAGTGGTTGGAGCGGGCAGAACTGATGCTAAGTAATCGTGCAAAAGAAAACGGGGATTTAGCCATCGGGTAAAATCCCAGCATGAAGTTTGTTTTTGCTCTGTCGGACGCGTAGCGCGCTTTCCTGGTTTGGTCGAATTGACGGCGAACCGGCCTCTGGCGCATAGCTTTTAGGCGTCTTCATCTTCGCAAAACTTGAGCATAAAATTCATCGTTGCTCCGCTCCCTGATGTTGGTCAGGTTTTCCAGCGCGAGTGCCCTCTGCAAAGAAAGTGCTTTTTGGACGAGAGACTTAGAGATACAATGGTTCACGTCATGGGCAAACCGGGAGGCGCGGCGGTTGACTTTCATGCCTAAAGGCACGGGCTTCCTGTCTTGTTTTTCGTGACGCCGTGCCATGCGGGCAGGTCACACCCCGAAGCGCGGGTTTGTGTGCGGTCCCTCCAGCGATTTGATCAGTTCCGCGACTGCGTTGCGAACAGGCTCTAAATCAAAGTCCGCTCTTATCGCCTCATCATCCAACTGCTCGCACAACGCATCCACGCCAAAGAGTGCGCGCAGAAAGTGGGGGTAAATGATTTGTCCAACAAGCTTCTGCGCCGCCGCCGCGCTTGCTGCTGCCGACAGCCCCCATGTTTTTGCCAAATACTCACTCAAGCGCTGCTGGGGAATGGCAAAGATGACATCAAAATACTGCGCTGCCCCCTCCGGGAAGCGCTCCGCCTCGGCGATGTTCATGCGGCACATGCGGATTGTCCACGAAAACAGCAGGTTTTGCAGCGACCGACCACAAAACAGCGTCAGCGCCTCGGCAGGGTCAGCCGAATACTCGTCCGGCGTCTTGAGCTTGCTGGAAGACAGCTCGCGCACCAAGTCGATAATCGCCAGGTACAGCTTTTCTTTGCTCTCAAAGTGGGCGTACAGGGTGCGCTTGGAGGTTTGGGCGCGCTGGGCAATCACATCCATGGAGGCGCGCTCAAAGCCCATCTCCAAAAACACGCTTTTTGCGGCATACAGGATATGCTCTCGTAAATCGCTGCCTCTTAACATAAGAAGATTATGGCGTGCAATGAAAGATTTGGCTACGGGGGTTGACATTCATGTAAACGGTACGGTATAGTTTACATATCAAGTCTGTAGTGTGCAAGAGGAAAATCAGCATGAAAGTATTTGTCACAGGAGCAACAGGATTTATTGGCTTTGCCGTCGTGCAGGAGCTGCTCGGCGCAGGGCATCAGGTTGTTGGAATGGCTCGCTCGGAGGCGTCCGCGCAGCCATTGATTGATGCAGGCGCGGAGGCGCATCTGGCAACACTTGAAGATTTAAGCAGCCTGCGGCGCGGCACGGAGGGCGTGGATGGCGTCATTCATTTGGCCTTCGACCACGACTTCTCGCGCTTTGTAGAGAACTGCGAAAAAGACCGACGGGCCATTGAAGCGCTCGGCAGCGCGCTGCAAGGCACGGGCCGTCCCCTTGTCATTACTTCCGGGGTCGGGATAGGAAGCGCTGCGCCGGGTCAGCCCGCAACCGAAGACTTCTTCAACACTAGCTACCCCAATCCTCGTGTCGCTTCGGAGTTGGCAGGAAATCAGATGTCGGCGGCGGGCGTCAACGTATTGGTAGTGCGCCTTCCACAGGTTCACGATACTGTCAAGCAAGGTCTCATCACTCCCCTCATTGCTGTGGCCCGCGAGAAAGGCGTTGCCGCGTATGTGGGCAATGGCGCAAGCCGCTTGTCGGCGGCGCATGTTTCCGATACCGCCCGCCTTTACCGGCTGGTGCTGGAGCAGGGGGAAGCGGGCGCTCGGTATCATGCCGTTGCGGAAGAAGGTGTGCCAATCCGGCAGATTACGGAAGCGATTGGCCGAGGCTTACAGGTGCCGGTCGCTGCCTTGTCTCCAGAGGAGGCGGCAGCGCATTTCGGATGGATGGGTATGTTCGCCGGCCTTGACCTTCCCGCATCAAGCGCGATCACGCGGGAAAAGCTCGGATGGAACCCAACCGGGCCGGGGCTGATTGCCGATCTTGAACAAATGGATTACTCTGGGTAAAAAGAAGCATTGGCGCACTTACCCCGCAAGCCATCAAGAAAGAAGAGAACGATGTCAACAAACACTTTAACGGATGCTTTGGGCGGCGCGTTTGTGCTGGCAGAAAACCTCACGCTCAGCCGCATGGGCTATGGCGCGATGCAGCTTGCCGGCCCGCACGTCTTCGGGCCTCCTGCCGACCATGACGGGGCAGTTGCCGTGCTGCGTGAAGCGGTTGCGCTCGGCATCACGCATATTGATACGAGCGACTTTTACGGCCCCCACATCACCAACCAGATTATCAAGGAAGCACTGCATCCTTATCCTGACAACGTGCATCTTGTCACCAAGGTCGGTGCCCGCCGCGATGCCGAGGGCGGATGGCCACGCGCACTTGCGCCGCAGGAGCTGCGTCAGGCCGTGCATGAGAACCTGGAAAACTTGGTGCTTGACGCGCTTGATGTGGTCAACCTGCGCGTCGGCGGGGTAGGCACTCCGACGCCCGGCTCGCTGGCGGAGCCGTTCACCGTCCTGGCGGAGATGCAGCAAGAAGGTCTTATCAAGCACCTTGGCGTCAGCAACGTCACACCGGAGCAGATTGCCGAAGCGCAAGCGATAGCGCCTGTCGTCTGCGTGCAGAACCACTACAACGTTGCCCATCGGGCGGACGATGTGCTTGTCGACTCTTTGGCCGCGCAGGGCATTGCTTACGTGCCCTACTTTCCACTCGGCGGCTTTACACCCTTGCAGTCGCACGCTTTAGAGTCGGTGGCCTCGGAGATGCAATCCGCCCCTATGGTGGTTGCGCTAGCATGGCTGCTGCAACGCTCCCCCAACATCCTGCTTATTCCCGGCACCTCCAAAGTCGCGCATTTGCGCGCCAATGCCGCCGCCGTCAACTTGCAGTTATCTCCCGATGCCCTGCAAAAGCTGAACGCTATCGGTGCAGAAGCCAAAGAGTAGCGAGAACGAAGCAAAGAGAAAGAGAAAGCCATGATTGTTGTTACCGGGGCCAGTGGTCAACTTGGACGGATGATTGTGGAGCAGTTGCTGTTGCTTATGCCCGCCGCGCAGATCGGCGCAAGCGTGCGCGATCCCGAAAAGGCGCAGGAGCTTGCACAGCGGGGCGTGCGCGTGCGTCGGGGCGACTTCACCGACCCCGACAGCCTGCTCTCTGCTTTTGAGGGGGCCACGCAGGTGCTGCTCGTGTCGTCCAACGCCAGCGCGTATGGCGGCGACCCGATTGCCCAGCACCGCACGGCCCTTGACGCGGCGCGTGCGTCGGGCGTCGGGCGCATTGTCTACACCAGCCACATGGGGGCCAGCCCAACTTCGGCGTTCCCGCCCATGCGTGACCATGCCGCCACCGAAGAAATGCTGCGCTCGTGCGGCATGGTGTGGACTTCCCTCCGCAACGGCTTTTACGCCAGCAGCGGTATTCAATTAATGGGCAAGGCTCCCGAAACCGGTGTCATTAATGCTCCGGCAGATGGCAAGGTGTCGTGGACAACGCACGCCAACCTTGCCGAAGCGGCGGCGTATGTGTTGACGCACGAGGGCGAGTTTGACGGCCCCACGCCCCCGCTCACCGCATCTGAGGCTCTTGACCTTGCCGACCTTGCCGCGCTCGCGTCCGACGTGCTAGGCCGTCCGGTGCGCCGAGAGGTGCAGCCCGACGGCGACGCACAGGCGGGCATGGCAGCGCGTGGCCTGCCGCCGCACGTTGTGGATATTGTGCTTGGTCTGTACCGTGCCAGCCGTGTGGGAGAGTTTGCCACTGTTGACCCCACGCTGTCCCGGCTGCTGGGTCATTCTCCCATGCCGATGCGGGAATCGTTGAAGGCGTCGCTGTCTGCATGAAAAAGTAACGCTATAGAGACAAAAAGATTTCAGGAGAATACCATGATTGTTGTCACCACACCTACCGGGCAGATTGGCTCGCAGGTTGTCAAATTGCTGCTTAATGCGGGCGAGAGCGTGCGCGTTGTTGCCCGTGACCCCGCGAAGCTTGCGCCTGAAATGCAGGGCAAAGTAGAGGTTGTGCAAGGCTCCACCGATGACGAGGGTGTCTTACGGCAGGCATTGGACGGCGCGGAAAGCCTGTTCTGGCTTGTGCCGCCGTCGTTTCAGGCCACCGATGCGGTGGAACATTACCTATCTTTCACCCGGCCTCTGTGCCGCGTGCTCCAAAGCCACCCTGTTAAGCGTGTTGTCGCGGTGTCTGCATTAGGGCGCGGAACGGCAATGGAAGACCACGCAGGGCTAGTGACCGGCGCGTTTGCGAGCGACAAGGCAATTGAAAGGACCGGCGTTGACTTTCGCGCCTTGGCCTGCCCCGGCTTTATAGACAATGTGCTGTGGCAAGTGCAGCCGCTGCGCAGTCAGGGCATGTACTTTCTCCCGTCACTGCCCGATGTCGCGAAGCCCCAAGTGGCAACGCGGGACATTGCCGCGATGGCCGCAAGTCTTTTGCTGGACAGGGCATGGACAGGGCAGGGCAGCGTAGCAGTGCTGGGGCCGGAGGATTTGAGCTACAACGACATGGCGCAGGTGATGACCGATGTGCTGGGCAAGCCTATCCGTTTTCAGCCCCTTTCCGCCGACGCCGCCAAAGCCCAAATGACCGGCATGGGCGCAAGCGAAGAGTTCGTGCAGGACTATGTGGATATGTTTGAGGCAAAAGACAACGGCCTAGACAACGCCGTGCCGCGCACCGCCGAGAACACCACCCCGACCTCATTCCGGCAGTGGTGCGAGGAAGTGCTGCGGCCTGCGGTTCTCAAGTAAGAAAGAGCCAAATGAACAAAGTTCTAGTTATCGGCGCATCGGGCTTTGTCGGCAGGTATCTCGCGCAGGCGCTGCTGACCGATGGGCACGCCGTTCGCTGCGTGTCGCGCACTCCCGCCAAAATGCAGCCGCTGGCGCAGGCCGGGTGCGAGGTAGTGCCGGGCGATATGACAGACCTGGCCTCTATGCAGCGTGCGCTGCAAGGGGTTGATGCCACTGTTGTTTCCGTGCATACGCTCTCGCCGCAGCCGGGCAGCGACGCTGGGCAGGGCTTTATGGATGTTGAGCAGCAGGGCCTGGAGAATATCGTCGCCGCGTGCCGCGCAAACGGCGTGCGCCGCTTGGTGTATGTCACATTCCTCGGCACCGCTAAAGATAGCCCTAGTGCGTGGGTGCGCGGACGCTGGGCGGCAGAGCAGTTTCTGCTGGGCAGCGGGCTAGATGTGACTGTTGTTCGGCCCGGCCAAATTGTCGGCATCGGCGGGCAGGGCTTTGACATGATGGCGGCGCAGGCCAAAAAGCCTACCGCTGTGGTGATGGGCAGCGGCAGGCAGCGCTGGCGCAACATTGCCCTTGACGACTTGGTTTACTATCTGGTCGGTGTGCTGCAAGACCCGCGTGCCTATGGGCAGTGTTACGATGTCGGCTGCGACGACATTCTCACCAATGACCAAATGATTGATGTGGCGGCAGAAGTATTGGGCCGACGGCCTCCCCGCAAAGTCCATATTCCGCGCGCGCTGCTTGCCGCGCTTGCGCCGCTGATTGAGCGCAAAACCCATCTTCCCAAAGGGGCGATGAAGGGCCTAGTGGACAGCATGCAGACCGATGCGATTGGCGATCCCATGCCGATACGCAGAATCTTGCCTCGGTCGCCTCTGCCCTATCGCCAGGCTGTGGAACGGGCGTTGAAGGAGAAGTCGTAACAAGATGTGGTGCTATTTCGCAGCCTGAAAGAGATCGGCGGCACTTCTGCCCTGCTAAGTAATCGTGCAAAAATAATCGAACACTTTGCGTTCAGGTAAAATCGCAAAGCACTGCCCCCGTGACATTCGCCCCTTCTGGAATGAGCAACTCAAACGGGTAGTCCTTGACCTGGTTGGTAATCGGGCAGAGGATCGCGCGGCCTACCTTTGCATTGTAGGCTTGCGGGGACAGCACCAGAGCGGGACGGCGGCCTGCCTGCTCGTGACCGGCTTGTGGATTAAGGCTAATCCAGACAGCATCGCCGCGCGCGGGAACGTAATTTGTTGGCGTCACCACGCCTCCTGGCCCACGGCAGGCCCGGTCTGGAACTCAGCGGGCAGATTGTCCGGGGTGACAGCCGCAAGAAGGTGCTCTAGTCATGAGGGAAACTTCCACGAGCGTATCCTGCTGGAGCCGCGTTTCGTCGGCAAAAGACTTGAGGCTGCGCAGGGCTAGGCTGTCGCCCTACTGCTGAACGCGCGTTTTCATGTTGTCGCCTCGTAAAGACACAGAAAAGATACCACAGCCAGCAGAGTTTTCCGGCAAGCCAGACCTAACAGCCAGCCGCACATTTCCTCCTCAGTCATTGGCATAGCAGTTGAGGAGGCAATTCTGTTCGCGTCAGCCGGAACTTGAGCCAGATGCCTCATCCTGCAAATGCCACTGGAACCACTGCTTGACGGACGCACCCTCGGAAGATACGACACTTGGATACAGAGCTAGGTCGCAATAAACCTGCATGGACCAGGACTGCGCCTCTCGCGCCCGCTCAAGCAGCGAACCAACAATAGCCTCGCCCCCGGCAGGCGGCACGAGTGGGGACACGCAGACATCCAGCACATTGTAGATCAAGCGGTTCTTATAACCCAGCAGTTCGTTCTGGTTGACGCTGGCGTAGGCCATAAGCGCGTCGTCCAGCCACCAGCCTAAAAGGTGACCACCCATGACTTCCTCGCGCAGTTTCCGGTCATGGAAAGCGATACCCTGCTCCCGATGGTAGCCGTCATACTTCTGCTCCACTTCCTGCCGCGTCAGCCCGTCCTGATCCAGCATGGAAAAGGCGCGCTCCCGCTTAAGGGCGACTGCCTGCTCCCACTGCGGGCTATCCGGTTCAATCACGACAGGGTTCCAATGGTTCGTCAGAGTTTCGTTGTTCATCAATGCTTCCTTTGCCGATGCAACAGTTGTTATGCCGAAGTTGGTTCAGACCGTGACGCAACAAAGCCATCTGCCCAATCCTCATAGTCAGTGACGCCGAACTCCTGAAGCGTCTTCGTCAACAGCGGGGTGCGGGCCACGCCATACACCTCCATCACCGACCATGAGGGATGGTGGAGGTCAATCGTGCCCAGCTCCGTGAGCAGAATGTCTTCGCTGCTATGCTTGGCATTCCGGTTAAAGATAGTCACGCTGCAATCCGAGGGGTTGGCCTTGTGCCTAGCCCAGAGAGCCTCAACGACGGGACGGTTCGTCTCAGACGTGACGACCCAGACGGGAATGCGTTCGGCCAGCGTTATAGCCCGGTCGCCAAAATTACGGTCAACCACGACAGCAACTGTTTCACTCACCAGCCCGGCTCCGAAGAACACTGCTCCAGCGGCGTCTGCATGCCATCGCGGAGGGACTCTCGCATTCCCGGCACAGACAGCAAATACAGAGTTTCCTCAATGGAGCGCCAATCTTCCTCGGCAACAAGAACGGCGCTTGCCGTGGTTCCGTTGATTTGCACTGGCTCGTGGGAAGTGGCTGTCTGTTCCAGCAAGGCAGGCAGGTCGGCCTGTGCCTGTTTATCGGTGATGGTTTTCATAGTCACAGTTTACCCTTGCTTTGCAATCGCCCAAGATGATCTGACGGCCCGCAATCGAGCAATCTCAGTCGTTATTATGCCGCGCCTATAACCGCTCTGCCCGGCGGCAAGCCCTTTATGGTGAAAGGAGAGGCAGTGTGGCATCGGGTGCATCGTGTTGTTAGGCGGCGGGTTTGCTCGGTGTCTGCCCTAATCCTGTCCGCCTTCCCGCAAAGGCGGACAGCAGAAGAAGGAATACAAACAGAACCCAGTCAAAGGAGCCGAGCATGACGCGCACCTGAGCATACGAGGCAAAAATACGATCTGTGTCTTCATTTCCCCCACGAACAAAGTCTGCAATGGGATAAAGAAACTCATTGAACACAAAGCCCACCGCAACTGCCGTCCCTGCTTGCGCCATGATAATTCCGAAGGCTTGTAGCCAGGTAATCCCATACCGGCGGCGGTGGACAAACCCTAACCCCCCGCAGATTAGCAGCAATACAATCAGCATCAAGGCCAGAATGCCCCACAGCGGCCCCAAATCTGCCCCTCGGTCGCCTCTTGTACCCCAGTACGTCATTATCAGCAGCGCACAATAGACAATGGTAATCACGACTACGACCCAGCCTAGTAGAGCAACAGGGGTAGGCCAGCGACGGCGTAAGCCTCCGAACAGGCCATGAAGTGCTAATGCTGCCAGTAAGCCCAGCAAACTTCCGATAATAGCCATTACCGTTACTCCCTACGCCACCCTGCTCCAAAAAGCCTATTTTGGACACGTTCACCGTCACCCTGCCCAACTCCTGCCTTGCCGTTATTGGCAGCCCTCGCTCGTTCCCAAAACCCAGCAATGTTGCCCCTAAAAAAGCCTGTGATTCGCGCGGGAAGGTGTGGAACAATTCGTCTGTCAGGAAAGAGCCGCCGATGATGCCTGCCCTGACCCTCGTTTTTAGCCCGCACACATTCGCATTTTTACGGAGCAACCCATGAGCCTTCTTCCTGCATTGACACTGCCTTCCCTGCTGGCGAAATCGCCGCTGACGCCCGGCACGATCGGCGTGACTGCCGACCCTAACGCCATGACGCCCTCGTTCGGGCAGACATTGCAAAGCGCCATGACCCAGGTGAACGATCTGCAGCTCAAGTCCGGTGCCATGACCCGCGCGTTTGCCTCGGGCCAGATCAGCGACGTGCACAGCGTCATGATCGCCGGGGAACAGGCGACAATCGCCGTGCAGATGGCGACCCAGGTGCGCAACAAAGTGGTGGAAGCGTACCAGGAGATCATGCACACCAGCATGTAGGTTTTCGGCCCCGGCGCACCAAGCGCCGGGGCTTTGGCATGGGAACGCTTGACGGCTGAAGGGAACCGACCGAATTGGCAATGCTGACCAACATGGGCGACGCGCTGAAAACCTGGTGGGAGGGGGCGACTGCCGCCAACCGCGCCCTCGCCATCGGCATGGCCGCGCTGATTGTGATCGCGCTGATTGTGGCCGGGTCACTGGCCGCCAGCCCCGACTACACGCCCATCTATCATGGGGTGTCGGGCAAAGATGCCTCGCTGATTGATGCCACGCTGCGCGAGCAGAGCATCACCATGCACTTTGACGACAAGGATGGCACGGTTTCGGTGCCGTCCAAAGACGAAAGCAAAGCGGTGATGGCCGTGGAAGCGGCGGGCATCCTGTCCAAAGACACCAGCATCGCGGGCTTTGAGCAGCTGCCCGCCATCGGCATGGGAACCAGCACCGAAGTGGAGCGGGCGCGCATCCTCAACGCCGACGAGGGCGAGATGGACCGCAAGCTGATGAAGCTGGACCCGGTCAGCAACGCCGCCGTCACGCTGTCCATGGGCAATTCATCGTCGCTGTTCGGCACGGATGTCGCGCCCAGCGCCGCCGTGATTTTGACATTAAAGTCGGGGCAGTCGCTCAGCGATATGCAGGTCAAGGGCATTGTCAATTTGGTCGCCCACGCCGTGCCCGGCCTGACCACGGCCAATGTCGCGCTGACCGACCAGAGCGGCACGCCTTTGTGGAAAGACAACGGCGCGGGCGACAACGGCATCGGGGGCGTCAACCAGACGTGGAATGACAACCTGAAATATGCCGAAAGCGTCCGTGCCCGCCTGCAAAGCCTCTTAGACTCAACGCTGGGGCCGCACAAAGCCATCCTCACGGTCAATGCCGACGTGGACAACGACCAAACGCAGATCGACCAGGTGCAGCACTCTCTGCCCGTGGGTTTGCATAGCCCGATTGCGCTCAGCACCCGCGAAAAAGACACCAAATATACGGGGTCGGGCACGCCCCCCTCGGTCGGCGGCGCGGCGGGCAGCGCGAGCAACCTGGGCGGGCCGCCGACCTACTCCACATCCGGCAGCGGGGGCGGCGGCACGTATACCGAGACCGACACGACCCAGAACAACATCGACCCCGATATTACCCACACCGTCAAGCAGCAGGCACCGGGCAGCGTCAAAAAGCTGACCGTCGCCGCCTTTGTGGACAGCAGCATCGCCGTGACCGACATTCCCCGCATCCAGAACTTCCTGGGCACGGCCATCGGCGCGATGCCGGGCGATACAACGCGCCTGGTGACCGTGCAGCAGATGGCGTTTGACACCAGCGCCCTGAAAGCCTCCCAGGCGCAGACCAAGTCGCTGGCTTCGCAGGAGATGATGAGCAACGTCGCCAAAGCTTTGGCCGTGTGCATTGCCGCAGGCGTGCTGCTGTTTATCCTGATGAAGTCCAGCGGCGGGGCGCGCAAAGCCGCCGCTATGCAGGCGCCGGAGCTGGCTTTGGAAGGCGATGGGGCCAACATCGGCTTGCTGGAAGCCGCCAGCGACCAGGATTTGGAAGCCCTGCTGGAAGAACGCCCATTGAGCATTGAAGACGTGCTGGCCGAAATGCCGGAAGTGCAGCCGCGCCCGCGCCGCCGCCGCCACGCCCCGAACATTGAAGAACAACAGGACATGAAACTGGAAAGCATCCAGAACATGGTCAACACGCACCCCGATTCGGTCGCCCTGCTGATGAAAGGCTGGATGGCGGAAGATGTGCGCCAGGAAGCCGTTTAACACGCTTGCACTGCCCGCATAACACGCTTGCATTGTCCGCGAATGGGGCAAGACCCCCAAGAAACAGAAACACGAACCTATGGCAATCCGACCAGCGCCGCTGAGCAATCGTCAAAAAGCCGCCATTCTCATGGTCGCTATCGGCCCCGATGCCGCCACCGAGCTGATGCAGCACATGAGCCAGGAAGAAGTGGAAGTGCTGACCGTGGAAATCGCGCGCATGGGGCGTGTCAACGCCGACATGCGCGAAAACATCATTGAAGAGTTCCACGAGCTATGCGTCGCGCAGGAGTTTATCGCAGAAGGCGGCCTGGAAACCGCCCGAGACCTGCTGATGGCGGCGTTCGGCACCGAAAAGGCCGAAAGCATTGTCGGACGAGTCATGCAGGCCTTGCAGGTCATTCCGTTTGACTTCCTGAAGAAGGCGGATGCCTCGCAGATCATCACGGCTATCCAAAACGAGCATCCGCAGACGATCGCCCTGATTTTGGCGTATCTCTCGCCCAGCCAGTCCGCGAGCATTTTGTCCGGGCTGCCGCAGGACCTGCGCGCCGATGTCGCACGACGCATTGCCCTGCTGGACAAAACGCCGCCGGAAGTCATCCGCGAAGTGGAGTCCGTGCTGCGCAGAAAGCTGTCCTCGGTCGTCTCCACCGACTTCTCGCACGCCGGCGGCGTCAAGTCCCTGGTACAGGTGCTGAACTGGGTGGACCGCTCCACTGAGAAGACCATCCTGGAAGCATTGTCGGAGAACGACCCGGAGATCGCCGAGGAAGTCAAGAAGCTCATGTTTGTCTTTGAGGACATCGTCTTATTGGACGACCGGGCGATCCAGCAAGTGCTCAAAGAAGTGGATGCCAAAGAACTGGTGCTGGCGCTCAAGGGCGTGGGCGAAAACACGCAGGCGCGCATCTACAAGAACATGTCGGAGCGTGCCGCCGCGATGATGAAGGAAGAAATGGAGTTTATGGGACCGGTCCGGCTGCGCGCGGTGGAAGAATGCCAGCAGCGCATTGTCAACATCATCCGCAAACTGGAAGAGGCAGGCGAGATCGTGGTCGCGCGCGGCGGCGGCGAGGAAATGATTACCTAGCGTCAAATACCGCTCCCTAAAGGAAGCGGCTTATCCCTCACCCGATAGCCGTTGCTACTGGGCGGAACATTAGGGGCTTTGACAACAGCCCCTGTGCCTCTATATTCTTCGCCGCATTGCGGTCAGCATTTTCACAGAGGCCACACTTTAGGCAAAGGAAACTGGCTTGGGACTTTCGGTTGGCGCGCTCACAGTGACCGCACTTGTGGCAAGTCTTGCTGGTATCGCGAGGGTCAACGAAAACAACAGGAATGCCGACTTCCGCCGCCTTGTAACAAATCTTGGCGGCAAGGTCGGCAAAGGCCCAATTGCCCATCTGCCAGCGCATTGCTTTGCTGAAAACCGAGGCTCTTTCACGAATACCCGTCAGGTCTTCCAGAGAGAGTGCCTTCCGCAAAACAGAGGCTTTTTGAACAAGGGACTTAGAAATACAGTGGTTCACATTACGAACAAACCGAGAAGCACGGCGGTTAATCTTCTGCAAACGCTTGAACGCCGAACAGCTTTTCTTCTTCTGAACCTGCCGCCGATGCTCACGAACGCGGCAGCGAACCGCCTTAACAACCGAACCCGAATAGGACTGCCCTTCGCTGTCCGTAGCAAGTTCCACAATACCCATGTCTACGCCGAGAACGCCGCCGCTGGTGTCGGCTTTGGGCGGGGCGGGGAACTTGACGGCGATAGACAAGTAGTACGCACCATCCACAAACAGCAGGTCGGCTTCGCCCATCACGCCCTGCGAGAGTTGCTGTCGCTGCTTGCCGCCGTGCACCAGCGAAAACGAATGCCGTCCCTGCGTGGTGGTGAGTTCCGCGCTGGAGACGCCTTTCATTCGGAAACAGCGGGCGTCAAAGACAACGGCCCCGCGCGGCCCGAACGTGTGCTTTTGCGAACGGTCGGCCTTGTAGGTGTCGGCGACTTTGGCAAGGGCGCGGACGGTGAGTTGGGAAGGCAGGCCGAAGTCGGCGCGGGTCTGATGGTAGGCGATTTTATGCAGGTCAAACTGCCGAAAGGTCTGCGTGTCCCAGGCGATTTGAGACAGGGTATTGCAGGCCGCGTTGAACTTTGTCATTGTGTCGGCAAGTGCGGCGGCGGTCACGTCATTGGTACGTAGTTTTACTCTGACAGCCTTTACAAGCATACCAAATTATAGCCGTTTCGGTATGCAAAAGTCAACATTCACACGATAAGGAATAGGAGAGAAAAGCCTACCCCCGCGAAAGCGGCGGGTTCCCGGCAGACAGGAAGCAATTCCTCTCTCGCCTAAAGGCGACAGTCTCCTTGCTTGATTTTATGAAAGAAACACAGGCTTAGCATGGCAGTCACGTCTTTTCTTGCGTCTTTGCAGCCCCTCAAAGACGCACCCCGCGCCCAGCCGTTGTGGGAGCAAGCTGCGGCCGCTGCGTCCCCCCCTTCTCTGCTTTCTTTAGGCGAGCGGGAGAACGAAGCCCAGGCGCGTGCCGCAGAGCTTCTCGCCCAGGCGGAACAAACACGGGAGCGGGCAAGCCAGGAAGCCTCCGAGCTTTTGGAGGACGCGCGCATCCAGGCCGAAGCCATGCGGGAAGCCGCCTGGCAGGAAGGCTTTTTCGCGGGCCGGGAAGCCGGACAAAGCGCCGCCGCTTTGGAATTGCAGCGCGCAGTGGACACCCAGCGAAGCGAAGGGCGCGCTCAGGTTCAGACACTGACCGATGCCATCGGCGCGGCCCGGCAGGAGCTGTGGAACTCCCAGGAAGCCGAAATGGTGGCGTTTGTGCTGCAAATCGCGCGTCAAGTGGTCAAGACCGAAGTGACCCAAAACCCCGAAGTTATCACCCAGGTGCTGCAAAACGCCCTGCGCCGCGTCACGGATAAAGACCATGTGCGCATTCGCGTGTCCCTGCCCGATGCGGCCCAGGTGCGCGGCATGCGCGAAGACCTGCTCAACCTGATGGACGGCGTCAAAAACCTGGAGATTGTAGACGACCGGCGCATTGGGCAGGGCGGCTGCGTGGTGGAAACCAATGCCGGCACGATTGACGCCAAAATTGAAACCCAGCTTGATGAAGTGGAGCGCGCACTCACCCATGCCCTCGACAACTGACACCGCCAAACTGCCCAAAGTGGATTTGCCCCGCCTCCAATCTGTCGTCAGCCGATTGGACACGGTTCGCGCCAACGGCCTGGTGACACAGGTGATTGGGCTGGTCGTGGAAAGCGCCGGACCTGCCGCGCAGGTCGGGGAAATCTGCACCATTCGGCCCGGCGGACGCAATGCGCGGTTGGTCAAGGCCGAGGTGGTCGGCTTCAAGCAGAACCGCGTGCTGCTCATGCCCCTGGGCGAGATGGCGGGGATCAAGCCCGGCTCGGAAGTGATTGCCTCGGGCGACGCGCAACAGGTGACTGTCGGAGACACTCTGCTGGGGCGTGTGCTGGACGGCCTGGGCGATCCCATCGATGGCAAAGGGACACTGGGACAAGCCGGGGCCAAGCAGTACCCAATCAACGCCGCCCCGCCGGACCCTTTGACGCGGCAGCGCATCACACAGCCTTTGCAGCTTGGCATTCGTGCCATTGACGGCCTTTTGACGATGGGCAAGGGCCAGCGCATGGGCATCTTCGCCGGGTCGGGCGTGGGAAAAAGCACCGTGCTGGGCATGATTGCGCGCAGCACGACCGCCGACATCAATGTCATCTGCCTGGTCGGCGAGCGCGGGCGGGAAGTGCGCGAGTTTCTGGAAAGCGACCTGGGCGAAGAAGGCCTGCGCCGTTCTGTGGTGGTGGTTGCGACTTCAGACAAGCCCCCGCTGGTGCGTTTGAAAGCCCCGCTTGTTGCCACCAGCATCGCCGAATACTTCCGTGACCAGGGCAAAGATGTCATGCTGATGATGGACAGCGTCACCCGGCTCGCCATGGCGCAGCGCGAAGTGGGGCTGGCGGTCGGAGAGCCGCCGGCAACGCGCGGCTACACGCCCAGCGTGTTTGCGCTTTTGCCCAAGATATTGGAGCGGTCGGGCACGAGCGACAAGGGCACCATCACCGCGCTGTACACGGTGCTGGTGGAAGGCGACGACGAAAACGAGCCGATTGCCGACACTGTCAGAGGCATCTTGGACGGCCACATCTGGCTGTCGCGCGACCTGGCTGCGCGGGGCCACTACCCGGCTATTGAGATCGGGCGCAGCGTGTCGCGGGTCATGGGGCAGGTCACGGAGCGCGGGCAGCGGACAGCCGCCCAGAAACTGCGCGAGACTTTGGCCGTTTACAAAGAAGCCGAGGATTTGATTAATATCGGGGCCTATCAAGAAGGCACCAACCCACGCATTGACCATGCCCGGCAGATGATTGAGCCGGTGCGGGCGTTTCTCCAGCAGGGTATCCACGAGCACATGACGTTCGCCGACACCGTGACCGCATTAGAAGGACTCTTCGCCGAATGAAACACTTCAAGTTTCGCATGCAGACAGTGCTGGAACAGCGCGAACGGGTGGAGCTGGTCGCCAAGCAGAGCTTTGCCGAGGCCGAGGCCGCCCGCGTGCGCGGCGAGCGCCTGCTCCGTGAGCTGCACGAAGTCCGTGCCGTCCTTTTGGACGAGCTGCGGGAGTGCCACGGTCAATTTGACCCTCTTGAGATGCGCGTCTACCAGGACTACATGCAGACAATCACGCAAAGTATCCGCGAACAAGAAACGTATGTGCGCCAGACCATGATCCAGCGCGAGGCCTGCAAGATGCACATGATCGGGGCCGCGCAGAACCGCCAGGCCCTGGACACTTTGAAAGACCGGGACAAACAACTGCACAGCGCCCATAGTCAGCGCAGTGAGCAAACTCTAATAGACGACCTGTCCACGGCCCGCTACAACTTCCGCCGGCGCGAGGAACAACCCCATGTTTGATGAACTTAGCGACATTCAGTCGCGCATCGCCGATATTCAGTCGCGCATTGCCGCCCTGGCCCCGCCCGCCCCGCCGCCTGCTGTCCCGCAGACCGGCGCGGCTTCGTTCGGGCAGGCGCTGGCTCAGGCGCAGGCTCCGCCCGCGTCTTCCCCAGCCCTCGGCGGGCAGCCGATTGGACGCGGCACGCCGCCCGTGACCATGCTGAACGGGCAGCCGATCCATGTCCCCCCCGCATCGCTCGGCCCGCTGCCGCCCCTGCCGGTCGCGCCGAACGATGTCACCCCGACAAGCGCTGCTGCCAATGGCGTAGAGAGCCTCATTCAAACTTATGCCGCAAAGCACAACCTGCCGACCAGCCTGGTGAAAGCCGTGATCCAGACCGAGAGCGGCGGCAACCCGCGCGCCGTTTCCCACGCGGGAGCGATGGGCCTCATGCAGCTCATGCCCGCGAATGTCCGCGAGGCCGGCATCTCCGATCCGTTTGACCCCGAGCAGAACATCGCGGCGGGCACGCGCCAACTCGCGGGCCTAATGGACCACTATCACGGGGACTTAGACCTGGCCCTGGCGGGGTACAATGCCGGGCCGGGCGCTGTCCACAAGTACGGCGGCGTGCCGCCCTTTGCCGAGACCCAGAACTACATCCGCAAAATCCGCGCCGCGATGGAGAAAGGCTAACTTCTTCTCGTGAAAATAGTCGTTCCCTTTCTTTGTATTCTAGTTGTCCTGGGCGTCGTGTACGGCATGGCGTTGACCGGCATTCTGCCCGCGCAGAAGTGGGCGGACAAGAACCCGCAGATCGCCCCGCTGCTGCGGGCCGCGCATCTTGCAAAAGCGAGCAAAGCAAAGCCCGTCAAGACCGCTGCCGCCGCGCACGCAAAGCCCGCTGCTCCCGCTGCCCCGGCCCCGCTTCCTGCCGCCCCCCTGCCCATTCCCGCGCCCGCGCTGACCGCCGTTCCTGCTGACCCTCCTCCAGATACGCATGCCAAGCTGGATGCGATCTATGCCGTCATGGCCCCCGAAGACCTGGCCCGCATCTTCGCCAAGCTGCCCGACAACACCGTGGTGCAAAGCCTGATGCCGATGGACGAAAAAAAAGCGGGCAAGGTGCTTGCCGCCCTGCCCAATGACCGCGCCGCCCGTCTCAGCCGCCTGATGCTGGCGACGCCCGCGCGCACGGCTTCGGCCAACCCCGCCCCGGCTTCCAGTCTGCCCTGAGAGTGTGCAGACAGCAGCCTTTACCTTCCAGCCCCTATGAGAGTGGCCCCCCGCCGCCCAATTCTGGGGAGCTGGAGGGGGTAAATCCTCCCCCCCCAGAATTGGGGGCCAGGGGGCTTCCTAACCCTCGCCCGCTTCCGCACTGGCGGGCCTGGAAGGGCGGCCCGCCGGGTCTGCCAGTGCAGGAGAGGGTGGCATTCTTATGCCGGATGTGAGATGTCTGGGGCCGCATTTCTGTACCAGAGTGCGGGCCGCGCTCCGCCCCCTACCCCGCCAGAATAAGCAGCAGAAGCAGCGTTGTTGTCAGGTTTTGCAGGCAGTGCGCGGCCATCGACGGCAGCAGCGATTTGCGCGTTTCCGCCATCCACGCGAACACGCCGCCCAGCACCCCAATCGCCAGCATCTCCGCAATGCCGACCGGATGCACGAAGCCAAAGACCAGCCCGGTGACCACAATCGCGGGCCACACCCCCAGCTTCAGCCGGGCCGCCTGATAAAATACGCCCCGGAACAGCAGCTCTTCCACCAAAGGCGCGGCGACTGACGCCAGCGCGACCAGCAGCAGGATCGTCCCGGTGCCGGAAGCCCCCACCAACTGCGGAATGACGGGGTTAGATGGGTCCGGGGCATGCCGAAACAGCGCCCGCCCGAGCAATGCCGCCGGAACCATCAGCGCGGACGCAACCGCAAAGCCCCCCACCCCATACAGCAAGTTTGTGCCAACCGGACGCGCGCGCCACCCAATCTCCTGCGCCAATGATGCCCCGCGCCGCCGCGCCATGCTCCACAGGTAAATGACAGGCGGCACGGCGCTGAGCAGATACACCGCAGACTCCAGCAGGATGCCGACCGTGATGCGCTCCGCTCCCCCCATCTGCGCCAGGACAGGGCGATACGGGGCGAGCAGGCCGCGCAGATAAAACACATGCGGCACCCCGAAGCCCGTGAGCGCGTCCCCAATCACTTCCCGCGCGAGCAGGTACACCACAAACACGGCCATGAGGTCGCCCGCGCCCAAGCGACGCTCGCTGTCCGGCAGGGCGGGCGGGACAATCGGCCACAGGTCGGTCGTGCCCGGCGTGGGCCTGCCCCGTGCCAGCAGGTAAATGAGCAGCAGCACGCCCAGCAGGATCATGACGACCCGAAAGCCCCCCAGCAGCCCAATCGGCAGCAGGGATGACACCGTGTGCTGCTGCGCTTCGCGGGCATAGCGGGCCGCTTCCGACGCATCGCCCTGCCCCTGATACAGCGCATAAAGCGCGGGGTATTTCCACCAGCGAATGTTGGGAAGACGGACAATCGCATCGGCGGCGGCCTGGGTCTGGCGGGGGGACAATGCACCGCCTTCAAAGACCGTCTCCCACAAGCGCCGCTCCGCCAGGTAGCGCGCCCTGTCCGGCGAGGACAGGCTCGCGGGCAGATTGGTGGTGAACGCATCCAGGGGCGCGAAACCGTGGCTGTCCGACAGCGGCGGCACGGCATTTTGGGCCAGCAGGGCGCGCAGCAAAATCACGCGCCGGGCCGCGCCGGGCGACCAGCTTTCGCGCAGCAGGCTTTCCGAGGCTTTGAGCGCAAGGCGCAGGGCGGGCACATCGGGATGCACCACTGCGCCGGGCATGCCGGGCTTGAACGTTGATGGCACGAACGCGCGCTTGGCCTGCAAGTCTGCTTCTATTAAGTCCTGCATGGAGTCGCTGTCCATGCCGGCATCGGGCTTGGATGCGACATGGGCGGCGACCGGGCCGGGCGCATGGCCCGCACCGGCCACATCGGCCAAACGCATCAGGCCAAACAAGATGAGAAGGGCCACGACCCAGAGGGGCAGCGAGTCGCGCCGAACCGTGGAGGGGGCAGGCGCGGACCAGGGGAAAGCATTCATCGAGCGGGCGCGCCCTTCAGCAGGTGGAGGTCTTTGTTCAAGTTGTTGGTGTCCACCGCGCCGCGCGTGGTGTCGCCGGGCGCGCCCTGCGGCCAGCGCGCCTTGATGCGCCGCCACACGCCGACAGCCTTGTCATACTGCCCAAGCTTTTCAGAGGAGTGCGCCAGCATCCGGTAGTCCAGCACCCCGGCATCCGGCTGGGCGGCGCTGCGGGCAAAGACCCGGCGGGCATCGGCATACCGGCGCAGATGGTTGTACAGGAAAAAGCCATAATCATAGTAGGCGAGCGATGTGCCGGGGTTGTCCCGGATACACTGCTTGTAGAACGCTTCGGCATCGGCATTCGCGCCATCGCTCCACATCAGCCATGCCCCGGTCGTATAGCATTCAATAAACTGGGGGTCGGCCTGCACGATAATCTTGTCCAGGGCAATAATGCGCGGGTAGTCGCCGGTGTGCCAGTAAGCATCGTTTTGCGCCCACAATTTGTCTACGACGCCGCTCAAAATGCCGTCCACCTGCGTTTCGCCCACCGACGCTGCCTTTGCGTATTGGGATAATGCCTGCGGGGCATGTGGCTTCGGCGCGGCGAGTGCGGATGTGGCCGAAAGAGCGAACAGGGAGAGCGCAAGGGCAGCAGTGTTCACGCGGTTGTCTTTCTCAGAATATGCTGGAAGCGAAGCAGGGTGACAGTCAGCAAGCATTGGAAGAAGCCCTCACCCGGCGCTGTGCGCTGCCCGGACTGCCCTCACCCGGCATAAGCATGTCCCCCTCTCCTGCATTGCGTTGGCTGAATAGAGAGCCACGCCCTGAAGGGCATGGCTGAGCGGACCAAAGCCCCTGCAGGGCTACAGACTATTTTCCTCAGCCCTGAAAGGGCTTTTGTCCGCATAGCCCGGCCCTTCAGGACTGGAGCAAAAGCTCCCTCCGGCCAATGCGCCTCTCGACTCCCGGCCCAAGCGTCATTACTACCGCGCCGTCACGCCCAATGACGGCAGCGTGACCATCTGCTTGGCATCGGCATTGGTGGACGCGACCGTAAACGTGGCGACCGCCTGATACGTCCCCGCCGAAGCAAACGCGGACACGGCACGGTGGATCGTGGTCAGGCTTTGGCCGGGCGCGAGCGTCGCCGGCACGTCCAGCGGCGGGGGCGGCGGGGGCGGGTTCACATGCGCGACACCGGGACGCGCCACCGGATACACCGTTGTCCCGTTCGGATTGGAAACGCGCAGGACGGCCTGGGGAACCGTCTGGCTGTTTTCCACCGCCACAATCACGGTGGCCGTGGACGACGATGTGTTGGTCAGCGTCAGCGTGTAATTGACCGTGCCGCCGACCGGGATAGTGGCGCTGTCTTCCGCCAGGCTGACCGTAAAGTTTTGCAGCGCAGGCGCCGACACCGTGGTCACCATGGGAGAGGGGCTTGGCGTCGGGGCCGGCGGAAGCGGAAGCACAGGGACTGTACCCACCGCCGCGCTGCCGCCGCCTCCTCCGCCGCACCCGGCCAGGGAAACGCACAGCAGCAGACCTGCAGACACGGCGCACCACGGTCGCCTGTTCCGGCGCACAAAGGGATTGTAGAGCATAACCAATTGTAGCACGATGGCTGGGGCCTGTCAAGGAAAACGTGTTCTCCAAAGTGTCTCATTTCGCGTTTCCACGCCGCCCCCGTCTTCGCAGAAGAGTCCCTCTCCTGTGGCTTAGGCGTCCCTGGCCTGTGGTTTAGGAGTCCCTGGCCCGGTGGCGCAGCGTCCCTTAAGAGTCCCTCCCCTTCTCCTGAAGGGGAGGGACTCTTAAGGGACGACTAAGACACGGGGCAGCGACGCTGTTGCACACCCGTTCCCCGCTCTTTCCCAGCGCTTACCAACGACGGAACGATTTATTCCGTCGTTGGTAAGCGCTCACAACGCCATGGCAGCACGGATACAATGCGCCTGGAACGGGCAAGCACACGAGCGGCCTGAGAGCGGGGGGCACCCAACAACGCGCGGCGCGGGGGTATAATGCCCCCATGCTGAAACGATTTTTCCCGGCGGCGCTGGGGCTGCTGCTGCTTCTCCACCCAGGCCAGGCCGCGCCGACAACGGCTGACCCCGAGGCCGCCCGCGTGCCCGCCTTGTATACCACGTGGGACGATTATTACTTTTATGTCGGGGCGCAGGTGCATGACGCCAAAGTCAATGCAGCCAATTCGTCGCCCACATCGCAGCCGCAGCAGGATGATGACATTGAAGTGTTTGTGGAGACGGACAATGCCCGCACGGCTGTCCGCACGCCGCAGACGTTTCAAATGGCGGTTTCGGCGGCGAATGGGGCCTATTTCAGCCAGGGCGACGGCACGGCAGTTCCGCAGGCGAAGGCTGTTTATACTTATAAGTATGCGGCGAATGTAGACGGCACGCTCAACAACAACAGCGACACCGATGCGGGCTACACGGTGGAAATTGCCATTCCCTGGCAGGAACTCGGCAGGAAAGGGCCGCCGAAGCCCGGCACCGTGTGGGGCTTTAATGTGATTTCGCGCGACCGGGACAGCACCGCCCGGCCCGCACAGCGGCTGTATTCGCTGTCACCGGACGTGAAAAGCGCATCGGATGTGCAGAACCCGGCGAAGTGGAGCAGCATTGTGTTTGAAAGCGGGGGGGCAGGCTCCACGGAGGGCGGACGCATTGTCAGCCCGCGCGTCAATCTGGACCGTTTCCCGCTGATCAACGGCTCCATTGTTGCGGGCGAGTGGTCGTCCTCGTCGCGGGTCGCGTTCGGCACGGAGGCTGTCAAAGCCGACGCGCCGACCGTGGCGCAGGAACCCAACACCAACGCCTCTCCGTTTGACAACCCGCCGCCCACGGCCACCCCGCCGCCCGCGCAGACGGCTCAGGCTCCCGCGCCGTCTGCCCCTGCCGCGCCGCTCGCGCCGGTTCCCGGCACACAGGTGGGGGCAATTGACCTGCCGGGCGGCGGCAGCATCAAGGTCGTGCCCGGCGGCATTTCCGCGCCTCCCCTGGTACCACAGATGACCGCCGCCGTGCCGCAGGAAGCAGCTACGGGTGTCGGCGGCAGGCGCGTCAACCCGCTGACACCCAAATACAAGTATCCGAAGGGGTACAAGCCGACCGACACGGGCGTTGACCTGACGGGGTCATTGACATTGGGCGCGGCCAAGCCGCCAAGATTGGTGCTGGCCGTGTACCGGGTGGATTATAACGCCGACGGGCGCAAAGGCGTGGCGCAGAATGTCTGGGGGCCAAACGGGGCGACATTGCTGGCCGACCAACCCATCAACGGAGCAGGGCCGTGGTTTTCAGGCCTGCGCCCGCAGTGGCATCGGCAGCAGCTTGCCGATCTGCGCCGTGCGGGCATTGACGTGGCGCTTTTGCGCACGCGCGCCGACGACCCATTGCTGGGCCGTGAACTGGACGCGATGGTGGAAGCGCTCAAAGAGCTGAAAGCCGCAGGCGGGGATTATCCCCTGGTGGGCGTGGAAATTGGCAGCAGCTCCGCTTCGCTGGACACCGTGTACGCACACATTCCCGCCGAGTTTCGCGCTTTGACAGCCTCCTCCCAGGCAGCGAGGGCGGGTGTGCTGACGGCGTCTCCTCTCAGCAATGTCGCCTCGCCCGACACGCTTTCAGACGGCACATTGGTCGCCGCGCCACTGGGTGAAGATGCCTACGTCGTCTCGCCGGGACGGGTGGACAGCGCGGTTGTCGCCCGTAATAATGGGCAGACTTACGCCGATGCGTGGCAGAAGGTCACGAGCGCATCTGCCCCCTATGTTGTGATTGATAGCTGGAACGACTTCTCGCACGGCACAGAAATATGCGCGTCGCGTCAATACGGCGAAAAGTACGCCGACGACACGCGGCTGTTTGTCAACACGTTTGGCGGCGACAAGCAGTGGCACGCCAAGTACCTTGCCGAAGACTGCCCGCGCACCATCCGCCCGCGCACCTTGTATCAAGTGCCCGTGCGCATTACCAACGCCGGAACATTGCCGTGGCGCGCCCGCGAGGATTATTCGCTGGCTCCCCGCTGGTACCGCGACGGGCGATTGTACGATGACAGCGCGCCCCGCGTTCCTATCGGCACGGATATTCTGCCGGGCCAAACGGTGACCCTGAGCGTCGGCCTTGCCGCCCAAAACCAGTATGGCGACGACCTGGAGGCAGGCGACTATACATTGGTCTTTGATATGGTGCAGGGGCAGGATCGCTGGTTCTCGTATGCCGCCGATGTGCCCTTGCAAGTACCGGTACACGTGGTTTCTTATGCCACCACCCTCGCGCCGCAAGCGACCTTTATCGGCACGGCGACGCCGTCTGCGATGCAGGCCGGGGCATCCTACCCCACGCAGGTGACGGTGCGCAACGACGGCTCGGCCAACTGGACAGGGTCTCAATTGGCGTACAAGATACAGAAGAGAGATGCCGATACGGGAGCCGTGCGCACCCTGAGCGAAAGCAAAGGCGAGGCCCTGCCCACGCCGATTACTGCAGGGGAGGCCGTCACGGTGAATGTCGCCGCCGTGCCTAAGACCGCCGATGGTCAGCCCTTGCCCACGGGCGAATACCGCCTGCACTGGTTTGTCAAACCGGGCAAAGGCGGCGACACCGTGGCGGGGTCTTACGATGAGGCCGTGCGCGTGGTGGGCAGCGACCCCGGCGCGGCTTTCGTATTGGCGGACATACCGCGCAGCATGGACGCCGGGAAAGACGAAACCGCACGCCTAGCCGTGGAGAACCTCGGCCCCGCAAATTGGCCCAAAGGCACGCACAAGGTCGGGTACCATTGGTACTACTTAGACGGCACGGAGTATCAATGGACCGGCGGGGACATCACGCCCTTAACCAAAGAAGTCGCCGTGGACCGCGCCGATGGCGACATTGTGGCTAAGTTTCATGCGCCCGACGCGCCGGGCCGCTACGCCTTAGTCTGGGACGTGCAGGGGCCGGACGGCGCGTGGGCATCGGTCGCGCCTGCCTCAAGGGCCGATGACCTGCTGCAAGTTATTGTCCAAGTCAACGGCAAAGGCACTGTTGTTCCTGTAGACCTGCGCAAGAGCGCCGACATCATGGGCATTACGAGTGGCGCGAACGCCGATGCGGGCACGGGCTTTGATGGGCAGGGCCGCACGTTCCCCGCCGCCATGCTCCCGCCCGATGCCACCACCGAGGTGGACGGCAACCCATTGCTGATCGGCAAGGCCGGGCCTGCTTTGTACCCATCGGGTTATTACGCGCAGGCTGTGGGAACGGACAGCGCAAGCAACCACCGCGTCTCGTTCCTGTACCCGCGCCCGGATGTCAAGGACGTGGTGACGTGCCGGGGCCAGACCATTGACCTGCCGAGCGGCAACTACCGTGCGGTTCACCTGCTGGCGGCATTGTCGGGCGGTCAAAGCAGCGCGGCAGCCTTTGCCGTGCCCGGCCAGAATGCGCTTGCCCCGCTTGCCGTTGCCGCATGGACACAAGCGCCGACCACTGCCGCCCTCGGCATCCGCAGCCCGTACCGGCTTGGCAAGAGCGGCGCGGAGGCGACTCCGGTGATGCTCGGTGACTACGTGCTGGCTTTGGACATAGCGCGTAAGGCCAGCGCAATCACGTTGCCGAACTCTCCCGGCATCAAGATTGTCGCCATCAGCCTGGAAAAATAGGCGCGCATGGACAGCCCCCGCTTGCACAAGCGGGGGCTTTTTTGTTGCCCATGCACGGCGCGGCGGACGGCGGCGCACACGGTGCAACTTTATCGCGCTCGCCGTGTCATAACAACTTAAGGAGACACACCATGGCAGAACGTATCGCTTTCCCCGGCTTGTCGTCGGCGGCGTTTGAGCACCCCACGGACAAGGCGACCCTGGATGCACTGAGGCGCGTGCCGGGGATAGACTGGGCTTTTCGCAAGTTCAATGAGTATGGCGGCGACCGAGCGGGGCGTCTGCTGTGCCTGTCGGATATGGTGCGGGTGGACGGCAATCAGTGCGTGAGTTTGCATGAAATGCTCGCCGACTGCTGCCGCATCTTGGATATGCCCGCGCCGGAGATGTATATTGACCAGCGTCCGCAGGCGAATGCGCACGCGTTTGGGGTGGACAGGCCGATTATTGTCATCAATAGCGGCCTCTTAGAACTGCTGGACGAGGACGAATGGCGCGTCGTCTTGGGGCATGAACTGGGGCACATCAAGGCCGGGCACGTCTTGTACCGGCAGGTGGCGGAGTTCCTCGCGCGCCTGGCATTGACCGTGGGAGCACGCACCTTTGGCCTGGGCAAGGGCGTTGGCATGGGCGTGTTTTTCGCGTTCTTCCATTGGTATCGGCAGAGCGAACTGACCGCCGACCGCGCGGGACTGCTCGCGTCACAGGACATGGACATGGTGCTGAACACGCAGATGAAGATTGCCGGTGGCAGCCGCAAGCTGTACGCGCAGATGAACCGCGAGGCGTTTTTGCAGCAGGGACGGGACTACGAAGAACTGGGCAAGGACTCGCTCAGCCAGTGGTATAAGATGGGCCAGACACTCGGCACGACCCACCCGTTCCCGGCTGTGCGTGCGCTGGACATTGACGCCTGGGCCAAGAGTGATGACTACAAGCGTATTTTGGAAGGCCATTACCCGCGCCGGGGCAGCGAGCCGCCGCTGTCGGCAGAGATGTTTGCCGACACGCCGCCCGACGATGCCCGCGTGTGCGAGAAATGCGGGGCGAGTGTGCGTTATCGCGCGTTTGTCTTTTGTCCCGAGTGCGGAGCAGACCTGCCGAGGGCGTAGAGCAACGGGGAACGGCTACTTGCGAGTGCGTAGTCCCCAAAAGCCTGTGACATCCAGGAGAGTGATTATCAAACTAAACAATGCCACGACTAGTACTGCACTCCCGAAGATGTGGAACAGGAACATCTGCCCATGATGCCACATATCTCTGAGTGCAGGCCCGGAGACCATCAACACCGCGCCTAAAAGGAACATGCCCATGTGCCAGGTTTCAGACGTTCCCTTGATTGTCACATCTGCCTTCTTCCAATGCGACAGGAGATAAAGCACAAAGCCAACAGTGCCAACGAGATTGAGCAAGTGTTCCATACCAGGATGCCTAGCGAGGATGATGCACTCATAGACAGCCGTTGCAAAGACCACAACCGTTAGGTAAGGCATCCATTTAACGATACCCTGTGCCTCGCGAAGCTTCTTCTCGTCTCGCGTCTCATGCTTACGTGCTTCGTTCTTGGCATACCACATGAGTTTAATTTTCTGTTGGACGGTGCGTTTTACAGCGCGCCCGCTACAGTTCGTACAGGGGACGATCTTGCGGCAGGGCTTCTTCCAGCGCGGCTAGGAGAGTGTCCTCGCCCGCGTTGTCGTCGCGTTCAAACACCAACAGGTAATAAGAGGCGGAATATTCTATCACGCTCGCCCCGTCAAGCTGCTCAAAAGGGGCGGTTTCCATGCCCTCGCCGCTGCCGCTGTTGCGCCGCCACGTGTCCGGGGCGACCGACAGCAGCTTCCAGCCCTGCGACGCATGCGTATCCAATACGCCCTGCATGCCTTCGTAGTCCGTGACTGCTGTTTTGTACTTGCGCTCTCCGTGCATCGCGTGTGTTCTGCCCTTTCGCCGTGGGGTGTGTGGGGATAGTTTACCCGGCGACTGCATGCTTGGCAACAGCCGCAGGAGAGTGGTTTTCACGGGCGCGGCACGACGACAACGGCATCGGGCACGGACACCCCCGTGTCGCGCGGCGACTGGACTGCGCCCGATGCCGCGTCTTTGTAAGATAATTGGGTGGACGCGCCGCCGTCCAGGCACATTGCCGCCCGTGCCCGCGTGTGGTCATATTGGGAAAAGTAGCGCAGGAGAAACTCCGCGAGGGTGTGATATTCCATGCCCGATGCCATGCCGATCACCACATGGGAAGGCTGACGACTGCCCATGTCGTAGGCAACAAACGTGCGCGGCAATGCGCCCGCGCTCGCGAGGCGCTCCTGCCGGTCGGTGACGCGGGCGTGGCCGTTTTGGATCAGCATCGGCCCGCACCCCACGCCGCTTTGCAGAGGCCACGGCGTGCCCGCGCCGTGCAGGGCGGCAGAGGGGTAGTGGCGCAGCATTTGGGGGCGGCCTGGGTCGGTCGCCGCGTAAGCGATAGTGGGCATCCCGTCTTGGGTGATGCCGAAGACGGCACGGACATAGCGTCCAGCGGGCGCCTGGGTGCCGCCGCGTCCGGTGAGCGGCGGCGCGGCATGGCGGATGCGCCCGCTTTGCGCCAGCAGGCCGATAAACTCCTTGCGTCCCGTCCTGCTTTCCCGCCCGAAGTAGCCGCCGTTGACCGATGCGAGGGCATGCGTCTTGCCGAGCCATTCGCGCGGGGTGTACGCCTGCCCCCCGATGATGCCGTCTGCGCGCCCGATGCGCTCCGTCGCGATTTGGAGTGAGACGCGCGCCGTTTGCGTATCTATGTCAATTAAATCAACGCCCGTGCCGTCGCCAATGGCGATGGCACGGTGGATGACGCCCGGCGCGAGCGTGTCCCGATTCGCCGAGAGAGCAGGCTGGGCGGCGCGTGGCGTGCTTTGCATTCCGCAGCCCATCACAGCAAGGCAAAAGAAAAGCCCTCCCGCCCCAAGTATAGGGAGCCGGAAGGACTGGAGTTCCCCTCGCCTATGCGTAGGCGAGGGGGGTATATTGAACGAAGGAGTGGGCATTAGCAGTGCCAGTCCACGTTCTGCACTTCTTTGGCATAGCGGATAATAAACGCCTTGCGCGGCTCTACTTTCTCGCTCATCAGGATAGAGAACATCTCGGCGGCCTTCTCTGCATCATCGAGGCTGACCCGCGCGATGGTGCGCGTTTCAATGTTCATGGTCGTGTCATACAAGTCGGAAGCATCCATTTCGCCCAGTCCCTTGAAGCGTCCTACCTGGATGTCCTTGCGCTTGATCTCTTTGACAATGCGGTCACGCTCTTCGTAGGAGCGTGCGTACTGGCGGATGTCTTTGCCCGCTTTGATGCTGAACAGCGGCGGCTGGGCGATATACACATGGCCTCCTTCCAGCAGCGGCTGCATGTACTGAAAGAAGAACGTCAAGAGCAGAGTGCGGATATGGTCGCCGTCCACATCGGCATCGGTCATAATGATGATGCGGTCATAGCGCAGGCGCGACAGGTCAAACTTGGACGATGACTCGCCCGCGTCGGCGTCGTCCATGCTGTCCACTTTGATGCCGATCCCGAGGGCAGTAATCAGCGACCGGACTTCATTGTTTTCCAGCGTCTTGTCCAGTGCCGCTTTGCCGACGTTGATAATCTTGCCGCGTAAGGGCAGAATGGCCTGGTAACGCCGGTCGCGGCCTTGTTTTGCCGAGCCGCCGGCGCTGTCCCCTTCCACCAGGAACAGTTCGCACTTTTTGGGGTCGCGCTCGGTGCAGTCGGCCAGTTTGCCGGGCAGGTTGGAGTTCTCCAGGCTGCTTTGGCGCTTGATCAGATCGGCGGCTTTGCGGGCGGCGTCGCGGGCGCGCTGGGCAGTCAGGGCTTTGTCTATGATGCGTTTGCCGACCTGCGGGTTTTCTTCCAGGAACTGTGTCAGGCCCTCGCCCATGATGGAGTTGACGATGCCTTCCACTTCGGAGTTGCCGAGCTTGGCTTTGGTCTGGCCCTCAAACTGCGGCTTGAACAGGCGCACGGAGATTACTGCCGTGAGGCCTTCGCGCACGTCGTCGCCGCTGAGGTTGACGTCTTTTTCTTTAAGTGCCCCCGACTTGCGCGCATATTGATTAATCACGCGGGTCAAAGCCGTGCGGAAGCCGGACAGGTGCGTGCCGCCTTCTTTGGTGTGGACATTGTTGGCGAACGACAGCACGATTTCCGAGTACGTTTGGTTGTACTGAAGCGCGATTTCCACCTGCACGTCTTCGCGCGTCTTCATGAAGTAGATGGCTTCGCCGATGCCTTCTTTGTTCTCATTCAGGTGGTCTACCAGCTCGGCAATGCCGCGCTTGTAATGGTACGTTTTCGGTTCTGCACCCGCCGTGAGCTTGTCGTCGTAGTGAATGGTCACTTCGCGGTTCAGATAACACGTGTTGCGGATGCGCGACTCAAACACATCGGGCTTGTAGGCATAGTCGCCGAAAATCTCTTTGTCGGCAAGCCAGGTCACTGTCGTGCCGGTACGGTCGGAGACGCCAATTTCTTTCAGTGCGCCTTTGCCTTTAGGTTTGGGGATGCCGCGTTCGCAGCGCAGCTTGTACATTTTGCCGTTCTGCTCAACGATGGCCTCGCACCACTCGCTGAGGAAGTTGACGCACGACAGCCCGACGCCATGCAGGCCGCCGGAGACTTTGTAGCCGCCGCCGCCGAACTTGCCGCCCGCATTCAGCTTGGTCATGGCAAGCTCGACCCCGGACAGGCCGGTCTGCGTGTTGATGTCGGCGGGGATGCCGCGCCCATTGTCGCGCACAGACAGGGTGTTGTCGGGGTTGACAGTCACCCATATCTCGGAGGCATGACCTGCGAGCACTTCATCAATGGAGTTGTCCACGACTTCGTACATTAAATGGTGCAGGCCGGTGCTACCCGTGTCGCCGATATACATGGCGGGGCGGGTGCGGACGTGCTCCACGCCTTCCAAGAGGCGCATGGTGTCGGCGGTGTATTCCTCGCTGACGCGGCTCATGGCCGTGCTGTCGGGTTCGCCGTTGTCTTCAATGCCCGTGACCACTTGGCGGCCTGTGGTGTCTAAAACAGCGGCGACCTGCGTCCCGCGGTTGTCGCCTTCGTAGCCATCCGCGCCGTTGAGCTTGCCGTTTGCGGGGCTGTCCATTCCCGTATGTTCGGGCACAATGCCGTCCATGGCCCGGTCAATGACTGTTTCCCGCAGCGTCCCTGGTGTTGCCTTTGCCAATCCTGTTCTCCTCGCCTGTGCTCACACTCTACACGTGTCAACAACTATGAACGTGTCGCTGATAATATGTTTAGAGTATACCCTATTTGGCAGATTGAAGTCAAGTTTGCGGGCAGCGGGAAGTGTTGATTCTTAGTGGGCAGGACGACGTACTGTTGTCGTGGGAACACAAAGCGACGGCCCAAAGGCGGCATGGATAAACCATGCCGCCTTTGGGCCGCTGAAGCTGCCTGCTTTTCTTGGGTCTTACTTGCCGACGGCTTCTTTGACCGCATCGCCTGCGGCCCCGACCACGCTGTGCACTTTGTCGCCGAGGTCCTGGACTTTGTCCTGCACCATGTCCTGCGCTTTCTGAACCAGGGTGTCATGGGCGGAACCCATCAGCCGCTGCTCCGGGGCACTTGCAGGCAGGGCGAGGCCTGCGAGAGCGCCCAGGCCGATGGCGATACCACCCACGGCCAGAGGATTGTCTTGCAGCAGGCGCTGGAGGGAATCGCTTCCCTGATGCGCTTTTTCCTGCACCTGCGTGCCCAGGCTGCCTGCGGCGTCCTGCACATGGCTGACCGCGCTGCCGGCGGCATCCTGCACATGGCCCGCCGCGCTGCTGACCGCGTCCTGCACATGGCCGACTGCGCTGCCGGCGGTGTCTTTTACATGACCGGCGGCATTGCTCGCGGCATTCTGCACGCTGCCCGCCATGTCGCCAAGTTTGTTCCCGGCATCGCTGACCGCCTGGCCTACGCCCGCGCCTGTCGACGCGCCGCTATAAACAGTGCTGTTTGCAGAAGTGCCGCTTGGCATGCCGGGCTGGCTGGACACTGTGGTTTTGCTGCCGCTTCGGAAGAGCAAGTAGAGACCGAGGCCGGCGAGAATGGCCGCCGGGGGGTTTTCTTTGATGCGTTCTGTGATAGTCATGGTAATTCCTTGAGCGGTTACTCCTGCACCTGCGGGAGCGGTTCCGTCTACTGTTTGTTTGATGGTTTTCGCGGCTTTGTCGGCAGCGGTCTTGGCGGCGTCCGTGGCGCCGCCTAACGCCGTTTTCGCGGCGTCTGTGGCATTGCCGAAGGCTGCTGCGGACGTATGTCCTGCCTTGCCGAGCGCTTGTTTCACCTCGTCAATGGCGCTGCTGACTGCATGGCGCGCGGCATTCCCGGCGGCTTCGGGCAGGGCTTCCCGTATCTGCTGCACAAGATCGGTGACTGTCTCGCGGGCATGCTGGACAACTTCGGTTGCGGCTTCCTTGGCGTGGTCGGTCGCGTCGGAGACAATGCCGGGGATCGCTTCTTTGGCGTGGTCCACCACTTCCATGACGGCGTCTTTGGCATGCTGCGTTGTATCCGAGGCCACGTCTTTGGCTTCGTCGGCCAGCGCATGGGGGTTCAGTTTGTCGCCGAGGGCGGCCAGCGTGCCGCTCATTTCAGAGCGGGTTTGCGCAATGTCATCGGCGTCAATAGTGCCTTCCGACTTGGCATTCTGCCCCGCGTTATTGTCGTCCAGCGCGCTGCCGTCGATGCGCATGATATAAGTCGCATTCGGATCGTTTGCGTTTACTTGGTTTGGTTCTTGGCCCATTGGGCATCCTCCTTGAGAGTTTCTATGGTTTGCCGGGGCGCCATGTCGGAGCGCTTGAGGGCGCTCAGCCCCTTCATCACCATCGCGCCGCCGAGTGCGGCGACGACAATGCCCACGATCAGCGCGGCCACCCAGGGCGTTATATTGGCGTGTACCAGCAGCAGAATAATGGCGGCAATAATTGCCAGCAGTCCCGCATAGGCCACCGCACCGCCGACGGCAAGCGCCGCCGCGTCTTTGCCTGCCTGCGCTGCCTTTTGAGTCATCTCGTTTTTGGCGAGAGTGATCTCCTGGCGCACCAGAGTTGTGGTTTCATGCAGCAGGTCGCCCAGCAGATCGCCTACTGACCGCTCACTCTTAGCCTGCGGTTGTTCAGGTGGCATCACTCGCCCTCGCTGTATTTGCCGGGGCTGCTGGAGCCGGCAGCTTGATTTGTATCATAGACACTGCTCGCAGGCACCGGAAGCAATGGGTTTGCCCCGGACTTCGCGCTTGCGGCGGCAACACCGGCAGCCGATGCGTTGTCCGGGCTGGAGCTTTTTAGGAATCGGCCTGCCGCGAGGCCCAGCAGGATCGTGCCGCCTAGAAACAAGGCGGGCTTTTGGCGGGCGAAGCTCTGCACTTCGTCCAGCACTTCATCTACTTGGTGCTGGCGCAGATAGCCTGAGAAGTCTGTGATCTTTGCGGCGGCAGTGTCGGTATAGTGCGCCACGCCCCCCTGTCCCTGCTCCTGAAGGTGGTTGCTGCTCAGCAGCAATGCCTGCGCGACATCGTTGAGGCCTGCGGCGGCATTGTCTTTTTGCGTTCCGAGCTGCGTCTTTACCAGGTCGCGCGTTCGGTCCAGCAGGCCACCGGCCATTTCTTTTCCCTGCTGGACTGCCTGTTTGCCTTGATCGACGGCTTGATGGGCCTGCTCTTTGACTTGGTCTGCGATTGGCGGCGCGGCGCCTGCTGCGGTATCTGACATGTGTGTATTCCTTTGCGGTTCAGCGGCATGATTCTTTGGGGCATGCAATCCACGTTTGATGGCGTGCTGTTCGTCCTGTTCTTACCCGAACGCGATAATATGAAACATTGCGTTCCCAGCAAAGCGGCGCAGAAGTCAAACATGGGGTTGGAACCCTGTGCTACAATACCAAAGCCCAGGGAATCCATGGGGAATCGCTATGCGTTTGATAGGCAAACGCAGGAAAGACGCCGCGCCTTCCAAGTCTGCCGGTGTAGAAGCAAAGAAAGAGGCGCATCTTTTTTCCAGGGACGCTTTGTTGGAAAACACCGGCTTTCAAGGGGGCCACGACGCAGAAAGTAAACATAACTGTGGAAACTTCAGCACCAAACATTGCCGGATACGCGGCGCAGTCAGCGAACGAACCCATTGCCCCGTTCCAATTTACGCGGCGCGAGCCACGCGCCGACGATGTGGCAATCGATATTCTCTACTGCGGCGTCTGCCACACCGATATTCATCAGACGCGCAATGAATGGGGAAACGCCGTCTACCCGATGGTGCCGGGACATGAGATTATTGGGCGCGTATCGGGCGTCGGCAGCGATGTCACCAGGTTCAAAGCGGGGGATATGGTCGGTGTCGGGACAATGGTAGACTCGTGCCGTCAGTGCGAAGCGTGCCTCGCAGGGCTGGAAGTCTACTGCGAGAACCTCTGCACACAAACCTACAACGACAAAGACCGGCACGACGGACTGCCGACTTACGGCGGCTATTCGTCAAAGATTGTTGTCTCCGACAAGTTTGTGCTGCGCATTCCCGGCGCGCTTGACCCCAAAGCGGCGGGGCCATTGCTGTGCGCGGGCATCACCACCTACTCGCCTTTGCGCCACTGGAAGGTCGGGCCGGGGATGAAAGTCGCGGTGGTCGGGCTGGGCGGACTGGGGCATATCGGTCTGAAGTTTGCCAAAGCGATGGGCGCGGATGTGACGCTGTTCACGCGCACGGCGGGCAAAGAAGCCGAAGCAAAGCGTCTGGGCGCGGAGCATGTGGCGCTGTCCACCGACCGGGCACAGATGGAATCAGCCGCCAATCAGTTTGACATCGTGCTGGACACGGTGCCGACTGCGCACGACTTGAACCCGTATTTGGCGACATTGAAGCGCGACGGGACATTGATTTTGGTCGGGCAATTGACGCCGATTGAGCCGCCGATCCCCGGCGTTTCGCTGATGGCAGGGCGCAAATCCATTGCCGGTTCCGGGTCAGGCGGCATTGCCGAGACGCAGGAGATGCTGGACTTCTGCGCGGAGCAGGGCATCACCTGCGACGTGGAGATGATCAACATGGGGGAAATCAACAACGCATTTGAGCGCGTATTGAAGAGCGACGTGCGTTATCGCTTTGTGATTGACATGGCTTCTTTGGCGGCCTGACGCAGTTTGCAGATCAATGAAAAGCCCCTGCCGTTCCCTGTTTGGAGCGGCAGGGGCTTTTACTGTTTTTATGCTTAAGGTTATGTGAAGCGCAGCATCGTGGCTCCCATTTGGATGACATCGCCAGGGCGCAGCGCGCGACGACCTGTCAAACGAAGGCCGTTGGCGTAGGTTCCATTGGCCGACCCGGCGTCTTCCAGAAAGAACTGCTCGCCTTCCGGCACGATGCGCGCGTGCAGGCGCGAGACGGCCTTATCCATCGGCAGGGGGACTTCCAAATCAATGGCCCGCCCCAGGCGCGTGACCGCCGATGCCTCCACCACAAACGCCCGCCCCAGATACGGCCCCTGCTCGGCGCGCAGCACACTGCCCGAAAGCAGCGCAGGCAGGGCGGACAGCGGCGCGTCCCCGTCTTTGCCACCCGCCTCCTCGCTCAGCGACAGGGCGGCCATGTTCCGGCTCAGGCCGAGCAGCGGCAGCGGCTCCGGGTTCGGCGCGGGAATGCTGGGCGCAGGTGGCGCGGCGGGCGACGCCGACACTGCAAGCGATGTACGGCGCGGCTCCGGCTTGGGACGAGCGCCCAATGCCTGCATCCACGCCTGCGGCTGCGGCGGGCCAAGATGAAGCGCCCCCCGCGTCGCCCGCTCGTGGAACACAAGCCCATGCTCCCCGATTTGCAGATCGTCGCCATCCGCCAGCCACTGCTCCCCGGTTATAGGGCGTCCGTTGATCGTGACCGGCGCGAAGCGTCCGCCCCCTCCGCCCGCCACTGTCAGGTGATGCCTGCCGCCCGGCATGGCCTCAAAAGTCGCATGAACCGGGGCCACGCGCGGGTCGCCGCGCAGCACAATGTCACATGCTCCGCTCTGCCCGATTGTGATTAAAGGACGCGCCAAAATGTGCTCGCGTCCGCCCCGCTTCACCCGCACCCAGCTTGCCCGCCCCAGCCTCGCGGCCAGCGCAATTCCAAGCCCTGTCAGCCCGCAGAACGCCATTGGCCCCGCCGCTTGCCGCCAATACTCCCCCACCGAAAGCGGCGCTCCCCCACCTGCCTCCAGATCGGTTTGCATAAGAGTTTCCAGCGCAATGCCCCCCAGCAGGCCGCCCGCCAATCCGCCCAATGCCCCCGGCCATGCCAGCCGAGATGCACGCTGTGCCCCCCCCAACCCCCCGCCCAATATCAGCCCCAGCATGCCCCACCCCGAACACTCCCCCAGCGTCAGCAGAGCGCGCTGCGCAGGTTCCGAAAGCCCATGCATGTTATGGGCGATGGTAGTGGTGATAGGCGTCCCCAATGCATCGCCCAGCAATGCTCCCGCCACCCCGCACGTGCCGCCCAGCCCCAGCGACAGCCACTTTTCCACCCGCGCATCTGCGGCCCACGCGCCCACCAATCCCAGCCCCAGCCCCAGGGTCAGGCCGTAGAGGGCGGCGACAAGCGCGGGCGACGGCTCATTCTCCAGCCTAAGAACAGGGCTGCCGGGAAGCAGCAGGCTCCAGGCCAGTGCGCCCGCCGCCATGCCGACCAGCAGGCTGAGTAAAGTTTTTGCGCTTAGAGACATAAGTAACTGATGTTACGCAGAATACCGGGGTTGTGAAGCCATTGGTCTTCGCGTGTGCCGGGGGTTTCTGTCTTTTGGCATCGGCTTGTGCCGGGGTCAAACCACTCCCGACACTTTGTGTAACAGCAGCAAAGCCATTCACATAGCCTGTGTTACACTCATGCGCCAGAGATATGAACTTTGCGCCGCGCGTGTGCGCAGTCGCAACAGGGAGCCGCCGAACGTGCCGCATACGCCTCTCATACGCGGTTCACTCTCGTTGCGAGCGCATACCAACGACGGAAGAAATTGTTCCGTCGTTGGTATGCCTACGATACGCCTTAGAAACACGTAAGCAACGCCGCTTCTACGTCTATCCTGGGCGCAGGACGACGCGGGCGACGTCCCAAAGCTGGCGGGCGCGGTGGCGCAGGCTGCGCCAGTCGCCGCCGGTGACGTGGTGGCGAAACTGCGTCGGCACTTCGCGCACGCGGCAGCCCGCTTGAAGCGCGCCGACAGTCAAGGCCACTTCCACGCCGAAGCCGGGCGCGAACCTGCCGCCCAGACGCTCCAGCACGTCGCGGCGCACGGCTCGCTGGCCCGACAGGGGCTGCTCAAAAATCTGCCCTGTCCGGCGGGCGATGCCCCAGCGGGCGAGGCGCACGACCAGGCCCAGGCCGCCGCGCTGACCCGTGCGGGCAAAGTCCGGGTCGGCGGGCAGGAGGCCGATAGTCATGTCGGCTTCGCTGCTGCGCAGCAGGGGCAAAAGCTTGACGCACTCGGAGGCGGACGCGCCCAAATCGGCATCCAGCAGGAGGAAAATGTCGCCCATCTCGCGCGCGGCCTGATAGGCGGCGGTCAAGGCCGCGCCTTTGCCGCCGTTGGGCAGGGACAGCACCAGGTCGGCCCCAGAAGCGCGCGCCAGCCGCGCCGTGTCGTCGCCGGAGCCGTCATCGGCGACCACAATCGCGTGGATTTCGCGGCGCGCGCGCAGGGCCAGCAGGGTGGAGGCGATGCGCGCGGCTTCGTTGTAGGCGGGCACGAGAGCGCACACGCGCGGGCCGGGCGGGGACGGCGGGGAGGCGGGCACTGTGCTCATGGGGCGTTCGGTTCCAGGGACGGCGGGGTCTGGTATTGGGCGGTGGCTTTGAGGCCGTAATCTCCGGCATTCGCGCCGCCCAGCAGGGCAAACGGCAGGGCGAGTTTGCCCAGGGGCCGGTCAATACAATCCACCGTGGAAATGCCCGCCTGCTGAAAAGCGGGCATGGACGACGTGTCCGCGCCGTAGTCTTCGCACCCGACCAGATGGGCGGACGCGCCTGCACTGGCCTGCAAAGCCTGCGCCAGAGCCGGTTCCAGGCCCGATGACGGCGTGTCGTCTGGGCCGCTGTCCTGCCGCCTGCCGCCGACCAGGACAAACAGGCTGCACGGCGCATCCAAACTGCCGGTCACGACAACCAGGCTGCGATCTTCCAAAGTTTGCAGGCCGCCCGCGCGAGTGGGGGCCGCCGCGCCGCCGGCCAGCGCTTCGGCCAGGCTTTGCAGGGAGTCGGCGCGGGCAGATTGGTCCAGGGCCGCCCAGCCGCTGCCCAGCACGACTGTCGCGGCGGGCGTGGCACCGGCATCGCGCAGGGCGGCTGCCGCTTCCTGGGCGGCATCGGCATAGTCGCCGGTCTGCACCAGGACAATGCGCCTGCCGCTCAAGAGGCCATGCACCAGCGCGGGGCGCAGGCTGTCCAAAGCGGCCTCGTTTTTTGCGAGAAGCGCCTTGGCATCGCGTCCTTCCTGCACGGCTCCATCCACCTGCACGCGCAGATGGGCGAGGCTTTTTTGCTGCTGACGCACCTGGGCCGGGCCGTAAAACGACGCGCCGACCAGCATGCCGACGCCGAGCATCAAAAAGATGGCGATAAAATAAAAAAGGTGCTGGCGCAGGTCTAGCATAGCAAAGCGAGGGGCAAAGTCAGTGAAAGTGCAGCCGTCCCCACAGGCGCACGGTTTCCACAAGGTTCTGCAAAATCGGGGCGGGCGAGTAGCGCAGCATCACGATCAACGGGAACAGCGCAGACAGCAGCATGGCGAGAAACGCCACCGGCGGCGGGCTGGGACGGTACAATCGGTACAGGGCGCGGGCATCGACAAGGCGCGGGCCGACCTTGAGGCGCACCAGAAACGTGGAGGCCATGCCCGCGCGCCCTTTGTCTAAAAAGTCTTCCAAATTGGAATGCGTGCCGACAGCGACAATCAAATCCGCGTCCTGCTCAAACGCGAGCAGCATGGCCGCATCCTCCGATGTGCCGGGAACGGCAAAGGTGTCGGCGGCCACGCCCAGGGCTTCGGTGCGGGCCAGGCCGGGCGCGCGGGCAGGCTGCCCTTCTTGGGACACATAGGCATGGACAATCACCTGCGCCCCGCAGCGCAGGGCCTCATCGGACACGCTGTCCATGTCGCCCAAGATAATATCGGGGCGATGGCCCAGGGCCAGCAGGGCATCGGCGGCGCCATCCACGGCGATCAAGACAGGCTGGACATCGCGCAGGTACGGGCGCAGTTCGGCCAGGTCTTCTTTATACCCTTCCCCCCGCACGACCACGAGCGCATGCCTGCCGCGAAGCCGACCGACACGCAGGGCGGGCACATCGGTCGGGTCCAGCAAGAGGTCTTTGTCGGCGTCTAAATAATGGAGGGTGTTGCGGGCGAACTTTTCCAGCTCCGCGCCCAAATTGGCGCGGGCGGCCTGGGTGGCATCGGCGACTTTGGGCGCGGCCCACGGGGACACGGCGCACAGCGGGCGTCCATTGACAGACAGCACATCGCCCGCGTCAACAGACAGCAGCGCGCCTTCCGGCAGGCGTTCAAAGAAGTCGGGGGTGGGCAGCTCAAACAATGGGATACGGGCGGCCAGCAGGGCCGCCGGGCCACGGTTTGGGTAGCGCCCGGTAATAAAGGGACGCACATTGAGGACAGCGGCAGGCCGGGCGTCGGCGAGTGACTGGGCCGCCAGGGCATCCAGGTCGGCATGGTCAATCACAGCCATGTCGCCCGCGCGCAAACGCGGGGCAAGGTTCTTGGTGCGCCGGTCGGCGCGGGCCGGGCCGGACACGCGGGACGCGGGCGCTAAGTCAGGCAGAGGGCGGGCGGTCGCCACGGGACATCGTTCTCCTTGACCTAAGTATAGCACACGACCGATGGGACAAGGCGGCTTTGCCCCCAAGCCCTTTAGTCGCGCATGGCATCGGGCGGAGGGGGAACATAGGTGGGAGAAACCCCAATATCTCGGGGGCGAAACGGGCCAAAGCCCAGCGCGAGGGCAATCAGCGTTGTCACCAAAATCACAAACAGCACGGGCAGCAGCGGCAGCAGCACAGACCCGAACGCATACAGCGCCCACGCCAGGGCGAGATAAGCCACCGTTAAAACGACAGCCAATGCCACCAAACGCCCGCCGCTCACCCACATCAAGCACAGGCCCACCACGACACCTGCCACCAGCAGGACGCCCAAAAGCTGCGGCAGATGCACGCCTACCACATCCACATACGAACGGTCTAAAAGAGTTGCCAGGGCGCTTGCGGTCACAAACAGGCGCGGCATTCTGCCATAAGGGGTCGGGCACATCTGCGTGGCAGGGTCGCCCGGCGCGGTCGCCCCGAAGATTACAACCTTGCCGCTGAGGTTCGGCTTCGCTTTGCCACTCGCAATATCAGTAAAAGAGTAGGCGGGATAACGAGGCGCCATCCCGGCAAACCGAATGCGCATCTGCCCCTGCGCATCCACGGGCACGTTAACCGGCGGCGTGAGGTTCCCGGCCAAACGGACATGGTCGCCCGTCGCCACCTGCACGCTGCCTTTGTCCAGTCCCAGTACCCGCAAGGAGGCCACCAGGGCTAAGTTGGGCAAAGCGACGGGTTCGCCATCCGCCAGTCGCGACTGCGGCCCTTTGCCGGACAGGGGCGGCAGGCCCGTATAATCTACTTTGCTCGTATACACCAGGCGCGCATTGCGCAGGACACCGTCCGGGTCGGTTTCGCGCACGAAGACGCCCACGCCGCGCGCGCTGCCGGTAAAGTCTGACACCGGCGGGTCAAAAAGCTGCCAGCCGAAGGACTGCGTCTGCGGCCCCAGAACAAGATGGTCGGCGAGGGCGTCCCGCTCCAGAAAGACCAGCCCGCGCGTGTCGTCCGCCGTGGCTTTGGCAATCCGCGACGGCTCGTAGCCCATGCCCAGCACGACATTGCGGTGGTTCGCCATCGCGCGCCACAACAGCGCATCGCCCGTCTTGCGCGTGTCCAGGGCGAGGTCAAAGACCACCACTTTCGCCCCCAATGTCTCCACGCGAGATAAGCCTTGCGCCAGAAACGCGCGCGGCCACCGCGCCACCGGCCCATAGTGATTGACCCCGGTGCTGTCCAGTGTCACCAGGACAATGTCCGGGCGCAGCGGGCGGGGGGCAAGGCGCGTGACGACATCGGAGGCGGCCAGCTCGGGGGGGGGCTGCGGGCCGCGCGACAGCAGCGCATATGCAAACAGCGCGCTTGCCAGGGCCGCCAGCAGCACAATAACACGGTAGACAGGGAAGCGTTCGGAGCCGATTTTCATGAGTTTAGGGTTTCAGAGCAGGTGATTTCCCCAATTATTCCCCCTTGCCTGCTTGGTGAAACATTCACTCGGAGGCGGCTGGGTGCGCGCGGCCCTTGACAAATCAGCGAGAGATTACTATAATGGGCGCGACATACAGGCCGTCTGACCCGCCGTTTTTGCCCATTCCTCGCTTAAAGGAGCACCTTGTTTATGCGTATCCCACTCACGCCCGTCCTATTTGCCGTCCCCGGCATCCTGGCGCTGGCCTTTGCCGCCCCGTCTGCACAGGCGCAGACCCCGCCCGACACCAAGTCGCCCACTGTCTTTGCTGTCCGCGGGGGCGCCTATTTTCCCTTCAACAGGACCACCAAGAACGAGGTGGGCAAAACCTGGGCCGGTGGCGGGCTGGACTATGTGATCCAGCAGAAGCCGGGCTTGTCCCGCACCCTTTTGTCGGTGGATTATATTGAGCGCAGCAGTGGCGGGAGCACGATCCGCCTGATCCCCGTCACTATCGGGGAGTTCACCCTGCAGGGCGCGGGCGAGGGGCAAACCAACAATGTCCGCCCGTATCTGGGGATCGGCGTGGGCGCGTACTTTGTGCACCAGAAAGTGCCCTCGGTCCTGCCCACGGCGCAAGCCTTTACTCAAAACAATGATACCACGACTATCGGCGGCTACCTGGGGGCGGGGCTGGATATTTCCAGCAACTTCCTCGTGGAAGCGCGCTACCATATCCTGCCCAAAATTGGCGGGATCAATTCCAGCGGCCTGCAGATCACGGCGGGCGTTCGCTTCTAATCTCCCATGTACGTGGACACGCACTGCCATCTCAACCACGAAGAGTTCGCCGTGGACTGGGCGGCAGTGCGGACACGCGCCTGGGATGCCCAGGTCACGCGCCTGCTGTGCATCGGCTATGATGAAGCCAGCAGCCGACGCGCCGTCCAACTCGCCCACTCGGAGCCGGGACTGTTCGCCGCCATCGGCCTGCATCCCGACGCCGGGGCCGAGTGGAACGACCCTGCCCAGTCCCGCCTGCGCGCGCTTTACCAAGACAACCAGGCCCAGGTCGCCGCCTATGGCGAGATTGGCCTGGACTACCACTGGGACACCCTGCCCCGCGCGCGTCAGCAGGAGGTCTTCGGCGCGCAGATCGCCTTTGCCGCCTCGCTGTCCCCCACCCTTCCCCTGATTATCCACTGCCGAGAATCACAGACGGACCTCAATCGCGCCGCCCAATCCGACATTCTTTCTTTGCTGCGCGAGAGCAACACAGCCGCGCCGATTGTGATGCACTGCTTCACCGGCGACTGGCAATCGGCTCAGGCCTGCCTGGAGGCGGGCTGCTTTCTCGGCATCGGCGGCGTCGTGACCTTTAAGAAGTCCGGCCTCTTGCGCGAAGCGGTCGCCCGCGCCCCTTTGGACCGCCTGCTGCTGGAAACCGACTGCCCTTATCTGGCCCCGCAAGGCTGGCGCGGCAAGCGCAACGAGCCTTCTTACCTGCCCGCCATCGCGCAGGCGGTCGCCGATGCCAGAGGTGTTTCCCTGCAAAGTATTGCCGATGCCACTACCGCCAATGCCCTGTCGCTGTTCGGTATGGCATGAAAGTCCCTCGGGCATGTGCGGGGAGCGTCCCTGCGACGCTTATAGGGAGGCAGGGAGCCGTGCGACCGGGAGAGAGGTTCCTCACAGGCTTCCAGGCAGCGGGGCAGGGACTCTCGAGAGGCGCTTGCGCAAGCCCGATGCAATGCCTGCGCCGCGCCTGCGCGGGGCAATGGAACTTCCGGGCATGGCAGGCCGGTTATAAGAGTCAAGCAGGAGAATTAACAATGACACTTTTGAGGAACACATGGGTAGGCGCAGCCGCGCTGGCCGGGCTGACACTGACCGCGCAGGCACAGTCGCCGGGCAAGGCCACGGTCGCCGTCGTGTCGGCAGCGGTGACGCCCGCGCATGTCGGGCGGGGCGGCAAAGGGGTGCTGACTGTCACGCTGGCGGTTGCGCCGCAGTTTCATGTCAACGCGCACAAGACAAACGACCCGGATTTGATTGCCACCGACTTTGCGCCGTCCGCGCCCGCCGGGGTGAAGTTCGGCGCGGCGCATTATCCCGCCCCGCACATGCTGACGCTGGACGGCAAGCCGTCTCCTGTCTATGTCGGGCGAACGACGATTGTGGTGCCGTTCACCGTGGCGAAGACGGCAAAGGCAGGGACTGCTTCGCTGGGCGGGCAGTTGACGTACCAGGGGTGCAATGCCGCGTCGTGCTTTCCGCCCAAGACAGTCGCCGTGAAGGCGGCGGTCGCGATCCGATGAAACGCATCTTTGCCTGCTGGGGTTTGCTGCTCTTGCTGTGCGCGGGGGCAGAGGCGGGAACGCCGCCGCCTATCCATTTTACGGTGTCGGCCCGCCCAAGCACGGTGCATCCCGGCGAGATAGTGACAATCACTGTGCAGGCACAGGTGGATGCGGGATGGCATGTGTATTCGGTCGTGCCCACACCGCAGGGGCCGTCGCCGACAAACATCACGTCGCTGAGTATCGGGACGCCCGCCGCTGATGCGACGGAAGATGCGCCGGTGCGCAAACTGGACCCAAACTTCGGCGCGGTGGTGGGCTTCCATGAACACGCGGCGGTGTTCACGCGGGCATTTCGGGTATCGGCCCTCGCGCCTCCGTCGGCGGGAGCGGCAAACGTTGCCGTGCATTATCAGACATGCAATGCGTCTATCTGCCTGCCGCCGACAGATGTGGTTCTGCCCGTGCCATTGACGGTGGAAGCGGGGCCGATCCGCGCGGCGTATGCCGATGCGCCGAAGGCTCCCGCCGTGCCCGCTTCCCCTGCGCCAAATGGGAGCGGCGGGCTGGGATTGTTTTTGCTGGCGGCGGTCGGCGCGGGCTTGCTGGCGATTGCCACGCCGTGCGTGTTTCCCTTAATCCCTATTACGCTGACCAACTTCGTCAAACAATCCGGCGGGGACAGGGCAAAGCTCGTGCGCTTGTCATCGGGGTATGCGCTGGGCATTGTCGCGCTGTATGTCGCGCTGGGCGGCATCGTCGCGGCCACGATGGGGGCGACGGGGACAAACCGCATTGCTGCGAACCCGTGGGTCAACCTTGTGGAGTTCGTATTATTTGTCGTGTTCGCCCTGTCGTTTTTTGAAGCAATCCAACTGCGCCTGCCGGGAAACTTGGGGGCCTTGCAGCAGAACGCCCGCAAGCACGGCGGCACGGCGGGGCTGGCATTATTAGGCGTGACGTTCGTTTTGGGGTCGTTCACCTGCACCGCCCCGTTTATCGGGTCGCTGCTGGTGGCGGCATCCGGCGGGACTTACGGGCGTCCCTTGCTCGGCATGTTCGTGTTTGCGCTGGCGTTTGTGTCGCCGTTCTTCGTGTTTGCGCTGTTTCCGCAGTGGATCGGGCGCATCCCGAAGGGCGGGGTCTGGCTGGCGCGCTTCAAGGCGACCCTGGGGTTTCTGGAACTCGCCGCCGCCTTGAAGTTTTTGTCCAATGCCGACCAGGTGTGGAACTGGCGCGTGCTGACCCAGCCGGTGCTGCTGGCGGCGTGGGCGATGATTTTTTTGTGCGCCGCTTTGTATTTGTTTGGCCTGCTGCGCTTCGGCCTTGTGGCGGAAACCGAACCTGCCAATGCGCCTATTCCCCTGTCGCGGCGTCTGACGGCGAGCGTGTTTGCGCTGGCGACATTGTACTGTTTCTGGGGCCTGGCGGGCCGTCCCATCAGTCCCTATGTCGGGGCGTTTTTGCCCGCGTCGGGCTACGGCGGCGTGGCGATGGCGGCGGAAAACAGCGGCCTGCCCTGGCTCTCCGACTATAAAACCGCGCTGGCCCAAGCGAAGGCCGAGGGCAAGCCTCTTTTAATTGACTTTACCGGCGTGACCTGCACCAACTGCCGCCTCAACGAGAAAAACATCTTCCCGCGCGCAGCCGTGCAGTCCGCGCTGGCGAGCTATGTGCGCGTGCAATTGTATACCGACCGGGGGGCGCGCGATCTGCCCAATCAAGCCTTGCAGCAGGCAAAGTTCGGCGATGTCGCCCTGCCCCTTTATGGCGTGATTGACCCGCAGACCGAGACCGTGCGGGGCAAAACCGAAGGCGTGCAGACGCCATCGGGGTTTGCCCGGTTCCTCGCGCAGAACAGCGCGCCGGTTGCCAAAAGCGGGGGATTGCAACAAAGCGCAGATGTCCCTGCGCCCATGTGGGCGGCGTACTCGCCCGCCGCCGTCGCGCAGGCGGGACAAGCGGGCAGACCGACTCTTGTAGACTTCACTGCCAAGTGGTGCGTCAACTGCAAAGAGATCGAGCATGATGTGTTCCAAAACCCCGCCGTCGCCCCTGAATTGGCAAGCCGATTTGTCACCCTCCGCGCCGACTTGACCCAGTGGGGCAGCGCGCCAAGCGTGGCATTGCAGAAGCAGTACGGCTTTGAAGCATTGCCGACGATTATCTTTCTGGACAAAGCGGGGCGCGAGATCAAGCCGCTGCGCATCACCGGGCGTCTCAGCGTCGCGGACTTCCAAAAGCGCCTACAGGCGGCGCAGGCACCAGGGTAGCGCCGGGCGTCCGACATAAGAACGCCGCCCGAAGACCAAGTTTTGGCATGGTCTTCGGGCGGCATTTATGTCAAAAGAGATTTGGTGGAGATAAGGGGGCTCGAACCCCTGACCTATTCGTTGCGAACGAATCGCTCTCCCAGCTGAGCTATATCCCCCCGGTCTTGGTTATTATACTCAAGCTGCCGCCAAAAAGCAAGAGGGTGCGCCGCAAGGCCGGGGATGAAGTTTCCGGCGCGCGGCGGCAGGCATGGGTTCTCCCGCCGAAGCTGTCGCCCTGCTCCTCTTTCATGCCGCAGGAAGCATTGCTCCCGGCGGGCAGGATGCCGGGCAAGCCTATTGCCGAAGAGGCCCTCCCCGCTGCCAAGTTTCGGCGAAGGCGGCATCCGCAGCGAGGGCCGCCTGCCCGCCCTTGCGGACGACCACGGCGGCAGCAGGAAAGCGCCTCCGCTTGCCGCCTTGTCTCATGGCTTGCAAGGCCGGTGCGGCTTAACTTAGTCCGGCTCTCATCCGTGATCGCCCCCCCCCCTGCCCCAGGAACACGCCAAGACACGCCCAATTAAGCGTGCCTTGCGCCTACTTGCGGATGGCCTTGATCGAGTACTTGACCCGGCCCGCAGGCGCTTTCACCGACACTTCGTCGCCCACCTTTTTGCCGAAGAGGGCCTCGCCGACCGGCGATTCGTCGCTGATCTTGTCCTGGTTGGGGTTGGCTTCCACGGGCGAGACCATCGTGAACTCCCAGTCTTCGTCCATGTCGTCTTTGACGGTCACGACCGATCCAATCCCCACCGTGTCGGTGGGGATTTCGGCAGGGTCCAGCGGACGCGCGATCTGCATAATATGGCGCAGGCCTTCAATGCGCCCTTCCAAAAAGGCCTGCGCATTTTTGGCGTCTTCGTATTCCGAGTTTTCCGTCAGCTCGCCGAACGCGATTGAGTCGCGGATACGATCCGCCACTTCCCGCCGCTCCGTCGTGCGCAGATGGTCAAGCTCGTCGGCGATCTCTTTGTAACCCGCCGGGGTCAGCACTATTTCTTCGATGTCACCCACTGAAATGGTCTCCTGTTCTGGAGTCTTGGCTCCCTGCCAAAGGGTTTATATTCCCGGCATCGCCCTGAGTTGGGCGACACTATACCTGAGAGTGCCTGTATTTGTCAATCAGTGCCGTCCATTTGCTGGCACGCGGCTGAGGGGCATCCCCGCTGTGCGGCACCGCCTTCGGCTTGCCCGGCGCACGACGCACCAGCCCGCGCACCCGCGCCGTCGCATCGCGCAGGGCGTCTTTGTAAAGCTTTTGCAAACGCGGCCCGGACAATGTCTGCCCCGTACTATAATAAATAGCAGCCGCTTTGCCGACGGTGTAGGTGCCCGCATACGCGACTGACCCTTTGACCACCACGCCGATGCCGCCCGGCACCAGCCCGATCAGTTCACGCGCCACGGCCCGCCAGCCGAACGCGCTCCCGACCACCGGCAGCAGCTCGCGCGTCCGCTCCCGAATGTCCGGCGGCAGGCCATACGCGGCGGCAATGCGCAAAAGAAGCTGGGCCTGGTTCTGGGTCAAGATAATCATGTCCCCGATGGCGGTCGCGGGCAGCAGCACATCGCCGAACGGCAAAATGCCCGGCAGCGCGGTCACCACCGCCATTTTGGCGTTTTCCCACGACGCTTCCCCAATAAGCTGCGCCGTCACCGCAGGCCGAAATGCGGGCACATGACACGCCAGCGCCAGCCGCAGATTGGGATGCTCCACGGCCAGCCGCGCCAGCGCCGACGCGAGGGCCGCTTCATCCCCTGCCAATGGGTCGGCCTGCAAAACCAGGCTGCCCGCCGCGACTTCCTGTTCGGTTCGGTGCGTCCGCACAAACGCGCCGATATCGGTGTGGGAATGCGGCCCGTCCGGCCCGGCGGAGTTTTCGTGGGACAGACGCACGGCCAATGTGCGGCATGCCTCTTCCGCGCCGACCAGGGCCAGCGCGAAAGGACGCTGCGTTTCGCGGGCAATGTCGGACGTAGACAGCGCCCGCACGCTTTTCCAGAACTTCAGCGCGCCCACGGCATGCGCCGGCCCAAACGGCCCTATCTTCAGCGACGGTATTTTCATGGCGAAACCTCGCCCGTCTTATACCCAGTTCCGCGCGTCTCCGAACAAGCGTTGTGCGTTTGGCCCCGTGTCCCCGTATGAGTGGCAGAATGCTGCCCGCCCGCAGCATAGGGATTGCCCCGGCGTAGTAAGCGTGTACCAACGACGGAAGACATCCTTCCGTCGTTGGTATGCCTATAGAACGCATTGGAAATTAGAACGCATTGGAAATGCCGAAGGAATAGGTGGGCAACGGCGTCCCTGCCCTATGTCAGAAGCGTCCGCCCCCCGTGTCAGCGGCCCTACCAAACAAGTTTTACCCCCCTCTCCACTCCCCGGCCCCCGGTAATCTGCAAAGGAGCATTTCGCGGGTTCCACTTGACAACGGCTGTCAATAAAGGGTAAAATAACACCAATTATTGACAACTGACCCAGTGTAAAGGACCCCCTATGGCTGACGAAGAACTTCCCACCCCAGACCCCGACATGCCCATTCCCGAAGACCTCCCTAGCACCCCCGCCGTTCTTGTCGCGCAGCAAAGCGCGGGCCGGGAAGTCATCTCGGTCAACATTGAAGACGAAATGCGGCAGTCGTATCTGGACTATGCCATGTCCACGATTATCGCTCGCGCCCTGCCCGATGTGCGCGACGGCCTCAAGCCTGTCCAGCGGCGCATCTTGATGGCGATGAGCGACCTGAACCTCACGCCGGGCGCGCAGCACCGAAAGTCGGCCAAGATCGCCGGAGACACGTCGGGCAACTACCACCCGCACGGCGAGGCGGTCGTGTACCCCACGATGGTGCGCATGGCCCAGCCGTTTTCCCTCCGCTACCCCCTGGTGGACGGGCAGGGTAACTTCGGCTGCTTCACCGGCGACACGAAGATTAAACTGCTGGACGGCACGGAAAAGTCGTTTGCCGAACTTGCGGCCCGCCCTAAAGGCGAGATATTCCACGTCTATTCCGTGGACGCTGCGGGACGTATTGTGGTTGGCGAGGGGCGGCATTCACGCATTACCCGCCGCGACGCGGCCCTGCTGGAAGTCACGCTCGACAGCGGCGAGCGTATCCGCTGCACGCCCGACCACCGCTTTTTGCTGCGTGACGGCACTTACAAGCAGGCACAGAACCTGACTGTGGAAGACAGCCTGATGCCGGGCTACTTTGACACGGCTCCCGTCAAAGCAGGCATGAACGAATACCTGCGCGTGCAGCAGCCTGCTACAGGCAAGTATGAGTTTGTGCATTGCCTCGCCGATGACTACAATCACCGACAGGGCCTCGCTCGCCCGGTGCAGGGCGCATTTGTGCGCCATCACACCAGTTTCAGCCTTCCGACCAATCAGGCCGCAAGCGCGCAAACGTACAACCATAAAATATTGTCCCTGCGCTGGCTAGACGAGACGGCAGATGTCTACGACATCACCGTAGATAAGCATCACAACTTCCTGCTCGCAAGCGGCGTCTTCGTCCACAACTCTATTGACGGCGATCCACCGGCGGCAATGAGGTACACCGAGGCACGCATGTCGCCATTCGCCACGGAGATGCTGCAAGACCTGGACAGGGATACCGTAGACTGGACAGATAATTACGACCAGACACGCCAGGAACCCACCGTGCTGCCGGGCAAGTTCCCAAACTTCCTGTGCAACGGCGGCTCGGGCATTGCGGTCGGCATGGCGACCAATGTCCCGCCGCACAATTTGGGCGAGATTGTGGATGGCCTGATGCATTTGTTAGACCATCCTGATGCCACGCCGGAAGACATGATGACCTTCGTCAAAGGCCCGGACTTTCCCACGGCGGGCTTAATTTTGGGCACGAAAGCCATTCGGCAGGCCTACGCCACCGGGCGCGGGTCGGTGATTATGCAGGCCCGCACCACGATTGAGACCGAGGGCGGACGCAACACCATTGTCATCACCGAACTGCCGTATCAAGTGATTAAAGCACGGTTGATTGAACAGATTGCCGACCTCGTCAAGCAGAAGAAGCTGGAAGGCATCGCCGACCTGAACGACTATTCCGACCGCACCGGCATGCGCGTGGTCGTCACGCTCAAGAAGGACGCCTACCCAAAGAAAGTCCTGAATTACCTGCTCAAGCACACGCCTTTGCGCACGACGTTCGGCGTCAACATGCTCGCGTTGGTCACGGGGCAGCCGCGTATCCTCAATCTGCCGCAGGCCTTGAACTTCTTCCTCGACCACAGGCGGGAGGTGGTGACACGGCGCACCCTGTTTGAGCTGAACAAGGCAAAAGAGCGCGCCCACATCTTAGAGGGCCTCTTAATCGCCCTGGACTTCCTGGACGAGATTATTGCGCTGATCCGTGCCTCGCGCACGGCGGAGGCGGCGCGCGGGCAGATGATTGAGCGCTTTACGCTGTCGGTGCGCCAGGCCGATGCCATTCTTGCCATGCAATTACGGGCGCTCACAGGCCTGGAGCGCGAGAAGACAGAGAACGACTACAAAGAGCTTCTCAAGCAGATCGCGTTCTACGAAGACATTCTGTCCAACCCGGCACGGGTGGCCCAGATTATCAAACAAGAACTGAAAGCGCTGAAAGATAAGTACGGCGACGAGCGCCGCACCCGCATTGTGCCGATGGAAGCCGAGGAAATTGGGGACGAAGACCTCATTCCCGAAGAGGAGATGATTGTCACCATCACGCGGGACGGCTATATCAAGCGCGTTCCCCGCGAGACATTTCCCGACCAGAAGCGCGGCGGCAAAGGGCGCATCGGGGCGCGGGCCAAAGAAGACGACCAGTTGGAGCACATGTTTGTCGCGACGACCCACCACTTTATCCTGTTCTTTACCGACCGGGGGCGCGTGTACCGTCTCAAGGCGTATGAAGTGCCCCAAACATCGCGCACCGCTGTAGGCACGGCGATCATTAATTTGATCAATGTGCAGCCGGGCGAGCGCATCACGGCCACAGTCCCGATGAAGGACTACAAAGACGCCGAAGGCTTCCTGCTGTTTGCCACGGAATGCGGCGAAGTCAAGCGCACCAAACTGGCTGAATTCGCCAATCTACGCAACAATGGCCTGATTGTCTTCGACATTGAAGAGAACGATGCCCTGCGCTGGGTCGCCCATACGACCGGCAAGGATGAGGTTGTCCTGGTGACACGCAAAGGCATGTCCATTCGCTTCACTGAGGACGCCGTGCCTCCGCGCGGACGTGCCGCCGGCGGCGTGCGCGGCATTCGCCTGAGCGAAGAAAAGGACGATAGAATAGTGGGCATGGGGATTGTGCAGAACGACAAGGAGCTGCTGGTGATCAGCGGCAAGGGCATCTCCAAGCGCACCCCGTTCAGCGAGTACCGGGTGACAAACCGGGGCGGCGTAGGCATCAAGACCATGAACCTGAACGACAAGACCGGCGACGTGGTGGATGCGCAGGTGGTGGACAAGGACGACCGCCTGTTGATTATGACGGACAAGGGCATCACCATCCGTTTGCGCGTGGATGACATCCGTTCCTCGGGACGGTCTACGCAGGGCGTCCGGGCGATCAACCTGGCCGAAGACGACATGGTCGCCAGTGTCGAGCGCATGCTGGCCGAACAGGAAGCCGTGGACGCCTAAGTTTCAGGACGTGCCAAGCCAAAGGGCCTGCCGGATTACTCCGGCAGGCCCTGCTTTTGTGTCGCTTCGCGGCTTTGTTGGACAATGCTGATGCCATGCCGTGAAGGGCAGGGCTAGGCGGACAAAAGCCCCTACGGGGCTAAAGAATAGGTCTTTTCCGCAGCCCCGTAGGGGCTTTTGTCCGCCCAGCCTGTCGCTTTAGCGGCAGGTCTCGCTCTGTCTATTTTCTGCTTACTCTTCCACCACTTCGTGGCTGTGCGCGGCTTACTCTTCTACCACTTCGCGGATGCGGCGCTCCAGCCGCTCCAAATCCAGGCCGCCTTCATCGCGGGCGATACGCCGGACGGTGGCATTGACATTGTTCAGGTCCTGCATCAAGTCGCGCAGGATTTCCTGCTGCTGGCGCGACTGCGTCACTTCGCGCGGCTCCTGCACCAGGTCACGGATGATGGAGTCCTCGGCGCGCGACGCCACCACAGGATCAGGCCGTCCTTCCACATGCACGAATGTGCGCCGCCCCGGCCCTCGGTCTTCTTCAATCGGCAGCACGGCGGTCACCTGGTCAGAACGCACATATTTCCCAAAGCCCAGATGCACCAGCATGGATGATTGTATTCGCATTTGCCTTGTTTCCCTTCTTGTCTTCTAGTATCAATAACAATGAACCGGCGTGAACAGTTCCCACGTTTGGTGCTTGACAGGGCATATTCGCTGTGTTATAATGGCACATCTTACCCAGCATAAGAGGGCAACAATGGCAACCAGACGCAGTTTTCTCGCAGGGCTTGGCATCGGTCTTTTCTCAGCAGCGGCGGCGTGGGCTGACCCGCCCGGCGTTGTCTCCGCGCCAGTTCCGGCAGGTGATGCCGTGAACACCGTGCGCCAGTATCTCGCCTTTCGCGGCACCAACGAGTGGACAAAAGCCTATGCGCTGCTGTCCGCCGACACGCAGGCGTATGTTTCCTTTGACCAATTCCAGCAGGTTAAGACATGGCCTGCCGACCCCACGAAGGACAACGCGACGCCTCTCTTAATCGCTATCAACGCATTTTTTCTTGACGCCGGGGATAGGCTTGGCTACCAGTATCAAGTGGTTGGCATCGCGCCTGAAGACCCACATATCGTGCTCGTCAGCGCACAGCCGCACTCGGCAGGAGCAAATGTGGACACCAAGCCGCAGTTACTGCACATCGTCACCGCGCCCGACCCACAGACCCATACGCCCCGCATTAAGTGGGTGCTGTCTTTTCTGAAGACCGACCCCGCCGATGCGGAAAAGGCACGGGAACGCGCACGCCAAACGACCTCGTTGTCCAATCTGAAGCAAATCGCGCTTGCCATGTTCCAATATCTGCAAGACCACAATGAGAAGTATCCTGCTGCCGAAAGGTGGGTAGACGCCATCACGCCGTACCTAGTCGATGCCAGCGAAACACAGGCGCGAAGACAGCAGATACTCATGTCTTTGTTCCATGACCCCTCGGCTCCCGACAGCCAAAAGTGGTCGTATGCGTTCAACAGCAATCTCTCCGGGCTGCCGTTGTCCCAAGTTGACAAGCCCAGCACCACGGTTCTGCTGTTTGAAAGCAATGCCAATGTCAAGAACGCGGCAGACACGGGCGAAAGCATCCCCCACCCCGGACGGCACAGCGGCGGCACCGACTATGCCCTTGCGGACGGTCATGCCAAATACTATCGCGACACGATGTCCGAGGCTGACCGCCGCCAGTATCTGTCTTTTTTGCCGACAGGCGACTGAGCGCGGAAGGCGTGCTGAAGGCATTCCATAGGCGTTGCTCTGAGCTGTGCAAGAGCAGATCGCCCCCTAGCCCCCAATTCTGGGGGGACAGGAAAAGACATGGCAGTGGTTTCTCTGTTCCTACTCCCCCAGAATTGGGGGCCGGGGGCGGCGGTACTCTCTCCTCTCCCATTCCCTTGACAACCCCAAAGCCCCGTGCCATACTGACAGGACTATGCCGAGCACTCCCCCTGATGAAATCCTGTCCCTGCTGGCCCGCGATGCCCGCACAAGCCCCGAAATGATTGCCACCCTCACCGGGCGCGAGCCAGGCGAGGTGCGCGGGCGCATTGCGGACTATGAGCGCGATGGGATTATCAAACGCTACAAAACCATTATTGATTGGGAAAAGGCGGGCGTGGAGCGCGTCTTTGCCTTTATTGATGTGAAAGTACTGCCCGCGCGCGATGTCGGCTTTGATGCCGTGGCGGAGCGCATCTACCGCTGGCCGGAGGTGCATAGCGTGTGGCTGGTGTCCGGGGGAAGCGACCTGCGCGTGGTCGTGGAAGGGCGCGACATGCGGGAGCTGGGTAAGTTTGTCGCGGAAAAACTCAGCACGATTGAAGGGGTTACCGGCACGGACACCCACTTTCTCCTGCGCCGCTACAAGGAAGACCAGGATGTGTTCGCCGACAGGGAAGAAGACCAGCGCCTGGTCGTCACCCCGTAAGACAGGGGGTTTCTTATGATTGCCAAAGACGACGCTGCGGAAACATTGATCCAGTGGCACTTCCACCTTGCCCCGGAACTGACCGACATCTACCGTTTCCTCGCGCCCAACGAAGACACGGCCAGCGAGCCAATCAAGCTGCTGGAAGTCAGCCCAGAAACATGGGAAACCGGATCAGTGGGGCCGTTTCCCTTCGGCGCGGCGGGGGATATTCCGTATCCAAGTTCCATCGCCTTGGTTTCACCGGCAGAGATGGCGCAGATCAAAGCAGGCAAAATCCCGCTTCCGGCAGGGTGGAATCTGAACAAGGCGCGTCATTACCAACCCGAAAAACGCCGCAATGGCAAAGGATAAAGCGTAGATACGACGCGAGTGGGCCGATGCGTTCGCGGCGCAAAGCCGCTCAGACTTCCAAGTTTATCTTACGCTGCCCACCAACGTGGAAGAATGCCACAAGCTGCATTACCTGCAAATGGCCGGTTGCATTCTCGCACTTCACCATGCTCATGCTGATGTCGTCCTCTACCAAAACGCGCTCTCAAGGGAAAGATGCCTGGCTTCAGCAAACCCTGCGGCGTGTGCAGGGATTGGCACGGGAGATTGAGAAACTCGCGCCCTCAGTGGATCGGCAGCAATCTCCCGCCAATGCAGAGTATCCCTGGGCGGAAGGCGAAAACATTATCGCTCCATGTCGTCACCCCTATGCGGTGATGGTGGCGCTGCAATCGCCGAACGGCAATGACTTTCTGAAGCTGCTGCAAGGGGCGATTGACGGTTACTTTGGTACGCAGCCGGCCTGAGACAGCGAGGTTTCTTCGGGCCAGCGGAAAGACGCAATTGAGGCGGACACTATGAACCACGAAAACGCATTGCCACCATTGTCGCGCATCTCGCGGGAACTCGCGCCGTCCGGCATCCGGCGCTTCTTTGACATCGCCGCGCAGATGGAAGATGTGATCTCGCTGGGCGTCGGCGAGCCGGATTTTCAAACGCCCTGGGCCATTCGCGAGGCGGCGATCTACTCACTGGAGCGCGGGCAGACGACATACACGTCAAACTATGGCCTTATAGAGCTGCGCCGCCTGATCAGCCGTCACCTGGGCGAGCGTTACCAAGCGCATTACCGGGCCGACGACGAGATCTGTGTCACGGTCGGCGTTTCCGAAGGCATGGACCTGGCGATGCGCGCGCTTTTAGACCCCGGCGATGAAGTCTTAGTTCCTGAGCCAAGCTATGTGTCCTATAAGCCGTGCGTGTGGCTCGCCGGGGGCATTCCGGTCGGGGTGCCGACTTATGCTGAGCAGGGGTTCCGCGTGAGCGTGGCACAGCTTGAGGCACTGACGACGCCGCGCACCAAAGCCGTGCTGCTGGGCTACCCGTCAAACCCAACGGGCGCAACCATGCCGCGTGAGCAATTGCAGGAGATTGTGGACTGGGCCAAGCGTCGTAATTTATATATTATCAGCGACGAAATCTACGACCGATTGACCTACGACAGCGCGCACACGTGCGTGGCCTCCCTACCGGGCGCGTGGGAGCGGACAATCACGCTCAACGGCTTCAGCAAAGCATATGCTATGACCGGCTGGCGTTTGGGGTATGTGTGCGCGCCCGAACCTATTCTCAGCACTATTGTCAAGATCCATGCCTACACCATGCTGTGCGCCCCAATCATGGGGCAAAAAGCGGCCATCGAAGCCCTCAAAAGCGGCGAACCCGCTGTGCAGGACATGGTCGGGCAGTACAACCAGCGGCGGCGCTTGATCGTGGCGGGGCTGAACAACGCGGGCCTGCCGTGCCACATGCCGCAGGGGGCATTTTACGCCTTTCCCAGCGTTGTGCCGACCGGCCTGACCGCTGAAGAGTTTGCCGAGCGGCTGTTGTTTGAAGAGCATGTCGCAGTCGTGCCCGGCAGCGCATTCGGCGCGGGCGGCGAGGGGCATATTCGCTGTTCTTACGCGACAAGTTTGGAGAAGATTGAAGCGGCCCTCATGCGTATTGCCCGCTTTATGCAAAAAGTCGCGCCGCAGGCGCAGTCGGCAGCCCGGCCTGAGTCAAGCGTCATGGCGTCTCATTAACGGAGGTTGCGCGCCGGGGGCAAACAGCCTTTGGCTTGGGCGTGTACCGGGGGTTTTAGACCCCCGGCAGAGACGCGGTCATGCCCTCGCGGGCATAAGAAAGAGTTAAGACTTCAGAGCCACAGGTCTTTCTTACATCCGAAGGACGTGGCCTCGTCCCCTGCCGCGTATTTCACACCCCCGGCACACGCCAAGACCGATGATTGCATACCCTCGGCACACGCCCAAGCCAATGGCAGTTTGCACCCGGCACTCTGCATAACATCAACCATTCACTCACACGACAAGGAAAGACACAATGAAGTACGGCACTTTGCCCGGTATCAGCAAACCCATCTCGCGGCTTGTGCAGGGCACCGCCACCGACATGGACACCAACGACCCCGAAGCCTGCTTTGCCCTCCTAGACATGGCGCTGGCGCATGGCATCAACACGTTTGACCAGGCCCATGTGTATGGCGCGGCCAAATCGGAGATTGTAGGCCGATGGATGCAGGAGCGCGGCGTGCGCGACCAGGTGGTGATTTTGGCGAAGGGCGCGCACCAGAGCGACCGGCCCCGCGTCACCCCCGAGGACATCACGTCCGATCTCAACGATGCGTTAAAGTGGCTGCAAACCGACAGCGTAGAACTTTATGTGCTGCATCGGGACAACCCCGCCGTGCCGGTCGGCCCGATTGTGGAAACGCTGAACGCTTTGCAAAACGAAGGCAAGATCGGCGCGTTCGGCGGCTCCAACTGGACAGTGGCACGTGTTCAAGAAGCCAATGCGTATGCCCAGGCCCACGGCCTCACGCCTTTTGCCGTGTCCAGCCCCAACTTCAGCCTCGCCGACCAGGTGCAGCCGCCGTGGGCCGACTGCCTGACCATCAGCGGCCCGCAGCATGAAGCCGACCGGGCCTGGTATGCACAATCGGGCGTCACCCTGTTTCCCTGGTCAAGCCTTGCCGGGGGCTTCTTCAGCGACCGCTTCCACCGAGACAATCTGGATGCGCTGGCGTTGGAGGGGGGCTTTGCGCAGGTTGCCATTCGATGCTATTGTTATGAACCCAACTTTCAGCGTTTAGACCGCGCGCGCGCGCTGGCCGAGCAGAAGGGCAGGACAGTGCCGCAGATCGCCCTTGCGTTTGTGCTCTGCCAGCCGTTCACTGTCTTCCCCCTCATTTCGTGCGCGAACCAGGCGATGTTTGACGCCAATGTCGGGGCGCTGGACATCACGCTCACGCCGCAAGAGATGGCGTATTTAGACCTCAAAGCAGACGCTCCTGCCTAGAGCATGTTCAGCAAAGCCTGAGCATGGCAAAAACAAAGGCCGCACCCCCGTGGGTGCGGCCTTTTGTGTGTCCGAGTTAACTTTGCTGTATCACACATTCCAAGTTGTCAAATGCAGCATGACCATAAAATGACATGCGCTGCCGCCCAGCACAAACAAGTGCCATAAATCATGCGCGCTGAACCTGCCCGGCCAGAGGTGCGGGCGATTGGTGGCGAAGATCACCGCCCCAATGGAATACACAATGCCGCCGGACACCATCCAGGTCATCGCGGCGGGCGAGAGGGCATGGCGCAGCGGGCCGAACACCGCGACAATCAGCCAGCCCATGATCAAATAAATCACCATGCGCACCCATTCCGGCGCGCGTTTCCACAGCAGCACGATGCCGATGCCCACCGTTGCCAAGCCCAGTTCCACGCCCAGTAAAGCCCAGCCCAATACTCCATGCAAGGGGATCAAACACAGGGGAATATAGGAGCCAGCAATCAAACAATAAATCGCGATATGGTCGAACTTCTGCAAGCGTTCCTCGCCCTGCGGGGTCGCCCACAGCGAATGGTAAACCGTGCTGGCCGTGTACAGCACTACCAGGCTCACGCCGTACAGGGCAAAAGCGACCGTGTGCCACGGGCGTCCATGCGCCAAAACAAGCAGCGTCACCAAGCCCGCCACCGAAAGGCCTGCGCCCAGCGCGTGTGAAATGCCGCTGAACGGCTCGCGCAGCCATGTCTTCTGTTTCATAAGGTTTTCCTGGGGCGACAGAGATTGAAATCCGTAATCTCCCGGCCCGGTCTTGCTATTTTTACCGTCTGCATGATATAATACCCGCACTGACCCTCAGGAGGATTTCCCATGCCCTATGTCATTGCCGAGCCGTGTATCGGCGTTAAAGATAAATCGTGCGTCGCCGTGTGCCCCGTAGACTGCATCCATGAGGCGGGCGACCAGTTTTATATTGACCCTGCCGAGTGCATTGACTGCGGCCTGTGCGAACCCGAGTGCCCCGTGGACGCGATCTTTATGGAAGATGAAGTCCCCGAGCAATGGAAGTCATTCATTGAGAAAAACAAAGAGTTAGCCGCCGCAGGCTAAGTTTCGGCTCTCTTCGCCGGGCGTATCCCGTGCTGCTTTGATCTCAAGGCGCGCGGGATGCGCCCGTTTTGCGTCTTTGATCACAGCAGGGCGAAAGAAGCGTTATGTACCTGGAAATGGCCGAATGTCTGCGCCGGTGCCTGGCCGATGTGCCCGTGTTCACGCGCGAAACATTGGCCGGGTTCTTTGGCGTGCCTGCGCACAGCTTTTCGCGCGACGGCGATGTGTACACATTCCACCAGTCCGGCAGCCATGCGGCTGTTTCTTACGTCCTCAAGGGCACATTGTTCTTTGCCGACACGCGCCAAATTGTGCGCGGCTACCCGCGCATTTTGCCCACGTCCGACTACACCCCGGAGCGCTTTGCGATTGCCGAGGAACGCGCCTTGTTTCGTGCCCTGCGGGACGGCGAAGTGGTGGTGGAAAAGAAGGAGGACGGGGTTAATATCCGCTTGTATATCCACAACGACCAGCCGTTCTTCGCCACGCGCGACGTGTACAACGGCTCCAATCCCTTAGTTGCGGCAGGCATTGAAAACGTGCGCGGCTTGGGAATAGACTACGGGGCGCAGGCCAAGAGCCTCGTGGACAAGCTCTGTCCGCGCGCGTATGCCCTCGCCGCGCTGGGCTACACCCCCTGCTTTGAAATGCTCCTGCCTGAAGTGGACACCGTGATCCCCGCCGATGTTCCCGAGATGGTCTTGATTGACGTCATCGACCCGGACTTCGTGTTTGTGGATCGTTTGGAGAAAGAGCGCATTGCGGAAGATTATGGCCTGCGCCTTGTCGCTCTGCAAGGGCGGCTGGTAGGCGGCAGCGAGGCGGGGGATATTTACAAGCGCCTGCGGGGTTTGGAGCATCTGGCCGCGCAGGCGGGCATTGAGGGCTATGTCGTGAAGGGGCGGTTTGAGCAGTCCGACCAGGTGTTTATCAAAGTGAAGCCTGCCGGGGTGCGCGATGCCCACCGCGTTTTCTCTTCCGGCGACCTGCAGGCGGTCTGGAAGGCGGTCAGCGACGACTTCTCGGCAGAGTACCTGGCCGATGCCGAGTTTGCCGAAGAAGCCATGCTGGACTATTTGGGCGCGCGCGGACGCAATGCCCGCTGGCAGGTGCAGGACTTTCTGGCGGCCCGCGCTTCGGCCTATGCGCCGGAGGCCTAACGTTCCAGTTGCCTAAGCCACTTGCGCCTGTGCGTGCTCGGTTTGCCCCCCGCGCACGGCGTTGCGGCCCGAGGCTTTGGCGGCGTACAATGCCTCGTCCGCGCAGCGGATCAGGTCGCGGGGCGAGCGGGCATCCCGTGGGAATGTCGCGTAGCCGACGCTGACTGTGACCTGCGTGGTGCGCGGCAGCCCGCTTTGATCCGCCTGTTCCTGGTCAACCAAAGCGAATGTCGCCTGGGCGACGCTGCGCCGGATACGCTCTGCAATCAAAGACGCTTCCGCACTGCCTGTTTCCGGGCACAGCACCACAAACTCTTCCCCGCCGTAGCGCGCCGGTTTGTCTACCGAGCGCAGGCAGTCGCGCAGCACAGTGGCAAGCTGGCCCAAGAGCGCATCCCCCGCCTGATGCCCCAGGGTGTCATTGAACTTCTTGAAGTGGTCAATATCCAGTAAAATGAGGGACAGGGGGCGGTCGTAGCGCTCCGCGCGGCGCATCTCCTCGCCCAGGTTCTGCTCAAAGCACCGGAAGTTATCCAGCCCCGTCATGGCGTCGCTGAAGGCCAGCGACTGGTAGTCTTGCTGCAGGATCACGCGCTGCAGCGAAAACGCCGCGCGGGTCGCCAGTTGTTCCAATCGGTCTACCCCGTCGCGGCTGAGGCCGTGCGGCGCATCGTAGCCGACATACAACAGGCCGATCAAGCCTTCCATGCTGCTGAGCGGGACATAGGCAAAGCTCTGCGCGCGCGGGTCCAATTCCTCCAGGCCCGAGGCCGGGATGCACGAGCTTTGATCCCCTCGGCGGGGCACATAGCAGACCTGGCTGTTTGCTCCATAAGCCGAGGCATCTACCAGGTTCCACTCTCCGCAGTACGCCTGCTCCAGCGGCAGAGACGACTGCAAAGCCACTCTCTCGCGCAGGCCATTGGCCGCCCTCAGCTCCAGGCGGCTGCCGGAGGCGGACTTCAGATAAATCGCGCAGATGGGGCACGATGTCAGCTTTTGCACGTTGAACAAGACAAGGTTCAGCGTTGTGTCAAGGTCCGCGGCGGCGTCCATCATCTGCGACATATCCAGCAGGGCGCTGAGGTTCTTGGCTTCACGGTCGCGCTGCAGGTAACGCTCCTGCATTTGACGATTGATCAAGCGCCCGAAGAGCGCCACCAGAGGAAACGAGAAGCCGACCGCCGCATTGCGCCATGTCAAGCCGCCTGAGGGCAGATGGCCTTGCGACGCGATGGCGGCGCAGATCGCGAGCATGCCCACGCTTGTCGCCAGGCCCAGGCACAGGCTGAATGTCAGCGAGGCCAGCAGCACCGGCAGGTACAGCGCGCACAAAAAGGGTGAATTCTCCCCCCCTGTCAGTATCACGAAGAGGGTCGCGCAGAGCGCAAACGCTGCCGCCACCAGGCTGTCGCTGCTTGCTGCCTTGTCGCCCTCCTTGAGCAGCCAGCCCTGCGACGCCGCAAACGCGTAAAAGCCCACCATCGCGACCGCCAGCGCGACCATCGCGCCCGGATGCGTGCTGGCCGCAATCCCGACTATGCTCGCCAGCGCCACGAATGCCGCCGCGAGGCCCTTGTTAAACCAATTGCTTATCTGCACTTTCAACTTGCTGTGATTACACTTCCCTGCGCTCCCCAAGCAGGGCGCGCGCTTTGCCTAGCTGTGCGGCCACTGAGGCCGCCCCTGTGCCGCCCTCGGCTTTCCGTGCATCGGCGCTGCCTTTGGGGCTGACCAAATCCGATGCGTCCGCCCCGGCAAACAGCGGCGATGCCGCCGTCAAATCTTCGCGGCCCAGGTCTTCCAGCACGCGCCCGCTGCGGGTGCAGAGGCCGACCAGTTTCCCGACCACTTCATGCGCCTGACGAAACGGCAGGCCCTGTCTCACCAAGTAATCCGCAAGGTCCGTGGCTGTTGAAAAGTCCCCGCGGAGAGACCCTGCCATGCGCAAGGCGTTGAACTCCGTGTTTTGCAGCAATGTGCCCAGCACGGCGAGGCTGATGGTCGCCGTGTCCAGCGCGTCAAACAACGGCTGCTTGTCTTCCTGCATGTCTTTGTTGTAGGCAAGCGGCAGCCCTTTCATGACCATCAGCAGCGCCTGCAAGTCCCCGCAGACCCGCCCGGTCTTGCCCCGGATCAGCTCGGCGACATCCGGGTTCTTCTTTTGCGGCATGATTGAGCTGCCGGTGGTGACATTATCCCCCATCTGTGCCCAGCCAAACTCCGGCGTGCTCCACAGGATCAGTTCTTCGCACAGCCGCGAGAGGTGCACCATGATTATTGCCAGGTTTGCGATAATCTCTAGGGCGAAATCACGGTCGGAGACGCTGTCTAAACTATTCTCCGTCACAGAGGCAAAGCCTAAGGCGCGCGCCACCATTTGGCGGTCAATGGGGAATGTCGTCCCCGCCAGCGCCCCCGCGCCGAGCGGAAGTTTGTCCATGCGGCGCAGGCTGTCCGAGAGACGCCCATCATCGCGCGCGAGCATCCAGAAGTACGCCAGCAGGTGATGGGCGAGGCGCACCGGCTGCGCGTGCTGCAAATGGGTCATGCCGGGCAGCAATGTCTCCTGGTGCGCCTCGGCCTGTATGATAAGTGTCTCTTGCACGGTCCTGATCTGCCGGCGCACTTCCTGCACCGCGTCGCGGGCATACAAACGCAAATCCGTCGCCACCTGGTCGTTGCGCGAGCGCGCCGTGTGCAGCTTGCCCGCCACCGGCCCTAGCCGCTCCGTCAGCAATGTCTCCACGCCCATATGCACGTCTTCCGCACCTGGCGGCAATTCGGCGCGTCCCGTTTCCAGATCATCCGCGAGGCTGTGCAGGCCCTCGGCAATCGTTTGTGCCTCGCTTGTAGAAATTATTCCACAGGCGCCCAGCATATTCACATGCGCAATACTGCCCCGAATATCACACGGCCACAGGCGCGTATCAAATGCGAGGCTGGCGTTAAACCGATGCACCAAAGCATCCGTTTCCTGCGAAAACCGTCCCGCCCATAGCTTGGGAGCGTGTGTCATGGCATCAACTTTCTTTGCGGCAAATATGCGCCCTGCGCGCTATAACACATCTATGGATACCCAGCAAACCAATCTCACGGAAACGACATCAACGGATACCGAGCCTGCCATTGACTTAGAAGATAGGAACTCCGCCATCAAAGCCATCGTTCCCGGCACGATGAGCGGCGCGGAGATGATTGCCTATTGGGAGCGCGAAGGCGTCTTTGAAACATTCGCCTCTCTCAATGACCTGATTGGCCCCGGCAAGCAGTACGCCGACAGCACCGAGTACATGCTTGCCATGCGAGCGGAAGCGGCACATCGGACATTGGAAATGTACCGAGAACACCCTTCTGCGTAAAAACAGGTATCCGCACAATTACCTGTTTTTGTCCCTGTTCGCCTCGCCTGCGCCCAGCAAATGCCGATGGTTTTGCCATGCTGTTGTGCTGTTGCGCTGTTATAGTTGTATTATAGTTGTATTATTGCGCTGTTATAGTTGTGCTATTGCGCTTATGTTGTTGTGCTATTGCGCTTATGCTTTTGCTCTGGTTTGGCCGTGAAAACGCGCCCTAACGAACCGCTCGCGTTCTGCCGATTATCTTTCACAGCACGCAAACGGCCGCGTGTAGGCACTTGCCTGGCCGCGTAGGATAACCTCCCTCCCCGCTTCTGCACTGGCAGGGAGGTTCCAGCACGCGGGCTGGGGGTTCTTACTAACCCATCTTCTCTTTCAAGGCCCAATACAAACGCGACTGCATGCCGTGGGTCTGCACATTGCCGACGCTTAATCTTTGATCGAAGGTCTTGCTGTCAAACGAGGCCAGGTCTTCGCTGTACAGCGCCCAGTCGGACGAGCGTCCTACCACCACGCATGAGCCTTTGAAGAGGCGCAGGGTGACTGTGCCTGTCACGCGGGTCTGGATTTGGCCGATGAATGCTTCCAGGTCTTCTTTGAGTGGGTCAAACCACAGGCCGTAATATGCCAGCTCGCCCCACTGCTGGTCTACATACGTCTTGAACTTGCGCTCGGCGGCGGTCGCCACCAATGCCTCTAATGCGGCATGGGCTTTTATAAGGACGGTGCTGGCGGGGCATTCGTAGTTCTCGCGGCACTTGAGGCCGAGCAGCCTGTCTTCCATGATGTCCACGCGCCCGACGCCGTTGTCGCCTGCGATGGTGTTGAGCGTCTGCACCAGGGCCAGCGGGGCCAGCGTCTGTCCGTCCAGCGACACGGGAACGCCGTTGTCGAAGCCGATGGTGAGCAGTTGCGGGGCGGCGCGGGCGGCGTCTATGCCGCGCGTCCACTGGTAAATCTCTTCGGGAGGGGCGTAGTTCGGCTCTTCCAGATGCCCGCCTTCAATGGAGCGGCCCCAGAGGTTCTCGTCAATAGACCAGATTTTGTCTGCGCTGACCGTGATGGGGATATTCTTTTTGCGGGCGTATTCTATTTCTTCGGTGCGCGTGTAGTTGTTCTCGCGCATGGGGGCGATGATGGGCGTGTCGGGCAGCAGGGCGCGCATGACGTATTCAATGCGGAACTGGTCGTTGCCTTTGCCGGTGCAGCCGTGGCAAAATGCGTCTGCGTTCAGGCGCTTTGCCACTTCCACGGCTTTGAGGCCAATCAGTGGCCGGGCAATGGCGGTTGAGAGTGGGTAGCCTTGATAGTCGCCGTTCGCGCGGACGGCGGGCCAGCAGTAGTCGGTGACAAACTCGGCTTTGGCATCCACGGTGTAATGCTCCGTGCCCATCGCGCGGGCGCGCTCTTCCGCGCTTTGCACATCGGCGGCGGGCTGCCCGACATCGACGGTGACCGTGACTACATGGTCAAAGCCATAGTCCTCGCGCATCATGGGGATGGCGACCGACGTGTCCAGCCCCCCTGAGTAAACCATTACGACAGTTTTCGGCATGTTTCTTTCTCCTTGAGTGTCACGCTCTGCCCTCTTGGGAGTGGGGCACAGCAAAACGCACGCCGCGCGAACGCACGCACGGCGTCGGTAAATAACTCGGGCGCATCCAGGCTTGGGATATGCCCGGCATGGGGAATAAGCACAATCTCGCCCTGGCGCGCCACCTGCGCAAACGATGCTTCCGACGACCGATGCACCCAGTCCCGCGCACCGTTGATAATGAGCGTCGGGCCTGCATATGCGGCAAGGCGGGCGCGGAAGTCCACGCCCCGCAAGGCGCGCACCGCCTGCGCCGCTCCGTGCCAGTAGGCGCCGCCCGCAATCATCTCATCGGCTGTGTCCGGCGGGAAGCGCGTGCGCAGCCACTTATGGAACGTGCGGGTGAAGCAGCGCGCGCCGTGCCGAAAGACAATGCTTTCGCCGGTCAGCACGGCCTGCGCCAGCGGGCGGCAGGGGTTAAACGTACACCCCGCCAGCACCAGCCCGGCCACTCGTTCGGGATAGCGCGCGGCAAACAGCATGCCCACGCAGCCGCCCAGCGATGCGCCGACCAGCACTGCCCGTTCCGTTCCCGTTTCATCCAGCGCTTGCAGCACGGCCGCGGTCGCCGCGCGCAGCGTGAACGGCTCGCATGCCCGCGTGCCGTGCGCGGGCAAGTCCAGCGCTAAGGTGCGGAACTCTCCGCTCAGCACCTGTGTCTGCGGCAGCCACATCGCGTTTGTATAACTTGCCGCATGCAGAAAGACCAGGGTGTCCGGCATCACAGCACCAGGGACAGGATGGCTTTTTGCGCGTGCAGCCGGTTCTCCGCCTGGTCAAAGACAACGGAGTGCGGGCCGTCCAGCACATCGGCGGCGATCTCTTCGCCCCGGTGCGCGGGCAGGCAGTGCATGACAATCGCGTCTGGTTTGGCATGGGCCATCAGCGCGCTGTTGACTTGAAATGGGGCAAAGACCACGGCCCGCGCCGCTGTCTCTTCCTCCTGGCCCATGGAGGCCCATACGTCTGTATACACGGCGTCGGCACCCACCACGCCCTCTGCGGGGTCGTGGGTCAGAGTGAGCACGGCTCCGGTGTCTGCGGCGAACCCGAGTGCTGCCTGCCATAGCTCATTGTCAGGTTCATACCCTTCGGGGCACGACACCGAAAAGTGCGTGCCCACTTTGGCCGCCAGCAATGCGAGCGAGTGGGCGACATTGTTGCCATCCCCCACATACGCCAGCTTCAGGCCCGCCAGTGTTCCCTTGCGCTCCGCGAGCGTTTGGAAGTCCGCGAATGCCTGGCACGGGTGTTCTCTATCAGACAGGCCGTTGACCACAGGGATTGTGGCATATTCCGCCAGCTCTTGCACCGTTTGGTGCGCGAATGTCCGTGCCATGATGCCGTCAATCCACCGGTCCAGGTTGCGCGCGACATCGGGGACGGTCTCGCGCACGCCAAGCCTGCCCTCCAAATAGATGGCGTGTCCGCCAAGCTGTGTCATGCCCGCTTCAAACGTGACCCGCGTGCGCAAGCTTGGTTTCTCAAACAGCATCGCCAGCGTCTGCCCCTGGGCGAACTGGGTTTGCGTGGCATCAAACTTGTTGGCTTTGAGCCGTGCCGCGACATCCAGTATCAGCATAATCTCGCTTTGGGTGAGATGCTCAATGCCTAAGATGTCTCGTCCCCGCAGGCTGTGCTGAGTGAGCACATCGGCAATCGGCGACACGCCCACAGGCGGGGCCATGCGCTGCGATGGTTGCCCGCTCGCGTTGGGGGCGGCAGGCTGCGGGGTGGGCGTAGTGTTCGTCCCCTTTGCTTCCGCCTGCTTCATGCCCGCGTTGACTAAATCGCCAATGCGCTGGAACAGTTCTTTGACGCTTGGCTCGCGCGGGGCGGCTTGCGGGACCGGAGCGCTGGAAGCATCGGCGGCTTGCGGGACCGAGGCGCTGGAAGCATCGGCGGCTAGCTTGCGCCCGGCTTGCTGAAGCAGCGCCACTTCCCGGCGCGTGCGTTCCAGCTCCACTCCCGCAGCGGACAGCACTCGCCCGGCGAGGCCCTCGCCTTCGGCGATGAGACCAAGCAGCATGTGTTCCGTGCCGATATAGTCGTTGTTCAATTGGCCGGCCTCGCTGTAGGCCAGGTCAATCACGCGCTTAGCACGCGGCGTGAGCTGCATGTCCTCTCCCTGCGTATATGCGCCGCGCGGGGCCTGCCGCTCAATCGCAGAGCGAAGGCTGTCCAAATCAATGCCCATTCTGCCCAGGACGCGCACGGCGACATTGTCCGTTTCGCGCAAGAGGCCCAGCAGCAGATGCTCGGTGCTCACGTAGTTTTCGCCCAGGCGCCCGGCTTCTTCCTGCGCGTAAAAGACGCATTTGCGCGCCCGTTCAGTAAATCGTTGCCACATAAGCGTTCTCCCCGTCCTTGTCTTTCTAGGCGCTGTCGCCTGACGCGCTGTCGCCGTTCTGCAAGCGCATGACTTCCATGCGCGCTTGTTCCAAACTCGCGCCGCACTGCTGCAATACACGCCCGGCGAGGCCGTCACTCTCAGCAAGAAGGCCCAGCAGCAAATGCTCCGTGCCAATGTAGTTGTTGTTCAAGCGACGCGCTTCGTCATAGGCTAGGTCAATCGTGCGCTTGGCAGTCGCAGACAGTACCTTGTCCTGCTTTGGCCCGGCAGTGCCGCGTGCCATTTGCCGCTGCATTTCGGCTCGGACGACGCCCGGTTGCAAACCCACACGCTCTAGGACACGCGCCGCAACACTATCCATACTATCCGGGAACAGGCCGAGAAGCAAATGCTCGTCGGAGACGAAATGCGCTCCCCATGCGCGGGCTTCATTTTTGGCGTTTGAGACCACTTGCGCCGCTTGCGCTGTGAAACTTATCCATGCCATGAGTTTTTCCTCATAATACCGCGAGCAGCACGCTCATGGCCTGATCTACATCGCTTTGCGTGATAATCAAGGGCGGCAGGAAGCGCAGAATATCATCCCCGATAGCGTTCAAAATCAGCCCGCGCTCCAATGCTTCGGCCTGGATGCGCTTGGCGTCCGGGGCAGTGAGCGAAACGCCAATCATCAGGCCGACACCCCGAATGTCCTTAATCTTGCCCCGCAGCGCAGGCTCATTGAGGCGGTGGACAAAGTACGCCCCCATCGCGTGGGCGTTGGCGAGAAGATGCTCATCTTCAATGGTTTGCAGCACCGCCAAAGCCGCCCGCGCCGCCAGCGGGTTGCCCGCAAAGGTACTGCCGTGGTCGCCGGGAACAAGCGTTTCGGCGGCAGCCCCGCGCGCCAAACACGCCCCAATCGGCACGCCGCCGCCCAGCGATTTCGCCAGCGTCATCACGTCCGGCACAACCTCGTAATGCTGGTACGCCCACCATTTGCCGGTGCGCCCCACACCCGTCTGCACCTCGTCAAAGAGGAGCAGCGCGCCGTGCTTATCGCAAATCCGCCGCGCGGCCTCCAAATACGGACGATGCGCGGGGTACACGCCCCCCTCGCCCCGGATGGGTTCCAGCAGGACCGCGCAGGTTTGGTCGGTAACAGCGGCCTCCAATGCGCCGATGTCGTTGAACGGCACATAGGAAAAGCCCGGCACGAGCGGCGTAAACGCGGCCTGATACTTCGGCTGCCCCGTCGCCGTCACCGTCGCCAGCGTCCGTCCGTGAAACGAGTTCTGGGCCGTGACAATATGATATTTCCCGTCCCCGCCGATGTGTTTGCCATGTTTGCGGGCAATCTTAATCGCCGCTTCATTGGCCTCCGCCCCGGAGTTGCAAAAGAACACGCGCGAGAAGTCACTGATGCTTGTCAATTTGTCGGCCAATTGCGCCTGCGGGGCCGTATGATACAAATTGGACGTATGGATCAGCGTCGCCGCCTGCTCCTGTATGGCCTTGACCAAATTGGGATGGCAGTGCCCCACCCCATTGACTGCAATTCCCGCCAGAAAGTCCAGGTATTCCCGGCCTTCGGCATCCCACAGCCGCGCCCCCTGCCCGCGCACAAAGGTCACGGGGAGGCGGGCATACGTATGCATCACATGGGCATCGTCCTGTGCCCGAACGGTCGCGGCGTCCACGACAGGGGCGATTTGGCCCGTCTGCGTGTCTAATGTGTACTGTGTTTCCAGCATAGTTGTTTGATCTTTGCTCTTGCTTGGCAAGCGCGTACCGACGACGGAAGGAGTCGTTCCGTCGTCGGTACGCGCTTAATCAGAGTTGGAAATGCGTGTGCAACGCCGCAGGAAACCCTCACCCGCCAGCCCCCTTGCCCGCTTGCAGGAGAAGGACAGCCAGAAAGAAGATGTTCTTTCCCTTCCCTTGAGGGAGGGGCCAGGGGTAGGTTCCTATTCCTAACGGCAACCGCGAAGCACTCGGGTGAGGGCCATATCGCGCCAGGGTGAGGGCTGTTCTTGCTTTGCCGCACCCAATGAGGGCCGTCTTATCGCCACCGAACCCTTCTCACTTAATCATCGTGCCGATGCCTTCATCGGTGAACATCTCAATCAGCAGGGCGTGGGGCAGGCGTCCGTCTATGATGTGGGCGCGGGGGACGCCCCCGGCCAAAGCGGTCACGCAGGCTTCCAGTTTGGGAATCATGCCGCGCTCCGCTGCGCCGCCGGTGAGCAGTTGGCGGGCGTCTTTCATGGTCATCTCCGAGATCAAGCTGTCTTTGTCGGCGAAGTCCTGATAGATGCCCTCCACGTCGGTCATCATCACCAGCTTGGACGCGCCGAGAGCAGCGGCGAGTTCGCCGGCGACCGTGTCGGCGTTGACATTGTAGCTTGCGCCGTCCTGCCCCATGGCAACGCTGCTGATGACGGGGATATACCCCGCTGCCGTGAGCGTGTGAATAAGAGCAGGGTTCACGGCGACGACGCGGCCCACAAAGCCGATGTCGCCCTGTGTGGTTTCGCGTTCGGCGATGATCAAATTACCGTCTTTGCCGCTCAAACCGACTGCCAACGCGCCTTGGCGGCTGAGATGCGAGACAATGCCCTTGTTGGTCTTTCCCGTAAGCACCATCTCCACGATTTCCATCGTTTCGGCATCGGTGACGCGCAGGCCGCCGACAAAGTGGGGCGTCTTGCCCATGCGCTGCATGGCATCGGAGATTTCCGGGCCGCCCCCATGCACCAGGATGGGTTTAATGCCAACCGTGTGCATCAGCACGATGTCCTGCATCACCGCCGCCTTGAGGGTGTCGTCGAGCATGGCATTGCCGCCGTACTTGACGACGACGGTTTTGCCCGCATACTGCTGAATGTACGGCAGGGCTTGAATCAGTGTTTCGGCGTGTGTCATTGCTTGGGTTCCCATTCTTTCAGCACAGCGCGCAGCGTCGGAGCGGGTTCGCGCCACAGCCAGCCTGTGTTTATCCAGAAGCCGGGCAGGACTTGGGAAGAATAAATACCGTCAGCGTCTGGCCTTTGACGCTCGTAACGCCCGTCGTCGCCCAGAACAAAGAAGTCGGCGCGCTGTTGCTGATGGTCTATGACCCAGTACTCGCGCACGCCGCCCGCTTCGTATTCACCGTACTTTGTGCCCCGGTCGCGCAGCACGCTTTCCGGCGAGATGATCTCCACGGCAAGGTCGGCGGGGCCGTCCAGATAGGTGGGTTTGAGCCGGGACAGATGGTGGGTTGCGACAAACAAAATATCCGGCTCGCGCCCCCGCTTGAGTTCGGCAAGCCTCATCTGGAACGGTGCTTCCAGCACTTCCCCGGCATTATGATCTTCCGCCCACTGCGCGAGAATACGCAGTAAGAACCGCGAGATTTGCTGATGTCGTGTACTCGCAGGACTCATAAACTCCACCTTTCCATCCACCCATTCGGCCAGGGTGTCTTCGTCGGCCCATTCCAAAAACTCCTCGTAGGTCATGTGCGGCGGGGGCGCTGCGCCGTGCGAGGCTTTACGCCTGATTTGAACGGCCATCGATTTCTCCTTCCATTATAATCGCGTCGGCTTCTATTTCCACCAGCATCTGCGGGTCAATCAAACGAGATACTTCCACCATTGTCGTCGCCGGGCGGATAGAATGGAACACCTCGCCGTGTGCCCGCCCGACCGCCTGCCAGTCCCGGTCAATCTGCACGACATACAGGCGCGTTCGCACCACATCAGCAAGCGTCGCTCCGGCCTGATGCAAAGCCGCTTCCATGTTTGCCAGTGCCTGCCGCGCCTGCGCGTAAGCATCCCCGATGCCAATTAAACTACCCTCGGCCTCCGTCGCCGTCGTGCCCGACACATGGACGGTTTGGCCTATGCGCACGGCCCGTGCATAGCCGACAATCGGTTCATACGGGCTGCTGCCGCTGATATTAGTGCGTGTCATCTCATCTGCCTCTTTGTCTTTCCCACGGCGACGAGGACCACCCCGCCGACGATCAATAACCCCGAGGCGAAGACAATTGGCGTGATCTTTTCCCCCACGAACGCCGCCCCCAGAGCAATAGCAATGATCGGGTTGACATAGGCATACGATGTCGCCAGGGCCGGACGCACCCGCGCCAGCAGGTACGTATACGCGCTATAGCCCGCGATCGCCCCGAATACCAGATACGCCAGGGCACCGAGAGACGCGGGCGACGGGTGCGCCTGCCAATGCTCATGCCGGCTTGCGCCCAGGGCAAGCAAAGCCGCCCCGCCGCACAGCATCTCCGCCGCCGATGCCATCATGCCGCTCGGCAGAGTCAGGCGTCGGCTCCACACCGACCCAGCCGCCCACGAGACTGCCGCAACCAGCAGGGCAGTCGCACCCATGGGGCTCGCGCGCAGGCCGCCGTCCATGTTGAGCAGCACAATGCCCGCAAAGCCAACCGACAGCCCCACCCATTCGCGTCCGGTCGGCCACTGCCCCCAGATGCCCGCCAGCAGTGCGGTCAAGAGAGGCACGGTGGCAAGAGCCAGCGCAGCCAGCCCCGACCCGACGGTCTGTTCTGCATACACTACGCCGCCGTTGCCCCCGGACAGCAGCAGGATGCCCACAATCGCCGCCCCGCCCCACTCTTTGAGAGTTGGGAGGGATGCGCCGCGCGCCAGCAGAACAATCATCAGCAGAGTGCCTGCGATTGTAAACCGCGTGCCCGCCATCAGGAACGGCGCAAAGCCCGTCAATCCGATGCGCATGGCAAGGTACGTGGACCCCCACACCAGATACACGGAAACAAGAGCCACTATTACCCCGGCCCGCGAGGCGGCGAGGGGCGGCTTCCAGGCAAGCACGGGGCGGTCGGCTGACGGCAGATGGTTTTCAGCGATGGGACTATTCATGAATGACGTGTGGTTTTATTGGGACGGCAATTTCCGTCCTGCTTTCGACGACGGACCATGAGTTGGGTGGGTCAACGGCTGCCTTTGTCCCTATAATCAAGGTGTAACATTTGCCTTCCTGCCAATCCAGTGTTTGCAGGGGGCGCAGGATACCGCCTCCATAAATCACATCATTGATCGTGGTCATGGGATGTGTCCTTTACTTGATAGTTTCTGTCGGCCCACTATAATCAATCAGATAGGAGAAACCTTCTACGGTATTCGCGTCGTGGCCTGCCGCCATACCCAGCGCAGGGCTAAACGTAATAGGGAATGCTCCTTCTGCATCACTGCCCAGGATACGATAACAGCGCGCGAGTTCTTCCATACTAGGTTTTGAGGCGCCATACCAGAACGAGACTTGATCGGTTTCAGTAATAATTTCAGGATGCTCGAACGCAAATGCTCCTGCAGCAGTGATTAACGGCGTGGCATGGCCCACAAATCGTCTGCCATCTGCCAATGTAAAGTCTATCTTGATCAGTGTGCTGCCATCCCATTCGGCATTGGCAAAGGAGATAGGCTTCACGGTGGTCTCGTCTTGATCTTCCTCGCCCTCTTCGTCAAGGGCAAACCGCCAGACCGGGAACTGCTCCAAGTCAGCGGGCGTGAGATCATTAACAGATTTGCGGATAGGAATCATGTATGATACTCGGCATTGATCTTGATATAGTCGTAGCTGAAGTCGCAGGTGTAGACCGTCGCGCTTTCGCCCTGTGGCTGGTGGAAGTCTACCAAAATCTGCACTTCTTTGGCTTTCATGGCTTCAGACACCACGTAGCCATTGAAGTCGGTCGGCATGCCTCCGCGATAGACGGTCGTGCCCGCCAGGGCGATCTCTACAAGGTCCGGGTCGAACGCCGTGCCCGCGCGTCCTGCTGCGGCCAAGATGCGGCCCCAATTGGGGTCGTTGCCAAAGAGCGCCGTCTTCACGAGTGGGGAGTTGGCAATCGTTTTTGCTACGGAGCGCGGGAAACCGGCACGCTGTTCCGGCGAAAGCTCCACGCCGCTCGCGGCATAGGTCTGGGCCAAACGCTCCGGCACAGCAACATTTTGCACGGTCACTTCCACCAGCTTGGTGGCCCCTTCGCCGTCGCGGGCAATCTCTTTGGCGAGGTGCAGGCAGACCGAGTAAAGGGCGCGCTCAAACTCGCGCGCATCGGCGCTTTCCAGGCTGTCGATGGGCTTGTTGCCGCACAGGCCGTTTGCCAAGATCAAGGTCATGTCGTTGGTGCTGGTGTCGCCGTCCACCGTGATGGAGTTGAATGTGTACCAGCAAATGCGCCGCAGCATCTCCTGCAAGACGGCCTGTTCAATAGAGGCATCCGTGGTGAGGAAGCACAGCATGGTCGCCATGTTGGGCGCGATCATGCCGGAGCCTTTGGCAATCGCGCCCAGGGTGGCCTGTTTTCCATCTAATGTCATGTGCACGGCGACTTGCTTCTGAAACGTGTCCGTGGTCATAATGGCTTCGGCGGCGTCTTCGCACGAGCCGTCGTGCAACAGGCTGGCGGCTTCGGTGATGCCCGCAACGATCTTTTCCATCGGCATCTTGGTGCCAATCACGCCCGTGGATGCCGACAGCATGCGCCGGTGCGGGATGCCCAATGTCTCTGCCGCGTGGCTGACCATCTGCACGGCATCCAAAAAGCCCTGTTCGCCGTTGCAGGCGTTGGCATTGCCCGCATTGACCACGATCGCCCGGGCGAGTCCGTCCTGCAAATACGCCTGGCAGCTGATCACGCACGGCGCTTTGACCACGTTGGTCGTAAACACGCCTGCCGCCACAGCCTCTACGTCCGAGACAATCAACGCAATGTCTTTGCGCTTGCGCTTGATGCCGCACCGCACGCCCGCTGTTTTAAAGCCCTGGGGGGCGACAATGCCGCCCGGTATAATCTCCATAATTTGCTTCCTTACGGCCACATGGCCCCGCCGGTCAGTCCCATCGTCTCAGGCAGGCCGAGCATCAGGTTCATGTTTTGGATGGCCTGCCCCGCCGCGCCTTTGCCCAGGTTGTCTATCGCGCTGACCACAACCACTCTGTTGGTGCGCGCATCAACCGCGAGGCCGAGATGGCAGTTGTTTGTCCCCTGCACATGCTTGGTGGCGGGAAACTGCCCCGCGTCCAGCACGGCGACAAACGGCGCGTCTTGGTAAAACTCGGCGTATGTTTCGCGCAGTGAAGCCAAAGCATTTTGCGCGCTGTCTTGAGGCTTGGCAAGAGTGGCATAGGCCGTGGTGAGTATCCCCCGCGTGATAGGGACGAGGTGCGGCGTGAACGTCACCTTCACGTCGGCCCCGGCAATCCCCGCCACTGCCTGCTCGATTTCGGGCGTGTGGCGGTGCGTGCCGCCGACCCCGTAGGGCCGCATGCTTTCATTCACCTCTGAAAAGTGGTAGTCTAAGCCGAACTTGGAGCGGCCTGCGCCGGACACGCCGCTCAGACTGTTTATGATGATAGTGGCCGGGTCAATCGTCCGCGCCCGCACCAGCGGGGCGAGCGCCAGAACAGCCGCCGTGACATGGCAGCCGGGATTGGCAACCAGCCGCGCTTTGGCAATCGCGTCTTTGTTTAGCTCCGGCAGGCCATACACGGCTTCGTTCAGCAATTGCGGGGCGGTCTGCGGCTTGCCGTACCAGTGCGCGTACTCAGACGGCGGCTTCAGGCGAAAGTCTGCGCTGAGGTCTACCACGCGCTTGCCCGCGTCCAGCAGAAATGGCGCGGACTGCATCGCCATCCCCGCTTCGCCCGCCAGAAAGACAAAGTCGCACTTGTCCTTTGCAGCAGGCGGGTCAAACACTTCGCAGGTCAGGCCCGTGCCGCGCAGGCCCGGCAGAGCGGCGTGCAGAGGCTTTCCGGCGTAGGTGCCCGATGTCACATAAGTGATTTGGACTGCGGGATGGCCGGACAGCAAACGGGCAAGTTCGCCGCCGCCATACCCCGACACGCCCACGATGCCGATTTTGGTTGGCTGCATAATTACGTTCCTCTATCAAAAGAAAACGCCGCCTGCGGCGTCCGTGCGCCAATAGAAAACGCCGCCTGCGGCGTCTCTAGGGCGAGAGCGGCGGGCGGCGTTTCTTCCAAAACAACAAGCCGCACGCCAACGCTTCCTTCCCGCACAGAGCGGGGGAAGTGGGCCACGGCTTGACGGGGTCAAACCTGTCACGCAGGGCGCGACACGGGCGCACTTCCGGGAGCACGCTCGCGACGGCGCAGCGACAATTTCTGATCGTTGGCAGTCATAACAGCGGGCAGTATACCGCGTCAGGGACGGTTTGTCAACAGACCGATGTATTCTCCGTAGGAATCCGACAGTAGGTTCTGCTGGTTATTGACATAGCACCCTTCCCCTGCACTGGCAGACCCGGAGGGCGGCACTGGCAGACCCGGAGGGCTTCAGGGGAGGGGGAAGCGAGCCATGCGAGCGGGGAAGGGACTCTTTTACAAAAGATTGCGAGGAAAGCCGCCAGGGCGTCAGCGAACCACGCTGTGCCCGCCCAGGTGCGACCCGACAATGCCTAGCAAGCCTGCGGGCAGCGAAAGAATGAGAATAAAGATGCCCCACCCCAGCCACTTGCGCTGCACGGTAAAATACTGCGCCTCGCCGCCGGGGAAGCGCCGATTTTGCCAGGCCAGGGTGTGCCCTTTCAAACCCAAATAAATGGCGAATGCAAAGTACACGAGGGCAAACAAGCCGCCGAGAAGGCCGGGGAGACGTGATGCAAACGTGATGGCGAGAACGGCCCATCCCCAGGCAAGCTTATGGCTGAGGCTCCATAGAAACGGCAGGCAGAATGCGCCCCAGTTCCACTTCAAGCGGGCAATCTCCGGCGGCACTTCGCCCTTCATGCCCGATGTGTTGACTTCTTCGCTTTGCCCGAATGGCATACTCGTGGGCGGGGGAGGCCAGATGGCAGGGTTTTGCGCGGGCATCTGGCTTTGTCCCGGCGTGCCGTTCGTCTCAGATTGATCCATGATGTTCTCCTTGCTGGTGGGCAGCGCAGCGCGAGCGGAGGGCCTATTCCCCTGCCTGCTTGTTCGCGGTATGGCCGCCGAACTCCTTCCCGCGCAGCAGGGCGCTCGCGCGGCGCGTGTCAGGTATACTCGGTGTGAGACTTTCTCTCTGGAACACTACCCATGCCCAACGCCAAAACTCCCCAGCCCGACAAGCCCGCCAAAGCCCCGCTCAGCCCCGAAGACCGCCAAATGCACATCAGCCTCGCCCTGCTGTCGCTGGCGGTGATGATTGATATCTTAGGCTTCAGCATTATCATTCCCCTGGTGCCCGAATACGTGCAGGGCGCGCTGCACACGCGTCCCTCCGACCCGCGCATCGGGGAGGTCGGGGGCTGGCTGACAGCGGTGTATGCCTTGATGCAGTTTGTCTTCGCCCCGCTGTGGGGCGGGCTGTCGGACAAAATAGGGCGCAAGCCGATTTTGATCGGGTCTTTGGTGGGCGATGCCATCTTTTACATCATGTTCGGCCTGTCCGTGCATTCGCTGGCGGGCTTGTTTGCCGCGCGCATTTTAGCCGGTATTTTCTCGTCTGCCTCGCTGTCTGTCGCGCAGGCGTATGCGGCGGACATTACCCCGCCGCACCTGCGCGCGATGGGATTGGGCTATTTGGGGGCGGCATTCGGCGTCGGCTTTGTGTTCGGCCCGGCGCTTGGCGGTTTGATTGGGCAATACAATCTGGCCGCGCCTTTGTACGTTTCTGCGGCCCTCGCAATCATCAACCTTGTGTATATCCAGAAGAAGCTGCCGGAGCCGAAGCGGGACACCGTCGCCCCGTCCGGCCCGCCGCCGTCATTTGCACGCCGCCTGCAGCTCATGGGGCGGGCGGTCAGCGGGCCAGTCGGCTTTCTGTATGTGTTGACCTTTGCCGTCACGTTCGCCTTCGCCAACCTGGAGGGTACATTCACCACCTATCTGGAGCAGCACTTTTACTATGGCAGGGACAATGTGGCGGCGGTCGCGGGCGGCGTGTTTGCCTATATCGGCATTCTGATTGTCATTATTCAAGGCGGCGCGATCCGTCCCCTGGTCAAGCGCTTCGGCGAGCCGAACCTCATTGTGGTCGGCATCGGCCTGATGGCGCTGGGCTTTCTCACGTTTCCCTTTGCCCCTGTGCTCAGCCTGCTGCTTATCGGCCCCATGCTGCCCATTTCCATCGGCAGCGGCCTGAACAGCCCGTCTTTGCGGGCATTGGTGTCCCGCAAATCGGCGCAGACGGCGCAGGGGGCCTCGCTGGGCTTGTCGGCATCGTTTGACAGCCTCGCCCGCGCCACCGGCCCAGCCACCGGGGGTTATCTGTACCAGCATATCGGCCAAACCGCGCCCTACTGGTGCGCCGGGATCGTGATGTCGGTGTGCTTCGCCTTTGCCGCCCTGCGCAAGAAAGACATGGCCGCCCCGCCGCTCGCGCCGTTGTCCCCTCTCCCCACCGATGTCCCCACGCCGACCGTGTGAGGGAAACAGGCGGCTTTGGCCCGCTCGCCCATGTCATAAGAGTCCCTCCCCCGCTCCCCCCGTGTCAGTGGCGCCCCTCGCAAACCTATTGCTATAGCTTGCTATAGCATTTCCCACTCTTTCCTACGGCTTACCAACGACGGAACAAATCCTTCCGTCGTTGGTACACGCTGGCAACGCCGAAAAAAAGCCGAAACAATCCCCTCACAAGTGGAACCGAACGCGCTCAAGGCGTGTTTGCACACAGTAGGTACCTTATGCCATTACTTGAAACACCCCCCGACTCTATCCAAAAGACACTGCGCTCGCTGCAGACAAACACCCGCGAACGCCGAGATAATTATGCGCTGCCGCCGTCCCCACCCGCAATCGAAGCGCGGGAACAGGCAGCAGACAGTGAAACGCACGGCGAGCTGCGCCTGTCGCTGGCCGGAGATGTCGCCAAAGACGGCAGCTTTGGCGCACGGTGGCTGACGGTGGACAATCGTCATTTGCGCGTGATGACGCCGGGCGAGACGGGGCAGGCCGCCCATGTGGATTTGGATGTGCCGCTGTCCGAGATTGCCGAAGCCAAGACCGACAACCAGGTGGGGGTCGGGGCGCTTTTGCTGGTGATGAAAAGCGGCGAAACCCGCGAAGCCATTCGCTACACTCTGGGCATGGCCCCGCGTTTCAGCGTGGCGGCCCGCACCATTGAAGCGTATCTCAAAGATGAAGAGCCTTCGGCGTATCTTTTGCAGGGTTTGGAAAAGAAGGTCTGCCCCAAGTGCGGCGACCCGCTGCCCGATGACACGTCGGTCTGCCCCAAGTGCGTGGACAAGCGCGCGACCCTCTCCCGCCTCATGCGCTACGCGGTTCCCTACAAGGCGCAGGCGATTACGGTCACGCTGCTGATGTTTGCCGGGACGGCACTGTCTCTGACCCCGCCCATCTTGACCAAGTATCTCACCGACGACGTTTTGGTCACCCACCGGCACGAAAATTGGATCGCGTGGTTCGTGGCGGCGGTGATTGCGACAACGCTCGTCGGCGTTGGCCTGACCATCTGGCGCGGGCGCGTCGCCGCGTGGATGAGCAACCACATGGTGTACGAGCTGCGGACGCAGACGTACAACCAATTGCAGAAGCTGTCGCTGTCGTACTATGACAAGCGTCAAACCGGCTCGCTGATGGCACGCGTCACACAAGACGTCAACGAGTTGCAAAACTTTCTCGTCGACGGCATCCAATTGTTTCTGGTAAACACACTGACCATTATCGGCGTGTTTATCATATTGCTGCGCTTCAACTGGGAACTCACGCTGCTGGTTCTCATTCCCGTGCCGATCTCCATCTACCTAACCCGGCGCATTTGGAAGTTCTTGTGGAGCAAGCTGCAGCGTCTCTGGCACCTGCGCTCGGGCCTTTCGGGCAGTATCAATGCCGCCCTGTCCGGGGTGCGTGTCGTAAAAGCATTTGCGCAGGAAAGCCGGGAAGCCAAGAACTTCAGCGACAGATCGTACAATCTCTTTGGGGCAGGCATCGTTGTTGAGCAGGCATGGGCCACATACTTCCCCATTATCGGCTTTATCACCACATTGGGCGTGTATGTCATTTGGTACGTGGGCGGCCTGCAAGTGTTCAACAACCCGAGCAAGACGCACGGCATGACCATCGGCGTTCTGAACATGTTCCTGGCGTACATTTTCATGCTGCTTGGCCCACTGCAGCAAATGACGCGGATTGCCGACTGGCTGTCTCGCTCCACCGCGTCCGCCGAGCGGGTCTTTGAGGTGATTGACGCCGAACCCGACATTCAGGACACCGCCACCGCCGTCGCCATGCCGGTGATTAATGGACGCGTGCAGCTCAAGAGCGTGCATTTCTCGTATGACAAAAACACCGATGTGCTGGATGATGTGTCCATCGACGTGGAACCCGGCGAGATGATCGGCCTGGTCGGGCACTCGGGGGCGGGCAAAAGCACCATTATCAACCTGCTGTCGCGCTTTTATGACGTGAAAGACGGCCAAATCCTCATAGACGGCGTGGACATTCGCGAGATCAAAACCGGCGACCTGCGCCGCCAAATCGGGGTCGTCTTGCAGGAGCCGTTTTTATTCCCCGGCACGATTGCCAGCAACATCTCGTATGCCAAGCCCGACGCCACCTCCGCCGAGATCATGCGCGCCGCCAAAGCCGCCAACGCCCACGACTTTATCATGCGCTTCCCCGACGGGTATGATACGTATGTCGGCGAGCGCGGGGCACGGCTGTCCGGCGGTGAGCGCCAGCGTCTCAGCATCGCCCGCGCCATTCTGCACGACCCGCGCATCCTGATTTTGGACGAGGCAACCGCCAGCGTAGACACCGAGACCGAAAAGCAAATCCAAGACGCCATCGGACGCCTGATTAAAGGCCGCACGACATTCGCGATTGCCCACCGCCTGTCCACCCTGCGCAACGCCAGCCGCCTGATGGTGATGGAGCGCGGCAAGCTGGTGGAGATGGGCACGCACGACGAGCTGCTCGCGATGCCGGAGGGCGTGTTCAAAAAGCTCGTAGATATGCAGCAGGAAGTGAATAAGCTCAACGAGGTGTAGGAAATGCACGGATCGCCCCCTAGCCCCCAATTCTGGGGGGATAAGAGGAAGACAAGTCGGGAGCAGAGCAAAACACTGTGCAGCGAGTGCTCTCTTTCTGTATTGCTCCCCAGAATTGGGGCGGGGAGGCCTCCTCAGAGATTGAGAGGATAAGTTTTAGAAAGCAGCGCATGATGACAACGCAGACACTGGACAAGACCGCATTTGGCCCATCCCAAGCGGCAGGCAACGCAGACACCCTGGACACGCAGGCGCTGGCCCCGTGGGTGCAGAGTTTGTACCGGGACACGATTTTGCAGCGGCGGCGGGATGCGGCAGCGCACCCGTTCACGCAGGCCGTGCGGGCGGGCGAGGTAGACCCTCGCGCCCTCGCCGCGTTCTTCGGGGGCATGTACTGGCACGTCACCCGCGCGGGGCACTTGTTCGGCGGCTTCTTCGCCCGCCGCCCTGCCGCAGTGGAAACGTTCCTGGAAGGGCGTTCCGAGGACGGCCACTCTCCCGAGGACGAGACGCGATTGCAGAAAACCAGTCTCGGTGCCTTGATTGACGCATTGGGCGGCGACTCAGAGACGTTTGCGCAGGAGATTGTGGATTACGCGCCGCCGCAGGAGTGGTTCTGGCACGAGGCGCAGCTGCGCTCGGCCATTTTCAGCAGCGATTTTCCGTGGCAGGTGGGGGCGGCAGCGATCAATGCCGGCACGGAAGGCGTGGTGCCGTGGATGTGCGGCCCATTGGCCGATGCTTTGGCCGCAGGGTACGGCATCAATGGCCTGGCGCTGGAGTGGCTCCATCAGCGCATCACCCCGGAAGAGATTGAGCATGGCGACAATGGCTTTTTGATTTTGTCGCACTTTGTGGACGAAACCGATGCCGAGCAGGTGAGCGCATGCCGCCTGTACGCCGACAAGCTGTCGCTGTCCATGAGCAAGCATTTGCTGGACTGCGGACTGCGCCTGCACCATGAGATGAGCAAATAAAAACCATGCGCGAAGACACACAACCGGGCACAGCCGCCGAGCCGAACCCCTTTGACATCCGCTTTCTGGACCCGAAAGCCGTGCGCCTGTTCCGCACGTCCCCGGACGATGCACGGGTCCGGCTGACACTCGACGGCGACCGGTCATGGCGCGAAGTGCGCATCGCCCGCGCCCTGCCGTTTTCCGACCCCGACCACTATTTCGGCCTGCGGGACGGCAGCGACAAAGATATTGGGCTGCTCATGGACCTGCGCGATTTAGACCCCGAGTCGCGGGCAGTCGCCGATGCCGAGCTGGCCCGCCGCTACTTTACCCCCAAAGTACTGGGCGTGACGGCGGTTAAGGAAGAGTTTGGGGTCGTGAACTGGGAAGTGGAGACAGACCGTGGACCGCGTCAGTTTACGGTGCGCAATCTGCGCGACAACACGTACTTGCTCGGCCCCAATCGCCTGATGATGACCGACGGCGACGGCAACCGCTACGAGTTCCCCGACGTGACATCCTACGGGCCGAAAGCCTGGCAGGTGCTGGCGAAGGTCATGTAGCGTACCCGGAGCGCAGACACAAAGAAAGGGCGGGCCATAGGACCCGCCCTTTTTTATGGAGCAGCTAGATGCTGCGTCGCCCCGTGAAAAATTGAAACAGGAACACAATGATCGCAATCACCAGGATGATGTGGATCAGGCCGCCCCCGATGTGCATCAAAAAGCCGATCAGCCAGAGCGCGACCAAAACCGCGCCGATGATATAAAGAATACTTCCCATTGTCCTTTGCCTCCTTGTCCGTCTCGTAACACTACCGCGCATGGCTCAGCGCATTGAGCTGCGCTGTCCCTCTGATGGTCAGCATCCCGCCGACCACATCCGCGCTCTGCACCCCGATGGGCACCTTGACGCGCGAAAGATCAAGCACCGGGTTCACGGCCCCTAATGCTGCGTTGACCGCAAACGCCGGAACCGGCAGCACGCCCAGCCGCCCACGGTCGGCGACAAAGTCCAGCGTGCTCGCGCCGGGCATCGTGGGGGTCAATGTCCCGCGCACGGCGACTGTTGTGTGCATTGGTCCGACCGTAACCGGCAAGGTCGCCGTCATGTCGCCGTCCCCCAGCGTGACACTCAACTCGGGGCGCGCATGGAGCAGGTACTCGGTCAAGTGCGCCTGCCCAAGACTTGCCGCAAACATCGAACTGCCGATGCTCTGCACCTGCCGGGACTTCGTGTCAAACACAACATCCCGCGCTTCCAGCGTGAGAGTATCTAACGTCACGGCGGGCGTCATCTGCACGTCCTGCCCGACAATCCGCACCCCGCGCGCTCGCCCGCGCGCCAGGCCGAGGGCATCTCCCGACACCTGCACATCGTAGCGGGACGCCGGGCCGATGGCCTGCGGCAGGGCATCGGCGATCTTGTGCGCCACAATGGTTTGCGGCGACTGCCCCACCCCGCAGCCCGTAAGCAGCAGGCACGCCAGCGCAGCCACCGCCCCGTTACGGCGCATTGTTTGCTGCTGCTTTGGGGTCGTAGCTGCTTGGCACCACGAGGCTGTCTTTGCCGAGAGTGAGCACCACGGCCAGCGGCAGGGTCGGACGCCCATGCAGCGCATTGTCCAAAAAGCCGGTGGCAAGCACCAGGGCCGTCACGACCAGGCTTTCGGTCTCCACCAGCACATCTTTGACCGTGCCCACGGCGGCGCCGCCCTCGCTCATCACGGCGCGGCCTGCCAGCGAGCGCGCTTCCAGAATATCGGGTTCGGTTCCGGCCTGCGCCCCATCGCCCAGCACATCGGAATCGGCGACCGTCAGCGCGTCCGCGCCCAGGCTATGCACCTGCCCCGCCGGCAGAAACTTGGGTTTTGCCAGCAGCCCGCCGGTGTCTACGAGAAAGCCGACAATGCGCCCGGAGAGCGCATGGAAGACAATGTCATGCACGCGCCCGACACGACTGCCGCCCGCGAGGGTCATTACCGCCAGCCCGCTCAACTCTCCACCTGTCTTCACCGTCATGATAGTTCGTTCCTGCGCTTCTTTGCTAGGGCGAATATACCCGGTAGGAAGCGAACATGAAACGTCCCGTTAAACTTCGCTGAAGATGTCCGACAGTTCGGCGTCCACGGCCAGGCGCGCGAGGCGGATTTCCACCAATTCCAGGCTGATTGCCCCGACCATCATCGCGAGGCCGCCGACCAGGCAGCCCGCCCCCACCCACCCCAGCTCTGCTGCATGGGTGGACAAAATCACGCTGAGCACGGTTCCCAGAAACAGCAGCAGGGAGAACGACAGCAGTGCGCTCGCCCCCCATACCGCGATGATGCGGCGCCGAAACAGCGTCAACTGCCGCTTCAGCAGGGCGCGTCGTGCCTCGGTCGTGTCCGTGCGCCGGTATTCCCCCGTCAAATCGCGCATGCGGTCGGAGATGTTGCCGTACTTGGACGAGTATCCCGAAAGCAAAATCGCCGCCGCCGAAATGAGCACGACCGGGGCGACAGCGGCGCTGATCAGATTGGTGAGGTTGAATGTTTGTGCAGGCATCAGTGTGACACAGTGTACCCCAGCCTTCAAGTATCGCCTGCCCAATAAGATGGCCCCCTGCCCCAATCATGGGGGAGCAGATCGCCCCCTAGCCCCCAATTCTGGGGGGACAGGATAAAGACAAGGAAGCCGAGGGGGCACCGGTCTTTCCTTCTGGCTCCCCTCCATTATTGGGGCGGGGGGGGCTTCTGCGCCTGTGCGACGGGTTCTTGTTATTGCCCCATTGCTAGATGCAGGTCGTCTTCGCCGGGCAGGGCCTGTGCCATTGCCATCATGGGGGTGAGGCCGACGGCGAACAGTTTCTCCGTGTGGTAGCCGCCGAAATTGTAAGCCATCAGCTTGAAGCCTATCTTGCACGAGGTGGGCACGGACGGGAAGGTGGACAGGTATTGGGTGATGATGTTGACGCCCGCGAGCGGCAGGCCGCCGGTAATCTGCCCGATGTGGCGAAAGGCGCGCCCCTTGAACTCGGTAGACTAGGACGTGCGTGCGTCCATACTCGTATAATGGCGTTCTTGGCAGGGGACTTTAGGGTTGCTTTTGGAGAAGTTGTGTTATAATAAGCAAGTAGGCAGTAGGGCATCGGTAAGATGCTCTGCTATCAACGGCTATGCCGCAATCGGGCGGTACAGTAACAAGTCAGGCTGCTCGGCAATAGCCTGTCTCGTGTCGTAAGGAGGAAGAGAGATGCACTGCTGGTCAGATGACGACAACCTTATCGCGTACCACGTCTTCCGCTTCGGCAGGCATGACCTGCCCTCGGAGCCGCGAGAGATGGGGGAGATACTAGGCATGGGCTATAACAGCTTCATGCTGAAGGTCTCCAACTTCAAGTCAATCGCGGGCATGGGCGGGCTGGAGGGCTATTCTCATCAGGCCGTCCGTATCTACGACAAATACAGCAAGATGCCGGATAGCCAGGCACGGGCGGAAGGCGTCGGCGCAATGGCCCGCGCACTGGACGCCTACAGTAACCGCTAGCGCAGTGGGGAAGGCGTTCCAGGCGAACAGTTTAACAATATGTTGCACCTGACGCCACACGGCGTTTCTTTTTATGGAAGGGCTTGCCGCTTTATCAACTGCTGTGCCGCAATCGGGCGGTATAGTAACGAGTTGGGCCGCCAGACCGACGGTGACACTTTAGCGGGAACCAAAAAAGCCATGCCGGACATTCACAACTCACAAGCCCTGACTACTATCTTTGGTGAATGGCCTTCGTTCCATGATGCGGAAGTTATTTCGATCTCACTGAACCGACATTTTAGAAAAGGTGCTTCATTAGAAGCAACAATACATTTGTGGCAGATGACCAGTGAGGTAGACGCCAAAGGCTACTTTGTCTCAAAGAACAATACTTTGACGGTTCTTCGCTTTGATGACATCGTGCTTGAGCTTTTGGAGGGCTTTAATCATCAGAACGTCTTGTCTGAGTTACTCATCAGCGAGATAGCCCGTATCCCAGAAGGCAACGCAGTTTGTGAGTATGAAGTCATTTTTGAACCATCGTTCGGGTGTGGGGCAGTTTTCAAATGCCGAAGCATCCAAGTCATTTCGGCGGAAGCGTGTGCGCCGCCGGTCTAACAATATGTTGCACCCGACGCCACACGGCGTCTCCTTCGTCGGCTGCGTGCGGCGCGGGTGAGTGCGACCGTTATGCCGCAATCGGGCAGCAGAGTAACGAGTAAGGCGGCAAATACCAACCGGGGAGGTCACAATGCAAGTCAACAAAATTGATACACAAACTATGACACTCACGCTTGCGTGCGCCACCTTCATGGCAAGCGCAAGCATCGCGCTGTCCGCGCCCAGTGTCCCCATGTCAGCCCCCGTTTCTGCGGTGTCAGGCTTACCACCCTCGCCTACGATTCAGTTGGATGGTGGAAACCCTGTCGAGGATTATAACGGCTCTCTCAGGATGTTCAAGTCAGCAGTATCGAAGTATCCAGCCGCGAACATCCGCATTATATGGGGCGTTCCTGGTTCCTTAGAGACTGTGTAGAAAGGTCATTCTGGTGCTAACCGCCTGAGCATCAGCGCGGATAGGGCGATCTGAATAAGGGCCACGCTCGACGCAGGGCGTTCTTCATAATCCTTTGAGAGCCGCCGCTG
>JAABUL010000202.1_pt1 | contig 124606 bp, 150 predicted proteins | sample 5559151 | NCBI WGS metagenome assembly JAABUL01 (sample SAMN10711876, study PRJNA513368) | rock metagenome | isolation source: Antarctica rocks | place: Antarctica: Victoria Land, Pudding Butte sud | reverse complement strand
TTGAGGGAGGGAGGTGGGAGGATGATCCGGAGAAGGGACGGACGCCGGGTAACGGGGTAGGGGGGGAGTTGTGGTTTGGGGGGAGGTTGGAGATGAGGATTGTGAGGGCTGGTGGGGAGGATGTTGTTTTGAGGGTTAATGAGGAGGTGGGAACAGAACAGCACGACGGTCAACTCAACGGAGCGAGGGGGGAAGATAAGGACAAGAGTAGGGCTGGCGTTCTGTCAACACCGGCGCCGAAGGGTGTGATTGGGTTGAGGAGGGGAGTGCAGGACGGACACACTTTTGCCTCGCCGGCTTTTGCGAAGAGGCTACGGTTATCTGTGGAGAGCCAGCTGGACTCTGAGTACGATCCGTTTGGGATTGAGGCTGCAGCGAGGGGTGGCCAAGATGGTGGTCAAAGGCTGTCCTTCGGTGGAAACAAGTCGTGGAGGTATCTGGAGAAGTCGCCGTCGCCTACGAAGGAAACGTGCGATGAGCCGGATGCGCCTGTACAACAATTGAACGGTGAACTGAGCGTTCCAAACGATGGTGGAGATAAGATGCTGCCGCCACCTCTGCCACGTCTAGCTGTACCAGTGGACGAGTCCGAGGACGATCAATCATCCACCCTCGAATCACGGCCGAACGATCCGTTAACGCCGAAGCTATTACCAGTCAAGTCTCCAACGCTACCACTGCCTTCGCCATTTCCTACCGATGTGGCGAAAACGCACTTTGGTAGAACGCAGCTCTCTCCAGAAGGACAAGATGCTACTACTCGCGGTGTTGTACAAGTTCAAACTATACGAGAAACTCAACCGGAGGACGACTTCATAATGCAGGAAACGACCAACGATGAAGTACTGTCAGACACAGAACCTGATACCGATAACGAAGATATGCTCGACTGCGGCTTTACGGAACTTGCATCTGAGAACATTGTACACGATACCGAGGACGATGAAATGATCGAACCCGATGTAACGCTAAGGCAAGAGAAGAGCCTCGTTGAACACAGCGAGTCACGGCAGAAGCCCGAAGTTGTAGAGGACACAGAGGACGATGCGGACGGAATTCACGATGAGCGAACGGCTCCCTCAGAGCCAATTACTCCAGAAAAGCCTCAGACCCACGACCGACCTAGCATGTTTGGCTTCGATGGTGCAAGCTCTGCCCCGACTTCTACCCATCGTACCCCACAGTCGGAGAAGGATCGCGTTATGGCTAGGACGTTTCGCAGTTTGTTTGGCTTCGCGCGCTCGCCTGAGGCTGAAGAGACTACTGCTGAGCCTCCTGCTGATGAGCCTGAAAGTCCTACGCCGAATGGCGCCACCGTTTTCGTTGTACCGGAAAGTGCTCCGCTTGAGCAGGTGCCTGTTCAAGATGTCGAAGAGCAGCCTCGAAGCACTGCACCAGATGTCGAGTTATCTGAGCTTGCTCGCGCGAGGTTCGCGGCAGCTGAGACACGACTGGAAGAAGTGAAGGAGGTTACTCAGGATGCGATCTTGAAGGATGCTGTTGTGGAAGACGCAGCTGACGGTCTCGGAGAGGTCATACCTGTCGTGCTCGACATCGCGGCTGCTGATGAGGGTCTGGTCACGGCCCCTTCTGTTCATGCTAAAGGTGTCGAAGTCATAGACCTGAGCTCCGACTCGGAAGACGAAAGTGAAGGTGAGGCGCCGTCTCCAGCTGTTGACGATACTCAAGCTCTTGTGCAAGAAGAGTTCGTGGATCCGACACTGGGTATCATGCCCGAGGAACACTACGCATCTGGTGCTATTGGGTCTGAAGAGGAAAGCGAAGATGACTCCCGGGGTGTCCCAGATATGGGAGCTTGGCAGGGCACACGAGATGACGTGGAGGTGCCCGCCGTAAACCCTGCTACTATGCACTATCAACAACAAACGTCCAATCTTGCAAGCTCTGAAGAGGAGATTGAGGACGACGGACAGCTTTCAGAAGTCGAAGCACCCGCGATGGCTACGCAAAACGATGTTGAGGTGACGGAGACCACAGATGTGACTACGCAGGAGCAGTATGAAGTGATTGACATTGCTAGCTCTTCGGACGAGGATGAAGACGAGTCTGAACCTTTAGAAGCTCGACGAGGCGAGGTGAGCACGCAACAGGATGTCGAAGCCCTCGAGGCAATGTACGACCTCGCGCAACAGCCTCAATCATCCGGTTTCGCACTGGACAACCAGGAACTCGTTCAAGCTCGCGAAGACGTCGTGTTCACTCGCTCGAGTGAGATCCAGATCACGCGGCGTTCTGAGGATATGGACATGAGAGATCTCTCCCATGACGCAGAAGTTGTTACTTTCCATGATACCTATGACGCGGTGACAACCGGGATGGTACAAAACGGCACGCTCATAGCCTCCGAGGAGCTAAGTGGTGTCGCTTCGAACGTTCTGGACATCATGGACAGCCACGGTGAAGCATCAAGTGGTCGTTTGGAAACTACGGAAGCTGAACTCGAACCTTCGTCACTTTTAAGAGTGCCACAGAGAAGTCCGTCAGAAGAACTGTCGCACCCAGTGCTTCCTGCTGTCAGCGAAGAAATCGAAACAACACACCGCGAGACGATTCAAGCTCCGTCGTACCCAAGCTTGCCACTCAGTCCATCGAATTCTCAGTCTTTGCAAGGTATGTTGTCACAGACAACCACATTTTTAGCGCCCCACGGCACAACGCATACAACAATGCCACCGACGCCTCAGCTTACACAAGCCACATCGGACAGCGCACTGGAACAGATGGTTGAGGACGGCATTATCGAAGATGCGCTAGCTTCGCAGCAGACCAATGCTGAACCCCAGGAGCATTTACTCAAGCAGGGCATCGAAGGCGAGCCGAGTGCCTCGCAGCAGACGAATGCCGAAGACCATATGGACGCACCGCTCGTTGATGGAGAAGCGGAGGTGCCGACCACGACCAAGAAGACACCAGCGCGGAAGTCCATCAGCAATCGGATCAGCAATGTACCCAACGTCATATCTGCATGGTTCTCGCCCAAGCGGTCGAATGGCGTAGTTGGCGCGAACGATGACCACCTTCCACAAGCACCTGCGAAAACGAAGGCGAAGGAACACCCGACCGCACAAGAACAGCATAAAGACGCCTCTCCACTAGTTCCAGTTCACAGCAACGGAGTGTCAACCTCACTTTCGTACTTCACGCCGCTCTCACGACTAGACGCATGCCTCAACCCTTCGAATTCACAGTCGTATGGTGCTGGAACTGTCGACATCTTCGCCGTGGTCATAGACAAGACGAAGGAGCCTACTCGTGCTAAGAGCGGACCTCGCGACTATAACACCATCTTTCGTATCTCCGATACCAGCATACAAAGCGCATCTAGCGTCCGAGTTGAGGTGTTCCGGCCATGGAAGGCAACATTGCCAGTGGCCGAAGTCGGTGATGTGATTTTGCTTCGCGATTTCAAGGTCAAGTCTCGTAAGCGTCAGGCATACTTGCTCTCTACTGATGCCAGTGCGTGGTGCGTGTGGCGCTACCATGCTGCAAATGTAGCCGAAAGCAATGCCGACAAACCGGCGTGGGCTCGCAAGGCCACCGAACAAAGTGGTAACGCAGTGCGCGAGGAGGTCAAAGGACCCCCCGTCGAGTTCGGTGAGGAGGAGCGAGGGCATGCTCGTAGCTTGCGGCTTTGGTGGGAAGCTGGAAGCGAGGCGAGTGTCGACGAGGAGCGCAATGGCACGAGCATGGAAGATATCGGGACTAATGGCCACTTGCCTGAACCTGTTTCAGCGAAGCTATGATACGTTGTCGATCGATTCTTAAGCAATATCAAGTTCACAGCCAGATATGCTCCGATGCTTTCACGTGTTTCGATGTATCGCAACGTATTATCGTCTCTCTTTCACCAGCCGTACTCTTCGCAGCCTCATGGCAGAGCCTGGTACATTTCCAGCAGCTTCGGGTAGTCTGGTGTTCCCAGACCTGTGCTCGGATCCCTAGAACCAGTTCCTACCTTAGCAATGCAAGCATTGACAAAGATCATGTCGATCTTACGATTCAGGCACTGCAGGAAAGATCTAGAATTACAACGCTGGGTTAACGAAGCCACCAAAGCCCTTGCCTACCGCCGCTCGCTCTTCGTTGATCTGGGTAAAAGCGATCTAGGAAAAGTGCATTCACAAGCGTTATTACCGATGCCCAGATTGCTAACAAACAGTCAGCCAGTGCGCATTCATACAAGACAGTTATGGGCGCCCAGATCACAGACCGATGTGACCCAACGACAAGCAATACTTACGGGTAGCGATCGAGGTTACAGATACCCCTGCACCGTTGATGATATTGCCGTTGACCGGGATTTGGAAGGATGCGCCGCTGGCGCCCAGCAGTGGTGCGTTGCCGACTGGTGTTGCATTTAGAGCAAACACTATCTAAACTCTCCGGGAATTGGAAACACTCCATTGACAGCAGGCATGGTAGGTAGATTGCCCTCGTTATTGAGACTAGATAACTGAGGACGGCAAAACTCATGTACGGGGCGGATTATTAGTACGCTTAGTCGACTTTGCGATGGTAGTTGACCTGACGCTGCTGGTGCTGAGATATAATTGCGAGCTGTCGTGACACAAAACAGCCGTGCCGGACATCTTGCTAAGTTCGAATGACCTGGGGTTTAGATGGCGAACGGACCATACACGGTGAGGCCTCGCTCAAACTTCCGCAGTCTTTGGACGACCGGATCGTCCTCTGGTTGGTAGACAGGCTGACCTCGGTGGTGCTGCGCTGGCGGCGTCGGTTCATATTCGACTCGGACTACAATCCCTCGTCCTTGTTGCCCTGTATATACTATTAGCTCGATGCCTCGTTTTACGAATTGCATGACGATTTTACATCCTGCTCCTCTCGGTGTGCCATGCGGCTGGTATCTCCCTCGGAGACACGTACGTAAAGCTTGATCGACCAATCCCGGCTGCGGTTGCACCGATAGTGCCACCAAGGCAATGAGAATCGGTAGCTCGCCGACCAGAGCACCGTGGGGTGGTGGCGCGGCGCGGTCTTGTTGAGGTGCTAGATGTCGATCGGGTAGGAGTTCGGGTAGTGCAACATTGTTCGGTGACTGAAGACAGATACGTCCATTCGGCTGCCGTTTCCATGCGTAGGACCTGCGGAACATGCCGGTCTCCGAAGGCCAGTTGAATGACAATGGGACCCAATCGTCCGTCGACCTCACTTCGCCATTCGAGTCATCTGAAGTGTTTTCATCCTCTTCAGCACCTTGGGCACGACCGGCTCGAGGATTGCCTGTTCCATCGCCCACTTTGCAATCGATGGCGTCGTCATTGAAGACCCAAATACGGTCGACGTCTGCATAGAGGGAGTAAGTCTTGTACAGACGTCGTCTGGTGGTAGAGCGTGATGCTGGGTGAACACTCCAATTGTCGTATTGATAGCGCCCGCTTCCCGCAGCTATGTTACTACCTCGGGGACGTGGCGGTTGCCAGCGACCTTGGGCATAGCGTTGCTGGAAGTCAGTGCTCCGGCGCATCTCGCGTACCCTGAAGCTGAAGCGAGGGGACTCGTTCGGTTGCTATGTTGACACACGCAGTCAGGATGCAGCCCCTGCAGCTCGGCAATGAAAAGATGACGTACCAGTGCCATGATTTACATGTGGGTAATCGTGGCGGCTTCTGCTGTCCACGCTCGCAGCTGCTTGACTGCCGCTCAAGTACAACAAGGTGTATGAGGCGGTCTGATCGTTCTCTGAGCATCTCGAGGTCTGCATCTGAGTTGGGAGCATGTCGCCGGCGTTTTGAACAACAGCGCACCCTCAGACCGAACGTTTCTCAGGTATTGCGCTGTCGTCACTGAAGACTATCAAGTCCTCAGACCGGTGTGGAATCTGACCACTCACGAGCGAGCTTTCTGACCACTGCTAGGTTGAAGCATCAACAGCAAAACCCTTTGCAACTTTGACTTCAGGTTGCTCTTTGTCGTTCGTACAACAGCCAGTGACCACGATGTCGTCCCGCATAGCCTGATCGGCGCAGCGATCTTTTGACAGTGAATTTTTGGGTGGTCATTGACAAGCATGCCTCGCCTCCGCAGTGTCATCGAAGGGAGGCCTTCCGCGTTCACCTGGCTTTGATCGGATATCAGCGCCGGATCTTAGCCAGACCCAGTGGTCCACTTCGCACTATCCGGAAGTGAGGACAACACAGCGCCTGCTAGCATGCCACATCGGTCTGAACTGTGGATCATGAGAGCATCGATCGGACTTGCGGGCCACACTCCCAAGCCCCAAAGGAGACGACCGTAGGCCCGATAAGTAAGCTTCGATACGCTTCTCGAGACGGCGCATGACTGTGCTCCTAAGTCATCCCTGTTCCTATTAAGTTCGACCATTTCTAGTAGAACGATCCACGAGGAATAGCACTCACGTGATGCGGTCCAACTTCCAACCGTAGCGCTGGATACGAGAGACCATCGGAGCCGAACGTCATCGGCAGTTGCAGACCAGAATGATGGCCGCTCTTTTTTCCGCTCTGCTTCGTCCTTCTCCACGTCGCTTGGTCGTCCAACCACAGAGCAAGGTCAGCTTTCGAGAGCAGAGCTCCGAAGCTGCCCCAATCCGGAAAGGTTGTAGCGGCACAGCGCTGCGATCACAGTGTTGAACTTTTATTGACAGAAAGAACGAGAGAATGGATGAGGAGGGCCAGCAGCAGATATATGTCCGCAAACGAGAAGTCAACCGATGCAGATTGGCTGAGTCGACCGTGGACCCGTCCTTCCATCTGCACAGCTGCCTGACCATTCAAGCGTATTTGCCTTGCTGCCTCATCGGAGAAGAAATGCGAACCGCTTCGCTGGCGACAAGCATGCTATCAGGGTCATCGGTAGATGTTAACGCAGACTGCGACTGGTCCTCACGATGCCTGCGGATTGGCGTGATCCTTTAGTGGAAGGCAGCTAGCCTCTGGGCCGCATCATGGTTCTGCGATACATCAAACGACCTCAATCGTTGCAGGGGCTGCAAACCAGGCGCTCGTCCCTCGTTGGCCGGCAAGGCGAGAATAAGTTGACAGAGTTGAGAGAACTGGTGTGCCCTCGGACGAAGTAGATTGGCCGCACGTATGACCGAGCGTACGCAAGCTGTTAAGCTTCGGTGATATTGTAGTACTCAAGGATATACACACACAGCTGCGACTGCCACTGTGTCAGGCCGTGCCGTTGCCGGCGCGCATCTAACAGTACCATTAGATGTCCGGTGGCTTCGGCGTCGATGGCCAGTGGTCACGAGCAGTCGATTGAAGCATTCTTCGATGCTTTATCAGTCGAGAAGTCGAATTTGGCACCAATTTGAGTACCTGAGTCGCAGAAGGACAACCTGCGGCCAGAAATGACAACAGAGATCAAACCATGACCAGTGATACGAAAGTGGGAGAGTTGCCGGGAAGAATTCAAGATTCCATCTTGCCGTTTGAAGTTGACAGTCACCAGACGACGTCTCGGAGCAAGCCTACCTTTGATGCCCGTCATACCGCAGATACCCTCCTGAGTAGTGTAACGATCCGACGCAGATAGCACAAGACCTCATGAGCCGTAGCGCCGGGATATCATCCTCTCGCTCTGGCTATGGACAAGCATCCTCAACATTGCTCAGGCGCCATTGTAATAGTCGTGGCTGAAGCGCCGGAGGTATTGAGCGCTCTGAAAACGCGAGGTAAAGGCCCGGGAGCCATGACGTTGCATGCACATGTTTATTTCTCGAGGACCCCCGGCATTTTCTCGAGACCTGGATTTGTGACACGGCGGACCTGGAGTCGTAACATAGCTGGATCTTGGTCGAGGGAGACTGGCTCATGCATCCGTGGTACGAGTTCGGATGGCTGGAGGACGCGCGAAAGGCTCGTCGGGGTGGCACATCGCCAGCGGTTGAGTTGCGGAGAGAGAGCAAAGAGAACTCATCAGGAGCAGATGCTGCTGATTCATTGATACATAGGGGGTGTTGCTGGTAGAATGTTGCTCGAGGGAAGAAGGTTTGGCACGGCCATCATCCGCCAAGATTTGTCTTGGCTAGAATAGATGGATGCATCGATGGTTGAAAGAATATCTCGGTGCAATCGTATTTATCCGAACGACCATCTTACACTTGGTATCAGGGCCATACGAGCCATCACTTCACAGCATGACAATCCGCAAGGTCATTCGTTCATTGCTAGTTACGTACACCAAGCAGACGCTGATCCGGTTGATCCTCCGTCTCTGCCCTCCTCCACGTTATCGAGAGCAGGTGGCTCGTCGATGACAAGCACGCAAAATGGACGACTTGAGACAAGAGCATCTCCAAAAACCGACAACATCGATGTCGACCAATGATTGGGCCCAGCAGCTTCCCGCGGTCCCGGGGGAGGTTTGCTTCGCCATGTGCTGTTCGTACGTTGACCGACGCTAGTGTAGAACCGATTATGTCAAGGAGACCATATCAGCCGAAATCGTCTCGTGGAATGACGTAAGACTGAGATGCTCGAACGTTGTTATGCTTTGATGCGTACTCAGCCGTAGCCAGGACTTGCGGGACAAGTCTTCCCCGTGCAGTCCGTATACCACAGGCTGGAGCTGCACTGTCCTCCGAGGCCCATCTCATGCCTCGAGTCGAGCAAAAGTCGCAGCGCCTGGTAGTGAGATCAGTCTCTGGCTGCCAAATATGGCCGACATAGCATCAAGGACGCTATATGACGTACCTCATTCGAAGAGAGTCCAGAGCTAGCCGCTACATGGAATATTGTCTGGCCCTCTTAGCTGCATGGAGTATCGTCCGGGCCTCCTAGCGCCTTGATACACTCATTTATACCTCCGGTCACGCCGCTTGGACACTCAAAGTGTGCATGCAAAAGCCAGGGCGAGGGAACATCCTGGGCATCGTGTGTCTGGTCGGCGTACGTCCAAGCCGTCACCGCCTGCTGGCCGCCCAACGACAATTGGAGGCATCCGAGGAGACCATGGCCAGGCCCTGGACCAAGCCCGAAGCAATATCCGTCCCCACTCAACAGCGTCTGATTCCAGGCCTGTAAACACTAGGGTCAGCTCCATATGCTGTGTCATGCCATAAGATAAGAAGGCCAAACTTACAGCACCTAAGATGTCGACCGTTTCGACTGAATCACCAGGTGTTCTGCTGCAGGATGCGGATGGAAGACGAACGGCTACAGTAGTGGCGGGATCACTGGCTGTCGGACTCGGACTTGGAGTGTCTGTCGGACTTGGACTTGAAGTAACGAGACCGCAGGGTTTGTCTTCCGGGCACCCGGTGAGCTTGACACATGCATTCACGAGGGCTGAGTTGCCGGGAGGGAGTGCAAAGGCAGCTTCAAACGACCAGGGACTTGGACTGTCTTCGAACGTCCACCCTGTGACCGTCAGCGCGGATTCGGCGGTCCCGCCCAGAGGTAGTTGGAGGCATCCGAGAAGGCCTCTGCCAGAACCTGTCCCAGCTCCGGAGTCATGGGTCTCCCCATTTAGACGTGCCATATTCCAACCCTGCAGATTTGAAATTTAGCTGCATGTTCCGAAAGCGATATTAGCAGGCGGGACGTACAGCTATGAACAGCTCGTAAACCTCAAGACCATCGAGGTTTACCTTTGAGGGGAAGGTAGTCGGTATACAGCCATCCGCTTCATTACACATGCTGCAGCTTGCAGTAGGAGATGAGGCTGATGACGTAGATGATGAGGATGTGGTCACTGAGGTTGTCTGGTCCGGATCTGTGGTGACGGGGGGTGATGTAGATTTAACAGAGGGACACAAAGTCAGCATACCACGCTCTTTCCGTCTGGGATGCACATACCGCACTAAGCGTTATTGGTAAAATCCGACTTACAAATCGGCATGTAGAATGGTGCCCAATCATAGCTGTAAGTCATGGTGCTAGACATCGAACACGCCGAGGTCGAGACTGTTGTGGTTACGATCCCACTGGTATATTGGGTATCGACCTTGGTGGATTGCGATGTGCTGTGCTGGTTTCGCTGTCGGTTTCGATTACATAGTGCCACTCGAATACCGTGGTTTCGATGCCGCCATCGAATCCGGGAGGTTTGTAGCTCCCGCATTCGATATAAATATGGTCTGCACCGACGTTGTACTTCCAGCACTGTTGACCAACGGAATAGTTGCAAGAGAGCTGAGGGCGAGTGTGGTGAGACTACCGTCTATCGAAATCGCGGTCGAATCCGAGGACAGACTAGCTCCAGTACCTGGGATAATGGTTGTCTACAACGATGTAACTCCAGCGCTATCAACCAGCGAAATGGTCGTTAAAGAGCTGAGGGCGACTGTGGTGAGAGTATCGATATCTCCGTCGAACCTATTGACGCAAGTATCGTCGTTAGAGAGCTTTTTAGGGTCGTTAGAGTGCCGGTCGTAGCACCAGTACTACCGGTTAGATGTAATAGTGTCACGGAGTTGACGGGCACCGTCGCGGCGATGCTACCGTCAATGACGATTTCCGTTGAGCTCGGGGGTGAGACGCTTGTTGTGGTGCCGGCCGTTGCCCCGGTGCTATCCGTCAGCGGTACACTCGTCAACTCGTTCACAGGAACTATGGTAGTAGCTCCGGCAATCACGATTGATGTGCATGAGAAGCTCTGGGTCGAGCCTGTCTGGAAGGCTGCGCACAGAACGTCGAGTGCGTTGGTCGGCGATGGCGATGGCGATGGCTCGGCTGCCTGCGCAAGACGCCATGAAGAGGCGAGTACACACAGGAACAACCTTCCTGCAGGTATGGTGAGAAAAGGAGAGCGCAACTAGCAGGCAGAGAGATGCGAGGCAACAGGAAATTCTGCCGCGAGAAGAAACTCAGTGTAGCCAAGAAGGTAACGAATGCACTATCAGCTAAAGGAGCTTGGGAAAAGCACTCGCACTCACACTCACACTCCCGTGATCTTACGCATAGGATCAAATATAGCATTGACCAGGAACGTGTTCCTAATTCGCGACGTTTGATTGAATGCGTTCCATGGCGCCTCGAGACTGGAGTCCTAAAGCAAGTGATGCCGCCGGAAAGGCTACGAGAACAGAGCAGGTACAGAAGCCCTAATGCTGCGCCAGTCAAGTACGCAAACGACATGAAGTCGAGATGAGCATTGAAGGATAGAAGGTTTAATTCGAAGGATATCCAGGAGTTCTTCACGTCCTTCAAGTCTTCCGTGCTGGCGCTACTGTGGCGGCAAGGCACGGCACGGTCCTCTAGCTTTCGAGAAATGCCTAGGTACCTCACCTGCGCACACTTGCGTACCGGCCTGTGATGATGGTGGGTTAGCAGTCCTTGTTCTTGGATGGTGCTGTTCTCTTGACTTTCAATTTGTATCAAATGTCATGCTGTTTTTTGGGGTTTGCCAAGTTTTCTTACCTCAGCATTTTTTTGCAACTTCCTCATCAAGACCGAATTTTTCTTGAGAGCTCTTCGATCAATACATGTACTTTAACTCCACGTATATACCCTTTAACATGGAGTCCGAAAAGCCCATCCACACCCTGGTCCTGGACACCGGCTCAATCATCAAAAACGAGCCCTCAGTCTCCACCCTGCTCAATCAATCTGAAATTCTCATCACTGTACCAGAAATCTTGACCGAAATCAAAGACGCAGCCACACGATCACGAGTAGAGACCACATTACGGCCTTTCCTGACTCTGAGATCCCCGAACCCGAATAGCGTGAAATTTGTGACCGACTTTGCTAGACGAACTGGAGATCTGGCAGTGCTCAGTCGACCGGATATTCTGATTATTGCCTTGACCTACGAACTGGAGTGCGAGCGCAATGGTGGCGACTGGAGACTGCGACGAGCTCCTGGGCAGAAACGGATTAATGGCTCCCCTCCGCAAAAAGACGCTGTAGAGGTGAAAGATGTGGGTGGCAAAACGGCAGGAACGGATGGGCTCGAGAAAAAGACTGATGATCTGGAGGAGCCGTCACCAGCGCGGGAGTCTGCTTCGACTTCTATCGCGCAAGAGACTCCTTCTGTCGCGCGGGAGACTGCTTCTACCGTGCCGGAGACTTCTTCCGACTCTCTGCAGGCCACGGATCCGGTACAGCCCGAAAACTCATCAGATGTCCCTACCAACACAGAACAGGATTCAGCCCCCAGCGAGACCGATGCCCGGCCTATGGACGACCTCAGCGTGGCTCTAGACGACACAACTATCAGTTCCGAACAAACACCACCCCAAGAAGACCCTACTCCACCCACGGACGCAGCACAAGATAGCATAACGACCACCCCCTCGCACCCACCACCCCAAGACTCACCCCCCTCCAAAATCGACTCCGCCCACAACTCCTCGTCACCCCAAGAATCCTCCGACTCCGACTCCGAAGGCTGGATCACCCCCTCGAACCTCCGCAAAAAACAGGCCGAAGATTCCGGCGCCTCAACAGCCCAAACCGCCACCCCAAAAACAATGCAAGCAGCCGTCCTAACAACCGACTACGCAATGCAAAACGTCCTCCTCCAAATCAACCTCAACCTCCTCTCCCCCTCCCTAACCCGCATCTCCCACCTCAAAACCTTCATCCTCCGCTGTCATTCCTGCTTCCAGACGACAAAGGACATGACGAAGCAGTTCTGTCCGCGGTGCGGGCAGCCGACGCTCACTCGGGTGTCGTGTTCGACGAACGCGAATGGGGAGTTCAAGTTGCATTTGAAGCGGAATATGCAGTGGAACCACCGCGGCGACCGGTACAGTATCCCCAAACCCGTCCATGGATCTAGTAATGGGAGGGTGCAGGGCGGTGGGAAAGGAGGGTGGGGGAACGGATTGATGCTTGCGGAAGATCAGAAGGAGTACCAGCGCGCTACGACGGTGGAGAAGAAGGCTAAGGCGCGGGATTTGATGGATGAGGATTACTTGCCTAGTATCCTTACCGGAGATAGACGAAGGGAGGGCGGGAGGATAAAGGTCGGGGCCGGGAGAGGGGTGAATGGGAAGAAGAGATGATGATAGTCATTTTAGCTGGAATAAAAATCCGATGGCTACTCGTCCTCAAGCGGTGCCTTCTGCTGAGTCCTCGCCCGTACATCCTGCATCAACCCCTTCGCCTCCTCAACATCCATCCCATCCTGGAACAGTTCGGTGGCGTACTCCATACACCGCTCCCACAACTCATGCGCATGACACCACTTCGCCAACCACAACCTTGCTCGCGACGTAATCTGCGTGACCCCAATCCCTTCCTCACCCTCCTCTGCCCCTTCCTCTTGCGCAAGACACAACTCCATGAATGCCGAGGCCTCAGTATCCTTACCTTCCCGCTCACAGAGCAAAGCGATATCGAACAGAACCTGCGGATCCAACGCCCCGCCTACCGCATTCGACAGGGGATCAGCGGTCCCGCTACCAAAGCTGGATGCAGCGTCAATCTGACTGCCCACAGCGAGCGCGCGTTTGAAAGCTTGGATCGCGTTAGGGATTTTGTCGCATTTGCCGTACGCGTGGCCGACTGCTGACCACATCTTCGGGTCGTTCGGACATAAAGCGGCACCGCGCTGGTAGTAGAAGAGACTGTATGAATGGCATTCCAGCATCTCGTAGCCTTGACCGAGTCCATACCAGGCGCGGAAGTCTTTGCGATTGATATCGACTGCTCTGCGGTAGGACTCGATGGCGGCTTGTGTGTTCTTCAGCTCGATGTACTCGTGTCCCATTAGCGTCCATGCGCCTTGGAAGTTGCGGTCTAGGGTTAGGGCGCGGCGGAAGTGGAGGACGGCTTTTTCGTGCTCGGAGATGAGCGAGTAGTAGTTTCCTAGTATACAATTGGTTTCGGGGCGGAACTTGTCGATGTCTGAGGCTGTGGCGGCAAGGGTAGCGAGTTTGGGTCTGTTGCCCAGGACGAAGAGGAGGTTGCTGTAGATATCCATTCCGTCGATCCGGAGCGGGTGGTAGGTGAGGAGAGTATCGAAGACGCTGAGGGCGGTGTCGTGGTCGCGGGCGTGGTAGTGGAGTTGGGCGCGTTGTTGGGCTAGCCAGGCGGAGTTTGGGAAGATGGAGTCGAGTTGGGCGAGGGTGTTGTAGGCTTCTGGGGTCTGGAGGAAGAGCTCTTGGCTGCAGTGGACGTAGAACAGGAGGGTCATGATATTCTGGGGAAGGTGTTCGCTGATGGTTTGGAGTTCTTCCTGGGAGCCGATGAGGCTCGCGAGCTCGAGCCAGGCGGACCAGTTGTAGGGGTTGAGGTTGACGCTGCGGAGGAGCCATTGTTTTGCGAGCATTTCTGTTTTGCTCTTCATCAGCATCAGGCCGTAGAGGTAATCGAGCCAGCCTTGGGAGTTGTTGAGGTTTTCTAAGCCGCCGCGAGCGTTGAAGTATCCTTCCAAGATTGCCAGTATGCCATTGACTTCTCTGTTGGGAGTTACTGGTCCGTCTGCTGGTCCCAATACTGTTTCGGAGTCCTCATTCTTTCTCTTCTCGCCAGACAGATATCGCGCATACAATGAGATGAAGAGCGACTTCTGACTGATGTTCTTCGGTAGCGATGTTTCTCTAAGCGGAGGAGGCTTGACCGAATGTTTGGACATCGGCGTTTTTCGTTCTTCCGTCAGGAGTATCTTCGTTGCAAGACCATCGATCCGGGCCGCAGGTGGCCTGCGGTGAGGGATCTGACTTGGCAGGAAGACTGCCGCACATCGATCGTACTCTCGACAGTCGAAGAGGGACTTGCCCATCAAGTATCGGGGCAGTTCTCGTGCTTCCAGTCTCGCCTCTTTCCGGTCATGGTTGGTGGGGTGGGAGGCGGGAGGGGTTGGTGTATCGTCATCGTCGATATCAGTGTCGGAGGCGTCATCTGCTGGCTCATTCTTGGAGGTTGCGAAGGAGTTGGATAGTTCTGCCGCCCTTTAGCACATGTCAGACCCATTATACGAACGACAGTGTAAGAGCTCATACCATTTTGCTGCGAAGGACAAGCATCTCTCGCTGCAGGCGATCACGGCCTGCTGGAGCTGAGCCTGCAATTGTGCCTGTTGCTCGGGGTTGAGAGACATTATGAAGCGATGTCGTCCTCGTACACTGCTGATTTTGGACGGCTTACAGCAAGATGTAATGCATGTGAAGACAAATGAGGACGTGACGTGACGTGGGGTGTGCAAGTGCAAACAGCAACGAGGGCCGAAGAAACGCCGGCGAGTTCACTTCACTTCGATTCGCCAACGACCTCGCCATGTTCACTTCGCTTTAGTTCAGTATTGACAATCTAACAAGCCTGTCAAGATCAAATCGGGTGTTTCTAAGGTCTGGAATCCATGCAGACTGGAGACGGCGAGGATATTGCATACGCGGAGTCGTCCAGTGGTAATGCAATCGAGGTAGGTTTCTATTCCGCAGCACACTGCGCAAGATGGCACTTCATCTCGTCCTCTTCGGATACCATATTTCGCTTTCAGATCCTACAACCATGCATCGCTTTCAGTGCCATCAGCCGCGGGATTAACTCCAGGAGGCCCATCCGCAACGTCCGGACTCACCCTTTCATCTGCTCCCTCACGTTCGGCATGGTACACCTATGCCGGTCGGTGATGAACGGACCACAGCGATCCGTGGCCACGGCTCGCTTCTCAGACCATCTTACTGATCCAGATCACATTGATTCCGGATGGAGACAGAGTTGGCCGAACGCGGTCTCGGCGGTGTAAGCAAAGTCACTGGACTCATGTGCTGGACATATATGGACCTTACGAGACGTCTGCTGTAGAAGTAGAGACTGCCACTCACTTCCACTATGGCACACCAACCCCACAACATCCTCATCTTCGGCGCCACAGGCCTGATCGGCAAATACATCACCTCCGCCATCCTCGCCTCAGGGTCCTCCTTCGCCATCGTCGGGATCTTCACCTCCTCATCCTCCGCCCAACGCAAGAAGGTTAGTTTAGCTAGCTACGAACAAAAAGGCGCGACCATCGTTATCGGCTCTCTCCAAAACCCAGCCCACATACCCTCCGCCTACCAATCCTACGACACAATCATCTTCGCCCTCGGCCGCGAAGCCATAACCCTACAAATCGACCTCATCCGCCTCGCCGAAGAAAGCAGCACCATCAAACGTTTCTTCCCGAGCGAGTTCAGCGCCGATATCGAATACAGCTCCATCTCCACCACGGAGCGTGTGCATTAGCAGAAGTTGCAGGTACGGCGGTACTTCCGCGACCATGTGAAACGGCTGGAGCACATGTACCTCATGACCGGGCCGTACGCGGCCCACTAATTCGGCTTTGGGCCCGTGCCACAGGTCCCTGGTATCGGGTCGTTCGATGCGAAGGAGAGGAAAGCGTGGCTGCTAGAGCCTACGGAGGCGAAGATTGCGTGGACGACTATGGGTGATGTCGGGCGCTTTACTGTGGCTGCGCTGTTGAGGTGGGAAGGAATACGGTTTGTTGCTAGTCATGCTGATGTTTCAAGGGAGTTTGAGAGGCAGAGGGATACGAAGCTGGCGGATACGGAAGGGGAGTGGCATGTGAGGTATACTTCGCCAGAGGAGTTGAGGGGGATTGAGGACGAGGTTTGGGAAGAGGATGATTGGTTGAAGACTACGGCGTCGTTGAGGAGGTTGTGGATGAGGGGCGTGTGTTGTATGAGGAGTGGGATAATGAGGCGCTTGGGGTGGAGGAGACAGAATCACTTCAAACCGTGATTGCAAATGCGGTCAGAAAAGCTCAGGGCGAGTGGAGGGGAGTGCACGGAGAAAAGAAGAACGGCAATTAAGATCATTGGGCAGTTGTAGCAAAAGCCGAAGAAGAACTGCAGAGAATGTGAAGAGTGAATGGGTCTTTTCAGCTGTTCGTCGTTACTCATCGTGTCCATCAACCGGGACGCAGTCTTCAGTCTTGTCCGTACGCATTCTGTCCCAGCCCAAAGCAAACGCAAGCAGTCTTTCTTAGCCCCATATGTCATGTACTTCACGGATTCCGCCATATAAGAGTAGACAGCAACGGACAAGAGCATTCTTTCCTAAGCATATTGTGTCCGAACTCTCCGTTTGTCCCGAGCAGATCATTCCCCAAAACACGTTGGTTGTGTACTTTTCGGGCATTTCTGCCCGTCGATAATAGGTAGACATCCCGGTATTTTCATCGTTTCTTTAGGACTTATTATGTAGAGTTCGGGCGGCAGGCGTCCCTCCGTATGGTGCCCTTAGCTGCGGCGTAGACAGGAGCATTCACTCCCTGGTAGCCGTCCAGCCTCGCAGAGTAGTCTGCCCGATCATATTGTACTGTCGGACCTCCCGGCTCGTCGGTCTAGATTCGTCGATCTTTGGCTGGTCTGGCTGTCTGACCAACTTGAAGCGCTCGACCATCCCGCCGTAACTGTTGCGTTTGGTGTCATCCACGCCCACGACGCGGTACAGTCCGTCGTATCGAAGACCAACACTTGGTACGCATACGGAATGGCCAGTCGCTGTCCTCAAGACCCTAACATCATTCCCCTTTCTACGGGAAGCACGTAAAGCGGAGCTTCCAGCTGATTGCGCCGCTTGGTCGGGATTTGTGTTGTCGTTGCCGCCGGCCCCACAATAGATAATGGTGTCCTTTAGATCCGAATCGAACTCGTCGTACTGGCTGGACACCACGATAGAGTATGCTCCAGTCTGGGAGTCTCCAGAGATGCCGGCTTGTGAAGCGCCATGGGCGCCGTGGAATATTGCGTTGAGGCGGAACGGGAACCACTGGCCGTTCTCTAGGCCGTTGTGACCAAAGACTTTCGCTTCGCGTTTCTCGTGGGAGAGCCGCGGGTTCATGAGGTTGGACTTCCCAGCAGGACCTCTGCGGATGGCAATACCGTGCATGATGCCATTTCGGCCCCAGATAGGATCGTTCTCTGGTGGTACGTACAGGGTCTTGACGCCGTCGTTAGTAGCAGCTGCCACTTGTTGACCATTAGATCTTTTAGACGACGACTCTGTGTGATCGCCGCTTGATCTCTTGAGGGGCGACCTGCTACCGTCTTTTGCATCATCGCTGCTCTCGCCCTTCACCTTGCCCCAATTTTCAGCTTCCCACTTATCGTGCAGAGCCTTGGCTTTATCTGCATATGCTGCAGGAAAGAAGATGGCAGGATTGAAGACTTGTCTGACAAACGCGTCGATCGTTGTCCGCTCGCGTATTTCCGGCGTCATCTGCAACTTGGTGTCCAGCCACGCCAGAAAGCCGGTCAGACGTTGCAGCCCTTCGTTCTCTTCGGGATCTTTGCCACGGAACCCTTTGGTTTTTCGGCATTGTACCAAGACTGGCTTCATGCCCTCCCGCTGGATCTTAATGAACTCAACTTGTTCTTTGATTGTTTTGATTTCGTCATAGACGGGAATGTCTTTCCTGGCGGTCACATTGCCACTGGCTCCCACCATAGGGGTGTCGTCGCGTTCGACTTTGACCCAGTCGGCGTCCATGGTGGCGGCTATTGCCATCTCGTGGTTTGGTCGGTGTTCTGTCGCTGGTGTTGTGTGGAGGTATTGTAGGATGAAGGTGGATGTTTTCGGTATTCCAGACAAGCTGTAAGCTAAAGTGGAGCTCTGAAACACAGCCTCCGAAGTGAAGTTGTAGTGAAGTCTTCCCAAGATAGAGTGACCACACGTGAGAGTGATGCCGAGCGGGACTTCAGGTGAAGAAACACAGGAGACCAAGAGGATAGTATTAAAGTATTGGGACACTGCCGACTTCCAATGGCGGCGTGTTACGACACGACCGTATCTGACTCAATGGATTGCTATATACTTATACCGTGTGACGGTATTCTTATACTAGATAGTGGCCTTTCAGAGTTGGGAGGAGACGACAGTAGTCGGGGACGTGGACTCGACCATGAGGCGATGGACCTTGCTACTAACCCGGTCAGTGATATGAAGTGAAGCAACGCCAGCGCAATGCGTATTGCGATGTTGTTTTAATGGCAAGGTGTGCAGACGTACGAAGTGTAATAGAGCAGCCGGAGATTTCGTTACGTTCGCCACCCTACACGTGACCGTTGCCACGTACTTTCAAGTAGTAACTATAGTTAAGTAAAGTAGAGTAGTTTCGATAATTCCGAAAAGAGGAAGGGAAGAGGGGAAACTCGGCCTCTTATAGCTAATAGAAGGCGCTAAATTAGGGCGAAGCTAACTACTTTATATAAGTAAGTTTCTAATTACTCGATAACTACTATATAGTAAGTTAGTTAACTTATATAGTAACTAATTAGCTAGAATAAAATGCTAGGCAGTAAAACGACTTGGATCTAGCATCTAGCAATGTAAAAATTATTAGCGTAGCTACCTTACGAGGATTTAATAAACTGCGATTATATCTATTCTCGACTAAACCTTCCTCTACGAACTGTGGATTGCGGACCAGCATGTCGTGCCGAGGTGAACGACTCGTTGGTGCCGAGACATCTCGACTTTCAGGACTGCAGTCGCAGCGATGGTTGCGATACCCATGGCCGACCTCCAGATCTCTTGAGTTGCCCATACTTCTTCTCGTCGGTCGATGACAGTCATATTGAGGATGCCGGTCTGTTCTTTCGCCCCACAAGAATTTCTCTGGGGACTAGAGCCAGGAGACCATCGAAACCTACGGTCCTTTTGCTGGCTCATTGGGATGCCCTGCGGCCATCTCGGAACAGTAGCGACATATCCGGATGGCATCTTCACATAACGGGGTTGCTCGATCCAACTTGATTCTGCCTTGGGGATACCGGGTCAGAGCCGTCATTTGCACAGCTTCGAGATGTCGTGGGCGTCCCGAGCGGCCGCCGGACATGTAGCCTACGGCAAGGTGAAAGACCTGAGCGCCTGAGCGCCCAAAAGCTACGGGGTTGGCCGACAACTCCCATGGCATACACGGTCGTCAGAAGAAGACACCTTCGAAATCACCGAGCGGAAGTATGTATGACCGATGCCGAGCTCTGCAAAGGTAGAAGGTACAGAGTTCTGACGTACCTTGGTAGAGCTCCAACTCCGCCAGAGCTCTGTCGTGATCAACATCATATCTCATCTGCGAGGTCAGGTAGGTGAGATTACAAATACTGTCAGACTAATCTTCAATTCCTTTGACTTTTCCGAATATACATCACTAGCTCATCTACATCTCCTACTTTTCTTCGACATCCGTCCCCCCATCGTCCGCCACGAGAATCGACCAAAATGGCACAACCAAAGCAACTCCATCTCACAGCTTTCATGCGGCCTGTCTCGCTTCATACAGGCGCATGGCGATATCCCGGCGCATATCCGGACGCCAACTTCAACCTCAAACATCTGGTCTCCTTCATACAAAAGCTCGAAGAAGCCAAGTTCGATGCCTTCTTCATGGCCGACCATCTTGCTGTCCTCAACATGCCCGTGGAAGCTCTTAAGCGCAGCCATACCGTGACATCGTTCGAACCATTCACATTGCTATCTGCATTAGCGATGGTGACGTCTAAGATCGGTCTTGCAGCCACGGCTTCCACAACGTACGACGAAGCGTACCATATCGCGCGTAGGTTCGCGAGTCTGGACCATATCTCTGGTGGCAGGGCGGCGTGGAATATTGTTACTACGGGTAATCCTGAGTCGGCGAAGAACTTCAACCTGGACGAGCATGTAGAGCATAGTGAGCGCTACAAGCGTGCGAGGGAGTTCTATGATGTGGTAACGGGACTGTGGGATAGCTTTGCTGATGATGCCTTTGTGCGAGATCCTGAGAGTGGCGTCTATGTTGATCCGGAGAAGATGCATGTACTCAATCATCGAGGTGCAGAGTTGAAAGTTCGAGGGCCGTTGAATATTGCTAGGCCGGTAAGTCTCGTCTTCATTCCGCACATGATCACCTACGTTCGCTGACCAGCACTATAGATCCAAGGCTGGCCAGTAATAGTTCAAGCAGGCCAAAGCGAACCCGGCCGCCAACTCGCCGCCGAGACCGCCGAAGCCGTCTTCTGCTCCCCTCGCGACCTCAACGCCGCCAAAGACCTTTACGCCGATATCAAAGACCGTGTAACGGCAGCGGGACGCAACAAAGACCACCTCAAGATCTTGCCCGCGGCTATGATCATCGTCGGCGATAGTGTCGAGGATGCGCAGGCGAAGCGGTTGAAGCTTGACAGCGGTGTCCACTACGACTCTGGTATCGCTTCTCTATCGATCGCGTTGGGGACAGATGCGTCGGGTTTTGATCCCGATGGCCCGCTGCCGGAGGATATGCCGGCTACGAATGCTTCGCACACTGCGAGGGAGAGTGTTGAGAGGCTTGCGAAGGCTGAGGGGTTGACTGTGAGGCAGCTGGCGCAGCGACTGGGCGGGTACTCTGGTCTTGCGTTCGTGGGGACACCGGAGAGTATTGCTGATGAGATGGGGACGTGGCTGGAAGAGGGAGGTTGCGATGGGTTCACGGTGGTTATGCCATTCCTTCCACAAGGGTTGAACGATGTGGCTGATCGGTTGGTGCCGGAGCTGCAACGGAGAGGGCTGTTCAGGAAGGAGTATGAAGGGACGACGCTGCGGGAGCATCTTGGACTGCCGCGGCCGAAGAACAAGTTCTTTGAGTAGGACATTTGTACCCTCCTGCATGCTCTTGCCGATAAAGGGCAGACGCAAGCTTAATCTTGAAGACAAGCAGAAGTCTTCCGTAATGCTACCGTGAAGTCGGAAGGATTCTCCAGACTTCGGCTACCAAGCTCATGTTGCTCATTTCGCTCATGATCATCGTACATAGCACTTCGTGATCCCATTGCTTCGTCTCAACCGTGGCCTGGCGTATGTCAAGCACCAGATTCCGCAGCCATCACTTCGCCTCAGCCAACCTGCTCGCCTTCACATCCCCTTTCAACACTCCAGCCTTCCTCAGTATCGAAACAGTGTCCTCCATCGTCGTCCCCTTGACTCCTCTCACATCATCCGCAAATCTCACCGTCTCCATCCACTCCCTCGCATCCGCCTCCGAATAATGCATCGTCCCCGTAATATGCTTCACCGCCTGCTCCTTCTCTTCCTGAAACATCCGCACCCCCATATTCACACCCTCCAGGAATGCAGGTAATTGATCTTTGGCCGAGTCCCTACCAGCAATAATCCAGCTAGCCCACGGAGTATATATCTCCCCGATCCGCTTCACCTCGCCGTTCTCCCAGAACTTGCGCGTGGTGAAGTGCTCCCACATGAAGAACTCTGCTGGCGTCGCTCCTTCCTCTCGCACGCTTTTGCGGAGGGAAGCGAAATCGCCTGCGACCACGACTTCATATGGTTCTTTTCCCTCGCTCAGCCACCCGCGCTGGTCCGCGAGTACGTAGCTCATCACATAGCTCCCACTGCCGATACGGCTGACCCCGACCCTCTTGCCCTTTAGATCTTCCACGCCATTGATCTCCGAGCGCTCCGCACCTGTGACAATGGCCCAACATAACGGGCTGTCCACATATGTGCCGACGAGTTTGTACCCCGTATCCTCGCCACTTATCTGAGCTTTGCCCAAGTCTGCTACGAATCCCTCCGTAAGTCCGACAGCGATATCGAGGGCGTCCGGGTCAGTGGAGGGAGCTTTTAATCGTGCGGTCAGGGCGCCGGTGCCGAGGGGAGCGGGGATGAGGTCGGCGTTTAGGGCGAGGTGGGTCTGGGCGAAGTGGAGGGGGGTGGAGAAGTGCTCTGTGTAGACGAGAGAGCAGTCAGTGATCTATGCGGCGGAATAGACTGGAGTGTGGGAGGTGTACCGGGCACGTAGCCGACTCGCAGGCGGGCCATTGAGGTTGATGATGTGGTGAAAGAGCGGAGGATTTGGTGGATGGATGTGAGAGGGCGGCGGAACATGGGTGTATTGTGGAAGATGGAGTGGAGAGGAAGATCAAGACGTCATCTCGAATGCTGAGGTAATGCAAATGTGAAGCTAGCTACAATAGGAAGGAGCAGCAAGAAGTTCATTTCTTTGCACATTCATACGACAGCACGTTGAGCTATACACTGGAACCCTTGAATCAGCTCCCAGCAGACGCAGCCGCACCCCTCCCCTTGGAGATCATATCCAAAAAACCCTCCTTACTCATCTCACTAACCCTCTCCTCCCTCGCCTTCCTCCCCACAACCCCTCCACCCCCATCACCTCCTCTAGCCTCCCGTTCCGCTTTCTCCGCCCCAACCTGCGCCGCGCGCACAGCATTAAACAATTTCACCACACCCCGCTGCGCAACCTTCTGCAACTTCCTCTCCTCCTCTACCACCTTCCCCGTCTCTACACTCCCATCCTCTAGTCCAAGTAGATCCGTAATCCGCCCTTTATTCAGCGCAGCTTTCCGCTCCGCACGGATCTGCGCTCGAGCGGCGGTGTCGATTTTGCCCTCCTCGATTTTGGCGTTGGCTTCGGTGGGGAGGCGGGAGCGGGAGAGAACCGGGTCCTTGCGTTTGGTGGCGGTGAGTTTGGTGTCGAGGATGCGGGAGATGGAGGTGCCGAAGGCGGAGGGGTCGTTGCGCTTTTTGCGTATGGTGGAGGCTTGGGAGGAGGTTAGGGAGAGGGCGTCTTCGTCGTTGTCATTGTCGGAGGCGGAGGATTGCTCCGTGTCGTTGTCGTTGATTTCGCTGTCTGCTACGTCCGCTTCCTCCTCACTGGCATTCTCGTCGTCGTTCTCGGAGTCGTCGAGGGTGTCGTTGGGAGCTGCGTTGAGGACGGCGTTGCGTTGTGCTTCGTCCAAGTCTGACAGGCCTTCGATTTCTGAGGTTGATGCTTCTTCGTCTTTTTCCGCCGGCTGAGACTTCGTCGGCTTGGACTTGGCTGGTGTCGATCGTTTTAATATTGACTTTGGCTCTGCGTTCTGGGGTTCTTCCTGTCTTTTTTCAACCAATTCATCTCCCTCATCCTCGGAGGAGCTGTGGTACGTTTTCTGTCGCTTGACGAACACCTTCTTTTTCTTCGGCCGGCGCACCTCGTCTTCTACCCTTCGTCGTTTCGTTACTGGTGCCATTGTGTCTTCTCCCAGATTCGGTGATTCTAAATGTTCGGTTGGTCCTACTGAACATTCTGCTCTCGAAATTTCCATCGAGATCGATCTCTGCCAAGCATTTCGCCGTGGGGATGCGATTTTGGTGGAGGTGGGGTGTTTGGACGACATCTGGTCTTGACTCACTACAACATCCTATGCAAGCCACTTGCTTCGATCCCTTCCTCTCCAGCATACCATCACAACACCGGCAAGATGGTGTTACAAGACCTGGGCAAGCGGATCAACGCCGCGGTGACGGACCTCACCCGCGCGCCAACGATGAGCGAGAAGGCCTTCGACGGCATGATCAAGGAAATATGTAACGCTCTCATGGAAGCCGACGTCAACATCCGCCTCGTTGGCACCCTCCGCAAGGCCATCAAGAGCAAAGTCAAATTCGGGGAACTGGCACCACACGCCAATAAAAGGCGAATCATCCAACAAGCCGTCTTCGAGGCATTGGTCGACATTGTGAATCCCCACGAAAAGGCCTGGCAGCCCAAGAAGGCCAAAAGCAATGTCATCATGTTCGTCGGTCTCCAGGGTGCCGGCAAAACAACCACTTGCACCAAGCTCGCCATCTACTACAAAGCCCGCGGATTCAAAGTCTGCCTCGTCTGCGCCGACACCTTCCGCGCCGGTGCCTTTGATCAGCTCAAACAAAACGCCACCAAGGCGGGAATCCCATACTACGGCTCCCTGACCCAAACCAACCCCGTCACCGTTGCGAGCGATGGCGTAGCCAAGTTCAAAAAAGAGCGCTTCGAGATCATCATCGTCGACACCTCCGGCCGCCACCAGCAAGAAAACGCCCTCTTCGCCGAGATGGTTGAGATCCAAGCCGCCGTCCAACCCCAACAAACCGTCATGGTACTTGACGCTTCCATCGGTCAAGCCGCCGAAGCCCAATCCCGCGCCTTCAAAGAGACCGCAGATTTCGGCGCCATCATCATCACGAAAACCGACGGTGCAGCCGCAGGCGGCGGCGCTATCTCCGCCGTCGCAGCCACCCATACTCCAATCATCTTCATCGGCACCGGCGAGCACCAGAGCGATTTCGAGAGCTTCAAGCCCGAATCTTTCGTCAAGCGATTACTCGGGATGGGCGATATGTCAGCGCTAATGGAGAAGATCCAGATGAACAACGGGGACCAGAAACCAACCATGAAGAATTTAGCAGAAGGCAAATTCTCCGTCCGCGATATGCGGGATCAGATAGCTAATGTCTCGAAAATGGGCCCGTTGTCGAAACTAGCGGGGATGATGCCGGGTGGGATGGGAGGGCTGATGCAAGGGATGGACGATGAGGAGGGGTCGATGAAGATGAAGCGGATGATTTATATTTGTGATTCAATGACTGAGAAGGAATTGGACTCCGATGGGAAGATCTTCACTGAACAGCCAGCCAGGATGACGAGGGTGGCGCGCGGATCTGGCACGAGTGTGCGCGAGGTGGAGGAGCTGTTGAGTCAGCAGCAGATGATGGCGGGTATGGCGAAGAAGATGAAGGGTATGGGAGCGGCGGGGCAGAAGGGGGCACCTGGTGCGTTGGGGGCGGGCGGCAGAGGGCAGCAAGCACAGATGGCTGCTATGCAGAAGAAGCTGGCGAGTATGGGTGGGGCTGGGGGAGGCGGGATGCCGGATATGGGGAGCTTGATGAAGATGATGGGTGGTGGTGGCGGTGGAGGAGGTATGCCGGATATGAGCAGTCTGATGAATATGATGGGCGGGGGAGGTGCTGGTGGTGCTGGGGCGGGTAGGGGTGGGAGGAGGTGAGTAGGATAGTTTGGGTTCGGGTTTGGATTTAGCGATGGCGTTGGGGGAGATAGTCACATTCGTGTGTGTGTCTGCGAATTGTTGGACATATATGACTATAGCGCAAACAATCGCCAGCTTCGCTTGGCCACTGCACAACTACCTTCTCATCGCCTCAAGCACCCTACCGCAAAGCCCCAGGGCGACAACGCGCAAACACTCCTCCCTCGCATCGATCAATGACTCCCCGCAACATTCGAGCTGCCTTCGCTCTGCCTATATTTGCAGATTTCGCCTGCAGCTAAGGAACAGAAAACGAATTTGGAATTGAAGAAAGAGGAACATATGTCAGCACAGATGCCTCACCGCTCCAAGAGCACCGTATGCGCACTCTACCATGCCTTCGTCTGGACGTGTCGGCTCCTAATCAAGCAAGCACAACTCGATCTTGCGGGGAAAGACCATGACAGCAGGCATTGGTCAGACGAAGCTGATAGAAATGCCGAACATATCGTGAAGACCATACCGTTCTTGTGGGCAGCAGCAAGTGGCCAGAGCGGGAAGGCTCTGAATACAAGAGGCATATTTCACATCGAGTGGTATGAGCACAGTGGAAACGAGACGATGTTGGAACACTGCAAAGAAACGGAACGGAATTGCCGGGAAGAAAGCCGATTCTTGCAGTGGGATGCTTTCGTCTCCTATGGGCACGGCTTGCTGTATTGATTGATATAGACGAACTACATCTTTGATTTCCTCTTAGCTGTACGAGCGTTAGCACGAACCTCAGCACAATGGTGACTGATATTAGGAAATGCATCTTACCAAGAAGCTCATCAGACTTCGCCTTCATCCTCTGGCTCGGCTCACCATCCACAAACCGCTCCGCCAACGCCTGCATCGCATCAAAAAGCGCCAAGATCCTCTGGTCGCGGAGAGGCTTGTTCTGCAAACGCTTCATTTCCATCATCGACTTCCCACTCCGCTCTCTCAGCATCTCCTTCAGATGCGCATGCACCTGATCATGGAAGCCTTGTGTAGGGAACAACTTGTTGACCAACCCCATATCCTTCAGCTCCTTCGCGGTAGCTTTGCCGCCAAACATGAGCCAGTCGTTCGCACGATGAACGCCAATGCTGTTGGCCCAGTTGATCGCGCTGCCAGCTTCGGGGATCAGGCCAAGCTGGGAGAACGTGACTTGCAGCCATGCGTCCTCGGCCATGTAGAAGATATCGGAGGAGCCCTGAAACCAGGAGCCACCGGCGCCGACGCCGGGACCGTTCATGGCGAGGACCAGGACCTTCTTGTGCTCGATCATGGAGCGGATGAATTCGGTGCCAGGGGCAAACTCCGCCGTCCAGTAGAGCTTCTTCTCGCCATCGTTCTTGAATTCCGTCTTTCGGCCGGAGACGTCTATCAAATAATCAGTATCGTATATCAAAGACGAAAATCGAGAACGTAGAGTCGTACTAGTGACATCGGCGCCAGCACAGAAGAAGCGGCCTTCGCCAGTTATGACCGTGAATGTGGTGTCGGGATGATCGTCAAGCTCTCGTAAAGCAGCGACAGTATCTGCCACCATGTTGCCCCCGAACGAGTTCAATGCCTTAGGTCGGTTGAACTGCGACGACATGTCAGCATCGCAGGCGGTTGATTGTTGTTCAGGTAATAGTACCTTGATCGTTCCAATGCCATCTTTGATATCCACGGTAATGTCGGTATACTTTTGTGTAGACATGGCTGTGTTATTGGGGTACGATAATGCAAATGATCAATGTATGATACAGATACAATATATTACTGTTGGCGTAAGATGAGACGGACTGTGAGGAGGTATGGTTTTGGAGACGCGCTCACCGAAGGATGGACCTCGGCACGTTGGATATGAAGTCGGGAAAGGCCGATTACTGATTGCCATTGAGCCTTCATGTTAAGGTATGGGCAAAACAAAATGTACATGTGTGGAGGCTGTATAAAACCAATACTCGTGCAGCACATAGATGTACAAGTGCTTGGACGACCTGCCGTCACCCGTGGCCCGTATCCGGCTATCTGCCAACATACTTATACTCCAGATGCCGCAACGGCAAATAAGCCAACGACGTAACGACCAGCGTGAACTGATTAGCAACATCACCCCCAAACTGGCCGATGGTTGCACTCAGCGGGCCGACGTACCACGTCTCGTTCTGTGACCCAAGTTAGCCACCGATTTGCCACGAACACAGGGCGACCTGAACCTGCACTCACCATCCCCATCACCCACGCAACGATACCCAGCGCAAACGCCGTCCCCGCCGCCCATCCCACTGGGAGCCTTGCAGGATCATTCCACCCCTCCAAATCATACTTCCCAAAATCCCCCTTCCGGAAATACCAGTGCTCCGTAAACACAATCACAAAGTAACTCGTACACCAATACCCAAGCAGTGACAAGAAATTCTCCAGGTACTGGTACAACTGATTCCGCCCCGCGAGCGCTAGCGCAACTATAACGCCAAAACACGCAATCGTCCAGATGAAACGCGGGATCCTGGAGAAAGGACGCGCGAACTGCTGGCACGAGATGGCGGCGGAGTAGGTGTTGATGATATTCATGTTGATCCCGGACAATACTAGCAAGACGAGGATGAAGTCGGCGAAGCCGCGGGGGTGGAGCATATCGCGGATTAAAAAGCCGAGGCCGCGTTCGTTTGCGGCGGCCCAGTCGGGGCGGTTGTTCATGGCAAAGGCTACGACGGCGCCGGCGCACATGCCTATGGAGGTTGGGAGGGCTATGCCGAGGGTGGTGAGGATGGAGACTTTGGTGCGGGAGACGGTGGCGGGGTAGTGGACGTAGTAGTCGCTTGCGATGGTGCACCAGGAGGCGGAGGAGCCGTAGACGATGGCGAGGAGGCTGAGGACAGTGCCGGAGAGGGTGGCGCCGGTGAGGGAGGCGGGGGTGGTGTTGTCGGTGTAGGGGCCTGTTTGGCCGAAGATTATCATGAAGATTATGAAGTAGACCAGCCTATAGACAGAAGTACAAAAGAGTTAGCGAAAGTCTTAGACAAAGCAGGGTTTTGCCCGTGGGTTTGTTACCAGGCGTATTTCTCGTAGACGAGGATTGCACGGAGGCCGATGAAGGAGATGGCGAGGCTGCAGACGGCGATTATGACGATGCCGACGGCTATGGAGATGTTGCCGTTGGAGACGCCTTGAAGGGCTAGGCCACCGGTTATGCAGCCGACTGCGCTCCAGCCGAGTTGCTGGACGGTGTTGAGGAGGGCGACGAGTTTGTTCGGGTACCATCCCATGCTGTAGCGACCCACCGAGATCTGGCGGAGACCAGTGGCGGCGCCAAAGGTTGCGCAGAAGCCGCTTACAGCTCCGCCGAGGACGGAGGCGAAGATGATGATCAGGAGGGACTGCTTGAGCGAGAGTTCGAAGGTGTGGCCGAGAAAGCCGGTTGCGAAGCATGATACGTTCATCGTGCCGGATGCCCACAGCAGGGCCATCACGGCTTGTGCATGCCATGGTTGGGGCTGGCGGTCTTCGGGTAGCTTGCGGTCAATGGCCTCGGATTCCACGCCTAGCTTCCTGTCCAGTAAGGCCTCGAAGTCGCGGAGCTTGGAGAGGATGCCGTTGTCTTGTTTGACAAGTGTGTTGTTATACTCGACCACTCGCGTGCTGCCGGAGCCTCTCGAATCGACGTCTACTCTCGTAGCTGCGAGCTTCTCGTCCGTTGTCAATGGCCGGAGCGGCTTCTCCGAAGGACTGATGTCCAGTTCCCGTGGCTGGCCGTGGGCCGATTCCAGATCGTAGGCCATTGTTGCCAATATACGTGATGACTGTACGAAATCGACAACGACGGAAAAGCAGAGCTGACGGTCGCGTGCCCGCGATCGGTGTACTTATTAAGCATCCTCCACCCGCACTAGTCGGCTGTCTAACACCGTTGCAGCAGGTGTGGTTGCAGAAGCTTATCTTTTGGCGTGGCGAGGTGCTTCAAAAACCGGGTCCGGCAAGACAAGCTCACACAAGCAAAATTGTGCTTCGCCAATGGGAGAGGGCGAGGGGGGCGAAGAAGGATTTTCTCCAGGGTCGAGGCCGGGGCTGGCCATTGATGTCGGGGTTGCAGCGCAGATTTGATTGCAGTAGCCGATAAGTTCCATCTGGTCACGTGGCCATGATTCTTGAACGATCTGACCACATGCACATCTCCAGTTCCTGTATACTAAATTCCGGGGGCTGTCTTGGGGCGGCGAAAACCGTATGTTCAGTACAAAAGAGACGTCAATTCAAGGTGTGTTAGAGTATCCGTAGGGTTGCCGAAGAAGGAAGTTACTAGCTCAGCCAATCACGCGTCGAGGCCGAGTCCCGAGCCGTGATGTAGCTGTAGCTGCAGAGCTCTATCTACCTCGACAACACAACCCCAAACACCGATACCAACGACCACCACCAACATGTCGTCCACCGAACCCAGAGACCAACGCGACCTCATCGACCGCAGCGTCAAGCGCTCTACCGCCGCCACCCCTGGTGTTGCGACCTTCGTGGGTCTCCGCGCAGCAGATCCCTTCCTCCAGTATCAGATCCTCCGCAACGACTGGGGCTCCTCCCTCATCAACCGCGTCGGCGGCACAACACTTCCTCGAGGGCCCCCATGGGTCACCAACACATTTCTCGACAATGTCATCGGCCTCAGCCCGTACCGCACAATCATGCTCTCCATGGCCATCGGCAGCATGTTGAAACAAAGCCTGGTCATCCTCACCATGACCAATGAAGAGATGACCCCGCCTGCATCCGCCCTTGTAAGCGCCTTCAACACTGTGCTTAATAGCGCCAACTCCCTGCTCTTCGTATGCTCCGAAACCTCGGCCTCAGTGAATGGAGAGCACTTCCCGCAATCGCCTCTGATCGTCGGCGCAACGCTCTACGTACTCGGGATGTCGCTTGAGCTCGGCTCAGAAATTCAGCGCACGGCGTGGAAGCGCGATCCGGCGAACAAGGGCAAGGTGTACGAGGGCGGGCTGTTTGGCTTGAGCAGACATATCAACTACTTCGGGTATACGCTGTGGAGGAGCGGATACGCGTTGGCGGCTGGTGGATGGGTGTGGGGTGCGGCGACAGGAGCATTCTTCACTTATGACTTCCTTACTCGTGGTATTCCGGTACTGCAGGGGTATATGGAGGAGAAGGTATGTTCTTTCATTACGATCGATTGGACTGTTGCTAATGAGTGTGCAGTATGGTGAGCAGTACGAGCAGTACGAGCAGAATGTGCCGTACAAGTTCGTGCCGCTCTTATACTAGAGGGCGTTGCCGGTAGCTCAATGGCTTCGGATGAATGTACGATGGATTTGGTAAGCCTTCGGACGAACGACAGAGCGGATATACCCGTCTCAAAATTACTTTGAAATTTCAGCCTCATGAACTCGTTACCTAATTGTTGCAGCAATGGCTATTTGTCGCATCCAAGAATTCTGCCTTGTCAGGATCTGTCTCGACCTTTGCGTTGGGGTCCACGTTCACGTCAACGCACTGTTCTGGATACTCGATAAAAGAGCGAAAACTCTGGACGCACATGCCCATTGTTTGTTTGTTATGTCTCTGCATCCCTCGACTTCGACGGCGTAGCATGGGCATTGGCGCTGAATGATCCTGTACGGGCCTTGTGCTTGCAGGTTTGGCAAGCATCATCCCTCGATTCTGACCGCGTGGGATAACAGATAGTGCTGCACGACACTACTCTGGTTTTGTGCTTGCAGCATCGACCAGAAAGACAGCCACAGCAACCGAACCGTTGATCATTCTGTAGGTTTTTGCTTGATTACTGGCATCTGCATTCACACCCTTCTTCTACCCCTGATTGTCTGGGCCATGAGAGACCAAAATGCGAGCCAAAGTGACCATTCGAGGCACTCTGTTCATCATGCGCCATGTCGAGATAGTATGAAGGCAAACATACGATCTCTCATGGAGCAAACTTCCTCCGTATAAGTGTACGTCTTTCTCCCGAGTCCAGGCACTGTTTCTTTCTCCACAAACCATCCACCAAGGCCACTCAGTCGGCTCATCGACTGAAACCTCCACCACCACGTCGGACACTCGCGCTCAGGACATCCGTAGGCACGCGGTTGAGATCCACAAATATACGGATCCGGGACATCTAGTCGCCCGAGCCCAGAGAATACTTCTCTCCCCTCCACGAAGACCAATCGGCGTACTTAAATCAATCGACGCATCAGCCGACACCGTCACACCCCCGGCGCCCCTTTGTGCTCCAAACCTCAGAGCTTATAAGGTCCACGGCGCTTTCACCGAAGCCCCCGAGGGCACCACCGAGGCCCACCAGGATACCCGTCTCTTTCCGTACGAAATGGCTACTCCTGCCTATTCCGAAGACGGTCCCGTCAACGACTACGACCACTGGTGCCACTTCGGCTCCGGTATAGTCCGTCCTGGCTGGCCTGAACCATCTCTTTCCAAGTCTACGGATTCCAAGCTCCTGGTGACCATCATTACAGATGTGGCCGAAAGTACAAAATTCTATATCCGAGGTCTGTACGAGAGCGGCCTTCTGCCGCTCGAAACGCTGAACCGTATGAACGAGCTGCGTCTACTGTTGTATGAGCAAGCCACCAAGCTGGATCCGGACCGTCCTTTCACTGGCGGGTATGTGATCCTCAAGCTAGACTATGGACCGGTCATAGTGAGAGCCATGAGAGAGGTGCATCAGCTCCTGAAACAGATCATTTGTGAGCAAGTCGCGGCCAAAGAAGCACAGAAGCAAGTCGAGTTGCTCAATGAACTGGATCGTCTGGCCGATGTCCTGCTGGCGGAAGAAGATGCCGCGAACGCTCGCGGCGGGATCGTCCCCGACAAGGGTGAGGTGCAGGATACCGGGGTCTACGACGCGCTCACTGTTTTGATGCGCAGCAAGACCGACCGGCCCGCCACCCGGAACACAAAGATGGCGGTCGGGTTGGCGCGTCACGTGGAAGACCCGCGCCAAGTCACCAGGGTCATCCAGTACCCAAAAGAGCTGAACCCGGGGAGAGGACGACCATCGCTTGACGTACGGGCGGAGGAGAACATCCGGTCTGCTAAGGAATATCACCGCAAGGTAGGAGCCCTAACAAGATCGGGATCAGAACTGAAGCTCGCTGCCAAGCAAGATTTCACGAAAAAGAAGGATCCGACACTTGATGGTATCAAGGAAGATAAAGCTGGCCTCGAAAGCCAGTCGCAGTCTGATAGGGGCCGTAAGCCTTTTGGAGGCACTTATGCGCGGGCCCCCATTGGGTTCCCAGACATGCCAGCCCCTAAAGGCACGCTTGATGACCTTGCTTCGCAGTTGGGTCCCAATCTAGTCAGAAGCGAGAACAACAGTCCCGATCCTTCCGTTCGGGCAAGTTCATCGGATCCATACGAGCAACTCCGGGTCGAATTCGCCTTTCTTCAGGCCGAGAACACCCGCTTGCGGAACCTGCTGACAGAACAGGAGCCTGATGCTCAAAGTGCCCAACAACGCAAGGGAACCGAGAAGAAGTCGACAGCTGCTGGCGCCACAAAATCGTTCCCAAAGCACGATCCTAAAGCCGCGGGCGACAATGTGGCGGGACCAGCATCTAAGCGCGAGAGGTCCAAACAAGGGCGAGGTGCATGAGCATGGTCACCAGAGAAAGTGCTGATATTGGCAAGTAGGGTCGACATTGGTGGGCAGTCTTCAACTGAACCATCATCTTGTTCTCTCAGGGGCTTATGAGTCTTTTGAAGCCCTCAGCGGGTCTCTTAGGCAGCGATTAGTTAGTCCTGTTGCTTGGTTAGCAGCATACCTTAGTATATAGCCAACTTGTCTGCTTGGTTAGCAGCAAGATATATAGTCAACTTACCTGCTTGATGCAAGTTCTTCTTTAGTCCACACTACAGTTCCTGTCTTTCCTCCATCAATTGGAATCAGTTGGCCATTTACACTTCCACTATATTGCTCACTGGCCAGGAACAAGATCGTCCGCGCTACATCCTCACATGGTATTGCTTTCGCCATCGGCACTCTGCGTGATCATCAGCATATGACCGTTGGATGTCCTTCTCTCATAATACTTACGTAGCTTCGCATTCCCTCCATCTCCAGTTCTCGCCAAATCTTTCCACCTCCTGCCTGAACGTTTCGGTGTCTACCGCACCAGGCGCCACGGCATTGACTCTCGCATCCGCCCATAACCTCGGCGCATCCTGCGCCAGACTCTTCAACAACCCTTCCTGTACCGCACTTTTGCCTGCTGCATACGCTGCCATAGTCCGCACCCCGAAGCGTCCTGATTCGGAGCCCATCATCACCAGACTTACATTCCTCAACTTTCCCACTTTTGCAGGGTCCGCTACGGCAGCACGTATGCCGCGAAGCCACCGCTGGCATGTCGCGAAAGTGCCATGTATGTTGACATCAAAGACACGCCTCCAGAGTTCTGCATCCATATCGGCCAAAGAATCAGACTGTGGCAGGACGCTGAGGTCGAGGGAGGCCAGGGCGATGCAGGTTTGTACCGGCCCGAACTTCGATTCGGCATGACTGAAGGCGGCGTCCACCCGAAGGACATCAGTGATGTCGGCACTGATGAAAATCAGGTTCTCGTTATCTACGAGCTCGAGCGGATGTTGGTCTGAAAGGTCGATGATAGATACGTAGCAGCCGGCGGCAAGGAAGGCGCGGGCTACGACGCGGCCACTGGGCGACAAACGTTAGCATACATGTGAAGTATCGGTACTATGAGTCCGAGATCTGAGGTGCTGAAGTGGCGAGGTTGTTGGTCTGAACATAGGTCTTGCTTACATGTGTCCGCAGCCACCGGTGATGAGTACATGCGTGCCAGCAAGACCAAGATCCAGGTCGAAAGGCGTGGTGTCGACGTTGGACATTTCGTTCGCTCACTCGGTGCAGAGTTTATACTTGGTATGCAATCGCGAGGAATTTGCCGCATCCGGGTGCCTGTCGAGTATTGTAGAGTCAAGAGTCGAGAATGGTGAAGTTGCCTCTCAAACCGGCGGCACAGCATCATAACGCGTTCTGCAAGGACGTGCATCCGCCGATACTGTGGGTCATCAGCGCTGTGTGAATGTACAGTCATGCAAAAGGTATGACCTATGTTGGTACGTTACAGGCGATGATCATCTTGCGAGCTTTGAGCAACAGCTACATGCATGCTCGTGCTCCCGCTGACGCCGCAGTACACAGATGGGAGCTCAAGCCATGGTCGATTATGTAGCTGTCTTTTCTGAAGAAGGAAGGCACCATCGATACGGCAATTGATCTACCCGCACAACTACAACTTTCGTTCGTATGATCCTAGAAGTGAGTGAAGTGCGAAGAAATGCCGACACTGTTTCAGTAAAGTGATCTATCGGACACCTACTCGGCCCGAAGTGCCACACTCCGCCGGCCCGAAGAAGCCTACTCCACCAGAGGAAACATTCAACTGCCGTACAAGGAACGACTTCCTTCAGTCGGTCCCAACGACATGAGGGAGTACAGGCTATATCATCTTCCCACAAGTACTCTTCCACTTCGCTCTCGCGGTTTGCGTGCTCCTCGTACAACCACTTCATCCTCGTCACTTGCAGGAGCGTAGGTGCTGCGATTGAGCTCGTTTAGTAGTTCGAACTCACAATCCAGGCTCACAAGCATCCGCCCTTGAAGCAAAGCGGCACGACGCCTTGAACAACATGATCGGCCAGTCTTTCCAGCGCGAAGGAAGTAGCTTGTGTGGGGTCTGGGGATCGAGAGGGCACAATGCGCAAAGTCGTTCCAGCAACGACGCTAGACGCATACCGCATTCGTGGCCGTGTCGTTGGAAGACAGTCAGTTGGGTAAAGTGCACGAGCTGATAGAGGTGGGTTGTGGTCGAAATGTCGAAGATGCGAGGGCACTCTATGTGTTGCAACCGGGCGTTCGCAACTTCGAGCCGGAAGACGATAGTAGGCATCAAGCATCGACCAGCGAGGAATGCATAAAAGGCTAGACGGTTTCCCGAGTTCTGTTACCTTTTAGCAACAACCCGCAACAGGCCTTCAAGAACAGATCCTTACCAAGCCCTAAGACCGAACGCTTCGAAGCACCACAAAGGTATGGCTTCTTCTCGCTCACCACCCACCACTATCACTGACTGCCTCGCAGATGAAGCTCACTCTCGCCACTATGGCCGTCCTGGCAGCTCCCGTCTCCGCAGTCGAAGTCGACTACTTCAAGAACAGAGCCAATTGCGCGGCTGGAGCAGTCCGCAACAGCTTGACCGTTCCAGATGGTAGCTCGGGCACAACGTGCTATCCCTTGAACGTACTAGCACAAGCCGTCCGCTTCGGCAAGAACGGCGGCACGCAGGCCGCCGATGGCTGCAACTTGATCGGCATATGTCTGACTTTCCGCTTGATAACGAGCATATGCTAACGGGTCCTTCTGTGATTTAGTTCAGCGACGCAGCATGCGGAACGCTGGTTACGCTACAGGTCACCGGACCAAGTGACGCAGACCAGTGCTATAGCACGGCAGGCTCAGATGTCGTGGGAAGCTTCTATTATATCTGCGGCTTCTCGCTTCCTCCGACGGAGTAAGGGTAGAGCGTTCGACTGGTGGTGACACTCGCTGATGTGGCTGGGATGATCGTTATCCCGCAAGGTGGCAGAGATAGGGCCAGGTCGATCCTGTATCGGTCTCCATGTCTAAAAGTGCTTTATGCGGCATCCAAACATGAAACCGTCCCATGCAAAACTTTCGGCCCTTTGGTCTAGTCGGATAGCGCCAGCTTTCTCTTGACGATCCATCTGAGTAGGTAGATGCATACGACCCAGATCTAGGTCCAGCCTGTCTGTTGTCTACTCGAGACATTCTCCTCTTGGGCCACTTGGGCAGAGCAGCCGAGGGGTGCGAGCAGCTATTCAATTGGAAGACGTTTGGTGTATAAATAACCTTCGTCGCTCACGCTCAAGTTACAAACCAAGTCCTCAAGCTCGAGATACAGGTATGAGCGGCTGTCGTCGCGACGATGCTGTGGAGCATTAGTACGGCGCTGACCTCCGAGACGCCTACAGCATCGAGTTCGTGCTGAGCACCTATCGAGTCGACAAAGTTGAGCTGTTCTCTCAAAGAGACTCTATGTTATGCTGTCAGATGCATGTGCAATGCTTGCGCGTACAACAAAACCTCGCGGCAGAATTGCAAGCTGTTCAACTAGCGCAATGGCTATTCTGGCCCAAACAGGAAAAGACGTCTTGTCAGCGACGAGAAACCAATCAGCACACGGGACGCCGAACCAACCCAGGCCGTTCGGAGGCGATGCCGAGCAGCAAAATCTTCGATTCCTCTAGCGCTGCCACCCTCCTTCCGTATTGCTCGCCGTAATCGCAAGGTCTCGGCATATCTAGGGACTCGATGCCTGTAGAGAGCAAGTGGAGGCGTGCCAGCCTGCAGTAGTGAAAAGCGCATCGGTCCTCGCCGCTGCGTCTGCATCTTCTGGCCTGGTTGTTCTCACGATGCTGCGCGGACATTTCAGCTTGACACCTGACACCTGGTGGGTCTTTGTGGCGGACTGCACTCATATGCCGGCCCCGCTCGATATGCGTGTAATTTGCCGCTGGTCCAGCTCGGTCTGTGGCATGTGATAAGAGTACTGTCGCCGCCGGCGAGAGCTGTTTGTGATGCACTGCTAGTGTATCGCTAAGAGGTGAGGTGAGGTAAAGACCCGGCCTGCTTACTGCATCTTCTGGTCGTTGTTTCTAGACACATCACGAGTTGCAGAAGAATTTCCTTCCTTGCCTCCCTGATTTACACTGACCGCAATTTTACTACCACACCGAATCTGCCATCTGGACGTCCTTCAACAGGCAGCGTACGTTGATTGTGCTCTTATCGGCACTCTCATGTCGCTTGTTCAGCGTGTAACTTCTATTGAAGGCACCGACCGCGAACCGCCGCCACAGCTCGAAGGCCTGTTTGATGGACATGGGACGCCTGGCTATGGCACCATAACGACGCCGAGCTACTCTCTCCGCCATCAAACATCACATCAGCACTCTCTCCGCCCCCAGAGGTCCCTTCGCCATGTTCTGAGCTACGATGCCATCCCGAAGCCAGAAGAGCCATCACAAGCGACTAATCCGACTGGCGGCGTCGCGGCATACAAGATCTCCACGAGGCGCAGGATAGGTGAGCTCTTCCAATGATCACGCTGTTGTACTGAACGGTCTGACAGCTCCACAGCTCAAGTATGCTTCACTGTCCTTGCATGCTGGCTCGCTTCCGGCATTGTGTTCGGATTTGCCGCGCTCAAGCCAGTACTTATTGATACAGGCGTCTACCGCGAGCTTTGCACCGCAGAGGAGTTGGCGGAGGACGTCGATGTGTGCTACGAGCAGGAGCTCAGGTACATCACGTCTCTTAGCATGTCAAAAATCGCACTAATCATTGAGCAGGATGAACGTCTTCTTCGCCATAGCTTCGACGACTTGTAATGTGTCAGCTCTTCCCGTGGGTACGATTTTGGATCGTTATGGCCCTCGCGTTGCGGCAGTCATTGGAAGCATCAGTCTTGCCATCGGTACTCTTCTCATGGCGTTCGCATTTCACATTCCGGAGTTCGATGGTTATATCATGGGCAATATATTCCTGGCTCTAGGCGGCACATTCATCTTCGTGCCGTCCTTCTCGATTGCCAATGCTTTCCCTAAGTTCTCTGGGATCATTGTTGCCACCGTGACTGGAGCTTTCGATGCATCAGCTGCGGTTTTCTTATTTTATCGGCTCTCTTACGAGGCATCAGGCGGCAGTTTTACTCCCCAAAAGTTCTTCTTCGGTTACTTGGCCGTCCCTGTGGTCATCTTCATTGCTCAATTCACGTTGATGAACGAGGATGCATACAAGACGATACCTCAGTATGAATCGAAATTGGAAAAGGAGCAAGATGCTACGAGGGATGTGAGTAGCATCTCTTCGGACCACACCACACGAAAATGCTGACCTCCTTGATAGGTACACGATTCCGACGAAGACATGACGGAGAATGAGATCCGCAAGCTTAGAAACCAAAGACGGCATCGCCGGCAGTCGAAGATCGAAGAACTGGACAAGCTGCTTGGCGGTGCCGAGGAGCGCATCCACCGCGTCGAGAAACAAGAAGATCGGTTGGCAAAGTCTGGAGTTTGGGGTGTATTGCACGGCAAGACTGCTACCGAGCAGATTCTCACGCCGTGGTTCATCTTGATCACTCTCTTGACTATCCTGCAGATGGTCCGCATGAACTGGTTTATCGCCAAAGTCAGGACCCAGTACCGCATCATGCTTGGATCGAGGGTGTTGGCCCGACAGATCAACAGGTTCTTCGATGTTGCACTTCCGGTTGGCGGTGTGGTCGCCACCCCCTTCATAGGCCTCCTACTCGACCGCACCAGCACCGCAACCATGCTCACGGTGCTCGTCTCCATGATTACGGCCGTCGGCATCGTCGGTTCCCTTCCCTACCTCTGGGCCGGCTACCTCAACGTCACCCTCTTCGTCCTTCTGCGACCGCTTTACTACTCGGCAATGTCTGACTATGCTGCCAAAGTCTTTGGCTTCGCGACTTTCGGTCGGGTCTACGGCTGCATCATCGCGCTGAGCGGATTAGTCAACCTCTTTCAGCCCGCAATCGATGCCATGGACCACGACGTATTCCACGACAACCCGATTCCGATCAACGTTGTCTTCGCTGTGCTAGCATTTGTTTTTGGGACGGCGCTGGTGGTTTATGTCTGGTCGCAAGGCCGGCAGGTGTCGAAACTGCAGTCTACACAGATGGCCGAGTACGAGCGATACAGTGTGATTCTTGAGGAAGACGACGAAATTTCCAATCTGAACTTGAGAGCGTGATACGGTGGGGCTTTTGAGCAACCGGCTAAGTTGTACTTATAGCATCGTTCTAGCGAGGCGAACGGCGTTAAAATGTAGATGCTATTGTAGAACGATACGCACCACGACATGTATCTGTATCGACCTCATGGCTTTGAATCATGTTAGACTACCATTCTCCGCAGTCCGTATTGATTCTGATCACTTGTGAAACCTAACAAGCGGTCCACGCATTTGACTTCGGCTCCGAGACATGTGTACAAACGAGTCGTGCAACTGATAAGCCACGTAGCAAACAGTCAAAGACCCTTCCCCAACGACACTTTCACATCTGGATAATTCATCGATCGCAAGGATACAAAAGTGACCTCAGTTCAACCAGAAAGAATCGATCCATTGCCCCCAGGACATCTTTACCCACCATGGCGGCCACACCATCAGACCCTCAAAACCGCTCGGCCTTCTTCTACGGCACCCTAATGGCCCCCCAAGTCCTCCACCGCGTCTGCCACGGCTCCGCAGCCCACGGCCGCCCCACCCACCACACCCTCAAGACCTCCCCCGCAATTTTGCACAATCACCGTCGCCACCGCGTCAAGGACGCCGACTACCCGGCCATCGTACCCACTGAGGGAGCCTCAGTCCGCGGAACTTATGTGTCTGGGCTTACCGATGCGGATATCTGGCGTCTGGACATCTTTGAGGGTAGTGAGTATGAGCGGGTCTTCGTGAAGGCGAAGCTGTTGGAGAAAGTGGGAGATGAGGGTGGGGAAGGCAATGTGGAGGGCGAGGAAGTGGACGCGGAGACGTATGTGTGGTGTGGGCGGCGGAGTGCGCTTGATGAGCGGGAGTGGGATTTTGGGGAGTTTCAGAGGGAGAAGATGAAGTACTGGGTTGGGGGGTATGATGCGGAGTATGTGGGTGAGTCTTCTAACCACTTCCACTTTGCTTTTCTATCCACGATTCGCATGCTGATGTATCTGGATTGCAGAGGTCGACGAAGCAGTCGCCAACCAGTCAGATGGCACAGGCGGACGATCAGCCAACGGCGGAGCCATCACGGAGGCGTTGAAGGAGGAGATGAAGAAGCACGAGCAGCTCAATTACTCGGTCTGAAACCGTCTTTTAGCCTCAGCAGGCGTTTGGGAGTCTGAGTATCCGCACTGCGGTGGTTCAGGGAGCCTGAAATCACAGCAAAGGCTCATCATCATAGAGCTACATCATATAGAGGGTATCGATATAACAGCAAACGCTCAAATGCAAATGTCATCACAGGCCGCAGCTCTGCGCGCCGGCATAGGAGCTCTGCCTGCAGCCATGCCCAGTTCGCTCATTCGTTGAACCTCATATACGTCCTTTTTTGCTTTTGGTGCTGCACCTGCGGTTCCACTTTCTCCTGCGAATCAGGTATCTCTGCTGCCAGCGAAGGATGCGAATCCAGGTCAATTACCACGGGCTCGGCAGATTTGCCACTCCTGGCACGTCGTCCAGTCCTACCACCAGAGCGCTCTGCACTGCTCCGACCTACCGACGATTTCTTGCCGTGACGCGCTTCAGGCGTCTTGCCGGTGGAGGGAGGTCCATTCGCGAATGTAGGGGCAAGTGTGTCTAGCTGCCCGCCTTGCTGTAGCTCGTTCTCCAGCTTGCTTAAGATATCCTCCTTCGGTTCTACGGTCTCATGATGGCGTGGCATGTTGTTGTCGGAACGAGGCTCCAGCATCTCATCCTCGCCACCAACGTCCACAACAGCTTGATAAACCGCTGTATTGTTCGCCGTCGCAGGCGGGTTACGTGTGATGTCTTCGAAACTTGAGGGTGGCGAATCCGCAGCCTCACTAAGCGCCCGCGGGACAGCCATCTCAAGCCCGTCGACTTCAGGCCCACTGCGTGCTGCCGCTGTGCCGCCGTTCGTGTCTCTCGGCGTCTCTGGGGCTGCGAGAGCTTTCGAAGGTGCTGCATCCTGCTTCGCTGCGCCCGCAACCTCCGGCTTGCTCGAGACCTTTACCGCACACTTCTTCTCCAGCTTGATTGCCCGATGCTCAGCATCTTGCTTCGCATACAGGTCCAGCAGATCATTTCGAATCTGCGCCCGTTTCTTCGAAGGATCGAAAGACGCGAAGTCCGCCTCCTTGTCCAGCTTTCTCGTCAATACTTTGGTCACGAACTCCCTCGGATTCTTGGCGAACTCCTCAATGTAGCCAACCAGATAGACTCCACAGTCGCAGAAGTTGGTCTGCTCCGGTATGCCTTTGGCAGTCATGGCTTGGATCTCCTCACGTTCCACTACCATGCCACGCTTCTCGGTAGCTTCGGCGCTGATGTAGTCTTTGAGCTGGCGAGCTGCGGCAGTGTGCTGGCTTCCGAAGGAGTCGAGGGTGATGATGACGGGAGTATCTGCATCGTACTTCTTCAGCGTGGGTGCTGCCTTTTTTCTCCTTCGCGCTGAGCTTGTCTGCGTCTTCGGTGATTCTGGCATGTCGAAGAAAGTCTGGGAGTTTTCACCCTTTTCTGAGAGCGAGAGCTCGTGCAGAGCGTCGGCTGAGTGAGTAACGTCATCTGGATTGGGCAGACCGGCGCGTCCTGGCCGTTCAGGTGCAGATGAGTCCATGGGATCTTCTGGATTTAACATATCATCTTCTTCGGCGTCATCGCCATCACCAGGCCTAGCAGCTTTGCGCTCGAGGTTGTTCAGGTTGCAGATGATCGCCAAATACCAGTGGTAGTTATCGTTGATAGGCACCACGGTGTACGGCACAGTGAGCAGATCTGTGTTCTTGGTCCAGCGCTTGACCGCATCGTAGTTGAAAGCTTTCTTTCCGTTTTTGGCAGTCAGTGACGTGTAGAAAAACGTGTTGAAGAAGTGCACATTCGCTTTATGCTCCGGAACCATGGTCTCCTCGACCTTGCGTAAGGCGAAGCTGATGACATTGTCGTTCAGGAATTCACCCTCATCCAGGCGCTCAAGGTCGGCGAAATCGACTGTGACGCGGCGCGCTCCTTCTGTGGGATAGACAACAGCATAGTTCCAAGGCTCTGGTTTGTTGACTTCCGTCCAGCGTGGAGGGGTTGGTGGGCGAACAGTGCGTACGCTCCGGCGGGGTGCGAGTTCCGCTGAGACACCGTCGTTTGTGAAGTATTGGGAACGCACCGCGCTTCGTGTTTGTCCACTCGTCGGCGCATCGTCGTCTTCGTACTGGATCTCATCCTCGTCGGTCTGCGCATTCCGCATATCACTGGCTCTGGTACGTCTGGACGTCTCGCCGCGAGGGAGAGCCTGACGATCACTACGACCATGTTGCTCTATCGTTTGTCTGCCCGCTGTCGATGCCGCCTGGCGAACAGTCGTTTCCTGCGTGGCTTGCTTCTGACGTCGTTTCTTGTACTCGGCATTGACATTGATCCGGTAGGTTTCGAAGGTGGTCTCAATTTGATTGGCATCGAGCTCTCGGCCGCCGATCCGGCCATTCGAGATCGTCTGTAGTGTTTCAGCGAACCACAACACATCCTGGGCGTTTTCAAACTCAATGCAAACGAAACTGTTGCTGAGGTCGCCGATCGGACCTCTCAAACAGATCTCGCGTCTACTTCGTGCGAAGAAGACCCTGGCCACTTCAGAATCGCCAAGGGTAATTGCCCGGCCCTTACCAGGTATCAGCTGTTGCTTGTCATCGTTGAAGACATAGAATAGCTTGTCTTCCGCATCGTATTCTAGTTCGATCTTGCCCGAGAACAGGATGCTTGAAGCTGCATAGAACTCTCGGACGCGCACTCGTTTGTTTTGCGAAGGGGTCTTCGTGATCTGCTTCGTTCTCCGGGTGGAAGGGCCCGGACTCAGACCACGCCGGCTCGATTGTGTAAAGATCGTTGGGCGTAGATCATTTGGTGACGAGGGTTGATGCGTCTGCTCCCCTCCAGCACGAGAACGGCTCTGCAGTGCTGGCTTTGTACTGGGTGAGATGATGTTCCTGTCGCCATTCAGCTCATCTGAGCTTTCTCCATCATCGTGTCCGATGGGGGCAGGCTTCTCAGCGCGCTCAGGCATCCCCTGGAGTCGCTGAGAAGCCCTTAGCGCTGTACCTCCAACATGCGGGCGAGCAGCAGAAGCACGGTCCTGAATTGGCACGAACTTTTTGCTTAGGCGAGGCGAGGTACACCGGTCCAGTTGCGCAGACTTGACAGACGGATTGGACTCATTTGGAGAATCGCCCTGCGGAATGGTTCTTCTCTCCAATTGCTTGTATGTTGCCGTCGATCGTGGTTTGGGCTTCACGGCAGAAGACGTCATACGGTCCATAAGATTGCCAGCATTCTTGAGTTGTGTCTCATCACCGGGCTTTTTAGCGGGTCTTTGATGTCCGTCGAAGCCCTTGGTCAAATTGATCGGTGGTATGGCGGCTGGACCCTCTCTCGAATCTGTACCATTTGTGCGGCTCTGTTGCTCCTGCTGTGAGCGTGGTCTGACATCGACGTCAGCGAGACGCTGGTACTCAGTGGTCGGCCGGCCATTCGTCGACCCTGCTGGTGTGGCATGAGGACTGGCGCCTGACGAGCTCGGATCCCTGCTTTTTCGAGGCTTCTCGTGGGGCACTCGAGTCTTGGCATCTACAGCCGCGGACTCGTTGAATTGTAATGGCGATGATGAGTGCGATATAGCGGAATGGCGAACAGCAGGGTCCCGAGAGCGCGCAGATAATGGCTTGCCATTACGCGCAACGACCTTCGAGTCCACCACGACGTCACCCTCGTCTCCTGTGAGGTCAACGGCCTTTGGTGGTGGCCGAGAAGGCAGCGGTGGAGCCATCTCGAGCTTCGGTCGCTTGGGATTGAAATCCGGCCTGAGTTCGTCAAGCTCGAAGCCGTCTCCTGGTGCGTTACTGGATCGGACGTCAGGCTTTCGCTTGCTGGTTGTGTATGGCTGACGCTCCACTGGTAACGATCGCTGCTCCTTGGGCGGTAGTCTCACGAGCGTATCGGCACCGTAGTCTTTGTACCCGCGCGCTCTGGGCTGCTGCGGGGGTAGAGCCTTCTCCGCGTGAATGTTTACGGTATTGAGGGTGTTTCTAGGTTTGAAGCCGCCCTTCTTCCCGTAACCCATGCTCGGAGAGCTTTTCACAGGCGTTTCGCGATCGTCCGAGATCCCGCCAGGTATCGCAATCTTCCGTGCATCCGGAGGCACGTCGTAGTAGCCCGTCAATCTCTTCGCGTTTTCCCTCGCCTCATATGCACTTCTCGTGTGCAGCCTCTTAGATTGTCGACCTTGGCCGAAGATGTCGTCACCACTCCTCTTCGTCCCCAGAGTCGGTCCCAACTCGCTACGTCTGTCTGATGTCGGCGTCGGTGAGTCGGCATTGGTGTGCTGTGAGAATCCAAAGTAAGCCATAATTTTCGTAAGTCTCGGCCTCAATCGAAACCCCAACGTCATATCCAGACCGAGTGAATAAAGCTCCATACCGTTACTTTGGGCGAGTTGTCACCAACTTGTGAAACCTCGCCTTGTCCAGTCCAGTAAGACTTCACAGAAGTGATCCCATCCAAGATGCCGTTCACGAAGCTCGGCGGCATTGAGCGAACGTCGAAGGCAGTAGTCTTCTCTTCAGTCTCCTCAGTCGAGGCGCGTGTTGACAGGAGGGCAAGCCTTCAAGCATCTCTGCGGACCGTGGAAAAGTGTGTGACAAGTATAAGACTTTGGAGGTATCGTAAGTGAAATGTGACAGGTCATAAGTTACACGCGAGCGGCCGAGTGAACGTGTGGAGGAGATCGGCGGAGCTTTCTGACGTGGGGGCTTGGCGGGATGGACAGCGGCAACGACACATGCATCTCATTGCATCTGATCAACGTCACGACTTTCTTCTACGCAATGGTTCGCCATGGATAGGTGCATATAAGTCCACCCGCTCCCCAGGTAAGTCCCAGAGTAAGTTTCTCATATCCTCCACCAAAACCTCCCTCCCTTCATTCACTCCCCCAAGCCAAAGACAAAACATACATCCAACATGTCCACCCGCACACCCACCCCCCAGGAACAAACCATAATCGACGAAGTCCTCTCCCTCTACCAGCTCAAACCCTCGAAAAAAGCCTACTCCCATTACCGCGAGGATGCCGTTTCCACGACCCCGTCTCCATCGCCAAAGGCCTCGAAAGCATAAAATCCCAATTCAACGGCATGCCCAAGCTATTCTCCGAATCCACCACGCAACACGTCTCCGTGCTCGACTCTTCTGCTGCCGCGACACCCTCGTCCGGCGCGACCGGAGCTGCTGGAGACGCCGCCACTTCGCCTCACGCTATCGTGCTCAATCTCACTCAGCATTACGTGTTCAAGGGCAACAAGACGCCAGAGAAGACTGTGAACTCGAAGATCACGTTGAAGTTGGATGGGCAGGGCATGATTGAGCATCATGAGGAGGAGTGGGATCATGAGAAGAATAAGACGGGCGAGGATGGCTTCATGGGGAAGCTGCAGGAGTGGCGGAAGAAGGCTGATGCTAAGATGGTTGAGGTGGGGGTGAGTAGTGATCCGAAGAAAGTGTAGGGGTGGTGTGAGGAAATGCTGAGTGTAAGGTGGGACGATATTATCTTTCACAGTTCTGTAGCGTCTAGGTCGCTCCTTCCACTTTTGAGCCGTACAAGTTTAAGCTTACTTTGACCACACCTGGTCGTCTACTCTTACACGTCTACATACTTGAGATACTTTGAGCAAACAGGTGGAATAATCATGTATGAGATATGCCAGCCAGTCCCTCCTGGATGTTGGCAAGAGCACAGTAATTTGAATTCAGAAGACCATCACATGTCTCACGCTCAGATGCCAATGCCAGTGATAGTATACAAGCGCCTCAAAAACGCAGCACACGCTCAATGAACCAAGACCGCCGCCCATGAACGTCGCAGCAGAACGGAGCAGCCTAACCGAGCAGCGCAAGCAGTACCCAAGACATGTACCGTGCAAGCACAGCCCTCACACAACCTCCTCCTCCCTAACCGCATTCCCCGCCCCCAACGTATTCCTCCTCTTATCCCCATACCCCGCCTTCTGCTCCCGCGCCTGATCCACCGCATTCCGCTGCACAATACTCTCATCATGACTCCGCCACTGCAAATTCGTATCCCCCGGCAACCCCAACACCCTCTTAATCGTCTCCCTTATCTTCACATTCCTCCCCCCATCATTCTTCGTCCATATCGAGAACACATCCTCCCCTGACCTCACACTAACCACCGCCCCACAAACCTCCTCGCTCGCCTCCGCAAACTGATCTCCAATCATCGCCAGCAGTAAGTCCTCCCAATACCGATCCGCCACCCCTTTCTTGAGCCGCATGATCCATTTGCCGCCGTGCTTGTTCTCCTCGTCCTCCCACACGGGCCGGATCCCGTCTTTGAAGAAGTGGTAGTCGCTCACGGTCGGTAGCGCGGAGGGACGTTTGAGGTGAGAGTATACTGCCCAGAAGGCCTGCGCGGAGTCGATTCTGCAGAGAGGTTTCATAGACTTCTCGTAGTCGCTGTTCTTGCTGGTCGGGGGGCGGTAGTGGATCACCCAGGCGTGCTTTAGGGGCCAGGAGATGTGGGAGTCTTTGGGGGAGGGGTTGGGCGGATCGGTGGTGCGGAGGGAGGAGATGGATTTGCGGGCTGCCGGTCGCCGGTTCATGTCTTCGGAGGTGGAGGGGGGGTCTTTCTTTTCGGATGGGGTGGATTTGGGGAAGTCGAAGGCGGAGCCGGGCGTTTTGGGAGTTTTGGTCGCAGAGCCGAAGCTGGCGAATGCTCCACTACCCAAGCCGAATGCTGATGAGGCGCCGGCCGTTGTGGGGGAGGCTACGGAGGTGGTGGAGATGTTGCCGGCAGAGTTGAAGGGGTTGGTTTTACTGCTCATAGAGCCGAATCGTTTGGCAGAGGGCGTGTCATGGTTGTCGCGGGTGTCGTTGCGGTCGGATTTGCTCATGGACAGACTGAGTTTGTTGGTACTGCTGGTCGCGTGCCTGTTAGTATGTGCCAGGGAGGGGGTTGTGGATTGGGCATACGTTGAACGGCGAGTCCACAGGTTTGAGGGGCTGTTTTCATCGTTCTTATCCATAACAAGGACGATTTCCTGGTCGTACAGATGTTCGTGCGATCGTCAGGGTATGGGTGCCAGACAATTGAGCAGCGGACAAGCTCAAACCTTCGGGAGCGAGTTTTGGGGTACCGTTGTCGAGTTGGAAGCAGTCCGAGTTGGCTGTACTATGTCTTGGTATATTTGGAAGTGGTTCTAGAGTGGTATGGGTGATGGTGTACTGTGTTTGTGAAGAGTAGTGGCTGGTACCTGATCAAAAGGTCCTACACTGAACGAACGACCAAACCCAATCTAAACCTTAAATCAACGCTAACAAAATTCCATACCTATCCTCCTCCTTCAGCACCCGTCTTGCTGCTTCCTCCTTCATCAAGACCACCAATTTTTACTCAAATCTCATCGCCAGCTGTCGCTCTCTATGGCCTGGCGACTCCGATGTGTAGGTCGAGATCGAAGCTCGCCGTTGCGTAAAACCGTCATCACGAGGGTAATCTGTTCGCAGATGGCTGCCATGATGCGTTGACGACCTAATATACGGCACATTCTATCATCTCCTCCATGATTCGGTTGTGATATACACCCACCCGCTGGCCTTGAGACACCTCTCAAGGCGAGAAGAAGACGCGTAAGTCCAGCAGCTCCCATACCACTCCTCGATGATGAGAGCACCAAGAGCTTCATTCTGGTAAACCAATTTTGCCCAGCCGCAATCTACACAGCTGCTACACGCGGCTTGCTGGTCGGGCATGAGGAGAACAGGCAAAGTCTGAGATCGAGCGTTGACGCCCTATCTTACTGTCCACTCCCGATCTAGAATGCGGCTGACCGTCCCAAACAGCCTTCATCGTGGAGGAGGACCCTCCTCGCGTCATGTGTCTCCTACTTCGCAAGGTACTGCAGTATCCCAAGCGCAGTAGGCCCACACGAGCGACGAGTGTTGTACCCTACCTTGCCTTCTCGACAAGTCGCGTTCCGCTTCTCAGGCTTTGAGCTCGGCTGCGGGCTGGAAGCTTCCCAAATCGACAGCTCGAAAGCTCTGGCAGAGCTTTGTGGTAAAGTAGGCAAGTCCGAACAAGGCAGCTGCTGCCGAACCATATTCACTTATGATAAGAGTTCGACTCACTTTCTAAGCTTCGTTTCCTGCTTTCCAATTTCTCAAAACCACCCGCATACCACTCAAATTCTCTTCAACATGTCCATAACAATCCGCCCAATCCAGTCATCGGACGAACCAACCTGGCGCACCCACTGGGCCGCCTACAACGAGTTCTACCAACGCGTCGACCGCATCACAGAAAGCATCACTGCGACAACCTTCTCCCGCTTCCTGGACAAGAACATTTCAGTGAAGTGTGCCGTCGCCGCAGACAGTGAAGGTGACCTGGTCGGCTTCGTAACCTGGTACCCGCACCCAAGCACCGACAGTATCGAAGACGTCGTCTACCTCAACGACCTCTTCGTCGACCCGCAGGCGCGCAATGGTGGAGTCGGGAGGAAGTTGATCGAGCACGTGTACAGCGAGGCGGATAAGGCAGGGACGGGGAAGGTGTACTGGCATACGCAGTACTTCAATCATCGGGCGCAGTTGTTGTACACGAAGGTTGCGAAGCGGACGGATTTTGTGATGTATAGTCGGTAGTGATAGGTGGTGCATCTGGTGACGGAAACTGCGAAGCAGGTAAGAGGGCGAGCTAGATGGGATGCAATACCATGTTAAGTGAGTGAATGGGCTGCTCCTTCTCCAAAACGCCAAATCCTCTCGCGCTACTTCACTAGCCTACCGCTATTTGTTCTGCTCAGGTATAGAAGAGGCAGTGACGAGCTGTTGAGATTAGCAATGACTCCCTGTCGCACAGCAACCACCACAACCGCAAGGTAGGCGCCAGGCTCGCCGCCCACGCTGCTTCTCCTACATCAAATCTTCCGACCTGCTCACTTTCATCCTCTCAACATCATATCATTGAGCATTTCTTTCGTCGAGAACATCACACAGCCCAGCATGGCTACCCCCCACGCCCGCCTCATCGACTTCCTGCTCTCAAACGTCAACATCTACGTATCCGGCGGCTCAGGCCCGAAGCGAGAAGGTCCCATCGAGTGCTTCCGACCAGTACATCAGTCCTACCACCATCCGCATCAGCCCAACCAGCCGCCCATCGCATTCTCCATAACCAGTGCGTTCCCGGGCGGTGCAATGCGGTCGATCGAGAGTACAGCGTCGCCCACTGGCTCGGCGATAGTCTTCGACAGGGACCTCATCACCACATGGCGCCTGCCGAACGCGATGGCTGCGTACGAGATTTTCTTCTAGGAGAAGGCATTCGAAGTAGCACTGGGAAAAGAGACGATGCTCGTGGCTATTGAGGCCTTTCTTGATCTGCAGCCAAGTGGTGAGTGCTATATCCCCCCTTCCCCTGTCCTAATTCAGAACTGACGCCACTACAGCGAGTGATCCCAGCCCCGGCCTCCTATCCAGTCTCGGAGAGTTCGTGCAAGGCATTGGCACCCGCGTCGTGACCGTGACGATCTCGAGCCTGGTCGAGGATATGCTCAGCGCATACGCAGAGGCCATCCGCAACATCCCGGGAGGCTTCTCCTGGGCAGCAGGGAACCTCGAAGCTCTCGTACACGACTTCGTTACGACACGGGAATGTTTTATCTACGAGAGCCGTCGAAAGCCTGCGGTCGGAGCGACTTTCGAGGCTGGGCCCTTTGGAGCTGCACTGAACGTTCATATCCACTATATGAGCTGCCTGCCGACGATTGACTTCAATGGGCTACGAAATGTGACCAGAGAGGGTGAGCAGTTCGTTCTCCGTCCGGTGGTATCCGACGCCGGCACTATAGCTACTAGTGTGACCACCAAATTTTATCTCGGACCCGGAGAAAAGCCACATGGCTGGCTCCACTGGACCGCCGCAACTCAGTGCTTCCGTGGCGAAGTTCCATCGAGAGAGGCTTCGGTGTACGGCAGCGAGCGGCTGGAAGCCTACACCATGCCTCTCGAGCTTACTGCCAGGGTCACAAGGTCATTTCCAGCTAATACGAGCATGGAACAAGTCTTCCGCTGTGCGATGCCTCTTACTGTCAAGCGCCGTCCGACCGCCTGCGCGAGCGATCCTGAACCTGTCACCAGCCCGCCGTTCGCCAGGACTGCTGGCTCCCAGAGAGTGAACGGCGATGTGCTCGCCCGTGCGCCTGTCCTCCGCAGTTCGCTCAGATGTTCTGGTCGTCTTGAGCCGCCACCGCCGAGCCCGAACGATTATACTGGCAAGGAGAACGAGTCCATGGACCTGAAGCAGCTGCATATGCTGCTAGAGCGCAAGGCTCAGAGCCCTCGCCGGCATTCACCACTCCGGTTGAACTCTCTCACGCTGGCGATTCTACATGATGCTACTGCACTGACTGATCCACCCATGAGCGTCCGGAACATGGAGGTGAGAACACTTCACGGCGTCCAGTACGACGACGACCCATCGAGCGATAAGGAAAACGACGGTGGCCGCGACTCTGTGAAGGAGGACGGCCATCTCGAACGTCACGACTCCTTCATGAGCGTGAATCGCGCTGAACGCAAGCACAGGCCGAAATTTGACGACGGAGAACATGTCCGCAAAGCACTTCAAAGCATCGATCTCGACGCCAGCAAACTCACATGGCGCTCGGCAGGACCGACTTCAAACGGCAAAGAACGGACTCTCCAGACCGTCGACATGGGATCTACTCACATCAGTCGCCGTGGCACATTCGAGTCTCGTTCCGGCTCGGAGAACGCGGATTCGGACGGCGTGGCTTCACCACCTGCGCGCAACATCACGCCGCCAGTGTCCAGCTTCTTGGGAAGTCCGTCTCCGAGAAAGAATTGGGCCTCTGGGCAGGAGCAGCGTGAGCTGAGGCTGCGAGAGCTATGTCTCCAGTCTGAGAACGATCTACGTGGCACTTGGGCCGGGCACGCGGAGGGATCGAAGGATGCGGTCAAGGAGAAGGCACCGCTGTCTACGGATGAGTGGCAAGCAGCGATCCAGCGGAACTTCAAGGAATTCGAGGGCATACGATGGAGAGCACTGCGGATAGCGATGAGGAGGGGCTGAGCTTTCAGTCAGACTTGTAGAGATGTGGATGCATCTCGGATGTTGAGGGGAGCTGTTGATTGATGCGAGCACGGATGGATTTTGGATGGCTTTGCGTTCTTGAGATCAGGCGTTTGTAACGATTGTAATGATTGCGTGTTCAGCTATCTGACATCACATATCGTCTTCCCTACCCGACTCTCTTCCCATCCTCGATAACCATATATTCGTCCCCAACCATCATCCGCATCTCACTCTCCACCATAAAGTTCTCGTGATCAGGCGTCAAAGCTTTGCTCGCCGGGTCATACATGAACCGAGCAAAGTCCCGGTAGTCCTTGAACACAAACGTGCAGATTGCATCGTAGTCTAGCATCTGTGCTTTGCCATGCAACATGTCGGCCAGGATCGTGCGGTCGCGTGTGAGGCAGTACGTCTGTACGAGGGTAAGAGAGGCGGCAACTTAGCTTGATAGCTGTGGTACGACGACCACCAGAAAGAATATCTCAATGGAAGAAGTAAGGGTCAAGGGGTGTAAGACATACGAGAGAGTAGGAAATGATACTGTGTTTCTCGAGAACGGGTGCGGCCATCTGAGCATGTCTGTGGTTGTAGTGCTCGATGAAGGCTTCGTCGGTCATGCCGGGTTTCTTCTTGACCATTATCGAAGCCTTTACTACTTTCTTGAAGCCAGAGGTGCCTGGGTAGCCTGCTTCTAGGACCATTTTGTTTTCCAATCAAATGACAGTGAAGTAGAAGTGGTTGGACAGAACTACTCGTAAAGTCGAAGAGGTGTGAGATTGGGTGGAGTCGTGGCGGGAGCAGACAGCAGAACAATTGCTTCCAAGCACTCCAATATACCTCAGATATTCGCACTAGCAAAGTCATTTTCGTGGAAAGAACATGTCATTGATGGTCTAACATTGCGTACTTGTAATAACTTCGCTCGCCCTCTTTGTACTTTCGCTCTTGATCATTGCCACCCGTCACAGGATGCTGTGGCCGTAGAGGTACCTTCGTCCTCGTCCTCTTCACCACCAAACGAGGACGTTCCAGCGTCGGCCCATCCCAGCTGCTCAGTAGTGTTTGTGTTGGCTTCTGGGTTTGCTTCACTTCTGCAGCAGCTCCTGCCCATGCTTGGACATCTCCAAAGTCACTAACAGCTTTGACAGAGGGCAATCTTGCCTGTAGTGTGGCTGCATCATCGATGTCCGAGTCGGATCCATCCATCGATCGTCTCGACTCCTTCGCCATCATCACCACATCCGGATCGCTAGCAAGTCTCATGGCGCCCAGTGGACTCTCCTTGACCGTTGCCGTACTGCCTGAGTTGTAGCTTCGAATACCTGCGGTCAGTGTAGCCGAGCTCCGTGAACCGTGCTTGTCTCCACTTATGCTTCGACTGTAGACACTCGACAGCGATTCTGCGCTTTTGTTATAGGCCTCGAGGTTTGCAGTAGATAGCGCCGGTGACGGAGGCACAATCCGAACACTCTTCTGCTTCTTTACATCATCTGGTCTCGCTGGCCTTCGTGGTGGATGAACAGCTTTGTACATGGCGCTGTTCTGTCGGTACTTCGCAGGGAAATATGCGGGCAGTGGTGGCAGGGGAGAGGAAGGTGGCATAGATCGCATCGTTGTCTGCGTACGTATAGTCGAAAGTGAAGGCCGTGGTGCGAGGAACGAGGTCATCGTTGGCTTTGGTGCATATATGTCGAGCCCAATCACTTTCTCCGGCTTCGTTGGTAGCAGTGTTGTCGTTGAGTTGTTCTCGGACGCCACGAGTGTGTGAGAGGAGAGCGACGTCGATGAGCGGCATTTGAAGGACATCTCGGAATACATCGGCCGCTGGATCGAGTTCTTGTGCGGGAGCATTAATGGTAATAGAGGCGATTCTCGGACCACGCCGAATAGGTGGCATCGGAATGGTTCATGCACCTTCTGCACCAGGACGAATAGTAATCCTGTTACTATTCTGCTCATGATTAGCGAGGCCCTCACTCCCGATGAAGCTCCCGACTTACAAGGCGAGTAGACTTGCCCCAATACTACTTCGTTGGACAATGCAAAATGTTCCGACGTCGATAAGTGGAACACCGGTTGTTGGTTTGGACACGCAAGATGGATGTCGTGCCAGGATGAAGGTGAGTGCTGTTGCGCAGCAGAAGAGCCAAAGTGTGACAGCCAGTCTTAGAGCGTATGTCGCGATGAGTTGGTGTAAAGTGCAATGCCCTGTTGTTGAAGCTTGAAGTGCCTGTGAACGGCAGTATGAAGCGGCGTTCGAAAACCCGATGCACGTAAGCGTAACCACACCCTACCATATCGTAAGTCGATGTTCGATCGTACTCGAAAGTGAGTAAGACATACAGATGCTATCATCAGCACAGCTGTCGGTAGCTCGACCGTTGTTCTCTGTCCGCAGGCAAGGCTGAAGACCGTGCTTCCAACGACGAATACGGCGGCCCCCAGCAGCACATGTTGGCTCATGATGATAGCGATCTGCCCACTTCTCTTGGGTCCTCCCACCACTATGCACTGCTGCTTCTCGGAAAAGCTTCGACGGCCCATTGGTATCTCTTAGCTTAGCAGGAAGATTTGTGGACTATCGAGGACGAAGATGTAGGAGGCAGCGCCAGAAGGGCGCAGGATTACGATGGTAAATGGAATAAGGCAACATCTCTCACATGTTCGTGTCAGATACCAGGTGGCAGTCAAGGCGGCTGGTAAGACTCAGAGTTGTACGAACAAATTCCATACCCAGCCGCCTCGCGTGAGCGCGGAGAGGGGGTTGAGTGCCTGCAGGAAGCATTCCCTTTCTGGAGAAGTGGCTGGTGAGGAATGTAGACGACCATCTCAGTCATGACTGCCATCTCGAGCTCGAGCTGGTCAGGAGATACGGCTGCCCAAACCAAACGCACAGTGATCACGATATGTGCTGTCCGTGTTTCACCACGTGAAGACTGCTGACGAAGATTCGGGCTTGCAGTGCTTACCTGGTGGATCATGCTGTCGAGTGGCCATGCAGTTCAACGACTCCATAACACCAATAATACCAGTGAGCGGCGCTGGAAGGCTGCCATCTCCATGGTCAGCAGTGGGAGTAGTTATGGTGCCATGACTCACGGTCCCAAGCTGCTGTAAGTTCGAAGAGCTAGTTGAGTGTTGGTACGCGGCCCTGATGGATAAGTGTGGTCGCGCTCGACTACTTCGACTCATCTTTCCTGATGCTAATGCTGTTGGTGTTATCGAATTGTCGTGAAGATTGGCGTTCGAGGGTCGACAACGTTCTCGCGTCGGTACTTGAGTATTAGGTGCTTTAGAAGAGGCTACAGTGCTTACGGCATGCGGTGCTTGCAAGTACGTAGTCTTCCGAGATGGATACAGTATCCACTGAGCATCGAAAGGGCAGATATCGTGAGAGGTCCAATATTGCTATACCGCTGCCAGGTAGGAGTTACCGTACCTATGCCCTTTCTGAAAGATTGATGGAGGAGCCGAGTCCGGAGGCCGGCAGAGAGAAGACCGAGATGCCCTGTGCGTTCATGCTCTCCGATAACGGTCTAGCCTGGTGGACCCTTTTGGCGCTGCTGTCAGGTCCCGCGCGAGCTTCTGCTCCTGCATATCCACCTCACCTGATGGAGTGCACTGCGACAGGCTACTAACCCTCAAGGTGCAGCGCACTGCACTGCCGATGCATCTTAGTAGCGTCTGTCTTTGCCTGGAACCACATTGGCGTTGCCCAACATGGCTAAAGTCTGCAAGTTCGCGTGCTTGGTCGCCGTACTTGCTATCGAAACGAGGACTGCCGTTCACCGCTAGAAGTGTTGCAGCTATAGCTTGTCCCAACGTGTTCGGGAACGCTATAAGCTTGCGGAGAGGAAAGGCCAGTATAAGAAGTTCTCGGTAGGTCTGTTGGCACTTCCTCTTTTCGCCCACTCTCTGCATCAAACCTACCACAATCGACATACCAGCAACAAAGAACTTCAATATGGCTGCCCACACCAAGCTCCACAGCAAGGCCGACTTCGACAAGGCCCTCGAGACCAAGGGCCGATATGTGCTGATCCACGCCCACTCTGGCAGCGTCAACCCCAAAGCCGAGGAGTAAGTCTGCTGTTCAAAGCTAGAGAACGCATCGTCCCGTAAAAGCTGACGGGAAGTTTGTGCAGGTTCGCCGCGAAGTACAAGAACAACTGCGACGCCTACTCTGTGGATGTTGAGGAGGAGCCCAAGGTGAAGGAGTACTTCGGCATCAGCGAGGTCCCAGCGGCCCTGCTCTACATGGATGGCAAGCAGGTGGAGAAGGTTGAGGGCAAGGGTGCCGGCATTGAGGTTATTGAGAAGCTCCTTTCGTAGGCGCTGCTAGGTCAGGCTTGCTCTGAGATATCAAAATGAAGTCTCGAGGATGGTGTTGAAACACTCCATGTTCCAAAGAGATACACTGTTGCTGTTCCTCTGGCTTCCGTCAAGTAATCGCGTCGGTCCGGTAGGTGACAGCACCATTGTCCTGCCGTGAGTTATAGTAGTAGTACGATAGCTCCCAAGAAGGGCGACCCGCAAGGTGTGCACCTGTAACGCCATTAAAGATGGTCTTATAAGCGGCCAAGAATTGGAGGCTTGTTATGAACTATATTTCGGCGATGTGAGTGTAGCTATCGCTGGATATACAGTAAGATGAGTTTTGCACACTGTATGAGGCTTCGGTAATTGCCGGCAACGGGTCATTTTGGTCTCATCGCCATCAAACGCCGAGTCGTCCCGACAAAATCCTTGGCTGCAGTACCTCCACCTCTCCAGTTTTCACCCCGAACAGGATGCCACACATAGCGGAGATCATGAGGAAGTGGACAGGGTGGGTATTGGCGACTCATGGGGTTCCCAGGGATGAAGAATAGTCGGGCATGATCAGGTGGGCTCCACGAGCCAACAACGTGAGCCCCTCACACAGCCAAGGACACTTTCGCCAGGCCAAGAGCGGCAGGCTCTTGGGAGCAATGACAAGAGAAGAGAAGAGATCGGAGGCGTACCACAAGCCTGCGACTTCTCGACGCCCAATCTGCTCGCAAATCAACCTCATGACTGTGGATGAACTTTTCCACGACCACACTCGATAAGTGATCCGGACCACGAGAACCGTGTTGCGAACATGGATCGCATATGTGCGTACTCTTGAACGAATCGAGACGAGGTTGCTATCAGGGAGTATACTTAAGTATTACCGCCAAGTGCTCGGCGGAGGGGAGAACAGATGCAACCATCTCGATGACGGAGAGCGACCAGGGTGGTACTGTCGCACGAGCACGACCAGCTATAAAGATTAGTTGTCTCCCGACGATGTAAGTGGAGGCCCTGAGTTGTCACATCCAATCCTCCTCCAAGCTCTGTTTCATAATTTCGCTCTCTCTCCATACCACTTTTCACCCACTATGGAGTCTACGGGCAAAGAGGCAGAGCCAATCGCAACAGGTGCTTTTGCTACAGCGAAACAAAGCTTTCGCGATTTGTTCAGATGGGAGCAGCGAGTCGAGATCTTCAATGAGTATGGCGAGGCTCGATATGAATGGCAACGACCCAAGCCTCTGAAGAACCCTTTCTCGCTCTTCGCACAGCTGTCGAAACAAGGATGGTTGTTCTTTCTTGTTGGTTTCGCATCATGGACAGCAGATGCCTTTGACTTCCATGCGCTCAGCATCCAGACGACGAAGCTCGCGGACTATTATCAGACGTCGAACACCAATGTGTCGACGGCAATCACGCTGACTCTTCTGCTGCGCTCGATCGGTGCCGCTTTCTTTGGTAGGCTTGTCCTTGAGGCTCAAGCTGTATTCGACATTTGCTGATGTGTATCAGGTTTGGCTGGTGATCAATTTGGCCGCAAGTGGCCCATGGTTATCAATATGCTCGTGCTTGGACTGCTTCAGATCGCCACGATATACAGCGCAACGTTCCAGCAGTTTCTCGCCGTGCGAGCCCTCTTCGGGCTGTTCATGGGCGGAGTCTACGGCAACGCTATTGCTATGGCTCTCGAGAACTGCCCGGTTGATGCTCGTGGTCTGATGTCGGGTATTCTGCAACAAGGTTACTCATTCGGGTAAGCATATCACACCCTTGTGCTCACCAACATATGTTTACCAAAACTCAGCTACGTCTGCGCAGCCTGCGCCAACCTCGGTGTCGGTGGCGAAACCGATACCTGGAAGACCGTCTTCTGGATTGCAGCAGGCCTCAGCATCGGCGTTGGCCTTCTCCGCATCCTCTTCCCAGAGAGCAAACAGTTCGTTGAACGCAAAGCACAGGGCCACAAAGGTGCATCGCCAGGTGTGTTCTGGCTGGAGACGAAGACCATGCTGAGGAAGGAGTGGAAGATGTGTGTCTACTGCATCGTCTTGATGACGTGGTTCAACTACTACTCCCACACGAGCCAGGACAGCTACACGACCTTCATGCTCGACCAAAAGGGCCTCGACAATACTGGGGCTTCGGTGGCGAGTATCCTGATGAAGACTGGTGCCTGTGTTGGGGGAACTCTCATCGGGTACTTCAGCCAGTGGTTTGGACGTAGGCGATCAATGGTGTGTGCGGCTTTCATGAGTGCCCTCCTTATTCCGGCCTGGATATTGCCAACTACCGAGGGAGGACTCTCGGCAAGCGGTTTCATGATCCAATTCTTTGTGCAAGGAGCCTGGGGTGTAATCCCGATCCACTTGAACGAGCTGTCGCCGCCAGCGTTCCGGTCGAGCTTTCCTGGCAGTAAGTACAAACCTCAACCATATTCAGCTTCGTATACTAACGATATGCAGTCACATATCAGCTCGGCAATATGATCTCCTCCCCATCAGCACAGATCGTTAACGCTGTCGCCGAGTCCCACCTCATTACTGTCAAGGGCGAGAGGGTCTCAGCGTACGGCCCAACGATGGGCGTCGCAACTGCCATTATCGCCTTCGGTATCATGGCCACTGTATCCGTTGGTCCGGAGAAGCGCGGCAGCCGCTTCGAGAGTGCTGTCATCGGCCAGAGCACGATGGCTACGAACGTGGCAAAGGTCGATGATCTCGAGAGAGGCAGTGTTGATGAGAAGGCTGGACAGCCGCAGACGATCGAGGCCGAGAAGAAGTGAGACCAGCACTAGATGTAGATAGCCGAACAGTAAAGAGATATTGTCAACCATGTTGTTCGATCCACGCTTGTATCAAACAGAAGTCGTCGGATCTTCGTCCCCGATAAGTCCGCTTAAGACCTCCCTTGCTCATATCGTTAGTATCGGCCACCCCACGTCATTCCGATTCCTCAATGCATGACGTTCATTGTCCACGCTTTCGACGCCGTGGTACCCCGCATTCTCAAAGCATATATTCAATTTTTTAAAACCTGCTTTCATGAATTCAGGCTGTACGTCCAATCACAAGCAGTTCGATCAAAGTACACCTGCTTACTGTCATCCAGCTATGGTCTAGTGGTATGATTCTTGCTTTGGGAGTTCTCTCGAAACTGCAAGAGGCCCCGCGTTCGAATCGCGGTGGAGCCCTGTATACATCCACCAATGTTGTATCTTTTTGTCAGTTCCATCGTTCAATTGGTTGGAGAGATGGTGTGAGCGGCATGGGGGCCGCTCCAGCTTTTTGAGTACGAAAGAAGGTGCAAGGAACCCACTGGCAACGGCTTTTTCGATCCTTGGAACTCCATACCTTAGGTATCTTTGCTGGAAACCTTTGGTCGAATTTCGGCAGAGTATCCTCAAGGAAGCCTCAAGGCTGTTGACAAGAAGATGCCAGTACACTCGTAGTAACGAGCCTCTCATACACAGCACAAGTAGACCTGAGAAGGGGGGCTGTTTTCTTGACGGAAGTAATATCTGTGGTAACCCCATCTTTTGGATACGAAGTATATGGCCGCACGAGAGAGCACTGATGCAGGTTCAGGCGACAAACCACAGTATGAAAGGATAGACTAAAGATACCACGGATGTCCCTTGAAACCCAGATATGAGGAGCAGTGCGGCCTCTGGAACATGGCTCACAATTAAAAAAGAAAGTAAAAAAAAAACAACGCCAGGCTCAACAGCGTTGTGCTTCATCTACAGACCAATGTCCGGCTATTACCGCTATATCCCAAAGGACAGCAAGACTTTGATAGGTTGGTCTCTCGTCCAGTATTGTAAAGTATCCCGGGCTAGGGTTGCACTGGGGGATGTCCAATGCCTGGCATTCATAGCGCACAGCCGGCTTGTGCGTTCGGCCGAGAGGTTGGTGCTGGTTAAGTCGTCAACACCGAGACAAAGCGTAGTCAAGAGAGCGCCCATAAATCAGGATATTCTGGAACGTGGTGCATGAATGGCATGGCGGCCGTCGGCGAGGTGCGGATGAAGTATAAGGCCCGAGTTGTATCCTGGGAGGAAGCACTCAGCATATAGGTCCACAGTGGCGGGCAGCAGTTGTATGGAGGATGATCGGTAGCAGTATTGCATGTCATGGGACGAGGTGAGGTCGAAAAGCACGTGATGCTGTGGCAACGGTATGTGGCGCAGTTGACGCATGTGACAACATGTTGCGATGTCAGTTCAATGGGAGCTGCCCCTGATCAATGAGGTGAGGTTGCGAGCTATCTACGCCCCTTGACCTCTTCCCTCTTCCCGCATCTTCATACTCCACGCAACTTCACAACACCGCAACAACGCACGGCAACAATGTGCTGGCTGTCAACCGGCGGCTGGCTCAAAGTCTGGACGAACGATAACGAGGAAGGTTACATCCGGACCCGCCGTGGTCGCTCGACTACCATCAAACGCACAGTTCGTTTTGTGGATGATTCTCCGCCTCCGAAGACAAGGTATGTGATATATGATGCCTTCCCCAGTGACAGCAACAAGGCCACGGTGGGCGGCGGCAGGTCGGTTGGCGAAGCGTTGAGGACGGGACGCATCTCAGAGGATGATGAATACACCTGGGAGTATGTGCCCGCGACTGGGGATGAGCGCATGGTGGTACCGTTGAAGTCGGCGTTGAAGAAGACACAGGTCAGTTCACTTCCTTTTTCGCTCCTTCCCTTTTCGTCGTTTCATTTGCTCGGTGGCGAAGTGCCATTGGTGGAGTTGCTGCAACACCAACGTCATCTTATGACACCGCCTCATTTCACTTCCAGCACATGACCAAAACTTCTTCCATCCTCACACCTTCACAAACACATCAACCTCATCTTTCAAACTCACACCCAACACTCACCCCCCAAACCACCACCATGTCCGCCACCACAGCTTCAGACTACGAGCACTGGCCCGACGACTCCACCATCATCTCCAGCACCACCGCCACCGTCATCTCAGGCTACGACAAATTCAACGGTCTCCGCGAGTGCGAGTATGAACCAGCTAACGATGACAAGCCCGCAGCCAAACCCGCGCCCAAGGCCAACGAGAAGAAAGTGAAAGTGAAGAAGATCGAGATCCCACCGGCTCCCGAGTTCCCGGCTCCAGCATCACAGCAGCAAGTCCAGTATGCCCCACCACCGCAGTACGTCCAGTACGCCTACCCACCGCAGATGCCGTATAGCTGCTTCCCGAGCTACATGGCCCCCGCACCGGCGTACTACGGACTCCCAGCACCGCAGATGCAAATGCAGTCGCCGTACGGTCTGCCGCCCGGTTACGTCCTCGCTCCGGTCCCTGTGGGTGCAGTCGCCGCTGAAGAGGAGATGAAGGAGGGGCCACCGAAGAAGGAGAAGAAAGTTAAGAAAGCGGAGCCGATGAAGTGGCAAGGCCGTACCAAGGCGGAGGTCGAGGAGGACAATATGAAGATTGCGGCAAAGGAGGGTGTGTATGAGAAGAGGGTGGTGGAGCCGGTGGGGTTGGAGGATGATCAGCCGGTGTGGGTTGTGCTTGGGGATGGGAGTACTACTTTGAGGTAAGTTGACCCATCTTCCACGTTCAAGGTACAGTTTTGCTGACCGGGAATTATTACTAGGCTCTTTGCGGAGGCGAAAGAGATGAAGGGGGAGTGGCACGAGGATCCTAGGTTCAAGCGGAGCTTGTATCTGGTGTGCGAGCAGGAGAAGAAAGAGGAGAAGGGTGGTAAGAAGAAGGGCGGCAAGGGCGGCAAGAAGGACAAGAAGAAGGACGAGGAGGGTGGCGAGGATGAGGAGAAGAAGTGCACTTGCGGTGGCAAGTGAGCACTCACGCATCGCGAACGTTACTCGATACTTCAAGCTTGAGCTTGTGGGATTGGGATACTCACATGGTTGGAGAGGAGAAGGAGCTGACAGCAAACGCGATGCTGGCGTCTCCATCAGCAAGCATGAAACATCGACTGGGAAATGATGCCTAGCTTTACCCGGCCACATTTTTGGTCGCATAGCAGGCAATGAGAGCTCGTCGTCGATAGAAGGGACAGCTCAAATCTTCAGAACACCACATGCACCATCCTAGCCGTCGTATTCGTGATCGTAGGTCTCCTTATCCTGGATCGCCCATGCGCACTGACAGAGTACGCCGATCCGTTCATCCTTCATGTTCGCTTCTCGAGACACCCTCTGTCCATATCATACCTTGACCTGGGGCTTGCCACTCACATCTTCTCCCCCTGAATAGTAGCAACAATCCGTCGACTATGCTTCGCCGCCCTAAACTCCAAGTACCAAATCCCCTGCCACGTCCCCGTAGCCAACCTCCCATCCGTAATCGGCACACTCACGCTCGCCCCCACAAGCGCACTCTTGATATGCGCCGGCATGTCGTCCTCACCCTCCGCATCATGCCGATACAAATCCCCCTTCTTATCATACGGCGCTATCCTTTCCAACGCCTCTGTCATATCCGCCCGGACATCGGAGTCGTAGTTCTCGTTCAGCGATAGCGCACACGAGGTATGTTGGATGAAGAGATGCAATATCCCCACTCTATAGCTCTTGATCTCCGGGAGTTCTTTGAGGATAGTGTCGGTGATTAGGTAGGAGCCCCGGGACTTCGAGGGGAGGGTGAGGGATTTTTGGAACCAGGACATCGTGCCGGAGGCCGCTGTGCCGGTGGTGGGTGTGTCGGAGGGGATTGGGAGGGGTGTAGGTGTAGGACAGGTCGCTGGGGGACAGCAGGCGCAGGTTGGGTAGAGGGAGGCGGCGGGTTTGGGGTAGGCGAAGTCGGCGCCGAGGAGGCGGAAGGGGAGGAGGAGGGGTTGGAGGAAGAGTTGGAATAAGGAGGGGAAGAAAGCGAGGATGAAGATTGAGAGGAAGATTAGGGTGTTGCGGAGGGATGTGTCGGGCATTAATGGGTGGAGGTGTGGTTTGGATAAGGGAGGTTGTGGTGGATGTGACGTCAGGGTTCGAGGTGGGACTGCCCTGGTGGCTTCAATGCATGTGATACTTAGTTTACACATGTACATGTAAGAGCGATCAGCTTCTACCGATAAGAGACGATTTCCGAATGAATGCCACAATCGAACATGGTTGACAGTTATCTCATGTAAAAGGATGATATTGTTTGCGTGCTGGGTTTCGATGATTGATACATATGTACAACAGCCTGCTCTACATAAGCAGCGCGAGGTCTATCTATTCTCCAACGGCACACCAGTAGGTGTATGAAACGCCTCCGTCGATCCACTCCTCCCGCTCGCTTGGTCACTCCGCGGTATCTGTGCTGGCATTTGCGAGGGTGAGGTTGGCTCCAATGGGTACTCGGTGAAAGGCAAGCTTTCGAGATGTTTACGGTGCTGTTCTTGTGCCTGTATATCGTTAGCGATTCACTCCAGTAGTACCGGGTCCTTGCATAGCACTTCTGAAGGCGAACGTACAAAAGGCAGCCCGCAGTAAGTGCACATGCAAATCTGTGGCTTGTCGGTATTAATGAAGATTCGAGGATGCCCTAGTGGTCCACCACCGCCATCGCACGAGACGATGCGCTTCTTGGTCCAGCGGACGGGTTGTTGGTGGATCAATTCTATGGCTGCCATTGGTCGTGGCTTTCCACATCACTCGTTAGCACTCTCCTCTCTGCCCCAAGCAACTCGTTGCCAACTCAGTCTTCAATCGGGGGATTGGACGCACCTGATCCTCCATAACCGTCTGCTCGAACCGCGGCCCCATCATCGCCGTCGCCCGCGGCTGCTGACTCCTACTCCAGATCCCCGCCCGATTCGGTGCCTGCATCGTCCGCTTCTGTTCTCCCTCCTCCGGGTCTTCCACCAGCGCTCGGTCCTCCGCGCCCATTGTGGTCATGGGCAGGGCATTGGTGGCGGAGGTCGAGCGCGGAGCTTCGGTGAGGTTCGTCGAGGGGTTGTTGGCTGGGATGGGGTTGTCGGTTACCACTTGTTTGGTGCTGTAGAGGCGGGGTTGGCGGAGGAAGGAGAGGAGGCGGAGGGGGCGGAGGGGCGGCATCGTGGTGGTGGAGTGGTGGAGGGCAGAAGATGGAAGGTCGGAGGTGAGGATGAAGCTCGACATTGGGCTTGGCGTTGTTAGCGCGGTTTTGGACTCGGCCTTCCTTGGTGGCACCTTCCATCCTTCAGACCTCAGTCACGACATGCCCTCACTTGTCTCGAGCTCGATGATGGAGTACAAGGTACCATCGGATGCGCACCCACGGTAGGCTGTCTGTTCTTCAAGACTGCGAACACGACAAGAAGCTGTTCTCAACGACCTTCAGGCAGTGCAGACCACATCTGCATTGTCTGTCTTTCGCCACTTCATCAACCAGTGCAGATCACAACATCTGCATTGCACATCTCTCGCCACGTCGATAACGCGACTGTATCACTTCACTGACCTCCGACATGGCCGACGACCCTGCATCACAGTTGAGCCTCCCAGTGGAGCTGATCACCTTCGTGACCGACGAGATATCGCCATCGGACCTGCTCAACCTCCGCCTTGCTTGCCGCGACACTGCTGCAAAAACCCACGACGTCTTCTTGCGCGTCCACTTCGAGGATAAATGCTTCATGGGCTCGCACAAACCCTCAATGGACACGCTTCTCCGCATCTCCGAGACAAAAGAATTCGCACAGTCCATCAAAAGACTGTGGTTCTTTTCCTCACGCTTGACGATCTTGAAGAACCAACAGAGCACGGAGATAGCTATCCGCAAGCAACTTACAGCACAGCCAAGCGGCATGGCGCGCAGATCGCAGACCAACCTGTACAAGCCCCCTTACGAAGCATTGAAGGGCCAGGAGAAAGCATTCGTGGGCGAAAGCCGTATCCAACTGCTGACCCAAACATTCGAAAACTTTCAGAAAGCTGGCAGCGCGCCAGACATCAAATGTGCTGGTGCAGAGCTCACGTATGCGACCACACCCAACGGTGGTAGACGCATTCGCACGCTCTACGACCTGCTCGACAAACTCAAGCCATGGGTCTACCAGACCCTCAACGGTCTCTTTGGCCACCCACGACACTCCACGTTGGAAAGACCATGGTCAATGTCGGGGCAGAACCATTCTGAGAGTCAACACCGCTGGTATGATCACGCTCACATATACGAGGCTATCGTGGACAGCCGGTTTGCAACTCGCACACTTGAACTCGGCGACTGTAACGTGCCGCTCAGCCTGCGCGAGTTCAATTACAAGGAAGGGACATTCAACTTACCCTCCCTGAGGTCTCTCAAACTCGCGGTGTGTGTTCCAAGGGGCAAGGACATGGACTGGGACACTGCCTTCGCCCACACCGGTCTTCGTGCACTTGCACGCTTTCTAGCCTGCGCTCAAAAGCTTCAGCATTTAGCTTTGTCTGTCAGTATAGACACACGACACGGGCACGGACCAGACAGCTGTCAATTGTTCGATCGCATAGCCACTATGACGTACCTAGACGAACACCGATTGACGTTGGGGCGGACACACAGATGCTCCCGGTGCTCGAATCTTTCGAACTGGTATACGCCTGGAACGTCGAATTCGATACACTGCTTTCATTCCTGCGCGACCGCAAGGACACGCTGACGACTGTCAAGCTGAGCGATGTTCGCATCATCAGGGCCTGGCACACGCAGGCATATGTGGAGCAGGCAATCAGCGATGTACTCGGGGTAGCCGACAAGCCGGGCTTCGAATTGTTACTCGATCGGGTGGGGGCGGGTCCTGGTCCTCGCTGAAGACAAGGCGAAGGCATGCCGTTCAGAACATCCGCACGGTCTGTTGAGCGTGGATCGTGAGGGGGAACATAATCATAGGCGTGGGCTCTTGCTGGTAGAAAGCTTTGATGATGGATGCGCGTTAGCACTCGCTGGCTGCATGGCTTTCAATTTATCAGGTTGGCGCGGCCTGGGAAGCGTAATGAGGCGTGCATAAAGCGTCTTCTGAATGTATATCTTATCTTACTGCGTTCTCGTAGCTGTCAACCGGGTTGCACGCGATCTGTAGTAACCTTCATAGCTCAAGATCGGGTTCGCCACCTCGAAAATCCCGACTCTTGGTTCACCTCACAATATTCACCACACCAAACACGACTTAGAAACCGCGAACCGTGAACATGCTGCCAGGAACATAACAGATCCACGCCATAATCATGCCCCAACGTACAATAGCAGTCATCGGGTCCCTTAACATCGACTTCATTACCCAGACGCCGCGCATACCAGAGCCTGGCGAGACTCTGACGGCAATTTCCTTCGACACAGGGCTGGGCGGAAAGGGGGCAAACCAGGCCGTCGCATGCGCCCGTCTCGCCTCCAAAGATGTCCTCGTGCGCATGGTGGGCAAAGTAGGCGACGACATCTTCGGGAAAGACTACTTCGACGGCCTCAAGAAGGAGGGCATCGATGCGTCTGGCGTGAGAATGCTGAAGGGGGAGAAGACGGGCGTGAGCAATATTATTGTCGATGAAGCCTCGGGGGAGAACCGGATTTTGTTTACTGCGAATGCTAATTACGAGTTTGGGGAGGAGGGGGTGGGGTGGGATTTGGTGCCTCAGGAGGCGGGGGTGGTGGTTATGCAGCTTGAGGTGCCATTGGGGGTGGTGAGTTCCGTGAAGGGCTTTATCGGGTGGTGATGAGGATTGATGTGTTAATAAAGGAAAACAGGTGCTGCGAAATATGCATCTTGCTCGTGAGGGCGGGAAACATGTTATTCTGAACCCGGCGCCGGCACAGCTGCTACCGGACTGGTCGTATCAGGATATCGATACGTTGATTATGAACGAGACTGAGACATTGCTTCTTGCCAAAGCAGTCCATAAGAGCCATCCAGCTGCAGAGCTTGCTGCTTCTTTCCTCAAATGGGGCGTCAAAGAGGCAGTCATCATTACGCTTGGCGGTGAAGGGCTTGTTTATGCTACGGCATCTGGTCAGTCTGGTCGGATCCCCGCGCGGAAGGTGAAGGTGGTGGATACGACGGCGGCTGGGGACACGTTTGTGGGTGCCTACGCAGTGAGGAGAGCGCAGCACGTTGGCGATCCAGCACATTTCGACATCGAGGGTGCATTGGAGTTTGCAACTGGCGCGGCTGCGAAGTCTGTGGAGCGGGTCGGTGCTATGGCTGCGATTCCGTACTTGAGCGAGTTGTGACATACCGTCGTCTCGAGATTGAAGTTGAGGTGGAGGTGGACCTGCATCACGCCATCAGTCATCCATGAAAGGAAGGGCAAGTTGGAGACGTGGGTGAGCTCATGACACAAAGCTCTGAAAAGCAGGGCTGGAGAGCGGCTACAAGCTGGAAATGACGGATTGACAATATGGCGGAAAAGTCTGCTTCATCTGGTACAGCTACACAATCGCGGTCAACAATTGAGTCGAGATCATCCGTAGTAGATCTGAATCTTGCCGTCCTCAGCATTGAAGCTTGAGGCATACAAGTAACGCGCTTTGTAGTCGGTTGAGTCCCATCCATGCCTAAAGAGAAGAGTGAACGAGTCAGCGATGTCTCAGCTCAGATAAGCCCTTGTAAACGTACCAAACGATGACCGCGTTCTGGCCGGGGACGATGAACATATCAGCACCTCCTGGCCCAATCATGCCTCCTATTGATGAGTCAAGTATAGGTGCATCGGGAGCCTGTGCCTTTGTGTACGGTCCAGTGACGCTCGAAGCGGTGGCGAAGGAAGTGTCGTACAGGTCCGTGTTGTACATGTTGCTGCTGAAGGTCAAGTAGTAGGTGCCATCGCTCTTCACGAGGGAGGGCGCCTCGACCAGCGGTCCGTCAGCGTCATCTCTATCCAAAATCTGAGTAGCATCGCCGATCTTGGTAAAACCGTCATCTCCGACTTGCTGGATCATGATCGGGGTGCTGTCGCTGCCGGCGCTGTTGCCGTCGACTTTCCAGGTGACCCAGCGGGTGCCGTCGTCGTCGAGGAATTGATCCGGATCGATATCGCCGAATTCAGTATCGCATACCCACGGCTCGTCGCTCGTTGGGGTGAAAGGTCCCATAGGGTTGTCCGCGGTCGCAAACCCGATGCAGTGCTTGGCCGCATCGCCAGTGGAGGAGGCTATCGCACTGAAGTACATCCAATAAATTCCGTCTGGACCAGGAGTGACGTCGGGTGCCTGTTGTGATCCTACGTGTTAGTCGGTGTGCAAATGCTTCAGCGGTAGTACACTCGATACGTACCCAGACCTGCGGGTTATCGGCAGGAGACCATTTGATGCTGCCCGGAGCGAGCGCATCGACACCCTGCTGCAGCTCCCAGCTGACACCATTGCTGGAACGAGCGACCTGGATCTGGACTCCGTTCCCTGCTGTTGCGTATGCATAGTACTCGCCATCGCCACTGTTGGAAATCCTCATCAGCACGGAGGGTAGACGTCTCGTCGATTATGCCCGATGCTCACCCTTGTATGACAGACGGATCCGCGAAGTCATATTGGAACGCAGGCTCATAGTTTTGCCTCTTGAAGGGGCTGGCGCCAGCGCCGATGAGGAGGGCAGACAGCACTGCTGCCTGAACTGAAGTAGATGAGAGCATGTTCGGACCAGGAGTATCGATTGGCTAGAGGAGACACGACATTGATGAGTATGAAATGCAGATAGGAAATGCATACAGGGCCTTCGTTCGGGCAGTGAGCCTCTTCTTATATGTGCAGCCCTACATAGCCCTTCCGAGTTGCGCTGTTCGTGACTAGAGCACTTGCGGCTCATAGGCCACAGCCAAGACGCAAGGGAGATCCCAATAGAGCCGACATCCTTGATAGTTTCAGCTGGGTTGGTATGACGCTCAAGCCGAATCCTTCACGTTGCAGCGGCTCGAGCGTCGTATCGACGCAACAACGTTCGTATTTGATGGTGGAAGCTGTGTCAGGTGTCGAAGCTGTACCAGCGCGGTAGCTTTCGAGGATTCCCACTGTTGATGACAGACTCTTCGATTGCCTGCAACACAGCTCGACGGGTACGTGAGGTCGAACCTAGGTCTGTGTATGAAGGATTAAACCTTGTATCAGTAGTTTAATCAAACGTCGATCACGCCAGGGGCGTGGTGGGGGACGCGTAGTCTTATTATAGAATCGACCATGTTGGCCTACTTCTGGAGGCGCTGTGCACGTGGGATTATAAAACTTTGGCGTCATTTGTGGCCAATACAGCAAACACGCAGCGGTGCAAGTTGAGTCGAAGGAAGCATCATTTCAAGATGAATGCGAGACCGAGCTGTAACGTATCATGTCGCAAGCAGAGTCTCACACTTGGGCAACACTGCTACAACCACAGGGGTCAGAGACCTACATGAATACGAGAGCTGAGCAAACGAGACAGTCAGCGCGAGTTCAAAGATGATTTCGTATATGTGTCATCAAGGCGTGGCTATATGTATGTGAATCGTTAACACATGAAAATCTGGCATGCGCGTGCCGTGCTGCAGTTGAAACCCTTCAACCCGGGGGTAAGCAGTCTGTGCTGTACTGCAAAAAATACCCTCCCATCTAGGCCGCGACCTGCTTCGCGCCCGTTCCATAGATGATGTTCATCACCTGGTCACCCGCCAATGGCTTCTGGGAGCCAAGGCCGCTTGGGCAGGATGGCTGATTACTGACGCTCATGTCCAGGGTACAGCGCTCATCCACTCCCAGCGAGCATACAGAGTTTGCGATATTGTAGAGAGCGTAGTTCCGACCGACCCATGAGTTGGCTGGGCATCCCGCGATGTAGTTCATACTGTTGGCTGCCGTGAAGGCGAGCTTTCCTGAGCTTTCGGTGATGATGTCGGCGCACTGGGACATATCGACCCGTTCGTACGTCGCGGCGAAACCTCCTCCCTCGACTGGATCCGTGGTCGCGGACTGTCCAGTCTTGAGGATGTTCCACGCCTCGTATGAGATGTCGTATGCGCCACCGCTGGTGTCGATTTGCAGGAGAGTGGTCGAGCGGCCGTTTGCTGAGACTTTCATACACATGCCATCGCAGCTCGGCTGCATAGGCCAGTATGCTACTCGATTGACGTTGATTTTGCAGCCGAGGACTCCGATCGAGGAGCCGTAGGAATCATGGGGCGTGATCGAGATGGAGCCGCCGTCGCGCTTCGCCGGCGGAATGGCGAGCGAGCTCACTGTGGTGAACGCTGTCGCAGCAGCGATAAAGAATGTGGTCTTCATGATGATGGATTTTGCTGTTGAAAACCCGATCTGGCTGAATAGTGTTCTGTCGAAAGAGTGACGATTCTTAAAAGAGTGAACAAGTGCGTTTGAAAAGACTGAAAGACTATTGTCTCAAAGGAGTGTGGTAAGAATTTTGCAACTGATAGACGTGGAAGGGAGAAAAGGACACGAGAAGGCGAGAAGGCGAGAAGGCATGGTTATAAGCCCTTTACCTGATGATGAGGGCCTGCATCAACGTTCCAGCCCATCGATGGTCGACATCTGTGATAAGTGGGTGTAGCGCCGACAACGAAAGAGCGTGAGCGGTTGAACGGGTGCAGCATGCTGCATGTTCCTCTCCACCCTCAACGTCGACGCTGCCAACCCACAGCGTCAAGTGGTCATGGTGGGTAAGAACAAAAGTAAGGTGAATTTTGCAGAATTGCTAGTGGTCGATGTCGCATCTGTCCCTTGACTTCTGTGGGCCGTTGCGACGAAAGCTGGGAACGAGTGGAGTCTCAGAAAATTCTGTTTTGTTACGGGGCGGCACGGCAGCGTACGGCGGACTAAGTCGACCCAAAAGGACATGGAATTAAAAGTGAATGGTAATTGGCTCCACAACGTAAGGATTATATGCTATAAGTCACCGGCGTGATACTAGATCAAAAGGAGTAGTAGAGTGCCTATTGTATAGCGATAACTCGTGTCTATTCCATAAGAGGTAGCTATATACGTCGTCGCAATCTGCAATCCCTATAGTGCGGAACGGGTAAGCTAGGCCCAATTTAAATTAAGGTTACGGCTAATCACGGGTAGCGGACGCTAGACAAGCAAACCCTAGTCGCGGATTAGCTAACTTGTAACTTTGTACGTAATTCGCTAACGCGACTAGGGTTTGCTTGTCTAGCGTCCGCCACCCGTGACTAGCCGTAACCTTAATTTAAATTGGGCCTAGCTTACCCGTTCTAGAAGATGAGATGGAATTTGTACGTACGTATTTACCTCTCCTTACTTCGCCTACATTACTATATCTAGACTAGTCAGTAACGACTAAGGGAGCGTTGTACAGACTATTCGCATTACGTAGTTACAAAAAAAAGAGCTCTAACTAGCGTTGTCGACGCCACCGTGCTAGTCAAGCTATTTTAATTCCATGTCCTTCTAGGTCGACTCAGTCCGCCGTACAGCGCGCGCCGAAGCGCCACGAATTTGGAGGGACAGGTACGCGGCAGCGGTTTCCTATGGTAGCATGGTGTACGGAGTAAAGAGCTCTTAATACACAGATCTATAGATCAGGATACCAGATATGATTCCCGCCTACGCTGTACCTCCACGTCACGTAAAGGAAAAAACAAGTCGGATGTCCGTCACAAGCATCTTGGTCTTTTACAGTCCTAAGTGACACTCACTTCTTCGATCTTCTCAACGGATGGAATACTGCTATGAGACAGTGACGATCTTCGGTCTCGATGAGAAGTCGGAGATCCGCTTGGCGGAGCTGCTTCACATAGTTTCGGGTCAGTGGATGGTCGCAAGATTTGACCTCAGGGCAACGTACAATGAGTATGGCCTAGTTCCCAGGTAGTCGGCACAATATCGTGGAAGTAAGACTCTTCCTTCTTGAGTCTCTCAACTGGAGAGATGGCGTCAAGCTTCTCTGGCGAGTGCTCGTGTTGCTTGGAGCTCGCTTCCGTCGTCAATTGAGCAAGCCCAATTTCCAAAGCGTCACGGGATGGAACATGTGTCTTCTGAGCTACAGGACTTCTGCTGACCAGAGATTCGGAAGTAGTACTGGCTGTCGTAGGATCGCTGTATGCGTCGTAGATCATGGTGTCGATAAGGCCTAGATAAGATATACACTTCCACGAAGGTGTCTCTTGTGGTGTAGTAAAGTGGAGTATAGCTGTGTATAGGTTGATGATGTTTGGCACAACAGATGACGGAGTTGATCAAAGGGTAAAGACAATAGCTAGTCTGTACAAGCAAGAGAGCATATATATAGGACTTACCTCGTGGTGCCTTGGTCATTGCGTGCCGTAGCAAGTAACCTACGGCGCATGATCCGGTAATTAGACTTGACACGTGAAGCTCGACCTACCAGTGGTATGACGGATCATGCCACCCCTTGTCACGATCCAGGAGGGTAAGGGCAATCCATGAACAATTGGACCCGGGGACTTCCAGGGCGCGAGCAAGAGGTAGACTGTGAGTGTCTTCCATGAGATCCAAAGTAGCAAGTTCCACAAGCACGGCCAGAAGGCGAAGTAGTACTGAGGACAGGTCCACCGGTGGGAGCTCGATCTGGCTGTCACGACATCGTTGCGGACGAGTGGACGGTCCGCGAACCGCCGTGCGTTCTCGTTCTTCACGTGTCCCGGACGGTCGCTTGGAAGCCTGGACATACAAGAATAAACAGCCGTGTCTTTCACGTAGCAAACCGCCGATGTTCCAGAATCATACGGTAGGAGTTCTCCCGAGCGAGAGGGCCTCGACGAGTACTGTATAAACGGGTATTGCGGTGGCCACGTGGTTGCTTCGGTCTCGGACTCCGGTGGCGTGATGATGGATGAGCACCAATCTGTACCTCGCCGATGCCGCTTTGGTTGAGAGGTGATGACAACGGTACGGACGAGGCTCCTTCTTCAACGTTCCGGGTCGGATCGGCGTTGGAGCAGCAACCTGCCAAGGTGTCTAGATCGAAGCAAGGGTGGATTCAAGCACGACCTCAGTTGTTTTCGACATATACAATTTTGACATTGATGATCAATATCGATTTCATATCGAAGAGCAGTCGACGGTGGCCTATCAAAACTGGAATTGATGGATTCGGTCGTAGATTGATGGAATGATCGACTGTCAAAATTACAGGTGTTACACGGGATGGACCGCGACGAAGACGTCCGTTACTTGGGGCGTCGTCTCGAACCAGCTACACGGTCGAGGCTGCTCGAAGATGCCCGACAACGCCGCCAAGGCTGATCAATCTGGCGATTTGTGCAAGGTGCTGCGCACGCGGAGACGGGCATCGCGTGAGGTTATAGTAGCTTGCTGCCACGGAGCTCCTGATACCTCACACTCTCCTCCGATCGCAAGGACACTCCACTAAAGCTTCGGATCGCAGCCCCTTCACCGTCCATACAGCAGCATGTCAACTTACGAGGCCATGACGGCATGGCAGCCGCAGCAGCATGACTTCTCCCAAGCCACCTCGGAGGACTGCTCCGACGTCTGGTCTTTCCCAGGGACGACGAACCTCCAAGCAGGTCTAGCGGCCAACCGTAATCAGCAAACCGCTACCCGGCCTCAGCCATCGCGGGATTACCAGCAGCACACGTGTCCGATCGCGCCACCCCAGCCGCTGAATCAAATCCCCGTGCAATGCTGGGCATCAGCTTGTTGTACGAAAGTTGGGACCGCCGACGAACCCTGCGATGCTCTTGGAACACTCCAGGACGGGGGCAACATGTCTTCTCCCATTGAAGAAATACCACCAATGCTCGAAAAACAGATGACCGATGCAAAGCCTTACGCCCCAGCTCCGAAGGAACCCAAAGGACGTCACCGGCTGCCGCACAACTTAGTTGAACGACGCTATCGCAACCATCTCAACGGCCAGATCGATGCTCTTCGACTCGTTGTCCCGTCCGTCAGAGAAGATGTCGACGAAGCCGACGTGGAAGACAGCTCCGTGCCACTGCGACCGCCGTCGAAAGCCGACATAATCTGCGCAGGCACCGCTCATATCAAGGCCTTGGAGTCGGAGAAAGCACGCATGCTCAGACACAACGCCAAACTGCAGGAGCAAGTTGCCGGTCTGCAAAAACTCGTCAAGTGCGACGACTGCTCCATCCTCCAGTATCTCAGCTCCTTGCAGCTCAATATCACTCCCGACGAGCGACCACAGGCTTGACGAGGAACCGGACCGCGACTGTACTGTAATGTGGAGTGGATGATTGATGTTCTTGCTGAGGTTCCGCGCCGGAGTCCACGGGTTGGGAAAGGATAGAATGGTCCACACGCTACGGGTTGGCAAGGCCATCAAGGTGTAATAGACAACAGGGTTGCAGGATTACTTGTGGGGTCTGCAATTTATGAGTGACGTAGTCAACAGTATACTGGTCTATCATTCAATGCTCCGCAGAGTCAAAGCCAAATGTCAAAATCCCTCCCCCTCGAGAGTTACCCACCAGCAGAGTCAGAGTGGTTCCGGCAATGGTTGGTCACATCACAGCATACGCTTCCTGCGACGTCAACAGAAACGTGACTGTGCCGACCATGCGTCCAACCATGGATCGGCACTCGAAAGCCAGTCGTCGATAACTGCCCCTCCCATCTCGAGCCGGCCATTTCGTGTACCGTAGAATGGCAGTGCCACTGATGAGTCCGTCGTGCCAATAGCGTGCCACTGGTCATTGTTTGGATACGAGACTTCCGCTGCCTGGGCAGCATGCCTTGGTGTTCCCATGGACCATGGAGGCGTCTGTACTGATACGCAAGTGCGCACCGGCGAAGGTCCGAGATACTGTGCGGGCATCGGTGGTGTGTGCCATACCTGTGTTGGCGTGCGTGGTTGTGAGTCTGTCATGGTCTCGCTGAAGTCATCCCACAACGCCGTTCCCGGGAATGAAGACTCATCTTCCGTGTCTTCTGGGCTCTCAGGGTAGTTGCTCGCATTGTGAGTGCTACGAGGCTGAGTATTGGCGGGCATGGGGTTTTCCACCGAGTCGAGGCATCGGGATCGTTCGTCCGGCAGCTTAAGAGAAGTTACAATATCGTGGATCGACCGTCGGCCCTCAGGGTTTTGCGACTGTACATCATACGTTTCGTCGGCGAGGCTCAGGCGGCAGTGTAGCTCGTGTACGGCGGGTACGAGGAGCGCCAGTTGCGACTCAAGTAGCTCGACATGCTGCTGGCTGATTACTCGTTTCGTGGTAGGCTTTCTCTTGCTGTTAGATGCATCAGCTTCACGTTCATGCTCAACTAGGTCGTGCCTGGGTAACTCACCCATATCGACACACTGCATCCATTCTGACGCACAATAGACATGGGCTGCCCCCATCGCACCTCGATTTGCGAAAGCGACAGCGCTCGCAAGCATGTGCTGTATGGATGCGATGAGGCTTGGCGTCGATTGGCTTCATCGTGGTTGCGTGAAATGGTTGTGGGAGTGTTTATGATGTTGCGAGCAAGCTTTCTTAGGCACTCCGAGTGTTTTGATTGATATGCTGTTATCTTCGACTCGTGCTGCGTCTCGGAGTGCTGACTGGGCCACGTTGCCAATGCCAACGCCATTGTCTGATGGTGGCGAGCCTGGTGCAACGATTCCTGGTGGAGTGACTAGTCACGCACTGGAGCTTATTCCCCGAGACTGCTCACTCCACGCGACATGCCTTCGCAAGGACAGCCGTAAATTACATTCATGACATCGCAATGCTGACCTTTGAGATGACATTCGAGTCTAGCGGTCCACAAGCACACGCTCAACCTAGAGATCTCTGCATCCATAGCTGGTTATGGACATGGCTGTTTCTCGGCAATATCCTGTACGCGGAGATGCGATGTCTCAATTGGACATGCTTTCGACTACCGCCTGTGTACAAAAGGCCGCTGATCTGCAATGAGCTCCATCCTTTGTGATGAAGTTCAACCGCCGATCACTCATGACATGTAAACAGAAAAAGATCTGGAAGCTGTTTAATGCTTTGCATCACATAATGGCGCCAGCAGCCCGCTGATCCGCATTCATTTCTCGTCGACCACCCCTAACAATGTTCCTCCACCTGCTCGATAGGGCTGCGCTGATACTTTTGCGCCCTTGCACGGACACAGCACACGCTGCATGTGCATAACATGCTCTCCGTGATCTACCGCATCGATAAAAACCCAGCCGGGCTCATCATGACATCTTGGACAAACAGTCTTAGCCCGGGGGCTGGCTTTGACAAAGCAGTCACTTGCAGTGCGCTCGTCGCCCGGTGTCTCTGCCTCCGAGACGGCGCCCTCAGAATCGTCATCGTGTGCCAGTCCTGGGACACTAGCTACCCCACCAGTAATGTCGATGTGCATTGGGCCGTGGATATCGATAGACAGTGATTGTGGCTGCGATCGTCGCCAGCTTCTGAGGCTCGCATAAGGTTCGTTGTGACTCCGCATTGTTGGTGGGAAGATAGTCGGATACTCGCGCCATTGTTGAGTGGTCGTCGGATCGGCGGATTTGTTGTGGAGGGTGCTGCCGATAACAGGGCTCGGCAACCTGTCGTAGACATTGTGGGTAGGATGAGGGACTCGGAGACCACACACTGCCGGGTCCAGTGTTCTTCCGGCTCCTTCATAGGCGTAGGGAGGCTGGGTGACGAACATTGTGCTGAACTGACGGCGGACGTTCTCAGGGATTGACATAATGGCGGTTTCTTGAATTCTCTTTGGTGTAGTAAGTGGTTGCTCAAGGGTTTAGAGTGGTGGGGAATGCAATATGGTGTTATGACTTATATGCGGCCTTTCATATAACAAGAGGCACAACCGAAGCCAATGGTGGCGAGAGACATCACCTGTCCCATACGCGGCATCGCCAGTGCAACCACGCAATGGCAGTCGTGCTCAGTCTTTTAAGCGCCAGTGCTATCGCGCAGGGAATCAGGGAATGGAGACATCGTTTCCGCAAGCTGCACCTGCGAGAACGGCGTTCAAGAAGTGGTGTGATGCAGGAAGATCTTGCCTGGTTGTATTCCCGCAACAAGGGCTGCCCCTAGTGCCACGCTAGCCACATGTGTAAGCCGGCCGCCGGCCCGCGCCTAGACTTCCGGCGGCGTCAGCATCGAACCCGACCTCACACGAAACCTCCTGATACATCAAGAGATCCATCTACAATGATTAGAGCATGAACGCTACTGGTATACAAATCACTCTCGCGATGGACTTCGCCGCGGCGGCCATGGTGCGGCTAAGTGTGCTTCCATATAAAGCTGGACATCGTAGTACAGAGTTTCTTTCTTCGTACCTAAACATCACCTGAACGACAACATCTTCTGCCGTCATCACTAGACCTCAAGACTACACAACAAGTCACCAAGCAGCAGGCCCATCGCAATGACCACGACCACTCACCACGCATCACAGCCACTGGAGGTAAGCAGCGTCGCCTGCCAGAGCATTGTTCACGCACTGGACGTGTTCGATCAGAACGACAAGATTGTTACTGAGCACTTACTAAATACTCACATAGCTACCCGAAGCAATATGGGCACGAAAATCGCTCAACAACATCCGCGAAGCCTTCAGGGAGCCGCATCCCTTTGAACGCAAATCGGCCATCTACAAACCGCACAGTGTACCCTGGACTGTCTATGGACGGCGTAACCTTCGAACGGCGGTCCTGTTCTTTCCAGCGATGGCTCTGTTCTTCGGCTGGCCGTTTGCGGTCGAGGCACTGTCAGACTACAGGAATGGAGTGTACGTGAAATCCGAGGTCGCCAGGCTACCAGCTGGAGCAGACATCAAGAGCCAGAAACCGAAGCAGCTCGTCTCACTACGGCAAAAGCTACATGTGCAGCAACAAGCAATTCCACTGCAGCTCCTGGCAGCAGGGCCGGTGTAATCTTCTTCTCGATCGACGGAAGCGACAGAAGGTTTTCAATTCGCGCCTGGAGGAGCTACACTGCGTAGATGCGGCGCAGGATGAGTATCAATGTCTTGGAGCATTTCAATCACCCGATAGCTCTTATCAAAGAATATGTCCGCATTCAAGCTCATGTCTACCTCCTTGCGATCGCATTCTTTGCGCCCACACTTAGTGAAGGAATGGTACCAAGCCGGTAACTACTCAGTGCCTAAGTCTCGTGCGAGGTAGGTGGAAGATGGTGTCCCTTACCTCGCCACTAGACACGCCACCTCTCAGGCCATCGAAGACGGCAGACGAACAACTGCTTGAAGTGTCATATTGAAATTCTATATAGGCGATGGCTGAGCCCATGCTGGCTCTGTCGACATCCGAGCACTATACGCTTACTTTGACCCGAGTCATGGTTCTCGAGAATCCGTTACGCATCATTGTCGTGGGCGGCGTCGCCGGTGGCATGTCGGCTGCCACTCGTGCACGCCGTCTTAGCGAGCATGCTCAAATCACCGTGTTCGAACAAGGCCCATTCGTCAGCTACGCCAGCTGCGGAGTACCATACGCCCTTGGCCATATCATCAAGGACGACTTAGCCCTGGTCGTGCAGACACCGCAAAGCTTCAAGCAGCGTTTCAATATCGATGTATACGTCAATTCCGAGGTCGTCACCGTGGACAGAGCGACGAAAGATGTTACTGTCCGCGTCGAAGGCCAACACGAACTCCAGGTCTTTAGCTAGGACACTTGTCCTCGCTCAAGGCGCTGAGGCACTTCGAGTGCCCGTTGAAGGGATACACTTGCATCAGGTCTTTACACTGCGAACGATCGACGACATGAAGGCTATCAGGCAATTCATCAAAGTCAACGAGTGCCAGAAGGCGGCCGTGATCGGGGGCGGATTCATTGGATTCGAAGCCGCTGAGAACTTACAATGCCTTGGATTGCAGGCTACTGTTATTGAACAACTACCGCATGTGTTCGCGCCTATGGACGCCGACATCGCGCAGGCGATCCACGATGAGCTGCAGCGACACAATGTGAAATTACTACTGGGCTCTAAAGTTACTCGCATTCACCAGAATGACAAGAAGCATCTGGAGACAGTCTCGAAGGTGGCCGTCGATACAACCAACGGCGGCAGCGTGCACGTTGATTTCGTGGTATTGTGTGTGGGCGCACAACCGAGGACATCTTTGGCAGCAGCAGTGGGACTGGAGTTAGGAACGAAGGGCGTAACGATCAACGAGTACATGCAAATATCCGATCCGGACATCTACGCTGTTGGCGATATGGTCGAGACTATGAACATCGTCAGCCTTGACACCACCGTGATGGCCCACGCCGGACCCGCGAGCCGACAGGGACGTTGCGCAGCGAACCATATGCTGGGCCAGTCGCATCGATATCGAGGCAGTATCGGAACGTGGGTCTGCAAAGTCTTCGATCTGACCATCGCGTCCACAGGTCTGTCCGTGACCGAGCTCCAGAGACTAGGCAGTCCAGTGCAGTGGATTACCATCCATCCTTATGACCACGCATCATACTATCCTGGAGCAGCACCAATGACTTTGAGAGTCACCTTCACTCCGGATCAAGGGCAGCTGCTTGGTGCGCAGATCGTAGGCAAGTCTGGCGTTGACAAGCGCATCGATGTCCTTTTGACCGCGATACTAGCATGTATGAGGGTCCACGATCTGGAACATCTGGAGCTGGCGTACGCCCCACCCTACAGCTCTGCCAAAGATCCTGTCAATATGGCTGGATTCGTTGGTAGTAACGTCGTCCGTGGAGACGTCAAGATTATGCACGCTAGAGACGTAGCTGGGTTGCTGGACACTCATCAAGTGGTAGATGTTCGCAATCCGGCTGAGCATCTCCATGGACATCTTCCCGGCGCAATGAATTACCCACTTACGGAACTGCGACAGAAGCATCATCACCTTGACTTCGACCGTGGCATTCTGGTGTACTGCCAGGATGGGTACCGCGGCTACCTGGCGTACAGGATCTTGACCCAGCTTGGCTTCATGGTGGCTAACCTGGATGGTGGCTATGAATCGTACAGGGCACATCGAGGAAATGACTGATGAGCATCGGGATGGATGTATGTCTGTACCTTGTACAATTCGCAATGTCGTTGCTGCTGTCGGTTATTTGTGAAGAATAGCGTTCGCGATAAGTGGTGCATCACATGTCTCGACCGGTGCGAAATTTTCAATTGTTACTGTCAATGTACTGCTGTCATCTACCCGAGACACATTAACTTCAGAATATTGCTAGATTCTACGCCCTTCACCACGATCCGCGATTGACCTTATAAGTCTTTCCTTCGCTGTGGACCCCATTATCTGGCTCGTTGTGACAGCCACAGTCCCGTTGATACTCGGTCAACAGTCGATGGCCGTTACGATGCAGGGGCTGGTACTCCCACTTGAGCGTTTGTTGGCACGACGAACACTGACCTACCACTGGACAGTGCACACTTGCTAGCGATGGGTGCACGCCGGGCAAGATCGATTCCCACTGCTCCTCGATGCTTTCTGGAAGCGCAGGTAGGTGGTCGAGAACAACTCGTGCTGGTTTGTCGCAGTCGCTTGGTTGAGATTCCATCCCTGAAGGATGGACTACATTCGTTGGTCAGCTGGTTTGCAACGCTTAGCATGACGGGAGTAAACATACCACTCGCATGTTCCGAGCCCCATAGTGCCGGGACAACCTCTCTGATATCTTCTACCACGCCATTGACCTGATCCGTGGTATTCAATGCCGTGCGGGCGTGTGCAGATTCAAGATTCGATGTGTTCGGAAGAGTTGGAGTAGTGTCCAGGCGGTCAACCTCAGAATCGACAGGTGCATCGAACGCCGCGAGAGACTTGTGGAGGTCAAACTTGCTTGGCTCGCCGCAGGTCAAGGGCGTGCCCGACCGAGTGTGTAGCAAGGACGACATGTTGGGTTTTGAGTCAGGTGATGCGTGGGCTTGTTATGGCAAAGAACATGACGGTCATTCCGCGCCTTTAGTACCCAGTCCAGGAGTCCGGTCTGCGGCCGCAAATGCTGTGGGTGCCATCAGTCAAGCTGTGATCGTTTTCTTGTCTGACTGCTCGATTGAGTGATCTCGAGACTGATCTCATGGTCGGACATGGTCACCCTGCGTACATGGATCTGTTGTGTCCTCAAGGACTCCATGACTTTCGCATCAGCTTAGGGTCACGCCACTGGTCATGTCTGGTCTAAGCGCAGTAAAAGGAGCCTCAAGAATTTGCCCGGTTGTTGGGCTGAAGCTCGCCGATCTCGCAGACAGGGGATGCGAGTAGTCAGTACATGGTACTGTACAACGTAGTAAGCAAAGAAGCTCCGGGACCACGGGAATCGATCGTTGGTGTTCGTTGTCACGGTACAATGACTCAAGAGATGCAGAGTAAGGTACCGAACATGGTGCAGTTGAGTAATCATGCCAACCTTGACTGGAGTGCAAATAAGAAGTGGTGTATAGAGTTTTTCCTAGCTTCTACTCGGGCCCAGGGATTGATGGAGACCAAGGAATTGTTCTGGAAGACTCTGTGGTAAGGAGATGCATAACCTTCATGAGAGGTTTGTGTGATAAACATAAGATTCAGCATATAAACGCCGGCCGAGACATTAAGTACTGGCAACACAACCATCAACAAGCCCTACTCGAACTCTCTCCACTTCCTCGTTCAATCAACTTGCTCGATCTTGACCGTGCCGTTACCCTTCGGGATATGATGCGACCTCTTCGGGACGACGAGCGAGAGCAGTCCCCCCTCAAGCTTCGCGGTCATCTTCTCGATATCAACGGTGTCCGGAGCGAACGAAAAGTCACGTCTGAACATGCCCATCCTCCTCTCCGCGATGATGGAGCGTGGTGCGAATTCCAAAAGCCCATGATTGCCCGAGTGATACCAGAGATCCTTGGTACTTTTGTCCTCCTTTGTTGCGTTACCACTAGTGCCTTCAGTCTTCTCCGGCGGCGTATTGTCGCCAGTGACAATGAGCTGGGTCGAGCTGGTCCACTGGCATTTGATGTTGTTGACGTCTTTGATGCCGGGCACCTCCACTTGGATGACATAGCCAGTGACCTCGTCGATCAAATCGACATCAGGATGGTTGGGTATCTTCCTCTGGTCCGCCTGTTTGGCTGCCATGTATCGCCATAGCGAGTGATGCTATGGACAAACAACCCAAGCGTCAGTTGTGCCGTGAGTAAGAGTAAGACTTCATACTTGACGTACCTGGTGCAGCCGTTCATGGATATGATCAGCCCTTGGATACGGGGCCTCCGGCAGGTCACACGGGAAGTAGGAGAGTCCAGCCATGGGTGGAATCTGGTAGATTGCGAGGTTTTGGGACTCGGAAAGTTCTTGTTGATGGTTGAGTAGATAGCCTTGATTGGATGCTTTGAGTGTGAAGTGAAGAATATTGAGAGACGTTGCGCACTGCTCTTATAGCCGCATTATCGATTCTCTGCCCTTCCTTCTGATCGACCACCTGATGATCGGGAGACATACAGGCCTGTCACATGTTGCAGCCACAATGTACTCGGATCCCAGTCTTTTGCGAAGGATAGGAAAACGTGTCACCAGATATGTGGCACCAGAATATGTAGCGAGACGGACTGCGGCGGTCGAAGAGGCTCTGGCCGAGCTATTGTAGTTACACGCCTGGGAAGTACATGGTATCGCTGTACCTGCTTACCCAGAGCCAGTGGTTCGAACACGCAGGCGGCTCGGATGTCTGCTTACAGAAACTATCGTCACGTCGCTTTCGGGGGATGAGGAAGAAGAGAAGCGGCGGGGATAAGTGTGGGATTGATGACGAGACAAGTGGCGTGACAGCGGAACCGGCCGGTCTCACCGATGTTGACATCGCTACGGAGCATACATGTACGTAGTATAGTGCTCCATCCGAAATAGCGGTCCGGGTAGGACTCTTTCCCTGAGTAGACAACCATTGCGGTCACCTATTGCGTGCACAAGTGGCACTATGGAAGAGCCTAGCACAGTACTTGTCACGAACCATGCCACCTCTCACACCACATTCTCGCGAGGTGTCATGCTGTGCGGTCGGAGCACAAGACGTAGAGCGTATACATATATATGATGTTGTTCGACCAACAGAGATGATGTGATACATCACCTACATTCAGCTACCAAAATACACAAACCCACTCAACTCGACATGGAACAAATCAAAGACTTCAGCCAGTACAAGCAGGCCATCAGTTGCGATGGTATCGCTGTGCTGGAAGGCTACGCTACTTGGTGCACCCATTGTAAATCCATGGAGCCTGTTGTTGACGAGGTAAGAGACAGAATCACCGTCCGGTGGTTGGCAGGATCCTGTTACTGACGACTCGGTAGATGAATCAACGATATCCCGATGTCCGGTTCTACGCGTACAATACGGATGAAGCGGACGAAGTTGTCAACGAACTGGGCATTCATCAGATGCCTGCGTTTCACATCTTCAAGGATGGCAACATGGTGGATACCATTACCGGCGAACGAAGCGCTGGTCTTGAGAAGGCTATCCAGGATTGTCGTGGTGAAGGGACTGGCTCTGAGGTTAGCAGTTGAATCCTCTCGAATCGGTCTCGAGAGGTCCGTTGGCTCGATACAAATTCTGAAGCAAAGCGCCGCTCATAGGATTAGATTGATATTGGTACACATCGCTGACGTGCCGGTCAGTGTGGGCCATTGCAACCATTTGTCCGCATCCACCTCGCTCTTCTCCATGCTCTGGGTACAAATCTTCCTGCACACGTTCGCTTGTGCCCGAAGATCCATGTGTAAGGTACAGACGCACATGCTTTGACCTCGTGTTTGGACTTGCAGGGGTTGAGGAGAATCACCTTTCATTTCAAAGCCGTATTTCCAACATTGCGTCTATGTACAAGACGAATCCTTTGTACCGAGCGAGCATGCTCCTGCGCGCTTCTATGTAGTGTGTCGAGCACTGACAAGACTTTGCAGCAAGCCAATGGCGGGGAAAGCAACACGTTTACGCCAAAGGGAGCGACTTTGTACGTCGACTATGCTTGGATTAGACAATTCAACGACCCCAAACGATTCCTGCTTCACGATCCTGCCGTCGCCCAGATACCACATGCTGTCAATGCCATCAGCGAAGCACCGACACGATGACCCAGAGCGCCCTCCCCTCCCGCCAGCCTCACAATCACACTATCCCCAAGCCCAACACACGCGCCTGCCGCTATTACGATCGATGCAGCGCGACCGCCATCAGCCGGAATGATGCCTCCATATTCAGCGGCCAGGAGTGCGACAATGCCAGCACCGAAGCCGAGATCTCGAATGCCGAATACTGGGATGTAGTTCAGAGTCTCTGACGCTTGAGCTGGCAAGCCGAAATTAGCCGTGGATGTCGCCGATGTAAGCGAGTCTATGCCGATTTTCATGAGAGCGCTGGCGAAGGCTACGGCGCCAGCCTTGAAGATTGCGTTTGCTGTGGTAATGTTCATGGTATAGGTGAGTGGGTCGCTGGAAGCTGAGCTTTCCGTGTTCGTTTTCGTGTTCGTGTTCGTCTCACGTTGGGGTGTGTGTGTTGGTGCGTTGCTTTGTTGCGTTGCGGACCAGAGGAGAACAGCAGCTGTAGTTTCCTATATATGGCTTGAAACGCAGGACCACCACCTATCGGTGTTGCTGAACCTGGGTCCGATAGCGACATGACTGGACTGGTCCATTCCTGTTGCGAACGGACGGCTTTCCTACGACGCCACTCGCGCGCTGGAGATATTGCGACAATTTGAGTTTACTGTGGAAGGTATGAACGACTCGGACGGCTCACTGTCGGCTTCACATTGAGCGTTTCGGGTCCGAAAATCTGGCTCCGAAAGGCAAATGTCATCACTCTGGGCCTTGCCAGGAAGAGATCAGCGCCAACAGTCACGATACATCGTGAATCAGGCATTGCGTTTTTCATCCGTTGCGGATGAATTTGACTTGCTGGATTTGAAAAAGCTGTTCATAGCAACGGACTCTCGTCGACTCATTATTCCCGCCCAATGCTAGGTCTAACTGATCAGTCCGATCGGGTCTTCACAGTTTGCCAGCTAAAGCTAAGTATATATTGACTGAAAACAGTCCAACATATATCTCTTCATCTCCCGTTCAGATATTTGTATGAGACATAGCAAAAGTCGCTCTGCGAAGACCATACAGCTGAGGACATCGACCTAACCATGGCCACAGCAGCAATCATCGGAGGAGGCTTCGCGGTATGTTCCTAGTCGTTAAGCTCGAATGGTGCTGATGATTCCAGGGTATGGCTGTAGCGCTCAGCCTGCAAACACGCGGTATTGCACCAACCATCTACGGAACAAGGACAGAGGAGTACACATCAGGCGGCAACATCGCGTTGGCGCCTAATGCTCTTCGAGTACTGGATCGTGACGTTGGAATTTATGAGATGATCCGGACCAAAGGCAACAACTACGAAGAGCTGAACTTCACCAACGGCGCTGGCCATACCCTCGGAGCATTTCTGAACGGATCGCAGAAGGTCTACCACTACCAGGCGCTTCGCATCCATCGTACCATTGTACGCGATGCACTGAGGCAACAGTGCAAGGAGAGTGGTGTACCGATTCACTACGGAAAGAAATGCACTTGGGTGAGTGAGGAAGGGCGAGGAGTTATAGCTACCTTCTCGGACGGCGAGACGGCGACAGCAGACTTCCTGGTCGGAGCTGATGGGATTCATTCCAAGATACGCAACTATCTTGCACAGAAGCCGAAGCACCTGCATTCTCGGGTCTGATGGGTGTCATGGGTACCGTCATGGCTACAGAGCTTGGAGAGATCGATCATGCTTTCGGCCTTCCTGCGATACTATTCGGTCACTCTGGCTCTTTTGCAGTCATGCCAGCCAGCTACAGCGGAGACGAAGTCGGATACTTCGCTACTATCGAAGAAAAAGACCGGACCCAGGAGCAATGGGCTGCCCTCGGCGAGAACAAGGACGAGCTGAAGAAGATGCTCACAGATCGCTTTGTGAAGAAGGACAGCGTGTGGCCGGCGTTCGTACAGGCACTCTGCGATCAGACGCCACCCGAGAGCCTGACAAGCTGGCCGTGAGTACCATCGTAACAAGCTTCTGTAATCCGCACTCACAATACAGCCAGCTCCTTCTCCGCGCCACACCTTCACCAGTGGGCATCCAAGTCGAGTCGTGTATTCTTGATTGGCGACGCAGCTCATGCAATCCCTCCTACCGGCGGCCAAGGTGCGGCCATGGCTCTCGAAGACGCCGAAACACTCGCCTACACCATCGCAGAAGCGCTCGTGCCACTACCAAATGGCGATCCCGCACCCTTATCAACATTGACAGCGCGATGGAATAGCCATCGTCAAGCACGGGTGGCCAAAGTCATCGACTTCACATCGAAGAACGGTACATTGCGGAAGTCCAGTCCGCACTTCTACGAGCAAGCAGCCAAAGAGTGGCTCATGTGGGCTATGTTCAAGTGGGCGGGGCCGGAAGCTGGTATGCAGTGGATGTATGAGTATAACGGTGAGATTGTGAGAGCTGAGTTTGTTTTACCGGTCACTCGAGGGCGTTATATCTGGTTCAGCATGATCGGATTACTATGAACATAACAGTCCTCAGCTAAGGTGTAGCAAGAAACAAGAACGATGGAGAGGTCTACCTTGGAGCTCGATTGCTTGGCGTCAGATGTTCTCCACTTGCCGGAAAGGTGAGTTGTACATGTACGTCGTTTACACGGTCTGCGACCTACGATAGTGCGGCGATTGCAGACTATAGGAACGCCTGCCACATCAACTCAAACTGTCTTGATAATCCGCGTTCAAATTGCAGATTCAACCCTTTATCGGAACGCAAAGCTCGCTGGAGATTCTGTTTCCCAGGGGAGTCAAGAAACATCAGCTTGCTCGAGCATATATGCCTGCCTCAAAAATGCTTTACGATGACGTTGATACGGAACAGCTTCACCGTCAAGCAGAAGCATCTCTCCTGCATTACGGTACACAATGGTTCTCCGAAATCATCGTCCATGCCAAAGGACAGACAATCACGACAGCATCTGGACATCGAATGCTCGACTGGACTTCGGGACAGATGTCATGCCTCATCGGTCACGGCCACCCCGAGATCGTGCAGACGATCAGTGAACACGCTGCGGGCTGTGATCACTTATTCTCTGGTATGCTCAGTCCACCGGTTGTGAGACTCGCCACCCGCCTGACCTCGTTGACACCGCCGGGGCTCGACAAGGCATTCTTCCTGAGCACTGGTGGAGAAAGCAATGAGGCTGCCATCCGACTCGCCAAGTTCTATACTGGCAAGTTCGAGATCGTGGGTCTAGCTGCCAGCTGGCATGGTATGACCGGCACTGCTATCGCGGCTCAGTATCATGCTGGTCGTAGTGGGTATGGCCCCAATGCCGTAGGAAACTTTGCACTCCCGACCCCTAACACCTATCGCTCGATCTTTCGGCATGCGGATTGCTCGTACGACTGGCGTACAGAACTCGATTACGGCTTCGACATGATCGATCGACAGTCGTGCGGCTCGTTAGCAGCAGTTATCCTAGAGCCGATTCTATCTTCTGGTGGCATGCTCGTCCTTCCGCCTGGGTACATCAAGGCTATCAAGCAGCACTGCGAGAAGCGTGGCATGCTTCTCGTCATTGACGAGGCTCAAACTGGTATCGGACGAGCTGGCGACATGTTCGCCTTCCAGCATTTCGCGGAGGACGAGGGCACGGTACCTGACATCTTGACCTTGTCGAAAACGCTCGGCAATGGCATCCCTCTAAGTGCGGTCGTGACGAGTAATGACATCGCGGAGTTCAGCAAGGCTAACGGCTTCCTGTTCTACACCACACACGTCAACGATCCACTGCCGGCGGCGGTGGGAGATAAAGTGCTTGAGATCGTCGTCCGAGAGGGCCTCGTTGAACGGTCTCGAGTGCTCGGCGACAAGCTGCAAGCAGGTCTCCAACAGTTGAAAGCTCGTTACGGCTGCATAGGTGATGTCCGGGGCAGAGGACTCATGGCTGGAGTCGAGATTGTCGCAGACCGCTCAACCAAAGAAGGCGCACCTGAACTAGGCAATGCGATCGGTCAGAAGATGACTGAGCTGGGTGTTTGGGCGCAATTGGCGACGATAGCATCTTTCGGCGGTGTCTTCCGCATTGCGCCACCTTTGACCACAACGGATGAAGAGCTCGACGCGGGCTTGAAGATCATCGAAGAAGCTTTCGCAACGACACCTGGATCGATGCCTCTGTACGGGTCGGTTGATAGCACGGTTGCACCTCGTCGACTGCTTAAATCGAGGTTGTAGTCTGGCTAATACAACACCTGGACCTGTAATCTGGCAGCTGAGAGTGTGTCGCATCCGGCGACGGGCGGTCTCATCATTGCTTGTCGAAGTTCATATCGTCCTTAACGTTGATGGGCTCGAGATGGGCTGAGTTCAATCGCTTCAAAGTACCAACCAACGCTCGCAAGTATGTAAGACCTCGGTACGTTCGTTATCAATGTCGTAAACTACATGTAGAAGCACGTCGTCAAAGCGGTCAAGATCGGCGGTCGAGAGCCGAAATGTTGGGCAGCAACCACAACCACTGCCGATCTACAACCCACCTCCAACGCTCCTGCGTCCCAGGAACCAGTTTACGTTCGATCTTGCATATTTGGGCCTTCTTGCATCGAATCTTCTCCTGACTAAAGAAGAGACTTATCGGTAGACAGCTGCCATGAATCTTATGTTCCGGCCGAGGCTGCCTTACGAGTCGTGCGCCTCGGACACCTGTCGCACTCTGGAGATGGATCGACACAACCACCTCACGCGTCGGCACTGAAGATTTCGCCGTGATTCTGATCGTCTCCGGGGGCATCTCATCTTGCTCATCTTGCTCGACTACTTGCCTTTTCGACGCTTGCGCGACTCAATTGACTTTTCTGAGTCGGGCTGCGCGGTCGAAGATGGAATCTAGGAGGTATTGTCTGTGTGCCCAAGGGACTTGTTATTCGGTCGCCATGTAGGTCTATCGTGAACATCCTTTCGCGAGTTTTCCAAACCCTTAGTCTGTCTTTTCTGTCTTTTCTCGATACACGATACACTAGATCCGATGGCCTCTTGAGATAATGCCAGATGCAAGGCCAAGACAACGGCAAGTCGCCAAATCATTAGTATCTGGTGCTTCGAACGCATTACTGATTATTACACAGATCATAGCGAGCCAAACCAAAGACAAGCATTCCGCAAGATGCGAGATGCCATGTCACGTCTGCTCAGAAGAAAACGGCAACCAGTCAGTCCTGCTATTCGATTCGCAGCTACGCGAGAGGCCTGAGTATTGACAACCCTCAACAGTCCGAAAAGCCGCTCATAGCCAGAAAATCTCGCAACGTCTTTCATGACCAAGCACTCGCCCAGCTCGTCTCCACCTACGAGTCTCTACAATGGGGTGACTCGCTCCAGGCTCGTGCACAGGTATGTAAAGGCTTCAATTTTGTGTCCAGGGTACGTAGGCTGACAACAAGACTCTCAGGTATACGAGCTGGGACAGCGAATCTTTGGAGCTGAGAGATTTGATCGTGCCGTGAAGCATATTACGACGAGTGCTGGGGATGCTTGAGAGTGCGAATATACCGACAGAACTTTAGAGAGGAACCAGACCTTTCATGACGACACGACCGCTTGGAGGGTATGTACTATTTGGTTGGAGTTGTGTACGAGACTGTTGGTTGCTGCGATGCCTTGAGCTCTATGTGCTTTCGATTTAGTATTCGATAGCTTTCGAGACAGGTGAGCTATTATCAAACAGAAAGCTCAAGCTGGGTTTGGCTTCAGACCGATTTGGACTCGCAGCCTCTCTCGTTTCATTGCCTCGCTGCCAGTGCGGTCTGCCTCCAGATTGTTGAGAATGGTGTCGATGAGTGTCACTGCTACCGTTAGCCGATGAAGGACGGAATCGCACATCCGAGAACGTACAAGTCAACTTCTCAATGTCCTTCGATGTTCCTGGAAACTTCTCAATCGCTTTCCCAGTCTTTAGTGAGACCAGCGGATGCAACTTCTCGTCGTTCGAAGTGAGCTGGCTGTTCGCCACACGGGCCACGTTGTTGGCATTGACGGCCTTCGTCTTGATTTCTAGCTTCTCGAGTGCTTTGGAGGCATCGTCGCCTTTCGTTGAGCCAGCTGTGGATGGTGCCGCTGAGCTCGCCGTCGACTTGGCTGCTTGACCAGCTTGCTTCTGTGGAGTCTTTGCTGGAGTGTTGGATGCAGACATTTTGACGAAGTGGTTGTAGGGAGTAGAGAAATGCTAGGAGATGGAAGAGTCAAGAGGCCTTACCATTCAATCCTGAGGACTTCTACTCCTTATCCTGCCGCATCCTCTCCGCGTCTGGACGAGGATTCGACATACTGACGCAAGCCTTGCAAGGACTCACAACCTGTTTCTCCAGAGTGCTGCTCCACATATCGACGCCACTGCCGGGTTGGCCGTTGTTGTTGAAAGTTCCAGCCCCACAGGGAGAGATCCGTGCATGTGAAAGTGTGGCCCGTGCCACAACTGCTTCTTTGAGCCATCACCAACTACAATGGCAATGACTTCCTTCTGACATCTCCATGACCAGGACAAACAACCCGAACGCCAGATCGCCCATACGTACACCCAAACCTCTTCGACATCTACACACCAACGCAATGGTTCGCAATGCAATCTCGATGCAGAACCTCAGGGGCAGCATGTCTAACCTGAACTTCGCCTCACCTCACCCTCAGCACCAGTATGCCCCGTCAGCTATACCAGAAGCTCAGGATAATCTCCAGAACGCGTCAGATCTTCCGGAGATACCTGGGGCGGATAAAACGCAGATGCAGGCTTGGAGGGAAGCATTCGAGCGTGACATCGCATCTCGACAAGCAACGAAGGACGATGTAGCTGTGTGTACCCAACGTACCAGTGAGGTGGTACGCAGAGAGAAGAAGCAACTCGGAGCACGTGTCGATTCAGAAGGGACCGCAACCGAGGATATCATGAAGCAACCTCGGAAAGAGTCAAGTGAGGCATCTCGGACCACTCCAGAACCATGCTGGGCCACTTCTCCTCGTTGGCAATATCCTGGTGGAACGTACTGGGACGATGTGGAGGATATGCGATTCCCCAAAGCAACAAGCATCAACGCAGCGCGATTCTCGGATCCTTTCTGTGATTTTCTGACGAACAACCCGACTGTTTTCCACGCAGTCGCTTCCCAAAAGAATGATCTCCACGAGATGGGCTGGGCGAAGCTAGACGAGCGCGACGCGTGGGACATCAAGCCATCTGGACGCTACTACGTCGAGCGCAATGGGTCGGCTCTCATCGCATTCGTGGTCGGAGCGGACTACAAGCCAGGCAATGGATGTGCAATTCTAGCGGGACATGCTGATGCTTTGACTGCCAAATTAAAGCCAACCTCTGAGGTGCCGAACAAGGCTGGCTATCTACAGCTAGGTGTTGCACCATACGCTGGTGGCATGAACTCTACTTGGTGGGATCGTGACCTCGGTATTGCTGGTCGTGTGCTGGTAAAGGAAGGCGACAAGATCGTCTCCAAGCTGGTGAACCTCAACTGGCCAATTGCACGCATACCTACCCTTGCTCCTCACTTTGGCCAAGCAGCTGCAGGACCATTTAATAAGGAGACGCAGATGGTGCCTATTATTGGCCTGGAAGGTGTCGATGATTCGTCTACAACGTCCGCACCACCTGCTGACCCATTCAGCCAACCATCCATCCTAGGTGGTGGCGATAACACTTGGCCAGTCAGCACCTTTGTTCACACACAACCCAAGGCACTCGTCAAGGCTATCGGAGACCAGTTGGGCCTCAAGGCGGACACATACAGTAATATCGTCAACTGGGAGCTCGAACTGTATGACGTGCAGCCTGCGACTGTCGGTGGATTGAACAAAGAATTTATCTACGGCGGCCGCATCGACGACAAACTCTGCTCCTGGGCTGCCATGCAGGCATTGCTGGGCAGCCAGTCTTACGACACCCGCTTTAGTAGCATCATCAAGATCGTAGGATGGTTCGATAACGAAGAGATCGGTTCGCAGCTACGACAAGGCGCGAAGAGCAACTTCCTGCCGCAGACCATCGAGCGCGCAGTCGGCTCTCTGTCAAAGCACAGCCCATCCTCCGATCTCCTTGGCCGCACTTATGCCAACTCCTTCATCGTGTCTAGCGACGTCACGCATGCCGTCAACCCAAACTTTCTCGATGCCTATCTGCCGAAACACGCACCACATCTCAACACCGGCCTCTGCATAGCTGCTGACCCCAACGGGAATATGACGACCGACGCCGTCAGCACCGCCATTCTGCAACGCTGTGCTGATCGCATAGGAGCGAAGCTGCAGATATTCCAGATCCGCAATGGCGAACGGTCGGGCGGGACGGTAGGGCCAATGCTGAGTAGCATGACTGGTATCCGAGCTATTGACGCCGGTCTGCCGCAACTGAGTATGCACAGCATTCGTGCTACGACTGGTGCTTTGGATCCAGGACTCGGCGTTTTGATGTTCACTGGATTCTTGAACGGATTCGAGCGAGTCGACATGGAGTTCAGAGCTTGAGCTTTACCGCAATGTATCCAGTGTAGCAACCATCACCCTACAGCGCGGCCGCAACATGTCTGCCAACGTCGACAAATAAACCGAGAGCACAGTCCTCACCGCAATGCGTCCAGTGTAGCGACCATCACCTCACAGCATGGCCACGGCATTGCTGCCAACGCTTCCTTGAACGGGTCAAGAGCTCGTAACGCGCCGCTATTGACTTCGGTGTCGGCTCGAAGCTTCTGCCAGACTACTAAAGCGGCATGGAAGGTGATTGGAGGTGTCCAGATGGCCGTACCTCCACAGCAGTTGTCGGCATTGGGAGCCGTAACATAATCAAGTACATACCAAGCAAATTGCACCGCCTCGTCGGAGATCGCAAAAGTCGTTCGATCTTCTGGTCTCTTTTCGTCCTGTGCCAGCTTGGAAAGCTCCAAGAGGTCTGGACATTCGAACAGCAGACGAGCATACCAGTAAAGTGCCACGACGTCGTGGCTGAGCGGAGTGTCGGTGTTCTTCACGAAGTGCTCGTACCAGTGGCTGATAGCGTTGGACAGCTGGCTCTGCATTCTGACGTCTTCCATGCCTGGTGTCAGATGCATGAATGGATATAAATTTGAACACGAAGCAGGAATTCGCTCGAGATCCGCGATAGTGGAAGGTTTTCGAGTGCTGATTGTCGACATCAGCCTTCGGACAAGCAGGTAATCGGACAAAACGGCGGTGAGCAGGAGTAAGCCGTCCTCATCCCCGCTGACACTCGGTGGTAGTCCGAACCTGGAGGTGAACATATGCGCATACACGTCGCTGAACCTCAAATTGGGATCGCTGGAGAGGCTGACTGAGAGCTCACCAGGCGACAGCTGTGTCTCGGTACCGCATTGGATCGAGCGGACGGTGTCCGCGAGGAGCATGTAGCACGCCAAGGTTCTGCTCTTGTCTTTGCTACGATCAAGGCTATCTCTCGAGTATGCACGCAGATCGAAGATTGCTTGACGTCGCGCCATCTTCAGCAGTACGTCAGCATCCATCGGAACATCCTGATTGCAACGAGAAACACTTACGGTCAGTCCGTAGGTGAACATCGAATCTGCCCTCGTCCAGAGCTCACGGTTTGAGGTCAGCATACCATATGTAGACAGCATCGCCAACTATGTCAAGTCAGCCCAAAATACAAAGCTAAGAGTGTTGGAATCTTACGGCCGCGGGGAGCTCCAAGAGTCTGCTATGCCTGTTGTCGACCTCAGCCATGAAAGTGGTCAACTGAAATCCAGCAAGGAACAAGTCATCACCGATCATGCCGCCCCTCATGGAAGCTGGGGTCAATACACTACCCAGGCATGCTACAGCGACGTCCAAGTAAGGCGGGACCGGGTCGCTCAGACGCTCACGATTGATGATCGGTTCCACGAACGCGTGCTTTTGAAAGGTGACCACAAAGGCGGCACGCAGCTGTCCAAGCTCCTCGTTCGACGGCAGCGTAGGAAAGCCCGAGAGCACGGTCAATGGATAAGTAAAAGGTCTGACGTCGTCGAGATCGAATCTGTCCTGCAGCAGATGAACAGGGACTCGTCTCTGGTGGATCTTTGCGTCCTGATGCGCCAGCAACCTTGCTTTGAACTCGCTCAAGAAGCTTGTGTCTGGCAATTCGCTTGCCTGAGGGACGTCATGGCGTGTGGGACTTCTCGCGCCTGGCCAGCTGGACTGTGGCTCCATGCCTTCTGATGAGATGACAGCCTCGTTCGATACTTTCGAGATGTTTGTACGGCTTACGGTACCCCACTTTATATCAGACGGCCTCAATCGGCCTCCAAGCGGAGTCGATTTGTCAAGACCGGAAGACCCCACCTTTCTCACAGCCTCACTTCCTTTGCATTCAACTCCACGAGGAGCCCCGGATTCTCACTCACTCCAATTTAACCCCGCCGTCGTCTCTTCCCCATACCTGAGCACATTGTACGGGAAGCGACGCAAAGCCGCAAAGCATGGGTGTCCCCAAGCAGGTTTGTTGACATTCTCTCACGTGCTTCATCAAGGCTGATCTAGGCACGCAGTGTACGATATGTGGCCGGCAGTTCGCCCGAACGGAGCATATGGTCCGGCACGTCCGGAGACGTGAGTACGATGGCTAAGGTAATGGCTTGGCTTGCGGTTGACGAGTGGAACAGACACGAGCGAGAAGCCGTTCTCCTGCTCGATCTGTCAGCAGAGCTTCGCTCGCCAGGACATGAGATCACGACACGTGAAGAGACAGCACGCCGATGTAGTAATTCCAGAGGGTATGGACGATGACCTGGGACTGGCGAAGAAGCGAGCAAAAACAGCTTGTGAACGTTGCCGCCGTATGAAGGTGCGCTGCTTATGCGCAAATCGCCAGGACTCGGAACAGTCACCCAAGGATAGACAGCTGGTTCAAAATGCCGTTTCATATCCTGTGGTGGACTCGGAACCATTCACGACCGGAGCCCTGCCCTATTCCGCACCCAACGAGTCGGCCCTCTCCCCCTTCGGCTTCGATCTCGATATGCTGGCCGGACAGCCAACGCACGATGTGTTCGATTGGGTAAGTGAGAGCATGATCACACGTGTTTGTATTGCTCACTCATCGATGTTACAGAGCTTTGGCTCGCTACTAGACGACTCTTTCGACTTCCTCGATTTTGACGAGGGCTTTCCGTCCACGTTCAATTCATCCGCCATCTTGCCGGATGATATTCAGAGTGCGATTGCGGTCGTCCATCGATATAGCCAATCTCGTTCAGGTGCTGCTTCGCCCATACAGGATTCAAGTCCGCAAACTTGGTTCTCTGAGCCTCCACAAGCCGATCTGTACGATAGTGAAGTTCTCGACATATTTGTAGGGCTTGCGGTGGCACACCTCGACGGGACCTTCAAGCTCTTTGCAAACTTTGCCATCACAGACCACACGACTACCGAGTTGTATCGCGCTATGGCTGCGGTGGGTGGACTGTTTTGTCGGGTGTCCGGGAGCTTCAAGATAGCCAAGGCACTTTATCACGACGCTCGAAGGCTCCTCCTCGCGTCAGTCATTCACTGTTCTGCACAAGAAGTCCCCGACCCGGCACGTGATGTGAGCTTCTGTATGACGGTCCGTTGCATCTTGGGGCTGAATTTTATTGCATGTCACTAACGTAGCTCAGTTCATGCTGCTCGAAATATGGGGAGTTTCCAGCGGCGATAAGCGAAGTTATGAGTTTACTGAGGCCTTCCATACGGATTCACTGCAGGTATGATTATACGTGTCTCGACCCAAACGCAGACACTTCAGGGCTGAAACTCTATACAGTGTGTTGGCAAAGTCTTTAAAGCACTAGGCTCGAGTGCAAGGACCGACGACAGGTCTCTCTTGATTTGGTGCGTGATCAGGATGTCTGACAAACTGGACTCGGGAGACAGGCTAACTCGCTCTTCCTAGCTTACTCGAAAGTGCCCATGTCCTGGAGTGCTATCGCACCATCCTTCTCCAACGTCCGTCGATAATGCCACCAGCACTGACTGAATATCTTTGTGGTAGCCATACTCATGTCGGAAGCTCATCGGACAGGACCTCCGATGTGGAGCAACTTTTCACTACGGATAGTACCATCAGCGAGAACGTCACACGTGTCTCGGGCCTCACAGAGCTTTCTGCTGTTGCACGCTTCATCCCCTATATCGTTCCCAAGGCATTCGGAGGAAGTGAAATCCCGAACTTTTGGAGAGCAGAGTTTGCAGAATCTGCACTGCACCGCTGGCTCAAGCAGCACCAACATGTTCCCGTATCGGAATTACTCCTCTCTCACATGGTTTTACTCAGCTGCCACGCCAATCTCGAGCTACTTCAGTTTTACGCCACTTCAAGATCCCACCATGGCTTCAAAGCTCAAACCGAAGTCTTCTTGGTCGGCATTCGCGAGTGGAGTGCTGCGCACCGCACAATATCACGGTGGAACGCTGCCCGTATCATAACCCTTATGCAAGAGTCCCAGGCAGGCACCATGAGCGATCGTCTGGCGCTCGGCGATACGGATCTAGAGAAGTCATCGAGCAGTCTAAGTCTAATCGAGGCCCCTCACGTAGCCTATTGTGTGTACTACGCTACGTTAGTACTGTGGTGTGGCTCTCTTCTGTCGAACGAAGCAGCGACTACGCAAGCGTTGCATCTGAGGTATGTCGTTCTGGTGCATGAGACTGCTTATGACGAGACATATACTGACGGCTGCGTCCTATATGTTTGTAGTACTGGTGCTTGCATATTAGCCACCTTGCGACCAAGAATCGGACGAGTACTCAGCAGTGCGCTTAAAGAGATCATGCCATGATCGAGACAATGAGCTACGACATGGCTCCGAGATCTGCTTTGTACATATGCTGTCCACCAAGCTACGCTACCTTGGCCTGCGGAATCTCCGGCGCAAGCAACCAATTCAGCCTACCGTCTCCGAAATGCACATGGTTGATTCCACCGAATACTTGTTCTGGCCGATCAGCTGGCGAGTTGTGCTCAAACAGACCCGCACCTTGCGTATCGCCTGATGAGATCTCGAAGACCAGCTTTCCACCTTTTTGGACAACGACATTAGTCGGCCAGATTTCGACGTCCACTTCGTACACCTGGCCAGGGGCTAGCATGTCGACATCTGTCGAGAGATACTCTCGATGAGGGTGCCATGGTTTGTGTCTGGGACTCTTCTCGTTTACCGCGCGGAGACTCGTGCGGAGCCAGCCCTTGCTGACTGGAACTGGGTCACCGACCGTCCCGGTATAGAAGATTTCCGACCCAGCCTCGGAGATGTGGCGAACAGTTAAGAATAAGTCAAGATCCATCGGATCTGCCTTTCCATCGGAACGGGTTGCGGAAACGTTCAGGTGGGCGGCGAAGTGTCCGGTGAACTCGGTCTCGTGTTCGAAAGGTTGGGTGGTGAACTGCACGACTTTTGGCGTCTTGATGTCGCCCAGTGCTTCATATGACACAAGCTTACTGTCGTCGGTTTCTTGAGGCGGCTCTGGCACAAGCTCACCAGCTGCCGTGAGAAAATACTTGACGTACTTCGTTCGGGCAATGGGCCATTCGGTTTCGTAACGGTGAGTATATGCCTTCTCGGCTTCCGCATCGTTATAGCCTACCTAATCTAGAATGTCAGCATATAGCTCGAGGAGTTCGATCTGTACGTTGCTCACATCTCCTTTCCGTAGAACGAGACCGACCCGTGGGACTTTGCCCGTCGACCACCCCTCCGGATCGTTGCCCTTCAAGAACGCCTCGAGGAAGCTCTCCTGTAGCGCCACGCACTCCGAGGAGTAGAAGGGAAGGTCATGGCGGCCCGTGATGAACCGGATAAACTTATGCTGTGAGCCTGCATTGAGATAGCCCTCAACATTGCCTGTTGGTCTTTAGCAGAGCGTCCGTAAGTTCACTGAGAGAGGAACTTGTGCACAAGACTGACCTCGTAGGTGCAGCAGGATACCACCCCAGTTGCCAACCGACAACAGAGGTAGTTGTATGTCTTGCATATCATACTCTCGGGAGGCATAGTATTGGTCGTCGTAGAAGCGATTATTCACATTGTCGATTCTTTGGTCGTTCCGAGACCTCTCCAATTCTTCTGGAGATTTATCACCCTCAATAGTATCAGGACCCCACTTACGAGCAGCTCTGCCTGGAAGGCCGTACTGGTTCGACACTACTTGGCGATTCCACCAGAAGTCGATGAATGTGTTCGAAAGGATACCTCCGTGCCTGCAACGATCTCGATAATAGTCACTCATGCCTTCACATGGAAGAATGAACAAATCAGCAGTGTCTCAGCCAAGACGGATGTTCTCGCAAAGGATCCCTCACTCACCTTCCCACGGAATTATGCATGCCAAACCCTTTGGCTGACGGGCAGCAACTCGCCATTGGGTGCCGGCGTAATAGCTGATACCGAGGAGGCCGATCTTCCCAGTCGACCAAGGTTGAGAGGCAGCCCACTCGATAACATCCTTGAAACACTCGCTGGTCGATGCGGACATTGTGTCCATAAATCCAGGACTTTGGCCAAGTCCAACCTCATCGGCCCGTACGATTGCATAGTTTCTGCGTGTCCAATAGCCCTACAGAACAGAAGGGTACAAGGGTTAGCAATTGTCTCAGACAAATGAGACCCGCAGGCAACTGCTGATGGGTTCCCTTCTACCCAAAAGTGCTTACGGGATCTGGGGTCTCCCATGCGCTATGAGGCGACTTCTGCTCTTCAGGAACCTCCGCAAACGATTGGGCGTGAAAACTGTCAGGATTCAGCCTCTGGTCATACGTGAGCCATGTTCAGGTGGTCACACACTTGCTATAGTGGATGTCTTTCCCGTACGGCCCATAAGTTACCAAGACGGGCACCGGCAAGGCATTGTTCTTCGGGCGGTATACGTTAGCTCGCACTACGCCTGGCTGACACTTGAGAGGAATCGTTATGTTTTCTTCGAAAATGTAGTCAACATTCTTGTCGTCGACCTTGTGAAGGTCTTGCAGTTGGCCGGTGTTCATCTCGTTTGGTGGCTGCCTCAAGATCGACGAGTAACCGTCCTGCCGACGTCCAACGGACACAGAGCACTAATAGTATCAGAATGTGCATGCCGGCACCTGGGCAGCCCTAGGGTCAGCTTGGAGGGCCCGGTCGCAACGGAAGTTCACGCGGTGGGGTACCGAAGCTTGCGCAGGAGCTGGAGTAAATTCCGATCTGCTCGCGTATCTCCGTGTTTAGTATCACGCTGGCTCCCGGTCAGGAGGCTGAAAGTCGCCGGAACACATCGACCATGGGAACATTATATGCAACGCTTGTTCGACCAGTCTATTCTCGTAGCATGATACTTGCACACAACGACTTCGATATTCTGGCAATCGCCGGTGACTTGATCTCAGCACTATGAACGGCTCACATGTTTCTCCGCAGCCTTTGAAGGTCATTATCGTAGGTTCTCCCTCATTACAGGGCACTTCGGGATGCATTCTGTCGTTCTGCGTTATTCTGATCCACCCATCTTACGATTCACTACTAGGAATCTTACTGACTTGGCTATTGTGCGATTTAGGTGGGTGCGGGAATAGGAGGTCTTACGGCTGCAATTGCTCTGCGAAGACAAGGACACCATGTAGCGGTACGCAATCATGAACTGGCGAAGTACCGACAGTGTGCTGAAGGTACGCATTAGTTGCACGAGGCCGCAGCCGCCCCCAATGAGGCTGGTGCCGCCATCAACATTGTTCCCAACGCCGACAGCGTTCTTTTGAAGCTTGGTGTCGATGTGCTCAACAGTGGTGCTGTACCGCTGAAAAGTGTATGAATTACCAGTACTGCCTCCATAAGCGGGGTAAGATTCTAACATCGTGCAGATGCGAATACTCAAATCAAGCGGCGAACTGCTCGATGATAGGAACATGCTTAGCTCTGCAGACCGATGGCAAGCTGTAAGTCTGACTGCTATGCGTAGCTTGTTACTTTGCGACTTGACATACTAAAGACAATAGCGATGGTTGCTGACCCACCGTGCTCATCTGCATGAGTACCTTAAATCTGTTGCTATATCTCAATCGGGGCCTGGCAAACCTGCCTCGCTCCACTACGCGCACAGAGTATCAGAGGTATTCCCGCAAACCGCGACAGTGTCTTTTGAGGACGGTTCCACGGCACATGCCGATATCGTAGTTGGCGCAGACGGAGTACATTCTGTGACTCGGAAGGCTATCAGTCCTACCACAAATGCGCAACGAGGCAAGCATAGTGCATTCCGTTTCTTGGTCTCCCGACAGGCGGCGCTCGAAGATCCGATGACCGCTGACTTCTTCACGAGGACTGGTTGCATGGACCTGTGCTATGCGGAGGACCGCAAGATTGTGATCTACCCATGTGCGAACAATGAAATGTTCAACTTCGTTTGCATTCATCCAGCTGGTCTCTCTGACACCTCTGGTGGTTACAACAACAGCACGAGTAGCGCATTGATGCTGAAGATCTTCAGCGAATTTGCTCCTGTCCTGCTTGCAATGCTCGAGAAAGCAGACCCAAAGAGCCTCAGGGTGTACCCTCTTTTCGACATGGACACACTCCCGACTTTCGTTAGCGGCCGTATGGCCCTCATTGGTGACGCGGCTCATCCTTTCCTTCCGCATCTGGCTCAGGGTGGTGCGATGGCGATCGAGGACGGCGTTTCTCTCGGCGTCATGCTTTCTGGTGCTCAGTCGACCGACGAACTTGAGGCTCGTCTTCAACTGTACAACAATGCAAGATACGAGAGAGCGACCCGGATGCAGGAGTATACACGAATCGTTGGTGGCGACAGTGTGAAGAAGGACGAGACGACTACGGGGCAGCTTTCGTGTAAGTCAGAGCTGCTTGGAGACGTACAAAGACTAACACTGTGGAAGTGAACGATTATCTTGAGTATGGTCTAAGCCATGACGAATTCGACGCATCGAACGGTATTTTGCAGAAATGGAGGCAGGCTCGCGACCCGCACGTGTACCGCCGACAACCTATTGCCTTCGGCCCACTGCCAGGAACTCGTTCCAATCAGCCGGTGGAGTCTGCCAGCCGTACGGCGACAATCGTATTCAAAACAAGTGCTACCTACTTGCGTAATTTACTACCATCCTCGGCGTACGCTTTTGGTTCCAGAGACACGGTAGCATACGCAAGCTTCAGGTTACACATTCTGGACAATGTCGCATCACTGGGAGGCGCCAGCCAGTACATGCTTGGACTCTACATACACAACATTCAGTATACCACGAAGAGCGGTAAAGCGATCACTGGCACCTACTTACCCGTCGTCTTTGAGGATTTGAACGATCCAACTACGTCCTTCTCTGGAGTTATCGGGTTCCCTAGGGTGTGGTCGAACTTCTCCGTCGACGCTTCGGATCATACCTACACGGCAACGCTTAGTTGGGCCGGTCAAATCTGGGCTAAACTGAACTGGCCCGACTTGAGCGCCGAAAAGGATACAGCTGACCATGGGGCATCAGACGAAACTCTGCTGGTACACAGATATCTACCAGGCGCGGACCGGCAGGAGGACAGCCCACCGGATGCAGATGACACAGTCATGATCCCTCTTGCCGACCCTCGGACACAGACGACTTTACACAAAAGAGACTCAAGCGACCATGCATCAGTTACGTTCAATACCTGTGACGAGCAACGATTTCCAGTGCTGCATCGCATAGTCTCAAGCCTGGCGGCGATACCTATCTATGAAGTGGTGGAAGCTTTCGTGGAGGAGAATGTGTCGATGCCGGACTTCACTGCAGGTGTGGAAGTTGAGTCTAACGTAATTTCATGATAGTTCCCTCCGACGGAGTGTGCACAATGTGCCTTCATAAAACCATTAGCTGTCTCCAAAGCACACTACCTGACACCTACGATTAATAGTTGCCACCTCCTTCTCTTAAGACTAATAGGCGATATCACGGCCGGCATCTACACGAGCCCACCTGTTGGGACCCGTCGCCGGCTTGACAGAGGGCAGCTTGTGTGGCTACCAGTCAGTGAGGCCATAGATCGCTGTTAAAGAAGCTCGCAGACTGGAGACTTGTAGTATTCAGGTAATTCGATGGCGATGTGACTACTGCCAGAAGATTTTCAGATTAGAGTCCGGAACTAAATCATTGATGTATGCTTCGTCAGAGCGTTCAGGCACTAATCTGCTGTTTGCCTCCCCAAATCGACGGTACCGGTGGACCCCATACGGCCATATTGCCCGCCTCAGCACGTAAGAGTTCCGTGTCTGCATTCACTACGTCGCCATCGGCGTAGTGCTCAATGATGAACCCGCTCGAGTCATACCAATAATCGAACACCTGCGAGCCGTGGACGTGCCGTCCAATACCCCATACCAAGTCGTAGCCTTGGTCCAGCAACCACTGATGACCTGCCGCAGAGGAGACGAGGTTAGTAATGCCTGCGACGTGGAAAATGCTTTGACGATCGATCTTACCCATGAATTGTGTGTCAAGATCTTCGACCTCGAACGAAGAGTGATGGACTCTCGTGCCGGGTTTGTGGCCGCGAACCACCAGCAGGCAATGATGATCGACATACTCTTTCCCAAGATCAATTCGGAAGAACGTTCCGACGTCCAACGATTCGTTTCCGGGTGCGTGAAGGACGTCCGTGGGCCGGAAGTTGAAGTACTTGGTATACCACGAGCAAGTATCCTCATAGTTATCCGTCTCGTAGCCAAAGTGACCCAGCTTATGAATCATAGCAGGGCTCTTGACCATGCGGGTAAACTCGCCTACGCGAAGTCAGTAACATGATCACCAGAAATAATCACAATTATGCACCTTTGCGTTGCTTATCTAAAGCGCCGTTGAGGACTGCCCGTCCACCTTCAACCGCAGATACGCCATGCTCCGGTGTTTCACGCTCGACCTGGTCGTGGATCACTTCAATGAAGTAGCCATTTGGATCCTGCACTCGAACCGCTTTTCCGGCGCCTGGCCGACTTGAGACATCGATCGTCTCGGCGCCGGGAATATTCTGCACATGCTTGATGTCTTCCGCCGAGCGAGCACGGAATCCGGACCCTAGGAATGCCTTCTGACCTCCAGGAGGCGCCTGATGAGCGATATAGACATACTGATCAGTGCCGTATCCACGGAAGAATACGACATCGGATTCCGTTTTGCTTTCGACTTCGTGTAGGCCAAAGTGTTTGCCAAATGTCCTAAACTTCTCGAGATCGGGATGCTGATAGACGACATATGACAGTCGTGTCAGAACGACTCGGTCGTTTTGGCTCGTCATGACTCAATTTGTCAGAATGTAGTGTAGTTCTGGCTCGGTGATAGCGATGACAACCTATGATCTGATATGCCTCCAGATATAATGGTCGTCCATGAGTGTACCGCTGGGGATTGTGGCCTTGTGCTTCGGCAAGGTCACAGCTGTTGGGGTACCGATGGGGTCATCTTTTGCTCATACACCGGAAGGCGTTTCTGCATCCGATTTGGAGCTGTGGAAGCGCAGAGTGTTGTGACAAATCAAGGGCATCGTTGCGCGATGGGTCGATGTCCATGAATTCTGTTGGCTGGAACGACACATAAGTTGGAGTAAGGTGCGAAAGGTGGGTCTCCCCCACGGGGAATACACTGGTGGGGTAGGCAGGGGTGCTATGGTCAGTATGTGTGAGCTCGAGATCAGACAAGGGTAGAAGAGCTCTGTCGACAGCACGTTGCCACCATATCTCCCTCCAGAGACACCTGAACGAAAGCGAAACTGCAACTGATTTCTACTCACATCTGGCACACATTCCTTCTTGCAAGTCAAGACCCTCGCAACTCCAGCCAAGGTTCTAAACGAGAACGAACATCGCACACCATGTTCTATCAGTGGTCACTTGTTCAGACACTCCTCCTGCTGGTGTCGGGACTGCTCATCTGGAGAGTAAGCACCCCTTCCGATCTCATCCACTCACCACACTGACTCCACCCCAGTATGTCCAAACCAATCTCCTCTCCCCCCTCAGGCACATCCCCGGCCCCTTCCTCGCCAGCCTAACAGACTACTGGCTCGTCCTCATCGACCTAGCCGGTTTCCGCACCCTCACCATCCACCAACTGCACTCAAAGTACGGCCCGGTCGTCAGAGTCGGACCTCACGAAGTCTCCTTCGCAGACCAAGCTTCCGTCAACGAGATCTACAGCCAACAGACCGCTTTCATGAAAGCACCGATCTATGACTCGATGAGCGTCAAGCCGTTCGGGATTTTTAGTTTGCGAGACAAGAGTCTGCATAGCCAGAGGCGATCTCTGCTTAGCTATGCGTTTTCGCAGGGTAATGTCACTACTTGTGCGCCGCTTGTTCATGCGCAGATTTCGAAGCTGGTTGGGAAGGTTGGGGCGAAGGAAGGGAAGTCGGTGGATGTGCATTTGCTGTTTCGGTTGTTTTCTCTTGATGTTGTTGGTATGTTGACTTGCCATTGGTGAATGGGCATTGCTTCCCGCTGACATACATTTTACCAGGCGAATTGTTTCTCGGTTCGTCTTTTGGCGGCCTCGACAGTGAAGGCTCTCCTCCTCAATTTCTCCACGATATGGATCAGCATTTCCTCATCGGCGGGATCGAATGGAACTTCCCACTGATCTATGCCCTGTTGACAATCCTGCCGATCCGAGGAGTACGGCATTTCCTGGCTGCCCGGGATCGGCTCGCAGAGGTAGGAACAAACCTTTCCAAGCATATTGTGAGGGCTGACCGAAGGCACAGTATGGCGAGAATGCGTACAGAACGTACATCGAGAAATACGGCAGAGATTCGGGTAGGAAAGACCTCCTCACGAAAATCTTGTCGCCGAAGGATGAAAGCCAGACTTTGACGGACCGCGAGACGTATGTCGAGATTGGAAACCTGGTGTTTGCTGGCAGTGGTAAGCTCGATGGGGCCCTCGTCAGTGAATCAGGACGCTGAGACCGAACAGATACCACAAGCACGACTTTGACTTACCTGTTCTGGGAACTCACTCGCAACCCACAGTGGCAACAGCGTGTCCGAGATGAGCTGCAGAGTATGGCGAAGGAGGATGGTTCTTCTGGAAATGCGCGACTCCTCGGAGCCACGGATGCGCCAGTGCTCGAGGCAGTGATTAACGAGGCCTTGCGACTGCATCCTGCTGCTCCTGCGAGCTTGCAAAGAGCTACGCCGGTGGGCGGAGCACAATTGGGCGTTTACTACATCCCAGAAAAGGTAATTCTCTGCCTCGTAACTCGTTTGCAGGCGATTCAGCTGACGTAACGATACAAACGCAGACTGTAGTCTCTGCACAATGCTATACCACGCAGCGTAACGCAGAAGTGTTTCCAGATCCAGACATGTTCAAGCCAGAAAGATGGTTGGACGACGGGCAGTCGAGCCAGGAATCGAAAGACCTATTCATGCCATTTTCTAAAGGCACTCGAGCTTGCTTGGGAAGGAATCTTGCCATGATGGAGCTGAGGCAAGTCACTTCGGCTCTGCTGCTGAAGTATAACGTCGCAGCCGCCTCAAACACGACCTCGGATAGCATGGCGATGAGAGATCATTTTCTGGTATTGCCGAAGGGCGGTCGCTGCGACTTGATGTTCCATCTGCTGTAATTCGGAAGGTACTGCTTGTTAGCCGATTGCGGTCTCTCAGTAGCTGGGCACGAAGCATTTCTGGGACACGATAATTTGTGTCCTCGCCAAGATAGTTATCTCGTGGGCAAAAAGGGTGCCGTTGACCCTGTGACTAAAGTAGATCATTTTATGGCGAAGTAGTATCTGAACGACTACCACCTTCAGCGCAACCTCACACCTCATACTTCGGTGGAATATTTTTCATGAAGTACTGCTGCCTGATCTTCAGCTTGCTAAGATCAACATCCTTCAGCATCCGTAACTAGATCTCGTCAGCAAAGCCGTTCCTCACAATGATAAGCGGCCATGTCCAGCTCCGCGTAACGACTCACATTAATCGTCATCCTATTCTCACCCTTCATAACATTCTCCGTCAACCACGTTAAATCACTTGCGAGAAAGCAGCCGCAGTTTTTGCAGTAGAAATGCGGGTTCTTCTTCGAAGCGCACAGATACGTCCCACGGTGCTCGAGGCCTTGCGTCCATTGGATGTTTTCGACCAGTGGATGTACACAGAGAGCGCCTTGTCGCTCGCAGTGGGAGCAGTGGCATTCGATGGCGGTGTACTGTTCTTTGCCTTCGGTCTGGTCTTCGAAGAGGGGTGGGGATATCTTCATGGAGTAACGGACGGAGCCGCAGTGGCAGTGGAGGTCGTAGGACGCCCAGATGCCGTTTGGGGCAGGCCATGGTGATTCTATTGCTGGCGGAGCTGCGGGTTGTTGGTCGGTCGCCATGGTTTAATGGTGGTGCGTGTGAGACGGTGAGTCCTTGTTGATGTCGGGATTGAATGTGGCAGATTCAGAATTGTGATGCTAGGTACGCTTCTTTATACCTCAATAGTCATCTGCGGCTAGTTGACTTTCCAGGTCCCGAGTGGATACATTGCATCCTTCTTCTATTCTAGAGGGAGGTAGTGCGAACTAAAGTCGCCGAAAGCCAAGGGAGTCGTGTGACTCGCAGTACCTAGCTCTACGTCCGGGCATTGGTTTCAACTCGGGTTCGCGCCTGCATGATTCGACGAACTTCAGCTCGACCTCCGCCTAGGCGACAGATCGGGACTCCTTCACGCATATGCCGGTATGCAGGGTGTGGACGATGTGCACTGCTGCATGGAGAAGATGGAGTTGCGAGGAATCTCACGTCTTGCAATTGTGAAGTGACGTCAGCGGATCAACTATTTGAGGTGGAATACGTGCCATGCTGTTCAACGATCGTTGACTGTCCTCATGATATCGTCCATTTGTGAAAATACAACGACAGTATCAATAACATGGACTCCAACAGCATTGCACGATATGTGACCGCGACAAGCTCGGTGCTGTTGCGGGCACTCTCCTACATCTTCCTCCGTTGGGTCAGTAAACAACACCACCTTCGATGCGCCGGGAGTTCGGATGCTGCACAACCATAACTGACATGAACCGCAGATACCTGGACATGTTCGTGGAGCCCTCCCAAAGGCGTTCGAAGCGTACCGAGCTGATATCCACTAGCCCTTCCCGCCGATACTCCTCACCCTCTTCGCCATCTACGTACCGGCCTTCGCATACAGCATCACGCACACCGAACCCTACGAGGTGATATCAGATGAGATCGAGATTGTCACACGCGAGCCTATTGACGGCGAAGAGCTGCTGAGAGACGTGGATTCTAGTTATGCGAACGGCGATGCATCGAAAGAAGTCGGTCAGGAGCTTGACGTGGAAGAGACGATCGTTGTTGAGGAGAAGGACCCAGAAGTGTTGAAGACGCTCTTGACAGCTCTCCCGAGTCCCTCGAGCCTGTTATGGAGCGGTATAACCTTCGCCATCAACGCGGCATTGATAGCAATGGTGATGGACATTGTCTATCGAGCGATGATATTCCACCCTTCCCACGACTTATCACTAGCTAGAGTGGGCTATGTCTCTGACACCACAGCAAAGATCTTGGTCAGAGAAGCCGACTCAGCACGACTGCCTGTCTTCCTCTCGTACAGACATGCAGACTTGCCTCTCCGGAATGGCCCACACGACACAGCCTGGAAATCGGGTGGCAGTATTCCATATCTTGACGAAAGCACAGACTTCACTGGTACTTTCGAGCTGAAGCATCTCCGGCCAGACACTCGATATCAGTATGTGGCGAACAACTACTCGGGCCACTTCGTGACTGCTCCACGTACTGGTGACACCTCGACCAGGCCAATCACAGCAGGGACGTTCACCTTTCTGCAATCATCATGTCTGAAGAACAACTTTCCCTACAGCCCGTTCGCTCATCCGAAGTCGAACCAAGGGCTCAAACACCTCGCGGACGCACTCGTCACCCTCAAAGCTCAGTTCATGCTCTTCCTAGGCGACTTCATCTACGTTGACGTCCCGCGCCGTCACGGCAGCACTGTGGAAGACTACAGACGCGAATACCGCCAGCTCTACTCCAGCCCGGACTGGCCAGCTGCATCGCGAGACTTGCCATGGATCCACGTCTACGACGATCACGAGATCGCGAATGATTGGGATGGTAACACCACTGATATCTTCCAAGCCGCCAATGATCCTTACCAGCACTACCATATCGCAGCCAACCCCCCACCAGTACGATCCGGCGAGACGTATTTCTCTTTCACCCAAGGCCCGGCATCATTCTTCATGCTCGATACACGCCGCTACCGCTCGCCGAACGATAACACCAACGGATCTGATCCGATTACTGGCGACCCAACCAAGTCTATGCTCGGCAAGCAACAGCTCGCAGATCTCCTGGCGTGGCTCAAGTGCAGCGAGCAAGCCGGTGTCCGCTGGAAGATCCTCGTCAGCAGTGTTCCGTTCACGAAGAACTGGTGGTTCGGTGCGCAAGACACCTGGCGCGGCTACCTCGGTGAGCGCCAGATCATTCTCGAAGCCATGTGGGATGTTGGCCTTAAAGGCGGCGTCGGCGTAATCGTCCTCTCCGGTGATCGTCACGAGTTTGCAGCAACCGCCTTCCCACCACCACCAGAAGGCAAGGAAGAGATCGTCGGCCTGGGACCCATCGGCCTTGGCGCGAACCCACTGGGTATCGGCAACGCAGCAATCTTATCGCCAGACGCCAGATCTACCCTCCAAACCCGCCGCAAGTACTGGCCGCTCAGCTCCACGGTACACGAGTTCAGCGCAAGTCCGCTGAATATGTTCTACCTTCCTTACCGCACGTACTCGGAGTCCTCGACTGCAGAAAGTTACATGTCGGATGTTTGCATCAAGTACATTCCCGACGGCAACAGCAAGTTCGGGGCGATCAGTATTTCGAATCCGCCGACGAGCGATCAGTCGGTGTTACACTATCGGCTTTTTGTCGATGGGGTGGAGAATTGGAGTTATACGCTGACTACGCCGCCTGATGTGGGCGGTGGCGGGAGGGCGAAGGATGCGATTTGGGGATGAGGGTTTGTAACATTTTCTCAGATTCGATTGAATGATATTTATGCTACTACGCAGCCTACCACCCGCCCATCACTGCAAGTAAGAGGTTGAGGTCGGCAGGCCAGGTTCGCTATATCAGTACGATCTTCATGTGCCATCTCCTTTTTTGAAAACGGTTTTCCTTCAAAGTCCCATCGCTCGCAACCACAGAACGCAAGAACACAGAACGCAAGAACACAGAACGCAAGAACACAGAACGCAAGAACACAGAACACAAGAATCCAGAACGCATTGGCAAGGTTTTTTTTCGTGTCCGGTTTTTTTTGTTTTATCCATCAATCGCACCGGCTTGTGGCGGTCGTGGTAGTAGCATCCACCAAGAACCCATCCCGCGAGAACACACAAGAAGGAAAAACAAAAAGAAAGCGGGCCACTTTTTTTCTCTCTGTTTTCGTGTGAATGTCGTCGCCTGTAGGCGCTCGCTGAAGTAGCATCGCCATGGAGCCGTTTGTTGGAGAACGGTCTCGGCGAGCAGCAGTCATCTCTCTCATCTCCGTCTTCGCACCAGTCTCATCGCTTTTCATCGCACTCTGTAGCAGCATCTCTCCAGATCCAGTTCCGGGGAACGCTCGAAATGGCAGGAGCGATCGTTGGTCGTCCTTGCTCATTCTCTGATTCCCGAACACCACCACAACCCCTTCGAAAGCCGGTACGCCAGCATCACACATAGTCAGTTCACAGAGATCATACGAGACGAAAGGCATATCTTCAAAAGTGAACATAGGTCTTTCGTGTCATATGAACTGTTTCGCTCAGTCATCCGCCCCCATGTCTCCCAAACGCCGAAAACACAACCTGTACCCTCAATCAATGAACCCATCACCACGCCGCCTCACTTGACCTAAGAAACTCCAACGCCTTCGCTGCCTCGCGCTCATTAATCTCATACCCTCCATTCGCCGCCGGCTCGAAATGAAGCTCTGAACCCTGCATCCGCTCCACCCGACCCATCAGCTCCCCCTTGCGCAGGTGGCCGACGAGGTCAGAGCAGGCCATGCGGTTGCCTGGTTGCTGTTGCGAGCTCGGAGAAGCGGCCATCTGGCCCATGGTGGCTGCACGGCGGCAGTCTGCTGCCAAGGCTGGGTCCTGGCGGCATCTGTCGCAATCGCCGGCTTTCACCACTGGCCGACATTGGCAGTTCTGCGGGTCGGTGCAGAAACCGCAGTCGGTCATCTCCGTGCTCGGAGCTGGGGGAAGAAGGGATTAGCGTTCAGTTCTCTCGCGACTTTCCTACTCGAGGTTGTGAGAACGGTCGGATTGCTCCTCACCACTGCCATAGGTCGTGAAGTCCTCTTCAATGTTCTCCGGGATGGTGAACGCTGCTGCACTGTCCTGATGTGGCCTTGCGCCGGGGTTTGGTGCCTGGAGAACCGGTGCTCGGGCCTGTACTCCCAAATTCGTGATCCGGTCCTGTAACTGGGCGACCTCGGCTTGGTGGCGCTCCTGTAGTTGGTGCATCTGGCGACGGTGTTCCGCCTCGTCGTCCTGTCGAGCTTTCCTCTCGGTGTCGATTTCGGCCTGCAGAAGTTCGCACTTCTTCTGTCGCTTATCGCGGAATACGCGCTGGGCGTCACGGTTTTGCGTTCGGCGGCGATCAGTGGCATCGTCGTGCTCCATGGGCTTCCTGCCGGGCTTCGCGCGCGGCTTGAGGTTGACTGCCTTGCTCATCGGGCCGGTGGCTGCTACCGTCATGGGTGCTAGCGTTTGCCTGGCGTTCCTGGGGATGGGCACCCTGTTATCTTCGCTCGGTGGTGGTTGCTGTGGAGCAACAGGAGCAACAGGAGCCTGGTCTGAAACAGGACGGAAGGGCACTGGAGGCTGAATCAGTGGCTCGGAGGAATCTGCTGCCCAGGACCCGGTATAACTCTGGGCGAGAGGATGTGGGGCCTGCAGATCTGTGCGGTGGTGATATGAATGCGCTGATGGGGTGTTGAAGGCGGTGTTGAGGTGGGCGCCGTACTGGCGCTGCTCTGGGAAGGTTTGCGGAATGACCGGATTCTGGGGATGGTAGGTCGGCGCCTGTCCGGTTGGCGAGATGGCGTCGTCACCATCTGTCTGGTAGAGGAGGGCCGGGTTGGCTATAGTCTCATTGTCAGTCTCGAGCTTTATTTTGGTCATGAAGTGCAGGATCTAATCTGATAGATCGATAAAAAATTGGGAGAGTGAGGTGAGTGGGGTACCAAGATCCGGCATCGGGCTGAACAAGCACGCGTGGGCGACATCGGAGCTGTACCAGTTCTGGCACCAACCGCAGAACATCCTGGTGGCCATATTGGAATAATCTGGGCATATGTGATGTTGGTGTGTCGGAGAAGAGACGCGAGGTCCAGGTCGAAGCACGAGAGTCGGAAATCGTTCTCCTAGCAACGAACGGATGCGGAAAGTGTACTGAGCCAGCCGCTGTGACCATTTGGCAACTCGGAGAAGGGGCGGATCGTCCAGGTCGCTTGAATTTCGACTCAACATACCGGTCTTTCTTGCCTGGTCGCAAGCGCCTGTTTTCGAAGGCGCGGTCGATGGTGCCGCCACTGCAGTGCTTGATATGGCCAGTTGTGTCGTGAATTGGTGGCGGAGAAGCGATACAGCTTGCTGGTACGGTGTGATTGATTTTGAAGGAGCGACCGATGGTGCCGCCACTGCAGTGCTTGATGTGGCCTGTTGTGGCTGGAGTTGCCGCTGGAGAAGCGACATTGCTTGTTGGTACGGCGTGTCTGCTCTCGGAGGACCGATTGATAGCGCTGCTCCTACAGTGCTTGCCATGGCCGTTGGCGTCTCGAGCCGCAGAAGGAGACTGGATGCTGCTAGCCTGGACCTGGCTCGTTACTCTCCAAGAAGCGAATAGAAGTGCCGCCACCGCAGTATCTGATATGATATCTGTTTCTCAAGCCTGGGAAGGAGAAGCTGCTGATTCCCAGCACGGTGTCACTAGGTCTCGAGTCTTCGATCCGTGTCGACCCGACCGCACTTACGGCGATGCCCATTTGACTAAGGCTTCGCTGGGAGATTCCGCTCGTCTGCTCCTGTTGTCGCCGTCCCATCTCCGAAACCACAGATTGATCGGGCCCAGTACAGTCGAGGTAATGGCCAGTACTCGCTCGACTTCTGATAGGAGAAGCAGCTGGAAGGTGGCCTCCTGTACCAGACCTTCTGCTGCCTCTCGAGAGCCAAGTCCAGCGTGGCCCAACTGTAGGCCTGGTAATGCTCATATGCGAAGAGAAGTAAGAAAGAAAGGTGAGACTAACCTATCAGTCTCGCTCTCGCCTCGAAGGTTCCCACAACCTCATTCACTCGCTGCTGATGCGTTTGCGGTTGATGCATTGCCTGAAACATTTGCTCGGGCATTGTCTCGTTCATTGGCGGCCAATTGAACAAGCCAAAGTCGTTGTGAAGCTGAGGGTCGACGTTCATCGACGACGACTGTTGTTGCTGATGGTCAGAACCATCATGGCCCTGACCGTTCAGGCCATTGAAATTGTGATTGGGATCCATGGCTTGATGGAGGAGGAGGAGATCGGCGAGTCTCGATAAGGTCGGTCAAGGTTTTGCTAATGAGGCTGGTGAAGGTTGAAGACTTGTAAGTAAGATGATCGAGAGCCAAGGAGATGTGATGGCCTGTAAGCATGCCGACATGTATGACCGGGCATCATCCAGTTTTAACTGACAGACTCTTCCCAAATTGGAGGCGCAGTCCGCATGGCTCCATCAGATGAACTCAAGTGATAATGCTGCCACGAATGAACGCTGGTTGGGCAATACTTCCCTCCATGGACGACCATCGCGAGTTCCCAGATTCGAGCTGGTCCACCGAACCACCCTCGAGTCGACCTTCACAGCCCTTGCGATTCGCGAGAAGGCCAGACCTCTATCAATGTCATCTGGGGAAAGCTCTATAGAGTTCAAAAATGCCCGCAAGCGTGCTGTTCAAGTCTGGTTCAACGGTCTCCGCCTGGTACCGCCCATCCCGCAGGCGTGGAGTAAATCTGACGCATCGAACGGTGGGTGCGGAGAGGCCACTCATATCTCGAGTATTGTCAAGAGCCCACTGCTCGCACCATCACTGTTGGGAATGATGAAGAAAAGTTCCGATCAGACCCCAGGTATAATAGGCTGGTGCGCCGTTTCGAAAACTCTTATTTCTCTCTTCTGCACCTTTCGTACCTCACATTGACCTAACTCAGGTCGCGGCCATACGTCACGCCAGTCTTTCAAGCTTCACTCCCCCTTCGGGACCAACCGCAGCGTCGCTCCCATCGCCGAAATACCAGTACTGCACGCCAAGATACGTATCGCACACGGCTTGAAAAAGCCCGCACAGCTTGAAGGCCCACGGTACGCCCCCCTCCGACATGAAGAAATAGGTGAGCTTGAAGCTAGATCGGGGAGACGTCGTCAGCGGTTGTCTCGAAATGGACATACTGCCCAGCGCGCACTCACACATCGCCGATCAACCAGTTCACGAGCACGCTCAACCGAAAACCTTTGCACGCTCGATTGCGCTGATTCTCGATTGCCTGCGGAATCGGTAGGATCGCCTCAACGCTGAGCGCAACATAGCCTTGCACCTCGATGTAGATGGGGTTCGTCCCGATCAGGTACTGTAACGCTGCTAACGTCACCGCAAAATACGCCAGAAACTGCCAATACGGCCGTCGACTCCTCCACTGCCAGAACCTAAACGGTCTCGTCACGTACGACTCACCCTCCGCTTCGCCAGCGAACGGCTTATTCAGACTATGCTGCGCACCAAACGGTGGCCGATACAGTAAGGCCACGTGCAGCAGCAGAATCTGCACAAAGACCATGACCGTCGCCTGCACGAGGAGTGGAAAGTCGTAGCGCGCGCCGAACCAGTAGAATAGCCTATGCAATGGTCAGCGACTGCGTTCTCAACGTTCCCGCCCCGCTGGATGGTTCCACCCCGCTGAGTTCCGACGTCCCCACTTGACACTTACTTGAGAATTGACGCTACCAGCATGATGAGGGGTATGTCGAGCGAAAAACCTGCTGACGACCGCTTCTTGCTCATCGACCATATTTGATCTGCGTATGACGTGATTGGTGAGGTCACGATGAAGAGGGGCGCGATGTGCGTTATTGTCCATTTTAGGAGGGACATGACTCTGTAAGGCAACTTAGCATCCGCATCAAGTACAACATATTTGCAATGTTGGGAGCCTTGCCCCTGGTAGTGTAGAGAGTTCGGGTGGATGATGTCGTAAAGTGGTATACTCCACGCAATATCGGCGGAGTCCGCATCGTACGCGTCACGGTCGAGTCCCATCCGATCGAGGTGGAAGGCGGTGAAAGGCGTTGAGAGATCAAAAGAAGGCAACGACACTTACTGCGAAAGACGAGATGAAGTCGAAAGATGCCTCAGCCCGGGTCTGACCGGCAGGGATGCGATGTCGCGCTTTGGGTGGGATTACCGGACCATCTTGTCTCGAGAAACGATACAAGCCAAGATATGCTATGGCGGCGGGTAGCAATAGTAATCCTTAGGGCGAAGGCGATGTATTTCGATGAAAATACCTACATCTCCTATATTTTTCATCCATGTCGTCTGAGAAGATCTACATGGTGGCGTCCACTAGTTTCAGACTAGGATGCTTGATGGCGATTAGCGATGTCTCAAAATAGCACTGCGACACGATGGAACGAACATCACTTCAAGTCATTCGCCGAGTAGAGCTCTACGAGGGCAAAAACAAGGTTGACAACCACTTCACGAACATCCAGTGACTGTGGGAGAATGACCGAACCAAGTCCATAGCGAAAACCACCATCCGATAACGGACGCAACTGAAGCTCTCTGAGGCTGAATTCCACCGTGGAGAGATACTATCAAGTTCAACACAGACGAGTTGGACCTCGTGAACATTCCTGTCTGGTCGGCTGCAGAAGCTACAGACAACGCAATGGGCTCCATCGATAGCAACACAACCATCCCCATCCTAGATTTCTCCCTCTGGTCCTCCCCACAATCCTCCACAACCACCAAACAAAGGCTTGCCACAGACCTAGTCGCCGCCTTCCAACACTCCGGCTTCGTCTACCTGACCAACCACGGCCTTGCCCAACCCTCCCTCTCCACCGCTTTTGCCACTTCCAAACGCCTGTTCGACCTCACCCACGAGAAGAAAATGCTGGCCCCGCACCCTCCAGGCCCGGAGGTGCATCGCGGATACTCCTGGCCTGGACTCGAGAAAGTGAGTCAGCATCTCGGAACTGGAGATGATAAGGATGGCGATAGGAAGGTAGCGGAGCGGTTGAGGGAGGTGAGTGATTGTAAGGAGAGTTTTGAGATTGGGAGTGAAGCGAACGCGGCGCAGCCGAATGTGTGGGTGCCGGAGGCTACGCTGCCGGGGTTTAGGGAGTGGGGGACGGTGTTCTATTGGGAGTGCTATGGCGTGGCTATGGAGATCTTGAAAGCGGTAGCGGTAGGGCTTGGGGTGGAGGAGGATGAGTTCGTGAAGTACCATTCGGGACTAAACTGTCAGCTTAGATTGCTGCATTATCCTCCACTGCTGGCGAAGGATGTGGAGCAGGGGAGGGTGGCGCGGATGCCGGCGCATAGTGATTGGAGTACGATAACCATGCTATTCCAGGATGATTGTGGGGGGTTGGAGGTGGAGGATCCGAGTGCGCCTGGGACGTTTGTAGCGGCGACACCAGTGGCAGGGGCGTGTGTGGTGAATGTTGGGGATTTGTTGATGCGGTGGTCGAACGGTACGTTCTCCGGCGCTGGCATGTAATCGCGAGCTGATGATGAAATTCAGACCACCTCAAGTCGACGCTCCATCGAGTGAGTCTGCCGCCATTGGCAGACAGGTTCGTAGGTGCGCAGCGGATGACACGGGCGCGGTATTCGATTCCGTTTTTCGTGTCTGCAGATCCGGATGCGCTTGTTGACGTCTTGCCAGCCTGTACGAGCGAAAAGAATCCCGCCAAGTATGAGCCGATCACGCAACTTGAGTACGGCAGGATGAGATCTTCGGTGCAGTACCAGAAAGATTGATGTAAAGACGACTTGTATTGTAATGCTGCTTGTTGCTGCATAATAATCGAGAAAAGAAGCCACTCGGAGAAATGCATTGCATGCATCTTGTGTGGTCATCTTGACCAACGGTGGATCCTCCAATACTTACGAGATTTCTCGTCCTCGCCATTGCGTGCAATGATCAAGATTGCAAGCAAACGTGTCAAGAGCCAAGTCCATCAGACTGCTCATAGACACAACGTGCTTCAGCGCCACATTACAGACATCTACCGCGGGCAATCTCGCTTCATATGCCCCTTCTCACCACACTTGAAGCAAGATTGATTAGCATTGCCGCCACCATCACGAGCAGCTCCGCCGCCGCCAGGCTTCCCACCACCGCTAGAAATCCTGCCAGGGTGATTGTTCAGCTTGACGTGTTTCTTGCGACGCTCGCCAGCCATTTGGTCGGCATCTGCTTGATCAGCCTTGCGTTTGGCTTTGCGTTCCGCGCGTGCCTTTTCGCCGGCCTCTCTGCGAGACTGGGCGATCATGGCTTGGGCCCCGGACGCGTCATCCTCGTCGTCTTCATCCTCGTCACGGTCCTCTTCGTCCTCAGGGTCGGAACCACTTGAAGATTCGGCATCGTTGGGATTCTGCTGTTTCTGTAGAGACCAGTAAGCGTGACCTGGTAAGTGCTTGTGGCGAACGTACCACTGCTTTGCTTTTATAATTGCCAAAACTCCTTCTTCCTTGAATTTGTGGTCTCACCGCCTCCTCATCGTCGTCCTCCGATGAACGCGCCTTCCCCACTACGTCTAGAGCAGAGTACCCAGCAGAGACGATCCGCAGGGGAGACTCAGACTGTGCTACAGGCGGTTTCTGGAAGCTCAGATACCACTTCGTCTCGCCGCGACCCGCGCCTTCCCTCTCAATGGCTTCTACGCGCTTGCGCTCTTCCGATGCGAGAGCGTCTTCCAGCCGCTGTGCTTCTGAGTTGGGGGTGGACGCGGGAGTGGACAAGTGTGAGCCATTGGACATGCGCTGTCTCTTGGATGCAGGCTCCTGCGGAGTACGTGGTGAGGATGAGGGTGAGGGAGCGGTGCGTTGCATGAACTGGAGCGCCGTTAGTATCGTTGTTATGTGGTGCGGACATGTAAAGCTACCTTCATGGTCAGCAGCCGGGAAGACATCTCTTTCCCCGGCTGGTTGGGCTGCGCCATCTTGATAATGGTACACAGCGTTCGCAGCTCTCGAGGTGCTCTTCGCTGTCCGATGTGTCTGTCAGGAGTTTTCCAAACGAAGACGAGCCTTCGAGGGCTTGTTTCAAGACCAGTTGCGACCACGTGACGCGGCGGATATTGGCTCCTCCGATTGGCTGCCCCAAAGTACCCTCACTTCATACGTGTACATGAGCTGCATAGATACACCAATGTCAAGCTCAGCCTTGCTGCAGCCTGGTTATAACCGAGACAGCGAGCACGCAGCAAAGCAAAGCAAAGCATGAGTCTCTTGTACGGTGAGCAGAACGTAAGTCTTCACTATGGAATTCTTTGCGACCGCGTATCACGGTTGTAGTCTTGATGAGCAAAGCTCAGCCGAGCAGGAAGGTCGACTCCCGCCACTACTGAACGACGAGCAGCGGGCACTGATGTGCTCGAGGATATACTCACCAATTGCAGAATGGGAAACACGCATACTCTTACTCTTGCCTGGTGTGGCGAACGAGCCTCTAAGTGCGAATCTTCGCATCGCTGCATTAACCTACCACGATGAAGGTATTGGTGTCCACGGATGCAGAACGAAGACGAGCTATGAAGCTCTCTCTTACACGTGGGGAGAGCCACGTTTTACACACGCGATCACCATAAACGGCCACATGTTCAACATCACCAGAATCTCCATCAGGCCCTCGCCCATTTTCGCCAGCGAGATTGCGAGCGTACGTTGTGGGTAGACGCCGTCTGCATCAATCAATCGGATCCATCGGAAAAGGCCTCCCAGATCGGCCACATGCTTCGTATCTTTCGCCAGGCGAGGGAAGTGATTGTGTGGCTTGGAGCTGCGACAGCGTCGACCACGTATGCAATCAGTTTCGCCAAACAAGCCGAACGACTACTACCACACGGAACTATGTTAGCATCGGGAGTACCGTCATCTGCGAGAGAGATTCGAGCATCACGGTCGCCGGAGGTCTCAGTGGTGAAGCATTTCTGGAAACAGTTCGCAAAGTGTTCACAAGAGACTCTTTCTTGGTATCAAGCGGGACTCGAAGATCTGCTGAGCAGACCGTGGTTTCGCCGGATATGGGTCATTCAAGAAGTCACTGCGTCAACGAGGGTCAATGTGCATGTAGGCGAGTATTTCCTCGAGTGGCAGCTGTTCGTCAACCTCGATCTCTGCTGGTTTGCACTGCACTACGATCTAATAGCAAGAAGCTCGTCCCCGCCTTACATCAAGCCTTTGGTTCTCAGATCATTTGACGTAGAGTTGAACACACCACTTGACAGTTTGCAGCGGATCAAAGAACGACGACGGTATACGCAAGAAGGTGATGTACCAGGGAACCGAATGCTGCGCTTGTTGGCACGAACGAGATATGCGAGTGCCACTGATCCCAGAGATCGGATATATGGCCTGCTTGGGCTTCTCGGTAACCTTCTACCATGATGCGAACCGACATCTTGTGCCAAGGTCTGACTACATTGTATGCAGGAGATGTGCCCGTTCCCGCCGCCGGGTATGAGAAATCGTTGCCACAGTCACCACACCTCAAGCACCACCAGATGGTGCCGACAGCACCTCCTGTCGATACGATACGTTACCAAGTGGATGTGACGATCGATTACACATCCTCAATCTCCGAAGTCTACACCACTTTGACCCTCCTGATCTTAAACGCTCGACAAGACCTCACGCTACTGTTTGAGCTATCAGACGGACACGCTATCGGGCTTGGACGTGCGAATACTGGTCCATCGCCAGCCGGTTCTTCCACCTGGGTGCCCGACTTCTGTCAAATAGACTGGAGCAGCATTCGCCGCTCTATAAGAGTCTACGACACAGGCCAGTACTATCAGGCGGACACTCGAACTTACGAACCCAACGAGCAGTCCTGCCAAAGAGAAAATCGCGACCATAAGCTCGACCATGACGAGAAAGAACGAAAACTTCGCACTTGGATTCATCAAGCCGGCCCGGCGTTGCATCTGCCAGGCGTGCGCATGGCGGAGATTGATGTCGTGCAAGAACCAAACCCGCCGGATCCTGATCTGCCCCAAAAGTGGCCCGCTGCCGTGACCGTGTGTTCGCCACTCGGGACAAGTCTGTTGCGATCAGTCCTTCGGCGGGACTCGGACTGCAACTGGGTGGATCAATCTCCCCGGCCAGTGGCAGTCGAACGCTGCGAGATCGACACCGATATCCGGGAGGAAGCACGTTTGCTCTTCCAAAGCGACCACCTCACCACATGGCTGCAGCACGAACTCGTCTGGCATGTGTCGAAGGGCACCGAGCCAGGCGATCTAGTCGTGGCGTGCGGTCGGGGTTGGCCTTTGATCCTGCGTCGTAGAATCGCCGGTGGGTGGGGATATGTTGGGTACTGCGAGCCGACAGTTCCGAGCCATTGCTATAGTCGAGTGCCTGGGCACAACGGGTGGCGGCGTGACTTTCGTAATGGCTTTCGGGGCTTGACTCCGCTGTTCCAGGATGTTTGCAAGTGGGCGGCTATCGAAGATTTCGAGCACTTTGAGGTATTTTGATTGGAACGTCGCATTGTATAGTGTACTCAACTGTATACCTTTCTCGGAGCGCTCAGCTCTCGTCGGGCCTGTCTGTGCTACCACGCTACTGTGGTTTATAGTTCTGGGTCCTGGGTTACTTGGTAAAGCCGTCTTCTGCGTTACATGGATGCTGCAGGACTACGGACGTTGTGATTGGATGATACTGTTGCACGACTAGTCCAGGGCGCATATGCAGTCGTCGTGCACGCATGAGACGATGATCACGTGAATCCATGCTCCATGCCTCAGGCTTCAGCCCAATCAGGAAGGAGCTTGAAGCCGAGGTTTGTCTGATCGACAACAGTTCACCTTCACCTCAACTCAATATGAACCTAGCAAATCCTCAGCCCACCAACACATAACAGTCTCGCTCCACAATGCTCCTCCTCGGCCTAACCGGCTCCATAGCCACCGGCAAATCCACCGTCTCCACTATCCTCTCCTCCCCACCCTACTCCCTCCCCGTCGTCGACGCCGATAAAATCGCCCGTCAAGTCGTGGAACCCGGTACCGCAGGCTACAACGCCATCGTCTCTCAATTCCTGCACTCCACCCCCGACCTACTCGTAGAACCCACACCCGAAAACGGCGGCGAGCACGGCCACAATGGCAAAGGCAGACCACTTAACCGTCCCGCGTTAGGAAGACGAGTATTCGGTGAAGGGAGGGAGAGTGATAGGAAGGTGTTGAACGGGATCGTACATCCAACGGTGAGGAAGGAGATGTACCGGCAAATGCTTATGGCGTATCTACGCGGCAATTGGGCGGTGGTGCTGGATGTGCCACTACTATTCGAGAGTGGATGGGAGCCGATGTGCGGGACGATCATGGTGGTTGCCGTGCGGGACCCGAAGGTGCAGATGCAGCGATTACGGGCGCGAGACGATCACTTGACGGAGGAGGATGCGCGGAACAGGGTGGCGGCGCAGTGGGATGTGCGGGATAAGGCGGAGAAGTGCTTGGGGAGGGGTGAGAAGGCGGGGGTGGTGGTGTGGAATGACGGTGGCAAGGAGGAGTTGAAGCGGGAGGTGGATCGGGTGATGGCGGTGGTGAGGAGGGGGAGTCCGAGCTGGTGGGCGTGGATGCTGTTGCTGTGTCCGCCGTTGGGGGCGTTGAGTGGGTCGGTCAGTTATGTGAGGATGTGGTGGATTAAGCGGCGGTGGGAGAGGGAGCATAAGATGCAAAAGGCGAAGCTATGAGACTCCTCAATGCGGCGCAAATGTGTTACGAAGGTATGATCATGAGTGAGTTGTACTACTATTCGACTAAGGTGAGCACGAGTACGCCACAACCTCACTTCATCTCAACGTTCGGTGCCCGCAAAATTCATTCGTTTCACCTCGATCTTTGAAACCGACTCGTTCGACGCAATCTTTAACGCTGTTACTTCTTAACACGCGCATACTCCAGACGCTCATTTGCCTTGTTTTGATACCCTATCATGGCCCCCTCAGACTTCGCGTCCGGCATAGACGACTCCTTCGAAGACATACTCGGTCCACCCACTGGTGCTCGCCACAAACCGGACGTTGGACATGGCCGGCACCGCCCTCGGTCTGGATCCTGGTCTGTCAGCGACGGCACCGTGGCCGGCTCAGGCATTGATGACAGCGACACGATCCTAAACTTCACTGGCCGCCGCACAGGAGGATATGAGACTGGCTACGAACGCGAACGACAAATCCCAGGAGCCGTGCTCGACAAATTCGCCAAAGCCGCTGCCGCTGATCACGAGAAAGAGAGGCGAAGAAAGCAGTTGGAGTCTATAGCAGAGCAAGAAGCTGACAGTGACGAAGACAAGAAATTCACCAAACGAGATCGTGTGAAAAAGCAAGAAGCAAAGTTCTATATCCCGAACCTGAACAGTAAGCTTGCAATACACAGCATACTCTCCACCATCCCAACATACTGACAAGGACTTATCACGACATAGATTCCCGCGGTCTCCGCATCAAAAGCCGAGATGGCCGCAGCGAGGTCGTTCGCGAACCGAGTCTGCCTCCTCTGCCTCCGCTGAAGAGCGGCGATCTCACCAGCAAGAAGACGAAGCAAATGCCGAGAGCAGAGACTGTACTCGCATCGTCACCACCAGCATCTGTGAGAAGCGGCACCACCGCCTCGTCAGGCTCTCGTGCAGGCAATTTTGTCCGCATCGTTGGTAAGGATGGCCGGGAGGTCTTCATGCCCCTTCCTGGTACGCTTGGCGCCTTCTCGACAGCTTCATCAGAGGTGAGCCGACCACAGCAGCTGTCGCTAAGTCGTGAGAAGGATGCTGAGAAAGAGCGAGCCCGCCGTGACACCAAAGCTGCGGAAGCGGCCAAGGAGATTCGCCGGGAGATGGACTTGGAGGAGATGAATAAGTCTGATGCTCGAAGCGGGTCTGTGGTGAGTGGAAGATCTGCTCGTAGCTCGAGCAGAGTTTCGAAGATGAGGATGGAGGAGGTGTTTGAGATGGGTAGTGTGGCGAGCAGTAGGACGTCCGTCGTCCAGGTTGAAGTCGTGGAGAAGAAGCAACAACAGAAGCCATCCGCTAGGCCCACTGAGAAGAAGCAGAAAGGGGTGCAGGCCAAGGATGCGCCCAAGCGGAAGCAGGCGCTGAAAGAGAAGCCGCCAAAGCCGCCGTCGCCTCCGCAGTGGGAAGAAGTCTCCAAAGAAAACTCCAATCCACCATCAAAGGCGTCCTCCAGGCCGGTCTCGAAGCCAGCGACAGAACAACCCTCGGGTCGGCAGCCAGAGTCTGTTCGAGATGCACATTCGCTAAAACAATCCTCTGAACGCGGCGGTCAAAGGGCCCGCGCATCGTCGCCAACAACACATAAGCCGCCAAGCGTGAGGTCAGCTTCCGGAGGATTCAACACGGCCGGTACTCGCGCAAGTTCGAGACCTTCCTCACTGTGCTCGGAAGTCTTCGTCAAAACCACAACTCAGGTGAGCAAACGTAGATCAGCAGCCAGGTCGGCCGGCTTTCAGCAGGTCGGAGAAGGCACATACGAACCGATCCAGAGCGAGGGTAACTCTCGCGGCGCCAGTGCACGCTCGAACGTCCAATCTACAGCATCTGCGAAGCTCGAGCATCCTTCGCCAGTGCGCTCAAGCTTCGCCGAGCCTGTCGCAGAAGTGCTCCAGAATGCCTACGAGAACGACCCAAGCATTGTGGTACCTTCCATCCACACCAACTCCTTTCGCGCAGCTCGCGTCTCACAAGCTGCCTCTGAGGCTGTGGGTCGAGCAGCACAATCACACGCCGCCAGCGGTGTAGCAGTCAAGCGCGAAGGTAGCTACCCGGCTGGATATGTCTACTCACAGGGGCAATTACAAGGCTCTTCGCAAGTGAGGCATGGCTACCCAGCTGGCAATGCCGCTCAGCACTCGAGCAGCGGGACGTCTTACGGGAATCATGCGAATGGGTCCGGTACACCATCACCGCCGTTCATGCATGGCGCTGTTCCAACCGAATTCGCCTCGTTGTTTGTTCAGCCTCAGCAAACGTCGAACGCGCCGCCAACATCAGCAAGCCAAAACTACCAGCGCTCGGTCAGTGCGGCATCTCACAGCTCTTTCCGCCCAGGCTCGTGGATCCCATCGCCTCAACGCCACGCCAGCTCTCAGCAAAGCCCGAGTGGGCCTGTGCCAGTGTCGGCACTCCAACGTCCAGCCAGTATGGGCTCAAAAGGCTCGTATATGCAAGGCACCTGGACACAATCTCCTCACTCCCAGACGACCTCACAGCAGGCACCAAGTAGCGCAGTCATGCAGCCGTTTGTGCAGCGATCTGCTAGTGGTGGAGCTGCAGGCCAGGTGCCAATGGGCTCAGGTGGTTGGCCATCCCAGGATAACGCTGCGTACCAACGTGTTGCAAATTCCGCTGCTTCGCTCAATGGCCAACGGCCACCATATCCTATGACGGAACACCAGCAGGCAAGACCATCACCACTCAATCCAGGCTACCAGTCACCGCTTCAGCAAGCATATCAGCGCTCCCCGGCCCAGCAAATGCACATCAGACAGCAGAGCACATCAACGGCTCACCGCCTGGCACCAGCCCAGCCCCTCCAATCCCATACTCAACAAGGACCCAGCGATGCACAGTCACCAACCGTCTTCGCAGGCCGCGGCTGGATCTCACCACACCCCCTGAGCATCGCTTCATCCGAGGCCGACCAGCCACAATCCGCCATCCGTGTGCCAGCAGGTCATGCCGCACTACGGGGAAGCCAGAGCGATGTCGCTGGACCGGCGACGCTGACGTATAGTGAGTACAAAGCAGTGCAGGAGGAAAAGAGCACCATTATCGAGAAGGTCGGAAGCGCGGCACGCGATGGGCAGACTGGCAGGAAGCAGCCATTTGAGGGACATGATGGGATGGAGTACATGGGGGAGGAGCAGCGGGGAGCAGCGGGAGGTGGATCGGTGGATAGTGGAGGAGGGCAGAGACGGACGAGCAATTGGTCGAGGACGACGAGCAGTCAGAGCAGAGTCTCTGCTGGTGAAGTAGGTGGTGATCAACCGCAAGCAGGAGGTGCAGATGATGTTGCGACCGTTGGGGATGATGGAAAGGTGCAATTGAAGATGCCGTGGGATGGGCTGTTCTAAGCTGATGGACGAGGCCTCTCGAATTGCGGAGGGAAGTGCATATGAGAATTAGAGCCTTAGCAGTAGCAGAGCGGTTCGTTCGCATGGTAGAGACGAAACGTACATGAGGTTAGCAGACTATCTCGTGTGTCTTTAAATACTTCACTAGTGCTGTTCGTCAGAGCCAGTAGGTGGGTCGATGATTGGACATCTCGCATCGACGAAAGCATTTCATACGTCAATTGGACAATACAGAGTCCAGATCTCTTCGACCCAACAAATTCTAGACGAGGGTAGCGAACATGAGA
>JAABUL010000199.1_pt1 | contig 124967 bp, 110 predicted proteins | sample 5559151 | NCBI WGS metagenome assembly JAABUL01 (sample SAMN10711876, study PRJNA513368) | rock metagenome | isolation source: Antarctica rocks | place: Antarctica: Victoria Land, Pudding Butte sud | reverse complement strand
ATCCCCTCAGACCTACGCAGCCTGCGGATCTCCGCCCAGTCCTCCACTGTCATCACTCCTCATCGTCAGAGGAGGGGGTCCACCTTCAACCGTCCACAGGGGGTCAGTCTTCACGCGTCGCCGACACCGAACGATCACGCAGTAATCGCGTGCTACGGCGGGACGGCCGCGTGGGTGGTGTTGCCCGCTGTATTCATCCACCTGTTCACCGCCAAGATCTCGCCAAATAGCCCGAGTCGCTGGCAGATCGGGGACATCTCGCGCGGCCCCGGCGGCGAGGACGATCGGTCTTGAAATCGACAACGTTGCCGGCATGCTCTCGTGAATACCAAAGAAGACGGTGACGCTCTCGATCAAGAGCGTCACGCGACTGGCGTTTTGGAGGTGTAACGTCCAGATCACCGGTTGAATCGAAGCCTTCGTTGAGTGCTCGATTAGATACTCGCTTGCAGTATCACGGACGTCGCGAGCCTCGACGACGAGTGAGTGAAGTGGAGCCAGGCGTTCTTCTTGGCGCCTTTCAGCGTCTCGAGCGGCAGACTCCTCGGCCGCGGCCGCCGAGCGCTGCGCCGACAGCGACGACGTCCTGGCGTGCCCGACCGCCCGCCATGCAGTTGCCACGCTGAGAAGGCTAATAAGGATCGACGCCACACCCAATGTGGTCACGGCGACAGACAACCAGCGCGGCGGGCCGGGTCAGTCGGTGAGGTCGGTGAGGATCCCGCGGCGCGTGCTCCCGGTGGTGTCACCGTCCAATTCGTCAGGCCCGGAGCCTGCTTCAATGCCGGCGGGCTCACCGTGCTCGGCCGCCTCCAGCTCCTCGTGATCCCGGTGCTCCCACGCCTCAAGGACCTCGTCCTCGGTGACGTGCGGCACGTTGGGTCCGTAATAGAAGTTGGACATCCGTGCCCGCAGTCGCTCCTTGGCGGCCTGCGGACGGGCAACGCCGTTCTCGTCCACCTCGGACAGCAGTTCCAGCGGCTGCTGGTCGGAGTGCTGTGTTAGCTCGAACACCCGTTCCTGCGGCAGGGGCTCGTGGACCTCGGTGAACTCACCGTCCGGGGACTGCCGCACCGTTCCGGACTCTCTGCCGTGCAGCACCATGTCCCGATCGCGCTGCTGCAGTCCGATGCAGATCTTGCGGGTCACCAGGAACACGAGCGGTGGCACGAGGAACAGGCTGATGCGGAAGGTCCAGATCAACGCGTTGATCGACAGGTCGAAGTGGGTTGCCAACACGTCGTTCCCCCCGGCCAGCAGGAGCAGCGCGTAGAAGCTCAGTGCCATCGCGCCCAATGCGGTCCGGGTCGCCTGGTTGCGGGGACGGTCCAGGATGTTGTGGACCCGGTCGTCCTTGGTGACGAAGTTCTCGATCCACGGATAGAGCAGCAGGACCGTCGTCAGCAGTCCCGGCACGACAAGTGTCGGAATGAGGACGTTCCAACTGATCGTGAACCCACCGACGACGGATTCGATTCCCGGCATGACACGCACCGCACCGTCGAGCCACCCCATGTACCAGTCCGGTTGCGATCCGGCGCTGACCTGGGCCGGATCGTAGGGTCCGTAGATCCACACCGGGTTGATCTGGAAGAAGGCCCCGGACAGTGCGAGCGACCCGATGACGGCGAAGAAGAACCCGCCAGCCTTCGCGGCGTACACCGGAAATACGGGATAGCCGACGACGTTCTGTTCGGTCCGCCCCGGGCCCGGGTACTGGGTGTGCTTGAGCACGACGACGAGCATGAGGTGGACGACGATGAGGGCAAGGATCGCGCCCGGGATCAGCAGGATATGGACGGAGTAGAAGCGGCTTTCCCAGTCCTGTCCCGGGAAGGAGCCACCGAAGACGAAGTAGGACACATAGGTGCCCACCACCGGGATTCCGAGAATAATCGCCTGGGCGATCCGCAGCCCCGTCCCGGAGAGCAGGTCGTCGGGCAGGGAGTAGCCGGTGAAGCCCTCGATGATCCCCAGCAGGATCAGGACGACCCCGATCACCCAGTTCAGTTCCCGCGGCTTACGGAATGCGCCGGTGAAGAAAACCCGCATCATGTGGATCGTCATGGCCGCCAGGAACAGCAGGGCTGCCCAGTGGTGCACCTGTCGCAAAAGCAGGCCACCACGGATGTCGAAGCTCAGGCGCAGGGTCGAGGCGAAGGCGTCGGAGACGTGGACGCCGTACATGTTGGCGTAGGAGCCGGTATAGACGCCCTCCTGCAGACTGGGCTTGTACCACAGGGTCAGGAAAGTCCCACTGAGCAGCAACGTGATGAAGCTGTACAGGGCGATCTCGCCCAGCAGGAAGCTCCAGTGGTCCGGAAAGATCTTGCGCAGTCCGCTCTTGGCGTACTTCGCGATGCCGAGACGGTCGTCCAGGAACTTGGCGGGCGGCTCGGCCACCCGCATCAGGTCACTGCTCATGTGCGGTTCCGCTCCCAGAATGATGGTCCGACCGGCTCGTGGAAGTCGCTCTGTGCCACCAGGTAGCCCTCGCTGTCGACCATGATGGGCAGCTGGGGGATGGCCCGGGTGGCCGGCCCAAACAGCACTTTGCCGCCGTCAGCCAGGTCGTACACCGACTGGTGGCAGGGGCAGAGCAGGTGGTGGGTCTGGTTCTCGTACAGCGAGATCGGGCACCCCATGTGGACACAGATCTTGGAGTAGCAGAAGATGCCGGCGACGTCCCAGCCCTGCCGCTGCGGCGGAACGTTTGACACTCCCGGCTCGATCCGAACGATGATCGCCGCGTCCTCGCCGCGGCGAACGTAGACGTCCGGCGTCTCCAGTTCGCCGATGTGGTCACCGCCCGGGATCTCGCCCGCCGACGGTCCGGTGTAGGTGCCGTCCGGACCCGTCGGGTAGAGGTCGGCGGGCATCACATTGATCAGTGAACCGATCTGGATGTCCGCGGCCTTAATCCGGTCGCCGGTGATGTCCTGCACGACGCGCATGCCGCTGGTCCAGGACGTGTGCTTGAGGTCGTTGCCCGGCAGGGTCCCCAGATCGCGCAGCAGCACGATCACCGGGGCTACCAGTAGTCCGAGCGCGGGGGCGATCGACAGCTTGATAAGGGTGCGGCGGGCCAGCCCGGACTCCCTGCCACCCTCCACAAGGATGTCGACGGCCTCGCGACGCTCCTCGGGGGTGGCGGAGAGTCGGTGCCGGACCTCGACCATCTCCTCGTCGTACATCAGCTTCTTCGCCCATTGAATAGCAGCGATCCCGATCAGGAAAAGCGCGACTCCGCCCGACGCGCCGAGGGCGACGTTCTGCGCGCCGACGCCGAGCAGGCTGGCGTGCACGTCGATGGCGAAGTACGCCACAACGAAACCGATACTGGCGATCGAGGAGACAGTCAGCAGCCCGGCGACCTGGCGTTCTGCCCGCTTGGCCGCCCGTGGGTCGACATCGGTCGGACGCGGTCGGTGGACCGGCAGCCCCGGATCCGCAAGCGGACTGGCCTGTTGGTTGCCGTGACCCTGCCGCTGGGAAAGCTCCTGCCCGGTCGCCCCGTGGTCGTCAGCAGACCCGGTGGTTGTCTGGGCGATCGACGCCCCCTGCCCGGCCTGCTGGCGGTGGCCCTCAGATTCGCCCATCAGGCTCTGACCCCCTTCACGCCCAGCCAGACCGCGACCGCGACCAGGGAACCGATCCCGACGACCCAGCCCACCAGGCCCTCCGGCACCGTGCCGAGCCGACCGAGCCCGGTGCCGCCCTGGTTGGTCGAGGCCTCCATCGACTCGATATAGCCGATGATCCGCTTCTTGTCCGACGGGGCGATGGTGGAGTCGGAAAACTCGGGCATGTTCTGCGGAGCGGTCTGCATGGCCTCATAGATATGTACGGCCGCCACTTTGATGGCCGGCGCGTACTTGCCGTAGCTCAGTGCGCCGCCGTTCCCAGATGCACCGTGGCACTGAGCGCAGTTGCTACGGAACAGTTCGCCGCCGCGCGCGACGTCGCTCTTGGTCAACCCGGCGCTGTCGTAACGGTCCTTACTGGGGATCGCCGGGCCGGGTGCCAGGGATGCCACGAATGCGGCCATGAGGTTGGACTCGCGCTGGCTGTAGAGCACGCGGTGCTTGGCGATCTGGGCGCCCTGATTCGCGGCCGGCATCCGCCCGGTCATCACCTGGAAGTCGACGGCCGCGGCGCCCACCCCGATCAGCGACGGCCCGATGACCGTGCCCTGCCGCTGCAACTGACCCTCGCCGTTCTCCCCATGGCAGCTGGCGCAGTTGTTCAGGAACAGTGCCTTGCCCTGGGCGACTTCGGCGCCGGTGTAGTTCTCGGTCTCGGCTCGGGCCGAGGAGGGTCGCATCAACGCGGAGTAGACACCACCGAAGGCCACCAGCGCCAGCGCGAGCACGATGAGCCCGGCCAGCGGGTGCCGGCGTCGGCTCAGAAGACGCTTCACGGTCGGTCCATCTCACCCATGCGACCACTGTGCCGCACCGGGCGGGGCAGTGGCCGGCCGGGGTGACCGACATCGCAGTATTTGACCACGCGGTGGCCGGTCATGCTGGCTGACCCCTCACTGGAGCAGGTAGACAACGGAGAACAGTCCGACCCAGACGAGGTCGACGAAGTGCCAGTAGTACGACACCACGATCGCGGTGACCGCCTGCCCGTGGGTGAATCGTCGCATCGCGAAGGTCCGGCCGAACACGATGAGGAACAGCAGCAGGCCAGCGGTGACGTGCAGCGCGTGGAAGCCGGTCGCCAGGAAGAAGGCCGAGCCGTAGCCGCTGGTCGCCAGCGTGAGCCCCTCCGAGTACAGCCCGGCGTACTCATAGACCTGCCCGCCGATGAAGATCGACCCCATGACGTAGGTCATCGCGAACCACGCTCGCAATCGGCGCACGTCCCCGCGCTCGGCCGCGAAGACCCCCAGCTGGCAGGTGACCGAGCTCAGGAGCAGCACCGTGGTGGTGGACGCCGCGAACGGCACGTCCAGCAGCTTCGACTGCTCGCGCCAGGTTGTGGCAAGTTCCCCGCGCAGGGTGAAGTAGATCGCGAACAGCGCCGCGAAGAACATCAGGTCGCTGGCCAGCCAGACGATGACGCCGATGCGCAGCATGTTCGGCCGGTCGACGTGACCGGTCGGCGAGTAGGTCGTGGCTGCCACGGGAGAAGTATGGCCCGCCGCCCCGACGGCGCACAGTCGGACCCCTGGCCGGGGGCGCCGATAAGCTCCAGTGACAGATTCGGACAGCGGACGGGGGAGTCGATGGCGTCGGACGAACACGGAGCCGACGGGTCACAGGCGGTGGTCGAACCGCGGGTCCGGCTGTTGGTCTACAGCGACGACCGCACCACCCGTGCCGCCGTCCGGACCGCGATCGGACGCCGGCCGGCACCGGGACTGCCGCGGGTGGAGTACGTCGAGTGCGCGACGGCCTATGCGGTGACCCGGGAGATGGACACCGGACGAATCGATCTGGCGATCTTCGACGGCGAGGCGACGCCGACCGGCGGGCTCGGGATGTGTCGGCAGATGAAGGACGAGATCTTCCACTGCCCGCCGGTTCTGGTATTGACCGGTCGTCCGCAGGACGCCTGGCTCGCCGTGTGGTCCAAGGCCGACGGGGCCGTCCCGCATCCGCTGGACCCGGAGTTGCTGGCCGAGACGGCCGCGGACCTGTTGCGGGTCCGGCTGGCCAGCGCCTCCTCGCGGGTGTGAGCAGCCCCGATCCGGTCTCGGCCGGATCTGGCGTCGACGACGGCGCCAGGGATGGCGCCAGGGACGCCGCGGGGGATGGCGCGGGGGATGGCGCCGACGCCGCAGCGAACGGCGGACCCGCCGGGCAGCCGAGCTGGCCCGAGGTGTTGACAGCCCTCACCGGCGGACAGGAGTTGCCGCGCGGGCTGGCCGGCTGGGCATTCGGGGAGATCCTCGCCGGGCGTGCCGCGCCGTCACAGATCGCTGGGCTGGCGGTCGGCCTTGCGGTGCGGGGCGAGACGGCCGCCGAGATCGGCGCACTGGCCGATGCGATGCTTGCCCACGCGGTCCGGATCACGGTGGCCGGCCGCACCCTGGACGTGGTCGGGACCGGCGGGGACCGGGCCGGCACCGTGAATGTCTCGACGATGGCGGCGATCGTGGCGGCCGCTGCTGGAGCCCGGGTGGTCAAGCACGGCAACCGCGCGGCCAGTAGTCGCTCCGGCAGCGCGGACACCCTGGAGGCGCTGGGGGTCGCGCTGACCCCTCGGCCGGAGCGGGTCGTGGAGATCGCCGAACAGGTGGGCATCACCTTCTGTATGGCGCAGGCGTTCCACCCGGCGCTGCGCCATGCCGCCCCGGTGCGGCGCGAGCTCGGGATCCGTACCTTCTTCAACGCCCTCGGGCCGCTGACCAACCCGGCGGGCCCGGACGCCTCGCTGGTGGGGGTGGCCGACCGGCGGATGGCCGCCCTGATGGCCGACGTGTTCGCCGCCCGGGGCGTGGCTGCCCTGGTGGTGCACGGCGACGACGGGCTGGACGAGCTCACGACCACGACGACCTCGACGGTGTGGGTGGTCAACGCCGGTTCGGTCCGCGCGCGAACCGTCGATCCGACGGCGTTCGGCATCGCCCGGGCCGCACCGGGCGACCTGCGAGGCGGAGATGCCCTGGTCAACGCAGGGATCGTCCGTTCGGTCCTGGATGGTGCCCGCGGCCCGGTGCGCGACATCGTCATGCTCAATGCCGCCGCCGCACTGGCTGCCGAATCCGGATTCGAGGGTGGGCTGGAGGTTGCCATCGCCGGCGGGCTACGGCGCGCCGCTGCTGCCGTCGACAGTGGGAGGGCCGCCCAGCTGCTCACACGATGGGCGGCCGCTAGCCGGAGCTGATCCGGGCAGCGGTACCCGGATCGGCGGGGACCGCGCTGGGTCCGCGGCGGAAGCCGGGCGCAGCGCCAGGTTGCATCCCCAGTCCCCGTCGATGGCCACGAGACGGAGCCCGGCGTGGTCGAGGTGGTCCAAGGTGAGCGCGAGCTGGTCCATGGTCGGCGGTGAACATGGCCCGGTACGGGCAGCCGCGGTCTCGTCGCGGACCTGCCGGGCCGCGGGCTCCGGAGGCACCCCGGCGGCCACCCGCTCGCCCGTGACCAGCACTCCCCAGCACAACCCGTCGATGTCCCACCCACCGGCGGTCGTCGGCCTCGCCACGACCAGCAGCGCCGCCCCGAGGACTGCCTTGATCCGCTCCAGACGGCGTGCCGCGGCGAGATAGCCGTCCACCCCGGGCAGCCCGGTGACACGGATGCGCGACACGTCGTGCACCCCAGCGCACGCCGCGGTGACCGTGTCGGCTGCCAGGACCGCATCCGGGCGGCTGGCGAACGGACCCACCGCCCCAGACGGGCGGACCGCCCCGAACGGGCCAGTCGGCGTCCTCCTCGTGTGGACGCCCGGTGATCGGGCTGTGACTCCCATTTTCCCGTCGGTCTGCGTGAGCCACCACCGCTGCCGACGGGATGGCGCCACCCATGGGTCCTCCGCGGCGAGGACAGCGCTCCCGGCCAGCGACGCGGCCAGCGACGTCGGGTGGAGCTCGACCTCGACCGAGCTGGTCAGGGCGACCGCTTCCAGCACCCGCGTGCGGGTTTCGTGGACACCGAAATGGCGCCGGACCGCCTCTCGGAGATCCTCGCCACTGCCCACGAGCAACGTCCGCCCGGACGCATCGCGGAAACGGAATACCCCGGGGGATCGTGGTAGCCCATCGGCCAGGTGACGGCGGCAGAGCTGCGCCGAGGTCAGCCGGCCGGAGTGCTCGCGCAGCTCGGCCAGCGTCCGCACCCGGGCACCAAGACGTGCCAACAGACCGTGCAGCACCTCGACGGTGGCGCGTGCGTCGCTCAGCGCGCGGTGGTCGGGGGTGACCGGGGAGTCGAAGAAGCGAGCGAGCGTGGCCAGTTTGCAGTCGGGCACCTCGTCACGGTCCAGCACGGCGCGGGCCAGTCGCACGGTGTCCACGACGACGCCGGCCGGCCACGACCGGTCGCTGCGCTGGCAGGCGGCGTGCAGGAAGCCGAGGTCGAACGGTGCATTGTGTGCGACCACCACCGCTCCCTCGACGAAGGACAGCAACGACGGCAGGACGGCGGAGATCGACGGCGCGCCCCGCAGCATCGCGTCCGCTATCCCGGTCAACGCCGCGACGTCGCCATCGACCGGGACTCCCGGGTCGACCAGGGTCGCCAGTTCGCCGAGCACCCGGCCACCGCGCACCTTGACGGCGCCGACCTCGGTGATCCGGTCAGTGGCCGGACGCGCACCTGTCGTCTCCAGGTCGAGCACCACGAAGGTCGTCTCGCGCAGCGGCAGGTCGTCGCCGGTCGGCGTGAGTGGGCAACGGCTCAGGCTCAGTCCACGCGTGGCGGTGCCGGGAGCGGCGTCGGGGGTGGTGGCGGGGCCGGTGGGGATGGCGGTGCCGGTGGCGAGGGTCACGATCGGAGACGTTAGGGACAGGGTCGGACAGGATCGAGGGATGGTCGGAGACTGCGCGGTGCCATCCTCCGAGCGGTCCCGGCCGACATCGGAGGTCGGTGACGCGGTCAGCCAGGGCGCCGGTGAGCACGCGCCCGTGCCTGCGACCGGGGACGCCGGCCAGGGCGCCGGTGAAGTCCTGGCCGGCCTGGATGACGCCGTGCAACGGCAGGTCGTTGCGTTGGCGGCGGCAGTGCTGGGTGATCTGCCTGCCGGGGACCTGCCAGCACGATTGCGACCGTTCGCACGTTTCGCCCCGCGTCGCCGGGCCGAACTCGCAGCGCCGACACTGCTCGTCGCCCTCGATGACGCTGCGTTCCGGGGGCGGGTTGCCCGCGCGCTGGGTGAGCGGGTGGACCCGCCGGCCGACGCCTCCCGGGTCGCGCTGGCAGCGGTGGCCTGGCTGCGCCGCTCGCCCGGCTGACAGGATCTGGTCGGCGCGGTGCCGGGCGCCGCTCCCGCCCGGACGTCGGATGGTCTGACCACAGCCCGGCTGACCGAGCAGTTGGCAGCAGCGCGCGCGGCTGCTCGGCGGGACCGGACGGCTGCGCGGTCGGAGATCGCGGCGCTCACCGCGGCCCTGGGTGCGGCCCGGGGCGGCGCGCAACGCGCGGAACGAGCCATCGCCGCCGCGCAGCACGCTCAGCAGCAGGCTGAGCGACAGCGTGCCGAAGCGCAGGGTGATCTTGCCGCCGAGTCGGCGGCCGCGGCTTCGTCGCAGCGGCGACTTCGGGCCCGCGTCGAGGAGTTGACCGCGGCGCTGGCGGGCAGTCGACGGGAGAGCCGGCTGGACCGGGCCGCCGCGGACGCCCGCCTGCGGCTGCTGGTGGACACGCTGGTGGGCGCCGCGCACGGGGTCGCTGCCGAGCTGGCGCTGCCGGTTTCGGCGACAACGTTGCCGGCTGAAACGGTTCCGGCCAGGGCGCCGGCGGATGCCGACGCCGGCACGATCACCCGGTGGGACGAAGCGGGGACGTTGACCCAGTTGATGTCGCTGCCGGGGGCGCACCTGATCGTCGACGGCTACAACGTGACCAAGGCGGTGCTGGCCATGGTGAGCCTGGAGCAGCAGCGCTCGCAGTTGCTGCGGGTGCTCGGAGTGCTGGCCGTTCAGACGGGTGCGGAGGTGACCGCAGTGTTCGACGGCTCGGATGTGACGGCGGTTCCGGCGGCGGCCGTCCGGGGCGTCCGGGTCCGATTCAGCCCGCCCGGTGTGACCGCCGACGCGGTGATCCGGTCGATGGCCCGTGCCGAGCCACCGGGGCGGCCGGTGGTCGTGGTGTCCAGCGACCGCGAGGTCGCCGAGGGCGTCACCCGGGCGGGGGCTCGCGCGGCGCCCGCCTCGGCCCTGACCGGACGGCTGCTGGCGGGTCGCCCGGGCTGAGTGAGCCCGGGTCGACTGGCTGGGTCGACTGACTGAGCTGACCGCCACTGACAGGGCAAATGCGTCGGCGGAGGGTCGTTTCCTGTTCTGTCGGACCCCTTCCCTAGCGTCGGTCGCACGCCGGTCAGCTGACCGTGCCGATCAGCGAAGGAGTTGCGATGACACGCGCCGGAACCGCCCACCGCATCGGGACCCAGGCCCGGGCCGCCGTCCCACCCGATGATCTCGCCCCCGACCCGGTCCTCATCGATTGCGACAGCTGTGTCGTGCGTGGTGACGGCTGCCCGGACTGCGTCGTGACGGCGCTGCTGGGACTGCCCGGGCCGGTCGTCGCGATGGTCCCGACCCAGCTGACCGCCCTTCACGTGCTGGCCGATTCCGGTCTCGTCCCGCCCCTTCGTCATACCCGGCCCGGATCTGTCCACCGCGCGTCCCGGCACACCGCTGCCGGTCCGGATACGGACCTACGCTGAGCGCCGACGGCGGCCGGGCGCCACCGGGACGCGGGGGTGCCAGTGGTGACGACGGGCAGCTCACGCGACGACGACCTCCGGACACTGCGGGCCGGTCGAGTTCCGGGCCAGCTGTCCCCGCCCGACCTGGGGCGCCCACCGCGTCGTCGTCGGATCCGCTCCACGGTGGCCGTGCTGTTCGTCGCCGTCGCCACGCTCCTGCTGGCGACCCCCCGGTGGGCCGCCGCATCCCCGGCGCCGGAAGTCCCACCGGTGACCGGTGCGCGCTCGCCTGCTGTCGCGCCGCCGCCGCCGCTCGCGTCCGCTCCCGCGCCGACCACGCTCGGGGCCGCCGAGGCAGACCTCGACGCCGCCTACCGGGCAGCAGAGGTGGCCGCGGAACAGGTCAATCAGGCTGATGCGGCGTTCGCAGCAGCCGACCGCAGGCTGCGCGACGCGCGGACCGCCGTCTCCGTCCAGCAGGAGCAGGTGGCCCGGTTGCGGGCCCAGCTGGGTGGGCAGGCAGCCGCCCTCTACCGGTCCGGTGGATGGGACCCGGCGACCCGACTGCTGCTCGCCGACGATCCGGACCAGTTCCTGCGCGGGCTCACCACCGGCCGGGCGGTCCGGGACCAGCAGGAGCGCCAGCTGGCCGGGCTGCAGTCCGGGGTGGTGCAGCTGCGCACCGCCCGGGACAGTCTCGCGGCCGCACAGCAGGCCGTCTCGGCACGGCGGGACCAGGTGACTGCCCAGCAGATGGACCTCCAACGGACGGTGTCGGCGGCCGGCGCCGTCGTGGACCGCATGACAGCCCAGCAGCGCGCGCAGCTGGCGGCCCGTGCCGTCGCGAAGGCTGTGAGGGACCGGGCGCAGGCGCAGCACGTGTTGGCGTCGGTGCAGCCAGGGCTGGCCGAACCGGCCGCCGATGCTCCCGCGGCGGCCGCTCCGGAGCTGACCGCCGCTTCCGGCGATGCCCCGGCTGCAGCCGCGCCCACCGGCGCCTCCGGCGACGGGTCGAACAGCCGGGTGGCCGACAGCGCGGGCATCGACAACCAGGTGCCGGACATCACCGACTACCCGTACCCGTCCGCTGTCACCGGCGCCGCGCCCGATCCCACGGGTGCTGCGGCAGACCTCGGGCCGATCGGGGTCGGGCCGCCCGCCGGCCCCGGGGGGAAGGGAACCTCGCCCGGTGCCGCCCGGGTTCTGGCGTATGCGGCCGCCCAGGTCGGTGATCGCTACGTCTGGGGCGCATCCGGCCCGGACGCGTTCGACTGCTCTGGGCTGACCTCGCAGGCGTGGGCGCGCGCCGGGGTGGGGCTGCCGCGCACGGCGGCCGACCAGAGCCGCGCCGGACGGTCGGTCAGCAGAGCCGATCTGCAGCCCGGCGACCTGGTGTTCTTCTACGTCCCGATCAGCCATGTGGGCATCTACCTCGGTAACGGGCAGATGATCAACGCGTCCAACCCCCGTACCGGGGTCAAGATCTCGCCGGTTTTCACGCGGGACTACGTCGGGGCCGTGCGGCCCGGCTGACCGTGCGCATCGCCTCCGACGGTGGACTCGACCAGACACTGCGATAATCCGGGCGTGGCGGGCTCGGATTCGGCGGCACCGGGGGACACCCGGATCCGGGTCCTCAGCTACAACATCAAGGCTGCTCGACTGGACCGGGCGGGCCTGGGCCGGATTGTTCGAGCGGTGGCCCCGGACCTGATGGCCGTGCAGGAGGGCCCCGGCCGGGTGCGGTGGCGGTCCCCGGCCGCGCGCCTGGCGCGGGACGGCGCGCTGCTCTGGCTCGGCGGCGGCGGTCCCCCGGCAGGCAGGAATCTGCTGCTCGGACACATGCGGGTCGACTCGGTCCTGACCTGGTCCCAACGTTTCCCGACCCCGCTGCTGGCCCCGGTGCGGGGCATCGCGGCGGGGGTGTTCCGCGTCGGTGGGCGCTCCGTTGGGTTGGCCGGCATCCACCTACCCCTGGACGGCGAGCAACGGCGTCGCTACGCGGAACTGCTCGCCGTTGTCGTCGGTGAGCTCCGGGCCCGCGCCGGCGCGGTGGTCGTGGCCGGGGACCTCAATGAGGACCCCGGGGAGCCGGTGTGGCGGCGCCTGGTCGAGCTCGGACTGACCGACGCGGTCCAGGCCAGCGCCCCCACCGTCGCGTCCAGCGACCCAACCAGCGGCCCGGAGCTCACCTTTCCGGCCCGCCACAGCCGGCACCGGCTGGACACGATCTGGACCGGCGGCGCCGTTCAGGTGCTGGCCGCAGGTGTGCCCGGACGGTCGGTGCGGGTGGCTGATGTGCACGCCGACGACCTCGTCGTGGCCTCCGATCACCTCCCGGTGATGGCCGACCTGCGCCTGACCGGTGATCCGTCCGAACCCGAGACCGGCTGACCGGCGGCCACGATGCTCACGATCGGTATCGATGTCGGCGGCACCAACGTCAAGGCCGGAGTCGTCGACCCGGACGGGACGGTGCTGCTCGAGCTGACCCGGCCGACCCCGACACGCAGCCCGCGGACGACCGAAGACGCGATCGCCGACGTCGTCGCCGAACTGGGAACCGACTACCCGATCGGTGCGGTGGGCATCGGTGCGGCCGGCTTCGTCGACCGCAGCGGAAGCTCCGTACTGTTCTCCCCGCATCTGGCGTGGCGCAACGAACCGTTGCGCGACGCGGTCGAGCGCCGCACCGGTCGTCGGGTGGTCGTGGAGAACGATGCCAATGCCGCCGCCTGGGCGGAGTGGCGCTTCGGTGCCGGGCAGGGTGAGGACGACATGGTCCTGGTCAACCTCGGAACCGGGATCGGCGGCGGCATCGTGTTGGCCGGTGAGCTCTACCGCGGCCGGTCCGGACTGGCCGGGGAGTTCGGGCATCTCGTCGTCGTCCCGGGCGGGCACCGCTGCGGATGCGGGAACCGCGGCTGCTGGGAGGAGTACGCGGGAGGCAACGCGCTGCGCCGCGATGCCCGCGAACTGGCCGTGGCGCGTTCCCCGGTTGCGCACGACCTGTTGGCCCGCGCCGGCGGGGATCCGGAGCTGGTCGACGGTCCACTGGTCAGTGAGGCGGCCCGCGACGGTGATCCGGCCGCGGTGGAGCTGCTCTCGGACACCGGACGCTGGCTCGGGGTCGGGCTGGCAAACCTCGCTGCCGCGCTGGACCCCGGAGTCTTCGTCATCGGGGGCGGGGTTTCCGGAGCGGGGGAGCTGCTGTTGGAGCCAGCGCGGGACGCCTTTCGTCGAACCCTGACCGGACGGGGGTTTCGGCCGGAGGCGCGGATCGTGCGGACTTCACTGGGCGTGAACGCCGGCATGATCGGGGCCGCTGACCTGGCCCGGATGTCGGCCCGGCTGTTCGGGCGGGTGGGTCGCCGCCGCCCGCGCCGCCCGGACCGGGCCCGCGAGCGTCAGCGCTGAGCCGGGCTCGGCGCCGCGGAGCTCCCGCTGCCCTGCCGCTGCCCTGTCGCTGATCCGCGAGGCCCGGAATTCGGCGATCAGCCGCCGGGGCCGGGCTTTCCGATCAGACGATGGCGCCGTCATCGCTGTCGTCGTCGTCCGGTTCGACGGCGCTGCGATGCAGTCGACTGACCAGCAGCGCGAAGCCGCCCACCAGCAGCGCGACCCCCAGCAACGGCATCCATGTCGGCAGGTAGTTGCCGAACGCGACCACCAGCACCAGCAGGATCGGCCCTCCGACGACGCCGGCCCAGCCGAGGCGGGTCACCGCCTCCAGCGGAGCGTGTCGCGGCGGCGCCGGTGGCCGGTAGTGCTCGTCCCCGGCAGCAGCGATACGGTCCCGAGGTCCTGCCGCGTGGGCACCGATGGTCCCCGCATTGCGCGCGAACCGTCCGGGCAGGTCGATGAACGCCCTCCGCGCCGGCATTGCGCCGGCCCAGTCCAGCGAACCCGCGGACCGCTCGCTGCCGGACGTGGCGGCTATCCGGCCGCCCGGAGCACCGCTGGGGCCCGGCGCGCCGCTCACCCCCGGACCTCCGCCGATCCCGGGACCGCCGGTGATCGACGATTCGGCGCCCGGCTCGGGCCCGCCGGCCCGGCGGATGGGCTCCGGGGCCGCCGGTCCGTCCCAGCCGCCGATGATCTGTTCCCACCGGCTGCTCACGGTGTCCTCGTCCAGGTCATCGCCGTGGGAACCCCGGTCGCCATCCGGGGACCCGTAACCGGTCGTGGACCCGTCGCGCTCGGCCCGTCCGGGGCCGGCAGCCGGACCCGCCGAGCCGGTGGTGGCCACCGTGCCCTCGGCGATCGCTGTTTCCAGGTCCGCCTGCAGGTGCGCCAGGCTGCGGTCGAGCACCTGCCGGGCGGTTGCCCTGGCGGACCGGTCGACCCAGAGCCGGTCCAGTGGGCGGGCGGGAACGTGGTGGTCTCGGTAGACGCCGGTCAGGCCGGGGGTGGGCTCGGCGTAGGCGGCGACGTGGGCGAAGGCGAGCAGGTCCAGAAGCTGGTCGGCGATCCGTGGATCCACGTCGGCGATCGGCACGAACGATGACGCACGCAGGCCGTTCTGGCGCATCAGGAGTCCTTCCCCACAACCGGAGAACCCGGGTCGGCCGCGACGGTGTCCGGCCGGGTGACGCGGTCCACGAAACCCGTCGTCCGGTGAGCGATCTCAGGTGCGTCGTGGTCGAGCGTGGCCACATGGTAGCTGCGCAACAGCGTCACCCACTCGGCGGAGACCGGCCGGGTCCAGGTACGGATCAGCGCGGCGCTGGCCTGGTCCACGACATGGTCGGTGCGGGACCGGAACAACAGCAGCGGCTGGGTGACCCGGGTCAGATCGGCGCACACGACCCGCCACAACCCGGTCATGGTGGCCAGCGCGTGCAGCGGGGTTCGGTCGTATCCGACCTCGCCTCCCCCGGCAGCGATGTCGCTGCCGATCGAGGGCAGCGAGGCGCCGATCCGGCGCAGCACCGGCAGCAGGCGCAGGCGCTGGTCGGCGCTGGCGATGGCGGGGTTCACCAACACCAGCCCCGCGAGCTGGGAGCCACGCTGCTGCGCCAGTCGCAGCGCCAGCGCCCCGCCCATCGACAGTCCGGCGACGACGACCGCACGGGTGGTGGCCTGGAGCTCGTCGAAAGCGGCCTCGACCGTCTCGTACCACTGCCGCCAGCTCGTGCTGTTCGCGTCCTGCCAACGCGTGCCGTGGCCGGGCAGCAGCGGCACCCGGACTGCGTGTCCGCGGTCGGCCAGGACTCCGGCCAGCGGCCGCCAGGCAGCCGGGGATCCGGTGAACCCGTGGATGAGCAGCACCCCGACGGCGTCCGGCCCCGCGGCGTCGACCCGGATCGGCTCGGCCCCCGGTCGGATCTGCGCCTCGGACCCGTCGGGCCGGATTGCAGCCCCGATCCGGGTGGGCGGCATCCGCGTGGTCACGGATGGAAGGGTAGGGCCGCGGTCAGCGCCGGACCGGCAGCAGCAGCACGGGCGGGAGAAGCGATGATCTACCGGCTCATCCGGTTACTGATCGCGGTCCCGGTGCTGCGCACGCTGCTGCGGCCCCGGGTGCTCGGGCTGGCGAACGTGCCGAAAACCGGGCCGGTGATCCTGGCCGCCAACCATCTCTCACTGCTCGACCCGGTCCTGCTGTCCGCGATCGTCAAACGCCCGATCAGCTACGTCGTGAAGTCGGAGTACTTCACCGCGCCCGGCATGAGCGGACGGGCGCAGGCGGCCTTCTTCCGCGCACTCCACCAGGTGCCGGTGGACCGCTCCGGGGGGGACGCGGCCGACCCGGCACTGCGGACCGCCGAGGTGCTGCTGGCCCGCGGCGAGGCGTTCGGGATCTTCCCCGAGGGAACCCGTTCCCCGGACGGGTTGCTGCACCGGGGCCGGACCGGGGTCGCCCGGATCGCCCTGGCCACGGGCGCGCCCGTGATACCGGTCGGGCTGATCGGAACCGCGCAGGTGATGTCGCCCGGCAGCCTGCGGGTCCGGGGGGGACGTCCGGAGGTCCACTTCGGCGCGCCCCTGCTATTCGGGTCGGTGGTAGTCCCGACCGGTGAGCCTGACGCGGAGCCGGGGCGGGTCCGCGCCGTGACCGACCAGGTGATGGCGGCGATCGCCGAACTCTCGGGGCAGCACCGCTTCGAGACCGACACCGACACCGACACCGACACCCGGGACCCGGGCTGAGCCCCGGCAGCACCGGGGAGCGCGACCGCAGCAGCGCGCTGGCTAGGGTGCTCCCCGGCCCGTCGCAGCCGTCGGGTACCACGGGCTTGGAGGACTTGGACAATGCGTATCGGACTGCTCACCGGCGGCGGGGACTGCCCCGGCCTGAACGCGGTCATCCGGGCGGTGGTCACCACGGCGGCCATCGAACACGGCAACACCTGCGTCGGATTCCTCGACGGGTGGAGAGGCGTCCTGGACAACCGGACCAGGCCGCTGAGCCCGCATGACGTCCGCGACATCCTCCCGGTCGGCGGGACGATCCTGGGCAGCTCGCGGACCAACCCGTACACGATCGACGGTGGCCCGGAACAGATCGTGGCCAACCTCACCGAGGCCGGGGTCGATGCCCTGGTGGCGGTCGGCGGGGAGGACACCCTCGGGGTGGCGACGCGGCTGGCCGAATCCGGGGTGAAGGTCGTCGGGGTCCCAAAAACCATCGACAACGACCTCTCTGCCACCGACTACACCTTCGGCTATGACACCGCGGTCACCATCGCCACCGAAGCCGTCGACCGGCTGCACACCACCGCCCGCAGTCACCACCGGACCATCGTCGCTGAGGTGATGGGCCGTCACGCCGGGTGGATCGCGCTGCGGACCGGTATCGCCGGTTCGGCGGCCGCCATCCTCATCCCGGAGATCCCGTTCGACGCCTCCGCCGTGGCCGATCAGGTCCGCTCCGCGCACGCCAGCGACGGGTACGCCGTGCTGGTGGTCGCCGAGGGTGCCACCCCGGCCGAGGGCTCGATGTCGCTGCGCACCGGGGACAAGGACGCATTCGGCCACGTCCAGCTCGGCGGCATCGGCGGGGCGCTGGCAGCCGAGCTGGAACAACAGACCGGATTCGAGACCCGCGCCGTCGTGCTCGGGCACACCCAGCGCGGGGGCAGCCCCACCGCCTACGACCGGTGGCTGGGCACCAAGCTCGGAGTGGTCGCCGCCCAGGCGGTCGCCGATGAGGACTGGGGTGTCATGGCGGCGCTGCGCGGAACCCGGGTGGTGCGGGTCCCGCTCTCGGAGGCCACCGGGACGTTGAAGCTGGTCGACACCGCCGAGTACGCCGAGGCGGGGCTGTTCTTCGGCTGAGCTGGCCCCGGGAGGGGCGCCCTACGCTGGATGCCATGGTGCTCCCGTCCCCGCCGACCCCGGTCGATACCGTCGTCAGCCAGCAGGACAAGGACCGGCTCCTGGCCGGCCTGTCCGCCGCGGTGCTGGGCCGACCCGCCGCGCATCAGCCGAGTTGGCCGGACCTGGACGCGACGGCGCGTGCCCGTGCCGAGCTGGCCACCATGCCGCCGCTGGTCTTCGCCGGTGAGTGCGATCTGCTGCGCGAGCGGCTGGGCAGCGTCGCGCGCGGGGAGGCATTTCTGCTGCAGGGCGGGGACTGCGCCGAAACGTTCGCCGGCGTCACCGCTGAGGCGATCCGGGCCCGACTGAAGACGGTGCTGCAGATGGCCGTTGTGCTGCAATACGCCAGTTCGGTTCCGGTGGTCAAGCTGGGCCGGATGGCCGGGCAGTTCACCAAGCCGCGGTCGAATCCGACCGAGACCCGCAACGGCCGGACCCTGCCGGCGTTCCTGGGGGAATCGGTCAACGGTTTCGCCTTCGACGAGGCTTCCCGCACCCCCGACCCGAGTCGCCTCGGGCGGGTCTACAACGCCTCGGCTGCAACGCTGAACCTGTTGCGTGCCTTCGTCTCCGGGGGATACGCGGATCTGCGGCAGGTGCATTCCTGGAACCGGGACTTTGTCGCCAACTCCGGCATCGGACGCCGCTATGAGGTGCTGGCGGCCGAGATCGAACGGGCACTGCTGTTCATGCGCAGCTGCGGTGCCGATCCCGAGCAGTTCCGCACCGTGGACTTCTTCACCAGTCATGAGGCGCTGCTGCTGGACTATGAGCTACCGATGACCCGCGTGGACTCCCGGACCGGGCTGGCCTACGACACCTCCGCGCATCTGGTCTGGGTCGGGGAGCGGACCCGGCAGACCGGCGGTGCCCACATCGAGTTTGCCAGCCGGATCAGCAACCCGATCGCGGTGAAGCTGGGACCCGGGACGACGGCCGACGATGCGCTGCGCCTGATCGACCGGCTCGACCCGGACCGGGTCCCAGGTCGGCTGACGTTCGTGGTCCGGATGGGCGCGGGGAAGGTACGCGACCTGCTGCCGCCGTTGGTCGAGAAGGTCACGGCCAGCGGCGCGGTCGTCGCCTGGGTCTGCGACCCGATGCACGGCAACGGCTACACCAGCGCGAACGGGTACAAGACCCGTCGCTTCGACGACGTGCTGGACGAGGTCCGCGGCTTCTTCGAGGTGCACCGGGCCACCGGCACCTGGCCGGGTGGGCTGCACGTGGAGCTGACCGGCGACGACGTCACCGAATGCGTCGGTGGCGGGTACGAGATCGCCGAATCGGACCTGGCCAGCCGCTACGAGACGGTGTGCGACCCGAGACTGAACCGGACCCAGTCCCTGGAGCTGGCCTTTCAGGTCGCGGAGCTGCTCGCCCCCCGGGTCTGAGCGCAGCCGGACCCGAGGCGCCCCTGCCGGCCCCTCACAGGATGGTCAGCACGACCTCGCTGCCGTAGGGCAGTCGGGCACCCGGCGCCGGGCTGACCGACCAGACCTGGTTCAGTCCCACCCACTGGGCTGCCCGCCCAACCCGGACCCGGAAGCCGAGGCTGGTCAGGGAGCGGCTGGCGCCGGCCACGTCGGTGCCGCGTAACCCGTTCGGCACCGCGACCACCGGTCGGCCGCTGGACACCGTCAGCGTCACTGTCGTATGCGCGGGCACCGGTCCGTCACCCGGCTCGGCGGAGATCACCACACCCACCGGGACGCTCAGGGAGGGCGTGTTCACCACGACGACGGGTAGCCCGGCGGCCCCGATGCTGGCGGTGGCGGCTGCGACCGGTTCTCCGACCACGACCGGATTGGTCACCGGAGCCGGGCCGGTGCTGAGCGTCAGGTCGACCCGGGTTCCGGCGGGAACGGTCGCCCCCACGGCCGGTGTGCTGGCCGTCACCTGCCCGGAAGGCTGGTCGCTGGTGCTCCGGTCCACCGAGCCGACCGCCAGACCGGCTCCCGTCAGCGCCGCCCGGGCTGCCGTCTCCGTCCGCCCGGTCAGTGCCGGAATCGCGGCCTGCCGGGTTCCCCGGGAGACCACCACCGAGACGGTCGCCCCGCGTTGCAGGCGAGCATTCGGCGGCTGCTGCGACGCCAGGACGTATCCGGCGGGCACCCCGGCATCGAAGCGGGTCGCTGCCACCTGCATCTTCAGGTCCGCGCGCGCCAGTTCCGAACGGGCGGTCAGCTCGGTGGTCCCCCGCAGGGGCGGGACGCTGGTGAAGCGCCCGGTCCCGAACCACCACGCCGCGACCCCGACCGCGCTCGCCAGCAGCAGCACGAGCACGATCGCCGCCGCGCCCCGTCGGCGGCGGCGACGTGCCAGCTGGTCCTGGCGCAGCCGCTGCTCGGCCAGGCTGACCGAACCGACCGGCTCCCGGCGGCGAGGGCGACGCCCGCGGCCGGGTGCGGTGGAGCCGGCCGGGCCGCGCTGGGTGCGTGCCTGCTGGGAGCGGGCGCGGGCGGTACGGATCGACGGTTCACCGCTGCCCGGGTCCTCCGGGGCGGGCGCACCGTGATCAGTGCGGGTCGGGGCCGCCGGCCAATCCAGGGACCCGCTGGACCGCGTCAGCCACGTCGTCTGCCGGTCTGAGGCGGCGGTCGCTCCGCTCGGACGCGGCTCGACGCGGCGTGCCCCTGACGTCGCCGCCCGGGCCGGGGTCGCCCCGGCACCGGTCGAACCGGCGGCGGTGGCCCCGGTCCCGGTTGATCCAGCGGGGGTCATGCCGGAAGCCGTCGGCCGGGGTGTCGCGGTTCCGGTCGCGGTTGCATCGACGTCTGGCCGTTCCGGTGATCCGGCGCTGCGCAGGTCTGCGGCGACGCCCCGAACGGCGGCCAGGAAGTCCCGGCCGTCCACGAACCGGCCGTCCCGGTCGCGGTCGGTGGCCCGCAGGACCAGCCGGTCCACGATCGGCGGGATGCCCGGCATCCGGCTCGACGGTGCGGGCACCCGCTCGTTGACGTGCTTGTAGGCGACGTTGATCGGGGATTCGGCCGTGAACGGTTTGGTCCCGGTGAGCATCTCGAACAGCACGATCCCGGCCGCATAGACATCGGCGCGGGCGTCGGTACCGGTCTCCTGGACCTGCTCTGGAGCCAGGTAGGACACGGTCCCCAGCAGCAGGCCACTGGTCCGCGTGTGCCCGGCGTCGGCGGTCAGCGCGCGGGCCAGTCCGAAGTCGGCGACCTTGACGCGGCCGTCGTCGGCCAGCAGCACGTTCTCCGGCTTGATGTCACGGTGCACGATCCGGGCCTCGTGGGCGGCCCGCAGCGCCGCCAGCACCGGCTCGATGACGGCCAGGGCGTCGGGCGGCGGAAGTGGCCCCCGTTCGCGCATCACCTGGCGCAGCGTCCGGCCCCGAACCAGCTCCATCACCAGGTAGACGACCCGGTGGCGGGAATAGGGGTCCCCAGCGGTGCCCTGATCGAAGACCGCGACGACGTTCGGGTGCCCCAGCCGGGCCGCCGCGTGGGCCTCGTGGATGAAGCGGGCGACGAACTCCTCGTCCCGGACCAGGTCGGCGTGCATCGACTTGACGGCCACCACCCGGTCCAGGCGCTGGTCGAGCGCCTCGTAGACGGTGGCCATTCCGCCGCGTGCGATCCGGGCAACGATCCGATAGCGGCCGTCCAGCACCCGACCGATCAACGGGTCGCTCAGGGCGGTCGTCACCTGCTCGCCCCCCCGGATCGCCGTCGGTCGCCAGGTTCTTCCGCGACCGGTCGAGCCTACGGAGCAGACCGCCTCGAAGAGGTCAGACCCGCCGGGCGCCCATCCAGCGTCGGACCAACCGGGTCGAATCGGCCATCGGCAGCGACAGCCAGAGCCGGGTCATCGCCCTGGTCACGCCGACCGGGTCGGCAGGCTGTGCCAGGTACCCGGACCACACCGGAACGGGCAGCTGGAAGAACGCGCCGAAGAAGGCGGCCGTGGCCGCGGCGTCCTGGCGCAGTGTCGTGCGCATGCCGCGGGCCACCAGCGCATGCGCGGCAGCGGTCCGCCGTGGCCAGAGCGCAGCCGACGCGGCGGCGGCCACGGCGTCCGGGCGATCGTCGCGGGCCAACCCGGCTGCGATGGCCGCGGCCACCACCGGCGCGGTCCGCAGCGCTGCCGTGACCGAGTACCCGCTGGCGGGGTGGACCATCCCCGCGGCCACCCCGACCGGGACGACCGGGCCGCGGGCACCGCGCGGGCCGATGTCCAGCGGGATGGCCACCAATTCCTCGGCGACCGGCGCGGTCACCTGCCACCCGGCGGCCGCCATCCGGGCAGCCAGCCGGGCCCGTAACACCCGCATGACGCCTTTGACTCGCGGACCGGCGAGCACGGTCTCCTCCACCAGGTGGGTCCCGTCGCCGCGGTCGAGCACGTAGCCGAAACTGCCGGGCACGCTGGGGTCGTCCGGCTGGCCGCACCACTGCCGCCAGTCCATGAGCACCGCACCGCCGGGCGGGATGGGCGGATGGGCGAAGGTCGCGATGGTGCCCACCGCCCACTGCCAGACCGTTGCATCGGAGGCGGGCTTGCGATCGGTCCCGACCATGCCCCCCGCCCCCGTGGCGTTCACCACCACCCGGGTCGCCACCGTGCGCTGCGGCGCGCCGGTCGGGGTCACCTCGACCACGACCCGGTCCCCAGCTGGCCGGATCTGCCCGACCCGGCCGGGCAATTCCTGCAGTGTCCCGGGCCCGGAGTGTGCCCGCCGCCGCAACACTGCCGCCGCCCCGACCGGGTCCAGCTGCAGGTAGGCGCGGTCCAACCGGTGGGTGATGCCCGCGGCATCGACGACGACCGGGCGGTGGCTGACCCGAACCGATCTCCGGGCGTCGAAACCGGGAGCGGTGGCCAGTTCGTCGGCCCACCCGCAGTAGGTCGCGGTCCAGGCGCGCTGCGGGTGCGGGTCGAGCAGCAGCACCCCCACGCCGCGCACCGCAAGCTCGGCGGCGACTGCCAGTCCCGCCGGTCCGGCCCCGGCGACCACCACGTCCACCGGTCCGGTCACCGCCCCGATCCTGCCGCGCAGTCACGTCAGCGGTGGGCCGGCCCCTAACCTGCTGGGGTGGCCGAGGTGGATGAGCAGTTGGACGTGCTGGTGGGGCAGTGGTTGAGCGTGCCGGAGGTGGCCCGGCAGCTCGGGGTCGAGGTCGTCGCGGTGCGTCAGCTGCTACGTGACGGTCAGCTGCTCGGGCTGCGGCGGGGGGAGCGCAACATCCCCTCGATCCCGGCGGCATTCCTCGACGGGGCCGCGGTGTTGAAGGGCCTGCCCGGAACCCTGACGGTGCTCGGCGACGCCGGCTTCACCCCGGCCGAACGGGTCCGCTGGCTGTTCACCGACGACCAGCTGCCCGGCGCACCCATCACCGCTCTGGTGGAGAACCGGGGCACGGAGGTCCGGCGGCGCGCGCAGGCGCTGGCCTTCTGACCCTGGCGGTCAGGCGAAGGCGGCGACCCGGTCCCAGTCGGCACCGCGTCGGCGGGCCAGTCGGACCTGGTGCCACGCATGCGCCGCGGTGGCCAGCCGAGCGGGCAGGGGCACGGTGGCTCGAGTGGAGAACACCGCGTAGTCGAGCTGCGCCACCCGGTCGGCGATCCCGCAGTACATCGTCAGCGCGGCGGCGATACAGGGCCGACTGGTCGGGTGCAGCAGGGCGATCCCGGAAGCGGCCGAGTCCCGCAACCGGTGGACCCGTTGGATCTGGAAGGCCAGCAGCGCCCGGACCCGGTCGTCGACGACACGCCGTTCCAGGTCCGCGCGCGCCAGCCCGAACTCGGCCAGGTCGGCCAGCGGCAGGTAGAGCCGTCCGCGATCCAGGTCCTCCCCGACGTCACGGATGAAGTTGGCCAGCTGGAACGCCACGCCGAGGTCGCGGGCAGCCGCGGCCGCCAGGTCCAGCAGCACCGGGTCGCCGGTCACCGGCTCCAGGATCGGCAGCATCTGCAGTCCGATGACGGCGGCCGAGCCCTCGACATAGCCCTGCAGGTCATCCCAGCTCTGGTATCCGGTCACGGTCAGGTCCATCGTCATCGAGGTGAAGAACGCCTCGAAGAGTCGGTGGTCCAGCGACCAGCGGGCGGCGGTGTCGACGACTGCCCGTCCCACCGGGTCGCTGGAATGCCCGGACGCGAGGTCCCGCAGAATCCTGTCGGCGAAGCGGCTCAACCGTGCCGTGCGATCTGCGACTCCGGAGCTGTCGGCCAGGTCGTCGACGATCTCATCGGCGTGGCGGGCCAGCCCGTAGAGGGCATACACCGACGGGCGCTTTTCGGCCGGCAGCAACCGGGTCGCCAGGTAGTAGGTCCGCCCGTGCTCGCGGGTCAGCTCCTGACAGCGGGCGTAGGAGGCGGCCAGGTCCGGGTCCGCGTCGGCGGCCGGGGTCCATCCGGGGCTGCGCTGGTAGCTCGGTTGCGACATGCCCTCATCCTGGCGGGCCTGCTGGGGTCCTGGCGGGCACGGGATCCTGGGGGTGCGGGGCCGCTCAGCGCCAGGCCCGTGATCGGTAGGCCGGGTCCGGGCCGGTGATCCGTTCGGCAGCCAGTCGCCCGGACAGCAGCACCATCGGGACCCCCACGCCGGGTTGGGTCCCGGACCCGGTGAAGACGACGTTGTCGCCCCAGAGGTTGCCGGGGCGGAACGGCCCGGTCTGGGTGAAGCTGTGCGCGGCCGCGAACGGTGCTCCGGCGGCCATGCCCTGCCGTTCCCAGTCGGCCGGGGTCACCAGGTGCTCGACCTCGATCGCGTCGCCGAAGCCCACGTAGCCGTTGGCCTCCAGGGTGGCGATCATCTCCTCCCGGTACGGCCCGCGCATCCGGTCCCAGTCGATGGGCCCGGTGAGGTTCGGCGCCGGGAACAGCACCCAGTAGGACTGGCGGTCCCGGGGGGCCAGCGACGGATCGGATCGGGAGGACGCGGTGACCATGAACGCGGGGTCGCGCATCAGCCGCTTGCGGTCGACCAGGTCGGTGAACACCTCACGCCACTGGGTTCCGAAATGGATGTTGTGGTGGGCGATCTTCGAGTACGACGCACGTGAGCCGATGTTCATGGTCACGCACGACGGGGAGTAGTCCAACCGGCGACGCAGCGGCCGGCGCAGCAGATCCCGGCGGGCCACGGGAAGGTCGGGGTTGAGCACCACGACGTCGCAGGGCACCCGTTCCCCGTCGGTGGTGTGTACGGCCACCGCCCGGTCCCCGGCCAGCTCCACCCGTTCGACCGTGGTCCCGTAGCGGAACTGCACCCCGTGCTTGGCCGCCGCCGCCGCCAACGCCCGCGGGACCGCATGCAGCCCCCCGTCGGGGAACCACACCCCGGCCACCGAGTCCATGTAGGCGATGACGGCGTAGATGGCCAGCGCGTCGTAGGGCGAGAGGCCGGCGTACATGGCCTGGAAACTGAACACCCGCTGGGTGCGCGGGTCCTTCAGGTAGCGGGCCACCACCGGAGCCAGCCGGCGCAGCCCACCGAGGGCCACCAGCCGGGCCATGTCGGTGCCGACCAGGTCCAGCGGTGAGTCCAGGTTGCGGTCGATGAAGGTGCGCATCTCGATCCGGTAGAGCCGGGAGACGTAGTCGACGAAGCTACGGTATCCGGCGGCCTCGCCTGGCCCGATCACCTGGGTGACTTCCTGCGCCATCGCGTCGGCATCGACGTGCACGTCCAGCTGCGAACCGTCGGCGTAGAAGGTCCGGTACAGCGGCTGGACCGGCCGCAGGGTCAGCCAGTCGCTCATCCGTTCCCCGACGCAGTCCAGAGCGTCGGCGATCAGATCCGGCATGGTCAGCACCGAGGGGCCGGTGTCGAAGGAGTAGCCGGAATCGTGCAGCACCCCGGCGCGTCCGCCCGGCACGGCCTCGCGTTCCAGGACGGTCACCGAGCGTCCGGCGCCGGCCAGGCGCAGCGCGGTCGAAAGCCCGCCGAGCCCGGCACCGACGATGACGACATGGTCGCTGGGTCCGCTGACCGTCCTGGGTCGGCGTCGTGAGAGCAGCGATCCACTCATGCTCATGCCGAGCGTCGGGTGACGGCATCGGCCAGTGTTCGCAGGGCGTCGGCAGCGACAGGGTCGGCGATCGGGGCGCAGTCCAGGGCACGCAGGGAGCGGTCGGTCAGGTCCCGGACCAAATCCTCGACCACGGCGAGAGCACCGGTCTCCACGATGACCTCGCGCAGTGCCGCGACCCCGGAGGCTCCCAGGGCGGGATCCCCGAGATAGCGACGGAGCACTGCTCGCTGAGCAGTGCTCGCGCGGGCCCCGGCCTCGGCGATGAGCACGGTCCGCTTGCCGTCACGCAGATCATCCCCCGCCGGTTTACCGGTGGCTGCGGGATCACCGAAGACACCCAACACGTCGTCGCGCAGTTGGAACGCCTCGCCCAGCGGCAGCCCGTAGCCGCTGAACCGCCGGAGCAGCTCACCACCGCCCCCGGCGAGCACTGCTCCGATGTGCAACGGCCGTTCGATGGTGTACTTCGCGGACTTGTACCGCACGACCCGCAACGCCCGCGTGACCGAGGCGCCGCCGACCGCCTGTTCGACCACGTCCAGGTACTGCCCGGCGATGACCTCGGTGCGCATGTCGTCGAAGACGCGCATCGCGGTCAGTAGTCGTTCGGCGGGGATCTCGCAGCGGCGCAGCATCTCATCGGACCAGGACAGGCACAGGTCGCCGAGCAGGATCGCCGCACTGGTGCCGAAGCTCTCCGGCGATCCGGTCCAGCCGGCGCCTCGGTGCAGCCCGGCGAACCGGCGGTGGATGGCCGGCAGGCCGCGCCGGGTCTCCGAGCCGTCCATCACGTCGTCGTGGATCAGGGCACTGGCCTGCAGCAGTTCCAACGCGGCGGCCGCGTCGACGATCCGGCCGGTCTCGCCCGGATCGGCACCCGGCGCGGCGCGCCATCCCCAGTACAGGAATGCCGGGCGTAGGCGTTTGCCCCCGGCGAGCAGGTCGGTCAGCGCGAGCATCGGGTCCTGCAGGTCCCCGGCGATCGCCAACAGCTGCCGCGACTTGGTCGTCAGAAATCGGGAGAGGCGGACCTGGACCTGTTCGCCGAGCCAGCCGACCGCCGGCTCGGCGGCGGCCGGGACGGGCACCACGCCTACCGGGACTGCGCCGACCGGGACTGCGCCGACCGGAGCGTCCGACGGCCGAATGACAGCACCGACGCGACTGCTCACACCACTCCCGTCTGCCGCTGCGGGCCGATCGGGGTGCTCGGAGATGCGGTGACGATCCTCCGGGATCCGCGATGACGGCTGTCCGGCCGACCCTAGGGGAGGGCTTCGGCTCGATTTCGGGCGGGTCTGGCGCCCGGAGTCAGCCGGCGCGGCGACGCGACTGATCGCGGATGACCACGACCGCGCCCGGAGCGCGCCGTAGCGTGAGCGACGTGCCTGTGTCCGCAGCCATCCGGCGTGTGCCCGATGCCATTGCGGCACGCCTGGCCAGCGGCTCGCCTTCGTTCTCCTTCGAGCTGTTCCCCCCGCGCGACGACGCTGCCGCGGCCGGACTCTGGCGCACCGTGCACGAGTTGGAGTGCCTGGCGCCGACCTTCGTTTCGGTGACCTACGGCGCGGGAGGGTCCAGTCGGGACCGCACCGTGGCGCTGACCCGCCGGATCGCCGAGCAGACCACCCTGCTGCCGCTGGCCCACCTGACCGCGGTCGACCACTCCGTCGCGCAGTTGCGGCGGATCCTCGGCGAGTACGCGGCCGTCGGGGTCGGCAACGTCCTCGCCCTGCGCGGGGACCCGCCGGGGGATCCGCAGGGGGAGTGGCGGGCGCACCCGCAGGGTCTGACCTACGCCGAGGACCTGGTCCGGCTGGCGCGTTCGGTCGGAGATTTCAGCGTCGGGGTCGCCGCCTTCCCCACTAAGCACCCGCGCTCGGCGGACGTGGACGTCGATGCCCGGGTGCTGGCCGGCAAGGTCCGGGCGGGGGCCACCTTCGCCGTCACCCAGATGTTCTTCGACGTCACCGCGTACCTGCGGCTGCGCGACCGGATGACGGCCCTGGGCGTGCAGGTGCCGATCATCGCCGGGGTCATGCCGGTCACCCGGGTCAGCCAGCTGCAGCGGTTCGCGGCGCTGACCGGGGCTCCGTTGCCGACCGCCTTCACCGACCGGGTGCACGCCGTGGCCGATGACCCGGGCGCCGTCCGTCGGGTCGGGGTGGAGTTCGCGACGCGGCTGTGCGAGCGACTGCTGGCCGAAGGGGCGCCGGGGCTGCACTTCATCACGCTGAACCGCTCGACCGCGACCCGGGAGGTGGTGGCAGGGCTGGAACTGCGCCGGCCGGTGGTGTCGCGCACCTCCGCCGCGGGCTGAGCATGGCCAGGTCTGCGGTCAGCGTCCCAGCTCGCGCGGAGTACCTGGCGCGGTGGTCGCGGCTGCACGGGGACTATGACCTGCGCCGGTCCCGGCTGGTGCGGGGCTGGCTGTCGGTGGTCCACGCGGTCGCCGGACCGCTCGCCCGCGCCGGCGCCAGCCCGGGCCAGGTCACCCTCGCCGGACTGGGGGTGGCCCTGACGGTGCCACTGGTTGCGCTCGGGCTCTCCGCGGCGCCCCGGCTGGCGCTGTTGTGTGCGGTGCTCACCGTGCTGTCGGCGTTGACCGACAGCCTCGACGGGGCGGTGGCGATCCTGACCGATCGGGCCAGCCGGATCGGCTTCGTAGCCGACTCGGTGGCCGACCGGGTCGCCGATATGGGGTATCTGGTGGCGTTGTGGTTGGCCGGCGCGCCGGGCCCGCTCGTCGCCGCCGGTGGGGTGCTCACCTTTCTGCAGGAGTACACCCGGGCTCGCGGGGCGGCCGCCGGGATGGACGAGCTCGGCGTGGTCAGCATCGCCGAGCGGCCGACCCGGATCATCATCACCGCAGCGTTTCTGCTCGGTGTCGGCAGCTACCCGGACGGTGCCGCCAGCTGGGCAACGGTCGGGGCGGCCGCCTGGATCGCGGTCCACGTCGTCGGGTTGGTGCAGGTCGGACTGGCCGTGCGCCGCGCGCTGTCATGATCCGCATGACTCCGAGGTCTCCACCCGGATCGAGCGCCAACGGGGCCGCTGCAACGGGGGCCCGCTGACCATGGGCGGCACCAGGGCCGGCGAGCGTTGGCGAGCGCGGCTGTATCAGTGGAGGCTTGAGGATATGGACGACAGCCGATGTGTTAATGGGACGCCTTCCGCCACGACTGCTGCTGACGCCTCACCCACTGCGGCTGGGGTATCGGGCACTACTGCCCGGCCGGTCGTCCCAGCAAGCGAGGACCTGATACACGGACCGACTAGCGGGACGCTGGTGGTGCCTGCCGGATCGGCAGTCAGCGCCGACCGTGCCCGGTGGGTGGTCGACCTGAGCGTGCCGGAGGAGCAGGTCGCCTTCTACGAGGCGGTGATGACCCGGGGGACCGCCGCGGAGCAGGCGCAGTGGTTGGACGTTGCAGTCATGAAAGGTCTGTGGCCCCAGCTGAACCTGCCGGCAGAGGTGCGGGGAGCGTGGGCGATCATGTTGGCGTCCCGGCGCTGGACTCCCGCCGAGTTGAACCGACTGGACCGGTTGCGGGTGCGTGAAAGTACCCAGATGAGCACTGAAGATCTCTTCATACGGACGGAGACCTTCACCCGGCTCATTGCCGAGATTCGGCGAGCTCCGGTGGTCAAGCGCGTCGTCCCGCGGGCAGCCGGTGGGACGGCGTGAGTCAGCTCCCGCGGCCGCTGCGAGCCAGTGAGATGCTGCGGGTGCTCAATGACCATGAGGTGCAGTACGTCGTCGTCGGCGGGATCGCGACGATTCTGCACGGGGACTTGACCCAAACAGTGGATCTGGACCTCACTCCGGAGCCGAGCGAGGCCAACCTGACCCGACTGGCGAAGGCGTTGGGGGAGATGGGTGCTGGGCTGCGGGTCCCGGATCTGGACGATCCGGTCGCGGTCCGGTGGCATCCCGCGACCTTCCGCTCGATGACCACAGCGACCACGCGCGGTCCGTTGGGGGACCTCGACGTGGTGCTACGCCCGGACGGAGTCCCGGGAGCGTACGAGCAACTCGCAGCGGCGGCCACCGAAAGGGAGGCCTTCGGGTTGACCATCCAGATAGCAAGCTTGGACGATCTGATCGCCACCAAACGGGCCGCGGCGCAGCTGACCGGGCTGCCCAAGTACGAAGAGTCGGTGGCACGGCTACTCCGGCTGGAGGAGGCGGTCGGAACTGCGCCGCCACGCCCGCCGCAGCCGGAATAGTGCAGCGAGTTCGGCGGGCAGCGGTCCGGAGCGACCTCGGTAATTACTGTGGGCCCGCTCTGTACCCCCCGGGGGGAAGTGCGGCTGGGCGGTCCCTGCGCGGTCGGTTCAGGCGGGTCCGATGGCGTCGGCGACGATCTTGGCGGAGAGGCCCACCAGCGGCAGGCCGCCACCGGGGTGCGCGGACCCGCCCACGCAGAACAGCCCGGGCACGGGCGAGGTGTTGCCGGCACGCAGGAACGCCGATCGCAGCCCATTCGACGAGGTCCCGTAGATCGCGCCGCCCGGGGCCCCGGTCTGCTCAGCCAGATCGGCCGGCGTCCGGATCTCACGCCAGCGCACCCGATCGCGGACGTCGATGCCGCGCCGAGCCATCACCGCCAGGATCCGGTCGGCGTAGCCGTCTGCCACCCCCGGCGCCCGCCAGTCCACGCAGGCCCGGTCCACCGCCGGGTCCCCGTGCCGGGGCGCATTGACCAGTACGTAGAGCGCCTCGGAGTCGGCGTCCGGCCGGGTGGCCGGGTCGTCGGGGCAGGACAGGTAGACCGCAGGGTCGGGGGTGGGTCGCGCCGGGCGGGTCCGGGTCCCGAAGACCGAGTCGAACTCGTCGTCGTAGTCGTCGGGGAACAGCACCGTGTGGTGTCGCAGACCCGGCGTCCGTCCGCGTAGCGCAAGCAGCAGCACGAAACCGGCCAACGACGGGGTCGCCGCGGCCAGGCGGCGACGAGCCGGGCGTGCCGCGGGCAGGGCGGGGTCGAGCAGGCGACCGTAGACGGTGGCGGCGTCGGCATCGGTGACCACGACGTCCGCCCGGATGGGCGTGCCGTCGGTGAGCATCGCTCCGGTGACCCGACCGGCGGCGACGGTGATCGATGCCACCTCACTGTCCAGGCGCAGGTCGACCTTCCGGACCCGCATCCGCTGCTGCAACGCTTCCGCGATCCGGTACAGCCCCCCGGGGACGTAGTAGGCGCCGAAGGTCTGTTCCACGAACGGCACGGTGGCCAGCGCCGCGGGAGCGCGACGTGGATCCGAGCCGGAGTAGGTGGCGTAGCGGTCCAGAAACATCCGCATCCGGGGGTCGCGCAGGTAGACCCGCCCCAGTCCGCGCAACGTCCGCCAGGGCGCGACCGTGCGCAGCTCGCCGACCCGCAGTGAGAGCCGTGCCAGGTCCTCCGGACGTAGCGCGTTCTCCAGGAACGGGCCCCGAGCTGCGGTCCAGACCGCCTTTGCTCGTTGAGAGAACCGCGACCAATCGGCCGCCGCCGACGATCCGAACGCCTCCCCGAATGCTGCGGCGGCTCGGTGTACCCCGACCCCCGGCACGTCGAGTTCGCTGGCGTCGGGGAACCGGTAGTGGCAGCCCGGTTCCACCGGGGTGATCTCCAGCTCGCGTTCCAACGGTCGACCGGACTTGCGGAAGGTGTCCCGCAGCACCGCGGGCAGGGTGAGCAGGTGCGGCCCGGTGTCGAAGGTGTAACCGTCGCGGGAGAACCGGCCGAGCTTGCCGCCGACCATCGACGCCTGCTCGACGACGGTGACCCGGTGGCCGAGCTTGGCCAGTCGGACCGCTGCCGACATCCCACCCACCCCGGCTCCGATGACGAGAACGGTGCTCACGAGAGCAGCGCTCCGTCCACCTGGACCACCACCGGGCGGGGAGCGGGATCGGGAGCTGGATTGGGAGCTAACGGGCGTCCCCGCCAGGTGATGGTGCCCCGTCGACGAGCCCGCCGGGAACCGGCGAGCAGCCCCACGAAAGCCAGTACGGACAGTGGATGTGCCAGCGCGTCCGGCAGTACCCGCCCCCCGGTGCGCCGGGCGACCATGATCCGCCCCGCCACCGCGGCGGCGTAGCCCAGCAGCCCGATCCGGGACCCTCGCACCGCCGCGGCCGCCGGCAGCACCCAGATCAGCAGCAGGCCGCCCGCCACAGATGTCGAGGCCACCGGGCCGCCGAACCCGGACCACAGCGACTTGGTGTAGCCCGCGACCAGTTCCGCCCAGCTCCGGTACATCTGGCAGGTGGCCAGGGCGGTCCCGTCCACCACCCCCCCCGATCCGCCCGTGGCCTTGATCGCTCGCAGCAGCGCCAGATCCTCCAGCACCTGCATCCGTACGCCCGCGTGCCCGCCGGCGCGGCGGTAGGCGGCGGCATCCACCAGTAGGAACTGCCCGTTCGCCGCGGCCAGTGACGGCCGCGGCGAGGTTTCGGCCAACCGCAACGGCAGGGTCGTCGCCCAGGACCACTGCAGCAACGGCTGGACCAGGCGCTGCCCGATCCCGGCGGCGAGCTGGCGCGGATAGGGGCTGACGAGGTCCAGTCCGCTGGCCCGCAGCATCGCGACCGCGGCGTGCACCGCGTGCGGGGCCAGCTGGACGTCCGCGTCGAGGAAGGCCAGCACGCCCACATCGCCAGCAGCCCGGGCCAGCTGGTCACAGGCGTGCGCTTTGCCCAGCCAGCCGTCAGGCAGCGGCGCGCCCCGCAGCACCCGAACCCCCGGCAGACCGGCCAGCTCCGACCGAACGATCTCGAAGGTGGCGTCCGTGGAGTCGTCGTCGAGAACGATCAGCCGCACCGTGCCCGAATCGTGTGCGAGCACCGCTCGCAGCGCCTGCAGGCATGGCCGGACCCGGTCACCCTCGTTGCGCACCGGCAGCAGAACCGCAACCGACTCGGGTAAAGCGGGTGCGCTCGAGGGCGGACGTCGCAGCAGCCGCAGGTTGATGGCGCTGTGCCCGGTCAGTCCCACCGCCGCCGCCGATCCCACTGTTGTGAGCAGTGCTCCGACCCGGCGTGTCCTGGCCCTCATCGGCGGCTCCCGAGCCAGCTGCGGAAGAACGGCACCGCGACCAATCCCATCAGCACGCCCCCGACCGCCGCGACTCCCGGCCGACCGAAGAACAATGCATTGGCCACGATGCCCCCGATCCACGTCCACACGAACAGTGTCGCCGCCGGACCGGGGATCGAGCCGGGCGAGGCTGCCGGGATCCGGACTAGCTGCAGCGCCCCAATAACCACCAGGGACACCGCTGTCCAGCCGAGCAGGTTCGAGACCGGAATGCCCGCCACCCCGGGTATCGGCGCGGCCAGACCGTTCCCGGTCAGCCACCTCCAGTGCCCGGCGGCGACCATCTGGGGGTCCAGGAACACATCCCAGGACGCCATCGCCCACGCCCCGGCCAGTAGGGCCGTCAGCCGGCGCCCGCGCCGGACCCGGCCGGCGACCACGCTGCCCACGACCCAGGCCGGCCAGCTCATCATGACCCAGGCCAGCGGCACGAGCAGCGGGACGCCGAGCAGTTTCGGTCCGAGGGTGTCCGCGTACCGGTAGCTGCCGAACGGGACCCCGGTTGCCACCCCGGCGATCTCGGCCAGCAGCCCGATCCCCCCGCCGGCAAGCAGCACTGCGGCGGCTGTCCGCGCCCCACCGAACGCCCAGGCACCGCTCAACGACGTGGCAGCGAAGACCAGGACGGTCAGGACCGAGAGCACTGATCGCCCCTCCGGCCTGGCCAGGGGGTAGGCGATATTGAGAGCGACTGTCACAGCCGTCCCGACCGCAGCCACCCGCCAGGCAGTCGGACGAGCGACGGCGGGTCCGCGGATCCGCCGGAGCATCGGGAGAGCGCTGCTCATCGGGTTGCCGTCCCGTCCGCGGTGACCGTCTCGTTCGGTTGTGAGAGGTCATTCCCGTCGATGCTGCCTCGCACCTCTCGTACGGCAAAGCGGGCGAACAGCTCCTCGCGGTACCAGCCTTCGACGGGAGTCCGATCGACCACGGCGCGGTGTTCGGCGCGGCGGTAGGCGAACTGGTTCAACGCCCGCGTCGACTCCCAGACGCTGAAAGTCCCCTGCAGTCCGATCGGTGCCTCGCCGATGCCGACCGCGAGTTGCAGGCCGGTCACCTGATTCAGGTCGGCGGACACCGGGGGCACCGCGCGGACGAAGCGGCCCCAGTGTGTGAGACGGATCCGTGCCCGGGTGAGCGCGGCGACCCTGCCGTCCCATCGCCGCGGCTGGGGATCACCGAAGGGTGCGACACCGGACCACCGGCCGCGAGCGGCAAGCGGGTCCAACGACAGGGACAGGTGCTCCCGACTGATCCGCCCCCAACCACGGGTGACCGGGTCCGCGTCGAACCCGTCCGCGAGCCCGGCGTCGTCCCAGCTGGTCACCAGCGCCCACCGCAGCGGATCGGCGTCGCGAACCGTGAAGGTCCGTCCGCTGCCGGTCCCCAACAGCTTGGCGAAGCGCAGCCCTGCCCGGCGGCGGACCCTGCGGTCCCAGCCCATCCGCGCCAGCGCCGCCGGCACCCGCGACGGGCTGACCGTCCACAGGTCGACGCGGACGGCTGGCGGCATCCGCCCAGCCTAGAAACCATGGCCCGCCCGGCCCCGCGACCCCGCCCGGCCTCGTGAGTGTGGGGTTGTGCATCGTGAGGTTGCACAACCCCACACTCACCGACCGACGGCCGCACAGATCTCGGCGACCACACCCTCGATCCGCTCGTCCAGTCCGGCAGCAGCCCGGCGTCTCGGGCGTGCGTGCTGTCGGTCGGCCCGCCTACGGTCGATCCCGTGGCTGAGGCAGTGGCGTGCTGATGACGGCCGAGCCGGGCAAGCACGCGCAACGGCTGCCGGACGACGACACCGGCTGCCCGATCCTGCACGTCGACATGGACGCCTTCTACGCCTCGGTTGCCCTGCGGGAACGACCCGACCTGCGGGGGCTGCCGGTCGCGGTCGGCGGCGGCGGGAACCGCGGGGTCGTGCTCTCGGCCACCTACGAGGCCCGCCGGTTCGGGGTCGCATCGGCGATGCCGGTCGCGCGGGCGCGGGCGCTGTGCCCCGGCCTGGTAACACTGCCCGCCGAGCACCACAGCTACGCCGAGGTGTCCCGGGAGGTGATGCGGCTGCTGCGGGCGATCACCCCGGTGGTGGAGCCGATCTCGCTGGACGAGGCATTCCTGGACGTCTCTGGCGCGATCCGGCGCCTCGGCAGCCCGACCGTCATCGCGACCATGATCCGGGCGAGGGTCCGAGCCGGGCTCGGCATCGCCTGTTCGGTCGGGATCGCGCCGACCAAGTCCCTGGCCAAGCTGGCGTCCCGCGCCGCCAAACCCGATGGGATCCACGTCGTCTCGGTCGCCGGGGTCACCGAGTTCCTGGCACCGTTACCGATCGGCGCGCTGTGGGGGGTGGGGGAGACGACCGGTGCCCGCCTGCAGCGACTGGGGATCCGGACCGTCGGCGAGCTGGCGCAGGTGCCGGAGGCCACCCTGCGGGTCACTCTCGGGCGGGCCGGTGCCGCCCACCTGTCGGCGATGGCGACCGGGCGGGACCCGCGACGCGTCGACCCCCACGTCGCGGAACGGTCCTGCGGGGCGGAACGGACCTTCGACGCCGACATCAGCGACCCCGCCGAGCTGCGCCGGCAGCTACTGCAGCTCACCGTCCGCACCGCCGAGCGGCTGCGAGCCGGCGGGCTGGCGGCGCGGACCGTCGTCCTGAAGCTGCGGCGCGCGGACTTCTCCACCCTGACCCGCTCAGCGACCCTGACCACTCCGACCGACGTCGCCCGGCAGATGCACGAGACCGCGTGCCGGATGCTGGCCGGGTTGGCGCCCACGGGTCCCGTCCGGCTGATCGGGATCCGGGCCGAGGGTCTGCTGGCCGCGGAATCGGTGAGCACCCAGCCGGTCCTCGGCGAGCCCGAGCACGGCTGGCGGGACGCGGAAGTGGCGATGGACGGGCTGCGGCGCCGCTTCGGGGACGAGATGGTCCGTCCGGCCAGCCTGCTGCCATCGCGGGAGGTCGCCACGCCGCGCGGCCGCGACCGCAATGGGCCGCCCCACCGGTGAACCTCGCCCGCAGCGCCGGTCGGTTGCCCGGCGCTGACGCAACGGACTGCCCGTCCTACACTTTGCGCAGTCCCGGACAGCTTCCGCATGCGGACGGTGCCCGGGCATGGTTGTCCCGTCCGGACCGGCTCACCCGCGACGGCGACGTCAGGTCGAGCGCGACCCGTTCGGCCACCGCGATCCACCGACTGCCCCGGGTGACCGGGGTCAGCGGTCACCGAAGCCGCAGGGGGAACAGTGGCGCTCTCCGAACACGAGCAGCGCCTGCTCGAGCAGATGGAGCAGGCCCTGAGCGCGGAGGATCCGCGGCTCGCGTCCACCCTGCGCGGCTCGACCGCCCAGCGTCGCCGCCGCAGAATCCTCATCCTGTCCCTGGCCGGGTTCCTGCTCGGCGTCGCGATGCTCGTCACCGGGGTGGTCTTCCCGCGGCTGGTGACGGTTGGTGTCCTCGGATTCGCCCTGATGCTCATCTGCGCGGTCGCGGGCGTCAACAGCCGACGCCGACGCAGCCCCCAGCTGTTCGTCGTGGATCCGCTGGTGCCCGGGGGACGACGGGTCGGGGCCGCGGCCGGCCAGCGTGACGGTCGCAGCGGTGGGCCGTCGCAGGGCGGTTTCGGTCGGAGCAGCGGCGCGCAACGTGCCCGACCCGTGCGGTCCGGGTCCTTCATGAATCGGATCGAGACCCGGTGGCGCCGGCGCCGGCAGGAGCGCGGCCTCTAGCCGAGCCCGACCTCCCGACCTCCCGACACGGCGGCGGCGACTGCCCGGGTCGCCGGTCCACTGTCGTGTCCGGAGACCTGGGGACGCTGCTGGGCTCAGGCGTTGGGGCCCAGTTCGGCCTCCTCGACCTCGGCCTCCGCCTCGGCGTCGGCGATGTGCTGCTCGACAATCTCGGACGGTAGGCGGTAGCGCACTGCAAGCCAGTAGATGCCCAGGCTGAAGGCGGCGATGACCGGGAGCGAGACGATCCCGGTCAGCCAGCCGCGGCCCCCGTCGTAGGCGCCGACGAAGCTGAGCACCGTCAGGCCGGCCAGCCACGGTGCCACCCAGGTCAGACCCGCGGCCCAGTCCATCTGCTGGGTGATCCCGAGCAGCCGGAAGATGCCCAGCAGGACGAAGCCGAGCAGGATCGACACGAACAGCTTCCAGTCCGTGGTCCAGCCCGTCCAGTAGACGATGAGGTTGGACGACAGGAACGCCAGGTAGGGGATGACGTCGCCGAACGGCAGGCGGAACGTCCGCTCCCGGTCGGGCAGCTGGCGGCGCATCGCAGCCAGGACCAGCGGCCCGGAACCGAAGGAGAGCACCGTCGCGGAGGTGATGAACCCCACCAGCTGCTGCCAGCTCGGGAAGGGCAGGAAGATGATCAGCCCGACGGCGAAGGCCACGATCAGGCTGACCAGCGGAACGCCCCGCCGGGTCACCGACGCCAGTGCCCGCGGGGCGTTGCCGTTGCGGGCCATGGCGTAGGAGATGCGCCCGGTGACGGTGGTGTAGATCAGCCCGGTATCGGCCGGGGAGACGACCGCGTCGATATAGAGCAGGACCGCCAACCAGCCCAGGCCGATGATCGTCGCGATCGCGGCCAGCGGGCCGAAGCTGTTCGCGAAGTCCAGATTCGCCCAGCCCTTCGCGATGTCCGCCGACGGGACCGCCAGGATGAACGCCACCTGCAGCCCCACGTAGATCAGGGTGGTGATCAGGACTGAGCCGATGACGGCGATCGGCACGTTGCGGCGCGGGTTGTCGGTCTCGCCGGCCAGCTCGATCCCCTGGCGGAACCCGAGGTAGGAGAAGACGATGCCCGACGTGGCGATCGCGCTGAAAACGCCGGACCAGCCCTGCGGGCGGAATCCCTGGGAGGTGAAGTTGCTGCCGTGCCGGGTGCTCAGCAGGAAGGCGGCGATGACCAGCAGGATGATGAACAGCTTCCACCAGACCAGGGCGTTGTTGATCCGTGCGAAGTAGGCGATGCCCACGTAGTTGACGACAACGAACACGGCCATCAGCACGACCGCTACCCCGTACCCGAGCCCGGTCAGCGTGTGCACCGTCTGGCCAGAGACCGTGTGCGTAGTGGTGAACGGGGCATACTTCGTCGCGTACTGCAGCGCGCCCTCGACCTCGATGGGTGCCACCGTCGCGGCCGCCACCCAGGTGATCCAGCCTGCGGTGTAGCTGGCGAAACCACCGAAGGACAGGTGCGGGAACCGGACCACACCGCCGGAGAGCGGGAACATGGTCCCGAGCTCGGCGTAGACCAGCGCGATCAGCAGGATCATCACCCCGCCGATTGCCCACGACAGCACTGCGGCCGGGCCGGCCGTCTTTGACGCCTTCAGCACGCCGAACAGCCAGCCGGAGCCGATGATCGACCCGATGCTCGCGAACAGCAGCCCGATACGGCCGACGTCGCGGCGAAGGCTGGTGCTCGGCCGCGTGCCGTCGTCCACGGTTGTCATGGGGAGCTCCGTCCCAGTCGTGGTGCACGATTCGACCGTCGGTTGTCGGCTGACTGCCGGCCCGCGGCCTGACCTGGGGAACGTACCGGTCGGTTGGCCACTGGCCGCAGGGCCGCGCCGGAGCAGCCCGTCACCGTTCACCAAGCGCAGTGCGCTCAGGTCCGCCAGCGGCGCGCGGGCTCCGGAAGGAGGAACGCTGCCAAGCGCGTCCGACGCCGGGCCGTGTGCCGCACCGCGCGCACCAGCCGGGACACGTCCTCATCCAGCCCGGAGAGGTCGGCCGGCCCCGTTCCGGGTGAGGCGTAGCCGACCCGCTCGGACAGCTGCACCAGCCGGGCAACGGCCTCGGTAGCGGCGGCCGGCGCGCTGCGGTCGTCCCGGGAGCGGGCCAGCCCGGCGAGCAGGGCACGCCCGGCGCCCCGCGGGCTGGCCGCCGCGTCCCATCGCAGGCCGGCCTCGATCATCGCCGAACGGACCTCGTCCCAACCCTGCTGGACGCGGGTGGCCTGGCCACCGGCGGCGCGGGCCCGGGCCCGGCGCCGGCGTCGCCAGGCAGCAACGCCCACATGCGGCCCGACCAGCAGCACCACCAGGCCGGCGGCCACCAGCGCAACGGTCAACGTGGGAGAACCTGAGGACGCCGACGCTCTGGTGCTGTCGGCCTTGGTGTCAACGGCGGGTGCCTGCTGCTCGGGTAGGACGCGACCAGCGCCCGGCGGCAGGTTCGCCTCGGGCTGGGCAACCCCGGGGCCGTTGGGGCCGGCGGGCTGGGTGAAGGTGGGGGCGTCACCGGTCCGGATCGGCGGGGTCGGCTCGAATTGCAGCCACCCGGCCCCGGCGAACCACAGCTCCGGCCAGGCGTGCGCATCGTGGGCGGTGACGGTGATCGCGCCATTGCCGGTGTCGCTGCCCGGCAAGAATCCGGTCACCACACGTGCCGGAATGTGCAGGGTGCGCGCCATCACGGCCATCGTGGCGGCGAACTGTTCGCAGTAGCCGCGACGATCGGTCAGGAAACGGGTCAGCGCCCCGTTGGAGGTGCCCTCGTGGTAGCTGACGTCGTAGGCGAACTCGGTCCGGAACCACGTCTGCAGCAGCACGGCGCGGTCGAAGTCGTTGGTCGCCGACGCGGTCAGCTGGCGCGCCGTCGCCGCGACCTGCTTGGGCAGGTTGTCGGGCAGCCCCAGGTCCCCGTTGCGGATCTCGTCAGGAACCGACCGCTGGTCGGCGACCCGGAGTCGTGCCGGGTCCGGGGTGATCGGCAGGATCCGAACGCGGTAGTCCAGTCCGCCGACTGCCAACGGTTTGCTGCTGAGCACGTCAAGTCCGCGGGTGTCGACGTTCCAGTCCCCCTGCACGGCCACTCCGGTCGCCGGGTAGGGCACGGGTAGGAATCTGCTGCGCAGCCCGTCGGCGACCTGGGCCACCATCGTCACCGCTGGCCCGGCCGCCTCCGGCTGCCCCGGCGGTCGCGGCAGGATGTCCGCGCCGACCGGCACGAGGTTGCGCGCCCCGGCACGCCAGCGCTGGCCGTCGAAGGAGTCCAGCGTGCTCAGGCGCAGATAGGGGCGGGACCCGTCGCTGGTGCTGTAGGTCAGGACCGGGACGTCGTCGGGCTGGGACAGGTTGCGCCGCAGTTGGACCAGCGGGTCGCGGACGTTCAGCGTCGAGCCGCCACCGGTTCCCGTTCCGTCCCCGTCAGCGACGGGGCTGTGATAGCCGATGTGGTAGACGAAGCTCGTCCCCAATCCGGGCAGCGCCGCCGGCAACAGCACCGCCAGCCCGACCCCCACCAGGCCGACCCGTGCCCCGGTCCCGGCAGCCCGCGGTGCCTGGGTCGTCACCGACCGGCCGGGTGAGACCAGCAGCAGCGCCAGCACGGGCAGAGCTGCCAGCACGAAATCGACGACGGGTACGCCCTCCGGCGCCGAGACCATCGTCACCACATGGACGGCGATCAGTGGTATTGCGGTCAGGGCGGGCAGCCGCCAGGTGAGGATGAGATGGTCCACCAGTAGGGCCACCAGGCCCAGGGCGCCGGTGACCAGCAGCAGCATGCCCGGACCGGTCAGCACCGGCGGGGCGGCGGTGTTGATCACTTCCAGGGCGGCCGCGAACTGGGAGCGCAGCATCCGCAGCGTGTCGGCGGTCGGCAGCAGCCCACCCCACAGGGTGCCGCGGGCGCTGGTCAGGATCAGCCAGCCCGCGCCGGCGACGCCCTGCACCAGGGCGACGGCGGGCGCCGGAATCCGGGCGCCGCGGGCGAGGAGCCCGACCGTCACGATGATGGCGACGATGACCGCAACGTCCAGCCACCACTGCACTCCGACCAGCAGCGGGCGGAGACCTGCGGCGGTGGCCAGCACGGCGACACCTCCGAGCAGCCCGGCAGCCACGCTGGGGACGGCTCGCCCGCGGCCGCGTCCCATGCCGCCGCGTTCCCTCGTGTTGCCAGCCGCGTCCGCCCGTCGGGTGCTCATCGGCGTGCCCCGGCCGGCTGCTTGCCCGTGGTGGTGGCCCGCGCCTGATCCCATGCCCGCGCCGGTGATTCGTCGCGGGCAAGTTCTGCGGTGTGCCATCCCTGCGCTGCGAGCGCCGCCCGGTAGTCCACGGCCGGCGGCGTGCGACCCGAGCCGGCTCGCGTCGGACCGACGGTCCCGTCGGTGCGCTCCCAGTCCGCGCGGGAGCGGTCGATGGGCGCCCGGTCCCCCCGTGAGCCGTCGTTGCCGGTCCAGCCCGGGATCTGTAACAGCAGCGCGATGGTGGCGGTCCGGCCGGCCCGCAGCTCGGACAGCTCGGCCAGGTCCTCCGGTTGCAGCGAGCCGAGGATCGCGATGAGGGCGTCGGCTCCGGCCCGTCCGGCCCGTCCGGCCGGTCCCGGTGGGCCGATCCGACCGGCTCCGGACCCGTTGCTGACCGGCGTGACGTCGACCAGCGATTCCACGGCTGTGCGCGCCATCCTGGTCCGGTCGGCGGCGGTGCCGCGCCGGCCGGATCCGCTGGTACCGGAGGCCGACGCGGCTGCCCGCGCGCCGGAGCGCCCGGCGCCTCGCGCGCCGGAGTCCGCCCGCGCCGCACCGGGGACGTAGCGGGAGCTGCGGGCGGTCGAGGTGATCAGCCGCACCTCATACCCCAGCCGGGCGGCATGGTCGAGCACACTGGCCGCGGCCGAGACCGCCAGCTCGAAGGAGGAGTCCGGCCCGGTCCCGGCATGGGCGGCGGCGCGGGTGTCCAGCAAGACCGTCAATCCGGACTGCCAGGGCTGCTCCTCCTGCCGGACCATCAACCCGCCGTGGTGCGCGGTGGAGCGCCAGTGCACCCGGCGCACATCATCGCCGGGGGCGTATTCCCGTACCGCGCTGTCCTGCTCGCCCGCCACGCCGAGCGAGCGACCCCGCCCGATCGCGGCCGCGCCCGCCGGGGCCGCCACCGGCCGACCGGTCAACCGGTGGATGACGGGCAGCACAGTTAAGACGGTCGCGTGCCCGGGGGTGGTTTCGGCACCGGCTGCCGTCCGTGTCCGGCGCACCATCCCGAACGGATCCGCGACGATCAGCACCGCCGGGGGGACGTCGTGACGGCCGCGTACCGTTCCGGTCACCGCCAGCGTGGCGGTGTCCCGGGCGCCCGGGCGCAGCAGCCCGATACGGCGGCGGGTGACCGTGGGCGCGGGCCGCGCTCGGCCGCGACCGGCCGAAGAGCGACCCGACCCGTTGCGCCGGCCGGGGGTGGCCGAGCCGGTGCCTGATCCGGTGTCCGATCCGGTGTCCGGGCCGGCGCTCCCGGCGCGGACCAGCGTGGTGGTCAGTGGTTGCACGAGGACGGCCCCGGCCACCGGCAGTCGCCCGGTATTGGCGACGGTGAGGGTCAGCACAGCCGGTTGACCAGGCCCGACCTGGGTCCGGTCCAGGGAGCGGCTGACGCTCAACCCGCCGGCGGTCGCCGACATCAGCACCAGGCCCGCCAGCGGGACAGCGAGCGCGAGCACCGCCAACCGCAGCAGCTGCTCCTCCGCGGTGATCAGCCCGGTCGTCCCCAGCACGATCCCGACGGCCAGGAACGCCCGGCCACGCCAGGTGATGCCCGTCCGACCGGTCCGCGTCATAGAGGCCTCCCGCGCCGACGATTCCGCGTCAGCCGGCGAGCCGCGGGACGGCGACCCGGGCCACGAGATGCCCGACGATGTCATCGGCGGTGAGCCGGTCCAGCGCGGCCTCGCCGGAGAGCAGCAGCCGGTGGGCCAGCACCGGCACCGCCAGCGCCTGCACGTCGTCGGGCAGCACGTGGTTGCGGCCATCCAGGGCGGCCTGTGCCCTGGCAGCCCGCACCAGGTGCAGCCCGGCTCGGGGGGACGCGCCCAGGTCCAACTCCCGGCTGGCCCGGGTGGCCGCGACCAGGGCGAGCACGTAGCGGTTGACGGCGTCAGAGACGTGCACCCGACGGACCGCAGCGGTCAGCGCGGCCACGTCCCGGCCGGTGACGACCGGTTTCAGGTCCTCGACGGGGGAGGCCGCGCTGTGGCTGGCCAGCATCGACAGTTCCGCCTCCGGGCCGGGGTAGCCGAGGGAGAACCGCATCATGAACCGGTCCCGCTGGGCCTCCGGGAGTGGATAGGTGCCCTCCATCTCCACCGGGTTCTGCGTCGCAACGACCAGAAACGGCTCACCAAGGGGATAGGTCGTGCCGTCGACGGTCACCTGGGACTCGGCCATCGCCTCCAGCAGCGCGCTCTGTGCCTTGGGCGAGGCGCGGTTGATCTCGTCGCCGATGACGACGTTGGCGAAAACGGCGCCCGGCTTGAAGTCGAAGGCTCCCGTGTCGGCATTGAAGACGCTGACGCCGGTGATGTCGCTGGGCAGCAGGTCCGGGGTGAACTGGATCCGGCGGACCGGGCAGTCCACGGCACGTGCCAGCGCCCGGGCGAGCATGGTTTTGCCGACCCCGGGCACGTCCTCCACCAACAGGTGCCCGCCGGCGAACAGCGCGACCACGGCCAGGTGGATGCGGTCGTCCTTGCCGGTGATGACCCGGGCGACCGCGCGGGCGATGGCCGCTCCGGCGCTGGCGACCTCGCCGACCCCGGGCACCGGCCGCTGCGCGCCGTTGAGCCCGGTAAGGACGGAACCCCCCGAGCGTTCGGACCCTGACGACACGGGCGCGCTCTCGGACAGGTCGGCAGCGGTCACTCGGTGTCCTCCGTCCGGATGGCCCGGCCGGCCGCAGCGCGACATCGGGCCCGGTACCTCCCTCGGAAAGCTACTGGGGAACTGGCTCGCCTGCACACGCCGCTCCCAGCCCCGGGGAGCCTCGCCGCGGTACCCATCCGGGCGCACCGCCACCAGCGCCATCACGATCCAGCTCCCCAGGGAGCCGTGTGGAGTACCGTGGGGCAAAGTGGAGGACTTCGGACGATCCGTGGCAGTCCAGGGGTCGTCACACCGCAGTCCGGAGGAGGCTCCGGCGCCGTGATCGACGAAGGGGAGGCACCGTGTTCCTCGGTACCCACACCCCTCGCCTGGACGACAAGGGACGCCTGGTGCTGCCCGCCAGATTCCGCGACGAGCTGGCAGCCGGGCTGGTGATCACCCGCGGCCAGGAGCGCTGCCTGACGGTGTGGCCGGCCGCCGGATTCGCCCGCTTCACCGAGCACGTGCAGAGCGCACCGCAGACCAGCCGGGATGCCCGCGCCTACTTCCGGATGCTCTTCGCCGGGGCGTCGGATGAGGTCCCGGACAAACAGGGCCGGGTGACCCTTCCGCCGCAGCTGCGCGACTACGCCGGCCTGGACCGCGATTGCGTGGTTATCGGGATGAACGACCGGGTCGAGGTCTGGGAAACCGAGCGGTGGAACCAGTACTCCGCCGAACACGAGGCCGACTTCGCCGAACTGAACGGCGCGGTGATGCCGATCGGATGACCGTATGGGCCGTACCCCGAGGTCTCCGCCCGCCTGTTCCGACGCACTTCCCCGGCGCCGGAACACCGCAGCGGTCGGAGCCCTGGGGGCATGGCTGCCGCACCGCAGGAGGACCCCGATGACCGAACCCCGCGAGACCGACAGGGAGGTGGCACATGAGCACTGGAGCCGAGCAGCAGCGACCGCATCAGCCGCGTGAGGACGCATCCCCCGCACCGGGGCAATCGCCCGGCCGACCGTCCGAGTTCGGCCATGTACCGGTCCTGGTCGAGCGGGTGGTGGATCTGCTGCTGCCGGCACTGCGACCGGAAACCGTCATGCTGGACGCGACAATCGGCCTCGGTGGCCATGCGCAGGCACTGCTCTCCGCTACCGCAACCGCCGACCTGGAGAGCGTCGCTCTCGTCGGAGTGGACAGGGATCCGGCCGCACTCCGGGTCGCCGCACGGCGGCTCGCTCCGTTCGGGGAGCGGGTCCGTCTGGTGCACGCGGTCAACGACGACCCGGCCGGCGCCGTCAGCGGAGCAGGGCTCGCATCACGTCCGGTGACGGGGATTCTGCTCGACCTCGGCGTGTCATCGCTGCAGTTGGACGATGACGACCGAGGCTTCTCCTACGCCCGCGACACCGCATTGGACATGCGGATGGATCCCACGACCGGGATCGACGCCGCGGGGGTGGTGAACACCTATCCGGTCGAGGAGCTCACGCGGGTGCTGCGCACATTCGGCGACGAACGCCACGCCGCCGCCATCGCCCGCGGGATCGTTCGCGCACGCTCCCGGATCCCCCTGCGCTCCAGCCGCGATCTGGTCGATGTGATCACCGCCGCCTATCCCCGGCCCCGACCGGGCCGCGACAGCGGTGGACATCCGGCCAAGCGCACCTTCCAGGCGCTGCGGATCGAGGTGAACGGCGAACTCGCCGCCCTGGAGCGGATGCTGCGCGCAGCGGTGGACGTGCTGGCAGATGGCGGCCGGATCGTGGTGCTGGCCTACCAGTCCGGCGAGGACCGCCGGGTCAAGCAGGCACTGGCTGCGGCCGCCCGCCCTGACGTCCCTGACGATGTGCCGGTCGTCCCGGTCGGGCACGGACCCCGGCTACGGCTGCTGACCCGCGGTGCGGAGACGGCATCGCCAGCCCAGATCCGAGACAATCCACGCGCCGCCCCGGTACGGCTACGCGCCGCCGAACGACTGCCCCGGGAGGTCGCGGCGTGAGCCTGGCCGAGATCGATCCCGCGCCGGTCCGCGAGCTGCCGTCAGCGCCGCGTCGCGCCGGGCGCCCGCTCATCACCTCGGGCGCCAGCCCCAGCCCCGCCCCGGACGCCGATCCCGCTCACCGGACGCCGTCGCGACTGGTGGTGGCGCCCGACGCCGTGCCGGACCGGGAACCGCGGCGGCTGCCGTTCGCGCTGACCGTGCTCACCCTGCTGGGCCTGGGCCTCGGGGGGCTGTTGTTTCTCAACACCGCGATGCAACAGGACAGCTTCCAGGTGTCCCGGCTGACCGACCAGTCCGCGGTGTTGGCGGCGCAGCAGCAGGCCCTGGCCGAGCAACTGGATCGCCTGCGCTCACCCCAGTCACTGGCCGATCGGGCCGCCCAGCAGGGGCTGGTCCGCCAGACCGACCCGCCGATCCTCAACCTGGGCACGGGAACGGTCAGTACGCGCACCCGCTGAGGCGCGGACCCGTAGGCCGTTGGTTCCGACGCCCCTCCGACGGCCACCTCGGCGGGTCACTACCGGGATCATCGGGTCCGCCCGCACAGGATGGACAGGTCCACGACGGACCGGCTGGTGGCTGGTCGACGAGGGGGAGGAGACGACCGGTGCCACGACGCCCTGGCTCAGCCGCACCGACCTACCGGCTGGCGAGCACATCCGGGCGGCTGCGCATCGCCGTCACCGCCCTGGTGTTCGTGCTGTCCCTGTTCGGCGCGCGGCTGTTCCAGCTGCAGGTCGCCGATGCGGCCGGGAACGCCGCCGACGCGCGCCAGGCCAGGGTGCGCACGGAGGTGTTGCGCGCCCAGCGCGGTGACATCGCCGACGTCGCCGGCCGTCCCCTGGCGACCACGGTGGCGGCCTACGCGGTGACCGCGGATCCAAAGGTGGCCGGTCCGTACGCCGAGGCGTTGGCAGCCGCCCTGGCGCCGGTGCTGCGGACGCCCGCCGCTGGCCTGCAGGCCAAGCTGAGCGCCACTGGCTCCCGGTACGTCGTACTGGCCCGGCAGGTGGATCCCGCCACCCGGGCCGCGGTCGACGCGGCGGTGGCGAAGGTGCGCGCCGACGTGCACGCCGCGCAGAAGGCGGCTCACCAGACCCTGACCAGCGTGGGCGGTGTGCTGACCGAGAACGATCCCCGACGGGTCTACCCGGCAGGTCCGGTCGCGGGAAACGTGATCGGGTTCCTGGGCACGGCAATGGGACCGGACGTGGTCAAGTCGGGTCTGGAGCTCAGTGCCAACCCGATGTTGGCCGGCCGCGACGGCAGCCGCACCTACGAGTCCGGCTTCGGTGAGGCGATCCCGTCCGGTCACAACACGACGGTGCCGGCGGTGAACGGAACCGATGTCCGGCTGACCATCGACGAGGACCTGCAGTGGTACGTCCAGCAGGCATTGACCGCTGGGGTCCGCTCGACGGGGTCGCAGTACGGGATGGCGGTCGTCGTGGAGGTGGGGACCGGACGGATCGCCGCCCTGGCGGCCGCGCCCTCGGTGGACCCTGCCGACCCGGGCGCCACCGCTGCGCAGGACCGGGGCGACCCCCCGCTGCAACGCGTCTATGAGCCGGGCTCGGTGGAGAAGCTGATCACGATGTCCGCGCTGCTGGACGCCGGCGTCATCACCCCGAGGACGCCCATCGCAGTCCCGAATACGTTCCGCGTCGATGGTCAGACCATCCACGACGCTGAGAGCCACGGCACCTGGCATCTGACGGCGGCCGGGGTGCTGGCCAAGTCCTCCAATATCGGGACCCTGCTGCTTTCCGAGGGCCTGCCCAAGCAGCGGCTGGAGTCCTATATGCGCGCGTTCGGGCTGGGCTCGCGGACGGGGGCGCTGCCCGGGGCGGGGGAGAGCCCGGGCATCTTGGCCCCGTCGGCCACCTGGCCGGAGATCCAGCGGGCCACCATCGCCTTCGGGCAGGGGGTCGCGGTCACCGCCGTCCAGATGGCCGGGGCAGTCACCACGATCGCCAACGGCGGCAAATATGTGCAGCCGTCGCTGGTGGCGGCGACCGTGACCCCGGACGGGGTGGTGCATCCGGGGTCGGCACCGGTCACCCGCCAGGTAATCTCCCCGACCGCCGCGGCCGACGTGGTCGCCATGATGCAGGGGGTGACCCGGGCCGGTGGCACCGCGCCGAAGGCGGCCATCCCGGGGTTCGCGGTCGCCGGCAAGACCGGGACCGCCCAGTACAGCGGAGCCGGGGTCGGCTACCAGGCCGGCATCTACACGACGTCCTTTGCCGGTTTCGCACCCGCCGGTGCGCCCCGCTACGTCACCTATGTCGTGCTGCACAACCCGAAACAGGGCAAGTCCGGGGCCAGCACGGCGATGCCGATCTGGCGGGAGATCACAACGTTCCTGCTGCAGAAGTACCCACCGGCCTCGCTGCCCGCGGCGGCGCCGGTGCTGCCGGTCTGGCAGGGCAAGCCAGGCTCGTGAGCGCGGCGCGGCCGGGCTTTGGCGGCCCGGCCCGGGTAGCGTCACGCGACGTGCCCAAGCCCGTCGCAGCGTCGATCCCGATCGGGTCGGTGGCGTCCGCTGCGCGCGCCGGGACCGCCGGGACCGCCGCGACCGCCGGGCCGGCGACGACCCTCGGTGCGCTCGCCCGCGAGCTGGGCATCACCCTCGGCGGCAGCGACGCCGGGACTCCGGTCGCCGGGATCAGCCTCGCCTCGGACCGGATCGGTCCGGGGGAGGTGTTCGCGGCGTTGCCGGGCGCGAGCCGGCACGGGGCGGATTTTGCGGCCGCCGCGGTCACCGCCGGTGCGGTGGCGGTCCTGACCGACCCGGCTGGTGCGGCGCGGCTGGCCGCCGGGCCGCAGGTGACGGTGCCGGTCCTGGTGGTGGCTGATCCGCGGGCCGTTGTCGGGGGACTCGCGGCCCACCTGGCCGGGGATCCGGCGCTGTCGATGACGGTGTTCGCGGTCACCGGGACCAGCGGCAAAACGACGACCAGCTACCTCCTGGAGGCCGGCCTGCGCGCCGCCGGACAGCGGCCGGGTGTCATCGGGACGACGGGGACCCGCATCGACGGCGACCCGGTCCCCAGCGCGCTGACCACTCCGGAGGCACCGGACCTGCACCAGCTGCTGGCCCGGATGGCTGCCTGCGACGTGCGCGCGGTGGCCGTGGAGGTGTCCAGTCACGCCCTGGTGCTGCACCGCGTGGACGGGCTGGTCGCCGATGTCGCACTGTTCACGAATCTGAGTCGGGACCATCTGGATTTCCACGGTGACATGGCGTCCTACCTGGCGGCCAAGCTGTTGCTGTTCACCCCCCGGCACGCCCGCGCAGCCGTGGTGTGCCTCGACGATGGGCCGGACGGGTATGGGGTGGCCGTGGCGGTGGCGGCCCGCGCGGCCGGACTGCCCACGGTCACCGTCGCCACCCGAGCCGAGGCGGTGGCCGCGGACTGGTCACGAAGCGCCGTCGTACCGGACTGGTCGGTTCCCTCGATCAGCCCCGTCGGGGTTGGGGGCAGCCGCTTCACGGTGGTGGCCCCGGAGGGGCGCGAGCACGCTGGGCGGATCCGGCTGGCGGGTTCGTTCAACGTCGCCAACGCCGTCCTCGCGCTGGCGGCGCTGCACACGGCGGGGATCGACACCAGCGTTGCGTTGTCCGGGATGGCTGAGCTGGCAGGGGTTCCGGGCCGGTTGGAACGGGTCGGCAACGGGTCCCCGATGGCCTTCGTCGACTATGCGCACAAGCCGGATGCTTTGGAAGCGGTGCTCACCCAGGTTCGCGGGATGCTCGCGCCGGGTGGTCGCCTCGGGGTGGTGCTGGGCGCCGGCGGTGACCGCGACCGGGGCAAACGGGCCCTGATGGGAGCAGTGGCTGCCCGACTGGCGGATCTGCTGGTGCTCACCGATGACAACCCGCGCGGGGAGGACCCGGCCACGATCCGCGCCGAGGTACGCGCCGGGGCGCAGCAGGTGAAGGCGACCGACCGGGCGCCCGGACGGGGTCTGGTGGACCTGGTGGAGATCGGCGACCGCCGGGCCGCGATCGCCCACGCGGTGGCCGCCCTCGGGCAGGGTGACGTGCTGGTCGTCGCGGGCAAGGGTGCCGAGACCGGACAGCAGATCGCCGGTACCACGTTCCCCTTCGACGACCGGGTCGTGGTGGCCGAGCAGCTGATGAGTGCCCACGCGTGATCGCGATGGACCTGGCCGGAATCGCCGCGGCCATCGGGGGCCGGGTGCAGGCCACCGACCAGCAGGCGGCCGTCGGTGTCACGGTCACCGGGGACGTGGTCACCGACTCTCGGCGTGCCGGACCCGGATCGCTGTACGTCGCCCGCAGCGGTGAATACGCCGACGGCCACGACTATGTCGCCGACGCGGCCGGCCACGGAGCGGTGGCGGCGCTGACGACCCGTCCGGTCGCGGAGCTGCCCTGCGTGGTCATCCCCCCCGATGTGCACCCCGCGCACCCGACCTCTGGGCGCGATCCGGTCGGGGCCGGGCTGCAGCCGGCCGACCGGGCCCTGGGCCGACTCGCGAGAGCGGTGCTCCGACGCCTGCCGAACTTGAGCGTGGTGGCGGTCACCGGCTCGGTCGGCAAGACCGGAACCAAGGACCTGCTCGGGCAGCTGCTCGGCGCCGCCGGTGCGACCGTGGCGGCCGAGGGCTCCTACAACGGCGAGGTCGGCGTACCCCTGACGGTGCTGCGGGCCGACGTGGACACCCGGTTCCTCGTCGCGGAGATGGGTGCGCGCGGGGTCGGCCACATCGCCTACCTGACCGGCGTCGCGCCCCCTGACGTCGCGGCTGTACTCAACGTCGGGACGGCGCACCTAGGGGAGTTCGGGACGCGGCAGGCCATCGCCACGGCCAAGGGTGAGCTGGTCGAAGCGTTGCGTCCCGGCGGCACCGCCGTGCTCAACCTCGACGACCCGCTGGTGGCGGCGATGGCCGACCGGGTCCCGTCCGGGGCTCGGATCCGCACCGTCGGCCAGTCCCGGCATGCCGAGGTCCGCGCGGTCGACGTGGAGTTGGACGAGTTGGCGCGGGCGTCGTTCACCCTGCTGGTCGACGGGGAGCGGCACCGGGTGCGACTGCGGCTGCACGGGGAACACCAGGTGGCCAGCGCGCTCTCGGCGGCCGGAGTGGCGCTGGCGGTCGGCATGAGCCCCGGACAGATCGCCACCGGCCTGGGCGCGGCCACCGCACGCAGCCGCTGGCGGATGCAGGTCACCCGCCGGGCCGATGGGGTCACCATCGTCAACGACGCCTACAACGCCAACCCGGAGTCGATGCGCGCCGCCCTGAAGAGCCTGGCACTGATGGCGCGGGGCCGACGCTCGGTGGCCGTACTGGGGGAGATGCTCGAACTCGGCCCGGACGGGATCGCCGAGCACGACGCGCTGGGCCGGCTGGCGGTCCGGTTGGACATCGGCCAGCTCGTCGTGGTCGGTGCGGGCGCCCGGGCGGTCCACCTGGGCGCGACCCAGGAGGGCAGCTGGGCGGGGGAGTCGGTGTGGGTCCCCGACACCGGTGCCGCCGCGGACTACCTGGGTCAGTACCTGCGCACTGGTGATGTCGTGCTGCTGAAGAGTTCCCGGGACGCCGGGCTGCGCCACCTCGGCGACCGGTTGAGCGCCGACGGCACGGGTGCTGGCCTTGCGCAGGAGGTGGCGCCGTGATCGCCATTCTCATCGGCGGCGGCCTCGCACTCGCGCTGAGCCTGCTGGGAACCCGGGTTTGGATCGCGCTCCTGGCCGCCCGCGGCTACGGGCAGTTCATCCGCGACGACGGGCCGACGACCCATCACAGCAAGCGCGGCACCCCGACGATGGGTGGGGCGGTGATCGTGATGGCCGCGGTTGCGTCCTACCTGCTCGCGCATCTGTTGACACTGCGCCCGCTGACCGCGTCCGGCGGGCTGGTGCTGTTCCTGACCATCGGCCTGGGCGGGGTCGGGTTCACCGACGACTACCTGAAGGTCCGCAACCAGCGCAGCCTCGGGTTCCGGACGGTGCCGAAGTTCGCCTGCCAGATCGCGGTATCGGTCGTGTTCGCCGCCGGGGTGCTCTGGTGGCCGGCCGCCGACGGGCTCCGGGTGGCCACGCGCGCGGTCTCCTTCATCCAGGACACGCCGCTGGTCCTGCCGACCGTGCTCTTCTTTGTCTGGGTGGGGCTGATCATCGCCGGCACCTCCAATGCCGTGAACCTCACCGACGGCCTGGACGGGCTGGCCGCCGGAGCATCGGTGATGGTATTCGCCTCCTACGTGGTCATCGGGGTGTGGCAGTTCGGCAAGAATTGCGCCCGGCCGCTGGCCGATCCACTGGCCTGCTACCCCACCCGCGACTCCTACGACCTGGCGCTGGTCGCGGCGGTGATGCTGGGGGCCTGCTTCGGATTGCTGTGGTGGAACGCGGCGCCGGCCAAGATCTTCATGGGTGACACGGGGTCGCTGGCCATCGGCGGTGCGCTTGCCGGGCTCGGGATCACCACCCACACCGAGCTGCTGCTGCCCATCCTGTGCGGGCTGTTCGTGGTGGTGACGGCGTCGGTGATCCTGCAGGTCGGGTGGTTCAAACTGTCCAGCGGGCGGCGGCTGTTCCGGATGGCACCGCTGCAACACCACTTCGAGATCCTCGGGTGGCAGGAGATCACGATCGTGGTCCGGTTCTGGATCGTGGCCGGGATCTGCGTCGGCATCGGGATGGGGATCTTCTACACCGGCTGGGTCGCGCGCGCGTGAGCAGTGCTCCGGCGCCGACACGGCAACCACCGGAATCCGGCCAGCTGGTGGGGCTGCCGGTCGCCGTGGCCGGGATCGGAGTGGCCGGGACGGCAGCAGCGCTGGCGTTGCTGGCCCGCGGCGCCCGCGTCACGGTCCTGGACGAGCGGGACCCGGGGCTGCAGCGCTGCGAACAGCTGCGCCGGGCCGGGGCTCACGTCTCGGTCGGGCCGGGACGTGCGGTGCTGCCGGCGGGGACGCAGCTGGTTGTCACAAGTCCCGGCTGGCACCCGGACTCCCCGCTGCTACGGGCCGCTGCCCGGGGCGGGGTGCCGGTGTGGGGGGAGATCGAACTGGCGTGGCGCCTCGGCGCGGACCGGGCCGGCGGACGGCTGCCGTGGCTGGCCCTGACCGGTACGAACGGCAAGACCACGGCGGTCGGCATGCTCGCCGCGATCCTGTCCGCCGCGGGGCTGCGCGCCGCGGCGGTGGGCAACGTCGGGGTGCCGGCCGTGACCGCCGTGGGCGATCCGGATCTCGACGTGCTCGCCGTGGAGCTGTCCAGCTTCCAGCTGAGGGGGGTGAGCACCTTGGCTGCGCGGGCGGCGGCCGTGCTCAACCTGGCCGCGGACCATCTGGACTGGCACGGCGGAATGGCCGGGTACGCGACGGCCAAGGCCCGGATCTATGACCGGGTCAGCGGGGTCACGGTCACCAACGCCGACGATCCCGCCACCGCCCGGATGCTGGCAGCGGCCGCACCCGGGCCTGGCGCGCGAGCGGTCTCCTTCACCCTCGGATGTCCGGGGTCGGATCAGCTGGGGGTGCGCGACGGCGCGCTGGTCGACTGCGCATTCAGCGGCGACCCTGTCACCGGAGCCGGCAGCGGCGACCCTGTCACCGGAGCCGGCAGCGGCGACCCTGTCACCGGAGCCGGCAGCGGGATCACGCTGGCCGCTTTCGCAGACCTGGCACACCTGGCCGGCGGCGTGCCAGCCCCACACCTGATCGCCGATGCCCTCGCGGCGGCCGCGCTGGCGCGGGCCCACGGGGTGCCGGCCGCGGCGGTCGCCGCCGGCCTGCGGACATATCGGGGCGCCGGGCACCGGATCGCTCAGGTCGCCACGGTGGCCGGCGTTCGCTACGTCGACGACTCCAAGGCGACCAATCCCCACGCCGCCGCCGCCTCGCTGGCCGCATTCGACCGGGTGGTGTGGATCGCGGGCGGGCTCGCCAAGGGCGCGAGCTTCGACGAGCTGGTCATCGGGGCGCGGACGCGACTGCGTGCGGCGGTGCTTCTCGGCACCGACCGGGGCCTGATCGCCGACGCCCTTGCCCGACACGCCCCGCAGGTCCCGGTCCGGATGGTGGCCGACCCCGACACTGGGCCGGTGGGACTGGACAGCAGCGCCGGCGGAGCCGGTACCGATCCGCCCGTGACGGCGGATGGCGCCGCAGACCTGATGGCCCGCGCGGTCAGCGTCGCGGCGGGACTGGCCCACCCCGGGGACGTCGTCCTGCTCGCTCCGGCATGCGCATCGATGGACAACTTCCGTGACTACGCCGACCGCGGGGAACGGTTCGCCACCGCGGTAGCCGGACTGGGGGCCGGCTGATGAGCCTGACCGCATCCCGGACCGAGGCCGCCGACACCGCCGGGCACCCGTCGCTGATCCGGTCGCTGACCGCCGCCGGGGGCCGGGTTCTCGCGCAGCCCATGACCTCCTTCCATCTTGTGGTCGGAGCCGGCCTGCTGCTGCTGGTACTCGGCTTGGCCGAGGTGCTCTCCGCATCGTCGGTGGGCTCCTACGTGGTCAACGACGGCAACAGTTACGCGGTGGTCACCCGGCAGGCCACGTGGGCGCTGCTCGGGTTGCCCCTCGCGGTGCTGGCCACCCGGGTATCCCCCCGGGTGCTGCGCGCTCTGTCCTGGCCGGGGCTGCTGGTGTCGATGGCGTTGCTGGCCATGACCTACCTGCCGGGGTTCGGGGTGATGATCAACGGCAACCGCAACTGGCTCAGCTTCGGTGGCCCGTTCCAGATCCAGCCGTCGGAGTTCGCCAAGCTCGCGTTGGTGATGTGGGTCGCGACCATGCTCGCCACCAAGCAGAAGCTGCTCACCCGGTGGCGCCACCTGCTGTTCCCGCTGCTGCCGGTCTGCGTGGCGGTCGCGGCGCTGGTCGTCGGCGGCGGTGATGCCGGTACCGGACTGGTGTTCTTCGCCGTCGCCGCCGGCACGCTGTTCCTTGTCGGCGCGCCGATGCGGGCGTTCGTGCTCAGCCTGGTCGCGGTGGGCGTTGCGCTGGCAGCTCTGATCGGCACCGCGTCGCACCGACTGGACCGCCTGATCAGCTTCACCGACCCGTTCGGGCACATGAGCGGCACCGGATATCAGGCCGTGCAGGCCATCTACGCCTTCGCCAGTGGCGGCTGGTGGGGCGTGGGGCTGGGGGCCAGCCGACAGAAGTGGGGCCGGCTGCCGGAGGCCTACACCGACTTCATCTTTGCGATCATCGGCGAGGAGTTGGGTCTGGTCGGGGCGCTCGTGGTGGTCCTACTGTTCGGGATCCTCGGCTACGCCGGCTTCCGGATCGCCCTGCGTAGCCCGGACCTGTTCGGGATGCTGCTCAGCGGCGGGATCACCGTGTGGCTGCTCACGCAGGCGTGCGTCAACATGGCCGCGGTGATGGGACTGCTGCCGATCGCGGGAATCCCGTTGCCGCTGGTCTCCTACGGCGGATCCGCACTGCTGCCCACGCTGATCGCGGTCGGGTTGCTCGCCGGGGCGGCCCGGCGGGAACCGGCGGCGGCGCTGCACCTGCAGGCTCGTGCTGCCCGGAGTCGCCAGCAGCGCCGACGTCGACGAGCCCTGCGGTGATGGACGGTGGTGATCGCGGCGGCGGACCATCGCTGATGTTGGCCGCCGGCGGTACGGCCGGGCACATCGAGCCGGCACTGGCACTGGCCGACGCCGTGTGTCGGCTGCGGCCGGACGCGACGGTCAGCGTGCTGGGGACCCCGCGCGGACTGGAGTCGCGGCTGGTCCCGGCCCGCGGCTACCCGTTGCTGACGATCCCCGCCGCCCCGTTGCCCCGCCGGATCGATGCCCGACTGTTGACGCTGGCCCCGCGGCTGGCCGCGGCCTACCGCGGTGCCGGACGCGCCCTGCGGCGGACCCGGGCCGATGTGCTGGTTGGGTTCGGCAGTTATGCGGCCCTGCCGGCCTACCTGGCCGCTCGTCGAGCCGACATCCCCATCGTCATCCATGAGCAGAACCCGCTGCCGGGGCTGGCGAACCGGGTCGGCGCGCGGTTGACCAGGCACGTGTACACGGCGGTCGGCGGCACCGGTCTGCCGCATGCCCGTGCCACCGGTATCCCGTTGCGGCGCTCGATCACCACCCTGGACCGGCCCGCTGTCCGGGAGCAGGCCCGGGCCTTCTTCGGGCTGGCGGCGCAACGCCCTACGGTGCTGGTGACCGGCGGATCGCAGGGGGCCAGGTCGTTGAACATGGCAGCCGCCGGAGCCGCCGAGCGGCTCTCCGCTGCCGGCTTCGGGATGCTGCATGTCACCGGCTCCGCCGCGGCTGGGCTGCCCGAAGGCAACCAGGTCGACAGGGTTGCCGGGGTTGTCAGGGTGCCGTATGTGGACCGGATGGACCTCGCGTACGCCGCGGCCGACCTCATCGTCGCCCGGTCCGGTTCGATCACCTGCGCGGAGGTGTCGGCCGTCGGGCTTCCGGCGATCCTGGTCCCGCTGCCCCACGGCAACGGCGAGCAGGCGTTGAATGCTGCTCCGCTGGTGGCGGCCGGCGCTGCCCTGCTGGTCCCCGACGCCGACCTGAGCGCGGACCGCCTGGCCGAGCTGGTGGGTGGGCTGCTGGGCGAGCCGGACCGGTTGGCCGCGATGGCAGCGGCCGGTCCCGGCGCCGGACATGCCGATGCCGACGAGCGGCTGGCCCGCGAGGTGCTGCGGATCGCCGGGGACCGTGGGGCCGGCCGGTGAGCCTCGTCGACGCCGACACCCCGGTGCCGGATGCGGCGGCGCTCGGCGCCGTGCACTTCATCGGCGTCGGCGGGATCTCGATGTCCGGGTTGGCCGCGATGATGCGCACCCGTGGTTTGACGGTGTCCGGCTCGGATGCCCGTGACAGCCGGGAGCTGACGGCGCTGCGGGCGCTGGGGGTGCGGACCAGCGTCGGTCACGACGCCGGCGCGGTCTCCGGGGCCGACACCGTCGTCGTGTCCTCCGCTATCCGCCCGGACAACCCGGAACTGGTGGCTGCCCGGGCCGCCGGATTGCGGGTCCTGCCACGGGTGGTCGCGCTGGTGTCGCTGATGGCCGGCCGACGGGTGGCCGCGGTGACCGGGACGCATGGCAAGACGACCACGACCTCGATGCTCACCGTTGCCATGCAGTCGGCCGGCTACGACCCCTCGTTCGCGATCGGCGGGCAGCTGTCCGGGTCCGGTGCCAATGCGCACGAGGGCACCGGGGACGTCTTCGTCGCCGAGGCCGACGAGTCCGACGGATCGTTCCTGCTGGTGCGGCCGGAGGTGGGGGTGGTGACCAACGTCGAGGCCGACCACCTGGACAACTACGGCACCGCGGCCGCCTACCGGGCCGCCTTCGACGCCTTCGCCGACCGGGTGCGCCCGGGCGGAGTCCTCGTGGTCGGGATCGACGACCCCGGCGCTGCGCAGCTGGCCCGATCCGCGATCCGGCGTTACGCCGGCGACGGTTCGCGACGGCGGGTGGTGCCGGTCGGTGCCGACGCAGCGGCGCCGGAACCGCTCGGATCGCACCCGTCCGGATCGCAGACTTCGGGGCTGCAGACGTCGGGATTTCAGACGTCGGGATTGCAGGTGGCGGGCACGGTGCTGCAGGGATCCGGTTCGCAGTCGACGGTCGCATTGCGCCGGCCCGGCGGTGGGCGCTGGGAAGCGACGCTGCGGCTGCGTGTTCCCGGCCGGCACAACGTGGCCGACGCGGCCTGTGCGCTGGCAGCGGCGGTCCAACTCGGTGCCGACCCGGACGTCGCGACCCGCGCGCTCGGCGACTTCACCGGGACCCGGCGTCGATTCGAGGCCAAGGGCAGCGCCGGCGGGGTCCGGGTCGTCGACGAGTACGCCCACCACCCCACCGAGGTGGCCGCCGCCATCGCCGCGGGCCGGGTCGTGGCGGCCGGGGGCAGGGTGCTGGCCGTGTTCCAGCCGCACCTCTACAGCCGGACCCGGATCTTCGCCGCGGAGTTCGCCGCCGCGCTCGGTGGTGCCGACGAGGTGGTGGTCATGGAGGTGTATGGCGCCCGGGAGGAGCCCGATCCGGAGGTGAGCGGGTCGATGATCGCCGACGCGGTACCGCTGCCGTCCGAGCGGGTGCTGTTCTCCCGGAGTTGGACGGCCACGCCGGCCGCGGTCGCGGCCCGGGCCCGGCCGGGCGACCTGGTATTGACCATCGGTGCCGGCGACGTGACGATGATCGGCCCCCAGGTGCTGGCTCTGCTCGCCGCCGGTATACCCGAGCGCGGGAACGCCGCCGCCGGTATACCCGAGCGCGGGGACGACGCCGCCGGTATACCCGAGCGCGGGGACGACGCCGCCGGTATACCCGAGCGCGGGGACGACGCCCAGTGAGCGGTGCCCGGGTGCTGGAGTCGGCGTCCCGTCAGGACGGGTCGCTCACGCGCTCTCCGCACGGCGGCCGGCGCCGGGTGTTCGCCGCGATCGCGGCCGCCGTGGCCGTGGTGGTCCTCGCCGCAGGGATCGTCTGGCTGCTGCTGATCTCCACGGTCCTCGACGTGCGCACCATCACCGTGGAGCAGGCCGGCGGCCTGAACCCGGACCGGGTCCTCGCCGCCGCAGCCATCCCGACCGGCGGCCCGGTTCTGCGCGTGGACACCCGCGCGGTGGCCGGTCGGGTGCTCGCCCTGCCCGGGGTCGCTGAGGTCACGATCGCGCGGCGCCCGCCCCACTCGGTCGGGATCCGTGTCGTGCCCCGGGTTCCGGTGGCCGTGCTGCGTTCCGGGGACGGGCAGCTGCGGTTGGTCGATGCCGCCGCGACGGTTTGGTCGCCGATCGGAGCGGCGCCCTCGGACCTGCCGGTGCTACAGGACCGGGACGGCACGCTGGACTCGGCTGCGGTCCGGACCGCCGTACAGGTCGCGACCAGCCTGCCGGGCGACCTGCACCGCAAGCTGCGGTCCCTGGTACCCGGCCAGGGGGCAATGGTGAGCCTGGTCCTGACCGACGACCGGGTGGTCGTCTGGGGCGACGCCGGCCAGGCCGGGGAGAAGGCCAGGGTGACGGCCGCCCTGCTGGGTGCGACCCGGGCCCGATACCTCGATGTGTCCGTGCCATCTGTCCCGGTCAGCCGGCCGACGATCCCGGACGGACCGCTCGTCCCGGCGGCCGGCGCCCCCCGGTCCCGGTGAGAGTGTCAATGTCTACTTGAGAGTGAGTGTGGACGCGGACTCGATCAATGGTCGAGAGTTCGTCCTGCAGTGACAGGCACGCGACAGACCGGACGACCGGTCGGGAGGGGTGACGACGTGGCGGCTCCGCAGAACTACCTGGCAGTGATCAAGGTGGTGGGCATCGGCGGCGGCGGTGTCAACGCCGTGAACCGGATGATCGAGGTCGGTCTGAAAGGCGTCGAGTTCATCGCCATCAACACCGATGCGCAGGCCCTGCTGATGAGCGACGCCGACGTCAAGCTCGACATGGGGCGGGAACTGACCCGTGGGCTGGGCGCGGGGGCGAACCCGGACGTTGGTCGGCAGGCCGCTGAGGACCACACGGCGGAGATCGAGGAGGTCCTCAAGGGCGCCGACATGGTCTTCGTCACCGCCGGTGAGGGCGGTGGCACAGGAACCGGCGGGGCGCCGGTCGTGGCCCGGCTGGCCCGCTCGCTCGGGGCGCTCACCATCGGCGTGGTCACCCGCCCGTTCGCGTTCGAGGGCAAGCGACGCGCCATCCAGGCCGAGGAGGGAATCGCCCGGCTACGCGACGAGGTCGACACCCTGATCGTCATCCCCAACGACCGGCTGCTGTCCATCGGTGACCGGTCGGTCAGCATGATCGACGCCTTCCGCCAGGCGGACACGGTGTTGTTGTCCGGCGTGCAGGGAATTACCGATCTGATCACTACGCCGGGCCTGATCAACCTCGACTTTGCCGACGTGAAGTCGGTGATGAGCGACGCCGGCTCGGCGCTGATGGGCATCGGGTCCGCCCGGGGGGACAACCGCGCCGTACTCGCCGCCGAATCGGCGATCTCCAGCCCCCTGCTGGAGGCATCCGTGGAAGGCGCACACGGTGTGTTGCTGTCCATCTCCGGCGGTTCCGACCTGGGACTGTTCGAGATCAACGAGGCCGCGCAGCTGGTCTCGGATGCTGCGCACGAGGACGCGAACATCATCTTCGGAGCCGTCATCGACGACGCGCTGGGCGACGAGGTCCGGGTCACGGTCATTGCCGCCGGGTTCGACGGGGGCATGCCGAAGCGGGCTTCGTTCCCCACCACCCGCCAGGACCCGCGACCAGCCAGCGGCGGACCTTCCTCCGGTCCCAGCTCGTCGTCGATGTCGCGGGCGGGTACGGGGACCTCCGACCGGACTGGCTCGGACCGGACTGGCTCAGACCGGCCGACGTCGGACCGGCCGGGCTACGCCAGCGGCTCGGGCGGAACCGGGGCGTCGGGATCTGACGGGGGTGGATCGGGCGAGCGCTCCGGTGGCGCCGGGCAGCGGCCCCCCAGCTCCCGGCCCACCGCGCCCGGCGGGTCCCGACCATCGCCGCAGCCCTCCTCGCAGCCCTCATACCGGCCGTCAGCCCCGCCGCGGCGCCCGGCCGACGACGACGACGACCTCGACGTTCCGGACTTCCTGCGCTGAGCCAGACCCCGCCCGAGGTGAGCGCCCTGCCGGCGCTGCCGCTGCTGGAGGTGGACCTCGGCGTCGGTGTCCGGGCGGGCTTCACCATCCGAGCCGGCGGAGTGGGGATCGGGCGCTTCAGCTCGGCGAACCTGTCCGAGATGGTCGGCGACGAACCGCGGGCGGTCACGATCAACCGAGCACGGTTGGCCGCCTGGGCCGGGGCGCCGGTCGGTTGGCACCGCCAGGTCCACGGCACCGCCGTCGCGGCAGCGGATGAGGACCAGCGGGCGGCCGATGCGGTGATCGGTGGTGCCGGGCAGCCCGTTGCGGTGCTCGTCGCCGACTGTCTGCCGGTGCTGCTGGCCGACCCGGACGTGCCGGTCGTCGCTGCCGCACATGCCGGGCGCCGTGGCCTGGCCGCCGGTGTGCTGCAGGCCACGGTCGCGGCGATGCTCGCCCGTGGCGCCCGCCCGGACCGGATTCGCGCTGTCGTCGGACCCGGCATCTGCGGTCGGTGCTATGAGGTCCCCGCGGCGATGCAGTACGAGGTGGCCACAGCCGTGCCGGGCACCGCGTCCCTCACCCGCGCGGGGACGACGGCCCTGGACCTGCCCAACGGTGCGCTGACGCTGCTCCGGGACCTCGGGGTCGGGAGGGTGGTCGACCTGGGGATCTGTACGGCCGAGGACCCCCGGTTCTTCAGCCACCGCGGGGACGGCGGGACCGTGCGACCCACCGGTCGCAGCGCGGGGATCGCGGTCGCCGAGCCACCGCCCGGCGTCGCAAACCCGGTCGGCGGTGGTCATGGGTGAGCCGGACCCCGGCGATCCGCGGACGGCGGAGCTGGCCGCGGCACTGGCGCGGGTGCGGGAACGGATCGCTGCCGCCGCCACCACGGCGGGACGTGACCCGGCCGGGATCAGCCTGATCGCGGTCACGAAGTTTTTTCCCGCCGCCGACGTTGCCCGCCTGGCCCGGCTCGGCGTGGGCGACGTGGGGGAGAACCGGGAACAGGAGGCCACGGCCAAGCACGCCGAACTGGGCGGGGCCGGCCGGTCCGCCGGGGTCGCCGGCCTGCGCTGGCACATGATCGGGCAGCTGCAGACGAACAAGGTCCGCGCCGTTCTGGGTTGGGCCGACACGGTCCAGTCGGTAGACCGGAGCAAACTGGTCCACGCGCTCTCGCGATCAGCCGAGCAGGCGGGACGAGAACTGGACTGCCTGATCCAGGTCGACCTGGACCGGTCCGGATCGGCGGCCGGGCGTGGGGGTGCCGGTCCGGCGCAGGCGCCCGGGCTGGCCGGGTTGGTCGCGCAGAGCCCGGGGTTGCGGCTACGGGGTCTGATGGCCGTTGCCCCTGACGGGGTCGATCCGGCACCGGCGATGCGGGAGCTGGCCCGGGTGCACCGGCAGGTGCTGGTCGAGCACCCGGGGGCGGGCTGGCTGTCGGCCGGGATGAGTAATGACCTGGAACAGGCGGTCGCGGTCGGCGCGACACACGTACGGATCGGGTCCGCGCTACTGGGTCCGCGACCGGTGCTGGGTTAGCGTTCCAGCGCAGGATCCTGCCGGCACGCGAACCCGCCGCCGTACCCGACGACCGCCACACCGACCCGGGCCTCACAGCACACCCGGATCGGACAGTAGTGACCCGTAGCAGGGAGGGAACCCTCGATGGCTGGCGCGATGCGCAGGACGATGGTCTGGCTGGGCCTGTCCGAAGACGACGAGCCGGAGGACGGTCCCGAGCTCGGTGACGAAGGTGACGACCGGTACGACGACGAACCGACCCACGCCCGTGCGCGCGAGGACCGCGACGAGGCGTCGATGTCCGCGCGCCGCCCGGCCGCCGTGGCGTCGCTGGCCGACCGTCGCCCCGCCGGGGCCACCGCAGCCCCCGGTGAGCTGTCGCGGATCACGACGATCCATCCGCACACCTATAACGAGGCGCGGGTGATCGGGGAGCATTTCCGCGGCGGTACCCCGGTCATCATGAATCTGACCAACCTCGACGACGGCGATGCCAAGCGACTGGTCGACTTCGCTGCCGGTCTGGTGTTCGGGCTGCGCGGCACCATCGAGAAGGTGACCAGCAAGGTCTTCCTGCTCTCCCCGCACAAGGTGACCGTCACAGCCGAGGACAAGGCCCGTATCGCCAGCGGTGGATTCTTCAACCAGAGCTGAGCCTCCTCACCGGGGCCCGGCCTGATAGGTCGACGCTGCTGAGCTCCCGAGCCGAGCACCCGGGCCCCCGCCTGCGGACCGGTCCTCACCAGGGCGCGCTGAGAGGCGGGCGGATAGGTTCAACGGGCATGAGCGTGCTGTTCGGGATCCTCTACCTGGTCGTCTTCGTCTTCTTCATCGTGCTGCTGATCCGGCTCGTTTTCGACCTCGTGCAGTCCTTCGCGCGCGCCTGGGAGCCGCGCGGCCCGCTGCTGGTCGGGTTGGAGGCCGTCTACACCGTGACCGACCCGCCGCTGAAGGCGCTGCGCCGGCTCATTCCCCCGCTGCGGTTCGGTGGTGTCGGCATCGACCTGGGGTTCCTGGTGCTGTTGATCGGGCTGCAGATCCTGCTCTACCTGCTGGGCGGTCCCGCCGGCGCCGGCCGGTAGCGTGCAGGCAGACCAGCACGTCAGGACAGGCGAAAGGACAGTAGTGGCCACCGACACGATCCGGGACAATCTGACCCCCGACGATGTGACCGCCAAGACCTTCACGGCCGTTGGCCGCAAGCCCGAGGGTTACGACATGGGCGAGGTCGATCAGTTCCTCGACGAGATCGTCGCCACCCTCAAGCGTGTGGCGGCCGACCATGAGGCCGCCCAGGTTGAGGCGGCGCGTACCTCACCCGGTCTGCCGGGCTCCGAGGACGGTGAGCTCGACCGCGCCGGATCCGCTGCGGCCAACGGGACCGTTGCCCCCCGGCAGGACGCAGGCGCCGCTGCGGACGAGCGCCCGGCCAAGCCACTGTCGGCGTCGGCGGCCACCTCGGCGGCCGTCCGGGTGTTGCAGATGGCGCAGGACGAGGCGGAGCAGATCCGGGCGGAGGCGCAGACCGACGCCGATCAGGCCCGCGCCCGGGCCCAGAACGAAGCGGACGCCCTGGACGAGCAGACGCGGACCCGGCGCGCCCAACTACTCGCCGAACTCGAGGCCGAACGCAACCGGCTGGGTGAGGACGTGGAGGGCCTGCGCGCGTTCGAGCGGGAGTACCGCGGTCGGCTGCGGACCTACTTCGAGGATCAGATCGGCCGCCTGGACGCCGAGCGGGTACCGCAGGCGGGCGCGGTCACCGACGAGGTCGACGGTTCCGAACCGGGCGATCACGTCTGATCCGGGGCCGCCAGGGTGTGAGCTGAGCCAACCGGGGGTGGGTTCGGTGCGCCAGGGCCGGAGTGCCAAACGCTCAGGGAGTTCCGTCGCCCGGTCCTGACTCATGGCGAGGTAAGCGGGAGCGGCTCCTGCCAGACGACCGTCGGTCGCATGACCTCGACTCCGTCGATGGTGTGACCGAGCGGGAAGCCCTCGTCCTGGGTCATCAGGTGAGTCGCGCCAAGTCGGATCGCGGCAGCCAGATGGATCGCGTCGGCAGCGCCCATCTTGTTGCCCGAGACCTTGCCGCGAGATGCGGCCCTAACGTCGGCGGCCCGCCGGCCCAGGTACCGGTCGACATCAGTCCAGACGGTCGACGGAGCCGAGAACCACCCATGGAGTTGTTGACGGATGTCCTCGGCTGCTGCCGTCGTCAGGACGTTCGAGGTGACCTCCGCCTCGACGAGAGGTGAACTGGCGAGCAGCACGAGGTCTGCGTTGACCGCGTCGAGCAAGGCGACCGCACTGCGCCAACGCTGCTCGCCCGTGTCGGGGTGGAGCACCCTGTTCTTTGTGACGAGATCGAGAAAGACGCAGGAGTCGAGGTAGACCAGCGGCCGGGCCGGGCGGTCAGGCACGCCGTGCTTCCCGGATGTAGTCGTCGACATCCCGGCCACCGAGCCAGTCCGGCGACGCTCCGAGCAGTGAAGCGGTCGATGGACGACCGCTGCTGTCCTCCGGTAGTCGCTCGATCGAGTTCGCATCGATCCTGACGGCCTGGCCCCGGTCGTTGCGCGTGACCCGGCCGAGCAGCGCGACCCGGTGTCCCCAGGCATCCCGCATCTGGTCGATGAGTCCGCGCCCAGCCGTTCCGGAGACCGACCGTCTGGTCTGCGCATCGGAGACGCTCACGCGCACGGGGCTGGTTGCCTTCGTCGCCTTTGCGTTCAGCAGGTCGAGTGTGCCGGTTACCGAGCCGAACGCGACGTCCCGGGGATGCACCGCGCGGCGGGCGTTGTCCAGCAGCTCTGGTGTGAGGTCGTAGTACCGACCGACAACACCATTCACCGCGGCCAGCGAGACGCTCTGAAGACCGCGCCCGGGTGCCGCCAAGGTCAGCAGGCGCCCGACCGTCCGGCCGCTGTAAAAAGCGGGCAGCTCCGGTGCCTCCGCCAGCGCCTGAACGCCGTCGAGCAGGGCGTCGATCGGTCGCAGCAGCGAGTCGGGGTCAGGATGAGCCGTGCCGGTCCGGGCGGCGAGCTGGACGCTGAAGAACGGCTCGTCGTAGGTGAGGTCGCGCGGGACCCACACGATGTTTGGCAGTTCACCGGCGGCCGACGCCCGGTCGAGCTCTCGCAACGCCGCCACAAGTGCGTTGAGGGACCGGGTCAGGCGCTCCATGTCGACGCGTTCGGCAGCCTGCCGAACGCGGACCTCGAGAGCGTGCGTGGTCACCGGCCCACGGTAGCCAGCCACGTCGTTCGGAACACTGATCCTCGCTCGGGTCACCATCGCCCACTCATCTCGCGTGGTCAGTGAACGAGCTGAGGTCGACCGAGTGCCGCGGGCGGCGGTCGGCCGGCCCGGTGGGCCACCGGACGCCCAGCCCGGCCAGGGCTGCTCGGTCGAGCAGCGGGCCGGCGAGGACGTCGGCGAGCAGTTCGGCCTGGGTGTCCTCCAGTTCGGTCAGTCGGGTGAGCACGGTGAGCAGGTCCAGGAACTCCCGCGTCCACTCGGCTGGCCACGCGGTCGCATTGACCTCGTCCAGCGGACTGGACCGTCGCCCGGCCGGGTTGGCCCGCCGGTAGCCGAACCACGAGCCGATGACGTTGCGGCCGCCCACCTGGTAGTCCCAGACCCGGGCCGGGACCGGTCCGAACGTGCCGTTGCCGACGCGGATCTCGCCGACCGTCGGTTCGTCGGGATCGGCGGTGAACGCGAGGTCGGTGGGCATCGTGTCGACCGGCGCGAGTGCCCGCGCTTGGCGGGGGTCGCCGGTCGGGTAGCGGACGCTCCCAGCTGGCCGGCCGGCAGCCGGGTCCGCGGCCGCCTCGCCGTAGGTGTGGGACCACAGCACGGTCTGCCCGATCTCTACGGCGCGGTCCCAGGTGTCGGGATCTGCGGTGACCGGCACTCGGACACCGGGCGTGGTCAGCTCGTCGGCGAAGGTCGCGGTGTAGTCGGGATGGGCGACGACCGCTCCGACGTAGGCGGCCACATCGACAGCGGTGATATCTCGACGCCCGAGCGCTGTCGACACCGCGGTCAGCATGCCAGCGGCGAGGTTCGGCGTCCCGTCGGGGTGGAGCAGCGGCAGGACGCGGCCGCCCCGGCCGTTGAACAAGTGCATGTCGGGAATTAGTGTCGAAAGGGCCACGCCGGGTCCGATTCCCTGGAGGTCTTGGGCGTGCTGCTCGACCACGAAGACCTGTCCGGGCACCCGGGCGCTCCACAGAGTGGGGCGCGGGCGGTCGATAACCCGGCCGTCCGGGATGATCCACTGGCGGTCGAAGGACCGGTAGCCCACCCGGACCGCCGCTGGAGCAGTGCCGTGCTCGGATGCGAAGGGTTCCATGAACCGGTGCACGTCGCGGCCCGGAAGCGGGTCGCGCTGGCGGGCAACGGCCGAGTCGGGCGTCTCCTTGAACAGCTCGCGCTTTCGTGCCGGGTCGGGCTCGCCCACCAACCGGTTCCAGCGCTCGGTCAGGATGGCGCCGGAGGGCGCGTACACCCAGGTCCGGTTCGGCTTCACCCCGGGCGCGGTCCAGGGGAGCAGGTCGTTCAGCGCGGGGAAGTCGTCCCAGCCGGTCGCGGCCGCCGGAGTGAATGGCGCGCTCCAGCCGGTGCGGCAGTCCCGCCAGTCACCGCCGTCCAGCCGTAGGCCGGCCAGTGCGGTGAACTTCTCGCGTTGCCGGCCGGCGACCGCCGCGAAGTGGATGGCGGCCGGGACCTCGCGGTTGGTATCGGGCTGGCGTACGAACATCCCGATCGCCAGCGGCTGCTGCACGCCCGGGAACACCCGGGTGTTCACGGCCGGCTGGTGTCCCTCCGGCGTCAGGTCGACGACCCACCCCTCGCTGGCGTTGCGGCGCAGGTAGTCCCGCATCCCGGCGAAGCCGGGACCGCGCAGGTAGCCGGAGGTGGTGATGAAGCAGACGACGCCCTGCGGGGACATCGGGTCGTCGAACACCTTCCAGGTCGCCCAGCGCCAGAAGTAGACATAGAGGTTCTTCAGGACGTACTCACGCAGTCCGTTGCCGGCTTCGCGGAACGCGTCGAGCAACGGGTCGACCCCGTCGGCCGGGTTCCCGCGCTCGACCCAACCGCCGTCCCCTTCGGCGCGCTCCCGGTAGGGCGGGTTGCCGATGACGACGGTCACCGGCGTCTTCGCCTTGACCTCGTCGGCGCGGCGCCGGGACCTCGAGATCGCGGTCAGGTTCGAGGCCAGCTGGGCGTGCGTGGCGAACGGATCGTCGAGGGTGTCGGTGACGTAGAGCCGCATCCCACTGTCCGGCGGCGTCGCCCCGTGGGCGCGCATGAGGTCGGTCGTGCGCAACTCGGCGACGGCGTACGGACCGGTCTGCACCTCGAAGCCGATCAGCCGGTCGGCCAGGCCGGTCAGCACTCCCGGCACGATCCCGGGGCCGTCGGCAGCCTCTGCCTCCGCAGCGACCCGGTCGATGATGCTGAGCAGGTAGGTCCCTGTGCCCATCGCCGGGTCGACCGTGGTGACGGACGGGTCATCGAAGCCTGACCGGCCCAGCCGGGTACGCAGCACCTGCTCGGTGAGCCGGGCCATCTGCTCCACAACCTCGCGCGGGGTGTAATACGAGCCAGAGCGCCTGCGCAGGTCCTCGTCATACTCGGCGAGGAACCGCTCGTAGAGGTGCAGGTAGGTATCCCGTTTGCCCCGGCGCACCTGGGGCCACTGAACCGCTCCGACGACTCGGACGAGCAGGTCGAGGGTGACGCGGAAATCGGCCTCGGCGCCCTGGGTCAGTAGGCGCAGCGCCGCTCCCATCAGCGAGTGATCGTGGCCGAGCAGGTCTGCGATATCGGCCAGGGAATCGTCCAGGTCCAAACCCTCGGTCCGGGCCAGCAACAGGGCGAAGGTGACCGTCTGGGCGTAGCCGTCGGCGAACTCGGTATCGGTCGCGCCGGGGAACAGCAGTGCCCGCCAGTCCCGGGCGAGTCCAGTAAACGGTTGGTCCTCCTCGGCGGCACCGACCGCCACGTTTCCCCGTTCGATCGCCAGCTGGTCGACCACGTCCCCGCGCAGCAGCCGGGTCAGCGGGGCGACCGCGCGGACGAGCGCAACGACCGAGGTGATCGGGGCCGGGTGCCACCGCAGGAAATCGGTGAGCAGCTCCTCCAGGTCGTCGCCGGCGCCCAGTCCGGTGCCCGCCTCCGCCAGCGATCCACCGCTGGTCTGCACCGGCTTCCCGACCGCCTCGCCGTCGCGATACAGCCGCCACTCGGTGCCGTTGGTATAGACGAGGTTCGGCAGGTCCCGCTGGCGGGTCCACTGGCGCAGATCGTGGCCGGTGAACCTGGCGGGGTCCAGCGGGCGCCCGGGTGCCTTGATCTCCACGTAGCCGCTGATCGCCCCGCCGATCGACACCGCGTAGTCGGGCCGGACCTGCCGCTCGGGTAGCTGCACCTCGTCGAAGAACTGTGCCGCCAGGTGCAGTCGCGTGCCCACCGCGGCGAGCAACCCCTCGATCGGCTTACGGATGGCCGCTTCCCGGTCCCCGGGACCGGCCAGCTGCGTTTGTGCCTGCTGCCCGAACTGTGCGACCGCCTCGCTCAGCCACTGTGCCGTCATCGGCCCACCCCCTGTCGAATTCTGGCGGTCGGGACTGACAGAACCTTTGGACGCCTCAGTTTCGGGAGCGCCGCATTCGGGTAGCCGACGCGTCCCCCGCTCGTCCGTCGCCGTCGCCGTCGCCGTCGCCGTCGGACCGGGTCCGGCTCAGCTCATCCGGCCTCGGCGATGATCTTCTCGGCTTGCGCCAGCCACTGACGGCGCGCGGTCAGTGCCTCCTGTGCCTCACGCAGCGCCCGCTGATCCGATCGCTCCCGCGCGGCCGCCAACTCCCGCTCGAGTCGGGTGATGGCGGGCCGCAGCTGCTCGGCGGTTCGTTCCGCGCGCCGCCGGGCCTCCGGGTCGGTGCGCCGCCATTCGTGCTGCTCGGTGCGGCGCAACGCCTCATCGACAACTCGCAGTCGCGCGTCAATGGCCCCGACCGCCGATCGCGGGACGTGGCCGATCGCCTCCCACCGCTCGCGGATGCCGCGCATCGCCCGCCGTGCCGCCTTCATGTCGCTGACCGGGAGTAGACCCTCAGCTTCTGTCAGCAGTGTCTGCTTGGCGGTCAGGTTCGCCTTCTCGGTGCCGGAGCGTTCCGCGTCATGGGCCTCCCGCGCGTCGAAGAAGGCCTGCCGAGCAGCCCGGAACCGCTCCCACAGGGCATCGTCGACGTCCTTGGCCGCGCTGCCGGCGGCCCGCCACCGGTCCATCAGCTCGCGGTGCTTGGCGGTGGTCGGTCCCCATTCGGTGGAACCGCGCAGCGTCTCGGCCTCCTCGATGAGGGTCTGCTTGGCGGCGCGGACCGTGTCCCGGGACGCGGTCAGCTCGGCGTAGTGCGCCCGGCGCCGTCGGGTGTAGGTGGTGCGGGCCGCGGAGAACCGCTTCCACAGCTCGTCGTCGGTGGGCCGGTCCAGGCGCGGCAGGACCTTCCACTGGTCGAACAGCGCCCGCAGCCGCTCCGGACCGACCCGCCAGTTCTGCCCGGCGGCCACCTGCTCGGCGTCGGCGACCAGCGCCAGCTTCTGCTCCCGGGCCGCGGCGACCTCGGCCGCCCGTTCGGCCCGGCGGCGTTCGCGTGCGACGGCGATCAGCCCGTCGAGAGCGTCGACACGCACGGCCAGGTCGTCCAGATCCCCCACTGCCTGCGCAGTCTCGACGGTTTCGCGCAGGCGGCGCACGTTCTGGCTGGCGGCCTCCGCGCTCAGCGATCCGGCGCGAATTCGGGTCTCGGCCAGGCTGACCTCGGCCTGCAGGGCGAGAAATCGGCGGGCGAAGAAGGCCACGGCCGCCTCGGTCTCCCCCGGTGCCCAGGTGCCGACCGCCCGGTCGCCGGTGCGGGTGCGCACCAGCACCGTGCCGTCCTCGGCGACCCTGCCGAAGGCGGCCGCGGCAGCCACCTGGTCCACCGTCGGCTCAGCGACCGGCTCGGCTGCATTGTCGCCGGTACGCCCGGAGGAAGGTTTGCCGGGCGTCGCATTGCTGGGCGTCGCATGGCCGGGCGTCGCATGGCCGGGCGTCGGGGTGCCGGGCGTCGCATGGCCGGGCGTCGGGCGGCTCGACGGTGACTGCTCAGCTGCCGGCTCGGAGTCACCGGACGGCTGCCGTGCTGGTTCCGGGTCCGGGTGGTCGGCCTCGGAATCGGCAGCAGACCTCACCGAGACGAGCAGGGTGCCCTGGAAGGTCATCACCGCCTCGTCCTCGGCGGGCTCCTCCGGCTCGCCCGCCCCTTCCGACTCATCGGCCACTTCCGGCTCACCCGTTACGTGCGGCTCGTTGGCCGCGTCCGGTCCGCGATGGTCGGGTCCGCCCGCGGATGCCTGCTCGCTGGACGGATGCTGCTCGCTGGGCTCGCGGTCGCCGCCCGAAGTGGGCGTAGCGGTGTCCTGCACGGTCGTTCCCCTCTGTCCCCGTGCCGACGCGGCACGGATCGGTGTCGGCGCGCAGCCGGCGGGTGGCCCGGACAATGGTCCGGAAAACCCGACCGCAACGCTCCGACGGCGTGGTGTCTCCGCGCCCATCCTCGCCCCTGCGGCCGTCGACGTCCCAGGGATCACCGCCGCGGGCTGCCCGAACCTCGGCTGGCTAGCGTGGCGTCCGCTCGTGACCGACGCCCGTCCAGCCCGAGGAGTGCTCCCGATGCCGCGCCCGACCGCCCTGTCCGGATTCCCCGAATGGTTGCCCGGGCAGCGCATCGCCGAACAACTGGTGCTCGATTCCCTGCGCGCCAGCTTCGAGCTACACGGGTTCGCCCCGGTACACACCCGTGCCGTCGAACCGCTGGACCAGCTGCTGCGCAAGGGCGAGACCAGTAAGGAGGTCTACGTGCTGCGCCGGTTGCAGGCGGACGTCGAAGCCGGTGACGCCGGACTGGGTCTGCATTTCGACCTGACGGTGCCCTTTGCCCGCTACGTGCTGGAAAACGCCGGGCGGCTGCGGTTCCCGTTCCGCCGATACCAGATCCAGTCCGCCTGGCGCGGGGAACGGCCGCAGGAGGGCCGGTTCCGCGAGTTCCTGCAGGCCGACGTGGACATCGTCGGCTCGCAGGAGCTGCCCTTCGATCACGACGTCGAACTCCCGCTGGTCGTGCTCGCCGCACTGCAGGCGCTACCGATCCCGCCGGTTCTCATGCGCGTGAACAACCGGCGCCTGATGCAGGGCTTCTGCGCCGGCATCGGGCTGGGCGACCAGGAGGCGGCGCTGCGGGCGGTGGACAAGCTGGACAAGCTCGGAGCGGCCGGGGTGCGCGCTGAACTGTCGAGCGTCGCGGGCGCGTCCGAGCACCAGGCCGACGCCCTGCTCACGCTGGCGGCAACGCGGGGCGACGCGGCGGCCGTCCACGCCGCGGTCGCCGCCGCCGGGGTCGAGTCGCCGCTGCTGCGCCAGGGCGTCACCGAGTTGGTCGCGGTCCTCGACGCGGCGCAGACAGCTGCGCCGGGCCGGCTGATCGCCGACCTGTCGATCACCCGGGGCCTGGACTACTACACCGGCACGGTCTATGAGACCCACCTGGTCGGGCACGAGGCGCTGGGGTCGATCTGCTCGGGCGGGCGCTACGACAACCTCGCCAGCAGCGGGGATGCGACCTATCCCGGCGTCGGGCTCTCGATCGGGGTCACCCGGCTGTTGTCGCGGTTGTTCGCCCGGGATCTGCTGCGCGCATCGCGTCCGACACCGACCTGCGTACTGGTCGCGGTCACCGACGAGGACAGCCGACCGGCCTCGCTGGCCGTCGCCGGCGCGCTCCGCGCCCGGGGGATCCCGAGCGAGGTGTCGGGCAGCGGGGCGAAGTTCGGGCGCCAGATCCGCGCCGCGGACCGCGCCGGGATCCCGTTCGTCTGGTTCCCCGGCGCCGGGGCCGGCACCGACCAGGTCAAGGACATCCGTTCCGGGGACCAGGTCGACGCCGACCCGGCCAACTGGGCGCCCCCGGCCGAGGACCTGCACCCCCGCCTCGTCGGCACCGTCGACTGAACTGCGTAGTCGCCGCCAGCTGACACCACCGGCCTTGCCGGCCGGAACCGGCGCAGCTGGCCGCCGAAACCACCGGAGACCTGCGCGCGGACTCCCTAGGCTCGGGCACCGCACCCCACGACCACCTGAGGAGATCTGTGTACCGCACGAGGAACGCCGGCAGTCTGCGATCGCAGGACGGTGGGGCGAGCGTCACCCTGGCCGGCTGGGTCGCCCGTCGCCGCGACCACGGCGGGGTCGCGTTCCTGGATCTGCGCGACGCCTCCGGGGTGGTGCAGGTGGTGCTCGGTGACGACGAGCTGGCCCACCGGCTGCGCAGCGAATGGGTCGTGCAGGTCACCGGCGCGGTGCGGATCCGCCCGCAGGGTCAGGCCAACGACGCGCTGGCCACCGGCGCGGTCGAGGTGGTCGCCGAGCAGGTCACGGTGCTGGCCGAGTCCGCGCCCATCCCGTTCCCGATCGACGATCGGGCCGAGGTCGGGGAGGACACCCGGCTGCGCTACCGCTACCTGGACCTGCGCCGGCCCGGCCCGGCCGCGGCGATCCGGTTGCGCAGCAGGGTCAACGCCGCGGCCCGCGACGTGCTGCTGGCCCGCGACTTCGTGGAGATTGAGACCCCGACGCTGACCCGGTCCACCCCGGAGGGGGCACGTGACTTCGTCGTCCCGGCGAGGCTCCAGCCGGGCAGCTGGTATGCGCTGCCGCAGAGCCCGCAGCTGTTCAAGCAGTTGCTGATGGTCGCCGGGATGGAGCGGTATTTCCAGATCGCGCGCTGCTACCGCGACGAGGACTTCCGCGCCGACCGGCAGCCGGAGTTCACCCAACTCGACGTGGAGATGTCCTTCGTCGAGCAGAACGATGTCATCGAGGTCGCGGAAGCGGTGCTCGCAGCGGTGTGGCGGCTGGTCGGGCACGAGATCACTGCTCCGATCCCGCGAATGACCTACGGGGAGGCGATGCGCCGTTTCGGTTCGGACAAGCCGGACCTGCGGTTCGGCCTGGAGCTGGTCGACTGCACCGACTACTTCGCCGAGACGCCGTTCCGGGTGTTCCGCCCGGAGAACGCTGCTCACGTCGGCGCTGTTGTCATGCCCGGTGGGGCCTCGCAGCCGCGCCGGACCCTGGACGCCTGGCAGGACTGGGCGCGCTCGCGCGGGGCGCGCGGGCTGGCCTACGTGCTCATCGGCGAGGACGGCGAGCTGTCCGGCCCGGTGGCGAAGAACCTCTCCGAGGCCGAACGCGACGGACTGGCGGCTCAGGTCGGGGCCGCGCCGGGGGACTGCGTGTTCTTCGCCGCCGGCAGCCTGGCCTCGGCGAGAGCACTGCTCGGCGCAGCTCGCGGGGAGATCGCGCGTCGGTTGAAGCTGATCGACCCCACCGCCTGGGCGTTCGTGTGGATCGTGGACGCGCCGATGTTCGAGCTGGCCGCCGAGACCGAGGACGTCGCGGTGGGGGCGGGGGCGTGGACGGCGGTGCATCACGCGTTCACCTCTCCGCGGCCGGAGTCGGTTGGCTCCTTCGACACCGACCCGGGCAAGGCCCTGGCCTACGCCTACGACATCGTGTGCAACGGCAACGAGATCGGCGGCGGGTCGATCCGTATCCACAACCGGGCGGTGCAGGAGCGGGTGTTCGCCGTCATGGGGCTGTCCCCGGAGCAGGCGCAGGAGAAGTTCGGGTTCCTGCTGGACGGGTTGCGTTTCGGAGCGCCCCCGCACGGTGGGATCGCGTTCGGCTGGGACCGGATCGTCGCGCTGCTGGCCGGCAGCGACTCGATCCGGGAGGTCATCGCGTTCCCGAAGACCGGCAACGGGTACGACCCGCTGACCGGGGCGCCGGCGCCGATCACCGCCGCGCAGCGCCGTGAGGCCGGGGTCGACGCCAAACCGGCTCGGTGAGTGTGGGGTTGTGCATCGTGGGGATGTAAAACCCCACACTCGCGCCGCCCTGGCACGTCCAACGATCGACGGGATCGCCCAGCATGCGCACCGAAACCGAGAACCCGACCGTGGCCGGGGACAACAAACCCGGCAGGCATCGCGCCGGGACGCGGTCGTCGCCGCGGGTCGCCGAGCGGCCCACCGAGGTCCCGTCCGCCGGCGGCGGCGCGGGACCGGCTGACGCCGCGGCGCCGGACCCCCGCCGGTGGTGGGTGCTGGCGGTGCTGGCGCTGACCCAGCTGATGATCGTCCTCGACGCGACCATCGTCTCGATTGCGCTGCCGCAGATCCAGGACCGGTTCGCCATCAGCGACAGCAACCGGCAGTGGGTGGTCACCGCCTACGGCCTGGCCTTCGGCGGGCTGTTGCTGCTGGGCGGGCGGGTCGCGGACTTCTGGGGTCGCAAGCGGGCCCTGGTCCTCGGCGTGCTCGGGTTCGCGGCGGCCTCCGCGCTGGGTGGGCTGGCGATCTCCGCGTCGATGCTCTACGGCGCCCGGGCACTGCAGGGCGTCTTCGCGGCGCTGCTGGCCCCGGCGGTGTTGTCCGTGCTGTCCACGACGTTCACCGACCCGCGGGAACGGGCCTCCGCATTCGCCCTCTACGGGGCGATCGGCGCGGGGGGAGCCGCCCTGGGGCTGGTACTGGGCGGGCTGTTGACCGAATACCTGAGCTGGCGCTGGTGTCTGCTGGTCAACCTGCCGCTCTCGGCGCTGGCCGCGTGGGGGGCGATCCGGCTGATCCGGCCCGGACGCGAGCCCGGCCGGGCGGGCTACGACGTGCCCGGCGCGCTGTTGGTCACGCTCGGACTGGCCGGGTTGGTGTACGGATTCACCCGGGCCAGCCAGCCGGGCAATGGCTGGTCCACCGCGCCGACTCTGGCGGTGCTCGGGGTCTCGGTGGCTCTGCTGGTCGGGTTTGTCGCCTGGGAGGCCCGTTCGGCGCATCCGCTGATGCCGCTGCGGATCCCCCGCAACCCGGTCCGCGGTGGCGCGCTGCTGGCCAGCCTGGTGGTTGCGGCCGGATTCATCGGCTCGACGCTGTTCCTGACCTTCTACTTCCAGGTCGTCGAGGGCTACAGCCCGGTCCGTGCCGGCGTCGCCTCCCTTCCACTGACCGCCGCGATCGCGGTCTCGGCGACCCTGGCGTCGCGGGCCATGCCGGTGATCGGGCCGCGTCTTCTCGGGTTCGGCGGCTCGCTGGTCGCGGCGATCGGGCTGCTCTGGACGGCCAGGCTCGGGGTGGGCGGCAGCTTCGTGTCCGCGATCCTGCCCGGCCAGCTGGTGCTGGGGTTCGGCCTCGGGTTCGTGTTCGTCCCGCTGTCGCTGACCGCATTGCACGAGGTCGCCCCGCGAGACTCCGGCGTGACCAGCGCGCTGCTGAACGCCACCAACCAGATCGGCGGGTCGGTGGGTACCGCGCTGCTCAACACGATCGCGACCAGCGCGACGGCCACGGCCCTGGTCGCTGCCGCCGCGTCCGGTCGCAGCGGTCCGCGCGAGCAGGCGGCGGCGCTGGTGACCGGCTACCAGCACGCGTTCATCTGGGCGGCGGTGCTGCTGGTCGTTGCGGCCGCAGTGGCCGCGGTGCTGGTCCGGGTTCCCCGCGAGCGCGCACTGGATACCGGACGCGGCGTGGGAGGGAACGGTGAACAGCGCGATTGAGGACGGCGCGCAGCTGCTGTTGATCGGGGGCCGGTCGGGGGTGGGCAAGACCACCGTCGCCAACGAGGTGTCCGAGCAGCTGCAGGCCGCCGGGGTGGCGCACTGTGTGATCGACGGGGACAACCTGGACGCGGCCCACCCCAAACCCGCGGGCGACCCGGACGGGACGGGTCTGACCGAGACGAACCTGACGGCGATGTGGACGACGTACGCAGCAGCCGGCTACCACCGGTTGATCTACGTCAACACCGTCAGTGTCCTGGAGGCGGAGATGATCACCCGCTCGATGGGCGGGTCGGTAGCGGTCCGGGCGGTACTGCTGACCGCCGCGCACGACACCGTGCGGACGAGGTTGGAGCACCGGGAGGTCGGCAGCGCCCTGGCGGTGCACCTGGACCGCAGCCGCACGCGGGCCGCCCAGTTGGACCGGGCCGCCGGAGCCGATGTCGTCCGGCTGGTCACCGACGCGCGGTCGGTGCGCGAGGTTGCCGCCGACGTCGTCACTGCCAGCGGCTGGTGACCGCCTGATAAGCCGGTCCGGGTGGGCCCGGCCGGGATGAGCGGCCCGAACCAGGCCGGGGTGCAGACTGCCGGAAACGTTGAGCCGAGGGAGTCGACCCGAAAGGACAGGCGACGGTGACGACGATCGAAGAGCAGGACCCGAGCACCAGGGCCACGACGCCGGACGCAGCGCAGATCGTGCACGCGTTGACCACTGACGGGGTCCTGGGCTGCCAGGCAGCGTTCGAGCGGGACTGGGTCGACCGGCTGCGCGAGGACGTCGAGGCCGCCTACGCCGAGGCGCGGGGCCGTGAGAGCGGCGCGGTGGGCCGCGGCCGTAACCGCTGGTATGTCGAGATCCACCCGCAGGCGCTGCGCGGATTCGTCGAGCTGGTGGACCATCCGTGGGTGCGCGCGGTGTCCGAGGCGGTCCTCGGTCCGGACTACACGATCGTCGAGGTGGGCTTCGACATCCCATTCCCCGGGGCGATCGATCAGCCCTGGCACCGGGACTTCCCGAGCCCGCCGGAAACCCGGGAGCAGCGGCGCCTGAGTTCGCTGGCGTTCAACGTCACCACGGTGGACACCGAGCCGGACATGGGCCCATTCGAGATCGCGCCGGGCACCCAGTTCGACGACAGCCCCGAATTCGACCACGGCATGTTCCCGCCGCAATCGTTCTACCCCCGCTATGAGCAGCGGGCGGTACGCAAGTACCCGCAGCGCGGCGACATCTCGGCCCGATCGGCGTTGACCATCCACCGCGGGACGACCAACCATTCGGCCAGGAGCCGCCCGGTGCTGGTCCTGGGTGTCGACGGTCCCGAGGGTGACAACGCCGGCCACCACGACCTCGCCGTGACCGGCGACTACCGGGACCACCTGCCCGAACGGGTCTGGACCCATCTGAGATGCCCGGTCGTCGACGAGCTCGTCCCGATCACCCAGAAGCACACCATCGAGGGCCTGGTCATGGGCGAGGACTGACTGCGAGGCCGCACCGACATCGGACGTCCGCTGATCCATCGGCGAAAGCAGTAGCACCTCGAGTGCTACCGTGCCCGGATGGAGCGTATCGGAGTGCGCGAGCTCCGGCAGAACGCGTCGCGCTACCTCGCACTGGTCAAAGCGGGCGAGACCATCGAAGTGACCGAACGGGGCGAACTGATCGCGCTGCTCAAGCCGCCGGGACGAGGGCGCAGCGCGCGCGAGCGCCTGATCGCGGCCGGTCGGCTGGTTCCCGCGCCGAACCCGACGGGTCGGCTGCGATCCACGCATCCGGTACCGGCAGCGCCGGGCGAACCAACCAACGCTGAACTTCTGGACGCCGACCGTCAAGACCGCGCGTGATCTACCTGGACTCCTCCGCGCTTCTCAAGCTCGTCCGACAGGAGGCGGAGACAGCGGCGTTGCAGGCGTGGTTGGACCGGCAGCCGGAGCAGGCGACAATCACCAGTGAGCTCGGAAGGGTGGAGGTCCTGCGTGCCGGCCAGCGGATCGGTGGCCGGGCTGTCGCCGAAGCCCGGGCGGTCATCGGCGACCTCGACCTGGTCCCGCTGGACCGTGCCGTCCAGGACGTCGCCAGCGAGTTCGGCGATCCCATGCTGCGCACTCTCGACGCGTTACACCTCGCATCTGCGCTCCTGATCGGGGAGGAGCTGACAGCGTTAGTCGCCTACGACAACCGGCTCATCGACGCCGCGCGAGGCGCCGGGCTCGTCGTGGTGGTACCTGGTCGGGAGCTGCCCCGGATGGGTGACCCCCGGTAGGGCCGGGTTGGGCCGATCAGCACGGGAGGTGCCCGGAGCGCCAGTGGTGGGTCTCGGCGAAACCCAGCCGCCGGTACATCCGCCGGGCGGCGTCGTTGTCGGCGTACATGCCCAGCACGACGGCCTGGCGCCCGGCCGCCAGCGACGCACGGGTGACGGCTGCGACCAGCGCCGAGGCGAGGCCGCGGCCACGCGCCTCGGTCCGGGTCGCCAGCGAAGCCAGGTGCACCGCGCGGGGCAGCGGCTCCACGGCGACCACCGCCGCAAGTGCCGCCCCCGCGGGCCGCGCCGCCGCAAGCTCCGCCGTCGCGTCCGGGATCGCCCACCAGGCGGCTGTGGCGTCGCGCGGATCGCGGGAGTACCGGGGACTGTGCTGGTGCAGCAGGTCCACGACCGAGGACAGCTCGCCGAATTGACGAAGGTTGATCCGGGTAACGAGGTCTTCGCCGGGCAGCGGCATCAGCGGGGCGGCCGTGGTGGTGAACCAGTCCCAGTCATCTCCGCCTACCGGGCGCAGCGACTCGGGCAGCAGCGCGACCGCCGCCCGCACGACCGACATCCGGTCCGGGCGGATCGTCCCCGGCACGAGGTCCCGCAGTAGCGCGGCCGCATCGGCGGGTCTACCTCCCAGCACCAGACGTGATCGGCCGCCGAAGTCGTCCAGCTGGGCCCACGCAGCACCCAGCCGCCAGGCCGCGGACGACCGGCGATGCTCACCCACCTCGTCCATCGCGGCGGTGCCCAGCTGCCAGCGCACAAACTCATCCGTAGGGAAGAGCTCGCTCAACCGGTTCGGGTCGACGGCCTGCACCAGAGCTGCCCGTGATCGAGCGCTCATGGGAAGCGACGGAGGAGCAGCTGGGTCAGTGAGGTCGCCGGGTGACCGGTCAGGCGTTCGACGTCACCGCTGACGGCGGCCACCGAGCCGGCGGCGATGGTGGTGTAGGTCGACACCCAGGCCGCCACCTGCCAGTCGGGTGCCTCATATCCGGCCCGCGACTGATAGGCCTGCGGGTCGATGAACACGGCTCCGGCCGAGTCCGCCACGTCACTGATCGCGACCGCGGACACCGGTCCGTCCCGTGCCAGCCCGCGGATCACCCCGGCGTCGATCGCCGCCTCGACGAAGGACCGGTGCCCGTCCACCCGGTGCTCGCTTTCGCCGGCGCAGACCATCAGCACGATGTCGATGTCGCGCAGTGCCTCCTGGACCGCGGACGGGTCATTGCGTCTGTCATGCCGGCCGGAACCACCGTGACTGCGCAGCTTTTCCGCTGGCCCTGCTGCTCGCCGGAGACCGAGTCCGAGGGCGTCGCGCCGGCCCCCTCGCCGTGAACGGGATCGCTCACAGCCAGTGCCGGCGGCGCAGGACCACGTACAGGGTCGCGCAGATCCCGACGATTACCAGCAGCGTTAGGGGGTAGCCGAATCGCCACGACAGCTCGGGCATGTGGTGGAAGTTCATCCCGTAGATCGCGCCGACGACCGTCGGCACCAGTGCGATGGCCGCCCACGCGGAGATCCGCCGCGCGTCGTAGCCCTGGCCGAGGATCACCTGGGTCAAACTGGCATCGACGATCGAGTCGACCAAACCGTCCAGGCTGGCGATCCCGGCCCGCACCCGGTCCAACCGGTCACCCATCTCGGTGAACGACGACGTTGCCGCGTCCGGCAGCTCGGGCGGAGGTGCGTCCGCCAGCCGTGCCAGCGGAGCGATCAGCGGGGTGACCGAGCCACGCAGCTCCGCCAGCTGCCGTTTGACGGCGTACGCCTTCCGTACCGGCGGCGGGTGGTCGTCGGTGGAGAACACGACCCGTTCGAGCTCGTCGACGTCGATCTGCACCTCGTCGACGACATCCGAGTAGGCGGTCACCACCCGGTCGATCACCGCCCACGCCACGGAACCCAGATGGTCGACGGCACGGTGGGTGCCGGCCGGACGACCGGCCAGCGACTGGTGCAGGCCGTCCAGTTCCGGGGTGTCCCCGTCGCGGACGGTCAGCACCCAGTCGCGGCCGAGCAGCACGAGGACGTACCCGGTGTCCCTGATCTCGGTCGTCCCCGGATCCTCGGGGTGGTCCACGTACCGCCAGCTGCGCATCGAGACCACCACCGCCCGGTCGCCGATCGCGCCGATGTGGGCCCGCCGCCGCCGGTGCGGGTCCGCGTTGTCCGGGCGGCCGGCGACCTTGGACGGGAGCGGCTGGGCGGGCAGCTCGAAGGCGTCGTGCAGCTCGTCCACGGTGGCACGGCCGGATCCGTGGGTGCTGACCCAGACGAAACCGCCGGTCCTGCCGGCCCGCTCTCGGGCCCGCCGGACCGCCTCGGCGACGGCCCCGGGCCGCTGCTGGTCCACCTCGGTGGGCTGGTCGGGGGCCGGTCGCCCGTCGGTCCAGACCTCGATGCGGAGTGCCCCGTCCGCGTCGGCCGGTTCGACCTCCGGCGGCGCGGCGGGCGCCGCGGTCCGCCCCGTGCGGTGCATCCTCATCGGGCCATCGTGCGGCACCGGGGTGGTTCCGGGCGGCTGGTGGCCGCGGGGGCGAGGACGGGCGCATCTTGGCGGGCCGGTCACCGCGATCTGTGTCATCCCGGCCCCAACAACCCCTGGACACCGCGCGGGCTTCGGAACCGGCGCGGCGCGCCGGTAGCGTCGAACAGGTGAGTGAGGAGGCGGCCCTGTTCGGCGGTCCCGCGCCGGCCGGTGGCCCCCCGGGCGGCGCGGCGGTCGGACGGACGGACGCGGCGGCGCCGCTGGCGGTGCGGATGCGCCCGCGGACCCTGGACGGGCTGGTCGGGCAGCAGCACCTCATCGGCCCCGGGTCGCCGCTGCGTCGCCTGGTCGATGGGGAGGCAGCGATGTCGGTGATTCTGTGGGGACCGCCCGGCACCGGCAAGACCACGCTGGCCCGGATCGTCTCCACGGCCACCGGCCGGCGCTTTGCCGAACTCTCCGCGGTGACCGCCGGGGTCAAGGACGTGCGCGCGGTCATCGAGCAGGCGCGGGCGGCCACCACCCGCGAAGGTGTGGGAACAGTGCTCTTCGTCGACGAGGTACACCGGTTCTCCCGGACCCAACAGGACGCCCTGCTACCCAGCGTCGAGAACCGGTGGGTCACCCTGGTGGCGGCGACCACGGAGAACCCGTTCTTCTCCATCGTGTCCCCGCTGTTGAGCCGAAGTCTGCTGCTGACATTGAAAGAACTCAGCGACGACGACATCCGCGCGGTGGTGAGCGATGCTCTCGCTGATCGGGACCGCGGCCTGGGCGGGAGCACCGCTCTGGAACCGGAGGCCACCGAGGCGTTGGTACGCCTGGCCGGCGGGGACGCCCGGCGGGCGCTGACCTATCTGGAGGCGGCGGCCGGGACCGCCGCGGCGCAGGGTCGCGCCAGCATCGACGTCGACACCCTCGCCGCCGCGGTCGACCGGGCCGCGGTGCGTTACGACCGGGACGGGGATCAGCACTACGACGTCGCGTCGGCGTTCATCAAGAGCATCCGCGGCTCCGACGTCGATGCGGCGCTGCACTGGCTGGCCCGGATGATCGAGGCAGGCGAGGACCCCCGGTTCATCGCTCGGCGGCTGGTGATCAGCGCCGCGGAGGACGTCGGGTTGGCCGACCCGGGTGCGCTGCCACTCGCCGTCGCCGCCAGTCAGGCGGTGGCCACCATCGGGCTGCCGGAGGGCCGGATCGTGCTGGCCGAGGCGGTCATCGCCCTGGCGCTGGCCCCGAAGTCCAACGCCGTCATCACCGCCATCGACGCCGCGTTGGCCGACGTGCGCGCGGGGCGGATCGGGACCGTGCCGCCGGGACTGCGCGACGCCCACTACCGCGGCTCGCAGCAGCTGGGCCATGGCACCGGATACGCCTACGCCCACGACGACCCGCGCGGGGTCGTGGCCCAGCAATACGCCCCCGATGCGGTGGCGGACCGCGCTTACTACCGGCCCACCGAGCGGGGCGCGGAGGCGGAGTACCGCACCCGCTGGGCCCGGCTGCGGGCGGTGATCCGGGGTAGGTGACCGGCGCGGCGATAAGGTCGTCGATCGGGGTCGGCCTTGTCGCGGGCGCCCTTGCACCCGAGAGGAAGCCACCCACCATGTCCGGTCCCCGACTCACGCCGCGCCCGGCCGTCAGCCCGCTGGCCCTGTCGGTCCCGCTGGGAGCTCGGCGGTGAGGCGGCTCTTCTGGCTGCTCGTAGGCGCCGTGCTTGGTGTGCTGGGGTTGCGCAAGGTGCAGCAGACCACCACCCGCGTGACCACCGCCGCCCGGGTCACCCACCCGCAGCTGTCGGCGACCGTCGGGGTGGCCGTGGCCGGAGCCGGGGAGGCCATCCGCCGGATCGGGGTCCGCATCCAGGCCGACGCGGCTGACCGCGATCGCTCCCAGCCACCGGACACTGCCCTCGACGTCCCCTCGGCGGCGCCACACGGCCACCACCCGGCGTCCGCGTCGTGAAGTCGGCGGAGATCCGTAGCCGCTTCCTTGGTTTCTTCGCCGGTCGCGGCCACACCGTCGTCCCCAGCGCGTCGCTGCTGCTGGACGACCCGACGCTGCTGTTCGTCAACGCCGGCATGGTGCCGTTCAAGCCCTACTTCCTCGGCCAGCAGACCCCGCCGTTCCGTCGGGCGACCAGCGTGCAGAAGGTCATCCGGACCCAGGACATCGAGGAGGTCGGTGTCACCAGCCGCCACGGCACCTTCTTCCAAATGAACGGTAACTTCTCCTTCGGCGACTACTTCAAGGAACAGGCGATCGCCTACGCCTGGGAGCTGTCGACCTCGTCGGTGACGGCCGGTGGGTTCGGGCTGGACGGGGACCGCATCTGGCCGACGGTCTTCCTCGACGACGACGAGGCGTTCCAGCTGTGGCGCGCTCAGGGGGTGCCCGCCGAGCGGATCCAGCGGCGCGGGCAGGCCGACAACATGTGGTCGATGGGCATCCCCGGCCCGGCCGGCACCTGCTCGGAGCTGTTCTACGACCGCGGCCCGCGCTATGGCCGCGAGGGCGGCCCGGTCGTCGACGAGGACCGGTACCTGGAGTTCTGGAACCTCGTGTTCATGGCCTACGAGCGCGGACCGGGGCTGGGCAAGGACGACTGGGAACTGATCGGAGCGCTCCCGCAGCGCAACATCGATACCGGCCTGGGGATGGAGCGCATCGCCAGCCTGCTGCAGGGCGTGGACAACCTCTACGAGATCGACGAGGTCCGCCCGGTGCTCGACCGGGCCGTGCAGCTGTCCGGGCGCGCCTACGACGCCGGGGATCAGCAAGGCGACCGACGGCTGCGGGTGGTCGCCGACCATGTGCGCAGCGCGATGATGCTGGTGGCCGACGGGGTCACCCCCGGCAACGAGGGCCGCGGCTACGTACTGCGGCGGCTGGTGCGCCGGGCCGTGCAGTCCATGCGCCTGCTCGGTGTCGAGACCCGGTCGATGCCGGAGCTGTTGCCGGTCTCGCGGGCCGCGATGGCGGCCAGCTATCCGGAGCTGGACCGGGACTGGGCACGGATCTCGGAGGTCGTCTACACCGAGGAGGACGCCTTCCGGGCCACGCTGCGCTCGGGTACCGCGGTCTTCGAGGGCGCCGCCGCCCGGGTCCGGGACGCTGGTCGCACGGTGCTGGACGGTGCGCAGGCCTTCGCGCTGCACGACACCTACGGATTTCCGATCGACCTGACCCTGGAGATGGCCGCCGGTGCCGGGCTGAGCGTGGACGAGGCCGGCTTCCGGCGGCTGATGGGTGAGCAGCGCCAGCGGGCCAGGGCTGATGCGCAGATCAAGAAGACCGGTCAGGTCGATGTGTCGGTGTACCGCGGGATCGCGGACCTGCTCGGCGCCCCGGTCACCTTCACCGGCTACGACGCGGTCGGCGGGCAGTCCAGGATCGAGGCGCTGCTGGTCGACGGTGTCCCGGTGGAGTCGGCCGGGCCGGGCAGCGCGGTCGAGCTCGTACTGGCCCAGACCCCGTTCTACGCCGAGGCCGGTGGCCAGCTGGCCGATCACGGCACCATCAGCACCGCCGCGGCCAGCGTCGCCGTCCACGACGTGCAACGTCCGGTGCCCGGACTGAGCGTGCACCGCGGGGTGGTCAGCGACGGGACGCTGACCCGCGGATCGACCGCCGACGCGCAGGTCGACGTGGCACGGCGGCGGGCCATCAGTCGCGCGCACACCGCGACCCACCTGGTCCACCAGGCGCTGCGGGACACGCTGGGACCGACGGCCACCCAGGCGGGTAGCGAGAACGCGCCCGGCCGGCTGCGCTTCGACTTCGCCTGGGGTACCGCCCTGCCCACCGATGCCCTGGCCGGCGTCGAGGCCGAGGTCAACGACCGGGTGCAGGCCGACCTCGCGGTCACCGCTGACGTCATGCCGCTGGCCGATGCCCGGGCGATGGGGGCGATGGCGCTGTTCGGGGAGCGCTACCCCGACCGGGTCCGCGTCGTCTCGATCTCGGACTGGTCCCGGGAGCTGTGCGGAGGCACCCACGTGGCCAACTCGACTCAGCTCGGGCTGGTCACGTTGCTCGGTGAGTCGTCCATCGGTTCCGGGGTTCGCCGGGTCGAGGCGCTGGTCGGGGCCGACGCCTACGGGTTCCTGGCCCGCGAGCACGCCCTGGTCTCCCAGCTGTCCGGGTCGTTGAAGGCGAGCCCGGACCAGCTGCCCGAGCGGGTGTCCGGGTTGGTGAGCCGACTGGCCGAGGCCGAACGGGAGCTGCGCACGATCCGGACCCGGGAGGCGGTCGGGCTGGCGCCGGACCTGGCGGCGTCGGCCGCCGAGCTGGGCGGGATTGCGGTGGTCGCCGCCGCCGCGCCGGAGGGCACCGCGGCGCCCGATCTGCGCTCGCTGGCCCTCGACGTCCGCGCGCGCCTGGGTGAGGACCGTCCGGCCGTCGTCGGCATCGCCGCGGCCCAGGCCGGTCGGCCGGCGATCGTGGTGGCCGTCAACGGGGCCGGACGTGACCGCGGCCTGCGGGCGGGGGACCTGGTCGGTGCCGCGGCCGCCGCGCTGGGCGGCCGCGGCGGCGGCAAGCCGGACCTGGCCCAGGGCGGGGGCACCGACGCGGCTGGGATTCCCGCAGCGCTGGCTGCGCTGCGCGACTCGGTAATCAGGTCGGCGTGAACAGGGCAGCCGACGGTGGTCAGGTCGGCGTGAACAGGGCAGCCGACGGTGGTCAGGTCGGCGTGAACAGGGCAGCCGACGGTGGTCAGGTCGGCGTGAACAGGGCAGCCGACGGTGTCTGGATCGGCGTGGACATCGGATCCGTACGCGTCGGGGTCGCCGCCAGCGATCGCGGCGGGCAGGTCGTGCTCGGGGTCACCACGCTGCCCCGCGATGAGGGGACCGTGCCCGCCCTGGTGGCACTGGTCACCGAGCGGGCCGCAGTGGCCGTCGTCGTCGGGCTGCCGCTGGGCCTGGACGGGCGGGAGGGCCGGGCCGCGGTCGCGGCACGGACCTTTGCCGGTGACCTGGCGGCGGCGGTGGCGCCGGTGCCGGTCCGCCTCGTCGACGAGCGACTCACGACGGCCGCCGCCATCCGCGATCTGCAGCCGACCCGCGGACGCGATGGCCGGTCCCGACGAGGCGCCACCGGCGCGGGCAGGAGGCCACGCGACCGGCATCTGGACTCCCGGGCGTTGCGCACGGTGGTCGACCAGCACGCAGCTGTCATGATCTTGCAAACAGCACTGGCCAACGAACAGGCGACGGGTGCACCGCCAGGACAGCGCGTGGGCGCCAGCTCCGCGACGGACGGGGGAACCAGGTGAGCCTGCTGGGCTTCCAGAGCGAGGACGAGCGCGACGGGGGTCACGGCCCGCACGCGCCGCGTGGCACCGGTCGCAGTCGTCGGCCACGCTGGCGGGGGATCGTCGCGATCCTGGTCGCGCTCGGGGTGATCGTCGGCGGCGGCGTCGCGGTGTACCGGGTCGCCGGCGGCCTGGTCTCCGGTCGCAGCGAGGCCGGCCCCTCAGACTTCGCCGGGCCCGGATCGGGCACCGTCACGGTGACCGTGTCACCGGGTGCCTCCACCCGCACCATCGCCGGGAAGCTCGTCGATTCCGGCGTCATCGCGACCGTCACCTCCTTTCTGGACGCGGCCGCGGCCAACCCGTCGGCCAGTTCGATTCAACCGGGCACCTACACCCTGAAGAAGCAGATGTCGGCGCCCCAGGCACTGCGGGCGATGTTGAACCCGGCCAGTCGCCAGGGCAGGGTGTCGTTCCCGGAGGGGCTGACCGTCCCTCAGACCCTCGCCCTGCTGACCGCCAAGTCCGATATCCCGCTCCCGAAGCTGCAGGCCGCCGCCGGCGCGCTGGCAACGGGGACCGGGCTGCCCTACGGCGCGCGCAGCCCGGAGGGATTCCTGTTCCCGTCCACCTACGACGTTCCACCCACCACCGCCGCTTCGGCGGTGCTCACCGCGATGACGACCCGGTACCGGACAACGGCGGACTCGGTGCAGCTGGCCGCCCGCGCCAGGGCGTTGGGCATGAGCCCCTACCAGGTACTCGTCATCGCCAGCCTGGTGCAGGCCGAGGTCAGCAACCCTGCTGACCAGGCCAAGGTCGCCCGGGTTCTCTACAACCGCGTCAAGGCCGGTATGCGGCTGCAGCTGGACTCCACGGTGCACTACGTGACCGGTAAGTCAGGGTCGGTCTTCACCTCCGACGCTGATCGGGCTGTGAACTCCCCGTACAACACCTACCGGGTCAAGGGGCTGCCGCCGACGCCGATCGACTCCCCGGGAGAGGCGGCGCTGCGAGCGGCGGTCAACCCGACCCCGGGTCCGTGGCTGTACTACGTGACCGTCAACCTCGACACCGGCCAGACCCTGTTCGCCACCACGGCCGCTGAGCACGAGACGAACCGCAAGCAGCTGCAACAGTGGTGTACGGCGAATCCCGGGTCGTGCTGAACCCGGGTCGGTGCGCGGTCCTCGGCCATCCGGTCGGCCACTCGTTGTCCCCGCTGCTACACCGGGCCGCCTACGCCGAGCTCGGCCTGGACTGGTCGTATGAGGCCATCGACGTTGAGGCTGACCAGCTGCCCGGATTTCTGAACGGGCTGGACGGTCATTGGCGCGGACTGTCGGTGACCATGCCACTGAAACGGGCGGTGGTGGCGCTGGTAGACGAACTGGACCCGCTCGCCGCGACCGTCGGCGTGGTCAACACGGTGACCTTCGGACCGGGCCGCCCGGGGGACCGTTCGCTGCGGCGGGGCTCAAACACCGACGTGGCCGGTTTCGCTGCCACCCTGACCGGTCGACCGGTCGACCGGGTCCTGGTGCTCGGGGCAGGGGCGACGGCGTGTTCGCTGCTGGCCGCGCTGCCGCCGGACGCCGAGGTCAGTGTGCTGGCGCGTGGCGTCCATTCCGGACAGCAGCTGCAGGCGGTGGCTGCGCGGCTGGGGCGGGCGCCGGTCCAGCTGCTCGGCACCGCCAGCCCCGATACCCCGGCTGACCGCCCGAATCTGCTGGTCTCGACGCTGCCGGCAGGTGCAATCGGCTCGACGGAGTTGGCCGGGCTGGCTGGGCTGCTGCCAGGGCCGGGCGGCACGGTGCTCGACGTCGTCTACGACGGGTGGCCGACGCTACTGGCCCGCGCCGCCGTCGCCAGCGGGGCTGCGTCGCGGTCGGGGCTGGACCTGCTGGTGCACCAGGCCATCGGTCAGGTGTCGTCGATGACCGGAATGCCGGTCGATGTGCCCGGACTGGGCACGGTCCTGGTCGCTGCCCTCGTAGCTGCCGGAGTCCCCGGCGCGCGGGAGCTGTCGGACCGGTTTCCCAACGGTGACCGCTCACATCAGGGCAACGGGGACACCGACGCCAACTTGTGACCGTGTGCCTGCTTGTCAAGCAGGAGTGGGGTCCCTAGAGTCGGGCCTCACACGGTCGGGCCGATCCGGGCCGATCCGGTCACCAAGGAGGGTGATGTGTACGGCGTGGAGCGGCAGCGCTGGATCACCGAAAAGGCGCGCGCCGACGGCCGGGTCGAGGTTGCCGATATCGCGCGACTGCTCGACGTCGCGATGGAGACCGTGCGGCGTGATCTCGGGGTCCTGGAACGGCGCGGCCTGATCCAGCGGGTGCACGGCGGTGCGGTTCCCACCCAACGGCTGGGCACCGAGGTGGTGCTCTCCGATCGTGACCGTCGCCACCGTGCGGAGAAGCAACTGATCGCCCAGGCGTCGCTGCGCCTGTTGACCGGGGCCGCGGTCATCTACCTCGACGAAGGCTCCACGGTACGAATGCTGGCCGAGAGCTGGCACCCGACCGAACCGGTGACCGTTGTCACCAACGCGCTGGACACCGCCTCCATGCTGGCCGCGCGGGCCCACGTCACCGTCTTGCTGCTCGGTGGCCGGATCCGGCCGGTGACCACGGCAACTGTCGAGCACTGGGCCACCGACATGCTGGCCGGGATCACGTTGGACCTGGCGGTGATGGGCACCAACGGCGCCAGCGCCACCCGCGGGTTAACCTGCCCCGACGCCGCCGTCAGTGCGGTGAAGGCGGCGGCCATGCGCAGCGCCCGACGCCGGGTGGTGCTGGCCGACAGCAGCAAATTCGCGACCGATTCGCTGTTCACCTTTGCCCGGTGGGAGCCGATCGAGAGCCTGGTCACCGACCGGGGTACCCCATCGGCGGCCCTGTCGGCGATCAGCGCCCTTGGCGTGGAGATCATCCGCGCCGGTCTCGCCGAGGAGACCGAACCCGGCCTGCACCGGTCCGACGGGGCGGCCACCAACGATCTCGGGTCAGGGCTGCGGGACGCTGCTGGACCGGATGGCCCGGCGGGATCGCTGACCAGAACGGCCTGACCAAAGACGGCGGCGCAGCACGCGCCGCCGGGATCACCACAAGGAGGAAAACCGTGGCTCTACGAAACAGACGCACGACCGTGGTGGCTGGAGCGGCCGTCGTGGCCCTCGCGGCCGCAGCATGCGGCGGTGCGGGTGGCGGTGGCGGCGGTGGCGGCGGTGGCGGCGGTGCCACAGCCAGCGGCGGCACCGCATCCAGCGTCAACGTGCTCATGGTCAACAATCCGCAGATGGTCGACCTGCAGAAGTTGACCAAGGACAACTTCACCAAGGACACCGGCATCACCGTCAACTACACGGTGCTCCCGGAGAACGACGTCCGGGACAAGATCAGCCAGGAGTTCTCCAGCCAGGCCGGGCAGTACGACGTGGCCACCCTGAGCAACTACGAGATCCCGTTCTACGCCAAGAACGGCTGGCTGGCGCCGCTGAGCGACTACGTCGCCAAGGACTCGGCGTTCAATCAGGACGACATCCTGCCATCGATGACCGAATCGCTGACCAGCGACGGCAAGATCTACGGCGAGCCGTTCTACGGTGAATCGTCGTTTCTCATGTACCGCAAGGATGTGCTGAAGGCCAAGGGCGTCACGATGCCGGACAACCCGACCTGGCAGCAGGTCGCCGACATCGCCGCCAAGGTCGACGGGGCCCAGCCGGGAATGAAGGGTATCTGCCTGCGCGGACTGCCCGGGTGGGGGGAGATCATGGCACCGCTGACCACGGTGGTCAACACCTTCGGGGGGACCTGGTTCGACAAGGACTGGAACGCCAAGGTCAACGGGCCGGGATTCACCGAGGCCACCAAGTTCTACGTCGACCTCGTGCAGAAGCACGGTGAGGCCGGCGCGCCGCAGTCCGGTTTCACCGAGTGCCTGAACAACCTCGAGCAGGGCAAGGTCGCCATGTGGTACGACGCGACGAGTGCGGCCGGGTCGCTGGAGGCGGATGGCTCACCGGTCGCCGGCAAGATCGGCTATGCAGCCGCGCCCGTCGTCAAGACGAAGTCGTCCGGCTGGCTCTACACCTGGGCCTGGGCGGTGCAGAAGGCCAGTAAGCGCCAGGATGCGGCCTGGAAGTTCATCTCCTGGGCGTCCAGCAAGAAGTACGAGGAACTCGTCGGATCCCAGCTCGGTTGGACGAAGGTGCCCGCCGGCAAGCGGGAGTCGACCTACACCAATGCGGACTACCTGAAGGTGGCCGCGGCGTTCGCGAAGCCGACCGAGGAGGCCATCAAGAAGGCGGACCCGAAGAACCCGGGCGTGCAGGAGCGTCCGACCATCGGGATCCAGTTCGTCGACATCCCGGCGTTCTCCAACCTGGGAACTCAGGTGTCGCAGGGCATCAGCTCCGCGATCGCCGGCCAGACCAGCGTGGACGCTGCTCTGGCCAACGGTCAGAAGCTGGCCGCGGACGTCGGCAAGAAGCAACAGAACAAGTAGGCCAGGTGCGGGGACGCGACCACACCGGTCGCGTCCCCGCACCCCATCCCACCAGACGCGTCCCCGAGGAGCACCCATGAGCGTTGCCGCTGCCGCCACCGCGCGCGGGTCCACGGCTTCCACGTCACCTCCGTCCCGCAAGGCCATGAACAAGGCGGGGGACTGGGCGCGCCGCGCCCCCCTGATGCCGGCGCTGGTCTTCCTCATCATCGTCACCCAGTTGCCCTTCGTGGCGACGCTGGTCATCTCCTTCATGCGATGGAACTCTCTTGACCCGACCAACCGTGGATTCGCCGGTGTCAACAACTACCGCAACGTCTTCCAGGATGCCGCGTTGCGGCAGTCGGTCATCAACACCGTCGTGCTGACCGTCGTGGTCGTCGTGGTCAGCGTCATCCTCGGAATGATCGTGGCACTGCTACTGGACCGGACCTTCCGCGGCCGGGGCATTGTCCGGACGTTGATGATCGCGCCGTTCCTGATCATGCCGGTCGCCGCGGCGCTGGTCTGGAAGCACGCGCTGCTCAACCCGGAGTACGGCCTCTTCAACGGCATCCTCACCAATATCTGGGGCCTTTTCGGCTCTAGCAGTCCGCCGCAGATCGACTGGATCACCCGGTTCCCGATGGCGTCGGTGGAGGCCACGCTGATCTGGCAGTGGACGCCGTTCATGATGTTGATCCTGTTGGCCGGACTGCAGAGCCGCTCCGGGGAGGCGATCGAAGCCTCCCGGGTTGACGGGGCCACCGCCTGGAAGGCTTTCTGGTTCATCACCTTGCCGCACATGCGTCAGTACATCGAGTTGGCTTCGCTGCTGGGGTCCATCTACATCGTGCAGAACTTCGATGCCGTCTTCACGGTCACCGCCGGGGGACTGGGGACTGCCAACCTGCCCTACACGATCTACCAGCTGTTCTTCGCCGCCCACGACTACGGCCAGGCCTCGGCGGCCGGCGTGGTTGTGGTGATCGGATCCATTCTCATCGCGACCTTCGCGCTGCGGGTCGTGTCGTCGCTGTTCAAGGAGGAGGCCGCCCGATGAGCGCCGTGACCGCACCCGCCGGGCCGACCGCTGACGCCGCACCGTCCCGGGTGGCCCAACGCCGCCGCCGGGGGCCGAATGACAGCCGCTGGTCGCCATTGTTCTCCGGACTGGCATGGATTACCGGGATCCTGTTCTTCATCCCCGTGGCGTGGATGGTGCTGACCTCGTTCCACAGTGAACAGGACGCGGCGACCAACCCGCCCTCCTACGCGGCCGGGTTGACCCTGGACGGTTACCGGGAATTCTTCGGCGCCTCGACCGGCACCAGTCCGTGGCCGCCGATCATCAACTCGGCCACGGCGAGCATCGTCTCCACGTTGATCGTGCTGTGCCTGGCCGTCCCGGCCGCCTATGCGCTCTCGATCCGCCCGGTCCGGAAGTGGACCGACGTCATGTTCTTCTTCCTGTCCACCAAGATGCTGCCCGTCGTCGCCGGGATCCTGCCCATCTACCTGTTCGCGCAGAACATCGGACTGTTGGACAACATCTGGCTGCTGGTCGTGCTCTACACCTCGATGAACCTGCCGATCGCGGTGTGGATGATGCGCTCGTTCCTGGCCGAGGTGCCGATCGAGATGCTGGAGGCGGCAAGGGTGGACGGCGCCGGACTGATCCGCACCCTGGTCAGCGTGATTGCGCCGGTAGCCGCTCCCGGTCTGGCTGCGACCTCGCTGATCTGCTTCATCTTCAGCTGGAACGAGTTGTTGTTCGCCCGGGTGTTGACCGGCGTCGTGGCCGGAACCGCGCCGGTGTTCCTGACCAGTTTCGTCACCAGTCAGGGGCTGTTCCTTGCAAAGGTGACCGCAGCGGCGACCATCGTGTCACTGCCGGTGTTGATCGCCGGGTTCGCGGCGCAGGACAAGCTGGTCCAGGGCCTTTCGCTGGGCTCTGTCAAGTAGTCGCCGCTGGCCTCGGCGAAATAGTCGCCACAGCGTCGCGTGCAGCCAGGTCCGGTGGGAACGACGCCCGCCGGACCTGACTGCGCGCCCGCGACTACCGGACCTGCGGGGCCGAAACCGCGCCCCAGATCGTGCCGCTTGCCTGGTCGACCAGTCGCAGACCGACGGTGAAGGGGATCGACCGCAGTACCCGGAAATTGCCACGCGAGTCGGTCACCGCTGAGCCGATCGTCCGCCAACCGGAGCTGGTCCAGCGCTGGATCGCGATGGTGCGGCGCGGCCAGGCAACGTAGCGGTTGATCACCGACTGGTATGCGCGCGCCGAGCCGACGATCGTGACGGTGGACCCGGACCGGCTGGCCGCCAGTCCGAGCAGCGAGTGGGCCCGGACGTCGACCGGCAACACCTTGAGCGCATTGGGGTTCTGCGACCGGATGACCCAGCCGTGCGGTCCCCAGGCGGTCAGCTGGCGGCTGGTCAGTCGCACCGTGCCGTAGAACTGCGTCCGCGGGCTACCCGTGGCCGTCACCGTGGTGGCGGTGGCGGTTCGCCCGGTCACGTTCGAGCGCAGTCCGACACTGACCTGGCGGGCGGCCGGGGAGGTGGTCACGCTGAACGGCATGATCGTGACCGGCCCGCCGACCTCCACGTGCACCGGCACCCGGGCCAGCAGCTCGGCGTTCAGCGCGAGGGCCTGCAGCCCGGCCATGGATCCGTTGAACACGTTCTGATCCCCTGGGAAGCGCCCGTACCAGGCGTACTGCCAGATCGTCTGCGCCTTCCAGCCGGCCGGCATCCGGCCGGGGGTAGCGGCGTAGCGGGCCAGCCAGAGCGGGTTGGCCGAGAACGCCGCGGAGTTGCCGGTGCACTGTGACCACCAGTCGCGGGTGGAGTAGATCATCGCGTGGCGACCGGTCCGCTGATAGACACGGTCGACGAACGCCTTGACCCAGGCGACCATCTGCGCCTGCGAGAACCCGTAGCAGGTGTTGCTGCCGTAGGGGTTGTACTCGATGTCCAACGACGGCGGCAACGTCCGCCCGTCCGGGGTCCAGGCGCCACCGTTGTTGACGAAGAAGTCGGCCTGCGCTTGGGCGGTGACCCGCCCGGGCAACGCGAAGTGGTAGGCGCCACGAATCATGCCGACCGCGGCGGATCCGTTGTACTGCTGGGCGAACCAGGTGTTGCGGAAGCTGGTGCCTTCGGTCGCCTTGACGATGGCGAACCGGGCCCCGTTGCGCCAGGCGGCGGGCCAGTCGACGGCCTTCTGCCAACCGGAGACATCCATGCCCTGGATTCCCGGGACGGTGGTCGCCGCCGCGCGCTGAGCTGCGGCCGTGAGCAGCTGGCGAGGCGTACGGGCAATCAGCCCGGCGCCGGCGTGGTCCAGCTCGTAGTGCGGGGCGCTGCCCCCCGCCGGTGGGGTCGGAACTGGCGAGGACGCAGCCGCGGCGGCAGCCACCGGGCGGGGCGCACCGGCAGCGAGCGCAGATGTGCCCACAACGGCCACTCCGCTGGTCAGCGCGGCCACCAGGGTCGTGGCCAGGATGGCGGGCCCGCGGGTGGGGCGCGTACGGATGGATCGTGATCGGACGGGGAATCGGGTTTGGCGGGACATGACACTCCGAGGGGTCGTCGTGATCAGGACTGCCTCAAGAGATCACCGCGAGCCTGTGCGTTACCTGAGCCGATCGATTTGTCAAGGGCCTGTGGATGACAGCGGCCGCGATCTGCGCTGTGGACAGCCACGTTGTGACCGCAGAGCCGGACAGGCTTCGGGCGTGTCGTCAGCTTCGGTCGCCCTTCTCGCGGCGGTGGTTGCGGCGGTGGCCGGGGGGGTCGGTGGTTGGCAGGTCCCCCGGGTGGTGGCCTGGTTGCCGCGCCCGCGGGATCTGGCGCCGGACCAGCCGGGCCCGGACTACTCCCGGCTGGCCGCAGTGCCGGGCCTTCGAACCGCCGCGCTGCTGGCCGGTCTCGCGGTCGGGGCCGTTCTCGGGTACCGACTCGGTGTGCCCGTCGCGCTGCCCTACCTGCACCTGCTGGTCCTCGGCATGCCGCTGGGATACGTCGACGTGCGGGTCCACCGACTGCCCGACGCGCTGGTGCTGCCCGCACTGCCAATGGCCGTTGCGCTGGTCGGGGTCGTTTCGGTGGCGACCGGGGAACCCGGCCGGCTGGGCCGGGCCCTACTGGGAATGGCGGTCGCCTACGTCGGCTTTGGCGGGCTGCACCTGATCTCACCGGCCGGGTTCGGACGCGGTGACGTCAAACTCGGCGCCTGGACCGCCCTGCTGACCGCCTGGCTGTCCTGGCCGGGCCTGCTGATCGGGGTGGCCAGCGCCATCGGACTGGGCGGCTTCGTGGCCCTGGCCGTGCTCGCTGCCGGGGGTTCGCGGCGCAGCGCCATCCCTTTCGGCCCGATGCTGCTGGTCGGCGCGATCATCAGCGCGGTCAGCGGCTCCCCGACGGGGTGATGTCAACCGCTCTGGGAGACTGGCCGCCGTGTCCGGACTGCGTTGGTTGACCGCGGGTGAGTCGCATGGCCCGGCGTTGCTCGCCACTGTGGAGGGGATTCCCGCCGGTGTCGCGGTGACGACCGCCGATATCGCCGCCACGTTGGCGCGGCGGCGACTGGGTTACGGGCGCGGCGCGCGAATGAGCTTCGAGCAGGACCGGGTCAGCGTGCTGGGTGGCCTGCGGCACGGGCTCACCCTCGGCTCGCCCGTGGCCGTGCTCATCGACAACACCGAATGGCCGAAATGGTCAACGGTCATGTCCGCGGACCCGGTCGACCCCGCCGAGCTTGCCGGGCAGGCCCGCAACGCGCCACTGACCCGGCCCCGGCCCGGGCATGCGGACCTGGTGGGCATGCAGAAGTACGGCTTTACCGACGCTCGTCCGGTACTGGAGCGGGCCAGCGCCCGCGAGACGGCCGCCCGGGTCGCCCTCGGTGAGATCGCGGCCCGGCTGTTGGACCAGGCCTACGGGGTGCGTCTGGTGTCCCACACCGTCCAGTTGGGGACCGTGGCCGTCCCGGCCGGATCACCGATCCCGGAGCCGGCTGCGGTCGAACGGTTGGACACGGACCCGGTCCGCTGCCTGGACCCGGCCACCAGCGCGGCGATGGTGGCTGAAGTGGACACTGCCCGCCGGGAGGGCGACACCCTCGGCGGCGTCGTGGAGGTGGTCGCCCACGGGGTACCGCCGGGCCTGGGCTCCTACGTGCACGCCGACCGCCGCCTGGATGCCCGGCTGGCCGGAGCCCTGATGGGCATCCAGGCAATCAAGGGAGTGGAGATGGGCGACGGGTTCGCCCTGGCAGCCAGCCGCGGTTCGATCGCCCAGGACGAGATTGTCGCCGGGCCGGACGGGCTGCGACGCACCTCGGGTCGCTCCGGCGGGACCGAGGGCGGCATGAGCACCGGGGAGCTGCTGCGGGTCCGGGTCGCGATGAAGCCGATCTCCACCGTTCCCCGTGCCCTACGGACCGTCGACGTGGCAACCAGCGAGCCCGCCAAGGCGATCAACCAGCGTTCGGACGTCTGCGCGGTTCCCGCCGCCGGAGTGGTCGCGGAGGCGATGGTCGCCCTCGTGCTCGCGGACGCGGCGCTGGCGAAGTTCGGTGGGGACTCGGTGGTCGAGACCGCGCGCAACTGCGCGTCCTACCTCGCGAATCTCGCCGTCCGGTGAGCCCCGTCGTCGTGTTGGTGGGACCGCCGGGCGCCGGCAAGACGACCGTCGGGCAGCTGCTGGCCGACCGGCTGGCGGTCGGGCTGCTCGACACCGACCGGGTCATCGAGGAGCAGACGGGCAGCAGCGTCGCCGACCTGTTCGTGCAGCGCGGCGAGCCGGAGTTCCGACGCCTGGAACGGGCCGCTGTCGCCGCCGCGCTGAGCTCGTTCGACGGCGTACTGGCCCTGGGCGGGGGAGCGCCGGTCGACCTGGAGACCCGGCAGGCGTTGGACGGGGCACCGGTGGCCTTCCTCGACGTCGGGGCTCCGGCGGCGGCCGAACGGGTCGGCCTGGGCCGGTCCCGGCCGCTGCTGTTGGGCAATGTGCGCGGCCAGCTACGGGCGCTGCTGGAGGCTCGCCGGCCCATCTACGAACAGGTCGCCACCGTGACCGTGCGCACCGACGAACTCGCTCCCGCCGAGGTGGCCGACGCCGTTCAGCAGGCCTTGTTCGCTGCTCCCGACGGATCCGCTGCTCCCGACGGATCCGCTGCTCGCGACGGGTCTGCTGCTCCCGACGGGTCTGAGGCATGACCGCTGCCGCCGCCGAGGGACCGGTGGTCGTCACCGTCGGCCCCGAGCCCGGCTACCCGGTCCTGATCGGGCACCACCTGCTTGACGAACTGCCGGGGCTGATCGGCGAGCAGGCCCGCCGGGTCGCCGTCGTCCACCCGCGGGCGTTGCGCTCGACCGGGGAGGGGGTGCGTGCCGCGCTGACCGAGGCGGGTTACACGGCGGTCGCTCTGGAGACCCCGGACGCGGAGGAGGCCAAGACCGCCGAGGTGGCCGCCTTCTGCTGGCAGGTTCTCGGGCGGGAGGGCTTCACCCGCTCCGACGTGATCGTCGGGGTCGGCGGCGGGGCTACCACGGACCTGGCCGGCTTCGTGGCGGCCAGTTGGCTGCGCGGCGTGCCGGTGATCCAGGTGCCCACCACCCTGCTGGGAATGGTGGATGCCGCGGTCGGCGGCAAGACCGGCATCAACACCGCCGAGGGCAAGAACCTGGTCGGCGCGTTCCACAATCCGAGCGCGGTGCTCTGCGACCTGGCGGCGTTGGTGACGCTGCCGGATCACGACTACGTCGCCGGGCTGGCCGAGGTGGTCAAGTGCGGGTTCGTCGCCGACCCGGTGATCCTGGAGCTCGTGACAGCCGATCTGGCGGCCGCCCGCTCGCCGCAGGCTCCCGTCGCTGCCCGGCTGGTCGAACGGGCCGTCCGGGTCAAGGCCGCGGTCGTGGGCCGGGATCTGCGCGAGAGCGGGGTCGGTGGCGCCGAGAGCGGTGGGCTGGGGCGGGAGGTGCTCAATTACGGGCACACCTTCGGTCACGCCGTGGAACAGGTGGAGCGCTACCGCTGGCGTCACGGGGCCGCCGTCAGCGTGGGGATGGTCTACGTCGCCGAACTCGCCGCGACCCTCGGCCGTTGCGATCCCGCGCTGGCCGGCCGACAGCGCGAGCTGTTGGCCGAACTGGGGCTGCCGGTCAGCTACCGCGCCGGGGCGTGGCCGCAGTTGCTGGCCGCCATGCGCCGGGACAAGAAGACGCGCGGAGACCGCCTGCGCTTCGTTGTACTGGAGGAGCTGGCCCGCCCTGCCATCCTCGACTCCCCGGACCCGCAGGCCCTGGTGGCGGCCTACGCCGCGGTCAGCGGATCCTGAGCCCGGGTCACGCCCGGGTGCGCGGCCTGGCAACCCCGCGCCAGTGCCCACCGGTATCGGCCACGAATGGTTATGGGAATAGTGGCTGTCGGCCGACTGGTCGCCATTGAGCGCCCGACGACGTTTCCAGCGCAGCTGGCCACTCCTTTTTGGCTGAGATGATCGGTCTGGTTGGCGCTGAACACGGTCGGGACGCCGCGGTTGCGGAGGCAAGCGGACCGCGCCGGCTCGGCGGGGAACGGCCTCCAGAAAGCGGGAGGCGATACCGGGACAAGATGGCCATAAGAACACCTTGCGGTAGGACTGTATCAACTGATGCGGGCCTGATGGTAACCTCTGCGGAAGAGCGGCGATCAGTCCGCCTACCCGGGAAGCTGGAATCAAATGGTTCAAGAATGGTGAGTACGCCGCCCACACTGAGTCGGGGGCATCCGTGCTCGACAGCATTTCTCGACGAAACAGGAGCGATAGCCAAGGATGAGATCTTCGCTGTCGGCCTTGTCAAGTCACCGCAACCGTCGCGGGTCCTTCGGGCGGTCGAGAAGATCCGGGATCGCCGGTCCTTCTACCGGGAGTTCAAGTTTGGCGACGTAACCGGTGGAACGGTTGACCTGTACTGCGAGGTGATCGATGCGACACTTGGCGACGATGACGTTGAGTTCTTCGGATTTGTAGCTAAGCGAGCCGAAGCGGACCCGATTGAGCGGTTCGGTGATCACTGGGCGGCGTACAACAGACTCGCAGAGCAGTTGGTCGTCGCTTCAATCCGACCGACAGAACTCATGACCGTCCTGGCAGACAAGTACTCGGCGCCTGACTGGTTCCGGTTCGAGGAGAGCCTGCGTGATCGAGTCAACGCCCGCCTACACAGACTCGCGGTCGTCTCATGCTGCCGGATCGATTCCAAGGCATCCGACGCTCTGCAGATCGCCGACATCCTCATCGGGGCCACCGCCTACGAGTTCCGGGTTGCCGCCCACCGGGCCGGCGGCCATGGACCGAAGGCCGTCGTGGCAGCTCATCTTCGGGAGCGACTCGGAGTTTCTTCCTGCCTGGACGGTGTTCGCAGCCCTAGATGTAGCGTCCAGATCTACCGCCATGGGTCGTGGACGGGGTCGCCGTCCTCAGCTGCCCTCCCGCTGTGAGGCGGCAGCGGGGGAAGGTCGCGAACGGCGGGGCGGGTTCCCTCTGCACCCAGCTGGCAAGGATCGACACAGCAGCTCAGGCGGGGTATCGTCGAGAGCATCGGGTGTGGGCCGCTGGCCTGTAACTCGTGACCGTACAAGGAGGGCCTGGCTGGTGCCAGGCCCTTCTTGCTGTCTGCGGGCGGATCAGCCATGCCTCGGAACCCGCATCCGGGAGTCGGGAATCCGCGCCGCTCGGCTGGGATGCTCCCGCCGTGCGTGTCCCGCCTGGGAGGATCGGGCGGTGACGGACATGCGGGTGCGGCGGCTACGTGAGGAACTGGACGGGGCCGGGCTGGCGGGGATGGTTGTCAGCGACCGGACGGATCTGGCCTGGCTGACCGGATTCACCGGCAGCTCCGGCACGGCGGTGGTCACTGCCACTGCGCTCACCCTGGTCACAGACGCCCGCTACCGCATGCAGGTGGCCACCCAGGCACCGGATGTCGAGGTGGTCATCGAGCGCCGCACCGCTGTGGCCGTTGCCGGGGTGCTCGGGCTGGTGACCGGTCGCATCGGCCTGCAGACCGACGTGCTGACCGCCGACGCGCACGACGAGCTGGTGGCCGCCCTGGCCGACGATGCGCCCGGCGTCGAACCCGTGTCGAGCGGACGCGTGATCTCCGAGCTGCGGCGCGTCAAGGACGAGACCGAGCTGACGGCCATGGCCCGTGCCTGCGCGGTCTCGGTCACCGCCCTGCAGCACCTGCTCGACGGCGACGGGACGAGCGATGGGGCGGGGCTGACCGGTCGGACCGAGCGCGCCATCGTCCGGGAACTGGACGGCCTGCTGATCGACGCCGGTGCCGACGAGGTGGCATTCGCGACCATGGTCGCCTCCGGGCCGCACAGCGCGAGCCCGCACCACGAGGCCACCGACCGGCCGCTGACCGCGGGGGATCTGGTCGTGCTCGACTTCGGTGCCCGGGTCGACGGCTACAACGCCGATATGACCCGGACCGTTTTCGTCGGGGGACCAGAACGGGTGCCACCAGCGCCGTGGCAGCGGGAGCTGCATACGCTCGTCGCCCGGGCCAATGCCGCCGGTCGAGCCGCAGCCACCCCCGGCGCGGACCTCGCCCGGGTCGATGCCGCGGCCCGCGAGCTGATCGCGGCGGCCGGGTACGGGGACCACTTCGAGCACGGGCTCGGCCACGGCATCGGGCGGGCGGTCCACGAGGCTCCGCTGCTGCGCGCCGGGGTCACGGGTAGCCTGGCCGCGGGCGAGGTCGTCACCATCGAGCCGGGCGTCTATCTGTCCGGGCGCGGGGGTGTACGGATCGAGGACACGGTGGTGCTGCGCGACGGTGCCGAGGGCCCGCGTGTGTTGACCACAGCGCCGCGCGACCTGCTGGTGCTCGGCTGAGCGACCCCGCCGGTCGGCTGTCCGGGCCCGGGCACCCCGCCGGCGGCCCACCCCGACCGGCGCGCACGACGTCCACCGACAGAGAGGGCACCCGCCACCGTGGCAAGCACCAATGAGCTCAAGAACGGCATGGTCCTGGACCTGGACCGCCAGCTGTGGTCCGTCGTGGAGTTCCAGCACGTCAAACCGGGTAAGGGCCCCGCCTTCGTGCGGACCAAGCTGAAGAACGTCATGTCGGGCAAGGTGGTGGACCGCACCTTCAACGCCGGCATCAAGATCGAGACGGCCACCGTCGACAAGCGGGACATGCAGTACCTGTACTCCGACGGCGGCGACTTCGTCTTCATGGACACCGGCACCTACGACCAGATCACAATCCCGGCGGCGACGGTCGGTGGTGCCGCGGACTACCTGCTGGAAAACCAGGAGGCCGTGGTCGCGATCCACGAGGAAGCACCGCTCTACGTGGAACTGCCCGCCTCAGTCGAGCTGGAGATCTCCTATACCGAGCCCGGCGTACAGGGTGACCGCTCCAACGCCGGAACCAAACCGGCAACCCTGCAGACCGGCGCCGAGATCGCCGTCCCGCTCTTCATCTCCATCGGGGAGAAGGTGCGGGTCGATACGCGGACCGGCGCCTACCTCGGTCGGGCGAGCTGAGTCGGCACGCGATGGTCGCCGCCGCGTCGGACCGCAGGCCGGGCCGCCCCCCCGCCCGTACCCGGGCTCGCAAGGCGGCGCTGGACATCCTGTTCGAGTCCGAGCAGCGGGGCCTGGCCACCGGTGCGACGCTGGCGGATCGGCAGTCGGCCGCTACCGCCGGTGAGCAGCCCGTCCGCGGCTACACCGCCGAGCTGGTCACCGGTGTGCGCGATCAGCGCGTCCGAATCGATGACCTGCTCACCACCTACACCCGGGACTGGACGTTGGATCGCATGGCGGCGGTGGACCGCAACATCCTGCGCCTGGCGGTCTGGGAGCTGTTGGCCGCCCCCGACGTGCCGGCCGCGGTCGCCATCGCCGAGGCGGTCGGACTGGCCGGACAGCTCTCGACAGACTCTTCTGCCGCCTTCGTCAACGGGGTGTTGGCGCGCATCAACGACGCCGTCGGGCGCCCGGTGGCCGATGCCCCCGCCGGCCCGGGAACCGGCGGGGAACCCGCACCTCAGGAGGCGTTGGACACCCCGTAGTCGTCGGCGAGCTCGTCCTCGGCGAAGCCGTCCTCGTGAGCGCCGCCCATCTCAGAGCGGGCGTCGGCGGAGAGCACGCCCCAGCCGATCAACTTGTCCGCCAGCGCCCCCGCTGACTCGTCGTAGATGACCGCCAGAGTGCGCAGGTCGTCCTGGCGGACGGAGAGCACCCGGCCGTTGTAGTCCCCGCGCTGGGCCTGGATCGTGGCGGTGTACCGGGACAGTGGTGCCGCCTCCGGCTCGTCGAGGTGGCTGAGCCGCTCGAGGTCCAGCACCACCCGTGGCGGGGTCTCGGCGGACCCTTTGGCGCCCCCGCCGGGGAGTAGCTCAGAAACCGGGACACCGTAGAAGTCGGCCAGCTCGGCCAGTTTCTGCACCGTCACCGCGCGGTCACCGCGTTCGTAGGACCCCACGACGACGGCCTTCCACCGACCGTTGGATCGTTCCTCGACCCCGTGCAGGGACAGACCCTGCTGCTGTCGGATGGCCCGCAGGCGCGCTCCGAGTTCCTTGGCGTAGCTGTTGGCCATGCGTCCTCGTTCCTCCTGGGCGGGACCCGAGGTGACTCGGGACCACACGACCCCTCCAGTGTCACTCGCGGTCACGACATTTGTCGCCGGGTGGTCGACAGAGGGTGGTCCCCGTGGGCCGCTGCCCGACCGGCCCGGGGGGAGCCGGTCGAGCAGCGGGGCGTCCCGCGGACCCGTTCGACCGCCCGGCACGCCACCCACGGAGGTCCTCGTATCCGGACCCACGGGATCTCGACAGATAGTGACCGAAGGGTCGCTAGCCGCCGAGATTGACTACGCTGGGTAACATAGACAGGAGACTGCCCACTCGTCAAGGGACCCTGTGGACGACGTGCGGTCGGCGGGACAACTCGAGCGCTGCCGGTGTCACCCGGGGTGGCCCGGGCGTGGCCGGCCAGCGGTTCGACGTCCCCGTCCCGAGTAGGGTCGCATGTGTCGAGCCCGGTTCAACCGGTCGCCCCGACGACATCCTTGGTCACCGTCCGGTGAGGCGGTCTGTCCGTCCGGTGAGACGGGAAGGAGGTCCCATGACCGAATCGCGCCCCACCGCGGACGTGCCCGGAAGGGCCGTGGCCGGGCGGGTCGTCCTGGACTCGGCCGACATCGCTCGCGCGTTGACCCGCATCGCGCATGAGATCCTCGAACGCAACCGCGGCTGGGATGAGCTGGTCGTCCTCGGCCTGCAGACCCGCGGGGTCGGGCTGGCAACCCGCCTGGCCGGGCTGGTCGGATCCCTCGGCGCCGGGCCCCCCATCGCCCACGGCAGCCTGGACGTCTCGCTGTACCGCGATGACATCCGGCTGCGCCCGGCCCGGGCTCTTTCGCAGACCGTCGTGCCGGCCGGCGGCATCGACGGGCGCGTCGTCGTTCTCGTCGACGACGTGCTCTACTCCGGGCGGACCGCGCGTGCCGCACTGACCGCGCTGGACGACATCGGACGAGCCCGCGCCGTGCAGCTGGCTGTCCTGGTCGACCGCGGTCACCGGGAGCTCCCGATCCGCGCGGACTACGTCGGGCGCAACGTGCCGACCGCCCGCGACGAGCAGGTCCGGGTCCGGACCGCCGCCTCCGACGGCAGCGACGCCGTGGTTCTGCTGCCGGACGGGGCAGATCGGCGCACCCACGGGGGGCAGCATCGATGAGACATCTGCTCTCTGTCGCCGACCTGGACCGGGCAGCTGCCACCGCCGTCCTGGACACGGCCGAGTCGATGCGCGAGCTTGTCGCGCGGCCGATCAAGAAGCTGCCTACGCTGCGCGGGCGCACCGTGGTCAATCTGTTCTACGAGGACTCCACACGGACCCGGACCTCCTTCGAGGTGGCCGCGAAACGACTCTCAGCCGACGTCATCAACTTTGCCGCCAAGGGCAGCAGCGTCTCCAAGGGGGAGAGCCTGAAGGACACCGCGTTGACCCTGGAGGCGATGGGCGCGGACGCGGTCGTCATCCGCCACCCGGCCAGCGGCGCCCCGCACCGCCTGGCGACCTCCGGCTGGTTGCGGGCCGGGATCCTCAACGCCGGGGACGGTACGCACGAGCACCCCACCCAGGCCCTGCTGGACGCGTTCACCCTTCGCCGGCATCTGGGCGAGTTGGCCGGGCGACGGGTGACGATCGTCGGCGACATATTGCACAGCCGGGTCGCACGCTCCAACGTCGGGCTGTTGCACACCCTCGGGGCGCGGGTAACCCTGGTCGCGCCGCCCACCCTGCTGCCGTGGGGAGTGGGGGCCTGGCCGTGCGCGGTCGACCACGACCTGGACCGGGCGCTGCCGGGCTCGGACGCGGTGATGATGCTGCGGGTACAGGCCGAGCGGATGGCGGCGGCCTACTTCCCCAGCGCCCGGGAGTACAGCCGGCGCTACGGGCTGGACAGCCGGCGGACGGCGGTGCTGGACGAGCATGCCCTTGTGCTGCACCCGGGCCCGATGAACCGGGGGATGGAGATCACCGCCGAGGTCGCTGACGGGCCGCGCTCGGTGATCGTCGAGCAGGTCGCCAACGGGGTCGCGGTCCGGATGGCGGTGCTCTACCAGATGCTCGCCGGGGACCGGTCGACGCCCGATCCGGACCAGTCAGGTCAGCCGGATGAGCAGGAGCAGGCCGCATGACGCGCACCATCCTGCGCGGGGTGCGCCCGTACGACCGCGACCCCGCCGACCTCACCGTCGACAACGGTGTGATCACTGCTCTCGAGGGTCCCGGGGCGGCCGAAGCGGTTGGCGCGCACGTGCTGGACTGCTCCGGGCTGATCGCACTGCCTGGGCTGATTGATCTGCACACCCATCTGCGCGAGCCGGGCCGCGAGGACGCGGAGACCGTGGCCACCGGCAGCGCTGCGGCAGCTCTGGGTGGCTACGTCGCCGTATTCGCGATGGCCAACACCGACCCGGTCACCGACACCGCCGGTGTCGCCGAACAGGTGTGGCGCCTGGGCCGGGATGCCGGGCTGGTGCACGTCCAACCGGTGGGGGCCGTCACGGTCGGACTCGGCGGCACCCGGTTGGCCGAACTCGGTGCCATGGCCGACAGCGCCGCCCGGGTCCGGGTGTTCTCCGACGACGGATCGTGCGTGGATGACCCGCTGTTGATGCGGCGGGCCCTGGAGTACGTCAGCGCCTTCGACGGCGTCATCGCCCAGCATGCACAGGACAACCGGCTCACCGTCGGGGCGCAGCTGAACGAGGGCGAGGTGTCGGCACGCCTGGGCCTGGCGGGGTGGCCGCGGGTTGCCGAGGAAGCAGTGATCGCCCGCGACGTCCTGCTCGCCGAGCACGTCCGGTCCCGGCTGCACGTCTGTCACGTCTCGACGGCCGGGTCGGTGCGCATCATCGCAGATGCGAAGGCCCGCGGGGTCGCCGTCACCGCCGAGGTGACCCCGCACCACCTGCTGCTCACCGATGAGGCCGCCACCGGCTACGACCCGATGTTCAAGGTCAACCCGCCGCTGCGGACCGCGGCCGACGTGGCCGCGTTGCGCGCCGGACTGGCCGACGGGACCATCGACGCGGTTGCCACCGACCACGCGCCGCACCCGGTGGAGGCCAAGGACTGCGAGTGGGACGCCGCCGCCATGGGCATGCTCGGGTTGCAGACCGCGCTGCCGGTGGTCCAGGCGAGCATGGTCGACACGGGGCTGCTGGACTGGGCCGGCGTGGCGGACCGGATGAGCGTCCGGCCGGCGCGGATCGGACGGCTGGCCGGCTTCGGGACGCCAGTGGCCGTCGGATCCCCGGCCCACCTGACGCTCTACGATCCGGCATCACCGTGGACCGTGGACCCGGCGGAGTTGGCCAGTCGTAGCGCGAATACGCCGTTCGCCGGGCGCACGTTGCCGGGACGGGTGGTCGCGACTTTTCTGGCGGGCCGGGCGACGGTTCGCGACGGACGGCTGGTCGAGCAGCCATGACCCCGCTCAGCATGATTGGCGTCGCCGGGCTGCGCCCGGTCCGAACCCTGATGGCGGCAGCCGCCCCAGCGGAGCCGGGGGTGCGACGGGTGGTCGCCGTCGCGCTGCTGGTGGTGCTGCTGCTCGCGATCGCCGGCGCGGCGGCACGCGGTTGGCGTTCCCGCGCCGCCCGGCAGGCGCAACTGCCCCCACCGGCGAGACCACCCGAGGGACTGGGGGAAGCGGTGCTCACCGTTTCTGGCAGCTATGTGGGGACGACCGTGGCGGACCAGTTCCTGAACCGGATCGTGGCCCACGGACTGGGCGTTCCCGCCCGAGCCCGACTGGCTGCGCATCCGGAGGGACTGGTGCTCTCCCGGGACGGCGCGGACCCGGTATTCCTGCCCACCGTGGACGTGCTCGGCGTGGGGCTCTCGGCGGGTATGACCGGGAAGGTTCCCGGACGCCAGGAGCTGGTGCTGATCCGGTGGCGTGCCGGCCAATCGACCCTGGATACCGGGTTCCGCCCGGCCCGTCGCGAAGACCGGCAGCGCCTGTCCGAGCTCGCCGAACAACTGCAGGCGATACTGCGCCCGGACGCCACCATGGCGAGTCCCGGACCAACGGTCGGAAGGTCCTCATGAGAGCGCTGCTCATGCTGGAGGACGGCAGGTCGTTCCAGGGGCAGCCGTGGGCTGCGACCGGCTCGACGGTGGGCGAGGTCGTCTTCACAACCGGGATGACCGGGTACCAGGAGACGTTGACCGACCCCAGCTTCGCCGGGCAGATCGTCGTCGCGACGGCACCGCACATCGGCAACACCGGGGTCAACGACCTCGACGACGAGTCCTCAGCGATCCAGGTCGCCGGCTATGTCGTCCGCCAGCCCTCGCGTACCGCCAGCAGTTGGCGGGCCCGACGGCCGTTGGAGCAGGCACTGCGCGAATCCGGGATCGTCGGGCTGGCAGGCATCGACACCCGGGCGCTGGTGCGGCACCTGGCCACTGCCGGGGTGATGCGCGCCGGCATCTTCTCCGGTCCGGTGGCCGACGAACCGGCCGAGCAGCTGCTGGCGCGGGTCCGCGCCGCTGCACCGATGCTGGGGGCGGATCTCGCCGGATCGGTGAGCACAGCTTCCGCCTACCTGGTCCCCGCGCAGGGGGCCAGAAAGTTCACCGTTGCCGCCCTCGATCTCGGCATCAAGGCCAGCAGTCCCGCCGAGATGGCCCGGCGGGGGATGGACGTGCACGTCCTGCCGGCCGCGGCCGGAGTCGAGCAGCTGTTGGGTATCGGCGGCCCGGCCGGCCCGGACGGGGTGTTCTTCTCCAACGGTCCCGGAGACCCCGCCACGGCCGAGCATGCCGTCGCCCTGGCCGCCGCCGCGCTGAGCCGCCGTATCCCCGTGTTCGGGATCTGCTTCGGCAACCAGATCCTCGGCCGGGTGCTGGGGCTGGGGACCTACAAGCTGCCCTATGGTCATCGCGGCATGAACATCCCGGTGCAGGACCGGCGCACCGGAAGGGTGTCGATCACCGCACAGAACCACGGCTTCGCCGTTTCCGCACCGGCCGGTGGTGTCGGCGCGGTGGCGGACGGACCGTTCGGGCGGGTCGAGGTGTCGCATGTGTGCCTCAACGACGGCAGCGTGGAAGGCCTTCGTGCACTCGACGTGCCGGCCTTCAGCGTCCAGTACCACCCGGAGGCGGCAGCCGGACCGCACGACGCCAACCCGCTCTTCGACAGCTTCGCCGAGCTGATGGCTATCTCAATGGAAGAGCGCTGATGGCACGTCGGACGGACCTGCGGACGGTGCTGGTCATCGGCTCCGGGCCCATCGTGATCGGACAGGCCTGCGAGTTCGACTACTCCGGGACTCAGGCCTGTCGGGTGCTGCGGGCCGAGGGCATCCGGGTGGTGCTCGTCAACTCCAACCCCGCCACGATCATGACCGACCCGGAGATCGCGGACGCCACCTACGTCGAGCCGATCACCACCGAGGTTCTCACCCGGGTCATCGAGGCCGAGCGGCCCGACGCGGTGTTGGCGACCCTGGGCGGGCAGACGGCACTGAACGCGGCGATGGCACTGCACGCCGACGGAACCCTGGACCGCTTCGGTGTCGAGCTGATCGGCGCGCGGGTGAGCGCGATCGAGGCCGGTGAGAACCGCGAGCGGTTCAAGGAGATCGTCACCGGTCTCGGCGCCGAGGTGGCCCGTTCCGCGGTCTGTCACAGCGTCGGCGACTGCCTGGCCGCAGTCGGTGAACTGGGCTACCCCGTGGTCGTGCGGCCCTCCTTCACGATGGGCGGGGCCGGCTCTGGTATCGCGGTGGACGAGGCCGAGCTGCGCCGGATTGCGGGGGCGGGGCTGACGGCCAGTCCGACGACGGAGGTGCTGCTGGAGGAGTCGGTCATCGGGTGGAAGGAGTTCGAGCTGGAGGTGATGCGCGACCACGCCGACAATGTCGTCGTCGTCTGCTCCATCGAGAACGTCGACCCGATGGGTATCCACACTGGCGACTCGATCACCGTCGCCCCGGCGATGACCCTGACCGACCGGGAGTACCAGGCGATGCGCGACACCGCGATCGCGGTCGTACGGGCCGTCGGGGTGGACACCGGGGGGTGCAATATCCAGTTCGCGGTCGCCCCGGAGACCGGGCGGATGATCGTCATCGAGATGAACCCCAGGGTCAGCCGGAGCAGTGCGCTGGCCAGTAAGGCCACCGGATTTCCCATCGCGAAGATTGCTGCACGGCTGGCCATCGGTTACACCCTCGATGAGATCCCCAATGACATCACCGGCGCGACCCCGGCCAGTTTCGAGCCGGTGCTGGACTATGTGGTCGTCAAGGTGCCGCGGTTCGCTTTCGAGAAGTTCCCCGGCGCCGATCCGCGACTGACCACCCACATGAAGAGCGTGGGCGAGGCGATGGCCATCGGACGGACCTTCCCCGAGGCGCTGCAGAAGGCGCTGCGCTCGCTGGAGGATCCGAAAGCCCCGCTCGACGTGGTCGGGGCTGTGCCGGAGGGCGCGGAGCAGGTGGAAGCGTTGCTCTCTCGGATTGAGCATGGCTATGACGGGCGCCTGCAGGATGCGCATCGGGCGCTGCGGGCCGGGGCCGGCGTGGCGGACGTCGCGCGTGCCACCGGTATCGACCCGTGGTTCATCGACCAGCTGGCACTGCTGGTCGAGCTGGCCGATCAGCTGGCCCGGTCCCCGGTCCTGGACGTGGAACTGTTGCGCACCGCCAAGCGCCACGGGTTCTCCGATGAGTCGATCGGCGCGTTACGCACCCTGCCGTCGGCGGTGGTCCGCGAGTTGCGCCAGGCCCTCGGTGTTCGTCCGGTGTTCAAGACGGTGGACACCTGTGCCGCGGAGTTCCCCGCCCTGACCCCGTACCACTACTCCACCTACGAGTCCGAGACCGAGGTCACGTCCCGGACGGCGGAAGCAGTGCTCATTCTCGGATCCGGGCCCAATCGCATCGGGCAGGGCATCGAGTTCGACTACTCCTGCGTCCATGCCAGCATGGCGCTGCGCGAGGCCGGTTACGCGACCGTGATGGTCAACTGCAACCCGGAGACCGTCAGCACCGACTACGACAGCTCCGACCGGCTCTACTTCGAGCCGCTCACCACCGAGGACGTCGTGGAGGTCTACCACGCCGAGTTGGCGGCGGGCCCGGTCGCCGGCGTACTCGTCCAACTCGGGGGACAGACCCCGCTGCGGCTGGCCGACGAGCTCGCAGCCGCCGGGCTGCCCATCGTCGGGACCTCCCCGGCCGCGATCAACGCCGCGGAGGACCGCGGTGAGTTCGGGCGGGTGCTGGCCGCTGCCGGTCTGCCAGCGCCCCGGCACGGCACCGCGAGCTCGGCCGAGCAGGCCGTCGTGCTGGCGCGCGAGATCGGGTATCCGGTGCTCGCGCGTCCCAGCTTCGTGCTCGGTGGGCGCGGTATGGAGATCGTCTACGACGACGCCGCGCTGTCCGGCTATCTGGCCAAGCACGCCGGCGGGGACCTGTTCGCCCATCCGGTGCTGATCGACCGGTTCCTCGACGACGCCGTGGAACTCGACGTCGACGCCCTCTACGACGGCAGCGAGCTCTACCTCGGTGGGGTCATGGAACACATCGAGGAGGCCGGCATCCACTCCGGGGACTCGGCGTGCGCGCTGCCACCGATCACCCTCGGGGACGCCGAGATCCGCCGGATCCGTGAGTCTACACTGGCGATTGCCCGCGGCGTTGGGGTCCGAGGGCTGCTCAACGTCCAGTTCGCGCTGGCCGGTGATGTCCTCTACGTTCTGGAGGCCAATCCCCGGGCTTCGCGCACCATCCCGTTCGTCTCCAAGGCGACCGGGACCCAGCTGGCCAAGGCAGCGGCGCGGGTAATGCTCGGCGCGAGCATCGCTTCCCTACGAGAGCAGGGGATACTGGCTGCCGTCGGCGACGGCGGTGACAACCCGCCCCCGGGTTCGGCCAGTCCGGTCGCTGTGAAGGAGGCCGTGATGCCGTTCAACCGGTTCCGCTCCCTGGACGGTTCCAGCGTCGACACGGTCCTGGGGCCGGAGATGCGCAGTACGGGGGAGGTGATGGGCATCGCCGCCGACTTCGGCAGCGCGTTCGCCAAGAGCCAGGCCGGGGCCATCGCCGGACTGCCGGACAAGGGCAGGGTGTTCGTCTCCGTCGCCGACCGGGACAAGCGTCATATGATCTTCCCGGTCAAGCGCCTGGCCGACCTGGGCTTTGAGCTGCTCGCCACTGCCGGAACGGCCGCTGTGCTGGCCCGACACGGTGTCGTAGCAACCGTGGTCCGCAAGCACGGTGAGGGTCCCGGGCCGGGTGGGGAGCCGACCATCGTCGAGCGCATCCTGGCCGGTGAGGTCGAGCTGATCGTCAACACCCCCCGCGGGGCGGCACTGCAGGGCGGCCCGAGCCCCCGCCTGGACGGCTACGAGATCCGCAGCGCAGCGGTGGCCCGGGGCATCCCGGTGGTGACGACCGTGCAGGGGCTGGCCGCTGCCGTGGAGGGCATCGAGGCGCAGCGGGACGGACCGCTGCCGGTGCGCTCGCTGCAGGCATGGGCGGCGGGCACCGCCCGCGCCGCCGGGCAGGATCAGGGCGGTTCGGCCACGTCGACCCGACCGGCGTGAGCGCAGGCTTCGGTGCCCGGCTGACCGCGGCCCGCGCGGCCCGCGGCCCGCTGTGCGTGGGCATCGACCCGTCGCCACAGCTGCTGAGCGCCTGGGGGCTGCCCGACGACGCCACCGGGCTGGCCGCCTTCTGTCAGACGGTCGTCGACGTGCTGGGCGGACAGGTTGCCGTCCTCAAACCGCAGTCCGCGTTCTTCGAACGCCATGGCTCGCACGGGATCGCCGTGCTGGAACGGACCATCGTCGCCGCGCGTGCCGCCGGTGCCCTGGTGCTGCTCGACGTCAAGCGCGGTGATATCGGATCGACCGCGACCGCCTATGCCGACGCCTACCTACGGACCGGTGCCCCATTGGCCGTGGATGCGCTGACCGTGAGCCCGTATCTGGGGGTCGCCGCGCTGCAACCCTTCTTCGACGTGGCCGCCGAGCACGAAGCGGGGGTGTTCGTCGTCGCGTTGTCCAGCAATCGGGAAGCCTTCGTCCAGTCCGCGCGGACCACCGACGGACCGACCGTCGGGGAAGCAGTGCTCTCGGCGGTTGCGGCCGCGAACACCGGTGCGCGGCCGCTCGGCCCGGTCGGTGCGGTCGTTGGGGCAACCCTGGGAGCTGTCAGCGCCGACCTGAACATCAACGGAGCACTGCTCGCTCCCGGGATCGGTGCCCAGGGCGCCAGCCCGGTCGATCTGCCCCGGGTGTTCGGTGACGCGCTCGGGCTGGTGCTGCCGGCCGTGTCCAGATCGGTGCTGTCCGCCGGCCCGGACGCCGCGTCGCTGCGTACCGCGGCTCTGCGTACCCGCGACGAGGTCGCCGCCGTGCTCGGCTGAGCGCATCTGGGCCTGCGTTGGCGGCGCGGCCCAGCGCAGGCCGAACCGTCGGACCGCACGAGACGGGCTGCTGCGCGCCGGCGCCGAGCTCGTCGTCGACTCCCTGTCGGAACTGGTGGACGCCCTGAACAGCCCGCCGTTGCGAGGGGGGTGACGACCGGTCCTGCCAGACGGTGACCGCTGGTCGGGTGGATGCCCGAGCGGCGCGCGGTGTCGTCGAGGCGGCGAACAGCCCGCGCACCGGTACGCTCCGAGAGATCGCTGTCCGTACCCGGGTGCGTGCAGCGCCCACCTGGCCGCGCAGTGCCCGTGGCGGATGTGCGCTGCGGCCCAGAACCGAGGAGAACGCCGTGCCACTGCCCACTCTGACGCCGGAACAGCGCGCCTACGCCCTGGAGAAAGCCGCCCAGGCCCGTAAGGAGCGCGCCGAGGTCAAGAACCGCCTCAAACATTCCGGGGCGTCGCTGTCGCAGATCATCTCCGAGGGCGCGAACAACGACATCGTCGGCAAGATGAAGGTGTCGGCGCTGCTGGAGTCGCTGCCCGGCGTCGGCAAGGTTCGCGCCAAGCAGATCATGGACCGGCTCGGGATCGCCGAGACCCGCCGTCTCCGGGGACTGGGCGCAAATCAGGTCAACGCGCTGCAGCAGGAGTTCGGCGGCACCGACTGAGTCAGCACGCCGAGGTGGGCGCCGACGCTCGGCCGGGCAGGGGAGTCACCGTCCTGGCGGGCCCGGCCGCCGTGGGCAAGGGGACCGTCGTGGCGTGTCTGCGCCAGCGTTACCCCCGCATCTGGGTTTCGGTGTCGGTGACCACCCGTCGTCCTCGTGCCCGCGAGGTGGACGGAGTCCACTACCACTTCGTCGACGATGCGGCCTTCGACAGGTTGATCGCGGACGGGCAGCTGCTGGAGTATGCGGTCGTGCACGGCGCCGCCCGATACGGGACACCGCGCCAACCCGTGTTGGACACCGTGGCCACAGGTCGTCCCGCGCTACTGGAGATCGACCTGCAGGGGGCGCGTGCCGTACGGGGCGGCCTGCCCGGCGCCCGGTTCGTGTTCCTGGCCCCGCCGTCCTGGGATGAGCTGGTGCACCGGCTGGTCGGACGGGGAACCGAGCCCGCGCAGGAACGGGAACGGCGCCTGGTGACCGCCCGCCGGGAGCTGGCCGCAGCGGCCGAGTTCGACCTGGTCGTCGTCAACGACGACCTTGACCGGGCCTGCGACGAGGTGGCCGCCGCGATGGGCCTGGCGACCGGACTGCCGTCGGGCGGTCGCGGGGACTAGCCTTGGCGGTTGTCCACGCTGAGGAGAAGCCTGCGCATGCCTGCACTTGACGCCGCCGCCCCCGAGGGCATCACCCACCCCCCGGTCGATGACCTGCTCACCCGGACCGACTCCAAATACGGCCTGGTGATCTTCGCCTCCAAGCGTGCGCGCCAGATCAACGGCTACTACGCCCAGCTCGGGGAGAACCTGCTGGAGTACGTCGGGCCGTTGGTGGAGACCTATGTTCAGGAGAAGCCGCTCTCGATCGCCCTGCGCGAGATCAACGAGGGACTGCTGCGCAGCGAGCCAGAGGTGCCCGACACCGACGACGCTGTCTGAGCAGCCCCTTCCCGCAATCACCGGTCGGTTGTCGTGGGAACAGTGCTGCTCGGCGTCACCGGCAGCATCTCCGCGTACAAGTCCTGTGAGCTGATCCGACGGCTGCGCGAGGCCGGGCACGAGGTGACCGTCGTGGCGACGGCCTCGGCGCTGCGGTTCATCGGCGCGGCCACCTTCGCCGCGCTATCCGGGCGGGAAGTTGTCACCTCCGCCTGGGAGCATCCGGAGCGGGTAGTGCATATCGCCCTGGCCCGCGAGGCGGACCTGGTGCTGGTCTATCCGGCCACCGCCGATCTGCTGGCCCGCGCGGGCACGGGGCGCGCCGACGACCTGCTCGCCGCGATCCTGCTCACGGCGCGTTGTCCAACGGTGCTGGCGCCAGCGATGCACACCGAGATGTGGGAGCACCCGGCGACGGTGGCCACTGTGGCGCTGCTTCGCTCGCGCGGGGTCATCGTGCTGGACCCCGCGGTCGGACGGCTGACGGGTCCGGACAGCGGGCCAGGACGTCTACCGGAGCCGGCGGAGGTTGCCGAGCACGCCGTTGATGCGATCGCTCGCCGCGCGGCCGGACTCGGCGCGCGTGGGCGCGAGCTTGCCGGACTGCGTGTGGTCGTCAGCGCCGGCGGCACCCGCGAGGACCTGGATCCGGTCCGGTTCCTGGGCAACCGGTCCTCCGGGCGGCAGGGTTTCGCGTTGGCGCGTGCAGCCGCGGTCCGCGGTGCGGCGGTGCGGTTGGTGGCGGCACACACCGATGAGGGACCCGACCTGCTCCCCCCAGCCGGGGTGGAGCTGATCCGGGTCGGCGACACAGCGGCGTTGCGCCAGGCGATGCTGGCTGCCGCCGCCGACGCCGACGTGGTGATCATGGCCGCGGCGGTGGCGGACTTCCGGCCGGACACGGCGGTGCCGGTCAAGGTCCACAAGCCGGCCGACGGGTCGGCGCCGACGGTCCGGCTGGTACAGAACCCGGATGTGCTGGCCGAGCTGTGCGCCCAACGCGCGGTGCGGCGCCCGGATCAGGTCGTCGTCGGGTTCGCCGCGGAGTCCCCGCCCCGGGACGCCGCCGAGGCCGTCGAAGCAGCCCGGGCGAAGCTGGCCCGCAAGGGCGCGGACCTGCTCGTGGTCAACGAGGTCGGCCCCGGCGTCGGCTTCGGTACACCCGACAACACGGCCTTTGTCGTCGACGCCGACGGCGGATTTCACCAGATCGGGCACGGCCGGAAGCTGGCGGTGGCCCACGCAGTTCTGGATCTGGTGGTCGCACGGATGCGTGGCGTCGCGTCGACGGGTTGATCCCAGGTCCCGCACGTAGGCTGATCGCGCTGCGCTGATCCGCATCGACGCCCCCCAGGCCGCGCCCGGAACTCAGCGCGTCCACCCCGAATTACTGCCACGAACCAGTGCCACGCACCCTGCCAGGAAGGACCGCATGTCCAAGCGCCTGTTCACCTCCGAGTCGGTGACCGAGGGGCATCCGGACAAGATCTGTGATCAGGTCAGCGACGCGATCCTGGACGAGATGCTGAAGGGCGACCCGGCAAGCCGGGTCGCGGTCGAGACGATGGTCACCACCGGCCAGGTCCACGTGGCCGGTGAGGTGACCACCTCCACCTACGTCGACATTCCCGGGGTGATTCGCGACACGATCCGCCAGATCGGCTACGACTCCTCCGCCAAGGGCTTCGACGCGGACTCCTGTGGCGTCTCGGTGTCGATCGGGCGCCAGAGCCCGGACATCGCCCAGGGCGTGGACGCGGCGGTCGAGTCCTCCGACGGTGACGACCTGGACCGTCAGGGTGCCGGTGACCAGGGGCTGATGTTCGGATACGCCTGCGACGACACCCCGGAGCTGATGCCGCTGCCGATCACAATCGCGCATCGGCTGGCCCGGCAGCTGGCCCGGGTGCGGCACGACGGCGTGGTGCCCTATCTGCGTCCGGACGGCAAGACCCAGGTCAGCATCGAGTACGACGGACACCGCGCGGTCCGGCTGGACTCGGTCGTCGTCTCCAGCCAGCATGCCGCGACCGTCGATCTGGAGACCATGCTGCGGCGCGATGTGGCCGAGCAGGTCGTCGAGCCGGTGCTGAGTGAGCTGAGGCAGTCCGCTGGGGCCTGCGCACAGTTGGACACCAGCAACTACCGCCTCTATGTCAACCCGACCGGCCGGTTCGAGGTCGGCGGACCGATGGGTGATGCCGGCCTGACCGGCCGCAAGATCATCATCGACACCTACGGCGGGTTCGCGCGCCACGGTGGCGGTGCCTTCAGCGGCAAGGATCCCTCCAAGGTGGACCGGTCGGCGAGTTACGCGATGCGCTGGGTGGCCAAGACGATCGTGGCCGCCGGACTGGCCCACCGGGCCGAGGTCCAGGTCGCCTATGCCATCGGTGTGGCCCGCCCGGTCGGGCTGTTCGTGGAGACCTTCGGGACCGAGACCGTCCCGGTGGAGCGGATCCAGGACGCGGTGACCCGGATCTTCGATCTGCGGCCAGCTGCGATCATCCGGGATCTGGACCTGTTGCGGCCGATCTACGCCCAGACCGCCTCCTACGGGCACTTCGGCCGCGATCTGCCCGACTTCACCTGGGAGCGGCTGGACCGCGTCGATGCGCTACGGGCTGCCGCAAGCTGATCGGCCGCGGGCCCGGGGTTGGTCGCCCGCGGCGTTCTGTCGGAGGGGCCGGGCAGGCTCGCCGACATGGCGGCGACGATGATCGATGACCGGGTGGCGGAACCGTCGGGTCTCCCGCGCCGATCTCCGCAGGGACTACGGGTGGATCAGCCGAACGCCGGGTCCCCCGTACCGGTTGCCTTGCCGGTCGCGTCTGTCCTGCTTGACGTCCCACTCGCCCACCTGGACCGCCCCTTCGACTACGCGGTGCCATCGGAGCTGGCGGCGATAGCCCAGCCCGGCGTCCGGGTCCGGGTCCGGTTCGCCGGGACGAAGGTCGGTGGCTATGTGGTCGCCCGGTCCGCGGGCAGCGCTCACCCCGGGCGGCTGAGTCCGTTGCTGACGGTGGTTTCCGCTGAGCCGATCCTGACCACTGGGCTGGTCCGGCTGGCGCGGCAGGTCGCGGACCGCTACGGCGGCACGATGGCCGACGTGCTGCGGCTGGCCGTGCCACCTCGTCATGCCCGCGTGGAGGCCGAGCCCGGGACGACTGTGCCGTCGGATGCTGCGGCGGGGACGACTGTGCCGTCGGATGCTGCGGCGGGGACGACTGTGCCGTCGGATGCTGCGGCGGGGACGACTGTGCCGTCGGATGCTGCGGCGGGGACGACTGTGCCGTCGGATGCTGCGGCCGTGACGACTGTGCCGTCGGTGTGGGAGCAGTACCTGGCGGGGCCGGCGCTGGTGAGCAGATTGCGCGCGGGGGAGCAGCCGCGGGCAGCGGTGGCCGCACTGCCCGGTCAGGGCCCCGCCCTGGTTGCGGGCGCGGTGGCCGCGACGGTCGCGGCCGGCCGCGGCGCCCTGGTGGTGGTGCCAGATGCCCGTGACCTCGCCGTTTTCGCGGCCGCACTCGGCGATGCGCTGGGGCCCGGCTTCGTGAGCTGCCTCAGTGCCGACCTGGGGCCGGCGGCGCGGTATCGGACGTGGCTGGGCATTCGCCGGGGACGGGCCCGGGTGGTGGTCGGGACCCGCGCCGCTGTCTTCGCCCCGGTCGCCGATCTTGGCCTGCTCGCGTGCTGGGATGACGGGGACGATCTGCTGGCAGAGCCGCGGGCGCCGTACCCACATGCCCGGGAGATCCTCGTTCGCCGCGCAGTCGAGGAGTCGGCGGGGCTGCTGTTGGCGGGTCACGTGGTCACCCCGGAAAGTGCGGCACTGTCCCGGGACGGGTTTCTCGCCGTGCTGTCCGCGTCACGGGAGCGGACCAGGTCGGTGGCCCCGCGGGTGCTGGTCTCCGGTGACGAACGCGAGATGAGCCGCGATCCGGCCGCCCGCGCGGCGCGACTACCCGCTGTTGTATTGCGTACGGTTCGGGCGGCCCTGGCGCGCGGCCCCGTCCTCGTGCAGGTGCCCCGTGGGGGATACCTGCCGGTCCTGGCCTGCGGTGGCTGTCGGGCCGCGGCGTCGTGTCCGCACTGCGACGGGCCGTTGGCGATGCCGGGGTCCGGCGCGGTGGCGTCGTGCCGCTGGTGTGGCCGCCCGGCAGTTGGGTGGCGGTGCCCGGAGTGCGGCTCGGCGCGGATGCGCTCGCGTCGGGTCGGGGCGGCGCGGACCGCGGAGGAACTGGGGCGTGCGTTCCCGGGTGTCGCGGTGCTGCAATCGGCAAGCGCCGACACCACGGGCGAGCCCAACACCACGGGCGGGCCGGGTGGCGTCCCGGCGGCAGCGCCGGACCGGACCGGACCAGCCAGCCGGACCGGCCCGGCAGCGCGACCGGCCACCCGCCGCGCGCGGACCAGCGGCGGCGGGTGGTCCGGGGTGCGTGCGACAGTTCCGCAGGCTCCGGCCCTGGTCATCGCCACCCCCGGCGCCGAACCTTTGGTCACCGGTGGGTACGCGGCGGTGATCCTGCTCGATGGCGACACGCTGCTTGCCCGGACCGAGCTGGCGGCGGGTCAGGAGGCGCTTCGGCGGTGGATGAACGCCGCCGCCCTGGTCCGCGCCGGCTCGCTCGGGCAGCCCGCCGGCACCGTGGTCGTGGTGGCGGACGCTGGTCACCGGCCGGTGCAGGCGCTCGTCCGGTGGGACCCCGTCGGCGCTGCCGAACAGGAGCTCGACGAGCGGGTCGCCACATCGCTTCCGCCCGCGACGGTGGTGGTCGAGGTTGTCGGCGACCGCTCCGACGTCGCCGACCTGCTTGCTCGTTGCGCGTTTCCGGGCACAGCCCAGGTGCTGGGTCCGGTTCCCGTCCCGGATGGCGAGCCGGACCTGGTCCGGGCCCTGGTGCGGGATCGCCGCGGCCGCGGCAGCGCCGTCGTCGGGTCGCTGCGCAGCGGTCAGGCAGCCCGGACGGCGCGGAAACTGCCGCACGTACGCCTCCGGGTGGATCCGGTCGACCTGGGCTGAGCCGTCGCACAGCACGGTCGGCACGCCAATGCGGGGCTGTTCAGTCAGCTCACGGACCCCTTTGATTCCGGAGATCGGTCACGTCCTCAGCCCTGATGATCAAGAATCCGTCACTCAACGGATCTTTGTGGTTACTATCAGCGGCCGGCTTGCGGACTGCACCGGTGTCGAACGAGCAAGGGGGAGCTATGCCGAGAAGTGCTCGGTGGGGGCGGCGGGTCGGTGCGGCAGCGCTGAGTCTGGCGCTGGTGGGGGTTGTGGCGGACACGGCCTGGGCGGCTCCAGGAACCGCGACCGCGGACGGCGCCAGAATCCAGCTGAACGCCGCGATCGCTGGCGTGACGGTGCTGGGGGGGACCTCGGACACCGGGGCCGTCAGCGCGCCGCCGTCCACGACCAAAACGAATGTCCCGCTGACCGTCAACGGCGGGCAGGCCACCACAGCCGGTGGGGTGGTGACCACCTCAGCCACGACCTCGGCGACACAGAGTCGTGGGTTTGCGCGGGTGACCAACCCGCAGGTCGGGACGCTGGGCGGACCGCTGGTCAGCGCCACTGAGATCACGGCGACCGCAACGTGCCCGGTTAACGGGACTCCAAGCGCCACCACGACCCTGAACGGGTTCCGGGTGCTGGGTCAGCCGGTGACGGTCGCGCCGAACACCCCGGGCACGACTGTTTCCGCGCCAGCGCCCACTCTGCCGGTGGTGCCGGGGCTGACCAGCCTGACCGAGCGGGCCACTGTGACCCGCACCGAGCAGCACACGGGCACGACGGCGACCGCAACCGCCGTCAACATCTCGCTGACGCTGGTTGCCCAGATCGCCGGTCGGACGGTCAACATCCCCGCCGGGACCGTGCGACTGGCGCATGCGACCTGCTCGGTTCCTACCGGCGCCGCGGCCACCGCTCCTACGGCCACCGGGTTGAACCCCAAGCAGGGCCCGACCTCCGGCGGCACCACGGTGACGCTGACCGGGACCGGCTTCGTCAGAGGTAAGACGAGCATCACCATCGGTGGCGTCACCGTTCCGGCCAGCCAGGTCACCGTCAACCAGGCGGGCACGAGCGCGACGTTCGTCACACCGGCCCACGCGGCCGGTTCGGTCAACGTGCGGGCGACCACGCCGGCGGGGACGACCGGTGCCCAGCAGTTCACCTATGTCCCGCCGGGCTCGAACCAGCAGGCGCCCATCGTCAACCGGCTTGATCCCTCCCAGGGTCCGGTCACCGGTGGGACGACGGTCACCGTCACCGGATCCGGGTTCGTGCAGGGCAAGACCAGCATCACAATTGGCGGCGTGCGGATCCCGGCCAGTCGGGTCCGCGTCAACCGGGCGGGGACCAAGGCGACCTTCGTCACCCCGCAGCACGTTGCCGGTCCGGTTCGGGTCAGCGTCAGCACCCCGTTCGGTACCAGCGGGCCGCTGCGCTTCACCTACCTGCGTGGCGGTGCGGGCAACGGTGGCGGCACCGGTAACGGTGGCGGGTCGAACAACGGTGGCACCTCCGGTAACGGTGGCGGCTCGAACAACGGTGGCGGGTCTGGCAACGGCTCCGGTAACGGTGGGGCGGCCGGAAACGGTGGCACCTCCGGTAACGGTGGCACCTCCGGTAACGGTGGGGCGGCCGGAAACGGTGGCACCTCCGGTAACGGGGGCGCCATGGGCACCCTGCCGCGTACGGGTAGCAACAACACGGTCGGGATGCCGGTCGGTGGCCTGCTGGTGGCGGCCGGGCTCGGACTGCTGTTGGAGGTCCGGCGGCGGCGTGGTCGCTCCCGGGTGGCCGTCCCGCGGCACACCACGCTGCGCTGAGTCACGGCGGGGACCTGCACCGGCCCGGCCGGTGCAGGTTCCCGCTCTGGCGCAGGTTGAACTTTGGCTGCTCCGGATCCACCCGGCGGGAAACGCTCGCGCGTTTCCCTAGGGTGGGTCCGGATGACCGGATCAGCCGTCGCTGCGCGCCCATGAGGGTGCTGTTCGTGGGGTCCCCCGAGGTTGCGCTTCCGGCGCTGCGGGCTCTGCTGGACGGTCCGCACGAGGTGGTCGGGGTGCTGACCCGCCCCGACGCACGGGCGGGGCGAGGCCACGGGTTTCGTGCCAGTCCGGTCGCCGACGCAGCTGCCGGGGCGGGACTTCCCGCCTTGCGCCCCTCCCGGGTCGGCGACCCGGATGCGTTGGCCGCGATCGCCGGCCTCCACCCGGATTGCGCGGCGGTCGTCGCCTACGGAGCACTGCTCCCGCAAGCGGCGCTGGACGCCGTTCCCCTCGGATGGGTCAATCTGCATTTCTCCCTGTTGCCACGCTGGCGCGGTGCGGCACCGGTGCAGCACGCGCTGTTCGCCGGGGACGCCCGGACGGGGGTGACCACGTTCCGGATCGTCCGTGAGCTGGACGCCGGCCCGGTCTACAGCTCGCTGGCGACGATCGTCGGGGCGGACGAGACGGCCGGGCAGCTGCTCGCCCGCTTGGCCGAGAGCGGAGCCGGAGTGCTCGCCGACACCCTGGATGCGGTGGCGGTCGGAGCCGATCCGACCGATCAGCCCACCGCCGGGGTGAGCACTGCTCCCAAGGTCGGCGTCGCCGACGCCCGGATCGACTGGACCGCCGACGCGGCGAGCATCGACCGGCGGATCCGCGGATGCACCCCGGCGCCCGGTGCCTGGACGGTCTTTCGCGGCCAGCGGGTCAAGCTGGGCCCCGCGCAGCCCATTGACGAGCTCGATCGCCCGCTTGACCCGGGTCAACTGGCCGTTCGATCCGAGCGGGACCGGGTTGCGGTCGGGACCGGCGACGGGGTGCTGACCCTCTCGACGGTGCAGCCGGCGGGGCGGCCTGCGTTGCCGGCGTCGGCGTGGGCCCGGGGCGCCCGTCCGGGTACCGACGAGGGGTTCACACGATGAGCGCGAGCGAGCGGTGTACAGGATGAGCGCGAGCGAGCGACCGGACAACGTTGATGGGCTGGCGCCTCGCGGCGCGCCGGCGCGGGGATCCGGTGACCGGAGGCTGCGTCGGCCCCCACGCCGCGGCGCCGACGACGAACGCCCCGCACCGGCTCCCGCGCCCGCCGGATCCGGTCGACCGGGAACCGCCCGCCGCCCGCGCGGGGGGCCGGCCCCCGATCCGGCGCGGGACCTGGCCTTCGAGGCGTTGCGGGCCATCACCGAGCAGGACGCGTACGCCAATCTCTTGCTGCCCGGTCTGTTGCGCCGGGCCCGGCTCGACGCGCGCGATGCCGCCTTTGCCACCGGACTCGTCTACGGGACTCTGCGCGCCCGGGGGACGCTCGACGCGGTGTTGACCGCCTGTCTGGACCGCACGGTGGACCAGCTGGACCCCCCGGCCCGTGACGTGCTGCGCCTGGGCGCCTACCAGCTGCTGGTGCTGGAGACTCCCAGCCACGCCGGGGTCTCGACCAGCGTCGACCTGGCCCGCCGTCGGATCGGGCCGGCCGTATCCCGGCTGGTCAACGCCGTACTGCGACGGGTGGCCGAGCGCGGGATGGCCGCCTGGATCGTGCAAGTCGCCCCGGACCGCGACGTTGATCCGATCGGGCACCTGGCGATCGCCGGCTGGCACCCGGCCTGGATCGTCAGCGCCTTCCGCGACGCGCTCGATGGCTCGCTGACCGAGACCGCCGCCGCGTTGGCCGCGGACAACATCCCCCCGCGGATCACGCTGGTGGCCCGCCCGGGCCGGATCACGCGCGCAGAGCTGCTCGATGAGGTGAACGACGCGGTCCCCGCCGCGGACGGCCACCGCCAGCCCGACCCGGATGAAGCCATCCTTCCCGAGGGGGAGGATCTAGACCCCGATCCGAGCCTGCCCGACTCACCCGGGCCCGCTACCGGTGCCCCAGGACGGTGGTCGCCGTTGGCGGTCGTGATACGCCGGGGCGATCCGGGCGGGCTGGCGGCGGTGCGGCGCGGTCGGGCCGGGGTGCAGGACGAGGGCTCGCAGCTGGTTGCGCTCGCGGTCGCAGGGGCGCCGACCGCCGGGCCGGACACCGGGTGGTGGCTGGACGCCTGCGCCGGGCCAGGCGGTAAGGCGGTCGTGCTGGCCGGACTGGCCGCAGCGCGGGGCGCCCGGCTGCTGGCCGTGGACCTGCAGCCGCACCGGGCCCGTCTGGTCGCCGGTGCCCTGCGAACGAGCCGATACCGACCGCACGCCCTCGCCACCGAGTTGGCCAGCGTCGCCGACGCGACCGAGCCCGCTGACTCGACCGTCACCGCCCCGGCCCTGCCGGTGCTGGACCCGGTGACCCTGGTCGCCGACTCCACCCACCCGGCCTGGGCCGACGGCGTGTTCGACCGGGTGCTGGTGGACGCGCCCTGCTCGGGACTGGGGTCGCTGCGCCGCCGCCCGGAAGCGCGGTGGCGGCGACAGCCGGGCGACCTGCCCGGGCTGCGTGCCATCCAGACGGCGCTGCTGGTGGCGGCGCTGCGCGCGGTCCGGCCCGGCGGCATCGTTGGCTATGCGACCTGTTCGCCGCATCCGGTGGAGACATCGGTCGTCGTCGCCGACGCTCTTCGGACCGCGCAGCGCCAGTACGGACTGGCCATCGAGCGGATGCGCACTCCGGATACGATGCCGAGCGGACTGGACTTACCCGCCGAACGCAGCGACGCCCAACTATGGCCGCACCGGCACGGCACCGACGCGATGTACCTGGCCCTCTTGCGCCGCCCCGCCTGAGCCCTGACGACTCCGCCGCGCCGATGCCCCGGAAGCCCACCGAGCCTTTCGACGTGATAATCGCAGTACGGGACCAGCGGCAGGTCCTATGGTCGTCCAACATGACGGCGTCGGAGCGTGGATCCGAGATCTTTGTCGACATTTGGGCTGATGAGGTTCGTCGCCTCGCCCCTGAAGTTGCCTCGTTACGGCAGAAGCACGTCCGCGACAGTCGAGCTGCCGACTACGGCGAGGAGTGGAGCCCTACCGAGCACGATCTATACGAGAACTTTCGTCGCCTCTGGGCGGCACAGCATCACCTGGTGTGGGCGGCTTATCAACTCGAACGGTGGGCGGCGCGCCTGTCCACCGAGTGCGGAAAGCAGCCTCCGGAACCTGATCCGGTCCTCGCTGACTTGCGCAACGCTCTCGAGCATCTCGACGAGGCGATCATCGATGGTGAACACGACGTGGCCGTGGCTGGCAGCGACCTGAGGTTCAACCGTTCGCTGCGGCGGCTGCCGGGATCTCAGCTGCTGATCGGCACCGGTGGGTCAAACCTTTTCGGCCTGGTCGACTCCGCTGAACTCGAACGTCGCGCCCTATCCATCGTGACAACCACCGACCGACTCATGGAGGAGGCCGAGGACTGGATCGCGGAATACGGGTGGCCAGACGTGCCGGATGATGAGGACTACGGAGTCTGACCGAGGGGCAGACGGTCCAGCCGGCAGGCACCGCCTGGACGGCCGCCCGGGCGACTACTTGATCGAGCGAAGAGGACCGATGGACTACCCGCAGGATTCTCGCACCGTCGGCATGCTTGGTGGCGTCGGCCCGCGGGGCGAAGCGATACCCATCACTCGCCAGCACATGGTGGACGTGGCCACACAGTGGCCGGTCAGCCCACACACCCCGCCGGAAGTAGCCGCCCAACTGCGGGTCGCCAGGGAGCTGTTCGTCCATTGCTTACTCGTCTGGGAGTTCGGCGCGGTCGGGGCCGCGTGGTCGCTTATGGCCGTGGAGTCGTGCCTGCGGTGGGCGCTGGGAGCGGATGCCAAGGCGTCTTTTGGAAGACTCAACACACGTGCCCGCGAGCAAGGGCTTCTGACCGACAACCTGGCCGAGAAGACGGACGCTGGTCGGCGGCTTCGCAACATGTTCAGCCACCCCCAGAGCCAGCCCGCCCTCTCGGCGGGGACGGTCAGCGCAGTGGTGGAAACGAGCCACGTCGTCGTGCACCACGTAAGCGAGGCTATCGCGAGAGCAGCCGAGCCTCGCTCGTCGTGACGCTGGTTCCAAGGTGGTTCGAGACGAGGTCGACGCACAAGGTGGACAAGTGCGGGCGCCCTCAATCCGGGCCTCAGCCCGAATCCGCCGACGATCATTTGTGGAGCGGTTAGCGGGACATCGGAGCGGTGATCTCGGGTTGAGGCGTGGGTAGTCTGCCGGTGTGCCCGGCGTTTCCACTGCTGGTTCTCCGGTCGCGCCCGCTGGGGCTGGATGGTCAGGGGGTGGCCGGGCCGGGTGGGCCGCAGGCGGCGGTGAACAGCCCGGTCCAGGCGTCGGCCCAGGGCCAGCCGGTGGGTAGGTGCAGCCGCAGCCGGCGGGCGGAGCGGGCGACCCGGGCCGGGAGGGCGATCAGCTGCCGACGGATGGTGGCGGTGGTGGCCCGGGCGTGGAAGGTCGAGGCCAGGACGCCGGCGGCGCGGGTGAGGTTGAACGCGATGGCGGCCAGCACGGTCCAGGCGGCGTTGGCGGTGAACACCCCCGAGGGCAGGTGAGCCAGGGCGCTGTTCTTCAGGTCGGCGATGACCTGTTCGACGATCGCGTGGTCGCGGTGGGCGGCCTCGGCGTCGAGCATGCCCAGCTGCGTGTTGGTGAACACGGCGTGGTGGCGGTAGTCGGGGAACAACTCCTCCTGACCGGCGGAGGCGACCTGCGGGTTGAGCCGTCGGACGCGGCGCACGATCAGCCGGGCGCTGACCTGCTCGTCCTTCGGGCGGGAGGTGAACGCGGTGAACCCGACCTCGGCGACCTCGGCTGGGGGCACCTCCCACGAAGTGGGGGACGGAGACCAGGCGCTGTTCCTGCTCGTCCCAGACCGCGTTCGGGTACTGGATCGGGGTCCACGCATCGGGGTCGATGGCGGCGATCGCCCTGCCCACCGCGGGGTTGTTCCGCGCGGTGACCGAGAACCGGGCCCCACCCCGACCGGCCGCGGCGATCACCGCCCTGGCGTAGTAGGCGCTGTCCGCGCGGACCGTGACCATCCCGCTGACCCCGGCCCGCCGCGCGGTGGCCAGCGCGTCGCCAATCAGCTTCGCCGCGCCGTGGGCGGAGGCCACATTCCCCCGGCGCAACCGGGTCCCGGCGATCACCGGGGCCGTGATCGGCGTGGACAGGGTGGCCAGCTGGGCGTTGAGCCCTTTGACCCGGGAGTAGCCGTAGGCAGCGCCCTGCTTGGCATAGCCGTGGATCTCCCGGACCGTGTCATCGATGTCGAGATAGGCCACCTCGTCCCCGCCGTGGAGCAGCCGGGGAACCCGCTGGGCCAGGTTCGCCAGCACCCGGGCGGCGACCGCGTCCAGCTGACGGACATGCCCGAACCGGTAAGCCCGCAGATGCGTGCCCAGCGTGGTCGGCGCCCGCAACCCACCGAACAGCCGGCCCATCGCGCCGTGCCGCAGCAGGTTCAGGTCCTCGATGCTGTCCGCGCCGGCCACCATCCCCGCCACCAGCGCCGAGACCTTCACCGCCGCGTTCGCCCCAGCCGACCCCGGCACGCTCACCCGGTCGGCGACCAGCTCGTGCAGCCCCGCCCGCTCGGCCAGCGCCACCGCCGGGACCAACCCGGCCACGCCCACCAGACTCGGATCATCGAAATCAGCCGAAACCCTGTGCCAGACTCGCATCTACCGGGTGAAGTGCCCCGCGGTTCTCGGACCAGGGCCCCGATAGGGTCGTATCCGGGAGGTGGAAGGAATCGTGACACGGAAATACCGTAAGTTCAGTCCGGAGTTCCGGGAGGAGGCCGTAAAGTTGGTTA